>Ga0207717_100010_pt1 | contig 517296 bp, 430 predicted proteins | sample TtanPargueraPR_2_FD_187745 | JGI IMG/M metagenome (GOLD analysis project Ga0207717, IMG submission 187745) | Aerobic enrichment media microbial communities from Bioluminiscent Bay, La Parguera, Puerto Rico - Tt and P2 (2) (SPAdes) | ecosystem: Environmental > Aquatic > Marine > Unclassified ... | reverse complement strand
AAAATAAAATGTCAGTAATAAATGCTGTTAGAGCAAAACTTGTTTTAAGAATGTTTGCTGTGATTAAAAATAATCAGCCTTATCAAAGAAATTATCAGAATTTACTTGCTTAAATCATAAGAATAGGGCGGTGGGTATGATATTTATGCCAGAAGGCTTTAGCATTTAATTTTTAGTCTTAATGGCTAAAGCCCAAATCCATTTGCACACAGGAAATCACCAAGCTAAAGCATGGTGCAAAAAAAGGCCTTTTATAAGAAGGTATTTTGTGTTCCAAAAATTGAGAACCATAGCTAAAATAAAACATTTAGAATTGAACAAACCACCCCACCTACTTGCTTTAGTAGTAAGAATAATAAACTTTATAGCGCATGATAAAAAAATCGAGCATATTCACATTTCTACTTTTCGTTTCGGCAATGGCAATGGCACAGGCACCAAGTGGAATTCCTACCGGAAAAGGTGAGCCTTTGGAACTGACCCTAACAAATATAATCGTGTTTATTGTGCTGCCGGTTATCATCGTTATCCTGTATATTTACTGGAGACGCAATAAGCGCAAGTAAAATTTTATTTCAATCCTTCAATCCACTTCAGGAATCATTCTCCATCAACAATCGACTTTTAAGCAATTTTATTTTTCGGTTCTTAGTCTTAAACAAAAGTTTAAAGCCTATTTTTAATCTTTTAGGTTAAACAATTGCGACGGATGAACCGCCTCAGGTTTTAGCGAGGTAAAATCCTTAAACACTTTAATGTCTTTAAAGACAATGGTAAACACAAAACGAGGCTCCTGCTCCAACCTATTTGGGAAATAACCCAGTTGCAGGTGCATAGCCGGAAAAATCAGACTCTCGTTTTTTGTGCTGGCCCAAATACCAATTTCAGAGTAACGATCGACTTCTCTGGTAGCTTCGTTTGATTTAGCCAACCAACCAACATTTACGTAGGGATTAAACGAAAAACGAAACCCCCAGATCTGGTAGTTGGAATAAAAAACGGGCCGGTAAAAAACCGACAGGTTCGAATAGTTTTTGTAGCCGGTTAAATAATCGGTTGCAAAGGTCCGTGTTGAGTAGTAGGGTATAAAATACCGTGGATTGCGCACAGCACTTACTTTCAATTCAAAAATATTACGGATTTCGTATTGTCCCAGTCTACTTATCGGACTTAAATAATCGAAACGCAGCCCTGCCAAACCGTCTTCCAGTTTCGAATCGTTTATGTAACCACCGGCTTCGGTGTAAGCCGAAAAAATACCGGCATTGTTAAAATACATCGAATAATTGCCGCGCAGTCCCGAGTACGGACGCTCGTAAAAACTGGTTTTCTCCCACCCCGCTGTTACATTCAGATTATACCCGATAGGAACATCTTCAACCGTTCCGTATTGCAGCAAACGACTGGTTTTTATGTACGAAACTTGTTGCCATGACAAACCTCCCAAATACAAGCGCCGGTTATGAAACTCGTAGTTGGTAGTTTCATCAACCAAGGGCTGGTTTTTATATTTATACGAAACGTAGCGTGCCGCAACATTCAAAAATGGCCGTGTAATATCCCGATGAAAAAAGAACGAATGCCCCAGCCATAAATCGAAATACGACAGTTTATACCTGCTGTTATCATTCTCCAGCGAATCGGTTACATACGGATGCTCCGACACTTTTTCACGTAGTTGATCGTAAATTATCTCGCCTCCGTTTTTGGTATGCGTAGTTAAAAACGGCTTCTCAAATTGTATCCTGAAATTTTCGCGGTCAACACCACTTTGGTACCTGATTTCGCTGTCGAAAAAAGTGCCCCACATATTGTTAATGCCGTAATAAGCACCATAACCAAATTTCTCTTCGGTGTCGCCATCAAACTCGCCAATTATCCCGATACTATGCCCCAAACCGGCAAAATTTCGGGAGTACGGTTCCACCTCAAAAGCATTATAATCGTTAACATCGCCGCTTACACCTATCGGATACCGGTCTTTAACCATAACGGTTACATTTACCGAATCACTTGAATTTCCTGCCGGTGTAATTTTTATAAAAGCATCCTCGATATACGAAAGCTCACGAAACAGGCGCTCGTTATCCGAGAAAATACGGGCATTTACCCGTTCATTTTCTTTAAAATGAAGGTTTTTACGAATTACACGCTCGCGGGTCGGACTGTATGTTTTGTTCAGGAAACGGCCAAATCCGGAGATGTCGACATTCGTAGTGTCAAAAAGATTCCCATCAAGCACGGGTACACGTTCAATCGTAATGTTCTTTATTACACGGTTTTTATAGAATGAAAAATACTGGTCGGACGGGTTAAAATCTTTGGGCAGTTGCTCCTCTCTGCTTCGTATGGAGCCCATCAACAAACTCCCGTAACGACTGTTCAGGCGTGTAACCGATTCAATTTTTTCAGGATGCTTTTCGTAATAGGAAGGCTTTCGTACCAGGAAATTTTTGATGATATCGTATTCGGTGTCCGCTTCAAGTACTACTACCGAATCATTTACGCCGTAATAAATCGTATCCTTCAGCATTAACAACTGATCGAAACGAATAGAAATGGTATCTAACTTTTGCGCTTTTGCAAGTAAAGCCAGCCCCATCAGACTCAGAAAAAATAATAGGTGTTTAATGTGTTTTTGCATCGAACAAGTTGTGCTTCAATTCGGTATTCAATGTTGATTAAAGATAGGAATTTAAGGCAGATAAAGAGCAAGGAGAAATTACAAATTACGATTAAAATGCCTCTACAAAATTAAAATATACGCCTTTAGAATCGCGGCCCACACCAAAATCGACACACACATTCATTCGCGGTTGCAACTCAAGCCGGTAACCAACACCACCGTTCGGCACCCATTTTGACAAGCCTACAACATCGGGAGCAATACTGCCTGCCCCAAGCCACATTACCATTCCACTTTTACTTAAGCCACCGTTTGCCTTTTGAAAGGTGTAGCGCCATTCGCCAAGCAAAAAAGCAGTGGTATTATCGCGGTAATGGCCCATTAAATAGCCGCGCAGGTTTTTCCCTCCCGAAAAATCAGATAACTCTGTTATGGGCACGTCGCCATATGTACTTCGGGTAAAAAACCGAAATGCCAGCACATTGCCGGGGCGTGTTAATGTTTTATAATGCCGCATATCCAATGTATATTCCTGGTAATCGTACTTGCTTCCCCAAATATTATCGTAAAACATTGCTGCAAAATGGAAATAAACGCCGCGCCACGCATTAACAACAATATCGCGGGTATCGTAAGCAAACTGTCCACCAATTCCATTCAGGAAATACGTGTCGGCAAATTGCGATCGGTACGGATCGTCTTCAACAGGCTGAGAAAAATCTTTCGTAACCACATAAGCCGGCTTTAAACTAATACCCGCATACACCGATGGTTTTATTTTATAAATAACATTGATAGCCATCGATGAATTGGTTTCGTGGTATAAAGTGGTTGTATCCGATTGATGTGTGGATTCAATTTGGTCAAACCCCTTTCCGTAGAAGTTGTTGTCTTTGTCGCGGATTACCAGGCTGGCATCAAAACGCAACTTATCTTCCATCCAAAAAGATTTTAAATGCGCCTGAATCCCAAAATTGCCTTTAGTACTGTAAAAAATAGTGGCCGGAAGTGATGAGCGTTGCGAAATGCTGTCGTTTTTGTTGGCGCGGAACGAGTATAACATTCCCCCCGAAATCAACAAGCCGGCATCAGCAGTGTAGGCCGGTGCAAACATTGGCGACAACCACGGTTCTCCGGCTTTTATTACTGCCTCTTTTCTTGCGTTACGCTCATTCCAGGCCTCTTTTAATTTGCCCTGAGCATTTGAATTCACAGAGCTAAAAAGCAGGAGAAAAAGGAGTATAAAAGGTGGTGATTTCAAGAGCAAGGCGTATTTTGATTTAATCAAATATACAACAATACACCCGTTAAAATCAAATACTTTGGCAAACAAAAAAGCCACATCCGAAGAATGTGGCTTGTAATTATTTTGCTTCTTTCTGAGCTTTCATTAACCAGTAGAGCCCCTTCACCCCGATCTTTATATCGTCGAGTTTGAAGAGAACTAATATCTTTTCGGTGTAGGCTATAACTCCCCATGCTACTGCGAGGTAGAAAAACCAGGTGTAGAATCCGAATACAAACAACACGAAAAAGAATACACTTTGAACGTATCCGGCCGAAACAGCTGAATACAGGTGTAATCCCGGTATTTTTCCAAAACGCGCAAACGACACGATGTAACTTACTACAAACAATCCCAGGAAAAGGAATAAAAACCAGCTGTGTGGTTCAATATCGGCCCATTTAAAAACAAACAACCCTAAGATGGCCATTGCATACGTACAAATGTCGGCCAGGTTATCGAGCGCAGCACCAAAATGCGTTTGTTGTTTCAGGTAACGAGCCAGGTTTCCGTCGGCAACATCGCTAACCAAACTAATACAAAGCAACCATACAAACAACGGTTCGTTGCCTACAAGGGCTGCATAAAAAATTACAGGAAAAGCTAATAAACGGTATAAACTAATCGCGTTTGGCAGGTTGACAATATTCTCGCCACGAACAAAAATTTTCTTCATAATCCTCGTTTAAACTTAATTGGTGTAAACCTAAAATTTAGTTTGTGAAAATAAAATGATTTATACCGCTGCTTTGATTTCGTTCACCTGCTCGTCAGCTTCCCCGTTCAGAAAATAGGTAAGCATACGATGCACCGACTCGGCAGTTACCTCGCTCACTTCCTCTTCAACAATCGAATCGAGATTAGTGGTATCGAAAGCAATATTGGTATCGATGTAGGCGCCTGTAAACGACATTCCGATTGCCATAATCCGCTCGAGCGAATTCATTTGCTCCTTTTCCAGAGTCATATCCGGAACAAGGTTTATCGGCATTAAGCTGCTGATGCTTCCAAGAATATCTTCATTTTTCACCGAGCTTTTGGCAATTAAATTCAGGATAACCGGCACCTGCTCCGCTTTAACGGCACTCATCAGGTAAGTTACTGCGGTATCGATAGGAATAAGGTTTTGAGTTGACTCAGGATCAACTTTTAAACGAATAACGCTGTTTGGATATTTTTTTGCCAGGTTCTGTACCCGTTTCGAGAAATCGAAAATACCGTAATCGGTTTTTGTTACACCGGTTTTGTTGTTTCCAACCACCTGCGACAAACGCAAGATACAGGCGTTTAATCCTTTATTATCGATGTAATCTTTAATTACATTTTCAGCATATCGTTTCGATTGTTCGTAGTAATTTCTGAACGCGTCGATTTCAGCATTATCGTAGAATTTTTCTTTAAACGGCTCGTCAAGGCGACCGCAAGAATACGCGGTACTTACAAAATAGAAGCGCGATTCTTTTGCCGAATATTTCTGAAAAGTATTAACCGAATTGGTTACTCCCTGTAGATTTGTTCCAAATATCTCTTCTTTGGATTTAATATCAAATTTTAAACTTGCCGCAAAATGAAAGTAATCAACGTTACCACCGAAAATGGTTTCCAACTCACTTTCAGGCAGTGCAAAATCCGCTTCAAATAACGAATAATCGTGAACCTCTAGATTTGTAAAATCAACATCCTCCCCACCTTTCATCTCCTTCAATGCAGCTTTCACCCGCTCTTCGGCAGTAAACTTTTTATTACTGCGAGCGAGTGCAACTACCTTGTAGTTCTCTAACAATAACTCGTTTATAAAATTTGAAGCAACATAACCGTTTGCTCCGTTTATAACAATTTTCTTCATGACGTAATATTTTATTCAGAGACCTTAAAAAGTCCCCACTTAGCTATTTCAGTTTTCTCCAGTTTCTGTTTTACTATATACAAATTACTCCTTTTTTAGCAGAAATGCCAACATCGCTCCTACATTTTACATATTTACATTAAAAGTAAAAGTGTAAAGGCTGCCCCAAGCGGAATGGTTAGATTGTCGGATCCGCGCCAACTGAGTAATTCTGCCAAGGTGCTGACTACTGCTACTGCCAGCCCGATATAAAATGTTTTCAAATCGAAAACACCTCGATTAAAATACAACGCTAACAAGCTAATAACAAAGCTGGTCAGCAAAAATGCACCCGATCCGAAAATTGATTTTCCGGTATCGATGCCCAATATTTTTATTTTATGATTGTTTGTTTTAAAGCTAATTCCTACAATGGCTGCCATTGGGTCGCTAATTCCCAAAATTAACATTGGCAGGATGAAAATAAATTTACTGTCGAGTAAATCCGACATTAAAAATGTAAGGTAAATTGATGCCGGCAACAGGTAACTTCCAATCGATTTCCGGTCGATATCGTGAATGGAATTCAATTGTTTGCTGTATTGCGTAATAAACAAGGCAGCAAAAAATATGAGTGCCAGCACAAACACATACCAGTGACTTGAAAAAATGTATGGAAAGGGTACCACGGCAATAGTGGCTGTAAAGTGTGCGAACTTTCGTGTAAACTCGCCTTTTACTTTTAGTCGTCGGTAATTAAGTTCGTTAAAAGCCAGTAATAATATTATTGCAATAAAATATACTACTGACAGCGTAATAGTGTTTCCCATAAAAATATATTCGTCTCTGGTATTCTCCCCTTTAATTCTCTCTCTGTTTTCAATAAGCAAAGTTATCGCCAGATTAGTTTCACCTCTTCATTAATTGATCGAACTGTTATTATCTTCCCCTGAAATGCTGAAGTTAATAACCAATCATTAGAAAAAAAAATGTTACCCAGGCACCTCCGGCAATTAAACTATCAAACCGGTCGAGAAAACCTCCGTGCCCCGGTATTAGATTGCTGTAATCTTTAACGCCGAATTTTCTTTTGTACAACGATGCTGCAATGTCGCCTAAAAAGGCAAACACAATTATTCCGAGTGTAAGCCCGGCCACTACATACCATTTGTTATCGTATAATCCGTGAAGAAAAAAGCCGCTTGCGAAAGCAAACAAAGCACCACCAACAGTTCCTCCAATGGTTTTATTGGGACTGATTTCAGGTGCAATTTTCGTTTTTCCCCATAACTGTCCCGAGATTTGGCTAAACGCATCAAAGATCGATAAGATCAGAAATGCAAAAAGCACCAGTTTGTTATCCATAGCCCCAAACAACCACAATCCTGCCCCCAAAACGGCATAGATAAGTAGGGAAACGATTACAAAGCCCGATTGTTTATAATCTGCCCTTTTAAATAACCGTAAAAGTTCGAAAGCACCTGTCAGCAATATTATTCCAACCAAAATCTGAAAGAATATTGACTTAATTGTGATGCTAAAAAACAGAATGTGGATAATGATAAAATAGCTAATGAATTTTGTCCAGCTTTTTCGGGCAACTGCTTTTTCCTTTTTCCGGTTAATGAAAAAGAATCCAATTGCGCCGAGCAAGAAATACGACAAAATGAATATGTATATGGTTAAAATCATGTTATCTGTTTACTATCATTAAAATACCGATAGCAGCAACCACCGCTGCATATACGTACTTCACCTTTTTCTCTGATTTACCGATCTTTGCTTTCGAGAACAGTCGTGGCCCCAAAAACGCACCAATTACCGAACCTGATGTAAGGAAAGCAATGAGTGTTAAATCGATACTACCCATTAAAAAGTGCGCTCCAACTGCAAAAACCGTGTTAACCAAAACCACCATTAACGAAGTGCCAACAACTAGTTTTATTGGTAATCGCATCGAAAACAATCCGGCAATAATCGGCGCTGTTCCGCTGGTTCCAAAAGTTCCGGCAATCAATCCGGCCGTTAAACCAAAAAACGAGCCCTTTCCTAGTCGGACGGCTTTCAGTTTTGCTGCACTTTCTTCGTCTGCAGTCTCCTTGTATTTACGTACACCTGCCACCAGCATATTTATGGCAATCAGGATGGAATACACGCCAAACAAAATCTTTAATTGCGGCTCCGAAATTAAATTTGTTATACGAGCTCCCAGTAAAGCTCCAACAACTCCGGCAATGCTAAATAAAGTTCCGGTATTGGTATCAATATTTCCTTTTCGGTAGTGCCCCCACGAGCCAACCAAACCAATTGGCAAAGTTGCTGCCAGCGAAGTTGCTACGGCTGTATGCGCCGGCACACCAATAATTAAGGTAAGCACCGGTAAAAAGAAAAAGCCTCCGCCTCCACCAAGCATAGTACCAAAAAGTCCTATCACAAAGCCAATTAAGGGTAAAATCAGGTAGATATTTTCAAACGAAGAATTAAAAATCATAATGTATTATTACGGTCAGTTAAAAGTAAAAATTAATAACTCAACCGCAGTATTTAAAACCAGTCTAATTGAAACTCCTCGCAGCAGAGCTGACGAGGAATCCGATTCCGTTAAGGACTTTTTTATTGTTTTGTTCGCTTACCCCGAGGCAAGGCCATCGCGGAATGCGCTCACCGGAATTCAAAATTCAAAGGTAAAGCATAAAAATTTATGGTTAAGTGATACGAAACACAATCTAAAATCACCCTACATTTTTTAACATCTGTTAACATTTGGCGGTCAAAAGAGTTCAGAAATTGAATTTTTGCATGGAAAACAAACGAAGAAAAAACTGATTTAATGGTGATTTTTTGATTATTGTAAAACAGAAATGCTGTATATTGAAGACTCATTCTTAACAACAGCAAATCATGATAAAAACTTTCGCATTCACGCTTCTACTCTTAAGTTGTTTAACTTCAATGGCACAATCGTTTGCCGATTTGGTTGCCGAGGTAAACAAAAGTGTTGTAACCATTCAGGTTTTACAAAAACAAAATACCGGGTTAGGAAATCCGAATGGTTATACCGATGCCCAGGGAATGGGATCGGGAGTGTTGGTTGGCGAAAAGAAGATTTATATACTCACTGCCGCACACGTTGTTGCCGACGCCTCGAAAATACAGGTTGTTTTTGCCGATGGTACCACTACCGGAGCCACCATTCGTCGTATCGATAAAACGGCCGATGTTGCGCTTCTTCAGCTTAACGAAGTGGCGTCCCACATTCCGCCGGCTAAACTTGGCGATTCGGATGCCATGCGCATTGGCGACGACATTTTTATTATCGGTAATCCACTGGGGCTGGAACACTCGGTTTCAAGAGGGATTATTAGTGGAAAACACGTTGAAGAAAACGAAATCAACCACAATCGGTCGCAAGAGTTTTTTCAAACCGATGCATCGATAAACAAAGGCAATAGCGGCGGCCCGATGTTTAACATGCAAGGCGAAGTGGTTGGAATTGTAAGTTCTATTCTGTCGTTTTCGGGAGGTTTCGAAGGATTGGGATTTGCAGCCACATCGTCGGTTACCAAAGAAATTTTGCAACAAACCGGTCGCATTTGGTTTGGCACTAATGTTATTCCAATGTCTGCCGAATTCTGCAACCTGTTTCATATTCCGCAGGAAGGTGCATTGATGGTGCAGGCTGTGGTAGAAAATTCGCCGGCCTATTTTATGGGATTAAAAGGCGGTTATGTAAAAATGACTATCGGGAACACAGAAATTCTTGCCGGCGGCGATGTCATTTTACAGTTTGATGATATTCTGTTGAACTCCAACGAAAACATCACCCGTTTTTACGAATATCTAAACAGCATGAAAAAAGGGCAAAATTACACGGTAAAAATTCTCAGAAACGGAGAGATTAAACACCTTAGCTGGCGAATGCAGTAATTTTAAACACGTCCATATTAAATCCTGCTGCTGAAATCAAATGTATCTTTTAAGTACTATTCTGCCATAAAGAGAGAAATAAACAAAAAGAATCGTTTCTTATTTATAATTTGTTTTTCCGGGCCAAAGCCTTTACTACCCTGCAAATCAAAAACTTTTGGCACCTGCGAATAAAATACCTACTTGTATTTAATCGGATTTATTGGTAACTTGGTTAGGATATTTAACCAGTTACTAATTAACATCCACAGCATGAAAACAATTTACACCGGACTATTAGTCCTTTTAATTTTTGCACTGACTAATTTTTCATTGAGCGCACAGGAAAATCCACCAAAAATCAGATATATGGTTTGGGAGGTTCAGGTAAATCCACTGCAGCAAGAAAAATTGCTGAATGCCATTAAAAGTCAGAACGCCTTTCTGAAAGAGCAAAACCATCCTTTTGCCAATATTACACAGTACACCAACGAAGGCTATTTATGGTACTCTATTCCCTTTACAAATTATGCCGATATCGATAAAATAGAGGCTGCTTCTCAGAAGTTATGGAAGGAACATAGCGAAAAATCAAAGGAGTTACAAGAGCTCTTTGATGGTGCATTTAACACAATTGGCGGATTTATTCTTGAATATCAGCCGGAATTATCAATCCGTGCTGCAGAACGTGACATACCGGCCAATGGTAAAAGATTTCGATTTTTCGAGAAGTTTTACATCAAATATGGTAAAGAAAAAGAATTTGAAGAACTGGTAAAACGTTATAAAGAACTGCGAGAAACAAATGGTTTTAAAGATGATTTTCTTACAATGTATCCTGCTTTTGCCCCCGAAATGAACGTGGTGTATTTTATTGACGAAACCGGTAGCAATGCAGCCGAACATTTTAGCGACATTGAAAAACACTGGGAAATTTTTGGGCAGGAAGGCGAAGAATTATGGAACGATGTTAAGCAGGTTATTGAAAAAATAGAAACCCGCACGGGATTAATTGATTACGATGTTAGTTATTTCCCCGAGGAATAATTTTAAATAATTAATTTGCAGAAAAGCTCTTCTCTCTTCGGAAGGGCTTTTTATTTGTTCATCAGCCCGATAACATTTGCTGCCATTACCGCAATTCCGGTTTCTATGGTATTTTCGTAGTCAGGATTCAGTTGTGGCGAATGCAACGGGAAAGGCGCTTTTCCTTCGGATTTTAAACGCTTCATTTCTTCAGGACTTGTACTTCCCAACCAGATCAAACAAATCGGAATGTCTTCTTTGGTGCGGCCGTATTTTCCGAAGTCCTCGCCTACCATTTCAGGTTGCGTTTCAATAATGTTTTGCTGGCCAATAATGTCTGCGGCAAACCCGCTCACTTTTGCACTCAAAACATCATCGTTTAAAACCGGAGGAGTTTCAACCGAGAAAACATCTACAAACGGCAGCTTATCTTCCGGAACGCCAGCTGCACGCGCAGCATTTTCGCTAATTCGTTTTATTGCAGCAATTACTTTTTCAATCGTTTCATCGGAGAAATATCGCAGTGTGAGTTGCATTTTTACTTCATCGGGAATAATATTCGGGCGTGTTCCTCCATGGATTGAGCCAACGGTAACAACAGCAGGTTCTGTAGGACTTAATTCGCGACTTACGATGGTTTGCAGATCGTTAACGATCCGCGATGAAATAACAATTGGATCGATACATTTTTGTGGATATGCACCGTGTCCTCCTTTTCCGTAAACGGTGATTTCAACGGTTTTTACTCCGGCAAAAACAGGTCCGCCACGCAAACCGATTTGTCCGGTTTCCAATTCAGGGTTAATATGGTAAGCCAACGCATAATCCGGAGTTGGGAATTTCGAAAACAGTCCGGCATCAATCGCCTGTCCTGCCCCGCCGCTGTATTCTTCGGCCTGCTGAGCAATTACCATTAATGTACCTTGCCATTTATCTTTTAAAGCAACCAAAGTCCGCAATGTTCCCGTCCAGGTCGACATGTGTATATCATGCCCGCAAGCGTGCATTACCGCAACCTGATTTCCATCCAAATCACCCATTTTCTTGCTGGCAAAAGGCAAATCCGTATTTTCTTCAACTGGCAAGGCATCCATATCGGTACGCAAAAAAACGGTTGGACCATCACCATTTTTATAAATCCCCACCACACTGTTTCCGGCAAACTTTTCCGTCACTTCAAAACCAAGCTCTTTTAATTCCTTCGCCATTCGCGCCGCAGTTTCAAACTCCTGAAAAGAAAGCTCCGGATTTTCGTGCAAATATTTGCAAAGTTCGAGTGCATAAGCCGTTTGTTTTTTAGCCTCTTCTTTAATCTGATTATTCACTTGCGCAAAAGCGTCCGTTGAGAAAACTAAAACGAGAAGAATGAGAATGAATCGGTTCATGCGTACAGTAATTTTTGAATTTAAACACAGGAAAAGTAACTAAAGTTTTTGGGAATTGCGGCTCCACCAAATTTATACCAGCAGATTTAATAAAAAAGTGATCGCCTAAAGAAAGACAACCACTTTTCAACAAAAACACATCTATATGCTATAAGAAACTAATGGTAAGCGTTACATAAAAACTCCTTCCGGGCGAATAAATTGGTCGGGCATCCGCTCCGCGAACCGAGCGTGCCAAATGTTCGTAATACGCTTCATCAAACAAGTTTTGTACACCACCGGTTGCCGTAAAAACATCATTCATTAACCACGAAACTTTTGCATCAACTACATTAAATGCCGGCGTTTCTGTTTCGCCGTACGATGTCGCAATGCGGTCTTGTTTCATGGCGTACCTGAACATCAACTCCGGCTTTAGTTTTCCATCAGCAAAATTCCCCATAAGGTGATAATGAAACTCCATCGGTGGGATCTCGGGCAGTGGTTCATCCAGCTCCTGATTTTGGCCGTGCGTATAAACCAGTCCCAAATCGTGACTTAGGAACGAACTATATTGCTGTGTCCAGTTGGCTTCAAAGCCGGTCATCAATGCTTTTTTGATATTTATAAACTGACGAACACCCGGCGAAGTGCTCATCGCTGGCTGCAAATCTTCACGGATTTCCGAAGAAATATAATCGCGCAAAACCGAGGTAAACACGTTTACATTAATATTGGTCTTTTCCGTTTGATAACGAAAAACAAGATCGAGCTGATTGTTAATTTCCGGATCAAGATCAGGATTTCCCAACATTTCATACGGATCCAATCCTATCGGAAACTGATTGATGTAGCGCTCGGCAATTCCCGGACTTCGCGTGGCCATTCCCATCCACAAACCCAGCGAAATATTCTCGTTAAACAAACGTGTTCCGCCAACACTAACCGACGGATGTACCTGCGATGATTCCAAATCGGAGTAAATTTCTTCAAAACGCGGATCGGGATTATTGGCTTTTGACGAATTTATATCGAGGCGTCCCGAAACAACAAACTGAAATCCCGGTTGTGCAATGTGCCACTCTCCAAAAAATCCGGTACGTTTAATCTCTGCATCCTGCCAAACATTATCAGTCAGCACTTTGCCGGCCATTGGTCCCATTAGCATTGTGCGTTCACGATATCCCTCGGCCGACTCAAAACGATAATCGGCACCGGCATACAGGTAGCTTTTGTTAAAATCGAAACGCAATTCCGTACGGCCACCATAATTCCGCGTTTCTGCATCGGTAATTGCATCCACCATTCGCGGATCAAGTACTTTGTCGTAGTTGTCCATCAGGTGATCTACCATTGTGCCATAAACACTGGTATTCCATGAGGAAAGCGCTTTATCGTAAAAAACAGCCGAATGACTGGCATTTACCAGCCAGGTATTGTCTTCGCGCAAATCCATTGGCAAAGCCGGGAAATCAACATCCTTCGCAATGTTATTCGAAACCAGCACTCCAATATTTTGGCTTTGACTGAGTTTTACGCCTAGCTTCCCGCCCCAGTTCAAACGGTTAAAACGAGCTGCAATATCCACTCCATCACCATCCGTATAATCATCGCCTGTGGAATAGGCTCCAAACATCCGAAAATCGACTTTCGAACCTGAAACTCCGGCCACTCCTTCGGTTCTAAAAATGTTTCCGTTGCTTTCGTAGCTCGTTCCTACGCGACCTACAGGTGTTGCTTTTTCCTTAAAATCGGGCGAAGTGCTTTTAAAATTTATGGTTCCGCCAAATGCATTTCCATAACGCAAACTGTGTGGTCCTTTTAAAACCTCCGCTTCAGCGATCATATTAATAGGAATTTGGCTGGCTGCCGGATCCATTCGGTTTGGACAAGCCGCCGAAGCTGTTTGGCTTCCATCTAATACCAGGTTAATCTGGTCGTATTTGAAACCACGAAGCACCGGATCAAATCCATATGCACCACTTTTTCGAATAGTAGATATTGATACCACCGATTCCAGCAAATCACCGGCATCGTGTGCCAGTTTGTTCTGCACGGTGAATTCCATTTTTCGTTTATCGCCGGCCATTGGATGCACCAAAACCACCGCTACGGGCAAATAGGTGGATGATTGTACTAGGGCAATAACTCCGTCGTTTGCTAACTTTTCAACTTCTTCCGAACTAAATGCAACTTTCCCGTATTGCAAATGCGACAGAAACAACTCTGCCCCCTCTGTTATTTGCAAATCTATATTCCCGTTCTTATCCGAAAATCCCCTTGTTTCGTTGTATTGATAGTGTACATCAGGAATTCCGGTTTTCGTTTTAGAATCAATAATTTGTATTGTTTTTTCCTGCGAATAAGAAAAATGTACCAGCGACATAAATACCAGCAAATACACCATTCTGATTCCGGAATTATAAAAGATCTTTCTCATTCCAAAATGATTTATTACTATTTAAAATATCGTTTGGGGCGGTATTTAAACGGAATATTTTGGCGGATGGAAGACCTTCAAAGCCTTTAGAAATGAATAATTTGATGAAGTTTTGATTCTCAGATTTTCAATTTTTGGATACAATGTACATTTTGATTCCGCAGTTTGAACACAAAAATCGATATTCTGCTTTTCATTCTGTTGCGGTGGCAGTTCCTTTTTCTGCTCTTCCTGCTCATGCATTTTCTTTTTCAACTGGCAACATCCCTGGCAGGTAGATCCTTCCACATCCTTTTCAACACAAAGGTTTTTGGCTATGTAATCCTGATTGATTTTGAACGACGCCAAAACCAACAGTTCCGAAAACTGAAAGGAAAAGATAGAACAGACTAATATTGCGGAAATTAGAAATTTCACAAAGCCAGTTGATTTTTATCAAATTTAGTAAATAAACATCAATTATTGTCAAAAGTTCGCTATCCTCTCCCCTTCTTTTCAAGTAATTCACTCCCACTACTTTTCGTCATTCCACAAAATTTTGATGAAGCAAAAACCTATGAAGAAGTGGATTCTAATTATTATCATTGATTCTTTCTGCGGAATTCAATTATCTTTATTCCCGTTTTAAGAAAAACAGTTTTAACGCATAAAAATATGCCCAATAATGATGAACTCATTATTTTTATCGACACGCATAAATAAATCAACTTCAAAAATTATAAATCAGCTATGAAGATTTCGGTAGTAGGAACAGGTTATGTAGGATTGGTTTCAGGAACATGTATTGCAGAAACCGGTGTAAATGTTGCCTGTGTAGACATCGACGAGAAAAAAATTGAGAAACTAAATAACGGTATAATCCCCATTTACGAGCCGGGTTTGGAAGACATTTATAAAAAGAATGTTGAAAAAGGGCGCCTGGAATTTACCACCGATTTGGGTAACAGCATTAAAGATGCCGATGCAGTATTTATTGCCGTTGGAACACCACCCGATGAAGATGGTAGTGCCGACCTGAAATACGTTTTAGGCGTGGCCCGCGAAATTGGAAAAAACATGGATCACTACCTGGTTGTGGTAACAAAAAGTACAGTTCCCGTTGGCACCTCTGTAAAAGTGAAACAGGCTATTCTAGAGGAGCTGGAAAAACGAGGTGAGGATATTCCTTTTGATGTGGCTTCAAACCCTGAATTCCTGAAAGAAGGAAGTGCCGTAAACGATTTCCTGAAACCCGACCGTATTGTAATCGGCACCGAATCGAAACGCGCACAAAAAGTGATGCAGCGTTTGTACAAACCTTTCGTACTGAACGGACATCCGATTTTATTTATGGATATCACTTCGTCGGAAATGACCAAATATGCCGCCAACTCGATGCTGGCCACAAAAATTAGTTTTATAAACGACATTGCCAACCTTTGCGAAATTGTTGGTGCCGATGTTGACAATGTTCGTCGCGGAATTGGTTCTGATCCGCGTATCGGAAACAAATTTATTTACCCGGGAACCGGTTACGGTGGCTCGTGTTTTCCAAAAGACGTGCAGGCTTTAATTCGCACAGCCGATGAATTTAATTATTCGCTTGACGTATTAAAAGCCGTTGAGAAAGTAAATTATCGCCAAAAAGAGGTTCTATTCAACAAGCTTTACAAACGGTTTGATGGCGACCTGAAAGGCAAAAAATTTGCCATGTGGGGACTGGCTTTCAAACCAAAAACCGACGATATGCGCGAAGCTCCGGCTTTGGTTATCATTGAAAAATTACTGGAAGCCGGTGCTACTGTTGTTGGATACGATCCGGTTGCAATGCACGAAGCCGAACGAATTCTGGGTGATAAAATCTCGTATGCTAAAGATGAATACGACGCGTTAATAGATGCCGATGCACTGATTTTAGTTACCGAGTGGTCAGAATTCAGGCTGCCGAATTTCCGCGTTATGGAGAAACTGTTGAAAAGCAAAATCATTTTCGACGGACGAAACATTTACGATCCGGAAGAACTGGCAGAGCTTGGGTTTGAATATTTTGCCATCGGTAGAAAAACAAAATAAATGGTATGAAGCGAATTTTGGTAACCGGAGGAGCAGGATTTGTTGGATCTCACCTTTGTGAAAGGCTGTTGAACGATGGCAACGAAGTAATTTGCCTCGACAACTATTTTACCGGCAAAAAGCAGAAGATTATTCACTTGCTTGAAAATCCATACTTTGAGCTGGTAAGGCACGATATTACGCAGCCTTTTTACATCGAAGTGGACGAAATCTACAACCTGGCTTGTCCGGCGTCACCAATTCAATATCAATACAATCCCATAAAAACCATCAAAACTTCGGTGATGGGCGCAGTTAATATGCTTGGTTTAGCCAAACGTATTAAGGCCAAAATCCTGCAGGCGTCAACCAGCGAAGTTTATGGTGTACCCGATATTCACCCACAAAACGAAGAATACTGGGGACACGTAAATCCTATTGGAGTCCGCTCGTGTTACGATGAAGGAAAACGTTGTGCCGAATCACTGTTCGTGAATTACCATGTGCAGAACGACGTTTTAATAAAGATCATTCGCATTTTTAATACCTACGGCCCTAAAATGGAGCCGGACGACGGGCGCGTTGTTTCGAATTTTATTGTGCAGGCTCTGCAAGGAAAAGACATTACTATTTTTGGCGACGGACAGCAAACCCGGAGTTTTCAGTATGTAAGCGACCTGATTGAAGGAATGATACGGATGATGAAAACCGACGACGATTTTATCGGGCCGGTAAACATTGGAAATCCGGGCGAATTTACGATGCTGGAACTGGCCAATGAAATTATTGATATTACCGGATCGAAATCAAAAATCGTTCACTTACCATTGCCTCAGGATGACCCGACACAACGCCAACCGGATATTTCGTTGGCTAAAGAAAAACTGGATGGTTGGGAACCTACTATTCCGCTTCGCGAAGGTTTGACAAAAACAATTGCCTACTTTGAACAGCTGTTGAAAGAAGAGGACATTTAATTTGAGTTTACCTTGTAACTTTATTTCAAATTATCAGCTGTCACACTGAGCTAAGTCGAAGTGTAACGGATACAGTCTTCGACTTCGCTCAGACTGACAATCAAAAAGTTTAAATTGATTTATTTGCCTTCCTTAATGATTTCCAGCACCAGCTCTTTTGTTAATTCCCGGCCGGCAGCTTTTTCGCGTATGGCATCGAAAGTGAATTTAAAATCGCAACCCTCTTTCCAGTTGCTGCAACCGTAAGCTGTTTTGCCTTTTATAATTTTTCCGCCACATTTCGGGCATTTTGGCGTTGAGTCGGCAGTTTTCTTTTCAGCCGGAGATTTATCCACAAACTCCACATTACAATCCGAAGTGAGTTGCAGAATACCTTCCACTTTTTTATCGCCCATTTTAAATCCTTTCAATTTTGTGGTAGCTCCCTTTTTTAACAAGCGCTCAACCTGTTTGTCGGAGAGCTTTTTCTCCATAAAAATAAATGGCAGCCTGAAATCGCAACCTTCTTTCCAACGGTTGCAACCATAAGCATTTTTACCTTTCAGCACTTTTCCTTCCGAACACTTCGGGCAGGTCATTTCTGTACTACCGGTATCAGCAGTCTTTTGCCCTTTTGCCTTTTGCCTTTTACCTTTTGACTTGTTTTCCGGTTCCGGCGCGGCCAGTTTTACCGAGCTACGATCGCGCATCACTTCAACAACCAGATCGTAAACCATACGCTTCATCTCGTAAATAAATTTTGAAGCGCTGTATTCTCCCTGCTCAATGTCCCGCAACTGTTTTTCCCATTGCCCGGTTAATTCTGCCGATTTCAGTAATTCGTTTTGGATGGTATCAATCAGCTGAATTCCCATTTTGGTTGGGTGGATCTGTTTTTTCTGCCGCTCAATATATTTGCGCCGAAATAATGTTTCAATAATTGCTGCACGTGTCGACGGACGCCCGATTCCATTGGCTTTCATGAGGTCACGTAACTCATCGTCGTCAACATTTTTACCGGCCGTCTCCATTGCACGTAGCAACGATGCTTCAGTGTAATAACGTGGCGGTTTGGTTTCCTTCTCCGTAAACGATGGCTCGTGCGGACCGTGTTCTCCTTTTTCAAATGCCGGAAGAATTGTGTCGCCATCGCCACTTTTGCTATTCTCATCCTGAAAAACAACACGCCACCCCGGTTGCAGAATTAGTTTTCCGGTCGCTACAAATTGCACGGTATCAACTTCTGCCTTCACCTGCGTTTTGGCCACTTTACAATCGGGGTAAAACGCGGCCAGAAAACGTCGTGCAATAGCATCGTAAACCTTTTTTTCGTTTCCGCCGAGCAACTTCTCCTCTCCCGTAGGAATGATAGCATGGTGATCGGTAACTTTTTTATCGTTAAAAACTTTAGTCGATTTACGGATTTTCTTTGCCAGCAAAGGCTGCGCCAACTCGCTATAACTTTTTAGTCCCTTTAAAATTCCGGGAATTTTTGAATACTGATCGTTAGGCAAAAAAGTGGTATCAACACGCGGATAGGTAACCACTTTCATTTCGTACAGGCGCTGTACGGTTTTCAGCGTTTCATCTGCCGTTAGTCCAAAACGGGTGTTACAATGCACCTGCAAACTGGTGAGGTCGAAAAGTTTCGGCGCATATTCTTTTCCGTCTTTCTTTTCAACTTCAGTAATGTACAAGTCTTTATCCAAAACCTGGTTCAGCAATTTTTCGCCGTCTTCCTTTTTGAAAAACTTTCCTTCAGTATTGCTAAAAACGGTTTCGCGATAAGTGGTTTGTAACTCCCAGTATGGTTGTGGTTTAAAATTCTCGATTTCGTAATGGCGCGTTACCAGCATCGCCAGCGTTGGCGTTTGCACCCGCCCAATGGATAACACCTGTTTGTAACCGCCATATTTAAGCGTGTACAAACGAGTGGCGTTCATTCCCAGCAGCCAGTCGCCAATCGCACGCGAGCTGCCGGCGTAATACAGGTTATCAAATTTTTCGGCTGGTACCAGCTTCTGAAATCCGGTTTTTATGGCTTCGTTCGTTAGCGACGAAATCCACAAACGTTTCACCTCGCCCTTGTAGCCCGCTTCTTTCATTACCCAGCGCTGAATCAGCTCCCCTTCCTGGCCGGCATCACCGCAGTTAATTACCTGTTCGGCTTTGTCTAATAAGCTTTTGATAGTATTGAATTGTTTAGTAACACCACCATCGCCCGTCATTACTTTGGTTTCGAAACGTTTGGGCAACATGGGTAGTGTTTGCAGATCCCAGCGTTTCCATTTGGCGTCGTAATCCTCGGGGGGCCACAGCGTACAAAAATGGCCAAAGGTCCAGGTTACCTGGTAACCGTTTCCTTCGTAATAACCATCTCTTCGCGAACCTGCCCCAATAACATTGGCGATTTCTTTGGCAACACTTGGTTTCTCTGCAATACAAACAATCATAAGTGCTGCAAATATACAAGGAATGACGAGCGATGAAAAAGGGAGTTATTAACAAGTTTTTGAGAAAGATTGATTACAAGATTGATGGAGATTGATTTTGAGATTGAATGAAAAGAGCACTGTGACTTTGAGATGGTGAGAATGATGGAGATTGTAAAACTGATAAATTGCAAAATTGCACTGTGAAATGCGACTGAGACTGCGACTGAGACTTTTCCCCTCTGTGAAACTCCGTGACTTCTCAGTGTAACTCTGTGGTAAAAACAATTGTGATATTGATAAATTAACGTTAGACCACTTGTAACTTGCAACTAGTAACCTGCTACAGATCCCTCCTCGTTCCTCGTCGAGATGACAGTTACTTTTGTTCCCGACGCTTCGGTCGGTATTTCGCTACGCTCAACTTTTTACTTTATTCTTTTGCCTTGAATTTCCTCACCAAACCAAATCACAGGCATCAGCAGGCATCCAGTGTTTGTGTTTGCCTTCCCATTTTACATTACAGCCAATCGGGTTGGTTACCGGTACAGAAATGTCTTTGCCATGCGTCAACTCTTCAAGCGCATTGGCCAAATCATTCACCGTTATTTTTGAGGGATCGCGCGGACTGTCTACTCCTCTTCCGGTGTATACGAGTTCGCGGTTTTCGTTAAACACAAAAAAATGTGGCGTTCTTAATGCTCCGTATGCCAATGCAATTTCCTGTGATTCGTCGTACAAATACGTCCACGGAAACTGGTGTTCCTTCATGCGCTCCACCATGTGATCGAAATCATCCTCTTCGTAAGTATTTTTACTGTTCGAGTTAATTCCGACAAACTCTACACCAAGCGGATTGAACCGTTCAGCTGTTTTTCGGGTCACTTCGTCGCTGTTTATCACATAAGGACAGTGATTACAAGTGAAAAACACCACCAGGTATTTCGAGTCCTTAAAACTTTCGAGCGTATATAGTTTCCCATCGGTAGCCGGAAGATCAAAGTAAATTGCCTTTTTTCCTATTTCAAGTGTAAATGCCATAATACTATTTCCTTTTATTACTAAAAGTATTTCGAATGGAAATTGTTTAATCGATGGGGTGTTTTACCCCACCCTCTAAAAAGCATTACGACTAGGTCCCCTTTAGGGGATTTAGGGGTTAATTGAAATTTGGTAGCTGAAAATTTATGCTTGTTTCGTCCAACAAATTATCTTTGAAAAATCATCTTGAAACATTTACAATTAGTGCACGAATGAGCAGCGAACAGGATTTACAACGAATTAAAGATTTGCAGGCCGAACTGGCCGAACACAACTATAAATACTACGTTTTGGCGCAACCGTCAATCAGCGATTTTGATTTCGACATGAAATTAAAGGAGCTGGAGCGCCTTGAAAAACAATACGATATTAACGACCCGAACTCGCCAACACAGCGCGTGGGTAGCGATTTGAGCTCGGATTTCCAACAGGTTACGCATAAGTACAACATGCTTTCGTTATCGAATGCATACTCGCAGGACGAGTTGAAAGATTTCGACAGCCGCATTCAGAAAATTATTGGCACTGATGATTTTGAGTATGTGTGTGAGTTGAAATTTGATGGCTCATCAATTAGTCTGACTTACGAAAATGGCGAGCTGGTGCGAGCTGTCACCCGTGGCGACGGCGTAAAAGGCGACGATGTAACCAACAACGTACGAACCATCCAATCGGTACCTTTAAAATTGCGTGGGAACGATTATCCTGAGAGTTTTGAGATTCGTGGCGAGATTTTAATGCCGTTCGAGGTATTCAATAATCTGAATGCTGAATTAGAAAAAGCCGGCGAACCATTATTGGCCAATCCACGAAATACAGCTGCAGGAACGCTGAAAATGAAAAACTCTTCGATTGTAGCCTCACGAAAACTGGATGCTTACCTGTATTATGTGCTTGGCGAAAATTTACCGGAAGACGGTCATTATGAAAGTTTGCAAAAAGCACGTGCATGGGGTTTTAAAATTTCGGAGCACACACAGTTATGCAAAAACATTGATGAAGTATTCGCTTTTATCGAGAAATGGGATACTGAGCGTTTTTCGCTGCCGGTTGCCACCGACGGAATTGTGATAAAAGTAAACTCACGAAGATTGCAGAAAAACCTTGGTTTTACCGCCAAGTCGCCGCGCTGGGCTATTGCTTATAAATTTAAAGCAGAAAGTGTTGCTACTATTTTAAAGTCGGTTTCGTACCAGGTAGGCCGAACCGGTACAGTTACGCCGGTGGCCAATCTTGAGCCGGTGCTTATTGCCGGAACCATTGTAAAACGAGCGTCGCTGCATAATGCCGATATCATCAACAACCTTGATTTGCATATCGATGATACTGTTTTTGTAGAAAAAGGTGGTGAGATCATCCCGAAAATTACCGGTGTTGACCCGGCCAAACGACATCCGATGTTTCAGCGGGTTGAGTTTATTGAATCGTGCCCTGAGTGCGGAACGAAGCTGATAAGAAAAGAAGGTGAAGCCGCTCATTATTGTCCGAACGAGGATGCTTGTCCGCCGCAAATAAAAGGCAAAATGGAGCATTTCGTTAGCCGGAAAGCAATGGATATTGATGGCATCGGTCAGGAAACGGTTGATTTGCTTTATAACGAAGGTCTGGCAAAAAACATTACCCAACTTTACCAACTTACAAAAGAGCAGCTACTAAACCTGGAACGTATGGCGGATAAATCGGCACAGCGAATTCTTGATGGTTTGCAAGCATCAAAACAAGTTCCGTTCGAACGTGTACTTTTTGCGTTGGGAATTCGTTTTGTTGGTGAAACAGTAGCAAAAACACTGGTAAAAAAGTTACACACCATTGAAAATATTCAGGTACAAACGAAAGAGCAACTGGTAGAAATTGATGAAATTGGCGACCGCATTGCCGAAAGTGTTGTGGAGTGGTTTTCGAACGAAGAACACCTGCAGTTTATTCAACACCTGCAAGAATACGGACTTCAGTTTGCAATCAGCGAAGATCAGCTGGAAGGGCAAACCAACAAACTGGAAGGTTTGAGCATTGTTATTTCGGGTACTTTCGAGCAACATTCGCGCGATGAGTTGAAAAAACTGATCGAGCAGAACGGAGGTAAAAATGTAGGCTCCATTTCGAAAAAAACAAGTTACATGCTCGCTGGAAGTAATGTTGGGCCAAGTAAACTGCAAAAAGTTGAAAAGCTCGGAATTCCCATGATCAGCGAGGAAGATTTCCTAAAAATGATTGAATAGTTTGTAGAGAATAATGACGCAAAAAATTACATTTGAAGCTAAATACGCCGGTTTTAATATGACAAAAACAATTTTTCTTTTATCGATATCATTCCTTTTATCAATTGCCGCCAGTGCCCAAAATGTTATTGAGTGGTCGGCCGACTATCAACTTACCAAAGACGATTTTCAGGCAGAGGCGCCCAACAGCGGACAAATGCAAACGGCCTCGGGAAGTTTTTCCGTGGAATACGAAACGGGCGGTTTAAACCTGGTGATGAACCGTAACCTGAATGAAAATGTATCGTGCCGATTTCAAAAAGATGCTTCGTACATCGACGACGGAACAGAAGAAGCAACAGCGCGTTTATTGCGTTATCAGCAACTGATTTTTAACCTCTACGAAATTCAGGCCCGCAATCTGCGCAAAAAGTTTTTCGAAGAGCGCAAAACGATGCTAACAAAAGGTCCTTCGGAATTACACCAGGAAGTCTATGCGGAACATGCAAAACTACTTTCGCAGGTGGAAAGTGATACGTTTAACGGCACTCTTGATTCGGAAATTGAGAAGTGGATGAAATGGTCGCTGGAAGAACTGGAAAATCTGGGCGATTTTTGTAAAACCTGTAATCCAAAAAAGAAGAAAAGAAAATAAGACACTGCAGCATGGGATTTAAAGAAAAATATGCCTATCGAAAACTTCAGAAACTGGTGGCTGCGCAGCAACGCACACCGGTAATTCCAAATCTTGCTTTACACTCGAAAGTTGGCGTTATCTGGCAACCATCGGAAAAACCTGCCGTGCAGTATCTCCGCGATTATTTTAACCATCACGGGGCAATTTTCCGCGATTACTGCGTTTTCGACAGCGACTCAAATCCGGCAGCCGAAGCCAACTCGTTAATCGTAAACGACCTCAACTGGTGGGGAATTCCGAAACCCGAAAAAGTGAGCGACTTCATCGAAATGGAACTTGACCTGCTTCTTTGTCTGGCTGAAGAAAAAAATTACGCGGTCGATTACATCACGGCTTTATCACGTGCCAAATTCAAAATAGGCAGTTCTGAGTCCGATAATTCCTACTTCGATCTGAATATTAAGATTGACCAAAATAAGGATACAATGTTTTTAGCCGAGCAACAAATTTTCTATCTTGCGCAGCTAAACAACAGTACAGATTCATGAGTCGATATTTCAAAGGCGCAGGGGTAGCGCTAATTACTCCGTTCACAAACAACGATCAGGTTGATTACAAAGCACTTGAAACCATAATCGAAAACCAGGTAAAAGGCGATATGGACTATTTGGTGGCGCTTGGCACAACTGCCGAAACAGCCACTTTAACGCCCGATGAAAAAGCGCACGTAGTTGAACTGGTTAAAGAAAAAGCCAATGGTTTGCCGGTTGTTGTTGGAATGGGCGGTAACGATACCCGTACCATGTGCAACCAAATCGACAATTTTAACTTTGAAGGTATCGACGGAATTTTAGTTGTTACTCCTTTCTACAACAAACCTTCGCAGGAAGGAATGTACCACCATTATCTTGAAGTTGCCAAAGCCAGTCCGGTTCCGATCATTCTTTACAATGTACCTTCGCGTACAGGTGTAAACCTTGATGCAACTACAGTTGGCCGTTTGGCTGAAGCATCGGATAAAATTGTGGCCATTAAAGAAGCGTCGGGCGAACACTCGCAAATGACAAAAATCGGTAAATATACACCCGATGATTTCACGGTTATTTCGGGCGACGACCTGCTGGCGATTACCATTGCTGCCATTGGCGGACAAGGTGTAATTTCAGTTATTGCAAACGCCTACCCTGATAAAGTGAGTCAATTGATTCACCGCACTTTAGCGAACGATTTTGATGGAGCTCGCAAAATTCATTTCGAGTTGATCGAGATGTTCCAATTGCTGTTCCGCGAAGGTAATCCCGGCGGAATTAAAGCATTGATGAATATTCAGGGAATTATCGAAAATAACCTTCGTTTACCGTTGTACAAAATCAGCGACGGACTTTACAACGAGATTAAAGAGCGCCACGAACTGTTAATGAGTTAACAGTTTTTAAGCCCACATTTTTGAATCCCCTGGTAATAAATGGTACTTTTGTATAGCACTATGAAATGAAAGCTATGCGATCAGTTTTAATAATATTCCTACTGTTTTTTGGCCTGCAGGCATTTGCCCAGCAAGGTTTACAAATGGACTTTGGCGAAGTTGATTCGAGCGAAGTGCTAATGCATCGCCAAATTGAATATTATAACCTGATCAATGGTGGAATGAATGACAATTACCTGTTGGATGAATTGCAGCTACCTGAATTCAACATGAACCAATTCTACCAAAGTCGCTATACTTTAGCGCTGGCGTTATTCCCACAATTTGATTATTCCAGCATATCATTTCATGGATCGGATATTGTTTCGCCTTATTATTACAATGCCGAAATGTTGAGTTCGGCCGCCTTCGAATTGGGAGATAAATTTGTGATTGGCGGATACAGCTACGGGGCTAACCTAATTAATACGGCACCCCTACCGAATCAGAATATGGGGTATTTCGATGCCTACGGCTCCACTATGTTTATGCAATACAAAGTTTCAAAGAAATTCAAAATCGAAACCAGCATCAGCATCCAACAAAACCGACAGGGACCACCGGGATTTTAGTCTTGCTTCCTCCACGCAAAATCTTATCTTTAAAAACTGAACTTTAAACTCAGATCACTTTCATGCTTACAGTTTACAAAGCTTCTGCCGGATCGGGAAAAACCTTTCAACTGGTTGTTGAATACCTGAAAATCATCCTCAGCAATCCGTATAATTACAAGCACATTTTGGCAGTAACTTTTACCAACAAGGCCACCAACGAAATGAAAAGCAGGATTCTCGAGCAACTGCATTTGCTGGCCATCGAGAAAGATTCGCCTTATATTGAACCACTACAAAAAGACAATAATTATACCGAGCAATTTATCCGGCAACGGGCCAAAGAAGTGCTGAAAAATATTCTGCACGACTACAATCGTTTCTCCATAAACACCATCGATTCGTTTACGCAAAAAGTGATAAAAGCCTTTAACCGTGAGCTTGGTATTTCGCCTAATTTTACGGTTGAACTTGATAACGATATTCTTTTACAGGAGGCTGCCGATCGGTTGCTGGCGCGAATTAACGATGACAAAGATCTGCTAAAATGGTTGCGCGATTTTAGTAAAGAAAAGATTGAAGCCAACCGTAGTCAGCGCATCGACGACGATATAAAAAACCTGGGAAAAGAACTTTTTAAAGAATCATTCCAGGTGTTTTTCCCCGATGAAGGTGAATCGGTTTATAACCGCGAAAACCTGAATGAATTTGGTAAAGAGTTGCGCCAGATAAAAAGACATTTTGAGAGCACGCTAAAGTCAAAAGGTGAAAATGCAGTGGCCGCCATGGAAGGATTAAACCTTGGACCTGCAGACTTTTCAGGCGGTGCAAGCAGAAGTATTGGTAGCTTTTTTGTTAAGCTCGCCAATGGCCTTCTTCCCAACTTCACACAAACAGTGCGCAATTGTGCTGAAGATATTGAGAAATGGAGTTCGAAAAGCAGTAAACGTCGCGATGAAATACTAGCTGCTGCAGAAACCAGGCTCCAGCCAATGTTAACTGATATCGTACAATATTTCGATACAAACTGGGCAAGATACAACACAGCTCTTGCCGCTCTTAGTCAGCTTCGCATGCTCGGTATTTTAACCGATCTAAAAGTTGAAATACAGAAAATTCAACAGGAAAAAGGAGCCTTGCAACTTTCCGATTCCAACCTTTTGCTAAGCAAAATTATCGGGCAAAGCGATTCGCCTTTTGTGTACGAAAAAATAGGCAACTACTACAAACATTTTATGCTCGATGAGTTTCAGGACACCTCGGGTTTACAATGGAAAAACTTCCGGCCGCTGCTTGAAAACTCGCTGGCAGAAGGAAATGCCAACCTTATTGTGGGCGACGTTAAACAATCGATTTACCGCTGGCGTAACAGCGACTGGAGCATTTTGGCTGAACAACTGGATGCCCAGTTTTCACCGGAACAAAAACAGGATTTTACCCTTGAAAAAAACTGGCGAAGCGATAAAAATATCATCACTTTTAACAATGCCATTTTTGGTGAGTTAAAAACAGCTTTTGAAGATTACCTGATCGGATCGCTTGAAAACCGGGAGGCTTACATTCAAAAGTTCGATCATATTTATTCGTCTTACCAACAGGAAGCCGGAAAAACAAAAGGCGAAGCAACCGGTTTAACACAAATCAATTTCCTACCCAAAGATGATTTTGAAGAAAACGCCACCGAGCAGTTGGTTGAGCAGGTAAAATACTTGCAAGATCAAGGAATTAAAGCCAAAGACATTGCCATTTTAATCCGGAAGAACAAAGAGGGAGGCCCGATTATAGAAGCCTTTTTAGCGGCTGCCAAAATCGACGAAAATAAAAAGTACAACCTTTCAGTACTGTCTAACGAATCGTTGTTTTTGCATGCCTCAAAAGCGGTTTTGTTTGTGATAAACACCATCGAGCTACTCATCGATCCGGAGAATAAAATCACGCAAGCTACTTTGCTACACCTGTGGCAAAGCTGGTTAAAACCCGGATTAAAAACCATGGGCATACCAGTTCATTCAAACAACGGACAGAGTCTGCTTGATTTTAATGATTACAGCGACTGGCATCTGCAACCCGGTTTTGACGAAGAGTTTGCATCGGAATTAACAGGTAAACTCGAACAGGTAAAACGAAAGGTAATGCTTACCTCGCTCGATGAAACGATCACACATATTTGTTCGCTTTTTGGTTTGTTTAATTTTGAATCGGAATTGCCATTTCTGCAAACACTGATAGACAAAGCGGGCGAATTAAAAATATCGTTGTCGAACGATTTGTCGAACCTGTTGTACTGGTGGAATGAAAAAGGCAGCAATACATCGGTAAATGTAAACGAAGAAGTAAGTTCAATCCGCCTGATGACCGTTCACAAATCAAAAGGACTGGAGTTTAAAGCTGTTCTGCTCCCCTACCTCGACTGGAAAACCAGCTGGAGTGGCACAACGGCACCTTTACTTTGGTGCAAGCCACAATCTGAGCCGTTTAATAAATTCCCGTTGCTACCGATTCAGGTGGGTAAACACATGGAAACATCGGAATTTGCGCCCATGTATTTCGAGGAAAAGATGAATTATTACATCGACACGCTAAACCTGGTTTATGTAGCTTTTACACGTGCCGCCTCGGTGTTGATTGCCAACTGCCCCATGCCAAAAGAGAGCAAGAATAATTCAGGTTCGGGCAAGCCAATACATTATTTATTGCATAAAGCACTGACCAACCAGAGCAAACAAGAGGAATTTGCCGATTGTTTTAACGAAGAACAGGATTGTTTTGAATTTGGCAAAATTGACCTGCAGCAAAAAGATGACGACGATCAGAAAGCCATTCTGATCAAACAATACAACTTTAACGATATCTCAGATAAGATAAGTTTGCGATTAAATGGCGATGACTTTTTAATTGAGAACGAGCAGCAGCATTCAGTAAAAAATACGGGTAAGATCATTCACGACATTTTATCCGAAATTGTTTTGGCCGACGATGCCAACGCCGCTTGTTTACAGGCACTGCACGACGGCAAAGTATCAAAAGCGGAGTTTGATGAAATTCAAGAAAGCCTGCGAAACAACCTGCAACTTCCGGAAGTTAAAAAGTGGTTTGATGGCAGTTACGAAGTACTGAATGAACGCGACCTGCTGACTTCGGACAAACTACTTCGCCCCGACCGGATTATGTTTTCGGGCGACGAAGCAATAGTTGTTGACTACAAAACCGGTGAAAGACAAGACAAGTATTTGTACCAGGTAAAAGAGTATGCCAAAGTTTTGCAAAACACCGGCTTTAAGAAGGTGACTGGTTTTTTGTGGTATTTGCACACCGGCGAGCTGGAAAAAGTATGTGACCTCAACTAGTAATTAAGTCAAGTAGGTAACTTCGTTTCGTCATGCTGAATTTAGTTCAGCATCTTTTAAATAATAGAGATTCCGAATCAAGTTCGGAATGACGTATCTGAAATTCACGATTTTAAATTAACATCTAATTCTGCATCCTTCATTTTCGAACAATAAAATACATTTTGGTGTTTATAAGTTCAAACAACCGGTAAAACGATTATGGAAAGAAAAGAATTCATCAAAAAGTTTGCTTATGGCGGCAGTATTCTATTGACTGCTCCTGCAATTTTAAGTGCCTGTTCCAGTAGCGATGACGATTTTGTGCCGAACGATCCAGATGAGCCGAATACCGACGTAACTATAGATCTTACAAGCTCTACTTATGAGGATTTGGGTACAATTGGTGGCTATGCGTACTCAGGAAATATTATGATCTTCCGAACGGGTGAAAACACCTATCTGGCACTATCGAAAGTATGCACGCACGAAGGTTGCACAGTGGCTTACAATCATGACAACGGCAATATTCTCTGCCCATGTCATTCCTCGCGTTTTACAACCAGTGGTGCCGTAATAAACGGACCGGCACCCACCAGCCTGAAAAAATATAACGTGCAGAAAGACGGCGATATACTTACGATTAGTTAAAGTGTTTTAGTTACTCTCAATCACTTGTCCCTGCTCACGGTAAAGGTCCACTTTTCCGTCGAGAAGAACTGCAATTACTGTAACCTGCTCGTCCAATACTTTTTCCGGTACGTCAATATAAACAATACCAGGAACAGCACTCCAGTATTGTTTCATTTTTACATCCCAGTTTAACTTGGTACCGTTACCAACTACCCATATCCGGTTGATCTTATTTTTAATTCCTTTCAACACCAGCGAACCGTTTGGTTTATGTGGAACAAATAGATAAAGAATATCTCCGGTTTTATTCAGCGCAGTTGGCCCGTAATAATGTTCGTAAGGGATTCCGGCCTGTGTTCCATAAATGGCTTCTGCATGTTTGTTAGTCCAGCGGCCCAGTTCTTTTAATATCTCAACCTGCTCTTCCGGAATCGAACCATCTGGTTTTGGACCGATATCCAGTAGAAGGTTTCCACCTTTGTTTATGCAATCAACCAAAATACGAATAACCTGGTTCGGCGTTTTGTAATTGTGGTCGTTGTGCTGATATCCCCAACTGTCGTTCATGGTCATGCACAACTCCCAATAAGGAGCATTGGGGCGTGTTATCGGCAATCCCTGTTCGGGTGTTGCATAATCACCATAGCCTTGAATCCGGCTGTTCAGAATCACATCTTTATTCCATTTTCGCAGTGACTCGCTCAACTCTTTTGCTTTCCATTTTTCTGCCGATTGCTCCCAATCGCCATCAAACCAATACAAATCGGGTTTAAACTGTTTCGACAACTCTTCTAACTGACAAAAGTTAAAGTCGACAAATTTTGCCCAGCGAAGCGAGTCATTTTCGTAACGTTTAATTTTCCGTGTTTTGTTCGGATAATCAGGGTGCGACCAGTCGAGCAACGAATAGTATAAACCAACTTTTAAATCGTTTTTGCGAAGTGCTTTTACAAAAGGCGCCACCAAATCTTTTCCGGCAGGTGTTTTGTCCACCACATTTAAATCACCGCACTTGGTATCCCAAAGTGCCACTCCATCATGATGTTTTGTGGTAAGAACAGCATATTTGGCACCACTTTCGGCAATCAGTTCAGCCCATTGTTCCGGATCATATTTATCAGCAGTAAATCCGGCCAATTGATTCATGTAATCGTCGTACGAAATGTAGTCGTTAAAAAACGACCAGCTCTCATCAATTCCGTTTACCGAATAAATTCCCCAGTGGATAAAAATGCCCAGTTTAGCATCGCCAAACCACTGCATCCGTTTCTGAGTTTCTTTACTAATTTTCTGGGAGTTTGCACCAAGTGACGCGATGATTGCCACCACTAATAATAAGATCTTTCGCATAGGATTTAAATCAATAGTTAGTCCGGATGCAAACTTTGTAAAATATTTAAAAAGCAAATATGATTATTCACAGGAATAGTGCATTTCTATTTCGTCCTCAACGTCCCAAACACACTCCAACCCTTTTGGTAAGGTAACAAAATCCCCTGCACGCACGGTTATCGCCTCAAACTCGGTTGTTATATCTGCCTCCCCCTCGACAATATAACACAACTCTGTTTCCTCGTAATACCAGTCGATTTTTTCTTCACCGAGTTTACGAACAGGCCAATCAAATACTCCCTCTTCCTGCAATTCTTCTTCAGAATAGTTGTCAACAGAAATTTTCATGTATCATAAATTTTATTCTAAAGTAAATTTAAAATAAAAGTGTAAATAAAACACCATCTTTTATATTTGAAAATAACATTAACTATAAACAGTAAGAACCACCCTTCGGGCGCCGCCATAATCGCGAAATTCGCCAAAATAAATTCCCTGCCAGGTACCTAAATTTAAACGATGTCGGGTAATCGGAATCGTAACTTCGGCACCAATTACCGACGATTTTAAATGTGCCGGCATATCATCGGCTCCTTCGTAAGTGTGCACATAAACCGGATCATTCTCCGGGATCATTTTATTGATAAAATTCTCGAAATCGGTACGCACGGTCGGGTCGGCATTTTCATTCAAAGTAATTCCGGCCGATGTGTGTTTTACCAAAATATGCAACAAACCTTTCTCGGGTAAATTGGGCAACTGCTCTTCAATTAAACGGGTAATTAAATGGTATCCGCGCCTAAATGCGGGAAGTGTTATTTCTTTCTGTTCAATCATAATTCTGCTTTCAATTCAAAAGCTTAAAAGTAAAAAGTATTTACCAACTGCAGAAACAATTATTCCTGTTCAATCCCTAATATTTAACGCTCGTCTGTAATTATCGGCGTTTTACCTTTTTCGCAAGGCAGAAAAACCGATGAAATAAGTAATTTAGTTCTGATTTGATACACAAATAAAAGAAAACGATGAACTCAACATTACTCTTTGCAGGACTGGCCGTTGGTATTTTACTTTTATCTGTGTTGGTAATTATCCTTATCAAACAAAATAAAGCAGGAATGTATAGCGCAAATAATCAACTGGCTTCGAAGGCGATGGCACGGGGAATTGCCATTGGTTATGCCATTGGAATGGGCCCGGGAATTGCGCTGGGCGTTGCGCTCGATAATATCGGACTTGGAATTGCGCTGGGAGCCGGAATTGGAATATCGATTGGAGTGGCACTTGGCGAGAGTTTTAAAAAGAAAGAATTGGCCAAAACAAATCAGAAAATCAAGAGACAAACAATATCAGAGCAAACTGCAATGCCAAAAATTATAGTGCTTTTACTTGCGCTATTCTTATTTCTGTTGCTGGGCTTGCTTTTTTTCACGAAAATGAATTAACAATTATAACAAATGAAAATTTTAGGAAACTTAATTTGGTTAATATTTGGTGGTTTTGCCATCTTTTTGGAATACATGTTGGCTGGTATCGCACTTTGCATCACAATCGTCGGAATCCCCTTTGGTATTCAATCGTTTAAACTGGGCATACTCGCACTTTGGCCTTTCGGGCAAAAAATTGAATACATGGATTATGCTCCGGGCTGTTTGTCAACCATCATGAATATTATTTGGTTATTTATTGGTGGAATATGGATCATGCTAACCCACGTACTTTTTGGCCTTCTATTGGGTATTACTATTATTGGAATTCCATGGGCAAAACAACACTTTAAAATGGCGTCGCTGGCATTAACTCCTTTTGGCAGAAGAATTGTATAAACCGGATCATATCGGTTAATTTGCTCAGCAATCTCAAACAATCGATAGTTTTTCAGGTTATATTAAAACAAAATAAAATCTATAGAAATCAGTCCGGCAATGCCGGATTTTTTTCAACATATGATTTTTCAGACCAAAAAATTGGTAATTTTATTTATCAAAATCTGACTATGGAGAAAGTATCTATATACGGTAAAAAACAACTCACCCCGGGCGAAAGCGACTTAATCGACTACAGCTTCTTTACGCTGGGAATTAAGCGCAACGACGAAGGATGGTACCTAAAATCGTTTGATAATATAGACGGAGAGGAAATCGATTCGAACGAAATTGTTGACGGGACTTATTACCACTCCGGAAAATCGAATAAACTGATTTTGGCTCCTGCTTTGCCTGCAAAACCAATGGTTTTTAAAAGCAGCCAGATAGTAATTTCGCCCAAACAGCGATTAACTTTTTTTGTAAAGATTCCGCTGATACTTCAGGTATACTCCAGTAAAAAGCAAGACGAAAATCTGCTTGCAGAATTTCCATTGCAACAGATTTCGAACACCTGGTTTGGCGAACCGGTAAACGGCGAAGTTGCTTTTGCGCTGGAATCTGATCACTTTCTCGATTTTAAAACAATTGAAGATGATGAGCGATTTGCCATTTGCCCCATCACCATTTTTAATAACGACAATGCGGCTCTTGAGATCGAACGATTGATTATTCGTGTTGATCAGATGAATTTGGTTAAATTTAGCAATCATCTCGTAACCAGCCAGGTGAAACTGGAATACAGAGGCAAGGATCATTTGAGTTCGGTAAATTATGGTTTCGCAAAAGCTTTTCACGGCGAAAACCATGATATCGTTGCCAAGCCACGAAATCCGGAAGGTAAAAGCCTGTTAAAAATTAATTTCCATTTTATTAAAAACATTTATCGTTCTGAATAATGAAATTTGACTTCTCGAAATATTTTAATGCAGCAAACTTTGAAAAGTTAATGTGGGCCGTGCTAATCCTGGTAGTAGGAACTGCATTGATCTACTTTTTGGCATCCGTTGTAAAAAAAGTGCTTCCTAAGTCGCTTTCGCAGCAACGAAAAATGATCATTCAGCGCCTTATTTATTATTCGGGCTTCCTGTTACTGACATTCATTATTCTTGCCCAGTTAAATATCAGTCTGGCTCCATTCTTTGGCGCGGCGGGTGTTATCGGACTGGTAGTTGGTGTGGCCTCGCAAACCAGTATTGGCAATATTGTAAGCGGTTTTTTCCTTGTCGGAGAAAAGTCGTTCGAGATTGGCGATGTGATAAAAGTTGGCGATAAAGCCGGTGTTGTATTTAGCATCGATCTACTATCCATTAAAATACGAACATTTGACAACCAACTATTGCGAATTCCAAATCAGACCATTATTTCCACTGAGCTGATAAATGTGACGCGCTTCCCTATCCGTCGCCTCGATTTTAACGTTAGCGTGGCCTATAAAGAAGATCTGGCAAAAGTTAAAACGCTGCTGGAAGAGGTGGCAAAAGCAAATCCTTTGAGTTTAGACGAGCCTGAACCACTCATCGTTTTTAAAGATTTTGGTGCCAGTGGTATTGATATTCTGCTGGGAGTTTGGTTCGAAAAACAGAATTACCTAAAAGTGAAAAACTCAATTTTCCAGGAAATAAAAGCCCGTTTTGATGCTGAAGGAATTGAAATTCCGTTCCCGCATGTTACATTATATACCGGCGAAGCCACAAAGCCTTTCCCGGTAATGAACACAACAGGCAAAAAATAAACCTACAGTTTATATAAAATCCGGGTTAAAATGTTTCGGTGAATACCGAGATAAGAAGCAATGTGCTGGCGTTGTAATTTCTGTGCCAGCTCAGGATATTCCACAAAGAATTTACGGATTCGTTGCTCTGCATTCAGCGATTGAAACGAGTGAATACGATCCATTGCCTGGATGTAACTTTCTTCGGCAAGAATACGCACCGTGCGTTCAAACTTATGATTCTCATCGAGTAAAGTTTTGAACTCATCCTTTTCAATAAAGATCAAGCGCGAATCTTCGTAAGCACGAATGGCCTCGGTAGAATCTTTACCTAGTACAAATCCTCGATGATTGCTTACAATAAAGTTGTTGGGAGGAAAGAAAAAACGTGATACCCACTCAGTACCACTGTCGGATAGATACGAGGCGTAAAGCAGACCATCAAGCAAAATACCCAGCTTTTTGTTCTTCTCGCCGTAATCAATAAATAATTCGCCCTTTTTTAGCACCACCGGTTCATTCTTCAAATTGAACGTATCAATCAGGCTCAGGGTATGCTCGAATCGGGAAATTATCTTTTGTCTATCCATTCCTTTCTAATCTTCTTCTATCATTTCGAGGAGAAACGGAGAGAAATCTATTTCAAACAGATTTCTCTCTCGCTGCCCGCTTTCAAAATGACAAAAAGTTTATTTTGAAAAATTCTCGTTAAACAATTTCAGGCGCTCTTCGAGGTCGCCAAACTGATGCGGCAACACAAACGAAACACAAGCGCGAATACCTTCTTCGTCGCTACCGGTATTATCGAGTGCGATGGCACTAATTCCGTAGAAAAGCAAGTTGGCGACCAACTCATTTCCTGTCATTCCCGGATAACCGATCGTGAAATAAAAACCGTCGGCAATCGGTACGCCCAAATCGTTCTCGTACACCACCTTAAAACCATTTTCAAGAAAAAGGCGTTTCATTTCTTTGGCACGTTCACCATAGGCTTTTACGCCCTCAACGAAATTAAATTCGCCATCGTTGGCTGCTTTAAACATGGCAGCTAGTGCCCATTGTGCCGAATGGCTGGTACCCGACGAAAGCGAATACAATAAGCGCAAAGTAATGGTAGCTCCAAAGGTTGTTCCTTTAAAACGCTCCTGCAAATCGGGATAATCGCGGCTAAACAATTTATCAGAAATTGCCATTATGCCAATTCGCTGTCCGGCATAAGAAAATATCTTCGAACTGCTGATAAACAGTATGTAATTATCGGTGTAATGAGCTACAGACGGAGGATAAGGCGCTTCGCCCGGTTTCGAGAAATCGGTGCGGAAATCCATACCGAAATAAGCCAGATCTTCCATAACGATAACATCGTATTTATTAGCTAATTCGCCAATAATCTTCAGTTCCTCCTCGTTGAAACAGATCCACGCCGGGTTGTTCGGGTTCGAATAAACAATGGAATTGATGTTTCCTTTTTCAAGGTACGATTCCAGTTTTTCCTTCAGTTTTTCACCTCGGTAATTAAATACATCAAAGGTTTCAAACTTCTGGCCGAGCACCATCATTTGCTGTTTCTGCACCGGAAATCCGGGATCGATAAACAAAACGGTGTCTTTCTTTTTATCGCAGTTACCGGCCGCCATAAAAGCAGCGTAAGTTCCCTGCATCGATCCGGTAGTTGGAATACATCCAGCAGGCGCCACATCAACATTCAAAAAGTTTTTAATGAATTTTGATGATTCTTCCTTCACTGGTTTTATTCCGTCAACCATCGGGTAAATGGCCGACACACCACGATCGAGCGCATCTTTTTCGGCTTCAACACCAACTTTTGCCGGCGGTAAACCGGGAACACCCATTTCCATGCGAACGTATTTAAAATCGCTGGCTTCTTCAACAAGGTTTACCAAGGCCACAACTTCGCGAATGGATGCTTTGCCAATATCGGGGATGCGCAATTGCGCTATCTTTTCTTCAACAAGTTTTTTGTCGAGAGGTGAATTGTTCATACTAATAAGTTCAACGTTTTGAGTTCAGAGTTGTCAGCCACAATCTTCGTGGGCTATTTCATTTTTTCTGAGCTCTACACTCACATTTTTTTAACACAGAGTTACACGGAGAAGTCACTGAGTTACACAAAGAATAAAAGTCTCAGTCGCAGTTTTCAGTATCACTATCTCATTGTGCTCCAGTCTCTGCAAGGTCTTTAAAATCCGAAGTCGGGTTTAATTTGCTCAACCCACGCTGTTACACGTTCGTCGGTCATTTCCGGCTCAAAATCTTCGTCAAGCGGCAAACCAATAAATTTACCATCAACAACAGCGTCAGATTCTTCGAACTCGTAACCTTCAGTTTCAACCGGACCAACCAAAACAGCATCGTTTTTCATGAGCTCTTTACCCAGCAAACCAATGTGATCAACAAAAGCATGCGCGTAAGTAACGTGATCGCCCAAACCAAAAACAGCTACTGTTTTATTGCTGTAATCCACCTTCGAAATTTCGGGTAAGAATTTTCCCCAGTCGTTGGTTGAATATTCCGAATCCCAGGTGTCTTTTCCAACAGTTGAAAGACCAAAAATTATTTTATCGTATTTTTCCAGATCGGCAGCCGAAGCATTTTTAACTGCTACCATCTCCACTTTATCTTCGCCAATTAGCTCTTTTATTTTGTCTGCCACGCGGTTTACTGATCCACCTTCAGGACCGTAAAAAATTGCTATTTTACTCATATCTTGTAGTTTTAGTTTTATTCATTATGTAGGTTTCCTTTTTGATATTCGCCCAAAATCGACAGGCTCGATGCACATTTCAGCACCTGATGAATTGCCTTATCGTAGTTTTCGGGTTTTTCCCATTCAATATCAACATGGAACGTATATTCGTTGGGTTTACCAATTTTTGGCACCGATTGAATCTTGGTCAGGTTAATCTCATTTTTGGCAAAAGTATTTAACACGGCTGCCAACGATCCGTAAAAGTGTCCAACCTCAAAACATACCGATGCTTTATTGCTTCCCTCGGTTGGGTTGCCGTGTTTCGACAAAATCCAAAAGCGGGTGTAATTTTTCTTATTGGTTTCAATTCCTGTGTCCAGAACATTCAATCCATATAATTCTGCCGAGCGCAAGTTTGCAATCGATGCAGCATCTTTAAGGTTATTATCCGACACCAGTTTCGACGACGCTGCCGTATCCAGTTTTTCGTGCAATTGTGCATTCGGATAATTGTGCTCGATGTATTCCATACACTGGCGCAAGGCAATGGGGTGCGAGTGAATATCCTTGATATCCTCCGATTTCACACCCTCGTTCACCAGTAAATTCATTTGAATATGAATGTAAATCTCGCCAATAATGCGCAAATGATAATCGCGTATCAGCTGGTAATTATTCAATAAACTACCGGCAATGGAGTTTTCAATGGCCATAACGGCAAAATCCACCTGGTCGTTATCAATCATATCGCATACGGTAGTAAATGTCTTACACTCAACCACCTCTATGTCTTCGTCAAAATATCGTCGGGCCGCATCCTCGTGAAAAGAGCCGGCTATTCCTTGAATTGCTATCCGTTTCATTAAATTCTTTTAAGCAGACCAAATATACGAATTATGCGAGAAGTGAAAGGGTTTCGGCGCAGAATGCCTTTAAAATTTAAAGAACAATCGTCATAATTCCCGAAATTGTTTTTGCAACACTTTGTGAATCTGACATTCGGCATTTAAGGGGAGCCTGAAACAAGGGTTGAACTAAATGTATTGAAGATATACAATAACATTTTGGTCACTAATTTGGAGTTTTCGTAGATGTACAAAACCGTCAAAGGCATCAATTTAGTTGTTTCGTAGCAGTTTGCTACCATCAAAAGAATCACTAAACTGCTTTCGTTGTTGTTTGAAAGCTCCTCCGTCTTCACAAAACTACTTTCGTAGTGCTACAACGGCACTTTTGTCACTACAAAACTACTTTCGTAGTGTTACAACGGCGCTTTTGTGGCGACAAAACACCTTTCGAATCGGGACAGAGGGGCTTTAGTCACCACCAGGAAGGTTCCGCAGGTTTACAACAGCAAACTGGTTATCATTTTATTTCTACCACAGAGTTGCGCAGAAAAGTCACAGAATTTCGCCGAGACAAAAAGTCTCAGTCACAGTTTTCAGGCGCAAATTGCAATTTAACAGTTTTACAATTTAACAATCATCACCATTAAAACTCAAACCGTCCCTGCCCCGAAGCTTTTTGGGCAGCTTCATAGGCAGCAATAATTTCATTCATGATTTCTGCAACCGGCCTGATTTGATTTAACTGTGCCGAAACCTGCCCAATTTCCAGTTCGCCCTCATCTAGGTCGCCTTCAAAGATTCCTTTCTTTGCGCGGCCACGACCAAGTAATTCGGCCATTGCTTCCGGTGTTTGCCCTGCTTTTTCGGCTTCGTCAACCTGGTTAAAAAAGCTATTCTTGATTAATCGTACCGGTGCCAGTTTTTTTAAGGCCAGTTTTGTTCCTCCTTCGCCCAGTTCAGTAATCAACTTCTTAAAATCTGGGTGTGCCGACGATTCTTCCGAAACGGCAAATGCAGATCCGATTTGAACACCATCTGCACCTAACACCATTGCGGCCAACATGGCCTCGCCGGATCCTATTCCTCCGGCTGCCAGCAAAGGCAAATTGGTAGCTTTTCGCACCGATGGAATTAATGTCATCGTAGTAGTTTCTTCGCGGCCATTGTGGCCACCGGCTTCAAAACCTTCGGCAACAATCGCATCAACACCGGCGGCCTCGCACTTTCCTGCAAAAAAAGAGCTCGACACTACGTGCGCCACCGTAATTCCTTTGTCTTTTAACCAGCCCGTCCATTTTTTAGGACTACCGGCCGATGTAAAAACCACAGGTACTTCGTGAGCCGCAATTATGTCCATTATGCGTTCGGTTTCGGGATACATTAAAGGTACGTTAACACCAAAAGATTTATCGGTTGCCGCCTTCATCTTTATGATGTGCTCCTCCAGCGTTTCGGGGTGCATCGATCCGGCACCAATCAGTCCCAGTCCTCCGCTGTTACTTACCGCCGAAGCCAGTTTCCAACCCGAACACCAAACCATTCCCCCTTGAATTACGGGGTATTTTATATTGAATAAATTACAAATTCGATTCATATTTTCTTTTCGAAATAATTAAAATACTGAAACTACAATTAAACACCTTGCTCAACGATTTTACAGTCGCAGAGGTTCAAAAGAATAGTGCTAAAAAATATAGGAGTGATTCGCTTATTCCCTGAAACTACTTTTTATGACCGGCAGTCTCGTCATCTTCAATGATGTTTTCTTCCAGAATTTGCACGAGCGTTTCTTTTGATAAACGCCGTTTAATTTCACCTTTTTGTGCTACCGAAACCGATCCTCTTTCTTCCGACACAACGATACACAAAGCATCGGTATTTTCGGTCATACCAACCGCCGCGCGGTGGCGAAGCCCAAGAGCTTTGTCCAGCTCTTTTTGCGTTAACGGAAGAATACAACCGGCAGCTACAATACGGTTTCCTTTAATAATTATGGCACCGTCGTGCAGAGGCGAGTTTTTGAAAAATATAGTGCGAATAAGTGCCGACGAGATTTTTGCATTGATCTTTTCGCCGGTATTGATCTGGTCGTTTAATTCCGATTCCTTTGCCACAACAATCAGCGCCCCTGTTTTTGTCTTTCCCATCGACTGGCAGGCATCAACAATATTATCAATCTGTTGCTGATTAATGCTCTTCGGTCTCCCCTGCGTAAACAATTTATCGAGCATCAGGATTTTATTAACGTTATAATTGGTTCCAATAAACAGCAGGAACTTTCGTATTTCGGGGTGAAAAACAATTATAAGCGCAATGGCACCAACACCAATAAAATATCCCATTATCGAGCCAAGCAGCTCCATGTTGAGCGCTTTCACCGTTAACCAAACCAGGTACAACGAAAACAGCCCGATAACAATATTAAAAGCTACCGTTCCTTTTATGAGACGGTAAAGTTGGTAGAGCAAAAATGCCACCAGCAAAATATCGAGAATATCAAGAAATCGTATGGTTATAAATGCCAGCATTAAATGATTGTAGCTTTAATTTCACAAAATATTTTTACGGCCTCAACAGCTTCTTTTACGTCGTGTACGCGCAAAATGTCGGCCCCGCCCATTAATGCCAGGGTGTTGGCCACAGTTGTGCCATTTAGTGCCGTTTCGGGTTTGGCGTCAAGTGCTTTCCAAATCATCGATTTACGGCTTAATCCCACCATTACCGGAAGTTGATACACTTTAAACGCATCAAGTTTATTTAATAACTCATAATTATGGTCGAGTGTTTTCCCGAATCCAAAACCGGGATCGAGAATCACTTCTTTTACGCCCAGTTTATTGAGCTTTTTTACACGCTCGGCAAAATACTGCGCCACTTCACGAATCAGGTCGTCGTATTGCGGATCTTCCTGCATATTCAGCGGCGTTCCTTTTATGTGCGACAAAATGTATGGAACCTGCAATTTTGCAACAGTTTCAAACATATTACTATCAAGCGAACCTCCCGAAATATCGTTAATGATTATTGGCCCCACCTCATCGATCACACGCACTGCCACCCACGAACGAAAAGTATCGACCGAAAGTGCTACCTCGGGGAAAGCTTTATGAATGGCCTGTACAGCCGGTAAAAGACGCGCCAGTTCTTCTTTCGTTGAAACAGTTTTCGATCCGGGACGAGTGGAAACCGCTCCCACATCGATAATTCCGGCACCATCGGCAACCATTTTCTCAACGGCTTTTAGCATGGTAGCTTCTTCTTCCATTTTTCCACCATCGAAAAACGAATCGGGTGTAATATTCACAATTCCGGCAACTACCGGAATGGATAAATCAACTTCTTTTTCGCCGAGATGTAGTATACTGTTTCGTTTAAGGAACTTACCCGCAGACTGCGTAATCAACATAAGAACTGGGCTTTTATGTTTAACAAATCATTAACTATCTATTAATTGTCGTTAACTACAAATGTAGAATAAAACAGGCCAAATTTGCCATTTTTTAATACTTTTATCGGGCAATTTTAGCATACAAAAATATACAGAACTTAGCGAATTGAGCACAATTGGCTCAACAAGAAGAAAAAAGACACAGAATAATGGACAAAACAAACCAGCAATACGACCAGGTAATTTCAATATGCCGTAATATATTTTCGAAGAAAATGACCGATTACGGAACAGCATGGCGAATATTGCGTCCTACCTCACTCACCGACCAAATTTATATTAAGGCACAGCGCATACGAAGCATTGAAGAAAAAGGTGTTACCAAAGTTGACGAAGGCGTAAAACCCGAATTCATTGGTATAATTAACTACTGCATTATGGGGCTTATCCAGCTGGAACTGGGCCCATCAGATCAGGAAGTACCCAACGAAAAAATTCAGGAGCTTTACGACAAATATTTTAACGAGGCCAAAACGCTGATGATGGATAAAAACCACGATTATGGCGAGGCCTGGCGAAATATGCGCATCAGTTCGTACACCGATCTGATTTTAATGAAAATACAACGCACAAAACAAATAGAAGACAATCAAGGGAAAACACTTATTTCGGAAGGAATTGATGCCAACTACATGGATATGATCAATTATTCTGTGTTTGCCATGATTAAAATTGAATTTGAAAACAAAGTATAAACTCACCGTATGAATATTGTTAAACAACTCTCACGAATTCTTTTTGGTATTGTTTTTATTTTTTCAGGATTTGTAAAAGGAATCGATCCGTGGGGATCGGCCTACAAATTTACCGACTACTTTAATGCCATGGGGCTCGATTGGATGCTTTGGGCAGCCTTTCCGCTGGGAGTTTTGCTTGCCTTTGCCGAGTTTGCAATTGGTGTAGCCTTTTTGTTTAACTGGCGCATGCGTTTGTTTTCGTGGCTGGGTTTATTATTTATGGCCTTTTTTACGCCGTTAACACTATGGATAGCAATAAAGAATCCGGTTACCGACTGTGGTTGTTTTGGCGATGCACTGGTGATTTCGAACTGGGAAACATTCTATAAAAATCTTGTATTTATTACGTTGGCAATTATTGTAGTAGTTAACCGAAACTGGTTTGCTGATAAAGTAAAAAGTATAGTTCCGGCGATACTTAGTATCGGTGTTTTTATCGTTTATTTTGGCATTGTTTACTATTCGTACAGCCACTTGCCAATTTTCGATTTCAGACCTTACAAAGTGGGCACCAATATCCCGGAAGCAATGAGCATTCCCGACGATGCTCCACAGGAAATCTACGAGAATATATTTTATTACAAGAACAAAAATACGGAAGAGGTAAAAGAATTCACCGAAGAAAATTACCCGTGGCAAGACACCACAAACTGGGAATACTTCGATATGGAATCGAATTTGGTGCAAGAAGGTTACGAACCACCGATCCATGATTTCAGAATTGAATCGCCCGAAGGAGATGATATAATAGACTTCTTTATTTACGACGAGAATTATGTGTTTATGCTGGTTGCTTACGACTTGCATAAAACCAGCACCAAGTCGCAGGAAGAAATAAATACCCTCGCACATTGGGCAATGGACAAAGGATTATCGTTTATTTGCCTCACCTCTACCCTGCAGGACGAAGCCATGCAATTTGCCGATGAGAACGATGCTCCGTACGAGTTCTTTAATTGCGACGAAATTACCTTAAAAACTATGATCCGTTCGAACCCGGGATTGATTGTAATGAAAGACGGCACTATTCTGGAGAAATGGCATTACAACGACATTCCTACGCCGGAAGAAGTTGCAGCCGAATTTGAAATTGAATAAGAAGCTGCGAGTTATTAGTTTTCAGTCGCAGTTGGCAGTTAATTTTACCACAGAGTTACGCGGAGAAATCACGGAGTTTCGCAGAGAAAATAACAGCAGACTGGTGAGAATTACAATTTATCAGTTTTACAATTTAACAATGCTGAGGTTCTAGTATCCATTTACTAGCTGCAAGCCGCGAGTTATTAGTTTGCAGTCGCAGTTGGCAGTCACAGTTAGCAGTTTTACAATTTATCAGTTATACAATTTATCAATGCTGAGGTGCAAGCATCAAGAATCCTGTAACCAATATCCAGTAACCGGCATCCAGCCTCTCATTCTTCCAATGTTAAATAAACAAATAGTTAATAATATTTAAGCATTATTTGCAATGCCCCCCGAATCAATTATTTCGGTTAAATTTGTGATCGATTTTTGAAAATCTAATAAACTAAAATTCAATAATATGAGACAAAAGATAGTTGCAGGAAACTGGAAATGTAACACCAACTTGCAAGAAGGTGTTGAGTTGGCAAAAGCTGTTGACACAGTTGTAGCAAGCGAAGGCGCTGACGATGTGGTTGTTGTATTGGGAGCACCATTTACACACATTACAAAAGTAGTTGACACAGTAAATACCGATAGAATTGGTGTTGCTGCACAAAACTGTGCTGCCGAAGCTAAAGGAGCTTTCACTGGTGAGGTTTCTGCTGAGATGGTAAAATCAACAGGTGCTGAGTACGTAATTTTAGGTCACTCTGAGCGTCGTGAATACTACGGTGAAACAAGCGAGATCCTGAACAAAAAAGTTGCTCTTGCATTAGAAAACGGATTAACTCCGATTTACTGCTGTGGTGAAGCTTTAGACATTCGCGAAGCCGGTACACACAACGAATATGTTGTAAACCAATTGGAAGAAACAGTTTTCCAACTGTCAGCCGACGATTTCAAAAAAATCGTTATTGCTTACGAACCAATCTGGGCAATCGGTACTGGTGTAACTGCCAGCTCTGAGCAAGCACAAGATATGCACGCTAACATCCGCGCTGCAATTACTGCTAAATTTGGTGAAGAAGTTGCTGAAGGAACTTCAATTCTTTACGGTGGTAGCTGTAAACCAAGTAACGCAAAAGAACTGTTCGCCAACAAAGACGTTGACGGTGGTTTGATTGGTGGTGCTGCATTAAAAGCTGAAGACTTTATCGGAATCATCAACGGTTTCTAGGAAGCAATCAAATTACAAAATATATAAAAGCCATTTTCTGCATTATCAGGAAATGGCTTTTTCATTAACAATAAGCTGTTAGCGAGCCATTTTAATTTGAGATTTATTACATTTACCCCCGCTTTTAGGAAACATAGTTTAAGCGGCGATTGTTATTTATAGCAATATCGTATTATTCGTTTTGGTCAAACTTTTTTATTGCATGAAAAAACTGATATTATTAGTCATATTGCTCACCCCACTATGCATTATCAGTTGTAATTCGTCCAAAAATTCGGACGAAATAGCCTCATACACTTACGAAGAGAAAAAAGTTGAAATGAGCGATGCCTTACGGGTAAAAATCCCGGGTTGGGTAAAAGAAGGAAAAATCTGCTACGGGCTGGTAATTCAGGTAACAAAAGAAAGAAAACCGGTAACCGGAAAACCTGTAAAGGCCAAAGTAGTTCAAATCGATGAAAACTCGGTAAAAATGAAAGCCCTTGAAACGGTAATTCTTTACGAAGGACCAGATCGCAACCTGAAAGGAATAAACAAAGGTCAGGTTTGGGACGAAAAAGAAGGCGACCTTTACCTAACTTTTGATGACGCGGTTGAGGTGCTGGAGCAGATGGGGATTTATGGGGTGGAATAACTGCTCATTCCCTTATCATTCATTGTTTACAATCCAGCCCCACCAATTTCGTAATCATTTTTCTACTATCCCATTAATGCACGTAATTTCTTAATGCGATTAAAGTAAAATCGATAAGCTGAATATTGATTATATTTAAAATTTTATATTGAAAGGTTAAAATCGCCATCGAAATGCGTACAAAAGCTGTACATTCGACAAATAATATGATAACTAAGAAAAGTTAGAAGCAGAGGATAGAGAAGTCGTTATCGAATAACAACTATGAACCGGATTTTAAAGCATATAATTACCCTCATAATTACCATGCTACCTTTATATCTGCTAGCCCAAAATACCTATAATTTTTCCGGAGTTGTTGAGAACACAGAAACCAAAGAACACATAGGACTGGTTGCAATTCAGCTAACTGAACTCAATCGATGGACAACATCTGATTTAAACGGTAAATTCAATTTTGATAATATTCCTGAAGGGAAATATACAATACAAGCCTCATGCTTAGGTTTTGAAAGCTATAAAAGTATTGTTGAAATCAGACAAGATATAGAAAACTATAAACTATCCATGCAGGCAAGTTCTCTTGGCCTGGATGAAATTACCGTTGTTGCCCGCGAAAATACCAATTTAAGTTCATCTTCAATCATTGAAAATGCAGCTATCGAACATTCGCAACCCACTAGTCTTACCGATGTTATGCAATTGGTGCCCGGACAGATCTCGTTAAATCCCGACTTATCAAAGGCCAACCAAATAACAATCAGGGATATAAATACCTATTCAGGTGAGGACAAAACCAGGCAGGCGAATGCCAACGACGCCCTCGGAACCGCAATAATTGTAGATGGCACACCAATGGACAACGATGCGAATATGCAGTCGTTAAATACAACACAACAGGGCCAATCCGTTGATTTTTCAACAGCAGGAGGTGGTGTCGATCTTCGTCAAATATCTACCGATTATATTGAATCGGTTGAGGTCATCCGCGGAATTCCATCGGTTCAATATGGAGATTTAACAAGTGGCGCAGTGCTGATAAAAACCAAATCAGGCAAAACGCCTTTTAAAGGAAAATTAAAAGCAGATCCTAAAATTAAACAAGCAGCAATTTCAAAAGGAATTTTGCTAAAAGGTGAAAATAAAGGTGCTATAAATGTTGAATTTGATTATACTCACGCATATGACGATTTACGGCGACCTGCAAGAAGTTATAAACGACTAAACGGACAGTTTGGCTACTCAAATACCTTGTTTAAGAAACACAGGCCACTCAGTATAAATTTTAAAGGAAACTATTTTCAGACAATTGACAATGAAAAGAAAGATCCTGATCAACGTCTGTTGGAACGCCAGCGGGAAAAAGAATCAGGTTTAGATTTGAAATTATATGGAAAATGGTCGCTTCAAAAATGGTGGATTGGCAACATTACTTATAACTTTTCGGGTAGCTTTATACAACAGAATTTTTACAGCTATGCTCTAAATTCATCTCAGGCAACTCCTATTCCAACAACATACACTGCAGGCGAATATGAAGTCAATATTTTGCCTTCAGAGTATTACTCTGAACTTACTATAGATGGCAGACCTTACAATTATTTTGCAACAGTAAAACTCGACTCAAGATTTAAGCTTGGAAGTATGAGCAACTCTGTTATATATGGTTTTGATTGGCGGGAATCCGGAAACAATGGAGCAGGCAGGCAGTACGATTTAAATCAGCCTCCACGAAATGCAATCACAACACGCCCGCGGGCATTTAAAGATATTCCGGCAAGTAAAAAGCTGGCTCTTTTTGCAGAAGACAGAATTAGTTTACCTCTTGGCAATAACACCTTGGAAACTCAAATAGGAATGCGTTACAACAATTTCCTTCCTCAAGGAATTTTCTCGACCAATGGATTTACATCGTTTGAACCACGAATTAATTTCGCTTACCATATCTCTCAAAACCTAACTCTTAGAGGTGGCTTCGGAAAAACATCAAAAACCCCAACCATGTTGCACATGTATCCGGATGCCGCTTACATTGATAAAATAAGCTTTAATTATTATCCACCTGATTCACCCGATTTAATAGTAGCTACAACCGAAATTATTGAAGACACCGGTAATCCTGATTTAAAACCGATGACAAATAATAAATATGAATTGGGTGCTGATTTCAATATTTATGGCATAAACTTTATCCTCACCGGATTTCAAGAAAAAATCAGAAATGGATTTGGTTGGGAAAACCAATACTTTGTAATGAATTACCGCAAATGGGATCAATTGGGTAATGGATTTTTGCCCGCTTTTGAAAATGGTGAAATTACCTATGAGGCAAATGGTGAAATGATGACTTTAGGTTGGGATCAGGAAACGGAATTCGAGAGATACATGTCTCCAAAAAATAACTATAGCGTCGACAAGAAAGGAGTTGAATATGTTGTTAACTTTGGTCGTATAAATCCGATAAAAACAGAACTCATGGTTGACGGTGCGTATTATCACATAAAAAGATCGAGGCATGCAGTTCCAGTAGTGGAAAGAATTACTTCTTCTTACCAGGGAGATTATTTCCCGTACCTATCGGTATTACCGGGCAACTCCGGGACCATTTCACAACGTTTAAATTCGAATTTCAGAACAATCACTCATATTCCTGAATTAAAAATGATCTTTTCGCTCAACCTACAAACGATTTGGATGAATAAGTCTGAAAGCTTCTGGGAAAACAGTTCAGGATCACCTGTTGCTTATACGAGAGGAGAAAATAACGACAAATTATACGGGCAGTTTCCTGCCGGAGAAATTATTTATGTAGATCCTGTAGGTTTTTACGATATGGATATGCAATACCACGAATGGCAGGACAATTACTCGTTTGAAGCTCCCTACTCAACGATGGTAGAAAGACAAGAAGATGATTTTTACGACCAGGAATCGTATCCAATAAACTGGCAACTGAATTTAAAATTGACCAAGGAATTTGGAAAATTTGCGAAGTTGTCGTTTTTTGCGTACAATGTGTTTAATCACCGGCCACTATATAAAAGTAAACGAAGTGGGAATTACACCAGGTTAAATCAAATTGCCTACTTCGGAGCAGACCTAACATTTAATTTGTAAATATTAAAAACCGATTTATAGATCATACCATGAGAAAATTTGCACTTATATCCTTATGCTTACTAATGGGTTTATTTCTAATAAACTGTAAAGATGATGTCACCCCCAGCTATTTAATTACGGTAAAAGTCAATTATCCTGATGGATTTTCCGTAACTGATTTCCCTGTAGATGCTGTCGTTACAGCTACTAATACAAATAACACAAGAACGACTACCTTATCGGTCACTTCTGATGGTTATGCCATTTTTGAATTGGTAGAAGGAAATTACACTTTTACAACAAGTTTTGTTGCTAACGACAACGATGGAGAGGAATACATTTTTAACGGTATCATATCCAACTACTCTTTAATCTCCGAATCGGAGGTTACAATGGATCTTATTTTAGTAGATAATACCGGAGGTTTTATATTCAAAGAAATCTATTATGCTGGTTCGGTAACTGATGAAGATAAAGGTTATTATTCCGACCAGTTTTTTGAAATTTACAACAATTCGGGAGATACATTATTCGCTGATGGATTGTGTATTGCTCTTCATGAATCAACCTCAACTTCATCACTAACCGCCTGGGTTGACGATAATGGAGAATTGCTTGAAAGAATTCCCTTAACTTTTCAAACATGGATTGTACCGGGAGATGGAATGGAACATCCAATTCTGCCTGGAGAAAGTTTTATTATTGCTCAGGATGGGATTGATCATCAAACCGATGAAATTGGTAATCCCAATTCTCCTGTCAACCTGAGCAACGCAGACTGGGAAACTTACGTCGAATCTTCTGGTAAAGACCTGGATGCTTCTGCAGTACCAAATCTAACATTGGTATACACTACAATTACAACTATATATGACTGGACTGCTTCCAGTTTAGGTCCTGCATTAGTACTTTTCCGACTCCCCGATAATGACTGGATGGATTATGTTTCTGATGCTAGCAATTTCATGACAAAACCAGGAAGTTCAAGATCAACAGAATACATGATGATTGACAGATCATTTGTTGTTGACGCAGTAGAATGTGCTAAATTTGATGCAGAAGAGGTCTACAAACGTCTGCCTGCCGAATTAGATGCCGGCTATACTTATATTGAAGCTGGTAATAAATCCTCATTATCTGTTCGACGTAAAGCAAAAATGATTATCGGTAACCGTGTAATTTATAAAGACACCAATAACTCATCGGAAGATTTTCTGCACGATTTAACTCCAACACCTGGTGTAAATCCAACAAGCGTAGAAGAATAAACCAGAAAAACGTGGAACCATTTGCACTAACAAACAGTTGAAACTTTTAATGTTTCGTTTGAGATGACTAAACTTCAAATCGTACTTATTATGATTTTATCCTTCTTTACAGCAGAAAGGATTTTTGCAAATAATGCGACAAAGGATAGTACATTTTCTTTCAATACATTAAAACTGTTTCAGCTAAAAAACCAATGGCTTAACAGTGGTAATATTGCCGGATTAACTTTTAACGCTAACGAAAACATTGGGGAAGTTTTTGGAGAATACAATTTGGCAGATGGAGATTACAAAAGAGTACGGGAGGCTTCTCATATTGAAAACTACTCACTTTCTTCGGAAAGTTACCTGGTTCTAAATGATACCTATTTCTATGGGAATTTAGCCTATCAAAATAGCGATGAAACGGGGAATTTGTATACCGGGCTTTTTAATCCATACAGAGGAAATCCATACGTTATTGGAGATTCCATTCCCGGAGCCAATATTCATAAAGAAGCTTTTAACCTTTCAGGGGGTGTCGCAAAAAAACTAACTAATATACTGTCGTTTGGACTCTTGGCAGATTACCACATTGGTAAAAGTGCAAAACAAAAAGATCCGCGACCACGAACCGTGATTACTGACTTTTCACTTCGACCATCAATTATCATCCATTTTCCAAACAAAAGTTTGGGTTTTGACCTGGCCTACCGTAACAGAAAAGAAGATATTGACTACCTACAGGTGGTGACAGACGATCCCGATCCTACTTATTTTATGTTTAAAGGAATGGGCTTTTACTCGTCGGAAACGGGACAAACAAAATCGCGATTTTACAATCAGAATAACATATCAGCCGGAACACAGCTTGACACAAAACTTAATGGATTTAGCTCGTTAACAGAAATCAGAGCAACATACAGCAAAGAAATTACAGAAGACGGAACGACCACAATAAAAAAAGCTGATGCCGGCGACTGGAAAACTTTTACAATTGCGCTCAATCAGCAGTTTACTAGACATACTCAATCGGCCATTCAGAAAATTACCTTTCGCTCCTCGTATTTCGATGGAGATGGGATAGAATACATACAGGATGCTATTCTAAATGATGACAAACAAACGGAATACATTACATTATCAAAAAACCTAAAACTGAATAGGAAAGAGTTTGATGCCGCTTTAGAATATAAGTATTTAAAGTTGTACAACCACGAACAAATAAACTGGGAAAGCCGAGTTTACGCTCATTACAAATTAAAAAAGGAAAAGTATTATTACATCCCTGAGATTTTTAATGCCGACTATTCAAACCTTGAACTGGGTGTAAATTTTGAAAAAGACTTTTACTTTGGGAAATTCCTTTTGGCTCCGGGAATCGAACTTGATTATCGTTACAACTTAGATCAGGAACTAAATCTTTCAAGCGACGAAACAATTACCCGCCGGCAAAACAAACAACTTTATATCCATGATTTTGAATACGAAACAGCCGATTGTTTCAATGTTTCTCCGCAATTTTATTGTGGATACAAATTGCCAAAATCGGAAAGTATTGACGAACTATTTCTAAAAATCAGATACGAATTCCGGGAAGTAAACGATTCAAATGAAAACGTAGGAATCTTAACTGCAAAATTGGGCTTTATGTTCTAATAGAAATAAACGTAAACAGATGAATGCAATTGAATGTAAAAACCTCACCCATTATTACGACAAAAAGCTGGTTTACGAAAACCTGAATTTTAGCGTAAAGGAAGGAAGTATTCTGGGGCTTTTAGGCAAAAATGGTACTGGCAAAACCACTACCATTAATATTTTAAATGGTTTTCTGCAACCGCAAAACGGCGAGTGCCTGATTTATGGAGAGAATACTCAAAAACTATCCCCGCAAAACAAGGCACGAATTGGTTTTCTTATCGAAGGGCATGTTCAGTATGCGTTTATGAACATTCATCAAATCGAGAAATTCTATTCAAAATTTTACCCAAAATGGGATAATGAGCCCTATTGGGAACTTTTGTCAAAACTGCAGGTTTCACCTAAACAAAAGATCTCAACAATGTCGTGTGGACAACGTTCGCAGGTGGCACTCGGTCTGATTCTCGCGCAAGATCCGGACTTACTTATTCTCGACGATTTTTCAATGGGCCTCGATCCCGGCTATCGACGTTTGTTTATCGATTACCTGCGCGAATATGCCAAAGAAAAGAACAAAACCATTTTCACCACTTCGCACATTATTCAGGATATGGAACGTTTGATCGACGATTTGCTGATTATGGATTTTAACCGTGTGTTGGCGCAACGCGATGTGAAATCGTTTATGCAGGAATTTAAACAGTTTTACCTGGAACTTGAAAATCCGACCATCGATATTTCAAACGAAGATTTTGTGGTAAATAGCGAGAAGGTAAGCAACAAGCTGGAACTCTACACTTACGAATCGGAAGATACAATCCTTAACTTTTTGAAAAACAACGGAATTGCACATAAAAACTTTCGACAAGTAGAGATGGGATTGGAGGATGCATTTATTGGACTAACCGGGAAATACTAGCAAAATGTGGAAATCGATACTATACAAAGAATGGCTAAAAATCAGGTGGTTTGCAATTATTTACGCAGCACTTGGGGTTCTAGTTGTTGGGAATATTTTTCTAAAAGTACAGCACGATTTTGAATTCAGCCAAGCGGCAAACTATTGGTATAGCATCCTTTTCCAGGGAAATCGGTTTTACGAATACAGTTTATTCAAGTTTTTGCCTCTTGTTGGAGCCTTGGTTATTGCTATGGCACAGTATTTCCCCGAAACCGTAAACAAACGAATTAAACTTACTTTCCATCTGCCTTTAAACGAAAACAAGGCATTGTTGGTAATGATGTTTTTCGGGGCTTTTTGCTTATTAGCGATCGCCGCGGTTATCATGCTGCTTTTTACTTTATTGAGTTTGGCTTATTTTCCTGCCGAGATCATTCAATCGGCATTAATTTCAGTCGTTCCCTGGTTTTTGTGCGGATTTGTAGTTTATTTTTTAACCGCATTAATCGTGTTGGAACCGGTATGGAAATATCGTTTTTTATACCTTTTAGTAGCTGCTACTTTTGTGCCCATTTACCTTCAAACAGCTGCCGCCGGAGCCTACTCTCCTGCTCTTCCGCTGTTAATCGTGTTTGGGGTTCTGTTATCTGTTGCCTTGTTGTTTTCGGGATACCGATTTAGAAAAGGAGAAATGTAATATGGTAAAATTCAGCAGATATATTTTAATTTTTGTAGCCATTATTGGTTTATCGATTTTGTTGCCACAATTCTACCGGGTGGCGTTCGAAAAATCCACAAGAGCACCATTTATTCAATACAGCTGTATCGATCATGATTTTATGATATTTCGATCGGATGCCGATGTTAAATGGACGAATTCGAAAGGGACAAAACTAACGCGCGAAGTATATGAGAAGAAACTGCCCCTAATGTATACGCGGCAATTGGTTATGAATGAAACGATGCCCGATTCAATTAACGGACAGAAAATTAATGTTCAGCACACCAGCACTTTTCGGTCAACCTTCAGGATAAAACCTGACGAGCTTCATGCTCCGAAACCCATGCTTTATCCTTTATTTGAATCGCAATCGGGCCGTGCAAACCTTGAGATGCCCGGCAATTTTTTCCGCATCACCTGGCGCATGGAATTTATCGATGCCAAAACCAACAATATTTTGGAAGAAAAAAGCCGGATGTTCTCGGCGGTACTCTACAAACGAGGATTTAAGTTCCCCGCAAAATCGATCAACGGCATTCCAACCACCCGGAAATCGTGCGACGAAGGATATTTGGTAATCGATTCGGCCGACCAGCTCTTCCATATAAAAATGACCAAAGGCGTGCCTTTTGTCCGAAAAGTTGATCTTCCTGAAGGAATGAAATTCAAAACCATCCAGTGTGTTGATTTTAGCGACAAACTTTATTACGCCTACCTATTTACCGAAAATAACGAGCTATACGTGTTAACACCATACGATTACATGCTGGAAAAATTTGATGTGGATGATATTAATCCCGATGAATACGAGATCAGAATCTACGGTGATTATTTTAATTTTAATGTGATAACAATTAGCAACGATTTTGTCAGAACGCAGGCTTTAAACCGCGATCATAACAAGGTTGACGAATATATGGAAACCCGCCCAACCTTCGAACAGCAACCCGAGGGTAAAATTGCACAGTTTCTGTTCCCTGCTCAGCTAAAAATGAAGGATGATAACTCAAGCTATGTAAATTTCTTTCTAAAAATTAGCAAATCATATAGTTGGCTATTTACTAGTCTGTTGCTGATTGTTGTACAATACTTCATTATCCGGCAGCGCAAGAAAAAATTCAGAACAGAAATTATTGATCTGTTGATTATTGGAATTACCGGAATATTTGGTTTTATCGCCGTAAATATCTTTCCCAATAAATTTATCGATTAAAGTAGAAGCGGACTTCTGACAACACGCATCAGTGGTCGTTTTTTTATACCTTCGCCACAAATATCACACAAATGGATTACCAAAAAATAAGTATACAAATTGCCCCTTTTCAAGAGTGGTTGCGCGATGTTTTAAATGCTCAACTAGCCGAAATTGGCTTTGATAGTTTTGTGGAAACCGAAACAGGTTTCGAAGCATTTATTCCGGCTACTGCTTTTTTCGGAGAAAGCCTGAATGAGGTTCTGGAAGGTTTCTCAGGCGATTTTTCCTTTGAAGTAGAATCAGAATTTATTGCCGATCAGAACTGGAATGAAGAGTGGGAAAAGAATTACTTCAAACCATTGGTAATTGGTGGCGAATGTATGATTCGAGCACCGTTTCACACGGAATACCCCGAAGCAAAATATGAAATTGTGATTGAGCCCAACATGGCTTTTGGCACCGGAAACCATGAAACAACGGCTACAATTATCGAATCAATTCTGCAAAACGATCTCACTGGAAAAACGATTCTGGATATGGGGTGCGGAACCGGAATTCTCAGCATTTTGGCTTCGATGAAAGGTGCGAAACAAATTACGGCCATCGACATTGACAAATGGTCGTACGAAGGAACTCGGGAAAATGCCGCCTTGAATAATATCACAAATATTGATGCCAAACTGGGCGATGCCAGCCTGCTTGGAAATGAAAAGTTCGATTTGATTTTTGCCAACATTCATAAAAATGTATTGCTAAACGATATGGAAGCTTATAACGCGGTACTGAACGATGGCGGGACGTTAATTATGAGTGGTTTTTACACTGAAGACATTCGGGATATAAAAGCAAAAGCAGAAAGCCTTGGAATGAAAGATGCCGGTTTTGTGGAAAAAAATAACTGGGTAGCACATTCTTTTATTAAACCTGAATAATAAAATTGAGAAATTGCAAAACTGTAAAATTGTATAATTCAGCTTTTGCCTTTTTACTTTCTACTTTTAACTAAAATATATGCAAGACCTTTTTAATTACTTTGTTAAGCGCTGTGATTCGTTAGTTGAAAACGAAGTGCCGAATTCGATCATCGGCAGACTGAAAAGACTCAATCGTAAAGACAGAGAAGCACTTAAAAAGATGCTGATTGAAAAGGGCAAAGAGTTGGAGGCATCTGGTCATAATCATGTTATTTCGTGGTTAGAAACCTGCATCACCCTGATAAACGAGCATGCGTTTCACTTTAACCGTGTATTTTTTAGTCCGGGGAACGATATTAAAAATGAGATTAAAATGCTGCTCGATCATGCTTCTCACACCGTTGATTTGTGCATTTTTACCATTACCGATAACGACCTGGCACGTAGAATAATTTCGTGCCATAAACGCGGTGTAAAAGTGCGGATAATTACCGACGACGAAAAAATGGAAGATAATGGCTCTGAAATTGCCAAACTTGCCGAGGCCGGAATTCCTGTAAAAATCGATCATTCGCATTATCACATGCACAATAAATTTGGCATTATCGATAATAAAATTGCAATTACTGGCAGTTTTAACTGGACTTACACCGCCACCAAACACAATCAGGAAAACCTGGTGGCTACTACAAAGTATGAGATTGTAGAACAATACTACGAAGAATTTAACCGCCTCTGGAAAGAGCTATACGATTTCAAGGTATCATAATTTCGGTACCGCTTCATGCCGCGGTAACTCCCAAATTTCAAGATCACGAATTTCTTTTCCGTCAATCACAAAACGCAGGGCAGTGCACACTTTATGAAAACCTTTGTAACCCGCAGCTCCCGGATTCATGTGCAAAAAATTGAGTTTTTTATCAAAGATCACTTTTAAAATATGCGAGTGCCCGCTAATAAAAAGATCCGGCGAATTGGTATAAATATCCGGTTTTACGTAGCGCTCGTAACGCCCCGGGTAACCACCAATATGCGTTATCCAAACATCCACCTCCTCGCATTTAAAACGCTGATGCATCGGATGAACAACACGAACATCCTGCCCGTCAATATTTCCGTAAACACCACGCAAAGGTTTAAATTCTGCTAAACGATCTGCAGTTTCTATATTTCCAAAATCGCCTGCATGCCAAATCTCATCCACCTTGTCGAAAAAAGTATAAATACGCTCGTGAATAAATCCGTGTGTGTCGGATAACAGTCCAATTCGTCTCATTAAAATTTGTCTTATTGCTACAAATTAAGTTAAATTTGTTTTAGACAACTTCTACAGCTTAATAAAAACCGAATTTACCTTTTCATAATTCCGTTTTGAGCGGGAAGATCCATATAAATAAAACGAACAGGATGATTACAATTGTAGCCAAATTTATAGTACACAAAGGACAGGAATCAGCATTTTTAAAACTCGTTGAAGAATTGGGAGAAGCATCGCGCGCCGAGGATGGAAACATTGAATATGTTTTGTATAAAAAAGTGGACGATCCGTTAACGTATTGTCTGATTGAAAAATGGAAAGACCAGGCTGCAATCGATCTTCACAACAATACTCCGCATTTTACAAGTACTGTTCCTAAAATTGTAGAATTGGCAGAAGTTAGCATTGACCTTTACGAACCGGTTTAAAAATGGCTAATCAGGCCGCTGCTCCACTTTGTTTTAGCTTCGGTCTCTAATTTATATATATGAAACAAGTAGTAATCGTACGACATGGCAAAGCCGTACCTTACGGGTACGAAGATGATTTTACGCGCGACCTGCGTGAACGTGGTAAAAACGACGCGAGACTGGTAAGTCAGGACCTGAAAAAACAAGGGGTTGTTCCGGATACCATTATTTCCAGCCCTGCCAAACGTGCGTTTAAAACGGCAATGATATTTGCCGAAAACCTCGACTTCAAACGCCAGGACATTATTACTGTTGAAGATATTTACGACGGACTTAGCACCGACGAATTTCTGGACCTAATACACAAACTGCCACCGAGTTCAAACACGGTATTCTTTTTTGGGCATAATCCGGGCTTTTACTACTACGTGTGCAATCTACTCGAAGAGTTTTACAGCGACATGCCAACCACATCAACCGTTGGAATAAATTTCGATGTTGAGAGCTGGGAAGAAGTGGAAGCACGAAGCGGGAAACTGGCATTTCATCTTGTTCCACGAATGTTTAAATAGGTGCTTCTAAATCTTTAGTTTTAAACTTTAGTTTATTAAAAACAACGAAACATCCTGTTATTGCTCATTTATATTTTCTAAATTAGCATTAAAGTTTCGTAGTTTCTCGATTCTATATACCAATCAATCAACATATTGGATCGAATTGCTTATGTAGAATGGAGAAATCGACAAAAAAACTCAAACTACAAGAGGAAATTGTTGTTAAGAATGGCATACAATGTAAACAGAAAATAGAATAAAACATGGATGAATTTATGGCCGCTAGAATGCAAATGGCCGTTTCGTTAGGATTTCACATCGTATTTGCCTGCATAGGAATGGTAATGCCGTGGTTTATGTTTGTTGCCGAGTGGAAATGGCTGCGAACAAAAAATCAGGTTTATCTCGATTTGGCAAAAGCCTGGGCAAAAGGTGTGGCAATATTTTTTGCCGTTGGTGCCGTTTCCGGTACCGTATTATCATTTGAGTTAGGTATGTTATGGCCCACGTTTATGAAACACGCCGGGCCAATTTTCGGGATGCCCTTTTCGTGGGAGGGAACAGCTTTCTTTGTGGAAGCCATCGCGCTCGGCTTGTTCCTGTACGGCTGGAAACGCCTGAACAAATGGGTTCACCTCTACACCGGAATGGTAGTTGGGATTTCCGGTGTGTTATCAGGAATTTTTGTGGTTTCGGCCAATGCATGGATGAATGCTCCGGCAGGTTTCGACTGGATTGACGGACAAGCTTTTAATATCGATCCGGTGAAGGCCATGTTCAACAAAGCATGGTTCTCGCAAGCGCACCACATGACGATTGCAGCTTTTTCTGCAACAGGATTCGCAGTGGCCGGAGTTCATGCCGTTTTATACATGAAAAACAAACTGGAGATTCACGCCAAAGCTATTACCATTGCACTTGCTTTTGCATCAGTTGCTGCTTTTATTCAACCCATAAGTGGCGACCTGGCTGCTAAAAACGTTGCCAAACTGCAACCTGCAAAACTGGCCGCTTTCGAGTCGCATTTTAAAACAGAGGAAAAAGCATCACTAATAATCGGCGGAATTCCTGACGTTGAAAACCGCGAAGTAAAATACGCCATCAAACTGCCGGGCTTCCTGAGTTTCCTGGCGCACGGCGATTTTAATGCCGAAGTAAAAGGGCTGGAAGAATTTCCGGAAGAAGAATGGCCACCGGTACCGATTACCCACTATTCATTCCAGTTAATGGTTGGAATTGGGATGTTTTTAATGCTGATTGCTGCCCTGTTCTTCGCCGGAACCTACAAATGGAAACACTGGTTTGAAAAGAAATGGTGGCTGCGTTTGCTCACCATTGCCACTCCGCTCGGGTTTATCGCTGTTGAAGCCGGCTGGATAGTTACAGAAGTAGGTCGCCAGCCATGGATCATTTACGGCATTATGAAAACGAAAGATTCCTTGACACCAATGCCGGGCATACAGTACACTTTTTACACCATTACAGCGGTTTATGTCATACTAACTTTTGTAGTTACCTGGCTGTTGAGCCGCCAAATACAACTCTTACAATCAAAATATCTGAAAAATGGCTGAAGCTAATCTCATAATATTGGTTATTTGTTTAATGCTTTACGTTTTACTTGGCGGCGCCGATTTTGGCGGTGGCATTCTCGAACTTTTGTCGAGAGGTAAAGCATCAAAAATCGTATCACGTGCCATTGCCCCGGTTTGGGAAGCTAACCACGTGTGGCTAATTTTGGTAGTGGTAATCCTGTTTGTTGGATTTCCATCGGTTTATTCCACGGTTCTTACGGCATTACACATTCCTGTGCTTTTGGTGCTGCTTGGCATTATTGCCCGCGGATCAGCATTTACATTCCGCCATTACGATATTGATGAAAAAACGCCGAAAGCTATTTATTCGGCCATATTTCGTTACTCCAGCGTATTCACAACTTTCTTTTTAGGAATTACGGTTGGAGGACTGATTCTGGGTGAAATATCACTGGATTATCAACTTGGATTTTATGCTGTTTACATCCACCCGTGGTTAAACTGGTTTTCGGTAAGCATGGGTTTGTTTATGGTTTTGTTATTTGCCTTTCTGGCGGGAATTTTTACCGTAAGCGAAATTGAGGACAAAGACTACATCATCTACTTTACCCGAATGACTAAACGTCTGATGATCTCATTGGTTGTAATGGGAGCAATTGTGTTTGCAACGGCCAAAGTTGCCGGTCATCCGCTGTTGAAAGACTTTATCAACTCTCCCATCAGCGTTGCCTGTATTGTTATCGCCACACTGGCATTGCCGGCATTTTGGTATTTTCTGAATAAGAACAAAGGCAACTGGCTGCGATTAACCGCCGGGCTTCAAACCACGCTAATCGTTACCGGATGGTTTGCCATTCAGTTTCCGGTACTGGTAAAAACAAACAGCGGCCACGATATTACCATACAGGCAGCAAAGGCCCCCGAACAAGTTCAAATGTTCTTACTAATTGCGTTGATAGTTGGAGTGTTGATCATTTTCCCGGCAATGGGATTTTTGTACAAAACGTTTAAGTTTAGCGAAGAACCGGACTCGTAATTTACCTTTATGCTTGTTCCTGAATTAGAAAAAATCAGAATAACATTTTTACTAACTTTGGCACTTGAAAAAGTTTTGAATCCATGCAATTATTTTATGTCCCGACTATTTCAGGTGCCGAAGTTATTTTAGATGAAACCGAATCGAAACATGCCGTTCGTGTGCTTCGCTTAAAAGAAGGCGACGAGATTGAGCTGGTAGATGGTAAAGGAGGATTCTTCAAAGCAAGAATTCAGAATGCAAATCCCAAAAAATGCCAACTCAGTATTATTGATTCGCAAACTGAATTCGGCAAAAAAGATTTTCATTTACACATTGCCATTGCTCCCACTAAAAATATCGACCGCACGGAGTGGTTTCTGGAAAAATGCACCGAAATTGGGATAGATGAGGTCACTCCTCTCCTTTCGGAACATTCGGAACGTAAAGTGATAAAACCAGAGCGTTTGGAGAAAATCCTGGTTTCGGCTATGAAACAATCGGTGAAAGCTTATTTACCAAAATTAAATGAACTGACTAAACTTTCCGACCTTTTAGAGCAAGCCACTGAAACAAAAAAATTCATCGCTCATTGTAACGAGGGCGAAAAACCGCACCTAAAAAACGAGGTCAATTCCGGCGACAACGTGCTTATTCTGATTGGTCCTGAAGGCGATTTTAGTCCCGAAGAAGTGGAACTTGCCTTGGAAAATGGGTTTGAAGCTATCTCGTTGGGAAATGCTCGTTTACGCACAGAAACAGCCGGTGTAGTTGCCTGCCATATTGTAAATCTGGCCAACGATTGATCCGGAAATCCGAATTGTCAATATTTCCTTAATCATACAACTGTTCTGCTCAATTCCGCTCAAAATCTAACTGTAATCTGTATTTTTACAGCGTAATTTTAATACGATAAAACGATAGCTATGGGGTTCAGGATTCTTTTTTGTTTGCTGTTGATGGGTAGTATTGCAAATGCCCAACCAGCAAAACCCGTTTATAAGAATAATCAATATTCAGTTGAAGAACGAACACAGGATCTGCTGAACCGCATGACTCTGGATGAAAAATTGGGACAGTTGCTTTGCCCGATGGGTTGGGAAATGTATGAAAAGAACGGCAGCGAAGTTAATGTTTCCGAAACCTTCAAAAACATGCAAAAGGAAAAGCAACCCGGGATGTACTGGGCCACTTTCCGTGCCGATCCATGGACTCAGAAAACGCTAAAAACAGGACTTTCTCCCGTGCAGGCTGCTGAAGCGGCAAACGCCCTGCAACAATACCTTATCGACAATTCACGACTGGGCATCCCGGTATTTTTAGCTGAAGAAGCTGCCCACGGACATATGGCAATCGGAACAACTGTTTTTCCAACCAGTTTAGGACAAGCTGCCACTTTTAACACCAAATTGATGGAAGAAATGGGACAGGCTATCGGTGCTGAAATACGTGCACAGGGCGCCCACATCGCCTACGGTCCTATTCTCGATTTGGCTCGCGATCCGCGTTGGTCGCGAGTTGAAGAAACTTTTGGAGAAGATCCAATCCTGATCGCACAAATGGGAAGTGCCATGGTTAAAGGCCTTGGCTCTGGTAATCTCTCACAAGACAACAGCGTAATTTCAACACTAAAGCATTTTGTTGCTTATGGTGTGCCGGAATCAGGAATTAACGGAAATACATCGATTGTGAGCCGCCGCGATTTGCTGGAGAACTATTTCCCACCGTTTAAAGCCGCTATCGACGCCGGAGCTTTGTCTGTAATGACATCATACAATTCTATCGATGGCATTCCGTCAACCATGAACAAAGAATACCTGACGGATATTTTGCGCAACGACTGGGAATTCAGAGGTTACACGGTTTCCGATCTGTTTAGCATTGAAGGAATTGCCGGCTCGCATTACATTGTAAAAACGGCCGAAGAAGCTGCATTAAAAGCCATTGAAGCCGGAACAAATGTCGATTTGGGCGGACAAGCCTACGTAAGACTTAAAAACGCTGTTGAGCAAGGTATTCTTGATGAAAGTATTGTTGACTCGGCAGTGTGTCATGTAATTCGTTTAAAATTTGAAATGGGACTTTTTGATCATCCGTTTGTTGATCCGCAAAAAGCTACAGAAATAGTTCATAATTCCAGACACATTGAATTGGCAAGAAAAATGGCACAACAATCGACTGTGCTACTCGAAAATAAAGGTGGGATTTTACCTCTTGCCAAAAACGATATAAAAGTGGCCGTTGTTGGTCCCAATGCCGATATGATGTACAATCAGCTGGGCGACTACACTGCACCTCAACCGGCCGAATCAGTGGTTACCGTTTACGAGGGTATTGTGAATAAACTGGGAACTGAAAACGTACTGTACGAAAAAGGATGTGCCATTCGCGACACCACACAATCGAATATTCCAGCCGCAGTAGCTGCTGCAAAAAATTCGGATGTGGTTGTGGTTGTGGTTGGCGGATCCAGTGCCCGCGATTTCAGTACCGATTACAAAGAAACAGGTGCCGCCATTGCCAACAGTGAAGTACTTAGCGATATGGAAAGTGGCGAAGGCAACGACCGTTCGACACTTACTTTAATGGGCGACCAGATGAAACTGCTGGAAGCTATCAAAAAAACGGGCAAGCCTATGGTTGTCATCTATATTCAAGGACGCCCGCTAAATATGAACTGGGCTGCCGAAAATGCCGATGCATTGTTAACAGCCTGGTATCCGGGGGAACAAGGCGGTAATGGTATTGCAGATGTATTGTTTGGCGACTATAATCCGAGCGGACGACTGCCCGTAACAGTAGCTGCAAGCGTTGGCCAGTTGCCCAATTATTACAACAAAAAGAATCCGAAAGCGCATAACTATGTAGAAGGAAGTTCTGCTCCTCTTTACGCTTTTGGTTTTGGGAAAAGTTATACCTCGTTCAGCTACGAAAATATGAGCCTTGAAGAAAGCGATGAGAACGATTTCAACGTTTCGTTCAACCTGAAAAACACCGGGGACTTTGATGGAACTGAGATTGTTCAGCTATATCTGCGCGACGAATATGCATCAACAGTTCGTCCGATTAAACAGCTTATCGATTTTAAACCGATCTTCCTGAAAAAAGGAGAACAAAAACAGGTAAGTTTTACGGTTGAGAAAGATCAGCTCAGCATAATAGACGTCAATTACGAACAAGTTGTTGAGCCGGGCGATTTTAAACTGATGGTAGGTACCGCCTCAGACGATATTCGCTTGCAGGAAACAATAAATGTGAAATAGCAATCTGTTAATTGGGAGTCAACAGTTCTTTTGTTGATTAATTACTTTTTTGAGCTTTTGATATTGCTCCGGAGTATCCATATCTTCCAGAATTTCACCACACTGTATTGTTTTTACATGTTCTGTGTAATTCCGGAAGATTGCTTTTGCACCTTGTTTTCCACTCAGTGCTGAAAGCTCATCAAAGTAAAAACGATCGAATAATACTGGAACTCCCTGCCAACCTGAATCGGCTTGCGAAACGATGATTTGTTGTTTGTCCGGTTTGAAATTCGATGTCAAATCGTTTAAATGTGCTGTTGTAATCAGCGGTTGGTCGATTAAAGTAATGAGCACACCTTTACTCGCTGGAAACTGCTGTTCTAAGAATTTAACTCCTTCTGCAATGGAAGTTCCCATGCCCTGTTCCCAGCTTTCATTTATCGTAAATTTTACCAGTAAGTTTTGAAGAATTGGGATGATATTTTCTGCCTGATTTCCTAAAACCACTACCACCGGATTCCCGGTTGCTGACAAAGTTTTTATCTGATGTTCGACCAATGTTAGTTCACCCCAGGGCAATAATGGTTTTGGCTCCCCCATTCTTGAGGAAGCGCCGGCTGCCAGCAATACTATTGGAATATCATTCATGAATTGCACCTACTTTTTCGCGTAAAGCCACGGGCTTTTGTTTACGCACCACACTTAAAATTTCTGCCAGAATAGAAATCGAAATCTCAGCAGCATTTTCAGCTCCGATATTGATTCCTGCCGGGCCATGGATTTGCTCAATAAATTCCAGCGAAAGATCAGGAACCTGTTCTAACAACATCGAAATAACACGTTCTCTGCGGTTTACCGATCCCAACAAACCAATATAAGCCGGATTAATATCTTTTAAAGCCATTAAATATTGGACATCCTTATTAAAGCTGTGCGTCATTAAAACCACTGCAGTTTGTTCGTCAATGGCTGAAGTATCGATATCTTCAAACGACGGAGTGATTAACGATGCGGCTCCAGGAAAATAATCGCAAGATTTCGACTCTTCGGGAGACGCCACCACCGTTACCTCCCACCCCAGTAATTTACCAGCCTGACTGAGTTGAACAGCATCGTGCTCTGCACCAAAAATAAACAGCTGAAATAAAGGTTCGAAAGTTTGTGAGAAACACTTTTGGCTATCCGTTTCATTTCGCTTAAAATCCGGATTTAACGAGTAGTTGGCGCCATTAATTTGAAGCACCGAACCTACATCATCGTACTCACCAGCTTCGATGTAAAAGAACGAATCCATTTGAAAAGAATTTCTACTTTCCAGCTGATTTTCAAAAGCTTCCAGAAGTGCTACCGAAAGGAAAACAGGTTCAATCAAAACATGAATAACACCCTCACAACCAATCCGGTAGCGGCCATCGTAAGTAATAACTTTTGGCTTGTTGGTACGGAAAACACTTTGTGCCTGTCGTTCGATCTCGCTTTCTACACAGCCTCCACTAACCGCTCCGGCATACTCACCATCCTCGCGAATAAGCATCCGGACTCCGGGCCGACGGTACGACGATCCCTCCAAATCGACTACCGACACAAATACGGCTTTTTTATCAAGTAGTTGCCATGATTTTAACGTATCAAACAGTAGTTTCAGTTCGTGCGTCATCTCTAAAATATTAAAGGTTAGTTTCGTTCGGCAAATTTAATTCACCTAAATATAAATAAATCAAATATTTATAAACCAACACTATAACAAAAAAATGATTAATACTGTTCAATAAAATTCATTCAACGGCGAATAAATTCCGGTTCTGCAGAAACAGCTTCAATCAAAATACTTAATAGTCTGAAATAACTGAACAAATCAGCGATTTTCAAGTTAAATAGACATGTTGAAAATTGAAGATAAACTGGGCAGAAAATTTGAAAAGCTACGGATAAGTCTCCTGAACTCGTGTAATTTTTCGTGCATTTATTGTGTTGATAATGAGTTTGATGAAAATTCAAACCTTCAACTCGATCAAAACGGTGCTGAAAAACCAATTTCGGTTGAAGAATTCACACAATTAATACAGGCAGTACACCAGTTAACAGGCCTCAAAAGCGTTCGCTTAACCGGTGGCGAACCTTTGCTTTACTCCAATCTTTACCCACTTATTGAAAACATCAAAAACCTTGGCATCAACGATATTCGCTTAACCACCAATGCATTTTTTCTAAAAGAAAATGCAGCGAAACTGGTGAATGCGGGTGTAAATTCAATCAACATTTCGGTGGATGCTATCGACAACAATACCTTTGGCAAAATTATACGCAGATCGGATACTTCGCGGGTTTTCCAGGGAATTGAAGCAGCCATAAAAGCAGGGTTGAATGTAAAACTAAATGCTGTTATCATGCGGGGAAAAAACGATTCGCAGATTATTCCACTGCTTGATTATGCAACAGAACTGGGCGTAAAAATACGCTACCTGGAGTTGATGAAAATGGGGCACTTATACCATTCCGAGAATGGACTGTTCTTTCCGGAAAAGGAAATACTTTCAACGATTCAGGAGAAATACGAGATCGAGGAAATTAAACGAGAACACGCTTCAACAGCGCATTACTGGCGTACCTCGAAAGGTGGAATTTTTGGAATTATTGCCAATGAATCAACTCCATTTTGTCACGACTGCAACCGCTTACGACTGGATAGCAACGGCTACTTTTTTGGATGCCTGAGTAATGCGCATGGCGAAAAACTGATGCCGTATATCGATAACGACCAACTGCTTACTGAGAAACTAAAAGGATTGCTATTGCTAAAACAAGCGGTAAAATTCCATGGTAGCGAATTATCAATGAGAAATATAGGAGGCTAAAATGAATAGAAAGATTGTATGTTTTGCGGGACTGAAAAAGTTCTTTGGCGACGAAACCAGCGTTGAAGTGGCTCCGGAAGAAAGTTATGCCGGCTTACTAGAGAAACTGGCAGAATTAAACCCGGACGCAAAAGAGGTACTGACCAGCTGCCGGATTGCTGTAAACGAAAAATTTGTTCCGCTAAATGAAACGATAAATGACCAAACTACATTGTTTTTAATTCCACCTTCGAGTGGAGGATAAATCAAACGATATGAAGCACATTCAAAATACAGCCATCAATTACAGCGAACTTTTTGATGATTTCAGGCATCCGCAAAGTGGCGCAGTAGTGTTGTTCAGTGGCGAAGTTCGTGATAACAATAAAGGCCGCGCAGTAACGCACCTGGAATACGAAGCGTACGAGCCTATGGCAAATAAAATGATCAGTGAAATACTGGAAGAAGCAAAATCGCGCTTTAATCTTAACCAGGCAGCCTGTGTTCATCGTGTTGGCCGTGTTGAGATCAGTGGTTGTGCGGTTGTTGTGATCACCGGATCGGGGCACCGAAAAGAAGCATACGATGCCAACCGTTATATTATCGACCGCGTGAAAAATGAAGTGCCCATTTGGAAGCACGAGTTTTTTACCGATGGCACGAGCGAATGGGGCCAAAACTGCGATTGCGTAAGCAACGATCACCATCACCACCAACATCATCACAACTATGAGAGAGCTGAATAATGAAGACCGGACACGATTTACTCGTCATTTTTCTTTATCGGAAATTGGCCTTACCGGCCAGCTAAAACTGAAAAATGCACGTGTATTGGTAATTGGTGCCGGCGGATTGGGAAGTCCGTTGCTGATGTACCTCGCTGCTGCCGGGATTGGCAACATAGGCATTGTTGACGATGATGTGGTGAGTACCTCGAACCTGCAACGACAAATACTTTATACCTCTGCAGAAGTGGGGCAAAAGAAGGTGGATATCGCTGCTAAAAAGATAAAGGCATTGTACCCGGAAGTTGAGGTTCAGTCATTTGATACAAAACTGGATGAATCCAATGTGGAAGAGCTTTTTCAACAATACGATGTAATTGCCGACTGTACCGATAATTATAAAACGCGTCAACTGATCGGCTTAAAATCAGCAAGTTTAAACAAGCCACTGGCTTTTGCTTCAGTACTAAATTACGAGGGGCAAGTAAGTGTATTTAATTATCAGAACGGACCTGTGTATACCAATCTATTTCCAACAACGCCAAAAGACGGAATTTACAGCGAAAATGATATTGGACTTTTGGGTGTTTTGCCAGGGATAACCGGAACGCTGCAGGCTAATGAGATCATAAAAATAATAACCGGTTACGGTGAAGTAATTAGCGGAAAACTATTGGTTTTTAATATCCGCGATAACCGGTTTAATCTGTTTCGATTTTGATTGAAGATGGAACGCAGATGACGCTGATTTAGCAGATATTCACAGATAAATCAGTTCGATCAGTGTTATCTGCGTTCTATTTCTTATCTCTTCCAATCCTATCCAATACTGTTTTTCACAAATGGCTGATGGTAGTAACGTTCACCATTTGCTTTATACAATGCATTCGCCAACGCTCCCATCACCGGAGGATAAGGTGGTTCTCCTAATCCGGTCGGGTCGATATTGTTTTCTACAAAATGTACTTCTATTTCTTTGGGTGCTTCGCCGTGCCTGATCATCCGGTACATATCGAAATTATTTTGTTCCGGCTGACCTTCACTAAAAGTCAATCCACTGTACATGGCATGGCCGATTCCATCCACGATACTTCCTTCTGTCATGTTAACCGCAGCATCGGGATTTACCACGATTCCACAATCAATTGAAGCATATACTTTTTCGATAACAGACTTACCATCTTTGTTCGCAATGTCCACCACATTTGCCACATACGAATTATGACAGAAATAGGCGGCAACACCACGATTTTTACCTTCTGAATTGGTATCCCAGCCCGATTTTTCACGAACCTGTTCCAAAACGCCGGCATAGCGGGCTGCATCGTAATCATTGTTGCTACCCACCGGATTTTCCTGTGCGCGTTTCAATAAATCGAGGCGAAACTGTATAGGATCTTTGCCTGCAGCTTCAGCTACCTCATCGAGGAACGACTGCTCGGCTACTGCGTTAAAATTGGAACCTGGCGCACGGAACGCTCCGGTGCTGATGTTTGAATCTACGGTAAAACTTTCAGCAAGATAATTATCCACCGATCCGGCTGGAAAACGATTGGCATGTAAAGGACTTTCAGGAATACCACCCATTCGAACATGGAAACCGATCAGGTTATTGTCGGCATCCAGTGCCGCACGGTATAAGGCGTGATAAGCCGGACGATAAATTCCGTACGACATATCGTCTTCGCGCGAGTAGATCAATTTTACAGGGGCTTTCACCTTTTGCGAAATAACGGCTGCTTCAACCATAAAATGGCCATACAGGCGTCGGCCGAAACCTCCTCCCATGCGAGTCATTTGCACATCCACCTTTTCGAGTGGCAATCCAAGTCGGGCTGCAACCGATTTTTCCATAAACTCAGGCGTTTGAGTCGGCCCTGCCAGCAACGCAAAATCATCTTTTACGTCGGCAAAAAAGTTCATGGGTTCCATTGGGTTATGCGCCTGAAATGGTGCAGTGTAAGTACGTTCAATTACTTTGGCAGCATTTTTAAACGCTTCTTCCGGATTTCCATCGCGACGTTGTTCTCTTCCCGCTTTGGCAGCTGCTTCTGCCATTTTTTTATAATGATCGGAAGTGTTTTCAAAACCCGTTGGAACACCTTGTGAATTGTTCTCTGAAATGGGTTCCCACTCCACGTTCAACATCAGTTTGGCATTCATCACTTCCCAGGTTGAATTTCCAACAACAGCCACTAATTCGGTAAAAGAAGTAACATCCGACCACTGCATTTGGTAGTCGTCTTCGTATGTTTTAATCGCAAAAACATCTTTAATTCCGGGCATCGCTTTTGCCTCAGTCGCATCGAATGATTTCAGTTTCATTCCAAATGCCGGCGGATGTTCGATCATCGCAATCAGCATTCCTTCGGCCTTATAATCGAGCCCGAACAAGCGCTGTCCGGTAACTATTTTTTGGCCATCCACATTTTTTCGGGAAGTGCCAATAATGGTAAAATCCTTTATGTCTTTCAATTCAACCTCCTCAGGAACCGTTAATTCAGCTGCGGCCGCAGCCATTTCTCCATAACCGGCTTCTTTTCCGCTACTCTTATGATACAAAACTCCGGCTTCGGTAGTGATTTCATCAACCGGAACTTTCCATTCGTGAGCTGCAGCTTCGCGCAACATCCTTCTTGCCGTTGCACCGGCCATTCGAAGTCCGTTCCACCCCTGCCGGATAGACTGGCTACCTCCTGCCAACTGTCGGGTAAAAATGTCGGTATTTAGTGGTGCCTGTTCCACCATTACAAATTTCCAGTCAACGTCCAGTTCATCAGCCACAATCATCGGCATCGATGTTTTTACATTCTGGCCAATCTCGGGATTGGGCGACATAATAGTCACCGCTCCGTTGTTACCGATTTTCAGAAAACCATTTAACTCATACCAATTATCGGGCATGGTTAATTCTTTCGGCGAATCTGTGGTGCAAGCCGGAGCCAGCCAACTAAAAGTCAGCAGTAATCCGCCTCCAGCCAATGCAGAGCTTCGTATAAATGAACGTCTATTGAGTTTTGTTTTAACAGTTGCCATGTGAAAAGATTTTAATGTTATTGAATGCGAGAAAGTGTGAAATTTATATTGTGCAGATTAAGAATTTGAAGCTGTTTTGATCGCTTTTTTAATTCTTGTGTAAGTTCCGCACCGGCAAATATTACCGTGCATTGCCGTTTCAATTTCTTCGTCGCTGGGCGCTGGATTCGCATTTAATAATCCTGCAGCATTCATAATTTGTCCGCTCTGGCAGTAGCCACACTGCGGCACATCTTCTTCGATCCATGCTTTTTGAAGCGGGTGATCCCCATTTTCAGAAAGGCCTTCGATTGTGGTGATTTCTTTGTCGCCCACCGAGTCGACAAAAGTGATACACGAACGCGTTGCAACCCCGTTTACAAGGATGGTGCACGCTCCGCACTGTGCAATTCCACAGCCGAATTTAGTTCCTACTAAATCAAGATGATCTCTGAGCACCCAAAGCATTGGAGTGGAAGGATCAACGTCTACCTGTTGTTGTTTTCCGTTGATGTTTAGATTAAATACTGCCATTTATTTATAGATTTTAAAGATGTTACGAAGCTTTGAAATCAAGATATATCTATCTGTAGATATCTCAATTAACATCCTTTACAACAAACCTTTATAGTAAATGTTCAGGTAGGAATTAAGAATAATATACACGAAAACGAAACGCAGATTACGTTAAGAATAAGGGAGTATTTAGTACGAAATGAATAAATAGAATTGAACAGGTTCTACTGCTTTTTATTTCCCCAGGAAGTGCGGTAGATGGCAAAAGCTTTACCCGGCTCTTCCGGAGTTCGTTTTATTTCAATGGGCAACAAACCAAATAAACTTCGTACTAACATAGTTCCGGCAGAAGCAATGGCAAACACGGCAATAATCCAGCTCATTGTCCACGGAGAACTTTCGCTGTCGCCAAAAAAGGTAAGTAAAAGTGTCGATAATATTCCGCTGCCGTATTGCAACGATCCGAGCAATGCAGCAGCCGCACCGGCCATTTCCGGAACTTTGTCCAAAGCAGCCGCGGTTGTTGTTGCAGCAACAATTCCGTTCATTGAGAAGAAGAAAAACACAGGAATAATGACGCCGTAGATTCCTCCGATTTGCAACTTCACCGTTACCAATAAAACCAATCCGGCGATCATTGCAATTGTTGTGGCAACTCGTAACAGAAAATCGAGGCTGTACTTACGCACCAAAATACGGTTGGCAAAACTTAATGACACGATTCCAAAAACGTTTAGCGCGAACAACCAGCCATAATGTTGAGGATCGACACCAAAATAGGTGATATAAACCTCGGGCGAACCGGCCACAAAAGCATAAACGCCAACGTAGAAAAAAGACACACAAAGCGTGTAAGCCATAAATTTCCGGTTTCGAAGCAGCACGCCATACTTTTTGAAGGCATTCCACAACGAGGTATTCTGACGTTTTTCTTTTGGAAGTGTTTCGGGCAGCTTTTTCATGGTCAGCAACATTACAATTCCAATGATTGTGAGCAGCCAAAAGATACTTTGCCACGAGCTGAATTTCAGCAACTGACCGCCGATAAGCGGGCCAAAAATTGGTGCCAGCGCCATCAGAATCATTAATGTAGAAAGCATTTCGGCAGCCTTCGTTCTTTCAAGCATATCGCGCACCATGGCGCGCGAAAGCATCGGCCCTACGCAAGCTCCCAAAGCCTGAACTACACGGGCGAACAATATTTGAGTAATGTTTTCAGAAAATGCACAACCAACAGAACCTATAATAAATAAGATTAATCCAATTACCAGCGGCATCTTTCGTCCGTAGCGGTCGCTGATTGGTCCCCAAATAATTTGTGCTATTGCAAAACCAATAAGGAAGCCGGTTACAGTAAGTTCGATATCGCCTTGCAAATCGAGTTGCATTTGTGGCATCGCCGGTAGATAAATGTCGGTCGAGAGCGAGGTAAAAGCCATTAAAGCTCCTAAAACCAACCACATAAACAGGCTTACCGTTGTATTTTCTGATTTACTTCTTATCATACCTACAAAGTCTTAATGATTAAGACGGTGCAAAGGTTCAAATAATTTAACGATGTGAACTATCTATATTACAGTTGTTACTACCATAATTACTGATTTAATAAAATGCAAGCACCAACGAAAAGTTGAATTGATTCAAATATTGTAGCAACAATCTAATTAGTGATCCACCTGCCGTTTTGGTGAAGAAAGAAACCGGCAAATCGGCAAAAGATTACGTGCACCTGAGAATTATGAACCTAGCGAAAGAAAAGATACTCGACGAATCGAAATCGGTAAGTGAAATTGCCTACGAATTGGGTTTTAAATACCCGCAGCACTTTACCCGGATGTCTAAAAATAGTATGGGTGTGTCTCCAACCGAGTACCGTTCGGTTAACTAAACCGCGATAAATTATTTTTTCCTCAAAACAACAATGACCGGTTACAGCTTTAAATTTAAGTGTAATAAATGGGCAGATTATACGACTAATCAGCCGAAAACTTATATTTACTGCTGAAAAAACCAAATCGTGCATGAAGTCAATCTACCTTGTCCTTTTTATTTTTATTTCCGTTCATTGTTTTGCCGCCAAACAGGAAGTTAATGTTGTTAAAACCACCGTGCCACCCGTTATCGACGGAAAGCTTGATGATGCTACCTGGACAAGTGCCAATAAATTCACCGGCTTTATAACTTTCATCCCCGACTTTGAAAAACCCATGCCCGAAAAAACCGAAGCATGGTTAAGTTACGACGAGGAGAACCTGTACTTTGCCTTTAAATGTTACGATAGCGAACCCGAAAAAATAAAAGCCACTGTTTCGGCGCGCGACCAAATTATGGACGACGATTTTGTTTGCGTAAATCTCGATTCGCATAACGACCAGCAATCGCTTTACGCCTTTTATGTCAACCCGCTGGGAATTCAGGGCGACTCGCGTTTTGCTGCAGGAACCGAAGATCCGAGTATCGATTTGGTGTGGTACAGCGCCGGTAAACTCGACGACGACGGTTACAGTGTTGAAATGAGTATTCCGCTGAAAAGTATCCGTTTTTCGAAAAACGATACCGTACAAATGGGGCTTTTCCTCGAACGAACCATTGCACGCACAAAAACACACGGTTCGGTGCCCGAGCTCGATCCAGAAAAAGGATATGCTTTTTTAACCCAGTTTATGGGTGTAAACTATGCCGGAATTAATTATCACCGACTTTGGGAAATACTTCCTGCAGTAACCTACAAACACACCGATATCAACCAGGATGGCGAAATGGTGAAGGACCAGCGCAAACCGGAAGCCAGCCTGACCGTAAAATACGGCATTACTTCTGACCTTGTTTTCGACGGGACACTGAACCCCGACTTTAGCCAGGTGGAAGCCGATGCCGGGCAAATTGATGTAAACCTGCGCTACCAGTTGTTGTATCCCGAAAAACGACCGTTCTTTTTAGAGGGGCTGGAGCGCTTTAACGTGGCGGGTACACAAACTTCGGTTATCGATCCCATTCAAATGATGGTGCACACCCGAACCATTGTGAATCCGCTTACCGGGGCAAAACTCACCGGAAAAATCGGTAAAAAAGACGAGGTGAACATTCTGTATTCGGCCGATGAACTGGGTACCGAAACGGCCGATGGCAAGAACGAATATGCTCATTTTCCACTGTTTCGCTACAAACGAAATTTGAAAGACGAAAGCTTTCTGGGCTTTTTATACACCGGTCGTGAGGCGCCTGAGTTCAACAACCGGGTTTTGGGAGTCGACGGGCAAGTTCGCCTAAATAAATCGACGATGTTCGAGTTTAACGGCTTTCACAGCCAGACAATCGCGGCGGATGAAAAATCGCCAGGCAACAGTTTCGGACTCGTGTTAACGCACGATACCCGAAACCTGACCTACAAAGTTTCGGCAAAAGGTGTCGACGACGATTTTCATGTAGAAACCGGTTATCTAACCAGAACGGGAGTTTACCAACTGGCCAGCTTATTTATACCCAAACTTTACCCCGGGAACAAGGTGTTTAACCGCCTCGATTTCGAGCTGTTTACTACCTACACCCGCGACCGGATTTACAGCATGAACGAAACCTACAATTTTGTGTCGGCGCAGGTGCGCACACAGGGGCGCGGAATTTTTAAAATAAAATACCTTCTGAGTAACGAAATTTTTATGGGCGAACGGTTTAATACCGGCGGTGTAAATGTGCTGCTTGGCGGTGCTGCCGGAAACTGGTTCGAAGGTCATGTTGTTTACCGCCGTATGAACGGAATCTACTATTCTGCCGATCCCGAGCAGGGTAAATACAATAAAATCACGTCGACATTCAGTTTTCAGCCACTGCCAAAATTAAATGCGGTGGCCAGTCTTTCGTGGTACGATTTTGTGGCCGATGACAGCCAAGAGAAACTATACAACTACCCCATCGAACGCCTGAAAGTTACCTACCAGTTTAACAAGTACCTGTTTTTGCGCGGTGTGGGCGAATACAACGGTTTTAGTAAACAGTTTGTTGGCGATATGTTGCTGTCGTTTACCTACATTCCCGGAACAGTGGGCCACATTGGTTACGGGGCTTTGTATCAGCAAACCGATGCCGACCTGGATTTCTTCGACAAAAACCACGGGCCAACACAACAGCAACGTGGATTTTTTATTAAGCTGTCGTACCTCATCCGGTCGTAAAACCATAATTATCTTAAGATTACAAATTCAACCAATAAGATACTTTTAAGTTAATCGACCTGAATTTTGGCCCAAAATCTTTGGTAAAATAGTTGTCGTTATACACGAGGTACAAGTCCGACAGCGGAGCAAAACGCCATTGTAAACGCGAGTTGATTCCCAGGTTATCGCGCTGGTTGCTGTATTGAACCAGTGTCGACCAGAATACCGATTTGCTAAAGGTAACATCCACTTTGGGCGTTACCAGCCAAAAATCGGCATCTCCGTGCGGATCGGGCAAACGCAAAGCATCATAACGTGTATTCAAGCTTAACGATGCCCAGGGTTGAATACGATATGTTAAAACGGTAGATGCTGAAAAGCTATTTCCGTTATAAAATTCACCACCCGATGTTTCGGCAGTTAATGAAAATACCTTTGCCGGGTTCGATGCGTATTCAACACTAAAAGTATTGTAAGTGTAGCCCTGATTTTCGGGTAATGGCTCAGCGCCCGATCGTGTTGGATCGAAAGGAAATGTAAGGTAAGTATAATTGTTCCTGAAGTCTAAACCAATGGTCGACTGGTCTTTAAAATTAATATCGTAATACAAACTGTAAGTATGGTCGGTTTTTTTCCAGTCCATATTGGGGCGCCAGTAAGTCACGGTCATAATCCCTACGTCGTGAAAACTTATTTTGCTGTTTTCGGGATAGAAATTAACACGAAATCCGTTACCATTTTTAAAAACACCTCTGCGTTGCACAAATCCCAGATCGGCCTGAAATTCATCATCCACATACTGCAAATCAAAAACATAGCGAAATTTTCGTGGTTGATAAGTTACGGTAGTCTGCCACGAGTAGTTCCCTTCTGTATCATCCGGATTTAACGACTTATGCAGGTAAAACTTACCCGTCCAGTCGTTATCGGCCGACGCCAGGTTATAGTCGATACCAAGCACCCGGTTGTATTCTTCGTTTGGGTCCTGAAAATCGTAGTCGCCAAAAGTCTGACGGTTAACTGCAAATATTCCTAAACTCGAGCGTGAGAACATCTTACGCTGCATGGTAAACATCATGTTGTTATTCGATGCAATTTCGTTACCCGGATCTTCATCAGTTTGCATATTCAGGAAACCAAGTCGCCACCTGTCGTTTAGTTTTCCGCTTAAACGCACACCGCCTATAATGCGGTTTTCAATCATATTTCCATTGGCGTCGCGTGCCAATCCAATGCGCCGCGAAAAGAATGGATTTGCCGAACCATAAGCATCGCCGTAACTTCCGAACAAGTCGTTATTGTCGATAAAAAACTGGCGCTTTTCAGGCAAGAAAACTTCGAAGCGGGTAAGGTTGGTAAAAATATCGTCCACTTCAACATTCGAGAAATCGGGATTAACCGTAATATCCAGGTTCATACTGTTACCAATGGCCAGTTTAGCATCACCTCCAAACGTAAAATCGCTTTTTGTTTTATCGCTTGTAAAGTCTTTCGATGCCAGCGTATTCACATAAGGAATAATGGCAAATGGCGTACGCGATTTTCCTAATGGTTTTTCAAACTCCATGTTGCCCATAAATGCCAGGCTCGACAACATTTGGTTTTGTGGAACGGCTGCCCAGGCACTTTGCTCGTTGGTTTGCATATCCCAGCGGTAACACTGTACACGCCATGTTTTATCGCCTTCGTGAAATTTTATTGAGCTAAGCGGAATTGCTGCCTCCAGGACGTAATAATCGTCGTGCATAGTACTTTCCAATTGCCATTTCTGATCCCAGCTGGTATTAAAACCATTTCTGCCGGAACCGCCACCCGAGATAAACGCTTCGCGCTGCACGCCATAAGGAGTCATTCCAAAAAGAAAAGCGGTAGTACCATCTTTAAAGGTATCGAACATCAGCGTAACATTGTCGTTACTTGTTCCGCCAAAATCGCGGCGTAACGAGGATACAATATAATTATCGGATTGAGCATCGGCCCGGATTCCGATGTACAATGTATGGTCGTCGTACAGCAATTGAAATTCGGTATTATTCATCGCCTTCTCTTTATCCGACGGAAAGAATTGCCAGAAATCACCTCCTTTGTCGGCCAGCTGCCATTCGGCTTCATCCAAAACACCATCAAGCGTAATTGGCGACGAAATGTATTTCACCCGGATACTTCTGTCGGTATTTTGTGCCTGTGCAAAAAGAGCAGTGCCAAGCAATAAAATAGTAAAAACAAAAGGCATAAAATTTTTTAGTCGGGGAGCACACAAAAAAGTCAATAATGAAGTCATGATTTTAAGTTATTGGTATTTATGTTGGCAAATCTAGAACGAAACAAACATTACTTTGCTACCACCGGCACAGGTATACCTACCATTATTACAGGTATTTATAATGGTATATTCAGAAAACAAAAATCCGGGATAAAATAATCCACACCACTGACTGACTGCGATTTATGTCTCATCCCGGATTTCTGTAAAATGATCCGTTTAACGAACCGGTATTATTCAGCTACTTTAACACAAAGCATCTGATTCTGGTCACGTATCAGCAATTTACCATCGGCCATTGCGATAGGTGCCCAGTTTTGTGTCGCCCCGCCAAACCGTGTTGACATTGAATTCTCGTCGGCATCAGGATTGCTTCCCAATATTTCGGCACTTGCAACCGGTTTAAATGCTTCCGGACTTGGTTCAATCAAGTACAAGGTATTTGTTCCATCCGTAGCAAGAATCATATCGTTTGCAACGATCATACTTCCTTTGTTAAAATCAGGATCGCGTTTTGTTTTCCACATAATTTCGCCATCCATATTCATACAAGTTAAGCCGTCGCGTGTACTGTTTGTACCAAACTCTGCATAAAAATATCCATCGTAGAACAATGGAGTTTTGGTTTGATCACCAAATTCTTCGGTGCGGAAAAGTTCTTTAGTACCATAAGTACCATCGGCTTGTTTCTCCACTTGAATCATCAACGCGCCAAGTTCGTAACCACCTGCAATCAACAGTTTATTATCGCCCGCATCAACAGCACTTGGCACAGGAATACGGCACACCCAATCGTTAAATTCCCAAATAACTTCACCGGTTAACGGATCCATACCAACAACACTACCCGGCTCTACCGGCTGTCCTCCGCGGCCGCCACCCGAGGCAGTTATCATCACCAAATGATCGTTTCCATCTATTTTTACAATTATCGGGCTTACATAACCTGTTAATCCGAGTGATGGTGTTTTCCACTTCAATTCACCTGAATTTTTATCGTAAGCCACAACTCCGGCTTCAGGAGCCTGTGATGCAAGAATCAGCAAATCGCCATAAATTAACGGGCACTGCGAAATTGCCCATGTTGGGAAACTTCCGGCACCTCCGCCAAATCCGGGGCCACCGCCTTCCGGTAATGCACCGCCGAAATCAGTCCACACATTGGCTTTCCAAACCGGCTGATGGGTTTCCAAATCAATACAATATGTATGTCCGTATGGTCCGCAAGAATATACATGTTTATCATCAACGATCGGCACACTGCGCGATCCGGGGAACATCACTTCTCCGGCTGACTCATACTCAAACGTCCATAGTTCATCGCCTGTATTCAGGTCAAAACAACGCATGATATCACCTGTTTTGTCGTCGCGGTCGAGCAAATAAACTTTGCCGTCTTTAATAACAGGGCCGCCATAACCGATGCCCACGTTTACTTTCCAAAGTACTTCAGGACCGCTTTCCGGCCAGGTTTTTAACAAATTATCCTGTTGTGTAATACTGTTTCGATTTGGCCCCATAAATTGTGGCCAATCCTGCGCCAACAAAGCAGAACTGATTGCCAACGCAAAAGTTAAAATGACTAGTTTCTTCATATGGTTTTAATTTTGGTTTTTCGCAAAAAAGTGAAATTCAGGCAACGACCTGTATTCCGTGGTTGATTGTCAGAACATAATATTAGCAGAAATCGCTGGCAAAAACAATTTGTTGCGATGAATATTGGTTTCAATGGGGTAAAATTTCGCTTCGTTTTATGAAAATACCTGAATTGGCGACAACTAAAAAGTCGACCGATTCACCTCTAATCAAAAAACAAGCTATATGAAATCATGCAAATCCCCTCTGAAGACCTGCTAAGAAGGAAGCTTAACTAGTTATTTTCCCAAACACTTTCACGAATGGTTACCGGCCCTAATAAACCGGAAGGTTCAAGGTTGATCTCCGGTCGTTTTCTTCCCAAAAAGTCGTTTGAAATTACAATGTTGGTTGATGTGTACTTTTTCTGATCCTCAAGAATTTCATCACCCGCTACACGGTTAAACCACGAGTTCACCACTGTAATCTCCAACGTATTTTCGCCTTCTTGCAACACATCGCTGATATTTACCCGGAAAGGTTTAGTCCAGATAATTCCCTTATATTTTCCATTAACAGTAACCTCTGCAATACCAACATCTTTTACCGTTTCCAACTGAAGGAAATAATCAGCCCCTTTTCCCGGTGCAAAATCCAGATTAAATGTTTTTGTGTAGTCCACTTTCCCTGAATAATATTTTATTCCCTGATCATCAGATTTTGACCAGTCAGCCAGTTCCGGGAAAACCACTTTTCCGGGACCACCCCACTCCGGATCAAAAAACAGTTCCCATTCACCATCAATGGTCGCAAGCGTTTTATATTCAGGATAATTCCGCGTTTCCACCCCCTGACGATCGGCAGGAATTGGCGCGTTAAAAACAACCATAACCGAACCATAAGGCTCCAAAGTTAAAGGCACTTCCGTTTTACCATCGGTCTGTTTAAACGCCAATGCATCACGAATTTCGCCGGTGTTGGCATCCCAAAGTTCCGGATGTAATCCGCTCACACGGAATGCTGCTGTTATTTTTTGTTTCTCCGCGGTTTGATTCGACACGAAATACACCTGTGTTTTTCCAATGGTATAATGAATGTAATCGAAATCGGTAGTGCTGGTGTTGCCTTTAACGGCAAAATCAGGTGCAACATCTTGCGACGACAAGTACTCGCGGGCAGTAACTCCCCAAACAACCTTTCCGGCACCATAACTTTTTGTGCCTTCGGCCGAAGTATCGCTTCCCCACATTTTATCTGCCAGCGTTTGAAACTCTTCGTTAGCCGCTTCGCCTCGAACCAAACTTATTGAGCCTTCAGGTTTGCTTCCGATAACCGTTGCTCCCTGATTTACCAACTCCTCCAGTTTCTCGAGTACTGCCAACGATAAAACTTTATGATCGGGCAAAACCAAAACGTTGTATTCAATTCCTCCTGGAACAACAACTTTTCCGTCATTCACTTTTAACTGTAGGAATATCGTTTCATCGGTTACATCGTAATCGTACCCCGGCATAACTCCGGCAGGATCGGAATGTTTATACGGAAATACATTGGGCACATGATCGCCATAATAATACAGCACATCGGCAACAAATTTGCCCTCCTGCACAACAGCCTGCACACGTTGCATATAATCGATAAACGGCCCCGACTGATTCCACCAGGTCACCTGCGGATTTACGTGAGTACCGGCAAAATATTCCTGCCCCGGCAATCCCATTTCGAGTGGCGAGCAAGTGAAAGTATGAAAATACATACGGTTCAAACCTGCACAAATTTCATGATCAAATGACGATTTCTGGTCGTGCCAAAGTTCATCGTTCCAGTGCGGGCCGATGGTAGTAAAACTCTCCGCACCAACTATTTTAATGCCGTAAATGTGCGCAGCCGAAGAAGCCTGTTTCAGGAAGAAACGGTTTTCGTCGCGCGGCCGGTGTGGCGATGGTGCCCAAAACTCACTCATTACAATATCGTTGTAACCGTAGTTTTTTATACCATCCATTGGTCCGGCATGCGGCCCTGCAGATTCGGGCTGAACACCCATATTATATTGGTGTGCGTATTCCTGAAAACGTTTGTAATGCTTCTCGGCAACCAGGTCGGCCAGTGTTTTTCTGAAATCGGCCAAAAAAGCATTTGAGGTGTTTACATCATCAACTATATAACCGGCAACAACCGGCAAATAATTTGTTACATCGTAACCGCGGTAATCGGTAAATTCCTGCGCAAATTTATCGGTCCAGTTCATGCCACCACACTCCCAACTGTCGGTTTCCATGTATTTTAAGGTCGTTCCAACGTGATCGCCGGCAGCTTCAAAAATTGGCTCAACCACATCGTTCCAATAAAAATCAAACGCCTCTTCGCTCATGTAATCTAACACAAGGCCCTGCCAGTCGCCACTCGATGTTGAAACTTCAGCCTCGGTACAAGTGTACCCAACCCGCATTATGTTCCAGTTTCCTGCTGGCGCTTCCCAATTCAGTGTTCCATCCTCCGACACAAATGCATCAAGCTGAACGATCTCATCTTTATTGATAGTATAGTTTTCCTCGCCGTCTACCTTTTCCTTCTCTGGATCATTAAAAAGCAGGAATCTGCAATCCGGAGCAGATCCACCCAACTCATGAAATCCCAGTTTGTAATCAAGATCTGTGATCACCACATCTGTTTTCCCTGTTTCCTTTAGCGGAAAAGCAAGGATTGTAATGTCTTTATAAAAATCGTCTCTGGTGAAAGGTTGCTCCAATTTCATCGAAACGGTCTTTCCTCCTTCAACTTTAGTTTCGGAAAAGGTCAATTGTTTAGCAGCATATTCAGGTGTTACACGCGGGCCACCAAGATTCCAGCCACTCTGAATATTAAATCCCATGGTTAATCCCAAACGTTTGGCCTCATCAAGCGCAAACACAAAAAGTTCGTTCCACTCGTCCGATCCATATAATGGTCCTTTCGGGATATCTTTATTTCCGCGCTGGTTATGACCGCCGGCATCAAAGATCATAGCTCCCTGAAAGTTTTTGGATTTCATGGCCTCCAGATCTTTTGTAATAGCCGCCTTATTCACGTTCCCATTCAACCACCACCACCAGCAATTCACACCATATTCGCGCGGCAGGTTTTCGAAATTAGCCCTTATTTCGCTGTAACTGATCTGGTCTTCTGCAGCCGTTTCGGTTTTATCTTTTTGTGTACACGATTGCCAAAACACAGCGACAATAAGCACCAATAACAATATTCTATTCATAGCTGATGATTTTTTAAAATGATGATTTAACGGTTAGATTTTCGACTACAAGCCTGATATTCTTTCCAAAGCCAGTGTTAATGCATGCGTTCCCAGTTTTCCGTGGCCCTGCGCCTGAACCGCCAGGTAAAGTTGTTTTACCAACGCCAAACCGGGTAACGACAAGCCCATTGCTTCCGCTTCTTTTAAGGCAATCCCCATGTCTTTGATAAAATGCTCTACAAAAAACCCGGGATCGAAATTGCGATTTACAATGCGCGGCGCCAGATTATCAAGCGTCCAGCAACCGGCAGCTCCACCACTAATTGATGAAAGCATAGTCGGTAAATCGAGACCGGCTTTATGTCCATACAACAACGCTTCGCAAACACCGATCATAGTTCCGGCAATGGTAATCTGGTTACACATTTTTGTATGTTGCCCCGATCCGGCTTCGCCCTGGTAAACGATCTGTTTCCCCATGATTTCGAACAGCGGCATAACCTTATCAAAAGCTTCTTTGTCGCCACCGGCCATTATTGAAAGTGTTCCATTTTTTGCACCAACATCACCTCCGGAAACAGGTGCATCAACCGACTGAATGTTTTTTGCTTTTGCAGCCTCATAAATTTCAACGGCCAGACTTGGTTCTGTAGTTGTCATATCAACCAAAACAGCACCCGGCTTTGCTTTTGCCAGAATTCCATTTTCACCAAAATATACTTCGCGAACATCTTTCGGAAAACCAACAATCGTAAAAATTACATCGGAAACCGCAGCAACCTCAGCCGGGCTATCAGCCCATTTTACACCGTTTGCCAGCAACGATTCTGCTTTACTTTTTGTTCGTGTGTATGTGGTACACGAATAACCCGCATTATTTAAGTGGCCCAGCATGGAAACTCCCATCACTCCGGTGCCAATCCAACCAATTGTAATATCTTGTTTCATTTTTATTTTTTAAGTATGCCAAAGCTAAAGTTTTCGCGACATTCAGCAAAATCATTCTATTCACAATAAATGGTTGAACGTTCATAATTTAGAATAAATATATTTTATCTGTAATAAACTGGTAATGACCACTTCGTTGCAAAGAAAAAAGTAAGAGGATTTTGCGCGTTCAACACTGATTCTCTAAAGTTTAAGTCCATCACAACTCTTTCACAACTTTATAAACAGTACTTTTTACTCTTTTACAACATGCTCAACAACAGCCTATTTACAGACCCGCATTTTTTAAATAACTCAAACAATAGATTATATTTATCACAAAATCTTTCGCATAGATTTATAAGTGATAACGGAGAGTGGATGCTGACTACTTTCCGTTTTCTTTTAAAGCGCCAATCCGGGGCACAAAAAAACCTCCGGATAACTCCGAAGGTTTTCTTATAGTTATTCTCGAATTTTTCTTATAATCCTTTAAAGAAGTCGTTTCCTTTATCATCAACAATAATGAATGCCGGGAAATTCTCCACTTTAATTTTACGAACCGCTTCCATTCCAAGGTCTTCAAAATCGACTACCTCAACAGATTTGATACTGTTTTTGGCCAGAATTGCAGCTGGTCCACCAATTGAACCAAGGTAGAAACCACCATGTTTTTTACAGGCGTCGGTAACTGCTTGCGAGCGGTTTCCTTTTGCCAGCATGATCATGGAACCGCCCTGGCTTTGGAATTCGTCAACATAAGGGTCCATACGTCCTGCAGTTGTTGGTCCGAAACTACCGGAAGCCATACCTTTTGGAGTTTTTGCAGGACCTGCATAATACACCGGATGGTTTTTAAAGTATTCCGGCATTGGTTTACCTTCGTCGAGCATTTGTTTGATCTGCGCGTGTGCAATGTCGCGTGCTACGATTAAAGTACCACTCAGGTTCAAACGTGTTTTTGTTGGGTATTTTGTCAATTCTGCCAATACTTTGTCTATTCCCTGGTCCAGGTCGATATCGATTGCAGGGCTCATTGCCGGAGCTTTCGCAGGCAAGAAACGAGCAGGATTTTTCTCCAATTGCTCAACAAAAATACCGTCTTTGGTAATTTTTGCTTTTATGTTACGGTCGGCACTACAGCTAACACCCAAACCTACAGGGCACGAAGCTGCGTGGCGTGGCAAGCGGATCACACGTACATCGTGTACAAAATATTTTCCGCCAAACTGTGCACCTACTCCACTTTCCTGGCAAATTTTAGTTACTTTTTCTTCCCACTCCAAATCACGGAAAGCTTGACCACCTTCGTTACCTTCGGTTGGTAAATGATCTAAATAACCGGCTGACGCCTTTTTAACGGTAGCAAGAGTTGCTTCGGCTGAAGTACCACCAATTACCAGTGCCAGGTGATATGGAGGACAGGCAGAAGTACCCAGATCCATAATTTTTTCCTGTACAAATTTGGTGAGGTTTTCTTCTGTCAACAACGATTTGGTTTGCTGATAAAGAAAGGTTTTGTTACCTGAACCTCCACCTTTTGTTACAAAAAGGAATTCGTATTTATTGCCTTGCTCGGCGTAAAGATCGATTTGTGCAGGAAGGTTAGTTCCGGTGTTCTTTTCCTTTGTCATAGTGAACGGAACCACCTGCGAATAGCGTAAATTCCTTTCAGCATAGGTATTAAAAATACCTTTCGATAAGGCTTCTGCGTCGTTGGCGCCGGTGTACACATCTTCACCTTTTTTACCAATAACAATTGCTGTACCTGTATCCTGGCAAGTTGGCAATTCGCCCTCGGCCGAAACAGCCTGGTTCATCAACATGGTGTGAGCTACAAAACGGTCATTATCCGTTGCTTCCGGGTCTTCAAGAATTTTGGCCAGCTTTTCGAGGTGAGCAGAACGCAGGTAAAACGAAACATCAGAAAATGCTTCTTTTGCCAGTTCTTCCAAACCTTTAGGATCTACTTTTAAAATCTCGCGGCCATCAACTTCAATGGTCGACACATAATCTTTTGTAATGCAACGATATTCGGTATCGTCTTTTAAAATTGGAAATGGTTTTTGATATTTAAAATCTGCCATTGTATAATCGGTTAAATTAATTTTCCTTCAAAGATAAAACTATTCGGTGGTTTCTATTTTATTTTAAGGCGAAACCTGAAAAATTTAAGACTCAGAGCAGATACCGATTTCAAACATTCGATGTTAATAACTACAGCCTATTTATAGCCATTCTAAGGTTTTATTTATTACATCTAAAATATATTTGCGCCCAGACAAAAAGACAAGATGAAAAAAATAGGTTTGGGTTTGTTATGTGTATTGACACATAGCATTTTCTCGTGGGTATTCGCATCGAATCCTGCGAACAATAATGATTCTTGTTATCCCTTCGTCTCCCACTCATTTCAGCGAACAACGGTTGTTCCTGAAGCAGCAAACGACACCTTTTTGCTGGCCTCAGGATGTAGTAATAATTTGGTTTCGGGCAACCTGCTGTTGAACGACAACTACGATCCCGGCGATGCTTGGTTAAGCCGAATCGACGGACCAAAAACCGGACATTTTTCATGCGGTCCGCAAGGGAATTTTGTGTTTACCACAGATCCCGGTTATCAGGGAGAAATTGTGCTTCAGTACCGGTTGAGTTCCATAAGCAATCCCGACTCTTATTCGAATGCCTATCTGGTAATTTATGTTGAAGATGATGCCGATTGCGACCAGGTTGTAAACAGCATCGACATCGACGATGATAACGACGGTATTTTGGATGTTCATGAAGGCGACGAAACTGTTGACACCGATGGCGACGGAATTCCGGATTGTCTTGATATTGACTCGGACAACGACGGTATTACCGATTTTACTGAATGGCAAACCGAAGGCTTTTGCAAATCGTTACAATTGATTGACGAGAATGGCGATGGCTGGGATGCAGCTTTCGACCCGGCAGAAGGTGGCGATTATTACGAGCAGGTTGATACCGATATGGACGGGATTCCTGATTTTCAGGATAATGATTCGGACAACGATGGAATACCTGACTACATTGAGGCTTTCGACATTAACAACGACAAAATACCGGCAATAAATTTTTCGAACCTGGATTTTGATACTGACGGGCTCGACAACAGTTGCGATACTGTAAATTGCGGCATATCGCGGCTAAATCCAATGGGCAGCAGTAGCCCCCTACCCGACAACGATACCAACAACATCAGAGACTGGCGCGATCCGTATAATTACATCGTGATTGATGATAAGCCATATGCAAAAACCGGCAAAGACGAGTTAGTTGCTTATCCCAATCCTGTTGTTGATCAGTGTACAATCGTACTTCCGGGCACAGAAAATAATGCACCGGAAAATTCAGTCAAAATTTTCGACATTCAAGGAAGGCTGGAACACCTGGAATTATTCGAAGGAAATGAACACCATCTTTCGCTGGCTCACTTAAAAAGAGGGATTTACATAATTCGGGTAAAGGCCGGAACCAAAGAATTTGTCACACGCATTAGCAAAGCAGATTAAAAAACACAGATTAACAAGCTCTCTTAAAATCCTCATTTTTATCAATTTATTTGGTTTGTATTACAAACTTGTTTAATTTTATAAACAAAACAACCAATATGAACTCAAGTACTTCGAACCAGGAAATGAGTGACAACGAAATGTTGAAAACACTTAAAACAGCCATTGCTTCATCGAAACGGTCGTTATATGAAGATGGGATTTTACTCATCATATGGGGGGCATCATTTACCTTTGGATTCTTACTGAATTATTATAAATCCACTCATCTTGTAGTTTACTGGGAACGTAACATTATAGATATCCTGAATATTTTGGCAGCTATATTATTGATCGGATTTACCATCTATTACATCTTCCTTCGTAAGCCAAAACTCCATACATATACAGCTATTTCCACCCGATATGTTTGGCTGGGAATAATTATTGCGCACAACCTGAACGTGATCGTTACCAAAAGCCTGCTGCAAGAAGTTGATTTTTCGCTGCTCCATCCGCTTCAAATGGTTTTAATTGGTTTTGCCCTTTTTGTTACCGGCGGAATTTACCGCTACAAGTTACTTTCCATTAGTGGTGGTGTAATGTGGATCGCCGCAGTTTTGTGTGCCCGCGTTGAGCTGGCTGACCAGTATCTGATTCGGGCGATAGCCAACTTTGTCTGTTTTGTAATTCCGGGCGTTCTCATGTATCTGAAAAGTAAAAAAGCGGCCCATGTTTAAAAGCCTCGATCCACTTCTTCATTCGCAGGTGCGGCTGGCAATAATGACCATTCTGCTTAATGTTAAGTCGGCCGAGTTTTCGTATTTGCTCGAAAATATCGAAACTACGAAAGGCAACCTCAGTTTCCAGATCACAAAACTTAAGGAAGGTGGTTACATCAAGGTAAAAAAGTCGTTTCGCAAAAACTATCCGCTTACCACATTAAGCATTACTCCCAAAGGAATTGAGGCCTACGAAATTTATGTGGAAGCCATTTCTGAATATTTCAGAAAATCGGGAAAACTTTAATTCTCACCTACCGTTCTATTTTTGAGTTCATGTTTATACCCTAGTGAAATGGCTGAAGTTTTCATTCAATTCATTAGCTTTGAGAAAACGTAAATTAATCAATATGAAGACTAAAATATGCCTGTTATACATCTTACTTTTTGCTGTTGTTATTAGTGCAAAAGCAGAAGTAAAACTCCCCAAAATATTTAGCTCGAACATGGTTTTGCAACAAGGAATTGAAATTCCTGTTTGGGGCTGGGCAACGCCGGGAGAGGAAATCTCTGTATTGTTTAATGGAGTCTCATCTGAAACAATGACCAACGAAGATGGCAAATGGAAAGTAGCACTACCGGCACAAAAGTACGGTGGTCCTTACACCTTAACTATAAAAGGTAAAAACACTATTTCGTTCAGCAATGTAATGGTTGGAGAGGTCTGGGTTTGTTCGGGCCAATCGAATATGGAATGGCCACTGGCACAGGTAAAAAATGCCGACGAAGAAGTGGCTGCTGCTAATTATCCCAACATTCGTTTATTTACCGTACCTCGCCGTGTGGCACAATTCCCTGAAGATGATATGGAAAGTGGCGAATGGATGGAATGTACACCGCAAACAGCGCATAACTTTTCGGCTGTCGGGTATTTTTTTGGTAAAGCTTTAAAAGAAGATTTGAATGTTCCCATTGGTTTGATTCACTCTTCTTGGGGCGGAACCGTTGCCGAAACATGGACCAGTCCACAAACCATACAAAACGATCCGGATTTCAGGGAGCCCATGATCGAATTGCAGCAAATGAATGTTGAAGAGTACCGAAAAAATAAGGAAGCTCAAATAAAGAAAATACTCGGTGGTGAAATTCCTACCGAAGATGAAGGCATGCAAGATGGAAAACCTGTTTGGTCGGATCCGGAATTAAACGACACCGACTGGAGCAAAATTATCGCTCCCGGTTTGTGGGAAGATCAGGGCTATATCGACATCGACGGAATTGGATGGTATCGGAAAGAACTTGACCTTACGGAAGACCAGACTCAAACCAACCTCAATTTACATTTAGGTAAAATCGACGATTCTGATATTACTTTTCTGAATGGTATTGAAATAGGAAAAACAGAGAATCAATACGATAAAGAAAGAGTTTACACCATCGACAAAAAATATTTGAATCCCGGGAAAAACATGATCGTAGTCCGCGTTAACGACACCGGTGGCGGTGGCGGTATTTGGGGCGATCCAGAAGATCAGTATGTAGCAATTGGTCAGGAAAAAATTGATATATCGGGCGATTGGAAATTCAAAATTTCAAAAGCAGTGATGCAGGATATCGACCTTGGTCCCAACTCGTATCCTACCCTCTTATTCAATGGCATGATCAATCCGATTGTACCATTCGGGATAAAAGGAGTTATCTGGTACCAGGGCGAATCAAATGCCAGCCGTGCCAAACAATATCAACGTGTATTTCCGAATTTGATAAACGATTGGCGGGCACAATGGAACCAGGGCGATTTCCCTTTCCTTTTTGTTCAACTGGCCAATTATATGAAACCGGTACAAAAACCTACAGACAGTGAATGGGCAGAGTTACGCGAAGCACAAACCAAAACATTGGAGCTACCAAATACAGGAATGGCTTCGGCTATTGATATTGGCGAAGCTGATGATATACATCCGCGCAACAAACAGGACGTTGGAAAACGACTGGCGTTAAATGCGTTCAAGGTAGCTTACAATAAAGATGTTGTTTACACAGGTCCAACTTTCGAATCGGTGGAATTTAAAGATGGGAAAGCCTACATTACTTTCTCGGAAACAGGATCGGGACTGGCCGTAAAAGATAAGTACGGCTATGTTAAAGCCTTTTCGATTGCGGGTGCCGATCGTCAGTTTCATTGGGCAAAAGCCGAGATCATCAATAAAAATACGGTGGTTGTTTATTCGTATGCAGTTACCGATCCGGTGGCAGTGCGTTTTGGATGGTCGGATAATCCTGATGATTTGAACCTATATAACCTGGAGCTTCTGCCAGCCAATCCTTTCAGAACAGACGACTGGTCGGGAATTACAAAGTAAATTGTAGATAAAATTATCCCGATCGCACAATTTATTAATCAATATAATGTTGATTATAAAACGTGTTTGCCTAGTTTTGTGCCAATGATGAAACGAGCTCAGTAAATTTCAAAACACATATGAATGATTATCTTGCGAGTTACATGAGTCTCCATAAAAACAAGCGATAACCGACGAATGAAAAACTTTACCATTCTATTTCTATTCCTGCTAACCCAAACCATTGCTTTTGGGCAAAGTAACAATGCAACTTTAAAAGGTGTTATCAAAGATCAGAACGGCGTTCCGATCGATATGGTAAATGTGGTTTTGAAAGAATACCCAACTCTTGGCACCACAACAACTGCCGACGGTGAATTCCTGCTGCGTATTCCGGCGCGCAAACAGCTCACGGTAATTTTTTCATCGCTGGGATATCAAACTTTTCAGGATTCGGTTTACGCTAATCGCGAAGAAACGATCATCAAGCAGATTACAATGCCGGAGACTAACCTCGAACTGGCAGAAATTATTGTAAAAGAACAGCGACGCAACGGCGGAAGTATTATAAGTCTCGATCCGAAAATTATTAACTCCATTTCGAGTGCTTCGGGAGGAATTGAAGCCGGGTTGAAAACCCTGCCCGGCGTATCATCAAATAACGAATTAAGCTCGCAATACACCGTTCGTGGTGGTAACTTCGACGAGAACCTGGTTTATGTAAACGATGTTGAGGTTTATCGTCCTTTCCTGATTCGCTCGGGACAACAGGAAGGGTTGAGTTTTATTAACAGCGACATGGTTTCTACCATCGATTTTTCGGCGGGTGGTTTTAATGCCAAATACGGTGATAAAATGTCGTCGGTACTTGATATAAAATACCGTAAACCGAGCGATTTTAGTGGATCGGCATCGGTTAGTATGCTCGGTGCTTCGGCGCATTTCGAGGATGTTGCGCTAAACGGAAAACTTTCGCACATTTCAGGAATACGATACAAAACCAACCGTTACATTCTGGGAACTTTGGACGAAGAGGGCGAATACGATCCGCGTTTTCTCGATTTTCAAACCTACATTACCTACCAGTTTAACGAGAAATTCGACCTATCGTTTTTAGGTAACGTAGCGCAAAACCAATACAATTTTATTCCGCAAACCCGCGAAACAACTTTTGGTACGTGGCAAAACCCGCTAAACACCCGAATCTATTTTGACGGTCAGGAGCAGGATGATTTTGAAACTTATCTAGGAGCGGTAACCGCCAACTATCATCCCAATGCCAACCTGAACCTGAAGTTTATTGCATCGGCTTACCATGCCAAAGAAAAAGAGACTTACGATATTCAGGGGCAGTACTATTTAAACCAGCTGGAGCGCAATATGGGCTCGGATGAGTTTGGCGACAGCACACTGAATTTGGGTGTTGGTACCTTTATCAACCATGCCCGAAACAGCCTCGATGCAACTGTTTACAGCTTTTCGCACAAAGGAGCTTTAAACTCTGAAAAACACCTGTTAAACTGGGGAATTAAATTTCAGCACGAAAAAATAAACGACGAACTGAACGAGTGGATTTACCGCGATTCTGCCGGTTATTCCATTCCCTATTCTGATAACGAAGTAAATTTGTTTTACACGCTTAATGCCAAAAACAAAATCAGTTCGAACCGGATAACCGGATATATTCAGGACAGTTGGGGCATGCCTACCCAAAATGGCGATCTGTATCTCACCGGAGGAGTTCGCTTCAATTACTGGGATTTTAACAATGAACTACTCATTAGTCCGCGCGCCACATTAAGTTACTTCCCCGAGTGGGAGAAAAAAATGTCATTTCGCTTATCAGCAGGATGGTATCATCAGTCGCCGTTTTTTAAAGAGCTGAAACAAAGCGACGGTTATATAAATTACGACTCGAAAGCACAACGTTCGTTTCAGGTTGTTGGAGGAACAGATCTTCTGTTTACCGCCTGGGATCGTCCGTTTCGATTTACTTCCGAAGCATACTACAAACACATGAACCGCCTGATTCCTTACCAAATTGATAACGTTCGCATACGTTACCTGGCAGAGGAAGAAGCAAGCGGTTATGCCACCGGAGTTGATTTTAAAATTAATGGTGAGTTTGTAAGCGGATTACAATCGTGGGCAAGTTTATCGTTTCTGCAAACCGAGGAAGACATAAAAGGCGACGGTCACGGAATGATTCCCCGACCTACCGATCAGTGGATGAACTTTAGTTTGTTCTTCCAGGATTATTTACCGGGAAACCCAAGTTATAAAATGCAGCTATCAGGATTTTACGGAGCCCGCCTGCCAACCGGACCGCCAAATGGTGAGCGTTACCAGGATGTATTTCGTATGCCACCTTACCGCCGTATCGACCTTGGATTTTCAAAAGTATTTATAAGCCGGGCAAACCGCTCGAACAGCCCGTTTTTCAGGCATATTACCGATTTATCGCTGAGTCTTGAGGTATTTAATTTGCTCGACATTAATAATACGATCTCTTATTTCTGGGTATCGAGTATTTATGGCGACCAGTATGCCGTTCCGAATTATCTTACTTCAAGAAAATTCAACTTAAAACTTACGGTAAAATTCTAAATTCCAACAACATAAGCAATTAGTTACATAATGTAATGTTTAAGCAACATTAAAACTTTAGTGCGCGGCGCCATTGATATGAACTATTGTAACCAATAGATTACCTTTGCCTTACAACTTAATTAGTTACTATATGAACCTAACTGTATACCAGGTTGATGCCTTCGCCGAGAAAGTTTTTGAAGGGAACCCCGCAGCCGTTATTCCACTGAATGATGAGTGGCTTCCTGATGAGATCATGCAAAAACTGGCTTTGGAAAATAACCTCTCGGAAACCGCATTTTTTATAAAAAAAGACGACTGTTACCATATTCGCTGGTTTACTCCCGAAGCCGAGGTTGATCTTTGCGGACATGCTACTTTGGCAACTTCGCATGTACTGTTTCAGCATTTAAATTATACGGCCGATAGGATTTGTTTTCAGTCGAGAAGCGGAAAGCTGAGTGTAAAAAAAGAAGGCGATTTGTTGGTATTGAACTTCCCGGCATCGCAGGTGGAGGCCAAATATATTCCCACAGGTTTAAAAACGGCGTTTGGAATTCATCCGCAGGAATGTTTTAAAGGGCGCGAAGATTTGATGCTGGTTTTTAAAACTGAAAACGACATTTACAACCTGGAGCCCGATTTCACAAAAATGTTAGAGGCTACATCGCGAGGAATAATTTGCACGGCGAAATCGGAGAAATACGATTTTGTATCGCGCTTTTTTGCACCATCGGTGGGTATTAACGAAGACCCTGTAACCGGATCGGCACACACCATGTTAATTCCGTATTGGTCGGAGCAACTGAATAAGAAAAATATGTTGGCGAAACAGATATCGAAAAGAGGCGGAGTACTGCATTGCAAACAATTAGGCGACCGCGTTGAGATTGGCGGCAAAGCAGTTACTTACCTGGTAGGAACCATTAATATTTAACCGTTTAACTCTTTTCGTTGCATTTCGGCAGGAGCATTAAACTTTATTCAAAATTTTTTGTAGAGAGGTATAGCTTAACTTAAATGAAAGTCGTATATTTTTGTACAAGATAAATGCACAACGCACACAAAATCAATAGTTAAAATTTACAGATGAACGATCCGATTGGCCTGGCCATTAAAGAATATTATGAACGAGGAAAAGCGCCTCAGATTCAGGTAGATTCGAATTACACCGAAGGCGAAACTATTGCCCCGTCGTATTTTTTCCGCAACGAAAAGGAACTCCCCAAAATTGAAAAAGTTGCGCTGAAAAATTGCAAAGGCCGCATTTTAGATATTGGTGCTGCTGCAGGCTGTCATTCACTTATTCTGCAGAAAAAAGGTTACAGTGTTACGGCGCTTGAAAAGTCGGAAGTGTCGGTTGAAGTGATGCGCCAGCAGGGGATTGTAAAAGTAGTTCATGCCGATATTTTTGAGTACAACGAAAAACAATTCAACACCATTCTGCTGCTCATGAACGGATCGGGAATTGGCGGAACTATCGCTGGTTTGAAAAAATTGCTGACTCACCTGAAAAGTCTTCTGCTGGAAGGTGGCCAGATTTTAATTGACTCATCAGATATTAAATACCTTTTTGAAGAAGAAGACGGATCGCAATGGGTTGATATCGCCAATAACAACTACTACGGCGAAATGCAATACAAAGTGAGTTTCCGCAAAGAAGAGGCACAGTTCGACTGGCTTTTTATCGATTTTAACACGCTGCAGCTTATTGCCAACGAAATCGGTTATAACTGCACTTTGCTCGAAAAAGGAACACATCACGATTACCTGGCACAACTAAAACTTTAAAACCGGCATAAATACGGCGTGCCGAATGCGGTTCGGCACAACTTGGAAATCGATCGGGCAAGTCTTTTCGCAGAGCTTATTATGTCGTTGGCAGAGTAAATCAGATCATTCACAGATATAATTTCGGTATTTACTGACGTTTACATAATTTGGTGTTCGAATTAAAACAGAAAACACCATGAAAGCTCTTATCCTCATTTCCTCAATCTTTTACATTCTCGGATTGAAGATCAGCAACAAAATCGACCTGGTAAAAAAATCGAATCCGGTGGAGAAAATTATTACCCACAAAGTAAAAGCTGCTGAGCCCGAAAAATGTGCAACTTTTGAAGCAGAAGCACCAAAAGACACACAAGAAAAAGAAAAAACACCGCCTAAGGAAAGTATGGAATAACACCCTCCTCATAGAAATAAACAGCAAAGATTTAAACAGGGAATCATTTAATGGTTTCCTGTTTTGTTTTTCGTACTTTAGGTAACACTAAATTCTGAACTATTTCAATATGAATTGCGCGATCACATCAAACGATATTCGGGTTAACAGTTGGGAGGAATTAACGCAAGAAGTTTACCATCAATCGTGGAAACCCGATCTTGGCCGGTTCCGGTCCGACTTTGCTTTTCGTGGCCTCTCCGACTGCCACTACAAACTGGAGAACAGCTTTGTTCGCAACTGTGGAGAACGTCCTGAACTGGAATATCACATGTTGCGTAATTTCCGTAAATATGCCCGCATCGACGATTTCTTGCTGGCTAACACACCACTTCGGGCACTGGTACTCGCACAGCATCATGGTTTAGCAACACGGTTGCTCGACTGGACTTACTCGCCCTACATAGCCATGCATTTTGCCACATCGAACACCGAAAAATATGATTTGGATGGCGTAATCTGGAAAGTAGATTTTGTTCAAGTGAACCGACTTATTCCTGAGCCACTAAAAGAATTGCTTACTCTTGAAAAATGTAACGCTTTTACAGTGGAAATGCTGGAGTCAATTTTCCCAACAATTCAGAAACTGGATGAGACTATCGGAAGCGGTCATGCTTTGTTTTTTGAACCGCCATCGATCGACGACCGGATTGTAAACCAGTTTGCGTTGTTTTCGGTAATGACAAGCGCCACATCGGTTTTAGACGAGTGGCTGGATAAGCACCCTGAACTGTACCGACGTATTATTATTCCCGCTGAATTAAAGTGGGAAGTGCGCGACAAACTCGATCAGGCCAATATTACCGAGCGGGTACTTTTCCCCGGGCTTGATGGTTTGGCAAGCTGGCTAAAACGTCATTACCGCCCAAAACTATAATTGAGGCGGATAAACCGTTTGCATTCAACAAATTCGGCAGCACCCTGTTCTAAATTTAAACGACTTAAAAATATCCTTATGGCCAACTTTCAAATGAATCGACGGAAATTTATCGGAGCCCTTAGCGCTGGAACGGCTCATGTTTTATTCTCGAATCCAATTTATGCGGGCAATATTCCTGCCCGAAGTCACGATCCTTTTCAGTTGGTAGAATTGGGAAATTCAGGGATAAAAACCACACTCCTGGGAATGGGAACCGGTGTACACGCCACTAACCGTAGCAGTTTCCTTACCAAGCAGGACAAAAACATCAGCCTCGATTTATTGCATCATGCTTACAACAAAGGCATCCGGTATTTTGATTTGGCCGATACCTACGGCACGCACGGACTTTTCGCCGAAGCAATGACAAAAATGAGCCGAGAAGAACTAACACTCACCACAAAAATATGGACACGCCCGGGCGGAATTCCGGAGAAAGAACGCCCTGATGCTGACGTTGTGGTGGATCGGTTCCGAAAAGAATTGAATACCGATTACATCGATTTGGTGCAAATACATTGTATGGTTGACGAGGACTGGACAGAAACTTTAAAGCCGCAAATGGAAATTCTTTCGAACCTGAAAGCCAAAGGAATTATAAAGGCTCATGGAGTTTCGGTGCATTCGTATGATGCCATGAAAGCTGCCGTTGAAAGCCCCTGGGTTGATGTTTTGCATGCACGCATCAATCCGTACGGAATTGCAATGGATAAGCCCGATCCGCAGGAAGTGGTGGAGGTTATTCAGCAATTGCACCAGTCAGGAAAAGGAGTTATAGGAATGAAACTGGTGGGCAACGGCCAATTACGAAACGACAGCGAAAAAATAGATAACTCACTGCGATTTGTTTTGGGATTAGGTTGTGTAGATATGATGATTGTTGGTTTCGAGACAAAAGATCAGGTAGACAATTACATCTCCCGAATGGAGACTGAATTGAAGAGGCTTTAGTAAAATTTGCTGCAGTTAAATTTATACAATTTGAGAGCAGGGAGTCAATGTTAAGAAAACCACACACTGTAACTCACTGATTTACTGCAATTAGCAAAACTTCTTAATTTTCTAACTTAAGTTCAGAACAATGAGGCAGTAATCCATGTAATTTTGCGCGAAATTTCGTCAGTATCATGAATACAATATTTAAGCCCAAACTATTTACGATTTTAAAAAACGGCATCAGTAAAAAACAAGTTACGTCGGATATACTCGCCGGAGTTGTTGTTGGTATAGTTGCCCTCCCACTGGCCATCGCTTTTGCAGTTGCGTCGGGCGTTTCTCCTGAAAAAGGTTTGATCACCGCTGTAGTTGCCGGTTTTCTAATTTCGTTTTTGGGTGGTAGCCGCGTGCAGATTGGCGGTCCAACCGGAGCTTTTATTGTAATTGTTTACGGAATTATACAACAATACGGCGTAAACGGACTCATTATTTCTACCGTTTTGGCCGGTGTCATTCTAATTCTATTTGGTGTCTTAAAATTAGGGACATTGCTAAAATTTATCCCCCACCCGCTTATCGTTGGATTTACAAGCGGTATTGCACTGGTCATTTTTTCAACTCAAATTAAAGACGCGCTGGGATTAACCATTACCGATCTTCCATCGGGATTTATCGAAAAATGGCACGTTTATATTAGCAACCTCGGCAGCGTAAATATTGCAGCCTTACTCGTAACGCTGGCAACGATTGCCATAACGCTGATCAGCGGAAAATTTGTAAAAAAAATACCGGGATCGTTTATTGCCATTATCCTTGTTACACTGGTTGTGCAGCTTTTTAAAATCCCCATTGCAACCATTGAAACCTATTTTGGAGAAATCAGCAATACCATTCATTTTACGATTCCTCAGATACGTTTGAACGATCTGCAAAATTACCTGGAGCCAGCTTTAACAATTGCTCTGCTCGGTGGTATTGAATCACTGTTATCGGCAGTGGTTGCCGATGGTATGATAAGTGGAAAACACCGCTCGAATACCGAATTGATCGCGCAAGGAATTGCCAATGTTGTTACACCGTTTTTTGGTGGAATTCCGGCAACCGGGGCGATTGCACGTACAGCAACCAACGTAAAAAATGGCGGACGCACACCAATTGCGGGTATTGCACATGCCATTACCTTGTTGCTGATTATGCTGTTTCTGGGAAAATGGGCCAAATTGATTCCGATGTCGTGCCTGGCTGGGATTTTAATTATCGTTGCCTATAACATGAGTGAATGGCGCTCGTTTGCTTCCATTCTGAAAGGATCGGTATTTGACATCATTGTGCTGCTTACCACTTTCATTTTAACGGTGCTGGTTGACTTAACTGTAGCTATCGAAGTTGGCGTAGTACTCTCCGCAATTCTGTTTATGAAACGTATGTCAGACATCAGCGAAAAACGCATAAACAATGTTGTTGACACCGATGTAATTGAAGACTATTCGCAGCTACCGAAGGGTGTTTCTGTTTACGAAATCAGTGGTCCGCTGTTTTTTGCTTCGGCACGACGTTATTCCGAGGTAATTCAGGAAACCGGACAAGGTTGCGACACACTAATTCTGCGTATGCGCCATGTTTCTTTTGTAGATGAAACGGGAATGAAAAACCTGCAGAGTTCGCTTAAAATCCTTCAGAAACAAGGAGTGAAAGTGATATTATCGGGTGTTTCTACGCAACTGAAAAATGACTTGGAAAAACGACTCAGCTCAAAAGTTATCGATTACATTGACATGGAAGATTCGTTTGAAAAAGCGCTAGAACATGCAAAACTAACTTCCGCGTCTTAAAGGATTACTGTTCGCTGCTCTTTATTACTCAACAAACAAGCCTCCAATATTTTCAAAACTTCCAGTGCCTGTTCCGGCCTGACTAATAAAGTTTTGCCGTTTCGGATTGCTTCGTACAGGTTATTGTAAAAAATGCGATAATCACCGGGTATGGTCTCTACCAATTCTTCTACATGCTCATCGTTTTCGGTGTAAACCAGCATTCCCCACCAGTCTTCTTCTTCTTTTCCCCAATCTTCACCTTCGGGCAAATTGCCTGCTTTTAACAAATCTTCCTGCCCATCGATCCCCCACTTTTTAAACGTGCCGTACTCTCCGTTTAAAGTATATCTTGGTCCGGGATCCATTACCAGGTACGAGCATTTCAACAATGCAGAAAAACCGTCATAATCGAGCCGGATGTCGTAATAGTCAGCAACTTTTCCTCCGGTTCGCACCGTTTTTAAATGTGCAGTAACAGTCTGCGGTTTTCCAAACAACACATAAGCCTGGTCAACCATATGCGATCCGAGGTTATACAAAACGCCACAATATTCATCGCCTTCTTCTTTCCAGGTATCCGCCGTAATTTCAGTGCGGTATCGGTCGTAATGCGATTCAAACTCTACCAACCTTCCAAAACGTGCTTCTTCAATCACTTTTTGCACTGTTCTAAAATCCCCGTCCAATCGGCGGTTCTGAAAAACAGTATAAACCAGATTTTTTGATTTTGCCAATTCAATGAGCACTTCCAACTCTAAACTTCGAAATGTTGCCGGTTTTTCAACTACCACATGTTTACCGGCTTCCAGCGCCAGTTTTACCATGGAATAATGGAATTTATCAGGTGTGTTTACGATTACCAGTTCCACCTCGTCATCGGTTAAAATATCGTCGTAGTTTGTTACAATCGTGGCATCCGGGAACAACTCTTTCGATAATGTTTTAGAACGTTCGAGCACCAATTTAACTCTGAAATTCGGGTTCACTTTCAACAACGGTCCGTGAAATACTTTTCCCGACATACCAAAAGAAGCCAACGCCACTGTAACCTGATTCTTCATGCTAAAAATGTATAATTTAATCCTCACAAAATTCTCTTCAATAAAAATACGCAAATAAGTTTCGCTCGCAAAAGTTGCTGAATAACATTCGCCAAACATGGTATTGTATAACACATTAGCTTCTATTCCACAAAATTTGATCGTAAATTGGTCTGATAAACTACACTAACATTCCGGTTATGAAACGGACACCTACATTTATTTCTCCCCACAGCGTATGCATGGTGCCAGTTACATATGATACCACTGGAAACAAACAATCCTAATCATATGAAAAATTTTCTGCAGAGTTATCTAAACGAATCGAAATGTATTAACCTCGAATCAGGTGACTATCCCGGACCTTTTCTTACCATTTCGCGACAAGCCGGTTGTTCGGCAAAGCGCTTAGCCATTAAGCTTTCGAAGATTCTGACGGGCTACAGTTACATGTCGGAAACCAAAACCGATGTGGAGTGGAAATATGTTGACAAAGGTGTGTTTTTAGGTGTTGTTGATGAAATGATTGAGGAATTGAAAGCGGGGGATTTTGAAGATGCCGACGAATCGATATTGTTTTTGAAGGAAGTTGGGAGAGCTTTTATCGATGAAACGATCTACGACATTTCGGACGTTAAATTAATTGCAGCCTTAAAAGGAATAATTTGCCGATTGGCTTATCACGGACGCACCATTATTGTTGGCCGATCGTCGGGAGCAATTCTGAAAGACATTCCAAACAAACTGAACATCAGGCTTGAAGCACCAACCGACTGGAGAATTCACCGAATAATGCAAATTAAAGACATGACCAGAAATGAGGCTGCAGAATACATTACGCTAGCTGATAAAAAGAGAGACGCGTTTATTGAAAAGATAATTGGTAGAAAAGCCGAAAACGATGATTTCGATGTTATTTTTAATTACGCCTCAATGGAAGACGATCAAATAGTTGACGCGGTAATTAACATATTACGGAATAAAAAAATTATTGCTCCCCATTACGAATTCTAACAAATTTCTTATTTTAGCCTTAAGAAGTAATGAAATAACATCTTCTGAAAATCAGAAGAAATTAATTTAAATCTCACCTTACCAAGGCCTTTCTTCGGAGAGGCTTTGTTTTTTGAATAATTTTTTGAGATTTTAATTAAAAAACAACGATTTTTTTGTGAAAATCTAATAATTAGTCCGTTACTTTGATATAAGATTTTAATTCGTACTTCACCTGCTTTTTGTGATTTTCCGTTTTAACGTCTGACGCGTTCTTTATATTTAACAATAATTTTTTAAGAATAAAGCGGTATAATGCCGCCAGTTTTTACATTTATACATTTATATTTTTCTATTTTTTATGAATTTATTTGTTGCAAAGTTAGACTCATCGATTACAGGTGACTACTTAAATGAGCTGTTCTCTGCACACGGAGAAGTAGCGTCTGCCAAAGTTATTTTTGACAGAGAAACGGGAAACTCGAAATGTTTTGGTTTTGTTGAAATGCCAAACGAAGAAGAAGCTAATGCAGCGATTGCTGCACTTAATGATGCGGAAATTGAAGGAAAACAAATCGTAGTTAAGGAAGCAAATCCTCCACAAGAACGTCCACGTCGTGATTTTAATCGCGGTGGCGGCGGTGGTGGCTACAACCGCGGTGGCGGTGGTGGTTACAACCGTGGCGGCGGCGACCGCAGAGGCGGTGGCGGTGGTGGCTACGATCGTCGCGGTGGCGGCGGTGGCGACCGCAGAGGCGGTGGCGGTGGTGGCTACGATCGTCGCGGTGGCGGCGGTGGCGACCGTTGGTAAGCTTACCGAAAGATATTTTAAAAAAAGGTGTTCGTTTGTCGAACACCTTTTTTTATGGGCTTATAAATATTCAAGCTATTTTCTGAGAATAGATCTTCTCTTCTATTTTTTAAGAAAACACCAAGAATCTATAATTTCTTTAGCCAGGCTTCTGCCTCTATCAATTCGGTTTGGTCAGCCGTTTTTACGGCATAGTTAAAACCGGGCTGGATACAAAACGATCCGTATTCGCCTTTTGTATTTAGAGCAATGTAACCAATTTGATGATTTTGATAATCGGGAATTTTTTTCGCGATACGACGAACTGCTTCTTCGCAAGCCCTGTCGGGCGACATACCGCTGCGCATTAATTCAACCACCAAAAACGACCCCAGCGTTTTCATTACCAGTTCGCCCGATCCGGTAGCTGTTGCTCCTCCCACTTCGCCATCAACAAATAAACCGGCGCCAATAATCGGTGAGTCGCCTACCCTTCCGGGCATTTTATAACCCATCCCGCTGGTGGTACAAGCACCCGAGATACGCCCATCTTCGTCGAGCGCCAACATCCCAATAGTATCGTGGTTGTCTTCGGTAACATTTTCAATGTTGATCTTGTTACTGAATTCTTTGTTTTCCTTTTTCCACTTCTTCCACTCCTTTTTACGAGCTTTGGTTAGCAGCTTTTCTTTTTCGAAACCATTATCAAGCGCAAATTCTAACGCTCCTTTACCGCTCAGCATTACATGCGGTGTTTTCTCCATAACCAGGCGAGCCACCGAAACAGGGTGAACAATGTGCTGCAAGTAGGTTACACTTCCTGCGCGCCCTTTTTCGTCCATAATACAGGCATCGAGCGTTACTTTTCCGCTGGCATCCGGAATTCCGCCTTTTCCAACCGTAATAACATTCGGATCGCCTTCCGGAACACGCACTCCAGCCTCTACAGCTTCAAGCGAGTGACCTCCTTTCGACAGAATCTCCCAGGCGGCTTCGTTAGCCGGCATACCATGATTCCATGTTGAAATTACAACCGGGTATTTACTTGTCGATTGGAAAACTGAATTTGAAAACGCTTTTGAGGCTACACCGGCACCGGCAAGCACTAACGAACTTTTCGCTATAAAGGAACGTCGGGATATCATAAATTGAGACTTATTAAATTTTTTTCAAAAGTAACAAAATACATTCCAAAACTCAGCGCTCTGACGTTTTTAAATATTTATAACTTTTAATGAAACGAAATATAACAGCTTTATTCGTGCGAGAAATACTCCAGCGTTTTTCTGTAGTTGGAGAATACCACCGCGCGCGAAATAAATCCAAGGTATTTACCATCGTCGATAACAGCCAGGTTGTAACGGTTTGATGTCTCAAATTTTTTGGCCACCGTTTCCATATTGTCTTTCGACGAAATATAAAATTCAGGCATAAACATCAGGTCTTTCACCATCACCTGATCGTAGAGTTCATGCTCAAAAATAAGATGCTTCACCTTCGATAGTTTTACCATCCCTTTCAGGTAACCGTCTTTATCAACAATTGGAAATAAATTCCGGTTTGATTTGGAAATTGCTTTTACCAAATCGCGTAAACTGGCATCGGGAGAAATAATTTCAAAGTCGTTCTCAATCAGCTTTTTCACCTCCATCGACCGTAGAATTGCTTTGTCTTTGTGGTGTGTAATTAAATCGCCGGTTTGTGCCAGGTGTTTCGTATAAATTGAATGTGGCTCAAAACGCATAATGGTAACATACGCCACCGTTGAAGTTATCAGCAAGGGAATAAACAAACCATAACCTCCGGTAATTTCGGCGGTTAAGAATATTCCGGTAAGTGGTGCATGCATAACGGCTGCCATCATTCCGGCCATTCCTGCCAATGCAAAATTATTCTCCGGCACTCCAAGGTCGAAAAAAGTATTGAGCATAAACACCAGAAAATAACCGGCAATAGCTCCGGTAAAAAGTGTTGGAGCAAAAATACCTCCGTTACCGCCCGAACCTGTTGTAGCCGACATGGCAAAGACTTTAAAAAAGAGAATTCCGGCCAACACGAGTAAAACGATGTATGGATTATCTTTCCATTGAAAGAACATGGAATTATTCAACAAATCAGCGCCCTGGTTATTAAAAACCGAGTTAATACTGGTGTACCCCTCGCCCCAAAGCGGAGGAAAAATGAATATTAAAATACCAAGTGTAACTGCGCCAATAACCACACGCACAAACCAATTGTTTATACCTGCAAAACGCTTTTCGAGAAACATGGTTCCGCGGGTAAAATATATTCCTAACAATCCGGTAAAAATTCCCACGAGCATGTAAATCCATATCATATTAATATGAAATGGTGCAATCTGGTCGAAATGAAGCATTACTCCTTCGCCCATAAAAAAGTACGAAATTACGGTGGCCGAAACTGCCGAAATAAGTAGTGGGATCAAGAAGGCCATCGTCAGGTCGAGCATCAAAACTTCAAGTGTAAAAACAATACCCGCCATTGGCGCATTAAAAATACCGGCAATTGCACCGGCAGCACCGCAGCCCACCATCAGCGTGATGTATTTATACCGTAACTTAAAAACTCGGGCAAGGTTCGAGCCAATTGAAGCACCTGTTAAAACAATCGGTGCCTCCGATCCTACCGATCCACCAAAACCAATGGTTAGCGAACTGGCAATCATCGATGAATAAGTTTTTGATGGCCGTAGCTTACTGCTTTTCTTCGATATTGAATATAGAATTTTTGAAACTCCGTGCCCGATGTCATCGCGAATTACGTACCGAACAAACAATACCGTTAGCATTATCCCGATAAATGGATACAGTAAATAGAGGTAATTAAACCCTTCAACTGCAATCATCTCGGTTAACTCTTCAGCAACAAAGTGGATTAGGTTTTTTAACAACAGGGCTGCGAGTCCACTTAACAGTCCTACAATTAAACTTAGCAAATACAAAAAGTTCTTTTCCGGAATTTTTGCTATTCGCCAGGCAACAAGTCGATTAAGTAACTTATTCAACAACAACTTGTTAATTCGAAAAATTCTAAACATGAGAAACATTAATTATCTGTTTACGATAGCGGGTAAAAACACGTGCCCGCGAAATAAATCCGATGTATTTGCCATCTTCGATTACAGCCAGGTTATAACGCCCCGATGATTCAAATTTAGCAGTAACAATTTCCATACTATCATTCGGGTCGATAGAAAATTCAGGCATATACATCAACTCGTTTATTTTCACAGTATCGTATAGTTCATGTTTGAAGATCATCGTTCTCACATCGTCCATTTTTACCATGCCCACCAATGTTCCGTCATCAGAAACGATCGGGAACAAATCGCGGTGAGCCCTTGTAATGGCCTCGGTGAGGTCGCGCAAAGTTGCATCGGGCGACAATACTTCAAAGTCAGTTTCGATTAGATTTTTTACTTGCATCAGCTGCAACACGTTCGCATCTTTATCGTGAGTTAGCAATTCTTTACGTTTTGCCAACTGAATATGATACACCGAATTAGGCGTAAATGCCCTGACAATAAGGTATGCAAACGTTGCAGTAACCATGAGGGGCACAAATAACTTGTACCCTCCTGAAATATCTGCTATCAGGAATATTCCGGTGAGCGGCGCATGTAAAACGCCGGCAATTAACCCGGCCATTCCGATTAGTGCAAAGTTATTCGAATTTAGTTCTCGTACGCCCAGACGGTTAATAATTAACGAAAAAAGCATTCCTGTGTTAACTCCCATAAAAAGCGTTGGCGCAAAAATACCACCAACACCGCCAGCTCCAAAGGTGAGCGATGTGGCCACGATCTTAAGCAAAATAACAGCCACGATGAGCAACATGGCAGCCCACATTTCTTCTCGTAACGAATAGAATAAACTATTATCGAAAAGATAGTTTAAATCGCCGGCCAAACATTCGTTAATCGATTCGTATCCTTCGCCATAAAGTGCCGGAAAGAGAAAGATCAATGCCCCCAAACTTACACCTCCAGCTACCAACCGGATTCTGCTATTTTTAAATTTCTCAAAAATCCCCGCAATAAATAGGTACATTTTAGAGAAATAAACCGACACAAAACCGGTTACAATTCCCAAAGCAATATAGTAGGGTAAATCTGCCAGTTTAAAAGCGTCGACCACGGTAAACGGGTAAAGTACATCCTGGCCCAAAAACAAATACGATGTTACTACCGCGGTTGACGATGCCAGCAAAAGTGGCACCAGCGAAAATACGGTCAGGTCGATCATAATCACCTCAACAGCAAAAACGATAGCTGCGATGGGCGCTTTAAAAATAGCTGCCATCGCCCCTGCGCAGGCACAGGCCAACATTAAAATGGTATTCTTATAATTTAGCCGAAACACCTTGGCAATCCACGATCCCCATGCCGTTCCGGTTGCCACAGTTGGTCCCTCGAGCCCAACAGAACCACCAAAACCAACAGTCAGGGCCGATGTTATTACCGACGAATACAAATTATGTCGTCGTATATCGCCTTTACGTTTTGAGATGCTATACAAAACAGTTGGAATTCCGTGCCTTACCTCCGAGCGAATAACATACTTAATCAGTACAACTGCCAAAAAAATACCCACAACAGGCATGGCAAAATAAATGTAGTTATGAACTTCGTTAGAGACCAATCGGTGTACCAAATCTTCAGTAAACCTTACGGTATTTTTAAGCACAACAGCCGCCATTCCGGCCAGGACTCCAATAACAATACTAAGCAAAGTTAAAAAACCTCGTTCGCCGAGGTGTTTTAAACGCCACCGGTGGAACTTAACCCAAATATGTTGTCCGTCCTTTGCCATTTTTCGATCTGGTAAAAGTAACAATTAGCAAGCGCTCTTAACAATTTTTAAGAACTAAAAACCTAAAGTTTTTGTTAACCTAATAAATTGGAAAAGTATGAAGATTAAACTCACGGGGAGTAACGGATATATTGGCGGATTAATTTTAACCGAATTGCAAAAAAAAGGGCACTCTGTTTCGGGTATTAAACGAGACTTACTTTATGGTCCATCAACAAATTTGCAAAAGGAATTGCGCAATACCGATGTTGTAATTAACCTTGCCGGAGCACCTATTTTACAACGCTGGACAAAGAAAAATAAAGCAACCATTTACAAGAGCCGTGTAGAGACCACCCATAATCTTGTAAAAGAAATTGTTGAATTGCCAGAAAATGAACGCCCCAAAAAAGTAGTATCAGCATCTGCAATTGGCATTTATAAATCAGGCTATTCGCACACCGAAAAAAGCACATACTTTGATGAAGGTTTTGTTGGGAAAGTGGTTAAAGACTGGGAACACGAACTAACCGCATTACCCAACGATGTGCAAACCATTATTTTTCGTTTAGGAATTGTATTTGGGAAAGAAGCCAAAACAATACAAAACATGCTTCTTCCTTTTAAACTGGGTCTTGGAGGCAAGATCGGATCGGGCAAGCAGGCCTTTCCATTTATTCACGAACAAGATGTGGTAAATGCTTTTGTTTGGGCTACCGAAACACTTGAAACCAGTGACACTTTCAATTTAACCGCACCCGAAACCATTTCGAATAAAGAATTTACCCACAGCTTTGCAAGTGAGCTAAATCGCCCAGCGTTTTTTACCGTCCCTGCTTTTGCCTTAAAGTTGGTGTTTGGCAAGGCAGCTTCGCTTCTTACGGAGTCACCGGAAGTTTCATCGGAAAAACTACTTAAAGCAGGCTTTCATTTCAAATACCCAACAATAAAAGCTACCTTACAAAATATTATTGTTAAGAGCTAGAAACTTTAGTCGTTAATTTCTGTTCTCATTCATTAGCTTTGTAAAACAACACTAAGAATAAGTATGAAGAACCAGGAAAAAGGCCATTTGCGAACGAACATAAAATTTTTCCGTGATGTATTTCTGTTACATCCCTACCGTTTGTTTGCTTTGCGCGCAACTATTTCGATGGGTGTTTTGGCAGTACCGTTTATAATTGCCGGCCTGCCGTTTTTTGGGGTAACTCTGGCTCTGGGAGCACTGGCAGGCGCCTTATCGGAAACCGATGACCACCCGAAAGGACGTGTAAAATCGCTGTCGATAACCATCCTGAGTTTCTTTATCTCCAGTTTTTCGGTAGGGCTGTTAAATAACTACACCTGGATTCTTGGCGCCGGATTTATACTCTCCACTATTATATTCATTTTAATTGGTGGAATTGGCGAACGTTATCGTGCCATTACATTCGGCTCCATACTGGTTGGTATTTATGCCATGCTCGGTATCGAGATCAGTCCGGCGTGGTATTGGCAAGCGATTTTATTACCTGCCGGAGCACTTTTTCACGGCATTCTAACTTTGATTTTGATCTTCCGGAATCCGTGGCGATTACTCGACCAGCAAATGGCAAATGGTTTCAGGGCACTAGCTGATTATCTCGAGAAAAAGGCCCAGCTTTTCCCCAGTGACAAAAAAGACCAGGAAGACATTAATAAAGACCTCGCTTTGCTAAACGTGAATGTTGTAAATGCACTTGAACGCATAAAAAACGTATTGAATAACTATGCCAGCGAAATGAAGAACACCGAGGCGTTGAACAGCTACCTACAGCGTTTTATGTTGTTGCAGAGTCTACATGAGCGGGCAGCATCAACGCACCAGCGCCACGATAAATTGGGAAACAGCAACGAACAAATCGAGATTTTGGAAGGTTTTGGCGAGATGCTTCGTCAACTGGCATACGCATCGCGCATGGTTGCCGAAAATATGCTGACCGGAACGCCTTACAATCACCCGCCGGCACTCGAATGGATTTCAAAAGCCATCGACGATAAACTAAAAACAATGCCTGTCGAAGATGCCCAGGACCTGATTCTGCTTCATCATAATTTGCACCGCTCGCATGTTTCGTTAAAATACCTCGATAACCTGGAGGAAGGAACTTCAATTCCCCGTTTACGACGCGATGAACGAACACCGTGGCAACGTTTGAAAGAGCAGCTAACTTTGCGTCATCCACGAATGCGTTATGCATTACGGCTCAGTTTAACCTTTGCGCTGGGATACGTCCTCCAAATCTATCTCGATCTCGACAAAGGTCAGTGGGTGATGCTAACCAGTTTATTTGTTAGTCAGATCACCTACAGCGACACCCGCCGCCGCCTTTTCGAGCGTTTACTCGGAACTGCAACAGGTATTATTATTGGCGCTGCATTATTACAGATATTTACAACCACAGCGGCACAGGTACTGCTCATGATGGGTTCAGCCATGGCCTTTTTCTACTGGCTGCGAAAAAAATATTCGGTAGCAGTAATATTTGTAACCACTTTTGTGTTGAGTGCTTTTAATATTATTTCGAACGACGGAGGCATAAACATTATGGTTCCGCGCCTGATTGATACACTGCTTGGTGCAACCTTGTCGTTTCTCACCATTCGCTTTTTGTGGCCGGGGTGGCAGTATCGACGTATTTCGGGGCTTATTTCAACAGCTATGGAAAAGAACAGAAACTATTTTCAGGCCATTGCAAAAGAGTATAAGCAAGCCAGTAACGACGATTTAAAGTACCGTATTGCCCGAAGAGAAGCCCACCTGGCCGATAACGAACTGGCACAAGCCTGGAACAGTATGCGCCAGGAACCCAAAAGCAAACAGCGCATAATGGAAAACGCGTTAACCATTACCTATTTAAATCATGCGCTTTTGTCGCATCTTTCGGCGCTAGGAGCACATCGCGAAACCCATATTGAGAGCTACAAAGACATTGAGCCGTTGTTTCAGCAAATTGATAAAAAGCTAAACGAGGCAGGAAAAGAGAGCACAATTAAAGAAGATAAATTTTCGTCGGACCTATCGGAACTATTATTGACACTGCAACAGCAAATTAAAGACACCGAAGCCGGTTTAAAACGACAGCAACTTCGGTTGTTTTATAATATCGCGGCTACTACATCTAAAATTATTGATGAGTTAAAACGTTCCGGTATCCATTAAAAAATAAGGCATAAAAAAAACCTCCTGCCCAAAAGCAGAAGGTTTTGAATATATAAAGATTGATCTGAATTAGTCAACTTGTGGACCAGCAGCAACCAATGCTTTACCTTCTTCGTTATCAGTATATTTAACGAAGTTTTTAACAAAGCGGCCACCAAGATCTTGAGCTTTATCTTCCCATTCTTTAACGTCAGCGTAAGTGTCGCGTGGGTCAAGAATGTTAGTATCAACTCCTGGCAATGCTGTAGGTACTTCCAGGTTAAATACCGGAATAGTTTTAGTTTCAGCTTTCTCGATAGAACCATCAAGGATAGCGTTGATAATACCACGAGTATCTTTAATAGAGATACGTTTACCAGTACCGTTCCATCCAGTGTTTACTAAGTAAGCTTCAGCTCCGTGCTCTTCCATTTTTTTCACCAATTCCTGAGCATATTTTGTTGGGTGCAATGTTAAGAATGCAGCACCAAAACATGCAGAGAAAGTAGGCTGAGGAGCAGTTACACCACGCTCAGTACCTGCTAATTTTGCAGTAAATCCTGATAAGAAGTGATATTTAGTTTGCTCTGGAGTCAGTTTTGAAACCGGAGGCAATACACCAAATGCATCAGCAGAAAGGAAAATTACTTTTTGCGCGTGACCAGCTTTTGATGGTACAGCGATGTTTTCGATGTGGTTGATTGGGTAAGATACACGAGTGTTCTGAGTTGTAGAACCGTCAGTGAAATCAATTTTACCTTCAGCATCAACAGTTACGTTCTCTAAAAGAGCGTTACGTTTGATAGCACCGAAAATTTCTGGCTCAGCATCTTTGTCCAGGTCGATAGTTTTTGCGTAACAACCACCTTCGAAGTTGAATACACCATCGTCGTCCCAACCGTGCTCGTCGTCACCAATTAACTGGCGGCTTGCATCAGTTGAAAGAGTTGTTTTACCTGTACCTGAAAGACCGAAGAAGATAGCAACGTCACCTTCTTTACCAACGTTAGCCGAACAGTGCATTGAAGCAATACCGCGAAGTGGCAAGTAGTAGTTCATCATTGCGAACATACCTTTTTTCATTTCGCCACCGTACCATGTACCACCAATTACCTGCATTTTTTCAGTCAGGTTAAATACAGTGTACACTTCTGAGTTCAAGCCGTGCTCTTTGTATTTTTCGTTAGTGGTTTTAGAACCGTTCATTACAACGAAATCAGGCTCGCCGTAAGCTTCCAATTCTTCTGCAGTTGGACGAAGGAACATGTTAGTCACGAAGTGAGCTTGCCATGCAACTTCCATAATGAAACGAACTTTCAAACGAGTGTCTTCGTTAGCTCCACAGAAAGTGTCAACTACGAATAATTTTTTTCCTGAAAGCTCTTTTGTTGTTGTAGCTTTAAGATCGTTCCAAACTTCTTGAGTAATTGGTTTGTTATCGTTTGGTGATTCTGGAGATGTCCACCACATTGTATCTTCAGTGGTTGCATCTTTAACGATGTATTTATCTTTAGGTGAACGACCTGTAAAAACACCTGTCATTACGTTAACAGCGTCAAGCTCTGTTAACTGACCTTTTTCGAATCCTTCTAAAGCTGGATTCATTTCTTCTTCATAAAGTTTCTCGTATGAAGGGTTGTGGAGAATTTCCTGTACGTCTACAATACCGTACTTGCTTAAATCTAAATTTGCCATAACTACCTAATAATTAACTTAATAATACAATTTTTCGTCTACTTAAATCGGGACACAAAAATATCATAATTTTCCAATCGACAGGGTTGATCTCCCCCATTTGACCATTTTTTCACACCGATTAAACATTAGCTTAACAATAGAATTTTTGCGTTTAAGAAGGTATTTTTGTCTTAATTTAGACATAAAAAAAGCGCTACAAATAAAGATGTAACGCTCTTTTATTATAATCTTTTGTTGATTACGATCGTGGATGAAACTGATGGATTGTTGACTTCAGATAATCCTTATCGAGATGTGTATAAATCTCGGTCGTTAATATCGACTCGTGACCTAACATTTCCTGTACAGCTCTTAAATCTGCTCCACCATTTATCAGGTGTGTGGCAAACGAGTGACGGAAAGTATGCGGACTGATCTTTTTATCTAAGTTAACCTTAGCGGCCAGGTTTTTTATAATGGTAAAAATCATTACCCTGCTTAGTTTTCTTCCTCGGCGGTTCAAGAACAGAATATTTTCGCTGTCTTTATTCACGCGCAAGTTTTTTCTGTAGTTACCCAGGTATTTGTTAATCTCTTCAATTGCCCGTCCGCTAACCGGTACCAATCGCTCTTTACCTGCTTTTCCTTCAATTTTTATAAATCCCTGCTCAAAAAACAGGTTGGTCATTTTCAGGTTCACAAGTTCTGATACGCGTAATCCGCAACTGTACAAGGTTTCCAACATAGCTTTATTTCTTTGCCCTTCTGATTTCTTCAGATCGATAGCATTAATTAGCATATCAATTTCTTCCATCGACAAAATATCAGGAAGTTTGCGACCAATTTTTGGCGACTCGAGCAAAGCAGTCGGATCACTGGTTATTTTCTCTTCGATCAACAGGTATTTATAGAAAGATTTTATGCCGGAAATGGTTCGTGCCTGAGTTCTCGGGCTAACTCCTTTATCGTTTAACCATTCAACAAAGCTTTTTAACTGACTCAATGTTACCTTTTCAGGGGGTACCCCTTTGAAGCTTTTGTCAAAAAAATCTTCAAGCTTATTAATATCATTAATATATGCAGCTATCGAGTTCTGCGATAATGACTTCTCCAACTTCAAGTAATTCTCATATCCCTTTTTACATTCCTCCCATTTCATAATATTGCAAATTAAGGTTACTTTTATGTCTGTTTATTAAATGCTACGTACGTCTGTTAAATAGATGAACTATTATAACAAAAAAATATTACGTTGCATTTTGAATAAAGTTACTATAAAATAAATTAAAATCGAAGAAATGAAGCTCTTGATTATCAATGGACCTAACTTAAACCTACTTGGGATAAGGGAAAAGTCGATTTATGGAACAGAAAGTTTTAAAAGTTATTATGAACAATTGAAACAGGATTTTCCCGATTTAGACCTTGCCTATTATCAATCAAACGTTGAGGGAGAACTCATAAATTCGTTACACGAGCATGGTTTTAGTTACGACGGAATAATCATAAATGCAGGTGCCTATACGCACACATCGGTGGCCATTCGCGATGCAATTGCAGGTATAAAAACACCCGTTGTTGAAGTGCATATTTCAAATACACTTACGCGCGAAGATTTCAGGCATAAATCAATTATCGGCCCGGTATGTAAAGGATGTATTATGGGATTTGGCCTCGAATCGTATCGATTGGCAATTCAAAGTTTCGTAAATTGATGATGAATCTATACTCTCTATTAAATTTAATCATTCATTAAATTTAATTTAACCGTTAAATCGGGTTTTATTGTACTTTTGCGCCCTTAAAATTTAGAAGTAATGAGACAGACCAAAATTGTTGCAACAATTTCAGATCAAAGATGTGATGTAGATTTTATCCAGTCACTTTATGATGCGGGACTAAACGTAGCCCGTATTAACACCGCCCATATTACTCCCGAAAGCGGGAAAGTAATGGTGGATAATATTCGTGCGGTTTCAGATAAAATTGCAATTCTTGTTGACACGAAAGGCCCAGAAATACGAACATGTCAAACTCTTTCGGACACAGAAGTTAAGGAAGGAGAACTGGTTACATTGTCGTACTCTACCGGAGTACTGGACGATGTAAAAAACATTTGCGTTAACTACAAAGGTTTTGTAAACGACCTGAATGTAGGTAACAAAATCCTTGTGGATGACGGCGAAACTGAATTTGAAGTGGTTGAAAAACACATTCAATATTTATTGTGTAAAGTTTGCAACTCGGGCGTTATTAAAAAGCGTAAAAGTATTAACGTACCCGGCGTAGAAATTAAACTTCCATCGTTAACTGAACGCGATGTAGATTTTATTCGCTTTGCTGCAGAAAACAATCTTGATTTTATTGCACATTCATTTGTTCGTCACAAAGAAGATGTAAACGACGTTCAAAAGATTCTTGATGAGCATAATAGCCCGATTAAAATTATTGCCAAAATCGAAAATATGGAGGGTGTTGATAATATCGACGAGATATTAGAGCACGCTTATGGTATTATGGTAGCTCGTGGCGATTTGGGTATTGAACTTCCTGAATCGAAGATCCCAACTATTCAACGTAACCTGGTTCGTCGTGCAATATTGTACCAAAAACCGGTTATTATTGCTACTCAAATGCTGCACACCATGATTGAGCACCCAAGACCAACACGTGCAGAAGTTAGCGACGTGGCAAGTGCGATTTACATGGGAACCGATGCAATAATGTTAAGTGGCGAAACTGCCTACGGAAAATATCCTGTTGAAGCCGTTAAAGCGATGGCTAAAATTGCTCAGGAGGTTGAACCTGACCGCGACCGCAGAGAATTGCTTGTACCATTAAAAGCTGATATTCCGGCTTACCTGGCACAATCGGCAATTCGTATGGCACGCGAGTTAAAACCCGATGCAATTATTACATCAACAACTACAGGAAAAACAGGTCGTTACCTGGCATCGCACCGTCCGTTTTACCCGGTTTTTGTAAAATGTCACTCACACCGAGTAATGCGTGAACTGGCACTTTCTTTTGGTGTTCATCCTTCGTACCTTGAAGCGAAAAAGAACAAGATGAAGATCCAGAAAGCTGCTGTTCAGGAACTGGTTAACCAGGGAACAATTAACATGGATGACTTGGTAATTTATGTAGGTGGCCGTTTTGGTGAAGATGCCGGTGCATCGTTCATCGAAATATCAACTGCCGACAGGTTATTTATGAAACCAAAAGAATTAAGTTAACAACGATTTACTCCATAAAAAAAGCCTTGCTTCTTCATTGAAACAAGGCTTTTTCTTTTGTATACAAACCTGGATGCTGGATACTGGATGCTCGTTACTGGATGCTGGATACTCGTTGCTGGAAACTGGATGCTGGACACAACAGAATTGTTTTAACTGATAAATTGTAAAATTGTAGTTCATAACCTTTTATCCAATTCTCGGCGGAACTCTGTAATTTCTCAGTGTAACTCTGTGCTAAATCCTTTATATCTTTTTGCCTTTATACTGGCTACAAACTCGCGGCTAGTGGCTTGTAGCTTGCAACTGTTGCTCCCGGCAAAGCTGCTCTCAACTTTTGCCTTGATGCTGGATACTCGATATTGTGATTCGGTATATCACCATAAAAAAAGCCTTGCTTCTTTATAGAAACAAGGCTTTTTCTTTTTTATATACTTTAGTTATCTGAAGTCGATAACTTCTACATCGTTATAATTAGCAGCGTTAAAAACAAATTCCGAATCATCAAATCCGGCGTTTGTATCCATTTCTTTTACCAGAATTCCGTACAAGTTTCCATCGGTACTGTATAAAGTTGCCGAATGGATCATCATTTCAGCCTTATCAATAGCCACTTCAATTTTTGTTACATCGTAAGTATCCGAATCAGGGAAAAGATTGATATGATACAGTGTTTTTCCACCTTCTGTTTTTTCATCTACAAACTCCGAACGGAAACCGCGCTCGTAAATACTGAACAACGACGAAGGATCCATCAGTTCGCTGCTTTCATCATCAATATTCGAAATGGTAACCTGGTTACCGTCTTTCATGTAATTCCAGATGGTTTCGCCATTCGAAAATACTTCAACTCCCAAATCGGGCAGTTGCACGCAATATTTCTGACCTTTAATTTTTATGGTACCGGCGTTGGTTTCGTCAATATCCATTTCTTCATTCACCATCGAGAACACAAAACTGGCCGACATCGATTTAATTTCTTTGGTTTTGGCACTTACCTCATCCAGAATTTGTTTGGCCTTTGCATCGCTCTGCGACCATCCTAATGTTGCTACCATCACCAGCGCAACCATCAATACTATCCTTCTCATCATTTTACTATTGTTCTATTCCTTTGTCAGAAAATGAAAACGCTACGATTTTTCTACCCAATGTATAAATCCCGATCCCGTATCACCCTCAAAAATTAATTTTACAAACCATTCAATAACTGTTCCAAACTATATTCATCCTGAAGCAAAACCTGTCGTGCTTTACTTCCTTCGCTTGGGCCAACTATACCCGCAGCTTCCAACTGATCCATCAAACGTCCCGCACGGTTATAACCGATAGAGAATTTTCGTTGGATCATCGATGTCGATCCCATTTGGTTCATTACTACTACTCGTGCTGCATCGTCAAACAACTCATCGCGGTTTCGCAAATCCACTTCGCCCGGTCCGGGTTCCTCATCGCCGGCATACTCAGGCAATAAAAATGCCGTTGGATACCCGCGTTGATCGCCGATAAACTCAACAATATTTTCCACCTCAGGCGTATCGACAAAAGCACACTGAACACGCGTCATTTCACTTCCCTGCGAAATAAGCATATCACCACGCCCGATAAGCTGGTTCGCTCCCGGCGAATCGAGAATGGTACGCGAGTCGATCATCGATGCTACTTTAAACGCAATACGCGCCGGGAAGTTAGCCTTAATTACACCGGTAATAATATTGGTTGATGGGCGCTGCGTGGCAATAATCATATGAATTCCCACAGCCCTTGCCAGCTGTGCAATCCTTGCAATCGGCAACTCAATCTCTTTTCCGGCGGTCATAATCAGATCGGCAAACTCATCGATGATCACCACAATGTATGGCATAAACCGGTGTCCCTTTTCAGGATTCAGTCTGCGCGATATAAATTTCTTGTTATACTCTTTTATATTACGTGCCTGCGCCGCTTTCAACAAATCGTAACGTGCATCCATTTCCACGTTAATCGAATTCAGCGTATTTTTTACTTTCTGAATATCGGTGATCACCGGCTCTTCAGCATCAGGCAATTTTGCCAGGTAATGCTTTTCCAGTACCGAATAAATATTCAACTCCACCTTTTTCGGGTCGATAAAAACAAACTTTAGTTGCGACGGGTGTTTTTTGTACAACAACGAAGTAATGATGACGTTAATACCCACCGATTTACCTTGTCCGGTAGCACCTGCGACAAGTATGTGCGGCATTTTCACCAGGTCGAACATAAAGGTCTCGTTCGAAATGGTTTTTCCCAAAGCCACCGGCAATTCTGCTTTGCTCTCCTGGAATCGCTTCGAGCGAATAATCGAGTGCATCGACACCGTTTCCGGATTTTGGTTTGGCACCTCAATACCGATGGTTCCGCGCCCCGGAATTGGAGCGATAATACGAATACCCAATGCTGCCAAACTCAAGGCAATATCATCTTCCAGGTTTTTAATCTTCGAGATACGCACTCCCGGCGCCGGTACAATTTCGTAAAGTGTAATTGTTGGCCCAATGGTAGCACGGATTTTCGTAATCTCTATCTTATAATGACGTAGCGTTTCAACAATTTTATTTTTGTTGGCTACCAGCTCTTCATTTTTAACTTCGGCATTCCCGAATTTATGGTCTTCCAGCAATTCCAGTGTCGGGAATTTAAAACTGGCCAAATCCAGTGTTGGATCATAGTCTTCCAATTCCTCCGGCTCCTTGCCATCCGACTCTTCTTCCTCGTGTTTTGGCGCGACAGTTAAATTCAGGTCATCCTCTTTTTTCACCGGAATCACTTCAATATCATCCCCACTCTCCTCTTCCGGCTGCTCTATTTCAATTTCATCTTCAATCTCAACCTCCGGTTCTTCAATCGGCAAATCATCATCGTCATCCGACTCAAAAATGGCTTTCACCACATCGTCGTCATCTTCAATAACCTTTGTTATTGCCTCTTCACCATCAACTTCTTCATTCGAAATGGTCTCTTCTTCCACATCGGCATCCTCCTGCGCTGTTTCACCTGACTTCCTTTTTAACAGACTTTTCAGCATGTTAAAAGCTCCGTCGAAACGCACAACAACAATCGCCAGTCCGGAAATAAATAACAGGAATACAAGTCCAACAATCCCGATCAGCGAGCGCAGCCAGTTGCTAAGCACAAAACCATAATGCCCCCCCCAGTAGATAGCCGATCCGGCATCGGTTTTATTAAAAAACAAACCCAACGCTACCGAAAACCAAATAATACAGAGAACGCTATACCAAACACTTTTCAGGAAGTTTCCTGTTTTTCGGCCCAAAATACGCGCACCTGAAATGGCCATTAAATACACCAAACCAAATGACGCCAATCCGAATCCGCGATTCATAATAACTTCCGACAAATAAGCACCCAGTTTCATCCCTTTATTCTGAGCTTTCACCTCGGTGTTAAAAAGGAATTCGCGCCAGCCCGAGTCCATTATACTTTGATCGGCTGCACCGTAAAATAAAAACGACACAAAAGAAATTAGCAGGTAAGCTGCCACCAAAAGCACGAACAACCCAAACAGGAAATACAGTTTTTCCTTGTTTACGAGGGGTGTACGCTTCTTTTTGGTACGTTTATTTTTCGATTTTGCTGGCTTTTTTTTCGCTCTAAATGCCATGGAGTTATTTTTAATCCGAATTTTTATTCACAACAAGTTTCCAATATAACGATTAAGTTTCATTTCAATTTTTGAGATCCCAAAAATCATTCAACAAAATCGACTTTAACCGCCAAACAGGAACATTATTCTGCATAAACTGAATAATGTGGGTTAAATTGCCCGCAAATTTAACTAAAAAAACTCAGGTAGAAGTTATGCCTGCTTGCTAATTCCGGCTATCATTTCAAGAAAAAAGTGTTAATAAATAAAGGCCTTTTTCTTGCAATTCGAAAGAATACCTTACACCTGTTTTCCGAATTAATAAATCAATCGGAAAAAGCTGTTGTAAAATAGCACAACCAACACAAAACCAAGCGATAACACATTTCTTTTTATGCTTTGTTTTTCTATGTTTGTTAGGCGCCTGATCTATTTTCAGGTTACTAATTAACTATACCAATGAAGAAAAGAGCTGTTGTTGCTTTGGGCGGAAACGCCATTCTGCGCGGTAACGAAGAAGGAACCATCGTTCAGCAGGAAAAAAATGTAACCGACACACTTGAAAACCTGGTGCCTTTGCTTCGCGAAGGTTACGAGCTGGTGCTCACACACGGCAACGGGCCGCAGGTAGGGAATATATTAATGCGCAACGACGCCGGTGAACAACTTTACAGTATTGCGCCTATGCCACTTAATATTTGCGTAGCCGACTCACAAGGCGGTATCGGTTTTATGATCGAGCGAATGATGCGCAATGTGCTTAACAAACACGGCATCGATAAAAACGTAATTTCCATGGTTACGCTGGTGGAGATCGATGCCAACGATCCGGCTTTTCAGTATCCATCGAAACGAATCGGGAAAGTTTACAGCAAAACCGAAGCAGACAGACTGGCCAAACAAAAAGGCTGGGTATTTAAATCTACATCAAAAAGCAAAGATGGTTACCGGAGAGTTGTCCCCTCGCCCATGCCCATTGATATTTTGAATAAAGACATTATCCGGCAACTACTGGAAAACGGTAATATTGTTATTGCTGCCGGAGGCGGTGGCATTCCGGTTTATTTCGACGAGAACAACGACGTACGCACATTGGATGCGGTAATCGATAAAGACAGGGCTTCGGGTATGCTGGCCACAAATATCGATGCTGACGAGTTATACATCCTCACAGACGTACCTTTTATTTATAAAGACTTTGGACAGGAAACGCAGCAAAAACTGGAATTTTTAAATTATGCTGACACGCTAAAGCATCTTGAAAATGGTACATTTGCTGAAGGAACAATGGAGCCCAAAATTAAAGCCTGCCTCGATTTTATAAAAAACGGCGGCAGTAAAAGTATCATCACCGAAGCCACAAAACTGGCTGACAAAAGTTATGGATCGAAGATTACAATGGAATACGACGATGAAGAAAAGATTGATTAGAGATTGTTAAATTGAAAAACTGATAAATTGTGCTAATAACTTTTGACTTTACACTTTTTCCTTTTGCCTTTTTCTCTGTGCGGCTCTGTGCGGCTCTGTAGTAAAAAACTAGTAACAAATTAGAATCAACAGCAACCAAATAAAATACTAAAATAGAATGACCAATAATTTAAAAAACAGAAACTTCCTTAAACTACTTGATTTTACACCCAACGAAATAAATGAACTGCTCGATTTAGCAGCAAGTTTAAAAAAGGCAAAATACGAAGGCACTGAGAAACCGCAACTTTCAGGTAAAAACATTGCACTGATCTTTGAAAAAGCCTCTACCCGCACCCGTTGCGCTTTTGAAGTAGCGGCTTACGATCAGGGAGCGCAGGTTACTTATCTCGGCCCCTCGGGTTCGCAAATTGGCCAAAAAGAAACTATGAAAGACACAGCACGCGTACTTGGAAGAATGTACGACGGAATTGAATACCGTGGATTTGGACAGGATATTGTGGAGGAATTAGGAGAATTTGCCGGCGTTCCGGTCTGGAATGGACTAACCAACGAATTTCATCCGACGCAGATTCTGGCTGATTTCCTGACCATGAAAGAACACAGCAACAAACCTTTATCGGAAATAAAATTCTGCTACCTGGGCGATGCTCGAAACAACATGGGCAATTCGCTAATGGTAGGCGCGGCCAAACTGGGAATGGATTTCAGGGCAGCTGCTCCAAAGGCCTGTCAGCCTTCGGAAGAATTACAGGCTGAATGCCGCGAAATAGCCACTCAAACAGGTGGCAAAATTACTATTACCGAAGATGTATCCACCGCCGTTAAAGACTGTGATTTTCTTTATACCGATGTTTGGGTGTCGATGGGTGAACCCGACGAAGTATGGCAGGAACGAATTAAACTACTACTCCCTTACCAGGTAAACAAAAAAGCTATGGACCTCACCGGCAATCCCGATGTAAAATTCCTGCATTGTCTACCGGCCTTTCATAACCGCGACACAAAAGTTGGCGAGCAGATCTATCAAAAATTTGGTCTGGAAGCAATGGAAGTAACCGAAGAAGTTTTTGAGAGCGAAGCATCACTGGTATTCGACGAAGCCGAAAACCGTATGCACACCATTAAAGCAGTTATGGTCACCACACTGGCTTAAGCAAAACCACCATAGATTTTAAAGCACTATCTTCAATTTTGGAGGTGGTGCTTTTTTGTTTCCAGCTTCGAGCTACTAGTCACTAGCTACTAGTTTTTCAAATCTCTCACCATCTCAGTGCTCAGCGCTCTTTAATCCTTCATCCTTCTCGGCCTTTCAATCTCCAACAATCTCACAGTCTTGGTGCTTCTTAACTTTTGCCTTTAAACTTTTTCCTTTTGCCTTGCAAATCCTTTTTCTATTTTTGCCACGTGCAAAATCATTCAACACTCATAAAAAATATCCTGGTAGCTGTACTGCTACTATTCTCCATAATAGGAATAGCGTCTGATAAGAAAAATCCGGAACGGGTTTCTTTGCTGACTACTGAAATAAATTCCGGCTTTGCGTTTCACAACGATTCCATTCACCGGATTGATTTTCGTTATGCGGATAAAAAACGAGGGTTTAAGCCTTTTATCGCTCCATCGATTCTGATTGCAGGAGGAACGATCCTGCATTTTTCCGATTGGAAATACGATATCGACCAGTGGCGCTGGGAACATTTTAACTACACCGGAGACCTGGACGATTATCTCCGTTTTGCACCAATTGCCGCAGTGTATTCTTTAAATGCGTTTGGAATTAAAGGGAAAAACAACATTGGTAACCAAACTGCGATCCTGGGCAAAAGTATGATATTGACAACGCTTATTACAAAAAGCTTAAAAAGCATTTTGGATGTGAAACGCCCAACAGGTGAATCCGGCTCTATGCCTTCAGGACACACTTCAATAGTATTTGCAGCAGCTCAATGGATGCACCGCGAATATGGAGAATTAAGTCCGTGGTACAGTATAGGCGCCTACGCTTGTGCTACAGCCACAGGAGTTATGCGTGTTGCCAAAGGCGGACACTGGGCTTCCGACGTAATGGTCGGGGCTGGAATCGGAATGATCTCCACCGAACTCACCTACCTTACCCACCAATACAAATGGGATCGCCAGCACCTTAAAAACCTCGATATTTTCCCGTGGAAAACCGGCCAGCAAAAGGGACTTGCTTTGGTTTATACTTTTTAGAAGGTTACGAGCCGCGAGTTACGAGTTACAAGTTCAAAACATAATAAGCCAAACTCGCAAACTACCACCCCAAGAACTCAGCACCACTATTTTACCATCACACAGTCGCAGTGCTCACCGTCTCATCTACTCAGTTACTCATTCACCTTTTACTTTTGCCTTTTCACCTTTGCCTTTCACCTTAACCTGAATACCATTTACCACAAAGCTTCACAAAGAAGTCACAAAGCTACACCAAGAAGACTGAGTTTATTCAGCTAAACAACTTCAAACTCTTTTCCCTTTTCAACACTACTTACCAACAATTCCAAAAGCATACCGCGTTACGCCACATTGCCAACATACCTACCGCCATTTGCCAACTACCCACTCAATCACTCAATTACTCATTCACTTTTGCCCTTTTACTTTTCACTTTTGCCTTTTTACTTTTGCCTTTTCACTTTATTCCCAAAAACACCTTAGTCCTACTCAGCAAATTGCCTAAAATAGCATCAGCACAAAATATAACAAGCTGCAAAGCGTTATTTTCACCGGCAATTTATATTTTTGTTGCATATTTAAGATTCACAAGAAAGACTAATAATGACCATACAGACCCAGAAACAATGGCATGTAATATATACCCGATCACGAGCCGAAAAAAAAGTACTACAGGAACTTCTGGCCAGTGATATAGAATGCTTCCTCCCCATGCAGAAGCAGCTTCGCCAGTGGAAAGACCGCAAAAAATGGGTAGAAACACCACTCATTCCCGGTTATTGTTTTGTAAATATCACCCGAAAAGAATACGACCAGGTTTTGCAACTGACAAATGTGGTATACTACATCACTTTCGAGCGCAAAGCAGCCATCGTCAGCCAGAAGGAAATTGATGCCATGCGCACCCTACTTCAGCAATTTGATTTTGAAGTGGATGTTACCATGGAAAATTTTGAACCGGGAAAACTGGTTGAAGTGATCGAAGGACCAATGGTGGGACTAAAAGGTGAACTGATCGAATCCAGGGGCAAGAATAAATTTGCGTTGCGTATTGAGCAGATCAACACCTCCTTTTTGGTGGAAATACCGGCCGCTTATCTAAGTGCACTGCCTGAAACTATGAACGTTTGCTCTTAACAACAGTCGCGAAAAAGAATTAAACAGACCATCAAAAACAATAAAAACCAAACTTAATAGCATATCATAAAACAGCAAGTAAAATCAACCAAACACCTAGTTAACATATAATTACGAAAAGAAACACCACTCAAATTTCTTTTACCATTTTGTAATCAAATACATACCGTTAAAAACTTTTTACCTACGACTCTACAAAACATTTAACGTAGAGATAAAAATTAAAGAATTTTATAAAATTTGTTTATTTTCGTAGAAGAACGAGTACATTTGTTACTCAATATTAATTTTAACAACCAACTCATACATTATATGTAACTGAGGAGGCGAAGCAGTGTCCAACTCAGAATATCGACCCGGTCTATTAATACGCACCATTTCAATTAACTTATTAAATAACCCTTATGTTAGATTCCTTAATTACTAACAAAACCCGGCTAAAACTTTTACTCAAGTTCTTTCTGAATAAGGAGACTACCAGCTACCTCCGAAACCTTGAGAATGAGTTTGGTGAGTCATCAAATGCGATACGAGTGGAACTGAATAGACTAGAAAAAGCAGATTTACTAGTATCCAATTTTAACGGTAACAGAAAATATTTCCGTGCCAACGACAATCACCCACTATACAGCGAGATCAATAGTATTTTGCAAAAAACAGTGGGCTTAGATACTGTCATTGATAAGATCCTTAAAAATGTTGGCGATCTCAACGAAGCCTATCTAATTGGAGATCTGGCAATCGGTAAGGCATCAGGAATAATCGACCTGCTGCTGATTGGAGACTCCATCGATACACGTTTCGTTGTTGCGCTAGTTTCTAAAGCCGAAAAAATGGTCAATAAAAAAATACGCTACCTTGTTCTTTCAGACGACGAAAAAACCGATTACTTGCAAAAACAAAACGCTTTACATATTTGGTCAAAAGAATAAATTTTAGCTTTGTTCTTATTGCAAAGACAAACAATATACTAACCAGAAAGATTAACACTTCAAAAATATGAAGCACTTATTAAGTTCAATATTAACATTAATCCTATGCACTGTAATGCTTTTGTCTGTTCACGCACAGGATGTAAAGAAGATAGATATTAAATCATTAACACAATCCGAGATCGAAAAGGCTCAAAAAGCCATGATCGACGCCGGATTATCGGAAGAGGAGGCTATAAAACTTGCCCGACAACGTGGAGCAACCGAACAGCAGATCAACGAAATGCGGCAACGTTTAAGTGAACAGGATACCTCGCGACGAAATATGTACAACCTCTACGAAGAGCCGGAGATACTTCCTGAACAAGACACCATCAATTCACAACGAACAAGCGAATTCGCTAAAGAATTAAAAGTATTTGGAGCCTACCTGTTTAATAACGAAAATCTTACTTTTGAACCACAGTTAAACATACAGACACCAAAAAACTATGAGATTGGATATGGCGATCAACTTCTTATACAAATATGGGGAAACTCGCAAAACACCTATCAGTTAAGGGTAAACAATAATGGACAAATCGTAATCCCCGACCTGGGACCAATATATGTAGCCGGCTTGAATTTTGAAGAGGCTGAAAAGAAAATTATAAAAAACCTCACGGCAATTTATGCCGATATGGGAGGCGACAATCCGGGAACCTTTGCCCAGTTAGATATGGGACAATTACGATCTATTCGAGTAAACCTGCTGGGCGAAGTGGTAACACCCGGCACCTATACTCTCCCTGTAACAGCTACTGTCTTTAATGCATTATACCTATCGGGAGGTCCCAACGAAATTGGTTCATTTAGGAATATAAAAGTCATTCGCAACAACAAAATCGAGAAGCTTGTAGATATTTACAATTTATTGGTCAATGCTGATCCGACCGATAATATAACTCTGAAGGACGGTGACATTATTTTTATTCCGCCAGTAGAAAAACATGTGATGGTAAACGGCGAGTTTAAACGGAACGGTATTTTTGAAATTAAAGAAGGTGAAATGTTAAGTGACCTGGTGCGCTTTGCCGGAGGATTCAAAGCACAAGCTTTTCTTGGTAATACTCAAATAGTAAGACAAGCCCAACAGGGACAGCAGATTATTGACGTAACTTATGAACAACTCAGCACCACTCCTCTGGTAAAGGGGGACACCATACAAAATACTCTAATTACCGACCGTTTCGAAAACAGGGTAAGCATAGAAGGTGCCGTTTATCATCCGGGTGAATACGAATGGACCGAAGGGCTTACACTTGCTCAATTAATAAAAAAAGCCGACAAACTACTACCTGAAGCATTTAAAGGCAGGGGATTGATTACCCGCTATAACAGCGACCGCACCACGTCCGCCATTGCTTTTGATGTTGAAGATATTAGCTCAGGAAAACAAAATATATTATTGAAACCCGACGATGAAGTTTTGATAAAAACACATTTCGACTTAAAAGAACAACCGTATATAACGGTTAATGGCGAAGTACTCGAACCAGGGCCTTTTAACTGGTCGAATAACATGACCCTTGGCGATGCAATCTTCCTGGCCGGTGGACTTACGGAAGGTGCCGACAGTACCTTTATTGAAATTGCACGCCGATTAAGCTACAGCGATGCCTCTATCCTTTCAGATACTATCGGACATGTGATTATTGCTAATATCTCACGTGGATTACAATTGGGAAAAAATGACGCTGAAATGATACTTCACCCCTGGGACCAGGTATCTGTTCGTACTGCTCCCAATTTCAGACAAAACACAACAGCATTTGTATCAGGAGAGGTAGTTTACGCAGGAGCATATGCCATCACCAACAAACAAATGCGAATTTCTGATCTTGTTAGATTGGCTGGTGGATACACACCAAGAGCTTACCTCGAAGGCGCTACTCTGGAACGTTTTTCCGAAGAATTGGGTGCTGAACAGGTCGCCATTAATCTTGACGCAATCATTGATGACCCGGGAAACGATAAAGACCTGCTGCTAAAAGACGGTGACCGCCTGAATATTCCGGAATTTATGCAAACAGTGAAAATTATTGGCAGCGTACAAAATCCTTACTCGATTACTTATGAAAGCGGACGAAGTGCCAAATACTACATCAACCGCTCAGGAGGATTTCAGGCACAAGCTAATAAGAAAAAAACCTATGTGCAATATCCCAATGGCGAAACAGCCGTTACCAAAGGATTTATCGTAAAACGTTACCCCAGGGTAACACCAGGCAGTATGGTTGTTGTTCCTGAAAAACAGGAGAAACAAGGTAATCAGGGAGCCTGGCTTGCCATCGCTTCAACCATGGCCTCATTGGCCGTATCTATTGCTACGATTATAAATATTACTAATTAGATTATAATTGCCGCATTTATTTTGAATAGTCTTTGAGATAATCAGCAATATCAGTATCTCATAGGTAAACAAATTGGGTATTATAAAATTCCAGATAACCAAAATTGCTACAGGTTGAAATTAAACCAACAAACATCACAATAAAAACCGGTATGAGATTTACAATCATATGGAAGAGTCTGGCTTTTCGGGCAGACAAACTAATTTCTGAAATTTGATGTGATAAGTGAATAATAATGTAAGCAACATAAATAATGACAGACGAAATAAATAAAACAAACAAAGCTACAGAGGATGAAATAGACCTCATAGCCCTCGCAAAAACCCTTTGGGAAGGACGAAAGTTCATCTTAATAACCGTATTCGCTTTTATGGTTATGGGCATAGCAGTAGCCCTGTTTACTCCAAAAGAATACACCGCCTCCACGACTGTAGTTCCTCAAATCTCTGATGGTTCCTCAAAAATAGGTGGTTTATCCTCATTGGCAGCCATGGCCGGGTTTAACCTTAATGATATGACCGGAGGAAATACACAACTCTCTCCTATGGTATACCCCCAAATAATAAAAAGTGTCCCCTTTCAGCTTGAACTGATGAATACCCCTTTTAGTTTCCCCGGACAAAGGGACTCCTTAAGTATATATACATATTACACTGAAGTAAGAAAAACCGGTTTTTTGGAAGGTCTGAAAAAATACACAATTGGACTTCCTGGGGTAATTATTAAAGTTATTAAAGGTGAAGAAGAAAATGCGATAAATGAAACAACAACCAATGGCTATGTAACTCTAACAAAAGAGCAGGAAAAGGTTCGAAAGATGCTCAGCAAAAAAGTAAATCTCGAAGTAAACGACAAGGATGGCTTTTTAACGCTTTCGGCAAGTACTGTAAATGCAGAACTGGCCGCTCAGGTAACCCAAAAAGCACTATCTATGTTACAAAGGTATATTACAAATTATAAAATCGAAAAAGCATCAGCACAGCTCAGATTTATTGAAGAACGTTACATTGAAAATAAAAAAGAATTTGAATCAGCCCAGGCTACACTTGCCGAATTTCGCGATAAAAACAAAAATGTTACCTCTGCTCTGGCCCGTACTCAGGAAGAACAACTGCAAAGCAATTACCAGCTGGCCTTTGATGTATATTCAGGACTCGCACAACAACTGGAGCAGGCGCGGATACAGGTAAAAGAAGACACACCTGTATTCTCGGTTCTTAAACCCGTTACTGTACCATTGGAGGATAATAAAAGTGGGCTTACAACACTTATTATTTATACTTTTGTAGGAATGGTTGTTTCCATTGGATGGATATTTGGGAAAGAGTTTTTGAATAGTATAAAAGAACAATGGAATAGTCCTTCTGCTTAACCGTCATTTTCATAAATAGAATCTGATAGCTTAGATTAAAATCAAAGATATTGACACTTAAACAAAGAACTATAAATGGGCTCTTATGGAGTTTTATAGATAGTTTTACCAATCAAGGAGTACAATTTGTGGTGGGCATAATTCTGGCACGTATTCTATCTCCCAGAGAGTTTGGATTAATTGGTATGCTCACCATTTTTATTGCTGTCTCTCAATCTATAGTCGACAGTGGTTTTAGCAATGCATTAATACAAAAGAAAAATTGTACCCAAGAAGACTATTCAACTGTCTTTTATTATAATCTGATAATAGGCATTCTCTTTTACGCAATATTATTCTTTTTTGCTCCTCAAATAAGTTTCTTTTTTAAAGAACCGCAGCTAATATTGCTTTTAAAGGTTTTAGGTATTGGAATTGTATTCAATGCAATAGGCATTATTCAGCGCACAATACTTACAAAAGAAATTAATTTTAAACTACAAACACGAGTTTCCATCGTGGCGTCAGTAGGCTCGGGTTCAATCGCTATCATAATGGCAATGTTGGGATACGGCGTTTGGAGCCTTGTTGCGTTAACTCTTTTGCGATTTGGATTAAACTCAATGTTTTTATGGATTTGGGCTAAATGGAAACCAAAAGGAGTATTTAGCAAGAAGTCCTTTAACGAACTTTTTTCTTTTGGTAGTAAGCTATTAATAAGTGGCCTCATTGATACCATATATCGAAATATCTATTTTCTTGTTATTGGTAAGTACTTTGCAGCTAAAGAACTTGGTTTTTACACTAGGGCAGACCAATTCAAAGCCTTTCCATCAAAAAATTTAAATAACATTATTAGTCGAGTAAGTTACCCGGTTTTAGCTAGTATTCAGAATGATAAAGAAAAATTAAAACATGCCTATCAAAAAATTATTCGAATAACTATGCTGGTTACTTTCTGCCTAATGCTTGGAATGGCAGCAGTGGCGAAACCAATGATCATTGCCTTAATTGGAGAGAAATGGTTACCGGCTGTTGTTTATTTACAAATGTTGTGTTTTGTAGGGATGTTTTACCCCCTACATGCCTTAAACCTCAATATGTTACAGGTACAGAGAAGAAGTGATCTGTTTTTGCGACTTGAGATCATAAAAAAAGCATTGGCAGTACCCACCATCCTTGTTGGGATTTATTGGGGAATAAAAATGATGATATTGGGAATGATGGTCAATACAATCATTGCCTTTTATCTCAACAGCTACTGGTCGGGAAAAATGATTGGCTATTCGTTTATTCGACAAATTAAAGATATTACCCCTTCATTTTTGCTTGCTTTATCCATGGCAAGCATAACTTTTTTAGTAGGTAAATATTTGGACATCCCCGCTATCTGGCAATTATTTGTTCAAATATTAACTGGTATTCTTTATGTCTTCTTAGTATGCGAAATAATAAACTTTAAAGATTATATATATATAAAACTTGTTGTATTTGAGAAAATATCAACCTACAGAAAAAAATGAAAGAATTAGATAACCCAATCTATGTAACTCAACCATCACTACCTGAATTGGATGAGTTTATTCCCTACCTACAACAAATATGGGATAATAAAATCCTAACTAATAACGGACCTTTTCATAAACAATTGGAGAAAGAACTCGCTGAATTTTTAGGGGTTCCATACATCTCTCTGTTTGCGAATGGAACCTTAGCTTTAGTTACAGCTTTGCAAGTGCTACAGGTTACCGGTGAGGTTATTACAACCCCATATAGTTTTGTTGCAACAACACATAGTTTGTGGTGGAACAATATAAAACCTGTATTCGTTGATATTGAGAAGGAATTTTGCAATCTAGATCCGGAGAAAATAGAAGCAGCCATAACCCCCAAAACAACAGCCATCCTTCCTGTTCATGTTTACGGTAATCCCTGCAAAATTGAGCGAATACAGGATATAGCAGACATTTATGGACTGAAAGTTATTTACGATGCAGCCCACTGTTTTGGAGTAAACCACAAAGGTCAGGGTATCTGCAACTTTGGCGATCTTTCCATTTTAAGTTTCCACGCCACCAAAGTCTTTAATACCATGGAAGGAGGCGCCATTGTCTGCCATGATGAGGCGACCAAAAAACGAATAGATTTCCTAAAGAATTTTGGTTTTGCAGGAGAAATAAAAGTGATGGCGCCAGGCATTAATTCGAAAATGAACGAATTACAGGCAGCCATGGGAATTTTACAGTTAAAACACCACAAAGAAAATGTTGAAAAGAGGAAAACAATTGTTGAGCAATATCAACTAAAATTAAAAGGAATTAAAGGTGTTTCTTTTCTATCGCAACCTTCCGATACTACTTCTAACTATGCATACTTCCCAATTTTTATTAACGAAGCAGAATACGGAATAAGCCGTAACGACTTATACGAACGACTAAAGCAAAATAATATCTATGGCAGGCGTTATTTTTATCCTCTAATTAGTGAATTTCCAATTTATAAGGGATTAGAATCCGCAAATCCTGAAAAATTACGAATTGCACAACAGACAGCTGAGCAGGTGATCTGCTTGCCTTTATATCCCAACCTATCTTTAGAAACAGTTTGCAAAATTTGCCAACTTATAGACTTAAATGCCAAATCTTTATATACCAATGAAAAGCACTAAAGAGTTTTTATCAAAATCAGGATTACCGGATGGTGACTTAACAAATATGCAGCCCTCAGAAAAATGTTTTTCTGATAGTGCTCAGTATCGTTTCGAAGTACCAGGAATTCAAGGTCCTGCAACAATGGAAGCACTGCTTGACGAGATAATTACCTTAAACCTGACAATCCATCGGGTAACACAAACCAAGGGAATTATGTTGTTAACAGACAACGAAATATCTGCTATGGTAAATTTGGCAAAACATGGTCAAGTAGATTTGGTTCTATCCATCGGCCCCCGTGCTACCTACGATACCAGTGCATCAGTACATACAGCAGAAGGACAACGCATGGGACTGCGCCTACGAGGACAAGAACAAATTATTCGTGCCATTGAAGATGTGAAAAGGGCAAATGTGCTGGGTTGTAACTCCTTTCTACTTTACGATGAAGGTTTACTTTGGATTTTAAACCAAATGAGGGAGCAGAGAGAACTACCTGCCAACGTAAAATTTAAAATCTCTGCTCATACCGGACACGGGAATCCATGTTCAGCAAAATTACTGGAAATCTTAGGTGCAGATTCTATCAATCCAGTTAGAGATTTACAAATACCAATGTTGGCTTCCATACGTCAAGCAATTAACGTTCCAATTGACCTACATACCGAGAATCCGACATCTTCAGGTGGTTTTATACGCCACTACGAAGTCCCAGATATGATCAAATATACTGCACCAGTCTTCCTTAAAACCGGTGGTTCTGTAGCAAAAACACATGGTTGGAACACTACAGCAACCGAGGCAAAGCAACGTGCCAAACAGGTTAGTTTAGTGAAAAGAGTCATCGATCAGTATTACCCTGAAGCAAAGGGTTCGAAAAAAGGTTCAATTAAATAGATCCCAAACTTAAAACTATGAGACACCATCGTTACAACAAAAATTACAATTTTGTTAAGGAGCCAGTTGAATTTGACAAAAATACAGAACGAAATTTCCTACAATATTGTTTGGGGGCTACATTGTACATGCCAGGAACAAAAGATATTCTGTCTAAAATATTAAACAAAGAACTTGTTGACATTACTTCCATGGTAATGTGTCTGGAAGATGCTATTCAGGAATCGGATTTAATTACTGCAGAAAAAAATATTATTCATCATCTTGAAAAAATTGGAGAGGCAGTAGAGAATAAGCTGCTCTCAATTGGTGATATTCCCTTGATATTTATCAGAATTAGAGATCTTGGTCAATTTCAGCATTTTTCGCAACAAATATCACGAAAACAGATAAGAATCTTAACAGGCTTTGTATTCCCAAAATTTTATAGTCAAAATGCAATTGAATACCTAAAAGAAGTTGAATTCCTATCCAGAAAACATGATGCCAAGCTATATAGCATGCCAATTCTTGAAGGAAAAACTATAGCTTATCAAGAATCCCGAAGAGAAGAATTGAAAGCGTTAAAAGATATTTTATACCCGTTTAAAGAGCAAATACTGAATATAAGAGTTGGAGGTACCGACTTTTCATCCCTATTCGGAGTAAGAAGGGGAATTAACTATTCTATCTACGACATCCTTACCGTAAGAGATTGTTTGGCCGACATCCTTAATTTTTTTAATCGTGCTGAAGACGATTATTTAATTTCGGCACCTGTTTGGGAATACTTCTTAGCATATAAAGCAGATAATATTAGAAAATTTCTTAACGATGATATCCACAGATCGTTAACCAATAGAACGCCAATATTAAATGATGCCATAGATGGCTTACTCCGAGAAGTTATTATTGATAAAGCCAACGGATTTGTTGGTAAAACGATTATTCATCCTTCCCACGCGCGATTTGTGAATGCAATGCAATGCGTAACTCAAGAGGCTTATGAAGATGCGATGCAAATTATAAACTCTGAAGGTGGAGTAATAAAAAGTGCTCAATCAAATAAAATGAATGAAATAAACCCACACCGCAGTTGGGCGAACCAAACAATATCAAGAGCAAATGCATATGGTGTTATAGAGAATGACCTCTCATACTTAAAAATAATTGCAGGATAACACTAAAACAAGAAAAAACAAACATGTGCAAAATTACCATTTAAGGGTATGATTAAACACATGCTTGAACGATTACAAATGAAACATTACAATTACAAAGCATGAAATTGATATTCGGCACAATGACTTTTGGCCCACAAGTTGATTTAACCACAAGTCAGAAAATGGTTGATATTTTTTTATCAACAGGAAACAAAGAGCTTGATTCTGCATTTGTATATAACAACGGCGAAACTGAGAAAATTTTAGGTTCGTATCTAAATAATATACCTAAAGAAAAGTACTCCATTGCAACGAAAGTACACCCACGTATTACGGGTAAACTTGACGGAGATGCTATAGACTTGCAATTCAATGAATCATTGCGTAGAATGAATCGCAACTCAGTTGACATCTTATATTTTCATTTTCCCGACAATGTTACACCAGTTGAAAAAGCACTCGAAAAATGTGCTGTATTATATGAAAGCGGAAAATTTAAGGAATTGGGATTAAGCAATTTCCCATCTTGGATGGTTGTAGACATATGGCATTTATGTGAGAAAATTGGTTGTCCTAAACCTTCAATTTACCAAGGCATGTACAATGGTTTGTGCCGAAATGTTGAACCAGAACTATTTCCTGCTTTGCGCAAATTAGGAATGAGGTTTTATGCTTTTAATCCACTTGCAGGAGGTATGTTGACAGGAAAACATTTAAACTTTAATGAAAAACCTCAACCTGGACGCTTTGCTCGTCTTAAAAGCTATCGAAATAGATATTGGAAAGAAAATTATTTCAATGCTGTTAACCTTTTAAAGAAACAATGTGACATTTTTGATATCGCATTGGCTGAAGCAGCATATCGTTGGTTAGTAAACCATTCCGAATTAAATTCAGAATATGGTGATGGAATTATAATTGGAGCTTCAAATTTGCCCCAACTGCAAAAAAACATTCAAGCAGCAACTCAACCAGAACTGCCAGAAGAAATCAAAAATGCATTTGATGAAGCATGGTCAAAAGTAATTTTAGACAGTCCTGATTATTATAAATATTTTACCAAACTTTAAAATGGAGAAAAATATTACAAATTTATTCATTGATGAAATAATTTCTTTAAAACAAACTAACTTCACTAGCAACACCATACATTGTTTTAAAAGATGCTTTATAGACTATTTAGGTGCGACATATGCTGGAGCAAAAATGAATAAGACAAAAGCTAATCGATATCTAGACTTAGCGAATAGCAATGGTAATGACTGCACACTGTTAGGTTCTTCGCAAAAAGTTGATGTAAATACAGCATCATATGTTAATGGATTAAATAGTCACATAGCAGAATTAGATGACGGAGTAATATCTGGGATTATTCATCCAGGAGCCCCTGTCTTTTCAGCATTACTGCCAATTGTCGAAAAACATTCAGTATGTATTTCAAAGTTTATAATCGCTGGTATTATTGGATATGAAGTGGCAGTCAGGTTAGCAGATGCGATTCAACCATCTCATAAATCTATTGGCTATCATGCCACCGGCACATGCGGAACTATTGGGGCAGCAATATCAATTGCAATTGCTCTTGACCTTGATCGTACACAATTAAAACATGCTTTCTCAACGGCAGCATTATCTTCATACGGTACTTTAAAAGTATTAGAAGACGATTCAGAGTTAAAACCATTTAATGTAGCGAAAGCATCAAACAATGGTCTGATCGCCGCTTACAGTTCATTATCTGGATTTAAAGGCCCTGAAGATGTTCTTGGAGGAGAAAGGGGATGGTTCGCTTTAATGTCTAAAGAATACAATACTGAGGTTTTATTTGAAAAAGTGGAAGATAAATTTGGTGTAGAAAGAGCTTACTATAAGCCTTATGCTTCATGTCGTTACACTCATCCAAGTATAGATGCAGCCATTAAGCTTCGAAAAAATATAAATACTGAAGATATCCTAAGTGTAAAGATAGAAACATATTATTGGGCCGTTTACAAACATGACCATACTAAGTTGCCAAATGTTTCCTCTGCAAAAATGAGCATACCTTTTAGTTTTGCGTTAGCATTTGTTATTGGGAAAGCTGACATCAATCAATTCTCGGAAAGCAACATTGAAAATACCGATATAAAAACATTGACATCAAAAATTACGGTAATTGCAAAAGAAGAATACACTCAATTATTTCCACAAAAAAGTGTTGCATTTGTTGAGGTTACATTAAATAGTGGCCAAACGTTATCAGAATTTATTGAGTTTGCCAAAGGAGAACCAGAAAACCCCTTAAGCGATAAAGAAATATCTGATAAATTTATATCACTTTCTGAATATGGTCTAGTAGATCAAGATATCATAAAGAGTCAGCTCAATAATATTTGGAATCAAAGTATAAATGACAATTCAATATTTACGCTTTAAACTTTAACACGAAAAACACATGATAGATATCCGAAAATTTATATCAGAACTTAGAGTTCAAGGAATTGAATTTATAACCGGTGTCCCAGATACACTTTTAAATGACTTTTGTTTAAATATAGAAGAGAGTTGGGATAAGGACAAACATGTAATAGCAGCAAATGAAGGAAACTCGATCGGTTTAGCTGCTGGATACCATGTTTCGACTAATACCATACCATTTGTATACATGCAAAACTCGGGAATAGGAAATTGCGTTAATCCCCTACTCTCTTTAACCGAAAAAAATGTTTATTCTATTCCGATGATCCTACTGATAGGATGGAGAGGTGAACCTGGTATAAAAGATCATCCACAGCATACAAAACAAGGAGAATTGACAATTACCTCATTAGAGGCTATGGGAGTGCAATGCAAAGTTGTTGAAAATGATGATGACAAGGCTATCGAAGATTTAAAGTGGGCTGTTGATACAGCTAGAAAAACCAGTCATCCAGTTGCATTAATTGCACGAAAGGGGGTATTCCATAAAGCGGAGAAATCTGGTTTTAATAAAGATGATAGATATGAATTATCAAGAGAGGATGCCATTAAAGTTGTTGTTGAAAATGTTCCTAAAAACACGCTCTTTGTGGCTTCTACGGGGCGCTCGACCAGAGAGTTATTTGAAGTAAGAAATATTCTGGGCCAATCGCATAAACACGATTTCTTAAATGTAGGAGCTATGGGACACACTTCTTCAATTGCCTTAGGTTTAGCTATAGCAAATAAAGATAGGTTAGTTGTTTGTATTGATGGAGATTCGTCAACAATTATGCATCTAGGAGCAATGACCACCATGGGCAAAGTAAGCCCAAAAAATTTGTTACACATTGTATTAAACAACGGTGTTCATGAATCTGTTGGTGGGCAAAAATCTGCAGGTCAGATGATAAACCTAACAGAAATTGCCAAGAATTGCGGATATAAAAATACATTAGATTCATATATCGCCAAAAAGCAGGAATTGATTACAACGATTACCTCATTTTTAAACATTGATGGACCAAATTTCATTGATTTTCATATACAGAAAGGAATAAGAAAAGATATGCCACCATTAAAATTTAGTCACCTTAAAGCAAAAAATGAGTTTATGAATAACATTTTAAAGTAAACTTATGGTTAACGAAAAAGATAACGCGATTGTTCTTGGAGGAACTTTTCCTCATAAGTTACTAATAACAAAGCTAAAACAAAGGGGCTACTTTGTTATTTTGGTAGATTACCTACCTAATCCCTCAGCAAAAAACGATGCAGATATACACCTGCAAGAAAGTACATTAGATAAAGAGAAGGTTCTTTCTATTGCAATAGAATATAACGTAAAACTTGTTATTAGCGTTTGTGTAGATCAAGCAAATGTTACAGCGTGTTACGTAGCTGAAAAACTAGGATTGCCACATCCATACACATATGAAGTGTCAAAAACCGTTACCGACAAAAAAGCGATGAAAGATATAATGGTAAAGAACAATATACCAACATCGAAATACAATGTTGTCGACAAAGTTGACATCGAAAATCTTGATTTGTCTTATCCTTTAATAGTTAAGCCTGTTGATTCTAATAGTTCAAAAGGAGTAAGAAGAGCAAATAATGACCAAGAATTGGAAAAATACCTGCGAAGTGCATTAGAGATTAGTAGAGATGGTCGTGCTATTATCGAAGAATATAAAATTGGTAGGGAAATAGGTTTTGATTGTTTAATACAAAGTGGAGAAGTTATTTATTTAATGTCTCGCGAACGAAGAAAAATGATTCTTAATGAGAAGAATCCAATACAGCAAATACAAGGATCATTTTGGCCCGCAAACTTAACAGATGATATAATCGAAAAATTTATGATAATCGCCAAACAGATTTCGGATTCTTTTGGTTTAGCTCATACTACATTAATGATTCAAGCAATTGTTAATGGCAATGATATAAGTGTCATTGAATTTGGTGCGAGAATTGGAGGAGGCGAAAACTATAAGATTGTAGAACTATTAACGGGATATGACATAATAGAAGCCGGAATTAATTCTTTCTTCCACCGTCAAATGGAAACGAACTATGTGCAACCAACCGAATATATTTCTGACACATATATATACGTACAACCTAAAGTTTTGGGAGAAATAATTGGTTTCGAAAAAGCAAAAGAACAAAATCTTATTGAATACTCAAACATATATAAAGTTAAAGGAACACAGATAGGTAGAGACCTCTCCAGCAATAATAGAGTGGGTGCATTTATCGTAAAAGCTTCCTCAACCGAGAAGTGTGTTAACAATATAAATCAAGTTCTCGATATAATTGAGGTTTATGATGAGAAGGGCAACCCAATTATGTATAAAGACATATATTCAATCAATTAAAATGCAAGCAAATGATTAAAATTCAAACACCAATAACAAATTCAATAATTGAAAAATTAACCGTTGGTGATATGATTTCCATTTCTGGCTTCATTTATACCGGACGTGATGCGGTTTTACCCAAAATTGTTACTTTAATCGAAAACAATCAGATTCAAGCTTTAGAAATTAACCTCAAAGGTGCTGTTATTTTTCACACAGCGGTAAGCCCTGCTGGTGTTGGCCCAACATCAAGTAACAAGTTCGACATTGAAAGTAGTATACCTACTCTTTCAAAAGCTGGAGTAAAACTGCATTTAGGAAAAGGTGCGTTAAAACCTGAAACCATAGCAGAATTAAAAAAACACAATTCCGTATTTGCTGTTATTCCTCCCGTAACGGCACTTCTTAAAGATAAAACCATTAGTAAGAAAGTAGTGGCATTTCCAGAATTAGGAATGGAGGCATTACATTTGTTGGAGATTAAAGATTTTCCTGCAATTATTGCAGCGGTTAATGGTAAAAGTATTTACGATGAGCTATAAGAGTACAGAAATAATAAATAAAGTAAAAGAAACTTTAATCAGTGCAGGTTCCACATTCAGTGATGATAAGAAAGAGATCTATCGACAGGCTATTGAAAAAGAATCGCAACCAGTTGCAAAATGGGTACTTGAAAATACCTTAAAGAATGCACTTGCTGCTGAGATAAATCGCAGTCCGCTTTGCGATGATTCTGGTATTCCACATCTGTTTTTAGAAGTTGGCCCTAACAGTGAAGTTAGCGGGCAACTAATAGCCGATATTCATATGGGAATTTACCAAGGACTCAATGCTTTGCCTGGCCGCCCGATGGCAATAATGGGCAACGATTTTGAACGTATAGATCAATCTGGAGGTCTGAATGTCGATCCAGGAGCTATGCTCCCTTCTCCACTTATCATAAAACCAACTAAAGAAGATGTTCTTCGTTTACACGTTCTTATGCATGGAGGTGGTCCCGAAATAAGAGGAAAAACATTTCGTGTATTCCATAAACATAGTGTTTCGGTAGTAACCGACGAAATTATTGATTGGACAGTGGAAGCAGCAGGCAAATTAGGTTGTTCGCCAATTACCTTAGCGGTAGGAATTGGACGTTCGCACTTCGAAGCAAGTACACTTATGTTTGAAGCCATGGTGTTTGGAAAACATTCTATTCAGAGTGACATTGAAAAAGATATTACAAGCAGAGTTAATAAAAGTAATATTGGTTCTCTTGGATTAGGAGGAGATATTACGGCATTAAGTACTTTTCTAAAAGTTGGTCCACAACGCGCAAGTGGTGTCCGTATTGTTTCAATGCGCCCCTGTTGCAGTATAGAACCAAGAAAGGCAAGTGTAGTCCTGTAATAAACTTTTTTATGGCTTTATCACAAGAAGAAATACAGAAGAGAATTGATGAATCTTACGAGCTACCAAATAATGTTCTTAATGCTGTCCCTAAACCATTGGTAACTATAAGGACATCAACCTATCAACATGGCAAGTATATAAAAGACTGCATTGAGGGAGTATTGATGCAAAAAACAACTTTTCCTATCGAATTTATTATTGGGGAAGATTTTAGTACAGATGGAACTCGGGAGATCGTTTTTGATTATGCAAAAAAATATCCTGATATAATTCGAGTTTTAACAGCGGATTACAATGTGGGAAGTAAAGCAAATGGAAGAAGATGTATAAATGCTTCACGCGGTAAATATATGGCTATTTGCGAAGGTGACGACTATTGGATAGATCCATATAAATTGCAAAAGCAAGTTGATTTTTTGGATAATAATTCGGAGTATGGTTTGGTTGCAACTGATTTTAATATGCTTCACCAGAAGACGCAAAAAATGACCTATTCATTATTTAAAAATGAACCGGAAAGATTTCCTATTTATACAGAGCTGGAGGATTTTCTGCTTAATGCTGGCTTTATGGCTCCTTGCTCCTGGCTATTAAGAAGAGACTTATTACCAAAATCTATAACAAAATCTGTTGATGGTTCATTTGTGCTATTACTGGATTTTTTTTCAAAAAGTAAGGTTCACGTGCTACCAGATACAACAGTGGTTTATCGAAGAATAGAAGAAAGCGCAAGCCAATCAAAATCCAAACGCAAAAAGTATAAGAGAGAATTTGGAATATTGAATACGCAACTGGAGATTCATAAAAAATATAATCTCTCTGATGAACTAAAATTTAAGATTTTAAAAAAACATTATCATAAGGTATTACCGGCAGCTATTGTTCTGGATAGAAAAGAAGATATAGCAATGGCAAAAAAGTATTTGTATAATGATGGATTATTTTTTAGAGATAAGTTGCTTTTTATGACAGCTAAAATTCCTCTGGGGAATTATTTATTGAAATATGTTTATTGGGTAAAAGAATTTATTCAGAAAACAAATTAAGGTAGCTAAAACAAAAGAATGGATAACCAAAGAACGGTTAAATCACATACAACCGATAAGAGTGAAATCAATCCATATTTCATTGTTATATTGCTCTTAAGTGTTGCTGTTTATTTCTTGGCGCCTCATAGCGACGATTATTCAAATTATCAGCGTTCCTTTAATTATGGGGCGTCAAGCAGAATAGAACCAACATTTCTACTATTTACGTCAATAACTAAATTTATTGGAAGCGGTGTAATTATATTGTATCTATTATATTCAATAATTGCAGTTCCAATTAAACTAAAAGCGATTAAAGAATTAAGCCCGTACTTTGCGTATTCACTAATTCTTTACGTTGCCTATTTCTTTCTTTTACACGAAGTAACTCAAATTAGAGCAAGCGTTGCTGTTGCATTCTTTTTATTTAGTATTAAACCACTTTATGATAGAAGCTTTAAACAATTCATATTTCTGACGTTTTGTGCTGTTCTTTTCCATTATTCGGCATTTATGTTGATCCCATTATGGTTCATAAAACCTCAGAAACTGAATAAAGCATTTTACCTGGTATTAATACCAATTTCATACATTATTGCGGGAAGTGGCTTGTCTTTAACCTATTTAATCTCGTTTGTACCTATTCCTGAGATTCAAATTCTACTAGAACATCATTCCTATGCCATGGAACAAGGAATTGGTGATAAGATAAATATTTACAACCTTTTACAGTTATTTCGTTGCATTATTTGTGGCATTCTTATTCTCTTGTCAGACAAAATTGTTGTCAAAAACAAGTATGCGTTTATATTATTAAAGTTATATACAATTAGTGTAGTAACCGTTGTTTTATTTCACGATTTACCAGTTGTTAGTTTCCGAATCAGTGAGTTTTTAGGTGTTGTTGAAGTACTAGTTTTACCATTTCTATTATACTTCTTCAAGCAAAAGATAATTGTATTTTCTCCTTTTGTTCTGCTTTTCTTATATCACAGTTTGTACAATCTAAATCTTCTCAATATTTTTTAATCATTGCTAAATATGAGAAAAAAGGAGAAAGTAAATGCACACAATATATGCATTATAATAGTTCTATATCATCCTTCAATTGAACAAAACAAGCTGTTATTGAATAATATAAAGAGTGGAGATTCAATGATCATTGTTATTGATAATACTCCTGATTTAATCAATGAAGAATTGCAATCTTATTCTCGAGTTCATAAAAATATTTTATATTCTCCATTACGTGAAAATAGAGGAATTGCCGAAGCACAAAACATTGGAATAAAAAAAGCAAAAAGAATAGAAGGAATTACTCATATTCTTTTTTTAGATCAAGACTCCAGAATCAGAAAAGATTTTCCATTGAAAATGATTGAAGAATATGATAAAGTTATCAATCAAGTACCCAAATTAGCTGCCATTGGACCAACCCCAATAAACATAGTTAGCAATACGCCATATAAACAAGAAAAAAATACACCAGATAATAAAGAATTGGATTATCATTTCGCATCAAAGTTAATTAGTTCCGGAATGTTAATTAGCTTGAAAACAATAGAGGATGTAGGAATGATGGACAGTTCACTTTTTATTGATACAGTTGATTTTGAATGGTGTTGGAGAGCAAATGCAAAAGGTTATAAATGTTGTATGACAAATCGAGTAGAAATGCTACATAAAGTTGGAGAAAAAGATTATTCATTATTTGGTTATAAGATTTTACTTTCATCTCCCTCTAGGTATTACTACCAGTACCGTAATTTAATTATTTTATTAAAACGCAATTACGTACCTATTAATTGGAAATTTAAAAATATACTGAAAAAGATTTTCTTTTTAGTTTATATTCCCCTCGTTGCACCTAATAGTAAAAAAATTATTTCGAATATGATACAGGGCATTAAAGATGGTTTTATCTATTCAACACATTAACCTGTTATACCTAATGGCATTAATATTTTTCCCAAAATACCACCAGGAAGGACCTTCATCGAGGTATCGGACATATAAATACTTGGAATACTTTAAAGAGAAAAAATTGGATTATCAGTATTTTCCTTTCTTTTACAATGGCTATGTACGCGACTTATATAAATCTGATAAGTCTTTTGTAAGAGTTATTACTTCCTATCTTAAAAGATTAATAAAACTATTTAGAGTAAATAAGAAAAATAATTTTCTTGTTATTGAAAAAGAGTTGTTTCCTGGAATTCCATATTTAATTGAAAAATTATTCTTAAAAAAAGGACAGTACAGTATTGATTATGATGATGCGGTATTTTTAAAATACTCAAAAATACCTTTCTTACGCGAAAAGCATATAAAACTTTGCAAAAATGCCAAGTTTGTTACTTGTGGAAATAAATGGTATTTCAAACAGCTTCCAGACGCTAACTGTTATTTTTTACCAACCGTGATCGATACTCCTTGTGACAACTTTAAACATGTAAATACAAACCAAAAATTAATTATTTGCTGGATAGGTACACCAAGTAATATAAATTATTTAAAAGATTTAGTACCTGTTTTTAGATCGTTACAGAATAAGGGTTTAAAATTTAAATTGCGAGTAATAGGATGTTACCTAAATGATCCTGATATTGATATTGAAAATCTAGCCTGGTCTGAAGAAAAAGAATTTGACTACCTAAGATCAAGTGATATTGGAATAATGCCACTTTTTAATTCAGATTGGGAAAATGGTAAATGCGGATTTAAATTACTCCAATATATGTCTGCCAAACTTCCAGTAATAGGAAGCCCATCTGCTGCTAATTCGGAGATTATAAAACATAATAAAAATGGGTTTCTTGCAAAAACCCATTCAGAGTGGGAGCATTACCTTTCAATATTGTATTCAAATAAGGAGCTGAGAATAAATTTTGGAAATGCGGGGTTCGATCTGGTATCTACTGACTATTCTTTTTCTAAATGGAAAAAGAAATATTACTCGATGTTAACAAAATAGTTATTAGAAAACATGAAAACGGTTGCCATTCTTCTAAATACCTCATGGTATATATATAATTTCAGAAAAAATCTAATAATGGAATTACAGAGACAAGGCTATAAAGTTGTTGCAATAGCTCCAACCGATGAATACTCTTCGAAATTAGAAGCACTCGGCTGTACATTCAATCATCTTGATATTGACTCAAAATTGAAAAATCCCATATACGATCTTGTATTACTACTTCGTATTCGAAAAGTTCTGGCAAAAATAAAACCAGATGTGCTTTTAAACTTTACCATTAAACCGAATGTTTACGGTTCCTTGGCAGCAAGAATCCAAGGCATTTCTTGCGTAAATAATGTCGCGGGCATGGGGACTTTGTTTTCCGATGGTTATTTTTCGAGAATAATTTTAAAGTTTCTTTTTAAAGTCTCGCAATATCGTGTGCAAACTGTTTTCTTTCAAAATCCCGATGATAAGAGAGAACTTACAGACTCAAACATTATCAAAAAAAGAAAAGCCAAACTTCTTCCGGGATCGGGCGTAAATCTCAATGAATTTCCATTTAGCCCTATGTCACAAAACGAGAATCAATCAATTAATTTTTTATTGGTTGCCCGAATGATTCGTACAAAAGGAATTGCAGAATTTGTGGAGGCAGGAAAGTTGTTAAAGCAAAAAGGATATAATAATTTCTATATCAGATTATTGGGAGAAATGGGAATTAATAATCCACATGCGATCAGTGAGCAGGAAATGAATGAGATATGTTCAAATGAATTTGTTACCTATCTTGGAAAAACAGATAACGTAAAACAATATTTGCAAAATTCTGAAGCAGTGGTTTTGCCATCGTATTACCGCGAAGGTACACCTAAAAGTCTTTTGGAGGCTCTTGCTATTGGCCGCCCGATAATTACGACAAATATGCCTGGCTGCAAAGAAACGGTTAAACATGGAGTGAACGGATATATCTGTGTTCCTAAATCAGCCTCTGATTTAGCAGAAAAAATGGAAGCTTATTTGAATCTTAAACCGAATCAAAGGTTGCAAATGGGAATACAATCAAGAAAACTCGCAGAATCAAAATTTGATGAACAAATTGTTATTAATGCTTATCTCGAGGCTATAAGTAAGGCAGTGAAGACAGACTAAATGTTGTTACGCCAGTGCATTTCTAAATTCAAAGCTATCGTATATGACCAACTGGGATTAGCATGTTAGAAGAGTAGTTATTAAAAAAAGTTAGAAACATTGGAAGATTTTCCTTTTTCGAGAACAGTTAACAAACCTAAAAGATATGGAGTTCGACATTAATCAATTAAAAAAGATTGACTATATGCATCAAAATAAGTTAGAAGTATGTTTGGAATTTAATGCAGAGGATTATGTGTATAAAAACAACTTCAGTCAGAAACGTTAAAAAAAAGAAATTTATGTTTTCTTCGACTCTTTAGATGATCATTCGAAAAACATACAAATACACGGATATGAAATCGAGAGAAAGCGAACTCCGAGCGATAATCCTAGCCAGTTATTTTTTTCCTAATCTTATTAACTCCAATTTTCAAGATCAAGTTAAAACTTACATCCATCTATATCTATGTAATTACTATAAATGTATAGCAATCATTATAAAAGGACCCCAAATAAAAAACACAATTTTAGAACGATAAACCAGACTAAAGATGATTATTACAGCCAGTATTGTACTATATAAAACATCGATGGCAGAATTGGAAAAAGTTTGTCAGTCATTGTTTCAGGACGACACCTTTTCAAAAGTTATTATTGTTGATAATTCGCCCGATGACCGGCTAAAAAATATTATTCCCGACAAAAAAGTTGAATATATTTTTAATGGAAGAAATATTGGTTATGGCGCAGCTCACAATATTGCCATACGAAAAATAATCGATCAATCGGACTACCACCTGGCATTAAACACCGATATATTTTTTTCGGCCAATGTTATTCCCAAATTAGTTGAATACCTTAACGAACATCGCAAAGTTGGACTTGTTCTGCCGAAAGTACTAAATTTGAGGGGCGAAGTTCAACATTTAGCTAAGCTCTTACCTACTCCGTCCAATTTATTAATTCGTTTGTTTTTGCCTAAGAATATCCTAAAGAAAAAACGAACCAAATACCAATTAGCATTTAACGGCTACAATACTACCATGGAAGCACCATGCCTATCGGGCTGTTTTATGTTTTTTCGTGTAGAAGCACTAAAGGAGGTAGGACTATTCGACGAACGCTATTTTCTTTATGCTGAAGACTTTGATTTATCACGACGGATTCATGAGAAATACCAAACTATATATTATCCAAAAGTATCCATTACTCATTATCACCACCGGCATTCATACAAAAGTGGCCGTATGATGCTGGTTCATATGATAAATACCATTCGCTACTTTAACAAATGGGGATGGTTTTTCGATCGAAATAGAAGAAAAACAAATAAACGGGTATTAAAAGAATTGGAATACAAACTCAGTAAGAAAGAAATAAGTAAACACAAAACAACGGTTGAATAATACAAACTGTTTTGCATCAGCCTTAATTACAACCGAGTGAATTCTGTAGTGTGGACATCCTGTAAATCTGTGCAACAAATTATATCGATAAGAAAGCACTATTAGCTATATGTTATGTTATAAGAATAACTAAGCAAACACGCAAAAGAATTCGCGCAGCAGCAAGCACTATTTATTGTCAGTGTCAAGAACGTCACCCTGAACTTGTTTCAGGGTCTCTTATAAAATTCTCTTTACGCCTAATTCTAAGTTTTGCAAAAAACTGTATCTATAAAAAGGAATTTATTTCACAATAGTTTGCTCCTACTAAGTAACTTATTGTTTCCATTCATTAGTTTTTCCTATGCATCGCGAGTGTTGGGTCCTGAGGCTTTTGGTAAAATTCAGTTCATTTTGGTTTTTGCCCAGTATTTTGTTTTGTTGGCTGCCATTGGAATTCCCATTTACGGGGTACGTGAAATTGCTAAAATTCGTAACGATAAAACTCAAATCAGTAGAACTGTTTCCGAACTGGTTCTTTTGAACGGATTTAGTTCTCTACTTTTGTTTTTCATATATCTCGGAACTCTTTTTGTGGTTCCCCGATTTCAGGAGGATATTCAGCTATACCTCCTTGGTGGTTTATTAGTTATAAGCGCCTTCTCCAACCTCGATTGGTATTATAATGGCATGGAGCAATTTCGCTTTTTATCCATGCGCTCCATAAGTATAAAGGCACTCTCCTTAGTAGCTCTATTCATTTTAGTTAAAACAAAAGAAGACCTGCTGACTTATTTTGGCGTGGTTATTTTTTCAATTTTAGCCAATCATTTATGGAACTTGTGGGGAATCCGAAATATCATATCCCTGCGTTTCAATGAACTGAAAATCAAACGGCACCTTCCGGCATTACTAACTCTGCTTGGAACTTCGGTTTCCATTAGTATATATTCAGTGGTTGATACCTTGTTGCTTGGGTTTCTGGCTGACGATACTTCGGTAGGACTTTATACTGCGGCGTTAAAAATTAATAAAATTACCATTCCTGTTTTAATTGCACTGGGTACAGTATTGATTCCCCGTATAACACAAAGCCTTGAAAGCAACGACAAGACTCAGGTAAATAATTTGATTAATAAATCCTTTGCTTTTACGTGCTTAATTGGTGTACCCATCAGTTTCGGACTCTTTCTATTTGCCAGGGAGTTTATACTTTCCATTTCAGGATATGAATTTGCCAATGCAGTATTAACCATGAAAATAAGTGCACCTTTAGCGTTAATAATAGGGATTGCTCATATTTTTGGCTTTCAATTGCTAATTCCGGCCGGTTACGAACGAAAATACCTTTGGGCAACACTGGTAGGGATGGGACTGAGCATTGGGCTAAACTTGTTACTTATTGGCAGCCTTAAAGACAAAGGTGCAGCCATTGCTACTCTATCAAGCGAAATTGTGGTTACCGCGATCGCTGGGTATTTTGCGTATAAACTTATAAGATTCAAAATAGAGTGGAGACTGTTAGTAAAAGCAATTGTAACCTGTTTTCTTTTTATTCCTATTGCTTATGGGGTACGTTCAATTTCTGAAAATGAAATTATCTGCCTCCTCATTGCAATTCCATTTAGTGCATTGGTATATTTTAGCATTCAGAGCCGGGTATTTAAAAACCCGTTACTTGGCGAAGCTTATGTCTTTGCAAAGAACAAAGGATGGATACCAGCCATTTTTATTAAAAAGCAAACTCAAAATAATTTATAATAAATGCCCTGGAGAAATTACCTTTTAGTGTTTTTAATCTTTCTTGTTACAGAACAAGTTTGGGCGCAAGCACTTTCAAGCAATTTTGACAATCTGGAGGATTATTACCGCAGAGAGCAATTGCTCGGGAATATTAAACCTGATCATTCCTTTACAGCCTATCCCCTCTTTCCCACAGAGGCTTTCGGAGTGAAAGATTCACACAAACCTGATAGCACAATGAAACGGTTTTTTAATGGTGATGATAAAAACTTTTTTGAAAAACAGTTGACTTCAGGGCTTTCGTTAGAACTGCTTCCATTGGTTTGGATGAACCAATACAACTCTCACCACCCGGAAGACTGGAATGATGGCGCAATGATTCCAGCCAAAGGATATCAAACCCTCGTTAGTGGTGGGCTCTATTTTAATTATACATTACGCAATAATCTTCCTTCTCTAACTGTTAAAATCCAACCTGAATATGTCTATGCCACTAATCCTGTGTATGATGGTTTCCCACTAACCCGGGAAAATCCTGAATTGTCAATTTTAAGATGGGCACAGTATTATTTTCATACCTTAAATTACATTGACCAGCCGGAACGTTTCGGAGAAGATCCTTACAATGAATTTACCTGGGGCCAAAGCAGTATTCGTTTGAACTATAAATCCATTTCCTTAGGCGTCTCCAACGAAAATCTCTGGTGGGGCCCCGGTAGGCGAAATAGCCTTTTAATGACCAACACTGCACCTGGCTTCCGCCATTTTACCCTGAATACCATCAGTCCAATTCGAACTCCGGTAGGATCTTTTGAAGGGCAAATTGTAACGGGGACACTAAAAGCTTCGGGCTACCCTCCTCCAAATACCGATGTAAAAGACCACAATGGCATGCATTTTTATTCGCCAAAACGACAGGACAACCGTTATTTTAATGGAATGATACTGTCGTATAATCCGAAATGGATTGATGGCTTACATCTGGGGCTAATACGTAGTTTCCAGATGTATAAAAAAGATATGGATAACTCATTTGATGCCTATCTCCCCGTCTTTAGTTCATTCAGAGAAAAGAAATTACAAGAACAAGCCGAAGATACCGAGGAAGGCGAATTAAGTAACCACCAAAAAAGAGAATCGTACTACTCGTTTTTTATGCGTTACGTTTGGCCCGAGGCACATGTTGAAATTTATGCAGAATATGGCTTCGCTGACAATCATTGGGATAGAAGAGATTTTATTGTTGAAATGGAACATTCCAGTGCTTATAATTTGGGATTCAGAAAATTATTGGAGCTCCCATCTGCCAAAAATGAAGTCATTCAGGTTGGAATGGAAATCACTCGTTTGGCCAAAAATCCAGAATCGGTGTTAAGAGGGGCACAGGATACCTATCAACAAGGAAGCAAAACCTGGTACACCGGAGTTGGTATTCGACAGGGGTATACACACAAAGGACAATTATTGGGAGCAGGAATTGGCCCGGGCAGTAATTTACTGAGTTTAAATGTAGGCTGGAATAGAGGATTGAAAGAAATTGGGTTACAGCTGGAAAGGTATGCCCACAACCAAGATTTCCACAATGAAACGATAAAAGATGTACGAATGCACTGGGTAGATTTGGCGGCAGCATTAAATGGTAGCTGGGACTATAAAAACCTGCTGTTTTCGCTAAACTTAAAATTTGTAGGTGCTAAAAATTACCAGTGGATCTACGACTTTAATCCAAACGAATACTGGGATAATAGTAGAGGAACAGATATTTTTAATTTCCATGGAAAACTGGGAATCATGTATCGTTTTTAGTTAAAACTTTAAGTATTAAAAGTATCCCAAATCCATCAAAATGAATACAAAATACTACAAACTTATTTTCTTCCTTATCCTATTGTTTATAGGCTTAGAAAGTAGTTTTGCCCAATCGTTATCATTAAATAAGCAAAATCTAAATGACTATTATCGTCGTCAGCAATTACTGGGTAATGTGGATTCTACCATTTCTTTTGTTTCGCGGCCTTTATTTTCTGAAGCATTGAAAAAGGATGACATTTTCGATCCTGAAAAAACATTAAAATATTCTAATCTGAACAATTTCGACAGTAACTTTGCCTTTCAAAAACAAAGAGGAGAATTTAGCTTACTTCCTGTAAGCCTCCTCAATCAATACAACAGTCATCACCCGGAAGGAATTAATGACGGTTCAATGATTCATGCCCGGGGTGCACAACTGCGAGCCGACCTGGGATTTTATTTTAAATACAGCCTGCTCAGCATAACCTTTAACCCGGAGTTTGTGTATGCGCACAACAAAGCATATGATGGTTTTCCTTCCGGCTATACTACTACACTAAATATGCAATTCCCGAATTCAAAAGGAACTATTGATTTACCGGAACGAACTGGTGGTTTTCATTATAACAAATTCTTTTGGGGCCAAAGCAGTATACGTTTAACATATAAACCTGTATCAATAGGTTTGTCTACTGAAAACATTTGGTGGGGACCGGGCTATAAAAATTCATTGCTTTTGACCAATTCTGCTCCTGGCTTTGTACATCTTACCTTAAACACAGTTCGCCCTATAAAAACGCCAATCGGTTCTTTCGAAGGACAAATTATTGGGGGCCGGCTGGAAGAATCAGGCTATACTAATGGAATGCCGGATGACTGGCGCTATCTAAATGCCATGGTATTCAGCTACCAGCCCCGTTGGGTACCCGGCTTGTTTTTAGGCTTCACCCGAAGTTTTATGACTTATTCAGAAGATATGGGGTCTGGAGTTGCCGATTATTTGCCGGTACTTAGTTTTTTGACAAAAAATACCGGAGGCTCCAATAGCGATGTAGATAGTCAGAGGCAAGATCAACGAATTTCTTTTTTTGCCAGATGGCTTTTCCCTGAATCTTATGCTGAAATTTATTTTGAATACGGCCGGGAGGACCATTCCTGGGATATGCGCGATTTTTTAATGGAACCTTCACATTCGGCAGCTTATATATTTGGAGCACATAAAATACTTGGACTTAAAGGAGACCGCTATTTTCTTGTTCGTAGTGAAACCACTCACATGGCTGCAAATCAAGTAAATATAAACAGACGACGGACTTATAAAGAAACCACTGGCACCTGGTATTATCATTCGCAGTTGAGACAAGGATACACGCACAAAGGCCAGTTAATCGGTGCAGGAATTGCCCCCGGCAGCAATACACAAACTATAGAAATCAGTTGGAACAGAGAACTGAAACAAGTGGGGATAGAATTTGAACGTTATGTGCATAATAATAACTTTTGGCATGAATATATTAAGGATTTTAGGGCCAACTGGGTTGATTTAAGCGGTACTTTATTTGCAAATTGGGATTATAAAAACTTTCTTCTTACGGGTAAAATTAAATTTGTAAATTCAATAAATTATCAATGGCTGTATGAACCGACATGGGCAGAAATTCAGGCCAATTATTGGACACATACTAACAATACTTTTAACATGCATACACAGCTTGGCATAACCTACAGGTTTTAATAGCACATGAGATTATCATGTTATATAATCAGTAGATTAAAAACAATTAAAACTACCAATTTAACGACTTTGTAAATGCATATACCACCCTTGATTTCAGTTATCGTCCCTTGTTACAACCAAGGAGAATATCTTGATGAATGTCTGGAGAGTATTCATTCGCAGAGCTACAATAATTATGAGATTATTGTTATAAACGATGGAAGTACTGACGAGCTAACGAACAAAATAATAAGTAAAATTTCGCACCCTAAGATAAAAGTACTGCAAACTACAAATCAGGGGGTTTCAAGTGCTCGTAACCACGCCATAAACGTTTCATCAGGAAAATACCTTTTGCCTTTGGATGCTGATGATAAAATTGGAGTAGATTTTATTCAAAAAGCGGTAGAAATACTGGAGAAAGACGATGACATTAAGGTGGTAAACTGTGACACTAAACTGTTTGGAATAAAAAATGGAATTGTTCGTTATGAAGCTTATTCATTGGAAAAACTGCTGGCAAAAAACATGATGACCGTTTCTTCCGTGTACCGAAGAAGCGATTTTGACCGCACCAATGGTTACAATACCAATATGAAAGATGGTTTTGAAGATTGGGATTTCTGGTTGTCCTTACTTAAAAACGGAGGGAAAGTTCATAAAATTAATTCAGTAGGCTTTTATTATAGAATTAAAAGAAAATCCAGAAACAGTCAATTAAATGCGCATTTCAAAAAACTTCGAAGACAGATTTATAAAAATCATAAAGAGCTGTATGCAAAACATTTGCTCGACCCCCAGGAATCTTTTGAGTATGAACTAATTACTCAGTCGCATGAGTATAAATTAGGAGTATTTCTACTAAAACCTATACGAACAATTTATCGGTTATTTCATTGATTAATAATACAACACATCTGTTCAAAAACAATTACAACACATTGCTATACCTCTGCATAGCCTTGTTATTTCTGGACGTAATTATCGATCCGAGCAATAAAATATTTCAGAGTAAATATGTTTTATTTCTGGGAGTATTTGTGCTATGGTTTCCACAGCACTACAAAAATATAATAAACCTCTCGAAACAATTACTTTTTGCAGTAACATTCATTGGCTTTTTTATGCCTTTTTATGCCTTATCAGTTGGGCTCTTTAATAACTTTGCCACCAACAGCTCGATGGCCAACCTGGTTTACCTTAACTCTTTTTTCTTTTTTTTCCTGTTACTTGTAATCGTAACTGAAAACATCCAACTCCGTCCTGTTCTTAATGTATCTGCAATACTGCTTGTTGTCGTTACCGCATTTTCCTATTTATTACCGCTGTTTAATCCCGGCTTTTTTGCGAAACTATATGCTTTTTTTGTGATGGAAAAAGAAGTTGCCGTTTATGCACTTCGAAATTACGGTGGATTTACCCTTTTAATGGTATTCTACAAAACATCACCAATATTAGTATTCCCGCTGGCTTATTCTCTGCACCGGGTATTGATTCTAACAACTAAAAAAAACAAAGCCGGGCATATCGTATTTATATTGGCACTGTGCACCACACTATTTCTATCAGGTACGCGGGCAAATATCTTATCCATGGGTTTAATCGTGCTTTTTTACATCCTTTTTTATGCCTACAAAAATTCGAAGCCTATAGCTTTGCTTGTGGCATTTATTTATTTAGCCGGTTTCTTTTATGGAGCAAATATTCTGGCAGAAGTATTTTTAAATCGTTCTGAAGTTTCCAATCAGGTTAAGCTGGGACACTTGTTTTCCTATATAGAACATTTTTCAGATCATTTAGGTATTTTGATCTTTGGCCAGGGTATTGGCAGCACCATGTACACATCGGGCATAAACAGTGTTGTTAGCGTAACCGAATTAACCTATTTCGAACTAGTACGGGTTTGGGGAATACCTGTTTCAATTGTCTTTGGTCTAATCCTGCTTCTTCCTGTTTATCATGAAATAAAAAACAGATCAATAAGTCACCTTTTTATTGCCTACATCGCGTATCTGTTTATTGCAGGTACCAACCCTCTCCTTTTAAGTTCTACCGGAATGCTTGTGTTGGTTTATGTATTTTCACAAACCTTTTTCTCGACATCCTATAACAAAAGATTAGAATGAAGGTAGAAATATTACTCGCTACGTTTAACAGCGAAAAATACCTTCCGGAGCTCTTGGAATCGTTGATGGAGCAATCGTATACAGACTGGAAACTCTTGGTACACGATGATGGTTCACATGATCGAACTTTATCGATTTTGAGAGATTTTGAAAAGAAACAAGACAGAAACATCAAAATATATATCAGCAAACAGCAATTAGGTCCAAAGCAGAGTTTCGAATATTTATTAGAAAACAGTTCTGCTGACTATATGATGTTTTGCGATCATGATGACGTTTGGTTACCACATAAAATTAAAGAATCATTAGCTTGTATTGAGCAACTTGAACAAAAATATCCCGATAAACCGGCTTTGGTTTTTTCGGATCTGGTAGTAGCGGATGAACAGCTTAAAACGATTCATTCATCATTCTGGAAATATTCGAAAGTTGATCCCGATAATGTTTACAACTGCTATAAACTTTTGATTAATAATCCGGCACCAGGCTGCACTTTTATTATGAATAAACAGGTGAAAAAACTGGTATTACCATTTCCGGAGCAAGCCAGAATGCACGATTGGTGGATTCTTCTGAAAGTAGCAGAATCGGGTGTAATTGCTTATACAAAAAAACCGGGCTTGTTATACCGGCAACACTCAACAAACAAAATTGGTGCAGAGGCTATTAAAAACAACTATCTTTTATCGCGTGTTGGTGATTTATCGGTTACGTTAAAAAGAAATATGGAAAGTTATCGAATGATGAAATGTTTGTCAACCAATTATTCAATTTTCAAACTTTTCTATTACAAACTGCGCATCTCGTTTTCAAAACTCCTGTAAAACCAATAATGTCTATTTCGGTTTGTATACCAACCTATAACGGCGAGCAGTTTATAAGAGAACAGCTCGATTCAATTCTCAATCAGACACAGGTTGTTGATGAAATTATTATTTCAGATGATTCCTCAAGTGACCGTACTGTTGAAGTTATTCAGTCATATAACAACCATAAAATTAAATTATTTGAGAAACAAAAGTTTTCAAGCCCAATATTCAATCTCGAGTTTGCGTTAAAACAGACTAAAGGCGACTATATTTTTTTAGCCGACCAAGACGACATATGGATGCCCAATAAGGTGGAAGTTCTGGTAAAAGAATTAGCAAAATGTAAATTAGTGGTTTCAAACGGAGAGGTGATAAATCAGGCAGGAGAAATGATTGCTCCTTCATTATTTGAACTTTTTAACTCACGAAGAGGCTTTTTAAAAAACCTGACAAAAAATTCCTATATGGGATGTTGTATGGCTTTTCATAAAGATTTATTACCGATTGTTCTGCCTTTCCCAAAATCAATTGCTATGCACGATTTATGGATTGGCCTGAATGCCGAACTGCATTCAAGACCGGTTTTCTGCCCAACCAAATTAGTAAAGTACAGAAGGCATGATTTCAACAAAACACCGCTGGATGCCAACACCAACACAAATTCGTTGTTTTACATAATAGCGTTTCGGGTTAAAATGTTTTTACTTGTAGTTACACGCCTGATCAATATAAAATCTAAACTCCTTTTCGCTAATAGATAAAAATGGATATTCCTCACGTAGTTGTATTAATTCTGAATTATAATTCATGGAGCGCCACTGTTGCTTACATCCATCAATTAAAACAGCAACAAGGCATTCAGCTTTCCTTTTTGGTTGTCGACAATTGTTCCACAGATGAATCCTATAAAACACTAAGTCAGCATTTTGCCGATGATAATCAGGTAGAAATTATTCAATCAGATTATAACGGCGGATATGCTTACGGAAATAATTTTGGATTTAATTACCTTAAACAAAAGGTTGAAATAAACACTTTTGTTATTATAAGCAATAACGATATTTCTATTAAAAACCCGGAGCTAATAAGGCAACTTGTCGCCTCTTACAAACAATGCGACGAGATTGCATTTATAGCGCCACGAATGCATATTAATGAGCAGCCAGCCCGTAATGCTGCCTGGAAAATTCCCGGTTTTTCTTATGATGTTTTTACAGTTGTTGGATTTAACAGGGCACAAGCCAATGAAACTGTTTATTACGACTTTCCCGAAAATGAAGAGTTATTGGCAGTAGATTGCCTCACTGGTTCTTTCTTTATGGGAAAGTTAAAAACATTTGAGCAATTAAACTATTTCGACGAACGTACTTTTTTGTATGAAGAAGAGCGCATTTTGGGACTAAAAGTAAAAAAAGCCGGGCTTAAAAATTATCTGGCCTTACAGCTTAACTTTTTTCACGAAGATTCCTTGGTAATTAGAAAAGAAATTAATCGTCTGTCACAACTTAAGCATTTATTGCATAGCCGACTGGTTTTTCATCAATACCATGCCAATACAAATATCTTTTTACTTAGCTTTTTAAAACTATTTTATTCGCTTTTCCTGTTTGCAAAAAAGGTGCAGTTAAAATTCTGCAAGAGCAATTAAAATCCGAATTATTTTCAAGAACAGCAAACGACTACTTTATTGATAGAGATATTTACTACTTTTATTGCTCAGTATTTTAACATTTTGAATTTATTAACCAATACCTGAAAGCATAACTAATTTTATATGAGGATCAATATTCTTAAATATTCCTGTTCCATTCTATTGTTTTTATTCCTGGTGCAAGGAAAAATAATGGCCCAAAGCATAAACACAATGGACCAAAATGTTTCCGAAATAAAATCAAGCCAAATTTCTGATGCGCAGATGCGGGTGATTATGCAACGTGCCATTGAATCAGGATTGTCTCCCGACCAGATCGAATCCCTTGCCCGATCGCGCGGGATGGCAGAAAGCGAAATTGAAAAATTTAAGGAACGTGCTGAACGTCTTTACGATAACAAGTTAATGGATGAAGATAGTGAAGGAATAAAAATAAATACACGCCCGCAAGTGGATTATCCTGAAAGCTTGGAAGAACGACTTCCCCACTCCGCACCAACTCAGGTAAATACAAATTTTGGTTTTGCATTGTTTAAAAATACCGACCTTACCTTCGAGCCGAGTTTTAATGTTTTAACTCCGCGCGATTATCTGATTGGCCCCGGTGACTTGCTGAACATCGATATTTGGGGTGCATCGCAGCACAGTTACCAGGAAGTGGTTTCAAACGAAGGAAGTATCATCATTTCAAATATTGGCCCCGTATTCTTAAGTGGAATGAGCACCGAAGATGCCGGGAAAAAACTGGAAACGATTTTAAGCCGCATCTACTCAGGGCTAAAGGATGGTAAAACCTCGATGAAGGTTACGCTTGGTGCTGTTCGTAGCATTCAAATTAACATTGTCGGCGAGGTAGTTTTACCCGGCACTTACAATATTTCGGCAATGGCAACGGCGTTTAATGCCATGTACATAGCCGGTGGTCCTGACGAAAACGGATCTCTTCGTGATGTGCAGATAATCCGTAACAACAAAGTTGTTGCCCACATCGATTTTTATGAATACCTAATAAACGCGAAGCAATCCAACAATATTCGCTTACAGGATCAGGATATCATTTTTATTCCTCCTTATGAAAATCGAGTGTCGATAAAAGGCGAAGTAAAACGCCCCATGTCATTCGATATAAAAGTCGACGAATCGTTGGAAGATTTAATTGGTTTTGCAGGTGGTTTTACAGGAAATGCCTATACCGAACGTGTTAAAATTGTAAGAAAAACAGGTAAAGAAAAGCGCATTTTAGACATTGCAGCCGACTATTTAGATGCCATAAAATTAGAAAACGGCGATCAGGTGCAAATTGATGCTGTTTTAAATCGTTTCGAAAACCGGGTGTATATATCGGGAGCTGTTTTTCGCCCCGGAATTTATGCCATTGACGAAACTACTACCTTGAAGCAACTAATAACAAAAGCAGATGGTTTGCGCGAAGATGTATTTAAAGACCGTGTATCGGTTTTCCGTTTACAAGACGATCTGACAAGGGAGCATATTGCGGTGGATTTAAATAATCTGTTCGCTTCCAATCTTGATTTTACATTGAAACGAGAAGATTCTGTTCATATTCCTTCAATTCATGATTTACGCGAAGTACGCACCATTCAAATTGAAGGAGCAGTTAAACTTCCGGGTGTTTATCCTTATTCTGAAAATAGTAAAGTTGAAGATTTAATTATCCAGGCCGGAGGTCTTTTGGAAACCGCATCGACGGCAAATATCGAAATAGCCCGACGGGTATCTGACGATACGTCAACAGTTACTTCCGTTAAATTGGCCGATATCATTAAATTCCCGATCGATAAATCATTGGCGATAAGTGATGAGGCCTCCAATTTTGTGCTCAAACCTTTCGATCAGGTGTTTATCCGCAAATCTCCTGCTTATCTGCCGCAAATGCTGGTAAGTATCAATGGAGAAGTGAACTTTCCCGGAAAATACTCAATAACATCGCGCACCGAACGAATCTCCGATTTAATTAAGCGATCGGGAGGCATTACCACCGAAGCATACATTAACGGCGCCAGTTTAATACGGAAGAAAACTCTGGACAAAACGCTTACCGATAAAGCCATTGACAATATTACAATGGAAAAAGAATCGTCGAATAATATAAACATTCTCAGAGGTGAGTTTGATATTATTGCGCTCGACCTCGATGAAATTCTGTCCAATCCGGGTGGAAAAAGCGATTTGCTTTTACAGGAAGGAGATTCTATACGCATATTAAAATCACTACAAACCATTAAAGTTAGCGGTTCAGTCTACAATCCAAATGTCGTTCCTTTCGATAACTCACTTAGTGTGAAGGAATACCTCGCTAATGCAGGAGGTTTAACAAAACGATCGAAGCCCGGCCATATTTATGTGGTTTACGCAAATGGCTCAGTGAGAAAAACTGACAAAACTATATTTGGTCGAAAATACCCCGAATTGCGTGCAGGTGCAGAAATAATTGTTCCGAGTAAAGGCGAACGAAGAAAACTTTCTCAAACAGGTGCCATCTCGTTAGCTGCATCGCTCTCTCTTATTGTTGTTGCTCTAATCAATACGATGTGATAATGGAAACGGATCAGTAATAATCAAAGTAATTATTGATGAGACAAATTCACTGAAAATCTTTATCCAATCTGAAATGAGCGAAAATATAAATACAATAAATAAAAAGGATTACCTCGAAATAAAAGATCTGTTTAATCGGATAAAACAAAACCGTAGTATACTGATCAAATCAACCGCCATCGCCTTTTTTGTAGGTGTATTTCTTGTGGTTTTTACTCCGAAACTATATAAAACGCAAGTTAGTTTATTAGCGGAATCTAATTCAAATAGTCCGGCAAATGGATTAATGGGCCAATTGGGCAACCTCGCAGGATTAGATGTGGGAGGATTGATGGGTTTAGATATGGGCGGAAGTAACAGCAGCGCCTTAACGCCCGATTTATACCCCGAAGTGGTAAAAAGCACAACTTTTCTTATCGATATTTTACAGGAAGAAGTGTATTTACCCAAAGAAGAACTCACGCTACCGGTAAGTGAATACCTGCAGGAGCATACCAAACCATCCATCGCAGGCTGGCTGAGTTATGCTATTGGATTACTGAAATCAAAAGAAGAACGGCGAGTTATTCCTCAGAAAGAAGAAGGTGAACCACTTAACCTAACACAGGGAGATCTGAATTTGATTGAGGGATTAGCTAACTCCATAGAAGTTAATATTATTAAGTCGGAAAGTGGACTTACCAGTGGCGACAGTAAAATTATTCAAGTTAGTGTGGAGCAACAAGATCCATATGTTTCAGCGCTGTTAACTGAAAAAGTGATCGCCAGTTTAAAACAATACATTATTGATTATCATACCAGTAAAGAGAAAAAAGACCTTGCATTTATCGAGGCACGCTACAAGGAAGCTAAAGCCCGGTATTTTGAAAAACAGGAAGCTTTGGCAGAATACGATGACAGTAACGTAAATGTAATTCTGGCATCTGCAAAATCACGCCGCGATAGATTGGTTACTGAAACCACTTTGGCATCGAACCTTTACAAAGGATTGGCGCAAAAAAGAGAACAAGCACAAATTCTGGTTCAGGATAAAACACCTGTATTCACAGTTATAGAACCGGCGAAAGTCCCCCAACAAAAAAGCAAACCCAAAACAATTTTTACCATCATCAGCCTTTCACTAATTGGTTTGTTTGCCGGAACTTGCATTATTCTCTGGAAAGAATTCTTCAGTTCAAATCCTACAGAAACCATTTAATTATCCTCTCCAAATCCGATCATTCCATCTTGCTTAAGAATCATTACGCTTCCTGTAAAAGCTCTAAACTAAACATTTATTGACATATTCTGAAAAATTGATTAGGGATTAAAACTAACCCGAAAAAACTACGTTATAATCCTATGCAAAAACAAACCCGGAAAATATCATCGATATTTTTATTTTTTTTGCTACTCCCTTTATCTGCGCTATTTGCGCAGTCGGCAAAAGTTGAGTACAACAGTCTTGCCGGAACAAAAGACCAGCTCCCTTTTTGGTTATGGGCAAATCAATTGGGGCAGTTCGACCGGACCAGCAGTACAATTCAAAATCTCAGTATTAATGCTTTTCATCAGCAACAAATTGGTGACTCAAATTTCAGCTATAAAGCCGGAGTAGATCTTGACCTGCTTCTGGCAGACGAAAATGATATTCGTTTTACACAATTGTTTGCTGCACTTAGCTGGAAATTCCTTCAATTGCAAGTAGGTGCTTTCCCTGAAGATGAAGTTTATGCCGGACTGTCAACCACGAACGGCAATCTGGCAACATCGCGAAATGCACGTCCTCATCCACGAATAAGAGCAGGTTTTAATCGTTTTGTTCCTATATTGGATTGGTTCTCGATAAAAGGTTTTTACGAAGAAGGCCTTTTAAATGACAATCGATACGTAGAAGACACGCATTTACATTACGGAGCCCTTTATTTGCGTTTTGGTAACCCGGAAACCATTCAGATTACCGCTGGTATTGATCAGATGGTAATGTGGGGCGGAACACACCCTGAATACGGAGAATTACCTGGTTGGGACTCCTACTTCAAATACATGACAGCCAGTGCAGGTGGCGAAAATGCCCTAATATTTGATCAAATAAACTCAATGGGAAACAGTTATGGGGTTTATCAAGTTGAATTAAACAAAAACTGGGAAAAACTACATGCAACATTATACGTCAGCCATCCTTATGAAGATCACTCCGGAATGGAGTTTGTTAATTTTGAAGACAACCTGATAGGAATTCACCTTGATTTTAAGAGAGAACAAGCTCTCTTTGAAAATCTGGTATTGGAATATTTTCATACCAAAAACCAAAGTGGAAATTTTTACTTTGAAGACTTCAATAACGGACACAGCACGAACCGAGGTAACGATAATTATTTTAATCATGGTATCTATCTTTCAGGTGTTACTTTCGATAAAATGGCGATTGGGAGTCCGCTTTTTGCACCGGTATTCGTTGAAGATGGAATAAGTAAAGGATTTGAGAACAATCGTTTTTCAGGATTCCATGTTGGAGCAGACGGTTTATTCTCTGAGGTTTTGCACTGGAAAGGTCTATTGACATATTCTAACAACTTCGGACTGTATAACGGGCTAGGAGGTACGACTTACGATCCGTCGCGCCGACAAACATCCGTATTATTTAACCTCAGCTGGAATCCGAAAAAGAAAAAAATTGGTATATCTGGCTCTTTGGCATTTGATCGTGGGAGCCTGTATGATAACGGAAATACCACAACGCGATTGGGAACAATGTTCTCTGTTTTCTATCGTTTAAACTAAGTTATGAATGAATTTATGTCCAAAAAAACTACTCTCAAATTCACCTTATAGCATAAGAAACACCCCACAACACCCTCATTATATGAGACTAATAACACCTGCACTAAGAAATTATTATAGATAATAAAATATAGCTAGGAAATGAAGCTTTTCTGTTTATTTTATATACTTTTGACTTAACAACATACGCAAACAATCCAGTTCTAGAAACTTAGCAATATTTTATGATTAAAAGTACTAATATTAAGAAGCAAGGATCTATACGTTAGATTGCAACTAGTTATAACAAGCACAACATGGAAATAATTTTAATCCTTTCCGCACTCATTCTTTCTTTTGTTATCGTACTGATAGTTGTACCTCCGATTATCCGTACAGCAAAAGCCAAACATTTATTCGAACCTTTTGACGAAAGGAAAGTTCATACAAGGGTGGTTCCGCCATTAGGAGGAGTCGCCATTTTTATAGCTTTTATTCTGAGTGTAATATTTGCTACCGACGGATTAGAATTTAGTGAGTTAAAATACATTATTGCGGGAGTAACACTAATGTTTTTTATTGGTCTAAAAGATGACTTAATGATTATTTCCGCTAGAAAAAAACTAGTTATACAAATAGTCACAGTTATTTTGTTGATCAGTTTTGCCAATGTCCATTTTACAAATTTGCATGGGGTTCTCGGAGAGCACAAAATTGGCCATATCACAGGAATTTCTCTATCATTGTTTGCAATGATCGTTATTATAAACGCCTTCAACCTAATTGACGGTGTTGATGGCTTGGCATCCGGTTTAGGGATGTTAGCTTCATTTGTTTTCGGCACCTGGTTTTATTTAACAGGGAACTATGCAATAGCCATTATGGCATTTGCATTGGTTGGAAGTCTTGCAGCGTTCTTTTTATTCAACGTTTTTGGCAACACTAATAAACTGTTTATGGGAGATACCGGTTCACTAATAATCGGATTACTTATCTCTGTAATGGTTGTCGCCTTTAACGAACTGAATTTAACGGCACCTGAGCCTTATCGAATCGGTGGAGCACCAGCAGTCTCTTTTGCAATTATCATTGTACCGCTTATCGACACGTTACGAGTGATGACAATACGAATAGCTCAGCGACGCTCGCCATTTTCTCCAGATAAAAATCATATCCACCATCGTTTACTTTCGTTACTCAATTCTCATTTAAAAGTAACGCTCACCATATTAGCCGGTAACGTTGTTTTAATTGCAATCGCTCTTGGCCTCAACCACTGGCGATTAAATGTAAACCTACAGTTTGTTGTTATTTTCCTTATTGGCCTTGCATTCTCGCTGGTACCATCTTATGTGTTGCGTGCAAAAACATCGAAAAAAGCATATTCTTCGTAACGACTTGTCTTAAGTGTTCGAATAAGCTTATAGATCAACAGCGCTTTCAAAATCTGTTTTAAATTTGACAGAAGTCTGAACAGCACTTAAACGAGTTTTATCTTTCTTATTCTCTCTATAAAACTTTATTAAGAGTATATCTTCACCAAAGCCATCTACCACACTACTTTCTCCTTTCTTTCGTGACATCGGTCCGTCACAATTTCCTCTCCACTTCTATTTTTCCATTGCTGAATAACACTTTTATTTCTGATTAATAACATTTTATAGGCAAAGCATTTTATGTAAATTTAGATTAAACCATAAAAACTACTGCCATGCCTAAAATTCGTAGAATCGATGCCCTCAACTACCACAAAAAACATCGTCCCGGAAAAATAGAGGTAGTTCCAACAAAACCGCATAACACGCAATACGATCTGTCGTTGGCTTACACGCCGGGAGTAGCGCAACCTTGCCTCGAAATTGAGAAGGACAAGGATAATGCATATAAATACACGGCAAAAGGAAACCTTGTAGCAGTAATTTCGAACGGAACAGCGGTTTTGGGACTTGGAGATATCGGGCCGGAAGCCGGAAAGCCTGTTATGGAGGGAAAAGGTTTATTGTTTAAGATTTTTGCTGATGTTGATGTTTTCGATATTGAGGTAGATGAAAAAGATCCCGACAAACTGATAGAAGTAGTAAAAGCGATCGCACCTACTTTTGGAGGCATAAACCTGGAGGACATCAAAGCTCCCGAATGTTTTAAAATTGAAGAAACACTTCGTAAACAACTCAATATTCCTGTGTTTCACGACGACCAGCATGGAACAGCAATCATTTCTGCAGCAGCATTGCTCAATGCACTGGAGTTGAATAAAAAACTAATTGAAGATATTCAGGTAGTAGTTAGCGGAGCCGGAGCAGCTGCTGTATCGTGCGCCAAATTGTACATCAGCATGGGCGTTGAACCCGAAAACATTGTAATGGTCGACAGCAAGAGCGTGATCAACCGCGAACGCACCGACTTGAATGAGATCAAACAACAATTTATTACCAATAGAAAAATCAATACGCTGGAAGAAGCCATGAAAGATGCCGATGTATTTCTGGGGCTTTCTGTTGCCGATGTGGTCAGCAAAAAAATGATCAAATCAATGGCTAAAAATCCGATCGTTTTTGCCATGGCCAATCCTAACCCGGAAATCTCTTATGAAGATGCCACGGCGGCTAGAAAGGACATAATCATGGCCACCGGACGAAGTGATTATCCGAACCAAATTAACAATGTGCTGGGATTCCCTTTCATTTTCAGAGGAGCGCTGGATGTGCGGGCAACAACCATTAACGAAGAAATGAAAATTGCGGCTTCGAAAGCACTGGCAAAACTGGCAAAAGAATATGTGCCCGAGATGGTTGCCAAAGCCTATAACATGAAAAACATTGTATTTGGTAAAGACTATATCATTCCGAAACCACTCGATCCACGTTTAATTACTACTGTTTCGTCGGCAGTGGCTCATGCTGCCATGGAAAGCGGGGTTGCACGCAACCCCATAAAAAGCTGGACAGCATATGAGCGTGAGTTAACCGAACGACTGGGAATTGACAACCGTCTGATTATGGCCATTCGCACCAAAGCGAAACAAGATCCAAAACGTATTGTATTTGCCGAGGCCAACAGTTTCCGCATTTTAAAAGCCGTACAATTTGTGATTCGCGAAGGAATTGCCAAACCGATTCTGTTGGGAAATAAAGAGAAAATTCAGGCGCTGATAAGAGAGAATCAGCTGGATATCGACAATGTTCCAATTATCGATGTTTGTGAATCGGTAAGCGATGAAAAACGTCATCAATTTGCAAAAATCCTTTACGAAAAACGTAAACGCAAAGGAATGACGTACAATGAGGCGGTAGAAAAAATGATGAATCGCGACTATTATGGTTCGATGATGGTGGAAACAGGCGAAGCGGATGCTTTTATTTCCGGATTTTCCAGAAAATACTCTTCTACCATTCGTCCCACTCTGCAGGTAATTGGAGTGAAAAAGGATTATAACCACATTGCAGGAATGTATATGCTGTTAACCAAACGTGGCCCGTTGTTCCTGGCCGATACAACAGTAAATATGAATCCTTCGGCACAAACACTGGCCGATACCACATTACTTACCGCAGCTGAAGTTCGTAAATTTAATATCGAACCTCGGATCGCGCTGCTCTCCTACTCTAACTTTGGCGCCTACAAAGGCGAAGGCAGCCCGATCAGAGTAAAAGAGGCCGTACAAAAGCTTCATGAGAGTGTTCCGGATTTAATTGTTGATGGCGAAATGCAAGCCAATTATGCACTGAACGGCAAGTTGCGGTATTCACGCTACCCATTTAACAAACTGGGCGATCAGGACGCAAATACCTTAATTTTCCCCAACCTGAGTTCGGGAAATATTACCTACAAGATTTTACAGGCATTGGGTCCTTACGAGGCTATCGGTCCGATTTTGATGGGTATGAAAAAACCGATCCATATTTTGCAACGCGACAGTACCGTACGCGAAATCATCAACATGACAGCCATAGCTGTTATCGATGCGCAGGACAGTAACGCTGAGTAAATAGCTGATGCAAACATAGAAATGCCGGAGCTCATAATCGAACTCCGGCATTTTTATTTATTGAATTTACGAATGTCTTCCTTTTTAGAATCCAACTCCAACCCCAATACTGAAATAGGGTTCCCAATCTTTGTAGGGTGAATTTTCATGATTCAGTACATCAAACAGCACCTGGGCATTCAACCATGTATTCCTTGAAATCGGCTGGCTGTATCCTCCACCCACATAAAACATGGGTACCAATTTTCGGTCCTCAGGAAAATAAAATTTGTAACTCATCAATTCAAATTCAGTGTGCGCATATAAACGCGGAGTTACCCGATATCGGCTAAAAATACTGGCTCCATAATTTGACCCATTTCGATCTTCATCATTACCATAACTAACATATTCGTACGACACCTGTGTTCCGGCCGATAATTTTGGAGTAAGTTTATACGCAACCAAAGGCTGAGCTCCAATAACGCTGTAATTCTTGCTAAAATTCATGCTTACATAACCGCCATAATAAATCCGGCTTTTGTCGAGTTTTGGCTTGGGTAAAGTTGTTTCTTCCTGTTGGTCAACTACCGTTGTATCCTGCACTTGTGCAAATAATGATGCAGAAAAAATGAGTAATACAACAAGTAAAAATGAAATTTTCATCGCTTGTGGTTTTAATTTAATGATGATAAGATACACATAAAATAGGTTTCGAAGCAACAAAATCCGTAATGAAAACGCTTGAAAAAACAGCTTTGTGCGAAAAATTGCTTTCACGTATCGTATTTTAAAATTCAACACTATTTTTGCTTTTATGAATATCGACAAATATCCATCGCGACTACTGGAAACCGCTGTTAACGAATTCTCGAAACTACCCGGCATTGGACGAAAAAGTGCTTTGCGCCTTGTTTTGCACCTTTTAAGGCAAGACAAAGAGGAAGTTAATTCGTTTGGGAACAGCTTGATACAACTGCGAAACGAAATAAAACACTGCAAAATTTGCCATAACATTTCGGATAGCGACACTTGCCAGATTTGTTCCAATCCGTCGCGCAACGAAAGTGTAATTTGCGTGGTGGAGAATATCCGCGATGTAATGTCGGTGGAAAATACTCACCAGTTTAACGGACTTTACCACGTGCTGGGAGGAATAATCTCTCCGATGGATGGAATTGGGCCGGCCGAATTAGAAATCGACTCACTGATTGAACGCGTAGATTCGGGAAAAGTGGTTGAAATTATTCTCGCACTTTCAACCACCATGGAAGGCGATACCACCAACTTTTACATCTATCGAAAGTTAAAAGGCAAAGAAGTAAAAATTTCGACGCTGGCCCGAGGTGTTTCCATTGGCGACGAACTGGAATACACCGATGAGATTACTCTTGGCCGTTCTCTAATGAACCGAGTTCCATTCGAAAGTTCACTTGGAAAATAAATCTCACATCAGAAAGGCGGATTTTTTTCGTTATGAAAAGGAAACCTTACATTTGAGAATCGTTATTAAGCAACTATAAAAGTCGTTTTCATAAGCCTGCCGCTTCATACAGCAACAGTCGATTTGAAAATGCCAGCTCTGAAAAATGGATATTTCAATTGTTATTGTCAACTACAACGTAAAACATTTTCTGGAACAATGCCTCCACTCGGTTGAGAAGGCTTTGCAGAATGTACAAGGCGAAGTTTTTGTTGTTGATAATAACTCGGTTGATGGCTCAGCGCAGTTGATAAACGAGAAGTTTCCCAATGTTACTTTCATCCAGAACACTGAGAATGTTGGATTTTCAAGAGCTAATAATCAGGCCATTCAGCAGTCGAATGGCAAATATGTTTTGTTGTTAAATCCGGACACTGTTGTTGAGGAAGATACTTTTGAAAAGGTTATATCTTTTATGGAATCGCACCCCGATGCCGGTGGCCTTGGTGTAAAAATGATCGATGGAAAGGGTGTTTTTCTCCCTGAATCAAAACGAGGATTGCCAACGCCGTGGGTTGCATTTTATAAAATGTTTGGTTTGTCGAGGCTTTTTCCGAAATCAAAGAAATTCGGGAAATATCATCTGTCCTATCTGGATAAAGATGAAGTTCATGAAATTGATGTGCTGGCAGGAGCCTTCATGCTACTTCGCAAATCGGCACTCGACAAGGTTGGGTTGCTTGATGAAACCTTTTTTATGTATGGCGAAGACATTGATCTTTCGTACCGCATTCAAAAAGGAGGATATAAAAACTATTATTACCCCGAAACAACGATTATCCATTACAAAGGAGAAAGCACCAAAAAGGGCTCGCTGAACTACGTGAAGGTATTTTACAATGCCATGGTAATTTTTGCGCGGAAACATTTTTCGGGAAGTAAAGCAAGTATTTTTGCGCTGTTAATTAACCTTGCCATATATTTCCGGGCGTTGTTATCGGCATCAAAACGCGTTTTGCAAAAAATATATATTCCGGTTGTAGATGCTTTGTTAATTTTCGCCGGATTCTGGCTGATCACTCCAACGTGGGAACAATTCCGTTTTCATCAACCCGATTACTACCCACCTGAATTCATGCAATTTGTGGTACCCGTTTACTGTCTGTTTTTTCTATTTGGAATCCTTTTTTCCGGCGGCTATATAAAGCCGGTTAGCATTTACAAAGTTGGCCGGGGAATTCTTTGGGGATTAATATCGCTGCTTCTGGCGTATTCGCTGGTTGATGAACAATACCGCTTTTCGCGCGCTTTGATTTTATTAGGCACAGCTTGGTCGGGAGTCATACTTATCGCTTACCGTTTACTGGGGCACTGGTTTAAAATAAGCGATTTCCGACTTAACTCGCAACGTACCCGAAAAATTGCCATTGTCGGACATTCGAAAGAGGCACGCCGCGTTCAACAGATTTTGGAAGAAACCCGGATTCGATCGCAGATGGCCGGTTTTATTGCCCTCGACAGCAGCGATAAAGGTCAGAATTACATGGGCGAGTTGAGCCAATTGGAGGAGATCATTCGGATTAACCGCATTGATGAGATTGTTTTTTGTGCTGAAAACATCAGTTCGGCCGATATCATTAAAGCAATGCTTGATTTGAGCCGATTAGATATTGATTACAAAATTGCGCCACCGGAAAGTGCAAGTATTATCGGAAGTAATTCCATTCATACTGCCGGCGATCTTTATGTGGTGAATTTGAATGCTATTTCAAAATCCGGCAACAAGCGTAAAAAACGATTCCTGGATCTGGTTTCGGCAACACTGATTTTAATCCTGAGCCCGGTTTTAATCTGGTTCACCGGAAACAAAGGAAACTTTATCAAAAATATTTTCAAGGTAATTGTAGGGAAAAAATCCTGGATCGGATACATTCCAAACGCCGCTGAAGAAAGCAAACTTCCAACGCTAAAAGAAGGAATTTTACATCCGGGAGATCGATTTCCGGGATTAGAGTTGGATAAAGAAAAATCAGTTCAATTAAACCGATTATATGCAAAGGATTACAATTTATTGTCGGACGTTGAGCTTTTGTTAAAAGGCTGGAAACACCTTGACAGGTAATCACCAAAACAAAGAAGATGAAGGAAAAACTAAGCTTTGGAAAAATAATACTCAGGCCCCTTGAACCGGAAGATATTGACCTGTTGTACCAATGGGAAAACAATACCGAAATTTGGGAAGTAAGTAACACCAAAACTCCTTTCTCGAAACACATTCTTGCCCAGTACCTGTTAGAGTCGGCAAAAGATATTTACGAAACCAAACAGCTTCGTTTGGTTATCGAAACCACAGACAAAAAGCCTGTTGGCGCCATTGACCTTTTTGACTTTGAGCCGTTCCACATGCGGGCCGGAGTTGGTATTCTTATTCATAAAAGCGACGACCGTAAAAAAGGTTACGCCGGCGATGCCCTCAACGCTTTATCCGGTTACGCATTCGAATTTCTGGGATTAAGGCAATTATACGCCAACATTACTTCCGATAATTGGGGCAGTATACAGTTATTCGAAAAAGCAGGTTTTTCCCGTAGCGGCGTCAAAAAAGACTGGATCAAAACTTTCTCCGGCTGGAAAGATGAGCTGTTTTATCAGAAGTTTCTGGGGTAAAATTCATTCAATCCCAAGACTCATTCACGACCAATAATTTTTTTGCACCGTCTTTCAAGGCGGTGACCTGGAATATTCTACCTTAATCTGATTTTTTAGGATTTTGGCAATTTGAAATTTACCAAAATCCTAAAAAATCATTGTTGCCATCTTTGTTACTTAACACCGCTCTAAAGAACGGTGCAAAGAATAATTCAAAATACCGGAATTTCTTTCAAAAAAGAATAGCTGTTCTTTTCATAATCGATCTCACAGGCAAAATGCTGCATTCCGTTCGACACCACAACCCTTTCAACACGTAAAGCCATATTGTAGCGCACTACCTGATCAAAAGCATTTTGAGTAATTTTCACGTTTGGCGCCTTAAATTCAGCGATTAAATGTGGATTTCCGTTGCGTTGATAGATAAGCAAATCAAAACGGCGTTGTTGTTGATTTACTTTTATTTGCTTTTCCACAGCCATTAAATTCTGCGGATAGTTCTTTTCCTGTATCAAGTATTGAATAAAATTCTGGCGCACCCACTCTTCCGGCGTCAGCACCACAAATTTTTTCCGGATCGAATCAAATATGAAGGTCTTACTATTTTCTGTTTTTGTTCGGAAAGCATATTCCGGCAAATTCAGTTTGTACATAATCTTCTCAATAACTTATTAACTCAACTTGGCTGGCGAGCACTAAAAATGTACATTTGTGTTCGCCTTAAAACCAATTGTATTCCTATTTGTTCAAAGGTAGAATAATTCAGCTTATGAAGACGAAAAAAGAAATTGTTGACAACTGGCTACCGCGATATACCGGTAAAAAGCTCGATGAAATTGGCAAGTATATTTTGCTCACTAATTTTCAGGATTACGTAGAACGATTTGCACGAAAATTTGAGGTTCCGGTTGAAGGAACTGATAAGAATATGCCCAGTGCAACTGCCGAAGGAATTACCATGATCAATTTTGGAATGGGAAGTCCTAACGCAGCCACAGTAATGGATTTGTTGAGTGCAATTCATCCAAAAGCTGTTTTGTTCCTGGGAAAATGTGGTGGTTTAAAAAAGAAAAATCAACTGGGTGATTTTATTCTGCCGATTGCCGCCATTCGTAGCGACGGAACATCGGCAGATTACCTGCCACCGGAAGTTCCGGCGCTTCCCGCTTTTAACCTGCAGCGTGCGGTTTCTCATATTCTTCGAAATTCGGAGCAGGATTACTGGACAGGCGTTGTTTTTACAACTAACCGCCGGGTTTGGGAATACGACGATCGATTTAAAAAATACCTCAAAAAAACACGGGCAATGGCTGTCGATATGGAAACAGCAACCCTGTTTACCGTTGGTTTCGCCAACCAAATACCTACCGGCGTTTTGTTACTGGTTTCCGATCAGCCTATGATTTCTACCGGCGTAAAAACCGACAAAAGCGATCAATATGTTTCGTCTTCGTATGTAGAGAGACATATTCAAGCCGGTATCGATGCATTGCTGGAAATTAAAAACCACGGACTTTCTGTAAAACACTTACGATTCTAAAATGGAGTATAGCGACATACTGCACAATTTGAAAAAATGCATCTACCACCCTATTTATTTGCTTCAGGGTGAAGAGGCTTATTTTATTGATGAGATTTCGGATTACATTGAAGACAATGTGCTGACGGATGCCGAAAAAGGGTTTAACCAAACCATATTTTATGGCAAAGATTCCGATCCGGTTACGATAGTTGAAGCATCGTTGCGTTTTCCGATGATGGCCAGCAAGCAGGTAATTATTGTAAAAGAGGCACAAAGTCTGAGCAAAATCGATACGCTGACATCGTATGCCGAAAAGCCGCTGGCTTCAACAATTTTGGTGTTGGCTTACAAATACAAAAACCTCGATTCGAGAACAAAACTGGCCAAAGCCATAAAAAAGAATGGTGTACTTTTTACTTCAAAAAAACTGTACGAAAACAAAATACCAGGTTGGATAGATGGCTTTTTGAAACGTCATAATTACACCATAACGCCACAAGCGGCGTTGTTACTGACTTCGTATTTGGGTACGGATTTAAGCAAAATTGCCAACGAATTGAATAAACTGGTAATTGCCGTAAAAGACACTACCAAAATCACGCCTGATCATATTGAAAAAAATATCGGCCTTAGCAAAGAGTTTAATATTCTGGAGCTTCAGAATGCACTGGGTGAAAAGAACGTATTAAAAGCCAACCGGATCATTAATTATTTTGGTTCTAATCCAACTTTAAATCCGATACAGAAAACTGTGGCCGGTTTGTATTTCTATTTTTCGAAACTTTTTACCTACCATTTCCTTAAAAATAAATCGGAACGAAATGTTGCTGCCGAGCTTCGCGTTCATCCTTTCTTTGTAAAAGATTATGTGTCTGCAGCCAAGCGCTACTCTCCTACCAAGCTGTACGAAATAATGGGTATTTTGCGTGAGTACGACATGAAAAGTAAAGGGTTCAATGTGTCAACAATGGTTGAAACCGGAGACCTGCAAAAGGAAATGATCTATAAAATTTTACACTAATGATAGTTTGGTTTATCATCGGCGTAACTGCCGTTATTTCATATATTGCCTTTCAAAACCGCGAGTTATCGGCAAAGCTGCAGTTTAATGCGGCGCAAATTATTCACCGCAAAGAATACTACCGATTGGTGAGTCACGCCTTTATTCATGCCAGTTGGGCACATTTGGGCGTAAACATGCTGGTGCTGTATTTTTTCGGACGAAATACGGTTCTTTATTTTGGCTATTATTTTGGAAATAAAGCCACGGCTTATTTTCTGCTGCTATATTTTGGCGGTATTTTGGCCTCGAATATTTGGAGCCTGATAAAGCATAAAAACAACTATTACTACAATGCAGTTGGCGCTTCGGGAGCTGTATCTGCAGTGCTTTTTGCAACTATATTTTTCCAGCCATGGGAGCCACTGTATTTATTTGCAGTTATACCTATTCCAGGTATTTTGTTTGCTGCCGGTTACCTTTTTTACTCGTATCAAATGAGTAAACGACAATCGGACAACGTAGCACACGACGCCCACTTTCTGGGAGCCGTTTTTGGGTTCATTTTCCCGATTTTGCTGAAGCCGGATTTATTCACCCGCTTTATCGACAACCTGTTTTCGTTCCTGTAATTTATGGCCTACCTGCTTGTAAATAATCAAATTTTAAAAGAAGCAGAAACCAACCTTACACCATTTCTGTTAAGCACCCCTGAAGTGTACAAACACAGCATTTGGTTTGGGTTTGGTGGTATTCCTTTGCTCGACGAAAACCTGGACATCCTGGAATTAGAATTCAAAACGCTGGGACACGATCTTCCGGACCTTTTTAAAAACCGCCGTGAATTATTCCGGCTGTTAAAACGGACGCTCAATAAAAACCGTTTTTACCGAACAGGACTCATTACTTTTCAGTTTTTTATCGCTGATGATAAAATCGATTACCTGGTTACCTGTAAAGCTTTTGAAGATTTCGATTTCCAGATAAATGAGCAAGGATTGCTTATCAGTATTTCAGATTCTAAATTGTTAAGTTACTCGCGAAACAACAATTCGAGATTTGGGAAAGCAACATTATGGAAACAGGTTCGTGCTGAAATTACGGATAACACCAATCGGGCGGCAGTTATTCTAAATGAAAAGGATATGGTGTGCGAGGGCATTGCCTCCAATGTATTTATGGTAAAGGATAATATTCTTTTTACACCATCAATAAACACCGGGTGTTACTCCGATACAATTCGTCCGGAAGTTATTCGGATAGCCAATGATTTGAACATGAAAGTCGTTGAAGCAGATGACCTGGAAACGAAACATCTTTTGCAGATGGATGAAATATTCTTTGCCTCTGAAGCGCAGGGAATACAGTGGGTTTTAGGATTTGAAAACCGTAGATACGTGCACCAATACACCGACCGGATTTATGCCTCGTTAAATAAGTTTTTAGAAAAGAAAACTGAAAATCAGAAATGAAAATGGTTTAATTAAGCGCAGGATTCTCTGGGAAATTCTCCCAAACGGAATAACGGTTACCGGCCTTTTTCACAAAATCGAACCACGAAGATTCACTCAAATCTTTCATTACTTCGTTTTGCTCAACATCGGTTACCAACCACGAATCTTCTTTTAGTTCGTCTTCCAGCTGACCGCCATCCCAGCCCGAATAACCAAGGAAAAAGCGGATATCTGAAGAATTTATCTTTCCGCTGCGAATATCTCTTTTCAACACTTCAAAATCGCCGCCCCAATACAAGTCGCCCATTACATGAATACTGCCCGGAAGTTTATCGCCAAGTTTATGGATAAAATACACCGAATCAGTAGAAACAGGTCCTCCGAGATAAACATCGGCATTAAAATCAGGGAAATCGGGGAAAGCATCCTGCACCGGAAAATCGACCTTTTTATTCAGAATAAAACCCACCGCGCCTTTTTTACTGTAGGCAACCAAAAAAACCACAGAACGGTTGAAATAATTGCCGGACAAAAATGGTTCAGCAATCAAAATTCGCCCTTTTTGCGGTGCAATGTTGTTCGATTTTATTTTGAATATGTCAAGATTCTCGTTCATTGTAAAAGCAATATAAGAAATTTATGCTGGCTATCAAATAGCTGTTTATCTTACACTACTTTGTAACGGATTTATTAACAGAATGTTCTAGTTGAGGGAAATTATTGTTTACCAAAAGTTGATCTACTCTTCTTCAACAATAATGAAAACATCTTCGTCGGGTTTTGACATCTGGTACTGTTCGCGGGCAAATTTTTCGAGTTCCTCTTTTCCTTTATTCAGGTCCTGAAGTTTTTGTCTGTCGGAGACAATTCGTTCCTGGTAATACTCTTTTTGTTGCTTCAACTCATTCAGCTGACGCTTGCTTTTTACATGAGAAACAATGCTGTTCTCGTCAAAAAATATTATCCAGACAGCAAAAAGTATACTGACAATGACAAATTTATTGCCTATGGTTTTAAAAAACCTGGATTGAAATATTTCTTTCTTCATGATTCCCAAATGTTGTTACAAAAGTAGAATCTTTCGCGACCAAAAAAAAGAGGAACCGAACAATTCCGATTCCCCTTTTTCAACAGTTTAACCTTAATATCTATTTGTTATCCGGTTGAAAGTTCGGATAAGTATAATCTACAGGTGGTACAAAGTTTTCTTTGATTGTGCGGATTGCAGTCCAACGAAGCATGTTAAAGATAGAACCTGCTTTATCGTCGGTACCCGAACCACGCGCGCCACCAAATGGCTGCTGGCCTACAACAGCACCTGTTGGCTTGTCGTTAATATAGAAGTTACCGGCACAGTTTTCAAGACGTTTTGAAATCTTCTCGATATTGTAACGGCTTTGCGACCAAACAGCACCAGTAAGTGCGTAAATCGAAGTTGAATCAACCAAGTCAAGTGTTGCATCCATGTCTTCGTCTTCGTATACGTAAACAGTAAGAACCGGACCAAACAACTCTTCTTTCATGGTAATGTAATCTGGTTTTTTAGCCAGAATAACCGTTGGCTCAACAAAATAACCAACTGATTTATCGCAGTTTCCACCAAAGATAACTTCAGCATCTTCGTCTTCTTTTGCACGATCGATAAAACCTTTCAGTTTATCAAACGACGACTCGTCGATTACAGCATTTACAAAGTTGGTGAAATCTTCAACCGGTCCCATTTTCACGGTAGCCAGCTCAGCACCAAAAATCTCTTTTACCTCAGGCCAGATACTTGCAGGAACATAACATCTTGAAGCTGCAGAACATTTCTGTCCCTGGTATTCGAAAGCACCGCGCAACATGGCAATTGCCAATTCGCGTTTTTTAGCTGTTGGATCAGCAAAAATGAAGTCTTTACCACCAGTCTCACCTACGATACGTGGGTATGATTTGTATTTGTAAATGTTCTCGCCAATAGTTTTCCAAATGCTTTGGAATACAGCAGTTGAACCTGTGAAGTGAATTCCGGCAAACTCAGGGTGAGTAAGCACAGTATCGGCAGCAACAGGACCCGATGCATAAACCAGGTTGATAACACCATCAGGTAAACCGGCTTCTTTGAAGATTTCCATGATTACACCAGCTGAATAAACCGCAGTTTTCGATGGTTTCCAAACAGCAACGTTACCCATCATAGCAGGTGCAGCTGGAAGGTTTCCGGCGATTGATGTAAAGTTGAATGGTGTTAATGCGTAAATAAAACCTTCCAACGGACGGTACTCGTTGTAGTTCCAGATACCTTTTGCTGATTCAGGCTGGATTTTGTAAATCTCAGTCATTACCTGAACACCAAAACGTAAAAAGTCAGCGAACTCACAAGCAGCGTCAATTTCAGCCTGGAAAGCATTTTTTGATTGTCCTAACATCGATGCAGCATTGATTTTTGCACGATATGGACCTGCCAAAAGATCAGCGGCTTTCAGGAAAATTGAAGCGCGGTGTTGCCAAGACAAGTTTGCCCATTCTTCTCTGGCTTCCAAAGCAGCATCGATAGCCATTTCAACGTGGCTCGCATCACCCTGGTTATAATGACCTAAAGTATGTGCAATTTCGTGAGGTGGGAACATTCTTACTTTTCTGTCGGTAAAAACTTCTTTACCACCAATAATCATTGGCTGATCGAGTTCTTCCGAACGTAACTCCTGCAATTTAGCCTGCAGCTCTGCTCTTTCCGGAGATCCCGGAGCATAACTTAAAACCGGTTCATTTTTAGCAACCGGAACGTTGTAATTTCCTTTTGGCATAATTCTACAATATTTATCGTTTATTAATTCTTCAGATCTGTTTATGCAAAACTAAAAAATCGCATTTTCTCAAAGCATAACAAAAATCATAATCGGAAAAATCGGAATAAATCAACCTTCTTATAGCCAAACATTTAGAAGGAATGACGCCGAAAACAAAACAAAAATCAGGTTTTCAGTTTCCCATTTTGACAAAATTTCCCTGAAAAATCGTTTGTTTTGGCGGGACGTACCTGTTTTTTAATATTTTTACATTATTGTTAAATGAGGATTTATAAAACATTAGCAGAAAGATTCTGGGCTGCTAAATCGGACATTGAAAAAAGGCAGCTTTTTCAGCTTCTATTGTTTTGGGGAGTTGCAGGCGTACTGTCTCTAATTTTATCCATCCGCGAAATCCTGCTTTCGGAACCTAAAAGCGACCTTGTTGGTTACCTTCTTCTTTTATCGGCTTCAATTTTGGCCATTGTTTGCACATTTAACGCAAAAAAGAATTGCTCCACCAATGTTATTTTTTCGTTACCCGTTTTTATCTACGCCTTTTACATCTCAGATTTAACACAACATGCACCATTAATTGAAACCGTACATCTTTCGGTTTGGTGGTTAATGGCCGGACTGGTTTTCCTCTACTATTTCTCGATGATGGAAGTTCGGGGTGTAATTTACTTTTTTGTGTCGCTGGCACTGATTTGTTTTCAGTTGCAAAAAGCGGGGCATTTAAGCGATGCTTTTAGTTATTTCGATCCTTTTGCCAGCAACCCGATCTTAATATTCACCGCCTTTTTCCTGGTAACATTCTATCTCCGGAAAAAACTGATTACAAACATCGAAGTTCTTACCGAGGAAATTGACTCGAAAACCGAAGCGATTAACCGTGTTTTGCAAAACTCATCGTTTCTTATTTCGCGGTTGCGTGCTGTTCGAGACGAAGACGGAAATATCACCAACCTGGTGGTTGAAAAAATAAACAATGCATTTGAGGCGGCTTTTAAACGCAACTTGTACGAGGTGCAGGAGCAGGAAGCTGAATATGTGTTCGACCTTATTTTTAAAGGCCGGTTTGATGTGAACAAAACCGTGCTTTTCAATAAAAAGAGTGTTAGTGAGTTTTATGCCAGAAACCTTGACAAATGGTACAAAGTACATGTAATAAATCCTTCGTACAACTCGTACTACCTGGCTTTTGAAGATATTACAAAAACCATAAAGCAGATTGCAGATCTCGAAGCGAGCAAACGGCGCTACAAAGTACTGCTGGAAGCTATTCCTGATATTTTCTTTGTAATCGACAAGGATGGAATTTACGAGGACTTTGTAATTAAAGAGGGCGACCTGTTTAAAATTGAAGACTCGAATATTATTGGCAGCTCGATTTTTAACGCCGGGTTCCCGGATAAAATGGCCAATAAAATTTACTCCTGCATTCAGCACTGTATTAAAAACGACTCAATTGAAAGTATCGAATACTCGTTAAACACGCCCAACGGAACTTTTATGTTCGAAATGCGCCTGGCGAAACTAAATGCCAACGCGGTAATTTCGGTGGCGCGCGATATCACCAAACGCAAAACTGCTGAATTCGGTCTGGAAAAAGCACTCGTAAAAGCAGAAGAATCCGATCGGTTAAAATCAGCGTTCCTCGCCAATTTGTCGCACGAGATTCGCACCCCAATGAACATTATCTCGAACTTTACCAGAATGTTGGCCGACGATTCCCTTGACGGGATGGAACGCCTGCAACTTACCGATGCCATTACGCAAAATGGTCAGCAGTTGTTGAATATGATCGACAACACGGTTCATCTGGCAAAAATTGAAACCGAGAATATTCCTGTAAACACTTCTTTCAACAAAATAAATCCGCTCCTTCGCGATATTTACAATGCCTATTTTGCCGAACTTCCCGATAGCAAGGATATTCGCATCAGTTTAAAAACCGATGTTGCCACTCCTGAATTTGGCTTCTCAACCGATCCTCAGTTACTTAAAGAGGTGATGACAATTCTGGTTGACAACGCTGTAAAATACACATTAAGCGGTCAGGTAACTTTTGGCTTCGAAATGGTACGTAACGACTTTATCAAGTTCTATGTTGCCGATACGGGAATTGGTATTCCTGAAGAAGACTACGAACACATCTTTAGCCGTTTTTACCGCGTGCAAAATAAAATAAACCAGACAACTTCAGGCTCCGGAATTGGATTGCCAATTGCCCAGCATTACGTTACGCTTTTGGGCGGAGAATTGGAGTTTGAATCAAAAGTGGATAAAGGAAGTAATTTCTGGTTTATGCTACCTTTTAGCGACGGACGTGGTTACATGAAAATCGTTAGTTAATGTCAGTTGGCAGTCGCAGTTAACAGTCTTCAGTGGCTGCTTTCAATTGGCAGCATCAAACATTTCAAACAACAGAAACCAGTTAGTACCTGTTTATAACTGAATTTAATTGACGATATCCAACCAATCTGTCGTAACGGCCGGCTAAATCGCGGTAATACACCAGAATCTGATAATCGTTGTTCGTTTCCCAAAAGCTTCCTTCAATATTGGTATGGTCGGCCACTTTTGATCCTTGTGGCACATAAACGTAGATATAATTATAATAGCCTTGTTTTAGCAACAATGTCAATTCGTATTCTCCGCGATCGAAATTATAGGTCATTTCGTTGCTTTTGTTCGCGTTCCAGTTGCTTAATGCACCAAACACATTTACCGATCCGCCAAGCAGCGGTGCTTCAAGCGGCAGCGTAAAATGTACAAAAGTATAATCACATTCGGTATCAAAATCGCGCACCTCCTGATCCTGGCTTTCCACCACGTACATTCCGTTCATTTCTTCGTACGAGAAGAACGGTTTATTCGCACGCACTTCATCAATTTTAACTGTTTTATGAAAATACGGGCGGTGAAAATCGGTAGCGATTATATTCTCTCCATTCATACGGTTAGTCCGGTTATCGAAATAACGAAACTCGTTGCCTGCCGGAAATACATTTTCGCGGTTATAATCGTAATCCAAAATCCGGTCGCGGATGTACAGCGGCTTTAAATCGCGAATGGCATTATCCCAGCGGTTATTCTGCATAATTACCACTTTCACTTCTTCCCGCGGATTTAATATCGACAAATTGGGATGGTATATTTTAAAATCTACTTCGTGGTTGCTGCCTTCAAAAGCATCGGCAGTGGCACGCCGAACTGTACCTTCAATACGCACTGCGTTTTCGTAAATATGAAAACGTTTCGACAGAACCACGTTTTCCTTGTCCTGATTTTCGTAAACCACCAAAACATAATTTCCCGAAAGTTTTAAGCGCATTTGGTCGTTGGGTATTTCAATTCGGTAATTTACATAGCTAAAGGTGGTGTTAAACGACATGGCGTAATCATCAACCGGATTTTCTATAAAACCATCGATATATTCGTCCTGCGAAATAAAACTCTCGTTCCAGTCGGCATCGCAATGAATTACTGTGTAATAGTAATCTTTCACCCCTTCCGAAAGGTCATCGAATTTAAAAACCAGTGTCATGTTTTCGTTCAGTCCCATTATCGGGTTCGAGAGTTCGAAACCTTTCCGGAAGGCCTGCACCGTTTTTATATTCTCGCGGTTAATGGCATTTTCGTAATAAAAATTCTCCTCCTGCCCCATTACTCCGGCACTGAAAATCAGAAACAATATAGTGGTAAAAAAAACGGTTCTCATTTGCTATTTGCTTTGTTATTGTTGGTAATGTTTTGCCGGTTTCGTTTTGTAAACAATAGTTTTACAAAACAGTTTCCGGTTACTGGCAATTGTACTGCAAAAGTAGTGCCTGCCTCATTAAAACGTAAAAATCTGTAAATCGTATCTTATATCAAAACCGAAAACACAAATTTCGTATAAATATGCTGGCTTTTTATAGTTAAATCGCGAAAATAGATAACAAAATGTTAATTTAATCTGAAGATAAATAACGATAAAATTGATTTTTTATTTTACTCAATACCTGACACTTACGCATACTATTTCAACATCCACATATCTTCATATTTGAAACCGTTGAACTTTTGCTATAAACCATTGCGAAAAGCCAATTAAATTGATACTTTTGCCCACTTAAAAATAATACATTCTTAATTCAATATGTCAGAAGTAATTAAGTTAAGGAAAGGGCTTAATATAAAGCTAAAAGGAAGTGCAGAAAAGGCACTTGACAAATTGCCGGTTCCGGCAACAGTAGCTCTGAAACCCACCGATTTTCCGGGACTTACTCCAAAACTTAGTGTAAAAGTGGATGCTGAGGTAAAAGCCGGCGACGCTTTATTCTACGACAAATATCATCCTGAAATCTTGTTTACAGCTCCTCTTGGAGGAAAAGTAGTATCGATTAACCGTGGTGAGCGTCGTAAAATTTTGGAAGTAGTTATTGCAACCGACGAGAAAGCTGGTTCAGCCGAATTTAAAAAAGCTGATCCATCAACCTTATCGGCGGAAGAGGTGAAGGAACAAATTTTGAAAAGTGGTATATGGCCGTTAATCAAAAAACGTCCGTATGGTATTATCGCCAATCCGGAGGAGAAACCAAAAGCCATTTACATTTCAACATTCGACACGGCTCCATTGGCACCCGATTACAATTTTGTTATCGAAGGGCAAATGGATACATTCCAAACCGGTGTTAACGCATTGGCTCAACTAACCGAAGGAAAAGTAAACCTTGGAGTTTCGAAGGATTCTGCTTTTACATCGGTAAAAAATGTTGAAATCAATACGTTTGAGGGTCCTCACCCTGCAGGTAACGTTGGTATTCAAATCGCCAATACATCTCCGATTAACAAAGGAGAAGTGGTTTGGACCATTAACGTTCAGGATGTATTGTTTATTGGTCGCCTGTTCGAAACCGGAAAAGTTGATTTTACAAAAACTGTTGCTTTAACCGGATCAGAGGTTAAAACACCTAAATATTACCAAACTACTTTGGGTGCACCTGTTGCTACAATAGTTGGTGGTAAATTGGTAGAAGCCGATTACAACCAGCGTATTATCAGCGGTAACGTACTTACCGGAACCAAAGTATCTGAAAAAAGCTATGTTGGATTTTACGATTCGCACATCAGTGTTATTCCTGAAGGCGATGAGTACGAATTTTTAGGCTGGGCCGATCCTGGTTTTAACAAATTCAGTGCAACCAAAGCCTATTTCGGAAAATTGTTCCCGAAAAAAGAGTACACAATGAATGCCAACATACATGGTGGCGAACGCGCTTTTGTTTTGTCGAACCAATACGAAAAACTGGTTCCAATGGATATTCTTCCGGTATACCTGTTAAAGGCAATCCTGGTGAATGATCTTGACAAAATGGAAAACTTTGGTATTTATGAAGTAATAGAAGAAGACTTCGCCTTGTGTGAATACGCCTGTACTTCAAAAATCGAGGTTCAGAAGATTTTACGCGAAGGAATTAACACCATGATCAAAGAGCTTGGTTAATAATTACGTAACTTATTTAGTCTTTTAAGATGAAATTCATAAAAAACTTTTTTGAAAGGACAGAACCGCTGGTTCAGAAAGGAGGCAAATACCATTGGCTCCAATCGGTACACGACGGATTCTTTACATTTTTATACACGCCGAAAACCACGTCGAAAACGGGTACGCACATTCACGATTACATCGATTTGAAACGTACCATGTCGATTGTTGTTTTATCGGTGGTTCCGGCTTTGTTGTTCGGGATGTACAACGTAGGAGTGCAACACTTTAAAGCCATTGGCGAATTAGCCGCTACAGGATTTTTCGAAATCTTCCTGTTTGGGTTAATTAAAGTACTTCCAATCGTTATTGTATCATATGCAGTAGGTTTAGGAATCGAATTCGTTTTCGCTCAATTGCGCGGACACGAAATTCAGGAAGGATTCCTGGTATCAGGTATGCTTATTCCGCTTATTATGCCGGTAAACACTCCACTTTGGATGATTGCAGTAGCAACAGCTTTTGCAGTTGTTTTGGGTAAGGAGGTATTCGGCGGAACCGGAATGAACATCTGGAACCCGGCGCTTGTAGCACGTGCTTTCCTATTCTTCGCTTATCCGGCGCAAATGTCGGGCGAGTCGGTTTGGATCGCATTAAAAGATACTGACAAAGTAATTGACGGTTTCTCAGGAGCAACTCCAATGGCAAATGCAGCTGCAGGTAATCTTAATTATAGTGTAGCCGATGCATTCTTTGGTTTTATTCCTGGTTCAATTGGTGAAACATCAACATTGGCAATCCTTATCGGAGCTGTATTGTTGATCATTACCGGAATCGGAAGCTGGAAGATCATGGTTTCAACTATTGCAGGTGGTGCGGTTATGGGACTTATCCTTAACGCATTTGCAGGCAGTGCAGGTTTATCGCCCGAAGTTGCAACTTACTTTTCAATGCCGTTCTGGCATCACTTAATTTTAGGTGGTTTTATGTTTGGTGCAATTTTTATGGCAACCGACCCTGTTTCGGCATCACAAACCGAAAAAGGAAAATGGATCTACGGATTCCTTATCGGTATTTTGGCCATCATTTTCCGTGTAATCAACCCGGCATTCCCTGAAGGTATGATGTTGGCAATTCTGCTGATGAATACATTTGCTCCGCTTATCGACCACTACGTTGTAGCAGGTCATGTTAAGAAAAGAACAAAACGAGCTAAAGTTTCTGCATAATTAAAAACGAAGAAGAGATGGACAGAAATAGTAATACTTACACATTTTTATATGCAGCCATTATGGTAATTGTTGTGGCTGCCGTTCTTGCTTCGGTTTCAATGGCATTAAAGCCTGCGCAGAAAAAGAACGTTGAGATAGAGAAAAAACAAAATATCCTGGCATCGGTAAATATTGAAAGTACCGCGGAAACAGCAGAAGCTATTTACGCTGAAAAAATTGTTGACGAGTACCTTGTAAATACAAAAGGTGAAAAAGTTGACGGTAACGCTTTCACAACCGACCTGAAAAAGGAACGTGCTAAAAGTTTCGACGAAATGGTACTTCCGGTATTTGTTTGCGATACAGAAGAAGGAACCAAATATGTACTTCCTGTTTACGGAGCAGGTCTTTGGGGACCTATCTGGGGATATGTTTCGGTAAGCGACGATATGAACACCATTTTCGGTGCTAATTTCGATCACGAGGGTGAAACTCCAGGATTAGGTGCTGAGATTTCAACTTCGGCCTTTGAAGAGCAATTTAAAGGAAAAGAGATCTTTGATAATTCAGGTGAAATGGTTTCTATTCTGGTTGCAAAAACCGGACAGGTTGCTCCTGAAGAACATAAGGTTGATGGAATCTCGGGTGGTACAATTACAAGTAAAGGTCTAGAAGCAATGTTGAAAGACGACTTTACAGGATATGAAGCATTCTTAAACAAGAATAAAAAATAATAGAGATGAGCGAACCATTATTTTCAAAGAAAAATTTAAAATTACTGTCGGATCCGTTAAACGACAGTAACCCGATTACCGTACAGGTTTTGGGTATTTGCTCAGCGCTGGCTGTTACTGCACAATTGAAACCATCAATTGTAATGACAATTTCGGTAATGGCTGTTTTGGCATTTGCAAACGTGATTATTTCATTGTTACGAAATACAATTCCTAACCGAATCCGAATCATTGTTCAGCTGGTAGTTATTGCCGCACTGGTAATTTTGGTTGACCAGGTACTTCGTGCTTATGTTTACGACGTAAGTAAGCAGCTATCGGTATTTGTCGGATTGATTATTACCAACTGTATTATCATGGGTCGTTTGGAAGCTTTTGCTTTGGGTAACCGCCCATGGCAATCGTTCCTCGATGGAATTGGAAACGCAGCCGGTTACGGTTTTATTCTTATCGTAGTTGGTTTCTTCCGCGAATTATTAGGATCGGGCTCGTTGCTGGGTTACCAAATAATCCCAGACAGCTGGTACATTGCGAACGGTGGATTTTACGAAAACAACGGATTGATGGTACTTTCTCCAATGGCACTTATTGTTGTTGGTGTAATTATCTGGGTTCAGCGTAGCCGTAACCGTAAACTAATTGAAGATTAATTGTAACGCAAAAACAAAATTCAAATGGAAAATCTGATTAATATATTTGTTAAGTCAATTTTTATTGAAAACATGGTATTTGCGTACTTCTTCGGAATGTGCTCTTATTTGGCTGTTTCGAAAAAAGTAAGTACTGCAACCGGTTTAGGAATTGCTGTAGTTTTTGTGTTAGGAATTACGGTACCGGTAAACTACCTGTTAGAGAAATTTGTATTAAATGAAGGCGCTTTGGTTTGGTTAGGCGAAGGATTTGCCGATGTAGACCTTAGTTTCTTACGCTTTATCATGTTTATTGCCATCATTGCATCAATGGTTCAGTTGGTGGAAATGATTGTGGAAAAATTTACACCCGACTTGTACAACCAGCTGGGTATTTTCCTTCCGCTTATTGCAGTAAACTGTGCTATTCTTGGAGGATCGTTATTCCTGCAGCAAAAAGCATTTATTAACGTTGGCGAAGCTACCGTTTACGGTTTGGGTTCGGGCGTTGGCTGGTTGCTGGCAATCGTTGGTATTGCGGCTATCAGGGAAAAGATCGAATACTCACAAATACCCGGCCCGCTTCGTGGACTTGGAATTACATTTATTGTAACCGGTTTGATGGGATTGGCATTTATGGGATTCGGCGGAATTAAATTGTAGAATTAAAAAACAATTAGCAAGATGATATTATTGTCAGCACAATCAACTGTAATTATTACCAGTGTTGTTTTCTTCCTGAGTGTAATTATTCTGTTGGTGGCCTTACTTTTGTTCGCCAAAAAGAAACTTACGCCATCAGGAAGTGTTAAGCTTAGCATTAACGAAGGCGACCTGGAAATTGAAACTGAACCCGGAAGTACACTGTTATCGACACTTGGTAACAACAAAATTCTTCTTCCATCGGCATGTGGTGGTGGTGGAACTTGTGCAATGTGTCGTTGCCAGGTTGTAGAAGGTGGCGGCTCAATTCTGCCTACCGAAACCGGTTACTTTACCCGTAAAGAGCAAAACGACAACTGGCGTTTGGCTTGTCAGGTAAAAGTAAAAGAAGACATGGGAATTAAAATTCCACAAGAAGTACTTGGTGTTAAAAAGTGGGAATGCGAAGTGGTATCGAACCACAACGTGGCTACTTTCATCAAAGAATTTGTGGTTAAACTACCTGAAGGCGAAACGCTTGATTTCAAATCGGGTGGATATATTCAGATCGATGTTCCTAAAATCGACGTAGACTTTAAGGACATGGACATTGAAGAAGAATACCGCGAAGAGTGGGAAAAATTCGGCATGTTCGACCTGAAAATGAAAAACCCGGAACCTACATTCCGTGCTTACTCAATGGCTAACCACCCTGCCGAAGGTAACATTGTAATGTTGAATATTCGTATTGCAACTCCACCGTTCGACCGTGTAAGCAATGGCTTTAAAAAGGTAAATCCAGGTATTTGTTCATCATACATCTTTAACCTGAAACCGGGCGACAAAGTAACTGTATCGGGTCCTTACGGAGAATTCTTCCTGAAAGACAACGACAGCGAAATGATGTTCGTAGGTGGTGGTGCAGGTATGGCGCCAATGCGCTCGCACTTATTCCACTTATTCCACACCATCAAAGAATCGAAAAAGAAAGTTACTTTCTGGTACGGAGCACGTTCTTGGAAAGAAGTTTTCTACTACGATCAATTCAGAGATATCGAGAAGAACTTCCCGAATTTCGAATTCCATTTGGCGTTAGACCGTCCGGATCCTGAAGCCGATAAACTGGGCATTAAATACAAAACAGGATTCGTTCACCAGGTAATTCACGACAACTACCTGAGTCAGCATGAAGAACCGGAAGAAATCGATTTCTACATGTGTGGACCACCAATGATGAACGACGCCGTTCAGAAAATGCTTTACGATTTAGGCGTTCCGGACGAAAACGTACTGTTCGACGACTTTGGATCGTAACACTCCTCTCCCGATAAATCGGGATCTCCCCTAAAGGGGAAACAAATCGAAGTTATTAAACTTAGATATTTCAAAGCCACTTCTCTTTTTTGGGGAGTGGCTTTTTTAATGCGCTGCCCCTACAATGGTTTCACGCAGATTACGCAGATTTCCGCAGAACAACTTTCACTTTCTTCTGCCCCTCGTTTGCAACGAGGGGCTAGAATTTTGTCGTTTGTAACGACAGCAAATTATGCATTAAAAATGCAAAAACAGTTTACCCTTCGTTACAAACGAGGGATTGTTGCGTTCTTCAAACATTTAACTGAAATCACAACCGGCTCCCCTCAAGAGGGGAGCTCCCGACAGGGTGAGCGGTAATGCATTTTCCTTACCCTTTTGTTCCCGACGTAAAGTACGGGATTTCGCTAGCTCAACTGTCGACATTTTCCCTAAAAAGGGAAAACAGTTTTGATGTTGGGCTACAAATAATTGAAAGAGCCGAGCATTCCGGCATGAATCTGGAACGTTCCATATTCATTGTGGACAAGTCCAGCATCATCGTGGACTGTTCCAGAACCGTCATGGACAAGTCCGGAATCATTGTGGAATGATCCAGAGCCGTCATGGACAAGTCCGGAATCATTGTGGAATGATCCAGAGCCGTCATGGACAAGTCCGGAATCATTGTGGAATGATCCAGAGCCATTCCGGACAAGTCCGGAGCCATTATGGACAAGGAAATAATGATGCGGGATTAATCCGGCACAATCATGGATTAGGAAATTATTATCATGGAGCGTTCCGGCATAGCTGTGGACAAACAGAATCGTTGACTGGTAAAGCCGCCCCTGGTATTAAATGAGGCATCCGGCAATTAAAACCTATAATTGGATTGTTTGACTTACCACTCCCCTGTTACGGTAGCGGGTAGAATATTCAGCAGTAATGGTAACGGTTCCGCTGGTTTGCGAAATCACTATTTCACCTACATCATTTCTTGTCTGCAGGGCTTTCATCTTTTGGGGCATATATTTACCTTCAAGCAAATCGCCGATGTAAAAATCAACATTATCATAGGCATCACTTAATTGGGCCTGAATTAAATACCCGGTAGCAACGCGGTGTTTTGTAAGTATTAGTCTGGGCTCTTCGATCTCTTTCCCCGATTCGGTGTATTCTTTTAACCCAACGGCGCGTAATCCGTCTTTGTACTTGTATTCGGCCTGCAATGTTCCATCGCGGTGATAACGTTTACAAGTGCCGTGCAGCTCGTCTTCTTCGTATGGTTGCTCTTTCCAAACCTGTGGTTTGCTATCCAACGATGCCTGGTAATAAGTGTAGGCAACGCCCTGTTTTTTGCCGGCAATATACGGGATGGTTGAGTATAAACTTCCGTGCAGGTAATACCGCTTCTGCACACCGTGTTTTATTGCTGTTCCTTTAACAACCGATATTTCGTATTCAATCTGCTCTGAATTACGAAAAGGGCGCTGTACGATTTCCAAACCGCTGCTTTCTTCACTGGCATTCTCCGCTGCCTCTTTTTTCGGTTCCGAATTACAGGCAACAAGAAATAACAGCGCGGCAGACAAACAGTAAATCCATCGTTTCATAACAGCGGTTTTGAGTTTTATAGTTATTAAAGATAGTCTTTCATTCCTTTATTAAAACATAATACGGCAATATTCTCAAACATCTTAGTTAATGGTTGTTCGACGTCTATTTCCCGTCCTCTGATATACGCTGAATTTACAGGCATAGTTTTTAAAATTCGGAAAACCCTGCCCCCGAAATTACGTACACAAAAACGAAATATACGTTCAGAAAACCATTGTTCTTTTTTTGCATGATTTCCTGTCGTTAAACTTAAAAAGATATCGTCATGGAAAAACATTACTACCTCGTAGCCACTCCCGAATCGTTGATCGTTTCACATTTAAGTCCTTTCGAATTTGGTAATTATATGGCCGTTGGAACAAAGAAAAACCTACGCTCGCAATCGGTATTTTTCGAGATCGATCCGAACAAAACCGAATTGCCGGAGGATTACGTGAACAAAAAACTCATTCCGTACGAAAACGGCGAACCAAAACGTTCGGTGTATCTTTCTATATACCGCGTTTTCGAAACTATTCCGCTGGATGCCCTTCTGAAACTTTACCTGGTAACCGACGATGGCAAAGTGTTGGAGATTTCCGACAGCGAATACCAACCATCGGAGAAAAAAGATATTCACCTGTACCAGCAATACAATCCATTCTCAACGATGGTGGCGAGTAAACTAAGCCCTCCTGAGTTCATCAAATTTTTAACCGATACCACAAAACCGGTTTCGGTACCTAAATTATTCTTTGTTGAACTTCAGCTAAACGACCTGGCCAACGACCCGCTGCTTCCGATAAAAAATTTACCGTACCGAAATCCGGCACACCTGAGGGAATGTTTGATCAAACTACACCAGTCGGACGAAAGACTGACCAAAACGGTTTTGCGTGTGCGACAAAGCGAACTCCCCTACCGAACTATTGAAGATGGATTTTTTATTGGCGAAAACGAGCACTTCAAATTTTATCCTTTTCCTGATCAACATGCACTTGAAAGCACTTATTTCTCGTGGTGGAGATCAGCATTGGAACAACATTTTTAATCTTTTGAGCTTTCTGTTTGAGGAAATTAGGTAACGAAAACCCGATTCCGACTATATTTTAACGTATTTGATGAACGGAATACTATTAAAAAGTTAACACCAAAAATTTATGTTATTTATTTCAAAAAATTATCGTAGCTTGCGCCCATAATTTTTTTAAGAATAAAATGAATAAAGGAACAGTAAAATTCTTTAACGACACCAAAGGTTTTGGTTTCATTAAAGATGCAGAATCAACAAAAGAGTATTTCGTTCACGTAAGTGGATGTAAAGATGAAATTCAAGAAAACGACGAAGTAACTTTTGATCTTGAAGAAGGCCGCAAAGGTCTTAACGCAGTAAATGTAAAACTTGTATAGTTATTATATTGCTTTGATGAAAAGTTCGGTTTCCGCCGGACTTTTTTTATGCCCTGTTGTTAACAGTTTTATTTTCGCAGCACCCTAAAAACACATTAAAAGGTATTTTTCTTATTTTTGTTTAGCTATAAACAATTAACAAAATGCCCGACATTACAATATGGAATCTCTTATTACTTGCTGAGATTGGTTTCGGCATAGTTCTACTGCTGTTTCTGCTGCGAGTGAGTTTCAAACTCAACTGGTATTTACCTCTGGCGGTTTATGTGCTGTTGGTAATTGTCGACTGTTTCTCCGAATTTTTATTACAAACCGGGTTAATTGTAAAAATCCCCCACCTTTTATACATCAACGAACCGCTAAACATTCTGGTTGGCCCAATGATTTATTTATATGCGCGAAGCCAGGAATTTCAGCGCTTAAAGTTTATAAAATCCGACATCCTTTTTTTAGGCCCGTTCGTTGTAAGTTTATTGGTTTACATCCCCACTTTTGCCATGTCGGCACAAGATAAAATTATTGAATTTCAAAACTTTGGCGACCTGGAATCCGATGTCGAGAATTTTGTTTGGGAATGGATTTTTCTGGTCAGCGTAAATTTCACGTTCTTTTCGGGGGCACTGCAACGTTTTAAGAATTTTAACGAGAAGATTAAAATTATCTATTCCGACATATCGAAAACTGATTTTCACCTTACTCAGCTGATTATAAAACTCTGCATGACCATTTACGTGGTTGAATTAGTCTCTGTGTTTCTTACCTATTACGAATTACCGTTCAACTTCGTGCTTTACAACATTTACGACGTGGTGCAGCTGGTAACACTGGTTGTTATCGGGTTCGACGCACTGACTTCGTACAAACATTCTGCAGCCATAAAAAAAGGCTGGCTGAAACTTCATATGGAAGACGGCAACAGCATTATTGAGCCAATTAAATATGCTTCGTCGGCACTGACTTCCGAGCAGTCGGAAAAACTAAAAGCAAAGTTGGTTGAATACATGGAAAAACACGAGCCTTATTTAAATTCGCAGTTGCGTATAAAAGATCTTGCTGCTGAAACAAAAATTAGCAGCCACCAGATTTCGCAGATATTGAACCAATCGTTTCACCAAAACTTTTTCGAATTTGTAAATAGTTACCGCATCAAAAAAGCGATATCACTGATTGAAGATCCGGCAAATGCCTCACTAACCATAACGGCAATTGGTTTCGAAGCCGGTTTTAACTCCAAAACTACCTTTTACGAGGCCTTCAAAAAAGCAAAAGGTACCACACCGGCAAAATACTTAGCAAGTAAAAGAAACTCATCAAATTAAGTTTCAGATTTTATAAACCCGAACTCTAAATTCACAATTTTTGGTTCAGTTTTATAACTCCGAACGCCTGATTGAACGTATCAACGTATTTTTGAGAAACAAGAAAGCGAAATTACTCTGTTCAGGAAAACAGCGTATTCTCCTTCCTAAAAAAAGTTTCCCTCTTAATCCGTTTTCCGATTTTGGAAAACGGATTTTTTATTTTAGGACTCATCGTAGCAGGAAACTTATAAACGAAGTCGAATTCCAATTCTGGCCAACAGCGCAGCAAATCCGATCATTGCCAATGCCCACAACACCGATCCCAAAATAACAACTCCAGCCATTTCCGACTGTTTGTAGATCAATACCGGTATTCCGCTTAACCACATCGAGTAGTATAAAATATCAGGGGCAAGATATGTTGTTAATGAGTTTTGCCCGGCAGGCTTAAATACAACAGTCCATTTGGTGAGCTTGAATAAATCGATAACGATGTAAAGAACTACAAATACCAGCACACTAATTCCGTTACAAATCATCGCCCAACTTGGGGTTCCCTGAATTTTTGAGATAATGAACCACTGACGCAAAATAAATCCGGCTATGAGCAAAACAACACCGATAATCACACTTGTTTTGATTAGCTTTTGATAATCGGCAAAACCAATCCGCCGGATTAAAACACTAAAGAACAAGCCTGCCAAAACAATCGACGGCGTGTTCCCGCTTAGCAGCACGCCAAAAACAGGTTTCACCGGGTTTAAGAAGTCCAGCAGATTTAATTGCGATAGAATATTCAGTACAAAAAACAAGGCCCAAAAAGCGGCAATTTGCAATAGATTGTCCTTAACCAGCAGGTAAACCAACGAAGCGGCCAAGTAGCCCCAGCCAATTAATCCGAGTATTCCCCACCAGCTGGTATGCAACCAACTTACGGCTTCTGCTGTACCCGATTTAAAAATTGCTGCCAGAATAATCAAGCCGGCTATTCCGGTTCCTTTCAACAGATATACCAACCAGGGCTGCATATTCTTGTAATTGTTCCAAACCAGGAAAATGCAGACATAAACCAGAATCGCCCACAAATTTTTCGGCAATCCCGTTAATTCCGGATTTAAACGGGAAACGTTTACCATTAACACACCAATAATTAGCAAGCTAACCGTTCGAAGCAAAATATGGTAAAGAATAGTAAGGTTGGCGTGCCCCTTTTTAATTCTGCTTTGTACGGCAAACGGCACTGCCATTCCCACCATAAAAAGAAAGCCGGGAAAAACCCAGTCGGCAAGTCCCATTCCGTCGAAATCGGCCGTTGTATGCCCCAGCCATGCAGGAACTCCGGGCATGTACAAATCGTTTACAAAAAGCATGAGAAAAAGCGTTAAACCACGCATTATATCAATCGACAGGATTCGTTGTTTCATAAGATTCGATTTAGTTGTTTTGCAAGAATAGCAAAATAAGCAGATTCCCCATGAGACAAAACTCATATTCTTCAAATAAATGGATTACGCACCAAACTTCGAGCTATTTAATTCCCGATTATTTTTCTATTTTCGTATAAAACATTGTTATAGTTATATGGCGATACTACTCTTTTTCTTTTTCGTATCAATACTTTTCTCGTTTCTATGTTCCGTTTGGGAAGCCGTTTTGCTCAGCATCACACCTTCGTATGTTAGCCGAATGCAAATGGAAAAGCCGGGATTGGGAAAACGCTTGAGTTATTTAAAAGACGATATCGACCGCCCGTTATCGGCCATTTTAACGCTAAATACAATTGCACACACCGTTGGAGCCATTGGAGTTGGAGTACAAGCCGGCAAACTCTTCGGAACGGCCAAAATAAACCTCTTTATATTCGAGGCTACATACGAGTCGCTCATCGCAGGTTTAATGACGCTGGCCATTCTCATTCTTTCTGAAATTATACCAAAAACCATTGGAGCTACTTACTGGAAAAATCTAACACCGTTTACTGTGCGCTCGTTAAAAGGTTTGATGATTGTTCTTGCTCCGTTTGTTTGGTTAAGCAAATGGGTAACGCACCTGATAAAAAAAGAGGGTGAAAAAAGTGTATTGAACCGTGCCGATGTTGCCGCAATGGCCGATGCCGGTTTAAAAAGCGGTGCTATCGACAAAGAAGAAAAATCGATCATTCAAAACCTGCTGCGTCTAGAAAACATGGAGGTGAAAGATATTATGACGCCTCGCAGTGTGGTGTTCACACTGGATGAAAACCAAACGCTGGGAGAAATATTTAAGAACTACAATCCATTCCAGTTTTCGCGTATTCCGGTGTACGACGAGAACTCGGACAACTTTACGGGCTTTATTTTAAAAGATGCTATTCTGGAAAATATTGCCGCCGACAAACACAGCCGCCAGGCAGTAGAAATTCGCCGGAAAATATTTTTTGTTGAAGACAGCCTTTCGGTTGCCGGGTTACTCGATAAATTGATCCTTGAAAAACAACACATGACAATGGTTGCCGACGAGTTTGGAACCGTTGTAGGCCTTGTTACCATGGAAGATGTAATTGAGACGCTTTTTGGTCTGGAAATCATCGACGAATCGGACAAAGTTGCCGACTTGCAGAAACTGGCTCGCGAGCGTTGGAAAAGGGCTAATAATCAGAAATAGAAATTTTCGTTTTTCTAGAAGCTCATTTCTGCCCTGAATCGTATTCCGCTGTTGTCGGTAAAACTTCTATCCATGTAAGTTCCACCCAACTGGTGAATATATTCTACACGCAGCACCTTAAAAATATTTGTGATTCCTAACCCGAGCTCAGCATACGGAGCCGTTAAATCCTGCGAAAATGCTTCGGGCAGATCGAATATTGGTTTGTACGAACTCGTTCTGTCGCCATAGTGTGCTTTTAACGAAACCATTTCACGTAATTTCAAGTGTTTGATCAATGGCAATTTGTTAAAGATAATTCCACCGCCAACCCAGTCGAGGTGAACGTTGGTATATACGTTGTGGGCAAACGATGCCTGGTGCAACAGGTTAAAGCGGTATTTGGCAAAACCAAGCGATTGCGAACCAACCGGCATGTCAAGCAAATCGTAAGGAGCATCGCCAAACAAATAACCACCGTTAACCATGTAGCGCATAAATGTTGGGCCCCAGTTTACTTTTCCAACTACAGATCCATGAAAATGCGAATACATACCAAAATCAGGTGTGTTATCGCCCGGCACATAGGCCTGACCAATATCCCAGCTTAAGTTTATAACCGGTGTTTGGTCGATATAATACACACGCATAAAATAATACTGGTCGTAATACTGGCCAAACGCCAAACGTGCGTTAAACAGTGCTCCATATGCCGAATAATGGTTATAATCAACACCATTATTCACGTAATGAATAGATGGCGTGCTATGATTGGAAGAAAAATAAGCACCTCCCTCAAGAATTACATTATCGGTATTATACTCCAGATTCACGTGTGCCTTTTTCTCCTGTTGTAAGTACGGGTTCTCCTCGCGCGAAGTAATTGCAGCAATAAAGTTTCCGTTACCCCTTGTATTTGGATTTTTCTTAATAAACCTCAGGTATTTATCCTGCGAAACCAGGTTATAGTCGTCGGAATAATTACCGCGCAAAATAAACTTATCATCTTGTGTTAATTGCCAGCCAAAATTCAGACCGTATTTTAGCTCCTTATTTCGGGTACCATAACCTAAAAAGCCACCAACAGTAAAACGTTCCCACATTTTTTCGCCGGTTCGGAAAGGCAACGAAAAGCGCTGCCCTTCGATGGCGTTGGTACTGTAAATATCGAATACCGGCCCCAGCTCAATTTTTCCCAAATCGACATAACTGGTAAGCACCATTCCGCCAATGGCGTCGATACCTTTAACCACCTGGTTTTCCTTCAACTTGTCAACGCGTTCGTATGTTCCGTCCGACATCAGGCTGGTTGCAAATTCGGGTTGCGACCGCCAGTTATAACCACGTATTTGATTCAAATGCTCGGAAGTGGAATACTGCGTTATTTTATTTACCATCCAGTTTCCGCTCGAAATCTGGTCGATACGTTGCGAACCATACCTCGACACGGTATCTTTATTCAGCATCAACGACAAATTCAAACTGATCTGCTGGTTATCGTAAAACCAGGTTCCGTCTTCGTCTTTCTTGTATTGTACATTCGATCGGTAGCCATTTACAAAGTTAATGTTGGCTTCCTCCTGCACATAAGCGTAAATACTGGTTAGCGCAAAGTTTTTGCCCTCAACAGTAAATCGTCCGGTAAACAAAGGATTAAACTTATTTTTTGGAGTGAACGAGAAATTATAATGCCAAACGCTATCAATACGCGTACTGTCGTTTAGGTAAAGATCGTAGTGCAAACGTGCCGAGTTGCTTAACGGAGACACGATACCACGCCCCAAAATATTAATCTGGTCTTTGTAAAAATCAAGGTCGATCACCACATTCAACAGAATCAAACTTTCAATGGTTTGATTAAGTTTTGGGAAAATACCATCCTTTTTATTGTAGACAATACTGTCTTTTCTGTTGCTTGTTAGAGTTCCCAACTCGGCCATGTATATTGGCGAAAACCGAATATCGCGGTCATCCAGTTTCATGGTCACCTCGTTCATATTCGGAATAATGCGGTTTACCTTCGATGTACTATCGATGGCCATATAAACAGAAGTGCGCTCGAAAGCCTTGTAATCGTTGTAGTTTTCAACCTTATCGCGGTTCTCCTTTTTGTGCTCCATTATTTTTCGATACAGCACTTTGGCACGCGATTCTTCGGGTCTTACTTTAATCTCGCTAATTTGCTGAACATCGGGCTCCAAATAAATTTTAAGCGGCATTTCCAGCTGAGCCGATACTTCTAACTCCTGTTTTTGGTAACCCACCGAAGAAAAACTGATGTCGTCGCCCAAGGATGCAGACAAAATAAAATGTCCGTCGATATCGGTCATGGTTCCACGCGTAGTTCCTTTCACCCAAACATTTACAAACGGAATGGGCTCATTAGTAGCCTTATCGTATACATTTCCTGATATTTCGGTGGCTTCATCCGAGGCATGAGAAATAAATGCGAACAGTAAAAAGAGTATTGTTAATCTGATCTTGTTTTCCATAATAAATTAGCAATTGCCTCATTTATCATACTGTATGGCTAATTAACAGCTAAGATAAAGAGAATCAATTGACTGTGTTTTCTTTTCTCAAATAAATATTTTCATTTATCTGAGATAATTGTTTTCGTGGCGATTTTACATATTTAAATACTTAGCGAAAGTAATTAAGATCACTATTCGAAAAATTATTATCACCAAATATCGTGCAATATTTTAACTTTTATTAAGAACCGTTCTAAAATCCTTTTGTTGACGAATGGAGGGCAAATAAAAAACCTCCCCGATTAACTCAGGGAGGTTTTTACTATTTCGTTGTTTAAAGCAGCTGTTTACGCTTGCTCCAATTTTAATGTTTCTGTAGTTTGGTCGCAAACCTCGGTTGGACCGAAATACTGGATAGGACCAGGATAAACGAACTCAGTTCCTGTTGCCCACTCGCCACGTTTTGTAACGAAGAATTTGTATGGAGCGCCATCCAACTCAACCAGTGCTTTTTGAATTACCGGTTTCATGTGTCCGTGACGTTTTTCCATATTCATCATCATAGTTACAGGTACACCACCTGCAATCCACTCATCGGCAGCTGCAGTTGTGTTACGTACCGATGCCATATAACCGGTTTTTCCTTCTGAAATAAGAACAGAAGCAGTGTAACCCAATGAGTAACAGTAGTCAGCGTCGAAGTTTGATGGAGCTGCACAACGTCCTTCGTAACCGAAGAAGTGGTATTGAGTTCCGAATTTTCCTAAGAATTCACCGGCTTCTGTCATTTCATCCAAACGGGTTTTAACCATTTCACCCAACAGTTTTTCAGTTTCGATTAACGATACCTGAACGTTTCCGTGTGGGTCGCGATCTAAAGTTAACTGAGTAGCAATTCCTGATGGCAATGAACTGAATACGTTTGACGAAGTTTCAGTAAGTTGACCGGCCACCCACTCGTTACGGTGACTTTTCTTCAACATTTTGAATTCTTTCTCTGTATCGGTTCCTTCAGCAAGAAGGTCGTTCAATTCCGAGATCAATGTTTTCATTTCAGGAATGAATTCGATCAAACCTTCAGGAATAAGGGCAACACCAAAGTTGTTTCCGTCGGCTGCACGGTTGGCAACAATACCCGCCATGTAATCTACAACCTCGCCCAAAGTTTGTTTTTTCTCAGCAACTTCTTCCGAAATCAACGTAATGTTTGGCTGAGTTTTCAAAGCACACTCTAAACCAATGTGCGACGCTGAACGTCCCATCAGTTTAATAAAGTGCCAGTATTTTTTTGCTGAGTTGGCATCACGTTGGATGTTACCAATCAACTCTGAATATACTTTTGTAGCAGTGTCGAAACCAAACGAAGTCTCGATCATTTCGTTTTTCAAGTCACCATCAATTGTTTTCGGACAACCGATTACCTGAACACCGGCATCGATTTTTGCGTAGTACTCGGCCAAAACACAAGCGTTTGTGTTTGAATCGTCACCACCAATAATTACAAGCGCGTTAAGGCTAAGATCTTTGGCAATTTCCAAACCTTTGTCGAACTGAGCTTCTTCTTCCAGTTTTGTACGGCCCGAACCGATAATATCGAAACCACCCGTGTTACGGTACTCGTCGATAATATCAGCAGTAAGTTCCATGTATTTGTGGTCTACCAATCCGCCAGGACCACCCAAGAAACCATACAATTTGCTATCAGGATGGATATTCTTGATACCATCGAAAATTCCTGAAATTACGTTGTGTCCGCCCGGAGCCTGACCTCCTGAAAGGATTACACCAACGTTTACAGGTTGTCTTTCGGTAGCTGCATCGGCAGCTTCGAAAGAAATTAACGGCATTCCGTATGTATTCGGAAATAATTCTGCAATGTCTTTTTGGTCGGCAACCGATTCGGTTTTTGCACCTTCAACCAATTTTACGTCGCCTTTTAACGATTTAGGAAGTTTAGGCTGATATTTAGCCCTTTCTTTTTGTAATGCGCTAATACTCATGTCTGTTTATTTTTTAGCCGGAAATTGAAAACAATCGTCCGGAACAAAACTTTAACCGGGTTAACCGGCTCCAGTAATTATTAATTATTGATTTCTAATTTTTTAAGCAGACCAAAAATAAGGGAATTTGTGATGAAAACCTATGTTGAAAATATAGGATGAAGTGATTTAAAGTAAAGTTAAAAGGGAATTGATAAATTACCATCTCCCATATCGATAATAGAGCTTAAATAGAATTACCTTCGAATAACATTGCGAAATGAAATCAGCAACAACCATCATAGTTTCTTAACCCTATCGGGTGGATTTTACTTTTTGTCTTGAGACAATAAGTAAACAAAAAACTCAAGGCTGCGCCCGCTTCCCTCGGAAAAACTACGCAATGCCAGCTAAAATTCCTGAAACTCGTCGTGCCTCCTCAAACATCAGTAATTTTTTAACACTGACACTGCTTGTTTTCCGGCTCACCGGCCGAGGCCGAAGCTTCGATCGACTTCACCGCAATACTTAGCTTCCATAAGTGGACCGGCCTCTTTTGGGCTTTGCGCGGAGTTGAAATAAAACCTTAATGAGAGCGGGAAGCTCCGAGGGATCGAGGAGATCACCCGTCCGAATTTAGGTTTTATAAAAACGGAGAGTGAAGCTCAAAAGCAGCCTTGATTTTTTTTCATCGTTTTTGCATCAAGGCAAAAATGGTGGCCTCCGGCAGGAATAATTATGTCTTGTCTTTTGCTAAAGAAAGTTTGACTGAACTTACATTTAGTACGCTTGAGATAAGACCATAAAAAAACCTGCTCCTTTTTCAGGAACAGGTTTTTTCATCTAAACCAAATTCAGTGTGGTTTACGACGATGTAAGGAAATCGAGAATACTACCGGCGGTACTTCCTCTTCCGGCTTTGTACAATTCGGTATAACCACATCGTTTACACGAAATGGCTATAAACTTACGGTTTTGAATGTCAAAAAATCGTGTAAAACCGGAGCCGGTCGTTCTGATTGCGTCTTCTTCGTATTCCCAACTACTGCATTTGGGACAACTGAAATGTTTTTTCATGGTTTTCTGTTTTTGAATTGTTTTCAGTTTATCAGTATTAACGTGTCAAATAAATTACTAACTGAATCGAAAAAAGTACAATCGCGATAACAAGTACCATAATAAACCTTTTTTGAGTTGAGGTTAATTTGGTCTTGCGCTTTTTTTTATTGCTTTCTTTCAAATAATCATATTTTCCCATTTCTCTTGTTTTTAATCTTTTCCCGAAATGTTATTTCTTTAACTGCATCACTACCTGAAGAATAAAACCACTGATGACCAATGCCATTACAATTACGGTTATTATTTCCCGTACCATTTTCAGTTTAGTTTTCTTTATTTCTTTCTTCGCTTTTAAATAATCATACCTTCCCATCGTCTGAACCTTTCTTTAAACGTTTTGCATCCTTTAAGGCCTTATGTATTATCCATTCCATTTGCCCGTTTATACTCCTGAAATCATCGGCCGCCCATTTTTCAACGGCTTCCATCATTTCCGGACTCACGCGCAACACAAACGATTTTTTCTTCGCCATTCTAATCCTCCTTTTCCATCAATTTTTGCATGGCATGCTCCAGGGCTTGTTGTTTTTGTGTACCGATCAGGAATCGTTTCCCGCTCTTCATATACAGCTGCAACCCGATTCGCCCCGATACGGTCCATGCACTACCTTTTCGTAAACGACGTTTTATGCCGCGACCTCCGTATTCTCTTTTCGGGTGATATTGCCGGATCTCGTACTTTTCAATTTCCGACGGATCGATATCTTTCCATTTTCGCACCAGTGGCGGAAAACAAACGGAAAGTTTATCGGCCGTAACTTTTGTTTTTAGTTTTGCTCGAAACATTAATACAAAAACTACCACCATTACCAGAACCGTTACACCGGTTACAACCAATCCTCCCGGAGTCATCGGGTTATCGTCGGGCGGATTTTCAGCCGTCAGAAAATAGATTCCCCGAAAGAACGGAATGGCAGCAGCCGATACGGCAACCAGCATCAACAGCCACAGCCATCTTTTATCAAACTCCTGCTCTTCTTTAAAAAGAAGCTTTTTCATGGTGTTTACTGATAAAGTGATCCGGTATTCACCACAGGCGTTGCATCTTTATCGCCACACAATACAACCATTAAATTACTTACCATAGTTGCCTTTTTATCTTCGTCAAGCTCAACAATACTTTTTTCGCTAAGCTCGTCAAGTGCCATTTCTACCATGCTTACTGCTCCTTCAACAATTTTGTAACGGGCAGCAACAATTGCGGTAGCCTGCTGGCGTTTCAACATGGCCTGTGCAATTTCCTGTGCATAGGCAATGTGGTTAATTCGCGCCTCAATTACATGAATACCGGCAATCTCCAGTCGTTCAATAATTTCGGCTTCGAGTCTTTCGTTCACTTCCTCGGTACCGTCGCGCAATGTAACTTTTGCATTTTCATCTTCAATGTTGTCGTACGGATACATACCCGCAAGTTTTCTTAGCGCTGCCTCGCTTTGTACCACAACAAAATGTTCAAACTCATCAACACCGAAAGCAGCCCGATAAGTTTCTTCTACTTTCCAAACCAGAACCAAACCGATCATAATCGGGTTACCCAGTTTGTCGTTCACTTTAATAGGTTCGCTGTCGAAATTTCGTGCACGAAGCGAGATTTTCTTGCGCACATAAAAAGGATTCACCCAGTAAAAACCGTTGGTTTTAATCGTGCCTTTGTACGCACCAAATAAAACCATTACACAACTTTGGTTGGGATCGACCACGGTAAAACCAATGGCAACAAGAATAAATACCGGTATTAACACAATTGCCGGAACAATCATACCACGCATAAAACCGAAAATGATAACGACCATTAAAATGAGTTCCAGAAACAGGAACATGTAGCCAGATAAAGCTGAATGTTGTTTTTCCATGACATTAATTATTTAGTATTTTGATATTATTTTGATATCACTAAAGTATTACATTTATTTTTAATACACAATAGTGTATTTGTGTTTTAAATCATATTATCAAAAAAAGGAAGGTTGGATATCATATTCCCAAATTCCATCATTTATAAAAGAATAATTTCAATTGCAATCACCCGGTATATTCCATATATTCTTCCGGCTTCCAACTGCTGCTAATATGCAGACATGGTAGTATTAAAAGCTTAGTTTGCATTCTCCTGAACCTTATTCAGGTTGTTAATAATTTGTGAACAGTAAGGGCTAAAACAGAGAGAAACATGACTTTTTCTTATTTTGCTGCCGTCTGAAATTATTATATTTAAAATTTAAGAATAGGCATTAAACAAACAAATGCATTTTACGTTCCAATAAAAAAAATATCAGAATGAATTTTATAAAAGATCCTATTAACCGTTTTATTAGGCTTGAGACCTCAAGTAGTATAGTTTTATTTTCGGCTTCCATTGCGGCCTTAATTCTTGCAAACTCAGGTTTAAGTGACGCATTTTTGGGCTTCTGGAAAAATTATATAACGATTAGCCTTCCAGGATTTGAACTTTCAAAACCGGTATTAAAGTGGATAAACGATGGATTAATGGCCATTTTCTTTTTTGTCATTGGTCTTGAAATAAAACGCGAGGTATTAATTGGTGAATTAAGCGATCTTAAGAAAGCGTCGTTACCCATTGTTGCAGCGCTTGGAGGAATGGTTTTCCCAGCTCTTCTTTTTGTAGCCTTAAATCAAGGAAAACCAGGAATGGAAGGATGGGGAATCCCTATGGCTACCGATATCGCATTTTCTCTTGGTATTTTAACCTTGCTGGGCAAGCGCGTGCCGGTGGGTTTAAAGATATTTTTAATGGCTTTTGCAATTATCGACGATCTTGGCGCCGTATTAGTAATTGCTTTCTTTTACAGCTCGAAATTAATTTGGGCCAACATTGCAATTGGATTAGCCATCGTTGCACTTCTTGCTGTTCTGTCGCGATTTAAACTTTATTCGAAATATTTCTTCTTTATTGCCGGAGTTGTAGTTTGGGTTTTATTCCTGAAATCGGGTATTCACGCAACAATTGCAGGGGTATTGTTGGCACTTACCATTCCTATTCAGAGACATATTAAAAGCACCACTTTTTATGACAAAGGAAAAGATATCCTTGACGGGTTCCTCGATGAATGCAAAAAGGAAGGCAAAGACAAAACAATTCTTAACCATCATCAACTTGATGCTATTGACGAGATGGAGGAGCTTACCGAACAAACAGCTTCACCACTGCAATTTCTTGAACACCGTCTGCACGGGTGGGTAGCCTTTATAATTTTACCATTATTTGCTTTTGCAAATGCCGGGGTGGTTTTTAGTTTTTCGGGCGATACCAACACAACACTGGCAACTAACATTGGGCTTAGCCTGATAATTGGAAAATTTGTGGGAATATTTCTGATTTCGTTCCTGGCAATAAAATTCAAAGTTTCAGAACTACCCAAAAATGTAAATTTCATGAGTTTAGCCGGCGTATCATTTCTTGGCGGGCTAGGATTTACCATGTCGTTGTTTATTAACAACCTGGCATTTACTGATGACGTTCTTATTGATTCAGCAAAAATTGGAATTCTACTCGGATCCTTCGTTGCAGGATTGTTAGGATATTTGCTGCTACGATTTTCAGCAAGCAAAAAAAATCCTTCGGCTAATTAGCCGAAGGATTTTTTAATCTGAATACTTTCTAATTTTTTAATTTAAAATCATTTCTACATATCCTGTTTCCTCTGTTTCTAGCGCTTCGTAGCATCGGGCGAAATCCAGGATATTTTGTACCGACCTTTCTGATGGTTCGTAATCCATCTCTGCTGTTTCTTTTTCAACCTTACGTTGATTGTTGTTTACAAAATAAAATAAAGTAGAATAATCTATCATAGGCATTTTAATTATTTTCTCTTAAAACGCCGGTATCTACCCTATTATTGTGTTAACAATAGTTAAAAAGCAGTGAGGTTCAATTTCTTTTCTTCCACAAGTTTCCTCAGGTTTATTAAAGCATAACGCATCCGGCCCAAAGCCGTGTTAATACTCACCTCGGTTTGTTCGGCTATTTCCTTAAAACTGAGGCCCATATAGTGGCGCATATAAATTACCTGCTGCTGATCTTCGGGCAACTCTTTTACAAGGTGCTTTACTTCGCTCAAAATTTGCGAATAAACCATTTGGTCCTCAATGGTTTCTTCCGAAAACTTTTGCGAATTGAAGATGTCAACATCGGAGCTGTCGTTAGAAATCGTCCCCTGCAGTTTTTCTTTCCTGAAGTGGTCGATAATCAGATTATGCGCTATCCGAAGCACCCAGGAAACAAATTTACCGTTTTCGACATACTTACCGCGTTTTAGCGAGCGTATGACTTTGATAAACGTATCCTGAAAGATATCTTCTGCTAAATCCTGGTTCTTGACAATCAACAAAATATACGAGTATACTCTGCTTTTATGTCGAACTATTAAAATCTCAAGTGATTCATGATCGCCTTGAATAAATCGTTGAACGAGTTCATTATCGTTCAGTTTGTCGAGTCTGAACATTACCTTCTATTTATGTGTAAACAAAAAGTAAAGTTTATCTATAGGCGTTCAATTTTTAGTGTAGTAAAACTATTATTCTAATTTTGTATCGTTCAAAAATGAAACATTTTACCGACAAAAGCAAGTTTTTCTAACGTTTTATCGAATTTTATTAAAAATTATGTCGAATAGCAAAAATGCTAAATACATTGAGATTCAGAACGCAAGGGTTCATAATCTAAAAAATATAAGCTTAAAAATTCCCCGAAATAAATTTATTGTGGTTACCGGAGTTTCGGGTTCAGGGAAGTCATCACTGGCTTTCGATACACTTTTTGCCGAAGGTCAACGCCGTTATGTAGAAAGTCTGTCGTCGTATGCCCGTCAGTTTTTGGGGCGTATAAATAAGCCTGAAGTTGACTTTATTAACGGAATTCCGCCGGCAATTGCCATCGAGCAAAAGGTAAACACCCGAAATCCGCGCTCAACAGTAGGTACATCAACCGAGATCTACGATTACCTGAAGTTACTTTACGCGCGCATCGGCAAAACCATTTCTCCGGTATCGGGACAGGAAGTTTCGCGAAACAGCGTAACCGATGTTGTGGATTACATCAATGGTTTTGATGAAGGAACGCGCCTGATTATTGTTGCGCCTTTAAAAGCTAAAAACGGACGCACCATTCTGCAGGAAGTTGAATTGCTGATGCAACAAGGATTTTCGCGCATCGAAACCAACGACGAAATAAAACGTATCGACGAGCTGGTAAAAGCAGATAGCGATGATTTTTGCAACGATAGCTGCAACCTGGTTATCGACCGCGCTGCCGTGAAACACGACGAAGACACTCAAAGCCGACTGGCCGACTCGGTGCAAACAGCTTTTTACGAAGGACACGGCGAATGTCTGGTTAAGATTTATACGAAGGAAGGTACGGAATCGAAGAGTTTTTCGAACCGTTTTGAAGCCGATGGAATTGAATTTGAAGAGCCAACGGTTCACATGTTTAGTTTCAATAATCCGGTTGGCGCCTGCCCTACTTGCGAAGGCTACGGGAAAGTTATCGGTATCGACGAGGACCTTGTAATTCCGAATAAGTCGCTTTCAATATACCAGGATGCCATTGCCTGCTGGAAAGGCGAAAAAATGAGCAAGTGGAAAAATGAATTGATCTATTCAGCTGAAAAATTTGATTTCCCGATACACAAGCCATTTTACGAGTTGAGTGAGGAACAGAAATTCCTGATCTGGACCGGGAATCAATATTTCGATGGTTTAAACCAGTTTTTCAAACACCTTGAAGAAGGCAGCTACAAAATACAGTACCGCGTAATGTTATCGCGCTACCGCGGAAAAACGGTTTGCCCCGAGTGTAAAGGAAGCCGTTTGAGAAGAGAAGCCGGCTATGTTAAAGTAGCTGATAAATCGCTTCAGGAACTGGTTTTAATGCCCGTTTCCGAACTGAAGGAGTTCTTCCTGAATATGAAATTGAGCGACCATGAAAAGGCGGTTGCCAAACGCATCCTTATCGAGATCAACAATCGTTTGGAATTTCTTGACGACGTAGGTTTGGGCTATCTTACACTTAACCGCTTATCGTCAACGTTATCGGGTGGTGAATCGCAGCGGATAAACCTGGCAACCTCGCTTGGAAGTAGTTTGGTGGGGTCGCTGTATATTTTGGATGAGCCCAGTATCGGCCTACATTCGCGAGATACCGAAAAACTGATTAAAGTATTACGCCGACTGCAAAAAATTGGAAATACAGTACTGGTTGTTGAGCACGACGAGGAAATTATTCGTGCTGCCGACGAGGTAATAGATATTGGCCCAATGGCGGGACAACACGGTGGAGAAGTTGTTTTTCAGGGCACACACACCGACCTGGTTAAAAATCCTCAAAGTCTGACCACAAAATACCTGACGGGCATTGAAGATATACCTGTTCCTGCTCAACGCCGAAAATGGACCAATTCCATACAAGTGGTTGGCGCGCGCGAGAACAACCTGAAAAATGTTACCGTTAAATTTCCGCTGAACACCTTAACGGTAATTACCGGAGTTAGTGGGTCAGGAAAGTCTTCGCTTATTTCGAAGATCCTCACTCCTGCCCTCACTAAAATTCTGGGCGGCTATGGTGAAAAAACCGGTCATCACGATGCGATTTTAGGAGATTACAAAATGATCAATGCCATTGAGTTCATCGATCAAAATCCGATTGGAAAATCATCGCGCTCGAATCCTGTTACCTACCTGAAAGCCTACGACGAAATCAGGAAATTACTGTCGGAACAGCAGGCTGCCAAAATACAGGGATTAAAACCATCCCACTTTTCGTTTAATGTTGACGGTGGCCGTTGCGACGAATGCCAGGGTGAAGGAACCATTAAAGTGGAGATGCAGTTTTTGGCTGATGTTTACCTGCTTTGCGAAAGCTGCAGCGGAAAACGTTTTAAAGAAGATATTTTAGATGTAAAATACAAAGACCTTAGTGTTGATGACATTCTGAATCTGACCGTAAACGCAGCCATCGAACTCTTTAAACAAGGTAAAAGTTCAACCGAAAAGAAAATTACCAAACGTCTGCAACCTTTGCAGGATGTTGGTTTGGGTTACATAAAACTCGGACAGGCATCGAGCACATTATCGGGTGGTGAAAGTCAGCGTGTAAAACTGGCCTCTTTCCTGGCAAAGGAAAAAGATTCGCCAACGCTGTTTATTTTCGATGAGCCAACAACGGGGCTGCATTTCCACGATATCCGCAAGCTGCTTGATTCGTTTAATGCACTTATTTCGCGTGGTCATTCAATACTGATCATTGAGCACAACATGGATGTAATTAAATCGGCCGACTGGATTATCGATCTTGGGCCAGAAGGTGGAGATCAAGGAGGAAATCTTGTATTTGAAGGTACTCCAGAAGATCTGATCAAGGAGAAAAATTCGTATACCGGAGAAGCTTTAAAAGAGAAATTATAAAAAAAGAGCCGCCTCAACAGGCGGCTCTCTACCATTAAAATCTCACTATTTAAACAGTTGCATCTTCTACTACAACCGGTTTAATCACAGAACTCTTGGCAATGTTATCCGCTATCGGACAACGAACTTCAATTTCCTTTAAGAAACGTTGTTTTTCTTCGGTCGTCATATCTGCATCAATATCAACGTAGCTTCTGATTTCGGTAAATCCGGCACGGCCTTCCGTTGTTTTCCCAAGCAGAAAATCTTTATCGATATCTCCCTCTGCAGTTACACTAATACCGTTGAGTTTAATCTTTTGTTGTTGTGCAATAATTCGTCCGATTGCACAAATACAAGCCGGTAACGAGCACAAAAATATTTCCAGTGGATTTGGACCTTCGTCGTTTCCACCTGCCATTTTGGGTTGGTCGATTACAAACGGATGCGAACAATTAATTTTAGTTGAAAAAGTGCGGCCCATTTCTCCGCTTACCTTTATAGTTGAAATTGCCATTATTATTGGTTTTTTAGATTATTATGAACAAATGTAATTATAAAACATGCATATTCCATTGACGAATGTCATCACTAGGAACATAATTTCACAAAAATTTATTATTGGATTTTACTTTTCAGACTTGCCGAAAAGTTTGAGTAGCAACAAGAGAAAAGGAAGGAGCAGAATAACCAAAGTATAAGCAATCCAAAGCTTAAAAGCAATTGGTTTGTTAAGAAAAGCAAATGCCAAGTTCCCCGAAATAAAGTAAGAAACGGGTAACCAAAGTAACGCCAGACCTAATTCTAAAGACCTAAGTAGTTTATCTACTTTTAATAATATATATTTTGTTGGCATTTTAATAATCAATTGAAAAAGAAGAGTATATGCGAGGATTCCAAACCATATTACTAAGCTTCCCCAAGGGAAATTCAGCTTTTCGGAAATGCTGACAGCCAAGAGTTCAGGCTGAATAAAAAGGCAGTAGAAAGTAAAAGCTAAGACGCTTATTAACAGGATCAGTTTTATTCTTCTATTCATCGCTGTTTTCAACAATTAAAGGTAAACGTTTCCACTCGCGGTAAAGTATAAACCCGACCACAATTGCCGACATGACATCAGCAACCGGATAACTGATCCAAATTCCATCAATATCAAAAAAACCGGGCAATATATAAATGAGCGGTATTAACATGATTACCTGACGAAAAACGGTGGCAAACATAGAAAGCCCGGCTTTTCCAATCGCCTGAAAGAAATTGGAAGCCACCACCTGAAATCCAACAACCGGTAGCGCCAGAATCACCAATCGTAATCCTCGGGTTGCGATATTGTACAGCACTTCGCTATCGTTATTAAAAACCATAATTATATACCCCGGAAAAGCCTCGATTAATGCATACGAGACAATGGCAATAAGCGTGGCGGCGATAAGTGTGATCTTTAAAGTATCCTTTATTCGCTGTACAGATTTCGCCCCATAGTTAAATCCGATAATTGGTTGTGAGGCCATATTCAGCGCAACAATAGCCATAATTACCAGCGTTAGTACCGAGTTAATAATCCCCATTGCTCCAACAGCCAGGTCGCCACCAAAATCAATCAGCTTTTTATTTAACAGTCCCTGAACGAAACTTCCGGCAATTTGCATCGAGAACGGCGCCATTCCAATGGCCAGAATTTCCATTGTAATTCCCCAGTTAATTTTTAAATGCTTTACCCGCATCCGAACAACTGCCCGTTTACTTTTAATAAAATGGTACAGCACCCACAACATTAAAACAAACATTGAAATTACCGTTGCATAAGCGGCTCCTTTCACTCCCATGTCGAGGCCAAAAATAAATATGGGATCGAGAATAAGATTGGTAACCGAACTTAACAGCATAGAAACCATGGCAACACGCGCATTTCCTTCAGATCGAATTACATTGTTCAACGAAAAACCGATGACCATAAAAGCCACTCCTCCAAGAATAATATCAAGGTAATCGTTGGCATATTGAAAGGTTTCTTCAGTAGAACCAAACGAACGTAGAATTGGGACTTTCAGCGAATAGGTAACCACCATAATCAGCACCGAAGCCAGAATCATCAGAATAAAGCTGGTACCAAGCGTCTGCTCCGCTCGTTCCATATCCTTTTTCCCAAGATTTATGGAAACGTAAACACTGGTGCCTATACCAATGAGCATACCAAAGCCCATCATAATAAGCATAACCGGAAAAATTACCGAAATACCCGACAATGCTTCGGCTCCAACTCCCTGTCCAATAAAGATTCTATCGACAATATTGTACAACGCATTTACGAAAACTCCAATAAATGCAGGGATGAAATATTTGAGCATAAGACGCCCCACATGGGCCTCCCGTAATTCGTCAACGTTCTTCATGAGGAGCACAAAGGTAACTAATATGCGAAAACATTTACACTACTGCTTTGTTTTGGCGTATTTTAAAGCTTAAATTTGCATGCTCTGAAGGATTTAATATGAATAAGACAAAAATTAACCAGGCGATAAAAACGCAACTTTTTTCGGCCGATCAGGAACAGGTGCTGGCTGCATTGAACAAACTAAAAGAAAGTGGGAACAAAGATTATTTGCCCATTCTATTTGAATTGATGGTTGCAGGCTGCGAGGCAGAGGTTGAAAGGCAAATTCAAAAATTGCTGGGAACCATAAAAGACAAGGAGACGATTCCGGTATTTATTAGTGCCTTGCAAGAAGAACATTACCAGCCGATTCGTAAAAATATAGCTACAGTTTGCTGGCAAAACGGACTTGATTTCTCGGACAACATTGAAGTTTTTGTCGACTTAGTGATAAACGAAAACTGGGAAACCGCTTTTGAAGCTTTCACGGTAATCGATAACATGGAGCATTTTCCGTCGCCGGAAGTAATGAAACCACTAAAACTGAAAATTGCGAGGGCCTTAAAAGTTTCCGACGAAAAGCGGGCCTACATGTTGGAAGAGTTACTAAAAATATCCACCTGACAGATAGCTACCTTGCGCATTTCACCCAAAATATTGTTTTGCTCTATCCTTCTGTTTTTAGGATTGCAAAGTCGTGCGCAAAACGAAACTTACCTGCTGCCTTTTGACAGCCGGGTCGACATCAATCCTGCGCTGGCCGGATTAGACAAAAACAATTCGTACCACACAGGCAATCAATATTCCTTTGTTAACAGCGAGCAAACTTATAACCTCTTTTATGCCACCTGGGATTCGTATTCTGAAAAATTAAAAGGAGGTGTGGCCCTGAGTTTCAGCCAGGGAATGATAAGCGAGCAAGATATCAGCACCTCATCGTTTGGATTTTCATACTCGGGCTTTCCAATAAAAACGAAAAACGGGAAGATACTTTTATCCGTCGGAACAGATATGGTTGCTGCAACCAAACAATGGACAGTTGCTTTTCTCGACAAAGTAATTACCGACGAGAACGATGTGCCAATTGGGCCGGGCGAATCTTTCCTTCGCTATTTTATTCTAAAACCAAAGTTTGGGTTTTTGTGGGTTAACAACACGCTACAAATTGGGTTAACTTCAACTGTTTCGCACACCAGAAATGTTTCGTATAGTTTAATTGAACCGACAACAAATTTGGGCTATACGCTGTATATATCGAAAAAGATCGATAAAAGAATTCGCGACCTTTACTCCCGGCCTTTTCAACTCTCCCCGGAGCTTGTTGTTTTCTACCACGAAGAAGCCTTTGTAAGCCGACTACGCTTACTCTCTGAACACACAGATAAAACATGGGGATTTTTCATTCAGAACGACTTTACCAACAATATTCATACCCTGGGAGGAACAATTGGATATCAACGTAATTATATGCGTTTTAACCTGAATGCTGGTATGGGAATTCCGGGTATTTCTGATTATAATGCTTTTCTGTGTGAGCTATCGCTAAACATTGTTGTTCCACCTTTCAGCAATTCTAAAAATAATCCCTGGGCACCCAAAAAAAACTAATATGATTTTGTATTTTCACGGCTCATTTAAACCGGGATAAACTTAATGTACTTCAAAAAACTATTACTTGCTCTACTTGTATTGCCATGTGCAGTTTTTGCTCAAGATCCCGGTTACTCACAGTTTTTTGCCAATCCGCTTCATTTAAATCCTGCTTTTGCCGGAACCACCGAGCTACCGCGAATGGTAATTAATTACCGGAATCAGTGGCCGCAACAGGGCAATTCATTTACCACTTATTCACTTTCGTACGATTTTCTGTTGAAAGACAAGAATGCAGGTATTGGATTTCAGGCTTATCACGATCGCGAACCGAATAATATAATTACAACAAGCTCGGCAACCGTGGCGTATTCTTACCACCTGCAAATAGGCATGGAGAGTTTTGTGACACTGGGATTAAATGCCGGTATTGTGAGAAAACAATTCGATACAAACGGTTTGATATTTCCGTCGGAGATCGATCAGCTTTCAGGAGTTATTTCGGGTTCAACCGGAGCCAACCTTTACGAAGGGAATACAACCTATCCCGACTTTGCAATTGGAGCAGTTGGTCAGCACCGACAAGTATTTTGGGGAGCCAGTGTGCATCATTTAACCACACCCGATGAGTCTATTCACGAAGGAGATAATAAAGGAAAAGTTCCGATGAAAATAACGGTACATGCCGGTACGCGCCTGCATAAGTTTCACCACGATTTATTGTCGCGGCGTTTTACTCTGTCGCCAAATATACTTTACCAGCAACAAGGATCATTTAAGCAGCTTAATCTTGGAATTTATATGATTGAAAAATCATTTTTATTTGGAGGTTGGTTCAGGAATAACATCGACACGCGCCCTGATGCAATTATTGCCTTAATCGGCTTTGCACGCGAGAAATTTCAGTTCGGATACAGTTTCGACTACACCCTGTCCGAACTTTCAAATTACAGTTATGGATCGCATGAATTATCACTTACATTTTTTATAGGAGCCAAAGGAGAAAGTAAAATCAGAAACAAACTCCTTATTCCCATGCTCTAGCTTTTGCACTGAATTTCTCGTCTTCGTGGCTTAGTTCCCATGGCACAACAAAATGCTCTTCAGTGTGAAAATTGTGTTGTCTTTTCATCGGTGGATACTCCTTAAATACACGATATTCTTTCTCGGAGTAGGAACTAAATTTAAATTTGCGCATCATCTTTTCTTGGTTTTTTCTTGTTACTTCACATATCAAATCGTACTCCCCTACATAAAAAAATCAATTCCGGGACAACAGCTTTTTATACGTTTTGATGAAGGTAAAAGATACTAATAAACCTGATAAAAGTCAACAAATTTAACTTATTTTAGTGCAATCGATTGTATCAGAATAAGAGGGTTACATTGCCTTTTTGCTTGTGCGATTCGCCTCTGAAATCGTTATATTCCAGAATCCAGGTATACACTCCGGACGGAGCAAAATTACCATTGCGCATTTTGCCATCCCAACCATTTTCCTGGCTATTCGACTCAAAAACAACTTCGCCCCAGCGGTTAAAGATCAACAAATTGTAACCTTCATTTACAACACCTTCGGCATATAATCTGAATTCCTGGTCTTCGTCCAAGGCAGCATTTGGAGAAAAAGCTGTTGGCGGATTTAGTTTATCGAAAGCAACACTTAACTGCTTTATAATGGTATCGGTACAGCCAAAACTATTACCCGCTTCGAGCCACACATTATATACGCCCATTGCATTGTAACGATGTACCGGATCCTTTTCGTCAGTAAAAGTGCTGTCGCCAAAATCCCAGAAATACGATGCAGCGGCATGAGAGGTATTTGTAAAATCCACCAGAGGATCGGTAATCAAGACTTCCTTCGGATAAAAATCGAACCCGGCCGTTGGAACAGGATACACTTTTACCAAGGTATCATATACGGCAGTATTTTCGCATCCGTTGATATCGAGTACGGTGAGGCTAATATCGAAAGCTTTTTGTATGTGCTCCGGGTTAAGAAATTTATGACTGGGGCTTTGTTCTGCCGAAGTGCTCCCATCATTAAAATCCCAAAGATATGACTCGGCCGGTTTACTTGTGGTTGTTGTAAATTCAGCCATTACCGGAGAACATCCTTCCGGATTATCAGCTTCTACTATAATATTAGGTTTTACTTTTACTTCCAACGCCAAAGATGAGTCGATACATCCCTGTTCGTTTACTTTCAAAGCCACCGAGCGGTCAATATCTTCAAATCCCAGCGGAATGGTAACACTATCCAAACCAATTCCCGAATCAAATTCTGCATCGTTGTAGTACCAGGTAAATTCTGTTTCCTCGAAGTTTTCACCGGTATACGACAACTGCAGGTTGTAACCGTAGCACTCGTTAGAATCGAGATCAAATACGGCTACAGGCTGGTTATGAAACTCAAACATTACCGTATCAATGTACGAACAACTGGCCTCATCAATGGTATTCAGCTGAAAATAATATTTGCCATAATCAGCTGCTTCGATTGTAGGCTTTGTAGTTAAAGGATCGTCGACTGTAACAGATGGATCCAACGAAATTAGTTCGACTAACGGATCGGAATCCTGAAAAATCAAATCAACGGTAGCCGACATCGTTCCACAAAACAGGGTTTGAACTTTCGTGTAATCCAGCTCCGGACGTTTGCTTTCGCGTACCTCGATGTAAGCCGTAGCCGACAATTGCAATTCGAGATTTTCCATGCCTCCAAACTCAACCACGTATCCTTGTGGGTAGTAATAACCTTCGGGTTGATCTCTGTCACCTTCATCCGGCAAATCGTTCCAAGACTTTGCTCTTCCTCCGGGATCAACAACCATGTGCGCGTAATCTTCATCAACGCCCCACGATTTTTGTACATTATTAGGTTCGCCATTATTCCAATAAGCAAATCCAAAAGCGGTTCCATTGGAAGTACCTCTCCAGAAAAGTGTTCCTGCCTCCGGTCCGGTTCTCCAATACCAATCACCTTCCTTACTGGCATCACTCCCACCTATCCAGCCTACACCATCAATTTTTGACCAGATAAAATCGTTCTCTACATTCGAAGTAATTGTAGCCAGATAGCCCTTAAGCCCGTAATATGTCATATTCTCGGCTGCAGTTTTGGCTGCAGTCCAACGTATTCCGCGGCTAGCAATGTATTGGTAGAAATGTTTGGTATACGGTAAATAATCAGCATCGAGTAAACCAATTGCAAATGTTCTGACTCCAACACTTCTTGTTCCGCTCTGGTTATAATAAAACACTTTAGAAATGGCTTCACGGTATTGTTCATCGGTACCAACGCCACTTATTTCAAGCGTTCCTTTAGAGTTGTTCCAATTATAATGCAACGAAGGAACCTCATCATACCCTAGCTTGTCTTCTCCTCTTTCATAATTTACAATTGATACCTGCATTCCTTTATCTGCGGCATCAATTTGTATGTTTTCAATAGAGATAAACTCGGCTATGTAAACAGAATCGGAGCAATAAGTAATGGTATCGTTTTGCGCATTTTCAATAACCGGAACCTCATCCTGCCCCAAAACAAAACCGGTACTTCCCAGAAACCATAAAAGAACACCAAGAAATACCGGTTTTAGTTTAATCATCTTACTGGTGATTATTTTCTGTTCGAGAAATATTTCATGAATTGAGAGCGCTCGTAAACCATCGGATCGGGTATATTTTTATACGAAAGGCGACCTCTGAAATCTTCTATCTTTTTAAAGTTCCACTTTTTCATAAATGCGGCAAGGTCGTCTAACATGCCATTAACCACCTGCGCACCATTTACATACAAGGTTGAGCACAATTGAGTTACCTGTGCACCGGCCAGTAATTGTTTAATTACTGCATCGCCATTGTGAATTCCGGTTGAAGCGGCAATATCCAAATGTGTAACTGACGAAGAAACAATACCCACCCAGCGCAACGAACGACGCAAATCGGATGGTGTACTAAACACTTCTGATGCTACCAACTCCAGTTTGTCCAGGTTAATATCAGGCTCGTAGAAACGGTTAAACATTACCACACCCGCAGCACCATTGGCTTTTAACTTGTCGGCCATACCAATAATATTGCTGTGGTTCAAACCAAATTTAACCGACACAGGAATATTAACCTCACTTTTCACCTTTTCCAGAACATCAAGGTAAAGCTGTTCGATCATTCCCGGCTTTTCATGACGATCGGTTGGTAAATAGAAAATATTCAGTTCGATGGCATCGGCACCGGCCTCTTCAAAATCTTTGGCAAAAGTGGTCCACTCTTTCGACGACACACAGTTTACACTGGCAATAATAGGCACATCAACCGCTTCTTTTGCTTGTTTTACCAGCTCAAGATGTTTCGTAACCGTATTGTCGCGCATGTAATTTTTTATGTAATCTTCAGCCTCCGGATAACCAACATTATGCTGATCTTTAGCCAGCATATTGGTCACCTCGTTGTTTATCTGCTCCTCGAAAATCGATTTCAGCACGATAGCACCAATACCGGCGTCGGCAAGTTCTTTAATTTTCTCAACCGAACTTGTCAGTCCCGAACTGGCGGCAACCAAAGGATTTTTCAGTTTTAGCCCGAGGTATGTAGTCTCTAAATTTGCCATAATAAAAGTTTATAGTTTGCAGTCAGCACACAAGGTCGGAAATATTTCGTGCCTTTTCCCGCTGTTCTTATTTTAATAAATCTGTCTGTTTCAATAGTTTCGTGCTCCGAAGATTTTACTTCCCACACGAATCATCGTGCTTCCTTCTTCAATGGCTAAAGGATAATCATCCGACATGCCCATTGAAATCTCGGTAAAAAATTCGGAATCGGAAAAGTATTTATTTTTCAGCGAATTAAAAATACTTTTTAACACCCGGAATTCATTCCGTACCTGATCTTTATCATCTGTGTAAGTAGCCATTCCCATTACGCCGATAACCCGCACCTTTGTTAGCTGCTTAAATGCATCGGACGACAGTAAAACATCTGCCTCATCAGGCGACAAACCGAACTTGGTGAGTTCTTCGGCAACGTGAAATTGCAGCAATACATCGATTACCCGATTGTTTTTAATGGCCTCTTTGTTGATGGTTTTTAACAGCTTAATGGAATCGACACCGTGAATAAGCGAGATAAACGGAGCAATATATTTTACTTTGTTGGTTTGCGGATGTCCGATAAAATGCCACTCGATATCTTTGGGCAGTTCTTCGTATTTTTTGGTTAAATCCTGTACTTTATTTTCTCCAAAAATACGATGACCGGTATTGTAGGCTTCCAAAATATCCTCGTTGGGTTTTGTTTTTGAAACGGCTACCAGTCTTACATTTTCAGGCAAACTTTCCGTAATTTCTTTTATATTTTTCCCAATATCCATCCCTCGCTCGAATTTGACGTAAAAATAGAAATAAAGTTGGAAACCCTTCAACGATCGGGGTTCAAAGTTGGAAGCAAAATATCAGGCATTTTAATACTTTTGCAGCACAGGATGAAGGAAAACAGAACGATAATATCGGAAATGAATGAACTGGGCCGCCAGAACGAGGCTTTTGTTTTTGTGATCGATTTCGACACATCAAAGGCAAAGATCTTCAGGCCCGACGAAACGGATAAAATTTGGTGGCAGGCAAATGATCGATCGAATTTTGCCCAATCAACAAGTGATGAAAAAGAAATAAAATGGGAAACAGAACCCGTTTCGTTCAGCCATTATAAAAAAGGATATGATCTTGTTCAGCACCACATTCACAACGGCGATACCTATTTGCTGAATTACACGCAACCAACAACGGTTAAAACCAACCTCTCGCTTGAGGAGATCTTTCACCATAGCGAGGCGCGTTATAAAGTGCTGCTGAAAGATGAGTTTGTATGTTTTTCGCCCGAAAGATTTGTGCAGATCGATGCCGGAAAAATTTCATCGTACCCTATGAAAGGGACAATGGACGCCTCGTTACCAAATGCCAAAGAACGAATTTTGAACGACTCGAAAGAGCTGGCCGAGCACAATACCATTGTAGACCTGATACGAAACGACCTGAGTTTGGTGGCTGAAAATGTAACGGTAGAGAAATTCCGGTACCTGGAGCGACTAAAAACCAACCAGCGCGATTTGTGGCAGGTGAGTTCGAAAATTAGCGGCGATCTGCCACAAAACTATACAGAACGGATTGGCGACATTCTATTTAAAATGCTGCCTGCCGGATCGATTTGCGGTGCACCAAAAAAGAAAACCGTTGAAATTATTAAAGCTGCCGAAAACTACAACCGAGGTTTTTACACCGGCATTTTTGGCTATTTCGATGGGCACAACCTCGACAGCTGCGTGCTGATTCGCTATATAGAAAAACAGGGTGATCAACTGGTATACAAAAGTGGTGGCGGTATAACTTTTTTAAGCAATGCCGAGAGTGAGTATGAAGAGCTGGTGAAGAAAGTTTATATTCCGGTTTTTAGGAAGGATTGATGGAGATTGAAACCTGATTGATACAGATTGAAAAAAGATTGAGTTGAGATTGACAGATAAAAGCTTTAATGGAGAAATTGTTAAATTGAGAAACTGATAAATTGTTGGGTTATTAAGTTGCCTACTGCTATTTGGCATTTGCCTATTGCTCGCAACTCGTAACTAGCGGCTCGTAGCTAATAAACTATGCAACTACTGGAAACCATAAAATGTAAAGAAGGGCAACTCTACAACCTGGAGTATCACCAGGCACGGTTTGATGTGGCGCGGATGAAGTTTTTCCCGGATGCACCAAAGCTCAAGCTGGAGGACCTGATAGAAATACCTGAAACCTGTACTGAAGGATTATTTCGTTGCAGGGTGGTTTATGCAGAACAGATTGAAAAGATCGAGTTTCTGCCTCACCAATACCGTTCCGTTAACAGCATCCGCCTGATTGAAGACAACAGCGTTGAATACAGCAGTAAATACACGAACCGCCAACAACTGCAGCATTTATACAACCAGCGCGGCAATTGCGACGATATCCTGATCGTTCAGAACAATTGTATTACCGACAGTTTTACGGCCAACCCAATATTTTTCGATGGCAATAAATGGTGGACACCCGACACTCCCCTGCTTCCCGGAACGCAACGTGCGAAATTGATAGTCGAAAACAAAATTTCGGTTTGCCGCATTGCCGTTAACGACCTACCCAACTACCAAAAAATTGGTTTGATAAACGCCCTTCAGGACATGGATAATATGCCTGTGTTGCCGGTTGAAATGATTAAGGATTAAGGATTAATTTTAAGTTTTGAATGGCGAACCGCACTAGAAAAAACGACATTCAATAGTAAATATTGATACCCCGCGCCTGCAACCGACAGAACACATCAACCATCGATTTTTAAAAATTGATATAGAATAAAATTGATTATTTTTAGCACTATTCACGATCCATCGAATAGAAGATGGCTAACTAAATTTGAACCTGATGAGAAAGTTAAAATTCGATTTTAATATTGACTGGAAATCAAAATTGATTGATTTATTAATCGTAATCATTGGCATTACGATAGCTTTTAAGTTAAACAACTGGAATGAATCGATTAAGACAGAAACAGAAGCTGATGCGTATTTCGAGAGTTTCTATGAGGAGAATAAAGCCAATTACGAAAATCTTGTTTCAGCTATAGATTTTCTGAAATCGAATAAAAACGATATCGACACGCTCAAACAGATATTATTATCAGCTAATTATTCTGATGAAAGAATAAAGCCGCTGGTTGCCAGCATGATGTCGTTGGCTGATTTTACGCCATCAACTACAACCATGGAGAATATTTTGGCATCAGGCGAGTTCGACCTCATTCGGGATATCGAACTGCGAAAAAATATTATTAGCACATATAACGATTATAAAACCTCGGCAAAACTTGAAAGTTTGATAACAGATTATGTGAACATATATGTAACGCCGTTCTTTTTCGAAAATGTTCGATTCAGGGATTTTTCATCAATCAATTCTGACTTTACGCAAGACCCTCAATTTGAAAATATTGTTTTAGGCTACGATGTTCTGCTTGATCAACAAATTAAGGGATACGAAAGGAATTTGGAGAAACAAAAACTACTCGATAAAAAACTGGCTCATACGAATCAATTGTAATTTGGAAAAGAAGTCAGGACCTCTATAGAAATCCTCCCCTCTGTGAAGTTAAATCCTTTACTCTACATCCGAAAATCACTTTTCCACATAACAAACCTCTCCGGCTCAAACAAGGGTTCAACATCTGCAAGAAAAGTAGTGAGTACAGGTAGACCTCGCTGCACTTGTTTAGTAGCATCCGGTCCAACACCAACAAACATCTGCTTTAACTCATTTGCCCGAACTATTGCAGCGTCTGCAAACTGCATTTTCGTTAAGGCTTTCATGTATTGATAAAGTAATCCGGGAACAGGTATCGCAAACAAGTAGCCGGGCTGTACATTGGTGCGGTAAATGTTTTTAAATGCTTCGTCAGCCTCTTCCAATTTACCGGCAAATACCAAAGCCATTGCCAGACTGTACCAATCGTGCCGGTAATTTCCGGTCTTGCAAGCCTTTTCCAGATACTCCAGACTTTCGTGGTATTTCTTACGCTTATAAAGTGCTAATCCACAAAGTCGGTTCGCCCGGAAAGTAATTTCCTTATTTCGTGAATTTACCAAAGCCTGACCAAGCTCTAACGCTTCCTGGTATCTACCGGAATTTAAAGCCTGCTCTGCCTTATTTAATCGTCGGTTTTTAGATAGTATCAAACGCATCTTCAATCTTTATTCCCCAACATTTACCATTCAAATGTAAGCGATTCACCTTTATCCAGAATAAGTTCCTTTTCTTTTCCCTGGCAAACCACCTTTGTGCTTCCACCGGCTTTTGCCAAAACAGTTACGCTGTTTAGTTTTCCTTCGCTCCAGTCCATCGATATTTCGTAACCTCCGCGAGCACATATACCGCTTACTGAACCTTCGGGCCATGCATCAGGCAAAGCGGGTAACAAATCGATACGATTTTGGTGCGATTGCATCAACATTTCAATGACACCTGCCGATCCACCAAAGTTCCCATCTATTTGAAATGGTGGATGTGCATCGAACAAGTTCGGGTAAGTTCCCCCACCCTGACTGTATTGTGTTTCAGTACCCGACGGATCGACATAACTCAGCAGTTCGCGATACATTTTATAGGCATGGTTACCATCGAGCAAACGCGCCCACAGGTTTATTCGCCAGCCTTTCGACCACCCCGTTGTTTCATCGCCTTTAATTTCAAGCGTTGTTTTGCAGGCTTCTGCCAACTCCGGCGTTTCATCAGGAGTAATGTGATTTCCCGGGTGCAAACCAAACAAATGCGACTGATGACGATGTTTCGGATCTGAATCTTCCCAATCGTAATACCACTCCTGCAAGTTGCCTTTTTTACCAATCTGGTACGGATACATTTTTGCCAAAGCCTGCTCCAGTTCTGCACTGAATTCAGCATCCACTTCAAGAACTTTGGCAGCCTGAATTGTTTGAAGGAAACTCTCTCGAATCATTGCTAAATCAGCAGTTCCACCATAAAGTGTAGCACCGCGATAGCCTTTATCGGTGATGTAATTGTTCTCGGGAGAGGTAGATGGCGAAGTGATCAAATTGCCATTTTTATCTTCCACCATCCAGTTTAAACAAAATTCAGCAGCACCTTTCATAAGCGGATAACCGTCGTTTTTCAGGAAGTCGATATCCTGTGTAAACTGGTAATGTTCCCACAAATGTGTTGAAAGCCACGGACCACTCATATTCCAACAAGCCCAAACCGGATCACCCTCGCCAAAACCTCCAACAGGATTGCTCATGGCCCAGATATCGGAATTATGACAGGATGCCCATCCCTTATCAACACCATAAAATGTTTTGGCCGTTACGGCTCCCGTTTTCGCCACGTTGCCAATAAACGACAACAGCGGACGGTGCATTTCGCTCAGGTTACCGGTTTCTGCCATCCAGTAATTTTCTTCCACGTTTATATTCATTGTGTAGTTACTGCTCCATGGCGGTTGTAGGTGCGGATTCCAAAGTCCCTGCAAGTTGGCGGGAACACCTTCTGTTCGCGAGCTGGCAATCAGCAAATATCTACCGTACTGGAAATACAACACTTCCAGATTTTTATCTTCGGCGCCACTAAAATATCTTTTCAAACGATCGTCGGTCGGTAATTCCGGCGCTGTTGTTTCTCCCAAATCGAGCTGAACACGACTCATTAAGGAATTATAATCTGCAATATGCGCTTTTTCAATTTCTTCAACACCTTTGTTATCTGCCTCGTTCAACTGTGTTTGCGCAATGGTTTTATTGTCCAAACCTTCTTTTGTCGGGTCTTTATCAAAGCCGTTGAAGCTGGTAGCTATCGATACATAAAGTACGGCCTCACTTGCTCCTGAAACAGTTAATACACTATCCGTATACACGGTGTTTCCACCGTCGCTCTGCACTTTCATATAAGTGGAAAAATGTGTTCCACGGTTTTCATCAAATTGAATCGGATCCTCGTCTCCTGCGTGGTAATTGGGCAACGCCTGATACGGAGCGTATCCTTCCACCTTTAAAACATTATCGTCAGCGGACGTAATGAATCGCAACTGGCTGTCGAATTTAACGGCAAAGTTCAGCGCATCTTCTTTATCGGCACTTAGTTTCACGACCATAATTTGGTCGGGGTACGATACAAAATATTCGCGTTTATAATTAACGCCGTCCACCACATACGATGTAGTTGAAACCGCCTTATCGATATCCAGCTCTCGATGATAATTTTCCACATCTCCTTCGTGCTGAAAATCCAAAAACAAAGTACCCAGCGGCGCATACGACTGTGAATATTTCCCCATCAAGTTATGATTCAATTTATCCGCCAACTCGTAGTCTTCGTTTGCCAAAGCTTCACGTATTTCCGGTATAAATTTGTAGGCCTCCGGATTCATGTACGGATCAACCGGCTCGCCCGACCAAAGTGTTATATCGTTCAGGTATATTTTATCCGATTCCACTCCGCCAAAAACGGAAGCCCCCATTTTGCCGTTTCCAAGCACAAGGCTTTCTTCAAAATAAGTAGCAGGTTTATCATACCACAGCACGTGCGTTGAAGTCGCTTTTTCGACGGCAGGTTCGGTACAGCACGACTGGCTAAAAACCAGCAAACTAATTAGGATTGAATTTAAAAGATGGTTGAGTCGATTCATAGGTTTGTTACTTTCAGAATAGTTAATGTATTTTTCACAATTAGATGCAAGATACTAAATAATTGCAGCTGCTAAAATAATAAAAAAAGGCCCTGCAAAACTGCAGAGCCCATTAACCTATCCTTGTTTATGAAAAATTGAAATCGGAAAAAAAGGGAGCCGACTGGTTAGATCAGACTCCCAAGTGGTATTAGGTATTAATTGGTATGGGTGTTCCCTTTGAGCAGGGACAACATTATTTTATATTTTAATTCCACAACTTTTTATTTGGTAGGCGCCCCATTTCAAGTTCAAGCACACCGCCACTCATTAAATCCTCATGACTAAACCAAGGTTTATCTAGGGTCTTACCATTTAATTTGGCACTTTGTATGTATTTCTTCTCTGCAGATAATCCGGGCGCTCTAACTAAAAATTTATTGCCATTCTCCAGGTTGATTGTAATTTCTTCGAACAAAGGACTTGTTATTGTATATTCAGGGATTCCCGGAGTTATAGGATAAAATCCCATTGACGAGAAAACCACAAACGCCGACATTCCTCCCCCATCTTCGTCTCCCGGAATTCCAAATACATTGTCTTTAAACCAGGTATCGATTAAAAAGCGTGTCCACTTTTGAGTTTTCCATGGCGAATTGGTGTAGTTGAACAAATACGGAATGTGAAAACTGGGTTCGTTACCCATCGAAAACTGCCCGACTAAACCTGTTGCATCTGGAAGTTTTGCCCAGAACTCGTATTTACTTCTGCCTAAACTTTCTCGGAAAAGTTGGTCAAGTCCGTCTTCAAATTGTTCAACCCCACCAAACAAATCGATCAATCCGTTTACATCGTGTTGTGTTTGCCATCGGTAAGTCCAACCGTTGTTTTCATCGTAGTAGGCACGCGCTCCCATTCCTCCGTCAAATTTAGGATCTATGTCGATCCATTTCCCATTCTCATCTTTTGGCAGAAACATTTTTTGTTCCGGGTGCCACAAATTTTTATAATTCGAAGCTCGCTCAGCAAAGATCTCCTGCTCTTTTGTCTTTCCTAATTCTTCAGCCATTTGCGAAAGCGCCCAATCATCGTAGCTGTGGCCTAATGTCAATGCAACTGCCTGACGATTTTCGAATGGATGAACCAATGCCACAGTTTCTTTTTCTCCGGGACGCAAAGCTGGGTAAAATCCTTTCTCGTGATAGAAATCATCCAACTCACATTTTTCGCCATTTCGCCAGGGTAACATAGTTGCTTCTTCTGCATTCTTTAGCATTCCTTCAAAAGCAGATTGTACATCAAAACTGCGGATTCCTTTTCGATAAGCATCGAGAAATGAAATGGTTGAATGAAAACCATTCATACAAGAGTGATCGCCATAAATAACCGGAAATGTTGGCATCCAGCCACTTTGCTCGTACATATTTACGTACGACTGCAACATGTCAGCCTCCACATCGGGCTGAAGAATAGCACGAAGCGGATGATGTGCCAGATAGGTATCCCACACCCAATCGTCAACATAAAACGGGCGGGTACTTTGGTGGATTTGGTTGTCAAATCCACTAAAATACTGACCATCTTCTGAAATGTTGACCATTCGTTCGTAGCAACGATAAAGCGCTGTATAAAAACTTCTTTTGTGCGCCTCAGTGCCACCTTTAACTTCAATCTGGTTGATCACCTTGTCCCAGGCTAATTTCCCATGGTTTTTCAATTCATCGAAAGTAGTTCCCTGCAGATCTTCCTGAAAATTTTTCTGAGCCTGTTCTTTACTTATAAAAGAAGTAGCGTATTTGAATTCAATAGGTGCTGCGCTTTCTTTTGCTGTAAGAACAAGCTTATCAGCACCATCATTTTTTATATCACTCGAGCCTGACAATTCTCCATAAACGTAAATCTTTACATTTCGAAAATATTCAACTCCGAAGATCGAATTATCTTCTGCAATCGAGTATTCTCCATTATTATAATAATGCCCAAGCAATATATTCGCCTCTTGATCGGCAGGAAATTTAAATCGGAAAATGCCGGTCTTTTTACCAACTGTGTATTCAACTGCTACTTCGTCTTCAATCAACTCTGTTTTGTAATACCATGGTCGGTTTATTTCCAAATCGTAATCCCAGGTCAATCCTTTTTCCCAGCTTTCTGCTGAAACCGATCCAACAATTGGCTTGATAAAAAATGCCTGTGCCACGCGGTGCGAAATAACATTCAGCGGAAAAGATGAAATCTGATCATCCAGATAATCAGCGCGGTCAGGTGTCATACGCGTCATTTGGTTAGGCAACTGTACCGTTGGCCGTGTTGGTTGCAATATATGACCAACGTTTCCGATTGTCGGATCAACATATTGGGTAAAATCCGTAGCCGGTAATTCCTGTTCTTTTTGAACACAGGAAAAACAGATCGCCAGTACTAAAAGTAGTATCAGATTTTTCATTTTTCTCAATAATTTGAATGCTTGTATCGCCTTATTAAAAATGTATTGGTTGAAAGAGAGGCTGCCAAAAAATAGCAGCCTCTCTATTTTTCAAACCAATTCTAATTCTTTTCTTCAGCAAACGTGTTATAACAACCAAGTTACTTATTTACAAGCACTTTTTAGAATTATAACACATAATTGCCGATGTTGTACTATACTATTCCAATCACAATTAATAACCTGCGTTTTGTGTCAGGTTCGGGTTACGTTGCAATTCGCTTAACGAAATCGGGAATACCAAATCAGTTTCTTTGAATGTAGCACCTGCAGCATTTTGAGCACCAATCAAGTCAACATAGGTAACACTTCCCTTTTCTGTTTCTGAAATAACAGGAAATTTCATTGTACGTACACAGTCGTCCCAGATTTTGAATTCCAAAGCGAATTCACGCAATCTTTCCGTCCAACAAGCTTCAATAAACTCTTGGTTCGAAAGACTTAGCAATTCAGCTTTTAATTCAGCTTCTGTTTTCCCTTCGGTGTTGGCACGCGCCTGAATTTTTGCCAGGTAGGTAGCAGCTTCGTCAGTTACACCTTCAGTTTGTGCAATCGATTCGGCGTAATCCAAATATGCCTCAGCTAAACGATAGAAGTTCCAGTCTTTTGTTCCGATACCTGTATTTAACAGCGCATCTTCGTCGAAATAATACCAGCACCCGGCTTGTCCTTCAGGAGCAGTCCATGTTTTATCGTTTGTTGGATTGGTATATTCCCAGTGGAAGAACTGGTTAGGCTGAATACGAAGGTCATTTTCGTCGTAAACATTCAGGAAACGGTCGATTGGACCATAAGTTCTTTCAAAGATTGAGTAAGTACCGAATACAGCTGTTGCCGATGATGTGAAGGCATAAGTTGGTCTCCACGAACTGCTGGCAATACTTGCATCGTATTCCAAACTGTAAATTACTTCACCCAGATCATCGGTTGTACGTAATTTATTGAAAGCACTGTTTTCTGCCAAGTCGCTATTATCAGTTAGCGAATGAGGAGAATCGATAACCATTTTTGCATATGTTTTTGCATTGGCATAATCTCCCTGGTAGAAATATACATCGGCTAAAGCCATGGCAGCCACGTATTTCGAAATACGATGTCCGTTTGAAGCAAATGTTGCTGCAGGTAAATCCTCAACAGCGTCGATCAAATCTTTTTCAATCTGCTCATAAACCGCCGAGGCAGCCGTTCTTTCAGGATACAAATTCTCTAAAGTGGCAGGTTCAAGTAATAAAGGAACGTCGCCAAATGTTTTCACCAAATAGAAATAGTTGAAAGCTCTGAAGAATTTAGCTTCTGCAATTAAAATGCTGGCCGAGCTTGCGCTCATTTCAATTCCAGGAATGCTGGCAATTGCATTGTTAGCCACATTAATGGTGCGGTAACTGTTATCCCAAATATCATCTGAAGTTCCTGAAATTTCGTTTGTATGCCCCTGACGGGTAAGCAAACGTGAGTATCTACAAACCACTTCCTGACCTTCGTAACTGTTGCTGAAATAACCTGTAAGCATTCCAAGTATTGAAGATTTAGAGCCAATGTAGGCACTTGATGCATGTGCAATTCGGATTGTTGCTCCGTTGCGATACAAATAGTTTACGTTCTCGGTTGCCTGAGATTCGGTTTTGTAATAATCCACATCGGTTAATGATGATTTTGGACTTTCTTCCAGAAACTCGTCGCATGAGGTCAACGCAAAGACCCCTACTAATAAGAATAATATTATCTTTTTCATGATCGTTCTAATTTAATTCATTAAAAAGTTACGTTTACACCAAACGTCCATGTTCTGGCTCTTGGATACGAGAAGAATGTCATGTTTTGTCCAAACTGGTTGCTTCCCTGCGATGTAGATTCAGGATCGTAACCGTTAAAATCGTCAGAACATAACAAGAATGCATTGTTCACATTCGCATAAACTCTTACGGCAGCAATACCCAGCGACTCGCAATAGTTTGTAGGAACAGTGTAACCAAATTGAATAAGGTTAGCTCTTAGGTAAGAACCATCGGCAATCCATCCCGAATCAACCGTTGTATTTTGTCCGGCGTGGCCAGAGTTTGTCAAATAGATGGCTTGTTGCATGGTATTTGGATTGGTACCATCGTAAGCATCGTACAGAATATTTGATAAACCATTGGTGATACCAAAACGGTCGTAAGTTGAGTGGTAAAACTGTTGCATGGTTTCAACACCCCATACAAATTGTAAATCAACTGTAAGATCGAAGTTTTTGTACGAGAAAGTATTGACAAAACTACCAGTCCAATCCGGCATACCTTTTCCAATAATTTCTTTTTCGTTGGTACGTTTTGCACGGCCAATCTGATCTCTTTCAATCAAGCCGGCTTCAAAGTCTTCTTCAGTATAAACTCCAAGTCGTTTGTAACCAAAGAAACTACTCAGGTTCTCGCCTACACGCAAAATACTTTCAGAACCACCAACCCAGTAATTCATCTCAATATCTTCGTCGTTGTCGCCAAGACTAAGAATTTCGTTTTTGTTGTAGTTCAGATTTAATGTAGAATTCCAAGTAAAATCGGCTGTTCTAACTGGTGTAGCATTAACCATTATATCCAATCCCTGGTTTTTAACAGATCCAATATTTTTGAAGATCGAGCTAAAACCTGAAGATGTTGGAAGTGGTGTATTCAGCAATAAATCAGTTGTTTTCTTGTAGTAGTATGAAACATCAAATGTAAGCTGATTATCAAATACGCCCAAGTTTACACCAAAGTCCCATTGTGCTGTTTTTTCCCATTTCAAATCAGGGTTCGCAAAAGAGTTAATGTAGGAGTAAGGCGAACGTGAACCATTCATCAACAATGTTCCTGAACTAACAGATGCCAACGAATTGTACGGGCCAATTTCAGAGTTACCGGTTATACCATAGCTGGTGTGCAATTTAAGCATATCGATCAGACCACTGTCTTTCAGGAAGTCTTCCTGCGACATGTTCCAGGCCAAACCTGCTGATGGGAAAAACGCATATTTATTGTTGTCACCGAATTTAGACGAACCATCGTAACGACCGGTAACAGTTGCCGAGTATTTATCTTTCAGCGTGTAAGCAACTCTCAAAAAGTAAGAGTTCATCGCCCAATCGTTGTAGCTTGATGATGGAGACGAAGGATTTGTTCCTGCTCCCATGTTGTACCATTCGTAGAAATCATCGCTGAATCCTTCAGTACGTGAGCCATCGAAATTATAAGTACGTTTTTGCCACGAAAGACCTGCCATCGCATTCAAACGGTGATCGCCAACTACCTTTTTATAAGTCAGGTAAGTTTCTTCCTGCCAGTAGAACGTATTGGTGTGTTGAATTTCGGCCCATCCGTTTGGCATTGAAATGTTGTTCAACAAAATAGATGAATAACCTTTGTAAGTGCGGTTATGATTGTCGATACCAAACTGAGTTTTCAAATCCAATCCGTCCATTAAATGGAAGGTCAATGCTGCATTACCAAAGATTTGAGTATTGTACCTCATCCGTTTCTGCAGATCCAAAATCATAGCCGGATTTGACATACCTTCGAATCCGAATGTATCAGATAACGATGATGTCGACGATGTAGTGTAATTACCATCCGCATCTCTAACTGGCAACCAAGGCAACATCTCGATCATTGTGCGTCGGGCATCCTGTCCACCACCGGTTTCAGGAGTGTAACGACCCCACGAGTGATTAACCATTAAGTTTACTCCGGTAGATAACCATTTTGTTGGTTCGCCATCGTAAGTAAGTTTTGCGTTTACCCTTTTGCTGTACGTGTTATTCACTACTCCCTGCTGATCTGTATAGTTCAGGAATGCACCTGTTGATGAGTTTTTACCGGCCTGCTGAATATTTAACTGATGATTGTGAGAGATAGCTGTTCTTGTAGCTTCTTCCTGCCAATTGGTATCGTATAACGGATTACCCTGTGCATCGAAATAGTTTCTATCGGTAAACCAATCGGTACGATCTAGCGACCAGTCATAACCCATGTAGTTATTCTCATTTTCAAGACCGATCATAAAAGCATCAGTCCATTCCTGGGCATTCAGAACATCCATAAAACGAGCAACAGTGCTAACCCCAACCGATCCCTGGTAACTTACTACTGTACCTTCGCCACCGGTTTTTCCGCGTTTGGTAGTTACCAAAATAACACCGTTTGCACCGCGTGCACCATAAATAGCAGTCGCCGAAGCATCTTTTAAAACTTCAATACTTTCAATGTCGTTCGGGTTCATTAATCCAAAATTCTCCATTACAACACCGTCAACCACATACAATGGGTCGGTTGAAGAGTTGATAGTAGACATACCACGGATTACAACACGGCTTTGATAAGCACCCGGCTGCGATGAATTGGAATAAATATTTACACCCGAAGCTTTACCTCTTAAGTTATCAAGTGGACTAAAACTCTGTGCTTTAATCAGCTCCTCACCGTCGGTTTTCGAAATAGAACCGGTTACATCCTGCTTACGCAAAGTACCGTAACCAATGGCAACAACCTCTTCAATACCAATGGTTTCTTCTTCCATTGTAATATTGATTACGGCTTTTCCGGCAATGTCAATTTCCTGCGATTTCATACCCACAAAAGAAAACTGTAATACATCGCTATCAGAAACACCGCTTATCGAGTACTCACCGTTATTATTGGTCACTGTACCATTCGATGTTCCTTTAACAATTACAGTTACTCCCGGTAAAGGCTGACCTCCAGCATCGGATACAATACCTGAAATACTTTGTTGCTCGCTTCGTACGTTAATGTTTCCGGCGCTTTCGCTATCCAGTTCGGCGGGGAAAAGCATAATGTGCCTATCGTACGTTACGTAGTTAACATCAGTTCCGTTAAATACTACATTCAGAATCTCATCAATTTGTTGATCGTTTAAATCAACCGATACTTTTCGGTTCATATCGATCAGTTCAGAACTATAGGCAAAATGAAATTCCGATTGTTTTTCAATCTCGTCAAGCACTTCCACAACCTTTTTGTTGTGCATAGCTAGTGTTAGTTTGGTTGATTGACTATATACACTTGCAGAAACTTGCATTAGTCCAACCAGTAAAAACAAAAATGTTAGTTTCATAAGCTTTAAGCTTTTACTCCAAAAGGAAGGCATACCTCTTCCTTGGATTAGGATTTTTTTCATAGTTTTACATTGATTTAAATTATAACTTAATTTACCGTTTGCCGATGGTAAATGAGGACCGGAAGTGTTGCCGCACTTTCGGTTTTTTTATCTCGACAATTCTCTTACTTTTTCTTCGTCTAGTTCAAATACAATTACATTTTTTTCTTGTTTAGTTTTAATTGGTGCTATCTTTTCCATAATCTGGATAATCTCGTCAAGCGGTTCGCTTTTAATGGTGAATGTGAAGTGGTAATCTTTTAACTCTTCAGCAAACTCAAATTCCTGATTATATCTTTTCTCCAGTCGTTTTACAACCTCTACCAGTGGCTGGTTGTAAATATTCAAAATACCATCTTTCCACGAGGTATATTTCATGGTATTAACCTCGCTTATATTTAGTTGATTGTTTGATTTTACAAACGATGCTCTTTCTCCTGGGCTTAGAAAATATTGGAACGAAGCCACCTCGGGACTTAACAGCTGCACTTTACCCGACTCCAAAACAACGTCGATATTTTCCGATCCGGGATAAGCCTCCACATTAAATTTGGTTCCGTGTACTTTAACCTGAATCTCGCCGCTGTTTACCACAAACGACAGATCCTCGTTTGTTTGAACCTCAAAATAAGCTTCACCTTCCAATTTCACATCGCGGTTATTCTCGGCAAACAGGTTATTGTAGCTAATTTTCGATCCGGAGTTTAGCCAAACCATCGAACCATCGGGCAGTTTCACTTTTGAAATCTGACCATTTTCGGCTTCAATTTCCGAGTACCAAATGTCCTTTTCTTTAGTTGATGAAACAATGTAAGCTCCTCCACCCAAACTCAGCACAAAAAAGAAGATGGCGGCAATCCGAACCAACAGGTTTATCTTATCAGAATACTGCCATCTTTTGAAACTTTTTTGCAACATTTGATCTTGAATATTCAGCCAGCTTTTTTCACTTCCTTCAGGAAGCGGCTTATTTCGCTGACTTTTATTCCAACCTAACCTAGAACTATTAAAAACTATGCGATTCTCCTTTTTTCGTACCCACTTCAATAATTGCATCTGCTCGCTCGCCGATGCTCTCCCTTCTAAATATTTCTCTATTATCTCTTTCATGTTGTATTCTGATAGGAGTACACAAAAAGTAAAAAAACCCTACCTGTTTTTTTTCAAAATTTATTTTTAACGAATTATACAAACCAACAGAACTGCTGATTTTCAACAAGCTACCACAATCGCCGCCTAACTATTTTTCAAGCAGCAAGGTTATAAGAATGATGAGCACCGGGTATTGGTCTACCAATTTTTTCCTGATCTGTTCTTTGGCTTTAGCAATGTGTTTTTCAACCATCTTTATGCTAATTCCCATTTCGTCGGCTACTTCTTTTTGTTTTCGGCCTTCAATTTTACAGCGCTTAAAAACCTGTTTCATTTTATCCGGCAATTCATCAACCGCTTCCTGAAATGATGTAACAAGTTGCTCCTCCAGACTTTTTTCTTCTTTACCCAAAAGATCGATCTGGTACAAATACTGAAGTTCACTCACCTCTTCCACATCGATGGAGAAAGTGGTCTTTTCCAGCTTTTCATTGCGTAAAAAATTCAGACAGTTATTGCGTAGAATTACAAAAAGATAACTTTCTATTGAACGGTCAGTTTTTATAGAATTGCGTTTTTCCCAAAGGGTAATAAAGGTCTCCTGAATAAGGTCTTCAACTTTATTATCGTCGGAAATAAATAATTTGCAATATCCTTTTAGGCGAGGGTAAAGAAGTTTGAACACGTCTTTAAAAGCGGACGGGTCTCCTTTTTTTAGGTTATAGTTAGTTTGAATGTCGAACATCGATTTTAGTTAGCTAGTTAGTGGGCACAAATAAAAGAAATTTATATGACACTTAAAATCAACATTGTAAGTTTTTTAAAACAAAAAAGGCCCTGCAAAATTGCAGAGCCTTCAACTATTCTTGTCTAATTATTAGATACATTTTTTACTTGAACCGTTTGGATTTCCGGTTACTTCCCAGGTATTTCCCGAGTTTAATAACTCATCAACGCAAGTTACTTTACGCGTTTGCTGTACTTCCTTAATTTGTGCTTCCATCTCAGTATCGTAAACCGGAGCAGGAACTGCACGAATTACACCAAATGCAACAGGGAAATCAGGCAAAGCCATATTGATCAATGCCAAATGCAAGGTAGGATCTACCTCAGTTGCATCATGAACAAGGATATCAGCTTCGGTTACTCCGTTTTCGCCAATCTTAACAACTTTTAGTTTGCCATTGTCGAATACCAAACCTTTTTCGTTTTCAGCGCCAAAGATCATTGGCTTTCCGTGCTCCAGCATTAGCTGACGGTCGGCACGGTGATTAGGATCGGTAATAGCAGTGTGAATTCCGTTGTTAAAAATCACACAGTTTTGAAGTACTTCAACCACCGATGTTCCTTTATGCTCTGCTGCTTTTTCAAATACCGACTGGCTCAGTTTCAGGTTGCCGTCGATTGAACGGGCGTAGAACGAACCACGTGCTCCAAGAACAAGTTGCCCCGGTACAAAAGGATCTTCAACAGTTCCGAATGGCGATGTTTTACTCACAAAACCACGGTCGGAAGTTGGTGAATACTGTCCTTTAGTCAAACCATAAATACGGTTATTGAACACCACCATATTTACATCAATATTTCTTCTGATCAAGTGAATAAAGTGGTTACCACCAATGGCCATAGAGTCACCGTCGCCACTCATAACCCAAACGCTCAAATCAGGGTTGGCAGCTTTCACACCCGAGGCGATTGCCGCAGCACGACCGTGAATGGTATGAAAACCAAATGTATTCATGTAATATGGGAAACGCGATGAACAACCAATACCTGAAATTACGGCAAATTTCTCTTTCGGAATTCCCATTCCGGCCATGGTACGCTGTATGGCATTAATAATGGCAAAGTCGCCACAGCCCGCACACCAACGTACTTCGTTCTCGCTTTTAAAATCTTTTATAGTATATTTTACATCAGTCATTGCTTAGTCCTCCAAAAGTTTAGTAATACTTTCTTTTAATTCGCTAACGGTAAATGGCAAACCTTTTACCTTGTTGGCCTGGTAATAGTTGAACTCAGGCAACTCGTTACGCAAATAGGCCACGAACTGTCCAAGGTTCAGCTCGCAAACAATAATTTTTTTGAATTTGCTAAATACCTCTTTTGTATTTTTTGGAAGTGGCTTAATGTAGTTGAAATGAGCCAAACTAACATTTTTACCAGCCATACGCATTTCGCGAACGGTGCTTGCAGTGTGCCCGAAAGTACCTCCCCAGCTAACAACAAGAACATCACCTCCATCTTCATCTCCGCAAATCTCCAGTTCAGGAACCAAGTCAACAACGCGTTGAACTTTTTCTTCCCTGATCTCGCTGTTTACCTGGTGATTTTCAGGATCGTGACTCACTGTTCCGGTGATATTCTTTTCAAGACCTCCGATACGGTGCTCAAAACCGGCCATTCCCGGAATTGCCCATTCGCGTGCCAATGTTGCAGCATCACGTTTATAAGCCTGGAATTCTTCGCTGTCTTTTGCAACTCGCGGAGTAATCGACGGCATGTCGGCCATTGAAGGAATTTTCCAGGGCTCGCTACCGTTTCCTAAGAAACCGTCGGTAAGCAAAATAACCGGAACCATTCTTTCCAAAGCAATTTTTGCCGACATATAAGCGTAATGGAAACAATCAGACGGTGTGCTGGCTGCCAAAACAACAACCGGACTTTCACCGTTTCTTCCATATAGCGCCTGCATTAAATCCGACTGCTCGGTTTTTGTTGGCAAACCTGTTGACGGGCCACCACGCTGCACGTTTACAATTACCAGCGGCAATTCGGCCATAACAGCCAAACCAATTGCCTCGCCTTTCAATGCCAATCCCGGACCGGAAGTGGTTGTTACAGCAAGGTCGCCGGCAAACGAAGCACCGATAGCTGAACAGATACCTGCAATCTCATCTTCAGCCTGAAATGTTTTCACTCCAAGGTCTTTTCGTTGTGATAATGCAGTTAAAATATCGGTTGCAGGAGTAATTGGGTACGATCCCAAAAACAATTCCAATCCCGATTTTTCAGCAGCTGCCAAAAGTCCCCAGGCCGTAGCATGGTTACCATTTATATTGCGGTAAGTTCCGTTTTCAATTTCTGCCGGGTTCACCAAATAACTTGGTGTCATGTGCTGCATGGTTAAACCATAGTTATAACCATCGTGCAACACTTTAATGTTCGAATCAACAACAACCGGCTTTTTCTTGAACTTATTTTTTATAAATTCTTCAACGTAATCCAGCGGACGGTTAAACATCCAGCATACCAAACCCAAAGCAAACATGTTTTTGCTTCGAAGCACACTTTTGTTATCCAAACCAAAATCCTTCAGGCCTTCTTGTGTAAGGCTCGAAATTGGTACCGGAATTTTGAAATAATCCTCAAGGTTACATTCTGCAAAAGGATCGTCAGTTGCAAAGTTTGCCTTCTTCAGGTTTTTTTCAGTAAACGAATCTGAATCGTATATAATAGTACCACCGGGCTCTAAAAAGCGTGCGTTCGCTTTAATAGCTGCCGGATTCATGGCAACCAACACGTTGGCATTATCTCCCGGGGTATTTACTTGTTTTTGCCCAAATTGTACCTGAAAACCCGATACACCCCCTACTGTTCCCTGTGGTGCACGAATTTCGGACGGATAATCCGGAAAGGTAGAAATATCATTTCCAAGAAGCGCAGTAGTGTCGGAAAACAAGGTTCCGGTAAGCTGCATTCCATCGCCGGAATCGCCAGAAAACCTAATGGCAACTTCTTCCAGTTCGATAACTTTAGTTTCTTTCATCTCTAAAATATTTGATTTCATTTTTCGAAAAAGAACGGTTGATTATCACCCAACCCCAATTTTCAATTTCTAGTTATTTTCTTTTAAGTCTGTATAATTCATAAAAAAAACGACTCCAAAACTACTAAATCATAATTTCAGAACCGGTTTTCATCAAGGTCGATCGAAAAATCTTAAAACAAATGTAACCATTATTTAACAAGATTTCGATGACATCTGTGATAGTTTTTTGGTTTTCTTATTTTTGTAATCAATTTAAAACCAATTCAGATAATGGCTATTATAAAAGAGTTAAAAGATAAAACACCGAAAGTAGGAAAAGACTGCTTTCTGGCTGAAACAGCAACACTTATAGGCGATGTAGAAATAGGTGACAACTGTAGTATTTGGTACAGCGCTGTAATTCGTGGCGATGTGCATTCCATTAAAATAGGTAATAACACCAACGTGCAGGACAATGCAACCATACACGCAACTTACCAAAAAAGCCCTACCAATATTGGCAACAACGTAACTATTGCGCATGGTGCCATCGTTCATGGTTGTACCATTAAAGACAATGTAATGATTGGCATGAACGCGGTTGTTCTCGACAATGCAATTATTGAAAGCAATTCGATTGTTGCTGCCGGTTCGGTGGTTACCAAAAATACCCGTGTTGAATCAGGCAGTGTTTATGCAGGGGTTCCGGCCAAAAAAGTAAAAGATATCAGTCCGGAACTGTTGCACGGCGAGGTGGAGCGAATTGCAAATGCTTACCACATGTATTCAAGCTGGTACAAATAAAGTCGGAAGTTGAGAGAAAGAAGTACGAACAAAAGAGATTTAAAAACCAAAAATTAGAATAATGAAACCAACCTTACTCATACTGGCTGCCGGAATGGGAAGTCGTTTTGGAGGCCTTAAACAAGTTGAACCTGTTGGCCCAAACGGAGAAGCAATTATCGACTACACTATTTTCGACGCCATTCGTGCCGGATTTGGCAAAGTAGTTTTTGTAATTCGCGAAAGTTTTGCCGATGCTTTTAAAGAAAAATTTGAAGCTAAACTTAATGGGAAAATAGATGTGGAATACGTTTTTCAGGAGCTGGATAACCTGCCGGAAGGATTTACACTGCCGGAAGGTCGCGAAAAGCCATGGGGAACAGCACATGCCATTTTGGTTGCCAAAGATGTAATTAACGAGCCGTTTTGCGCCATCAACGCCGACGACTTTTACGGACAGGGAGCCTACCAAATTATGGCCGACTTCCTGAACAATGCGGTGCAGGAACAAACTTTTTCGATGATCGGTTACCAACTTAAAAACACGCTGTCGGAACACGGATCAGTTTCACGGGGCATTTGCACTGTGAACGAAAACGACAACCTGGTAAAGATTGTTGAAACCCACAAAATATTCAAAAAAGAAGATGCTGCCGTATCCATCCCGGAAGAAGGGACAGAAATTCCATTAACCGGAAACGAAAAAGCATCGATGAACTTCTGGGGTTTTCACCCCTCGATTTTCAAAACACTGGAAAGCAAATTTGTAACGTTTCTCGAAACGGAAATCGACAAACCAAAATCGGAAATGTACATTCCATCGGTGGTTTTCGAAATGATCGAGGATAACGAGGTGGAAGTAAAAGTACTGGAAGCCAACTCGCCATGGTTTGGCGTAACTTATAAAGAGGACAAACCAATTGTGGTGAATAAAATTAACGCCTTAATTAAAGAAGGTGTTTACCCGGAGAAACTTTGGTAGTAATTATATAATATAAAACGAAGTCGGAAACGAGAATTTTCCGACTTCGTTTTTCTAACGACAGCATACAAACATGACGGATCTAAAAAATATTGCACACAACTTTCAAATAGAGGGCGAAATAGAAAATGTAAAACCACTGGGCGAAGGTTTTATAAACGACACCTTTATAATTACGACTAAAAACAGTGGCCCCCGATATATTTTACAGCGCAAAAACAAAAACATCTTCTCTCCCATCCCCGCGATGATGGAGAATATTCAAATAGTTTGCACGCACATTAAAAAGAAAGTTGTTGATGCCGGTGGCGATCCCTTGCGCGAGGCAATGACCATCATTCCGGCCAAGGACGAAAAGCTCTATTTTCTTGATGATGAAGAGGAATACTGGGCCGTTTGTCTTTTTATAGAAGACACCATTGCATACGAAGCTGCAGAAACTCCGGAACTGGCGTATGCCGGTGGTAAAGGAATTGGAAAATTCCAGTCGCTGGTGGCCGATTTAAAAGAGCCGCTTGTAAATATTCTTCCCGGTTTTCACGATATCCGTTACCGTTTTAAACAGTGGGACGAAGTGCTGGCAAAGGATCCGGTTGGCAGAAAAGAAAAAGTGAGCGAAGAAATTTCGTGGATTGAAAGTCGAAAAACGGAAATGCTGGCATTTTGGGAACTGGTGGAAAACGGAGAAATTCCAACACGCATCAGCCATAACGACACCAAAATAAACAACATTCTTTTCGATAAAAAGGGCGAAGTACTTTGTGTGATCGATTTGGACACCGTACTCAGTAGCACCGTATTAAACGACTTTGGCGATGCCATGCGTTTTTACACCAACACCGGTTTGGAAGACGACGAAAACCTCGACAATGTCTCGATGGACTTGGAAATTTATAAAGCTTTTGCCAAAGGTTATTTGGAAGAAACAGCCTCATTCTTAAGCCCAAAAGAAATTGAATATCTGGCATTTTCGGCTCGATACATTACTTATGAACAGGTTCTGCGTTTCCTGATGGATTATATTGACGGAGATAATTACTACAAAACAAAATCGCCCGAGCATAATTTGGTCCGTGCACGCGCGCAGTACAAGTTATTACAAAGCATGGAAGAGCAGTTTGCAGAAATGGACAGCTTTGTAAAATCGTTTGTAACGGAATTACAGAATTAGAATATACTCTTGTTTATTCAAAACAGCTACTTCATTACGTCATGCTGTCCGTCAGCTGACGGATTCAGCATCTATAAATTAGAATAGAGATTCCGAAACAAGTTCGGAATGACGTAAAAGAAAATACGAGACTTCATTTAGAGGTGAACCGTTTTTGCGTTCACCTCGCTGCCCATAAACAATGCAGCTTTACTTTCGAAAGTTGCAGCCGATTCAGTCGTCTGATATTCCAAATTACTACCTTTGGTTAGTCGTTGTTCCATTTCGGGATGGCGTTGCAGATAATCAACCAGTTTTTCGGCAACAATTGCGCCCTGAGTTAGAATATTTACATTCTCGGGGACGTATTTTTTAATCAAATCGATCAACAAAGGATAATGTGTACACCCCAAAATAAGTGTATCCAATGATTTATCTTTCTGAAATACGGATTCGATATTTTTCTTTACGAAATAATCGGCACCCGGATTATCCATTTCGTTATTTTCCACCAGCGGCACCCACATCGGGCAAGCTTCCTGAACAGTTGATTTCACATGACCTTCCGACCATTTTTCCAGTTCTATAGGATACGATTCCGACGCCACGGTTCCAACAGTTCCCAAAACACCAATGTGGCCATTCTGTGTAATTTCTGATACTTTCTCTACACTTGGCCGGATCACCCCAAGTACCCGATTATCGGGAGCCAGATGCGGCAAATCCAACATTTGAATATTGCGCAAAGCTTTTGCCGAGGCTGTATTACACGCAATAATAACCAGCGGACATCCTTGTGAAAACAGATATTTTACAGCTTGCAACGTGTAATCGTAAACCACATCGAACGACCGGGTACCGTATGGTGTTCGGGCATTGTCGCCAAGGTATAAGAAGTCGTATTCGGGCATCGATTTTATCAGTTCCTTCAAAACGGTTAAGCCGCCATACCCGGAATCAAAAACTCCAATTGGAGAGGATTTCATAAAAATTAAGCTTTTATCGTTCTAATGATAAATCGTAGGATTGTTTGTAATATTTTCCAAGATTCGACCAGTCGAAATGCATCGACGCCTCCTCACATTTATAACGTAATGCAATCCTGTCGCGTCGTGAAAGATTAACAAACTCAAACAACATATTTGCCAGTTCTTCGGCAGCGCGGTTAAAATTACCATCAGTACGGTCGATAATATACATTCCCTTTTCATCATGATCCGGAACATTGTTCTCCACATAGTCGCCAAATCCGGCCAAATTACTTGTTACCGAAGGCAAACCACTGGCTAAACACTCAAGCGGCGTATATCCCCATGGTTCGTACATACTCGGGAAAATTCCGAGGTGACAACCGCGCACAAATTGCGTGTAATCCATTTTAAACAACGGGTTAGTTGTAGAAATAAAATCGGGGTGATATACAATTTTAACTTTATCGTGTCGGTTATTCACGAGGTTCGATGTACGCAGGAAATTCAGTATTTCATCTTTTGCATCGTCAACCAGCTGGTGTGTAACTACTTTGGGTAAATTTTGTGTTTTCCAACTTTGTACATTCCTACGTAATTTCAATCGCAGGTAATCATCAACCAATTCCCTTAAATCAGGAAACTCATAAGGGCCTGTTATTCTTGTTATTTCGTTGTACAACCTGTTCCCCACCTGCTCTTTAATTTCTTCCACAACACGACCTACATCTTCAATCTGAGCTTTCGATTGCAAAACTTCAGGATTAAAAGAATAAAAAGGGCGTTTGGTTATGAAGAACGAAACCACAGTCATATCGGTGCCGGCTTGCTGCATTTTCCAGTTTAAGCGAGCCAGTGCTTCGAGCGTTAAATCGTAACCTTTATTCTGATATTCGTATCGGCCTGAGGTGAAGAAATAAAGTGTTTTATCGAGATCGAAAGAATAACTCTGGAAAAAGTGCCCCATTACAAATTCGTGAATCTTCTTCTTAATCTGTACGTGTTGATTCTGAACTTCGTGAATGGCTTCAAAACGTTCGATATTCAAACCGTTTGGCAGAAGCAGGTCCGGTGTCCGCCCCAGTAAATGCGTACACTCTTGCGCTGTAACTTCACTTACCGTAGTGAATACATGAGCTCCATGTGCCGAAGCCCTTTCAATTTGAGCAATCGGCAGCACATTAAACTTTCTGGCTTCTTCTTCCCAGTTATAAAACGGAAGGTGACTGTAAAACTCATGATCGTTCATGGCCAGGTACCTGCCCAACAAAGTTGCATGCGTTGTAAAAACCGTTTTAATATTCAGGTTCGACTTCCTGATTCCGGGAATTGGAATACCGGCCATCCATTCGTGAAAATGCGCGATTATATTCGAATCGCAAACTCCCGTTCCGCAGAGGTAATGGAAAAACTCTTTTACCTGAAATCCGAAAGCTGCCACTTTATCCAGTAATTCATCTCCCTCAGGAACTGATATATTGTAATCTTTAAAAAGGTAATATCGAATTTCGTCTAATTTATCGTACACCGAATAAGGATTAAACAGCACCACATTTGGTCTTCCCGAAACGATCCACTGACCGTAATAAACTTCGAATCCGCGCGATTGCATTTCCAACACGGCTTTACCGATTGGACTCGAGAAATCTGTTGCAGGATCAAAATGTGCAGCGGCTTGCTCAGCAAAATAAGGCCCGATAAGAAAATATTTTTCATGCCCCCATTTTTTTATCGCGGTCGGCACTTTCGAGCGAATTACCGTATAAATACCTCCTACCTGGTTACAAACCTCCCATGCTATTTCAAATAATGCAGGCTTATCAATATGTCCCTGCTGTTCATTCTCCTTATTAATCTTCGCTGCTTTCATATGTTTATTTTCGTTAGATCTCTGGTTCTTATTGCTTTCCGTTTTTACCGAAACGACCGTATGTACGGTATATTTGAGATCAATAAATATAGTTTTTATCTATTATCAATCCAATATGTTTTAAAATAAAAAACAGCATTTCGGAACATGACTTAACGTGCGCTACACACTGCTGACTGCATTGTTGTGGAATTCATTTAGCGCAACGCGGCCCGGTATACGTATCCAATTCTCAGAAAACCATCGTCTTTCGGCCATTTATAGCAACAGAAAAGGGACACACTTTGCAGTGCATCCCTTTTACTAAAATTTATTCATATGAAAATGGTGTTAATTAACACCTGTGCGAACGTCCCAGTACATTTTTTGACCCCACATACGATCTTCAACCTGATCCCAGAAAGGTGTAATGTTTTCGGTATTTAAGTTGTACTCGTTTGTTGGATATGGTTGTCTGAATGGTGGACGGCTGTGTCCGATGTAGAATGCATCCGGAGCTGCGGCCAACAAAGGAACATCAGTTCTTCTGGTTTCAGCCCATGCTTCCTGACCATTTTTAAACAGCGAGATCCATTTTTGGATATAAATCTGATCCATATCATCGCCATAAGCGATTTCGTCTTGTGCCAAATATGCTTCGATGTCAGCTGTAGCAATTCCGTTTTCTTCCAACGAAGCAGTAATACCGGCCTCGTAGGCTTCTTCGGCAGTTGTTCCAACGCTGTATCCTCTGGCTGCTGCTTCAGCTACAATAAAGTTTACTTCGGCAAAGTTCATATATGGAGAAAATCCGGCAGCATCTTCGCGGAAGCGAACTCCCATACGTGAAATATCGCTCATGCTAAAACTACCAAGCTCGGCACCAACAATTACACCACGATATTCGCCATCGCTTTGAGCAGGTTTAGCGTAAACCGGCAAACGAGGATCGCTAAACGCAATTAACTGATCGATCATAACATCAGCCACACCGTGGTCGTCACGAGCGCTAACTTCTTTGTTCGAGTAAAATGGCTCGTAATATGGGTCGGCACCCGACCAATAGAAATAAGCATTCTCATCGTTTGATGCAATTACAGGGTAAGTTGATGGATTACCAATGATCTGCTCAATAACGCTTTTTGCAGTTGCTGCATCAGCATCCATTAAACGACAAGCCATACGCAAACGTAAGCTGTTTGCAAATTTCTGCCATAATCCGGTGTCGCCACCAAACAATACGTCGCCGCTACCCAGCGCATCACCATTCCCCTGGTTAAACATTGTATTTGCATCTTCTAACATTGCCATAACCGCAGGGTAAATCTCTTCCTGAGTTTGGTAAGCAGGCGATAAAACACCTTCTTCGGCACCTAAAGCATTGGTGAATGGAATATCTCTCCACATATCGGTAGCAACTAACCAGATATAGGCACTGTAAGTAGTTGCTGCAGCAACCATATTTACGTTACCGGCTTCTTCTGATTGAGTAATTACCTGTTTCAGGTTTTGCTGATTGCGGTAAACAGTTGCGAAATACGAGTTAAAAGTTCCTTCCCTGAATTCGTAGATCGACTCCTCAGGATACTGGATTTTACCTACCTGGTTTGAATATCCCAGCGTTCCGGCGCCAATTGCTGAAAGGCTAAACGTATTCGATGTAAAGTTATTCAATACATATGCCATAATGTTGGTTGCCGGCACAGTGGTAGGATTATTCGGGTCGGTGTTAATATCTTCGTAATCACCGGTACACGATACCATTGCCGCAATAAGCAACAGCACGATACTAAATCTTATATTTTTAAATTTTAACATGATGTTTCAGTTTTAATAGTGAACAGAATTAAAATGTAACACTCAATTTGAATCCTAAGTTACGGGTTGCAGGAAGCTGGTATTGCTCAATACCCATACCCGATTCGGTTGTACCGAAAGCTGTTTCAGGATCGATACCAATATCGTTTGATTTGTGTGTCCACAGAATAGCCATGTTACGACCAACAAACGAGATATTAGCACTTTTTATGAAACCAACTCTGTCGAGCAAACTTGATGGAAGTGTGTAACCAAAAGTTACTTCACGAAGTTTAACAAAGCTACCGTCGATAATACCGGTTTTCTCAATACCCCAGTATCTTTCGTAGTAATCTTGTGCTGAAACTACAATGTCGTTAGTGCTTCCGTCGCCTTTAACCACGGTTTCGTCTTTCAATACATCTTGTCCAACAACAACACCTACTTCGCGAATATTGTATCCTTCGGCACCCGGACGAGAAGCCATTTGTGCAGTTTCTTCACTAACACCCGACATACCACCAAACCAATCAGTTACAGAGAAAATGTCGCCTCCCATACGCATATCAACCAGGAAGCTGGCGTTGAAGTTTCTCCAGGTGAATGAGTTGTTTACACCACCAATCCAATCTGGCATTACGTTACCTACGATCTCAGGAGCAGATCCCGGAGTTGGCAAACCGTTAGAGGCTACAACAATATCTCCGTTATCGTTTCTGTTGTACGAGTAAGCTTTAATTACACCAAATGTCTCACCAGGAATTGCTTCAATAGTAACAGCTCCCCAAGAGGCACCAATTTGGTATTTTGTAAGGTCGGCATACAATTCATTAACCGTGTTTTTGTTTTTCGCCCAGTTAACTGTCATCTCCCAGTTCAATCCTTTTTTCGATTTTAGGATCTGACCAATCAGTTCCAGCTCAACACCTTTGTTTTCAATTTCACCGGCGTTAATCATTACTGCATCGTAACCCGATGCATCACTGATGTCAACCTGCATAATCTGGTCTTTGGTAATTTTATCGTAGTACGTAGCGTTAATTCCCAATCTGTTATTGAAGAAACGAAGCTCAGTACCAATCTCCATCGACTCAACTTTCTCCGGTTTCAAACCTGTTGGAGGAAGTGTTACCGGCAAGCGGAAAGGAGTTGTTCCGTTGTACGGATCGTTTGATACATAAGTCATCGACAACTGGTAAGGATTTGTTGCAGCACCTACCTGTGCCCAACTAGCACGGATTTTTGCAAACGAAAGGATGTCTGATTTAATTGGCAGCGATTCAGTAAGCAACCAGCTCATTGTTGCCGATGGGTAGAAGAACGACCAGCTATCAGCAGGAAGTGTTGAACTCCAGTCGTTACGACCGGTTAAATCAAGGTACAACCATTTTTTATAATCGAATGAAACCGAACCGAACACCGAGTTCGACTGCAATTCACTGTCGAACTGCGATACACTTGGATTTCCGTTTACGTTACCAATGGTATACAAATCCGGCACAGTTAACGAGCTTGCTGAGAAGCGTGAGTAGTGACGGTTGTAATCGCGGTAGTTAGCACCAACAGTACCGTTTACACCAAAGTCGCTGGTAATTTGTTTGTTGAAACTAAAGATCAAGTCAGCATTTAACTCGTGCTGGAATGTTTGCGCCTGAGTGAATTCACCACCGGCCTGAACACCGTTCGATCCATCGGCAGCAACTTGTTTTGTAAACAGATGGAACCAATCAACACCTAAACGACCCATTACGCTTAACCAAGGGGCTAATTCGTAATCCAGAGTCATGTTACCGTAAATACGGTCTTTTTGCAAACTGTTGGTGTTTTTATTCACCGTCCAGTAAGGGTTGTTATGGTAGTTGGTATTCCAGTTGTAAGGATTACCATGCATGTTGTAAGTATTCCAGTTTTCTTTCAAAGCAGCCATGTCTACCTGGCGACCAAACCATCCACCAATCGACTGCATTGGGTTGTTTGCAGTATATCCCTGGCTCGGAACGTTATCCGATTTTGTTTGCGTATAAGTAACCGAACCCTGTGCTGTTAAACGTTTAGCAGCAGTAATAGAACCGCTTAAACTTGCGGTTGAACGGTCCATGTCAGTGTTAGGAATAGTTCCTGTAATATCCTGACGAGACAAGAACAAACGAGTACTTCCTTTATCAGAAGCTCCCTGAATTGACAAACTGTTATCAACAGTTACTCCTGTTTCGAAAAAGTCTTTTACGTTATCAGGATGCGAAATCCAGGGAGTTTTCTGGTATTCACCATCAACAACCGGGCTGGTGAACTGCGACAGTTGCAAGCCAATATCCAAACGTGGTCCCCACGATTCATCCATAAAATCGTAAACACCGCCGCCATTACCGTCAACATACTTAAATCCGTAAGTATCCGACCAGTCCTGGTAACTCATATCAATTCCTGAATTGTTGAAGTAATATTCAGAAGCCGAATATCCCTGACCATATTTATCCTGGTAGTTAGGAATAATGTAAGCGTCGCTAAACGTAACACTTGAATTTAACTGTACCTGGAAGCCTTTGTTTTTATCCGCTTTTTTAGTGGTAATAAGCACCACACCGTTGGCAGCGTTCATACCATATAATGCAGCCGCGTTTGCACCTTTCAGCACAGTGATCGATTCGATGTTTTCCGGAGCAATATCAGAAGCACCGTTACCAAAGTCGACACCACCCCACTGCGATACCGAAGAACCGTAGTTACTAATTGGTACACCGTCTACCACAAACATTGGCTGGTTGTTGCTAAACGAGCTGTTACCACGAATGGTAATACGAGAAGAACCACCAATTGCACCGGTAGCACTTGTTACCTGTACACCTGCAATTTTTCCCGACAGTGAGTTAACAATGTTAGGGTCTTTTGCTTTTGTTAGTTCCTCGCCCGAAACTTCCTGCACCGCATAACCCAGTGCTTTCTTTTCGCGCGAAATACCCAATGCAGTAACCACTACTTCGTCAACAGCAATGTTTTCACTCTTCATTGCAGCATCAACAACTGAGCGTCCTGCAATTTCAACTTCGAGTGTTTGCATACCCACAAACGAAAAAACCAATGCAACTGCATCATCGGGAACTTTTAACGAGTAATTTCCATCAACATCGGAAATCGTTCCATTGGTAGTACCTTTAACGGAGATAGAAGCTCCGGGTATACCCATTCCGTCCTCTTCGGACGTTACGGTACCTGTTATTATGCTGGTTTGCGCCTGAACAAGGCCAACCATGAATAACAGATACGTAAAAATTAGCGTAATTTTTTTCATAGAAGTAAATTATTTTAAGTTCGCAATAAAATTCAACACTTTTAAACTTAAGATCTGCCAAGTGCTCATTCTGAAATCTTTTTGACATCATTTTTACCTCTTGGCTGACACTTTTCTATCTAATCACAATACTAGCTGATGAGTAGGGCATTTTTTATAACATTCGTCATAATTATATATCAATGCACTGGTTTTATGGGAATTAGGAAATACTGAATTTTCAGATTGAGAATCTACTACGCTCACAGATGGCTTATTTTCAACGACATAAAACATCGTTGTCGCAAATTAACATTCATTAAAGAATTATTAAAAAAGATGATGGAGGTAAAAAGTGAGCTTAACTTTACTAATAATTTACCTGAATTCGGAAGATATTACTATCAGATACCAACATAACATGACAGTTTTCTTACAATTATTTACCAGAGAGTAAATATTCCTTGAAATTCCTGCCGTTTTGATCCGGTAATCGGGGGCAATAGTTGTGTTCGGTTTTGGGCACAAAAAAACCGCTTATCTTTCGATAAGCGGCTTTTAATATTGTAGTAATTAGGTTTCTTACTGAATACCCAATTTAGCTTTTACCAATGGTAATACGTCAACACTTTGGTTCGACTTGTAAAGAATAGTTCTGTTTCCTGCACCTGAGTCGAAAACATAAATCAGACCTTGTTCTTTAGCTACTGCTTCAATGGCCTCTTCTGCTTTATCGAAAACAGGTCCTAAAAGCTCAGCTTGTTTTTGTTGTACCTGCTGTTGTGCAGTAACCTGGTAATTCTGAATGCGTTGTTGTACATCCTGAATTTCGGCAATCTTTGCGTTTCTTTTAATTTCAGAAACCTCTTCTCCCATGGCTTCAAATTCGCCTAGTTTTGCCTGGTAGTCTTTTTGCATTTCACCAAGAATTTCTTCCAATTCACCCTGGAAAGTATTAAACTCGGCTTCAGCAGCAGTTCTTTCCGGCATAACCTGAACCAACGCCTGTAGGTCGATGTGACCGAATTTTAAAGATTGCGCATTGGCAGCAGTATATGATGCTACAGTGAACATTAGCACTGCCATTAATTTCATTAAATTTCTCATAATCAATGTGGTCTTAATTTTTGCTTGCAAATATAGTATTTAATACCAATTAATAGTTAAAATGAACAATTGATTTCATACGATTAAAATGGTTTATTTTCTTTTGTATCGTATGTAACTCGCATGGTTTACGACAATAATTAAAGACGTATCTTACTCCATGCTCGTTTAGGTCGAATCATTCTATTTTAAAAGCGAACTATTGATCTATTTATACCCCAGTTTTCTCAGTACTTCGTCGCTGAGATCGTAACGTGGATTGGTATAGAATAAAGTAGCGTCGCCGGCCTTATCAAAAATCACAGCATAACTACCATCGGTAGCTATTTCCTGAACAGCGTTAAAGATGTCGTCCTGAATAGGTTTGATCAATCCCTGACGTTTCTTGAACAGGTCGCCACTTGGCCCAAAATACTTACGTTGCAAAGTTTTATAATCTTTTTCTTTGGTAATAATCACATCTTCGCGTTTGCGTTTCATGTCTTCAGACAAGAGCACGCTTTCGGCCTGAAAATCCTGATACATTTGCTCGATCTCAGCATGCATCGATTCCAGTTCTTTTTGGTATTGCGACGACAACTGATTTAGTTGCTCCTGCGCAGCGTTAAACGATGGAATGTTTTCCATAATGTACTCAGAATCAATGAAAGCGTATTTCTGAGCGCTTGCAAATAATGTTACTGAAAATATTACTGCAATTGATAAAATAATTTTCTTCATGGCAAATTCTTTTTTAGTTAAACTGGTTTTTGTCTATCATATTTTATGCCAAAGCTATTTTCTACTAGAATTGCTGACCAATTACGAAGTGGAACTGGCTACCTGCAGCATCGGGAACACCCGGTACATCGTCAAATCCATAACCCCAGTCGATACCCATTAACCCGAACATTGGCAGGAAGATACGTACACCTACACCGGCTGATCGGTGCAACTTAAACGGTACGTAATTCTGGAAACTGATTCCGGCGTTACCTGCTTCAGCAAATGCCAGCGCGTAAATGGTTGCACTTGGTTTCAAAGTAATCGGGAAACGAAGTTCTGTGGTAAATTTAGAATACATATTCGAACCGTTTCTCGGACTCAAACTGTAGTCTTTATAACCCCGCAGCGAGATGTAATCGTTACCATACATATTATAACCTGACATACCTGAACCACCAACAATAAATCCTTCGAAAGGTGATTTACGACCTGAATCGAAATAGCCAAGGAATCCCATTTCCAGTGCTGTTTTTAACACCAGTGTATGTTCTCCTCCCGGGTTGGTAAGCGGTGTAAACCACTGCCCTTTCAATAACCATTTATGGTATTCAATCCATTTGTACCGCTCTTCATTCGAAATACTTTCATCCGAATAGTTTTTGTCGTTAAACCACGAGTATGGTGGAGTAATTTTTAAAGCCAGCGAAAGATTAGAACCTCTACGTGAATACAATGGGTTATCAACCGAACTACGTCCGAAAACTGTTTTAAAACTAAGGTTGTTAAATGTTCCGTTCACCTGACCGTTTTCGTCTGCCATAAAATAGAACATACTTCCCATGTTTTGCAGGTTATAATGCTCTAACGACAATTCGTGATAAACGGTAAAGTAGTCATCAGGCCACGACAAACGATATCCGTAACCTAACGCCAATGCTGTGGTTTCCCAAATCTGATCGTCGTCTTCGTTTGTATTTTCCGAATCGTAGTTATACTGGTATTGCGGATAAGAATTGTAACCTCCGTATCCGTATGGCGAATAACCTGAACCATAAGGAGAGTAACCATAGCCACCGCCATAACCGCCGTAACCATAAGGAGAATAACCATAGCTGCTACCATAACCGTAAGGATTATAACGTTGTGTATATCGGTTGGCACTGTAGTTAATTCGCGAGTGCGATAACGATACCGAGAATGAATTAGGTTTTTTACCACCTAACCATGGCTCGATAAACGACAAACTAATGGTACGGTAATACTTACCACTTGTTTGGTAACGCAAACTCAGTGTCTGACCATCACCGGTTGGCAGCGGTCTCCAGGCTTCTTTATTAAAAATGTTACGAACCGAGAAGTTGGCAAATTTCAAACCTACCGATCCAACAAACATACCGGCTCCCCAACCACCTGAAAGTTCAATCTGGTCGTTTGCTTTTTCCTGAAGCTGGTATTCAATATCCACAGTTCCTTCTTCAGGGTGTGGCTGAACATCAGGGTTAATTGATTCCGGATCGAAGTGTCCGAGCTGGGCCAATTCCCTGTACGAACGCATCAGCAATGTTTTACTGAAAAGATCGCCGGGATAAGTACGTAACTCTCGTCGGGCAACGTGCTCGTGCGTTTTGGTGTTACCCACAATACGCACTTCGTTAATTGTTGCCTGCTTACCTTCGTAAATACGCATTTCGTAATTAATGGTATCTCCGTTGATGTTAACCTCAACCGGATCAAGGTTAAAGAATAAGTATCCTCTGTCGAGATAAACGTTGTTCAAACCTTCTTCGTTGTCGAACAGGCGTTTATCCAATATTTTTTGGTTAAATACGTCTCCTTTTTTGATTCCCAAACGCAAATCGAGGTAATCGGAAGGATAAACCGTGTTTCCTACCCAGCGAATATCGCCAAAGTAGTATTTATCGCCCTCTTCAACGTCAATATCGATGTTAACCCGGGGTTTATCTTTTCTACCAACTTCTACCTGATAAACCGAATCTTGTACGATAATTGCATCGCGGTAACCCTTTTCGTTGTATTTATCGATAAGGTTCGCCTGATCTTTATCGTATTCTTCCTGAAGGAATTTTTTGGTTTTAAAGAAATTTCGCAACGACTTTTCGTTTGTCTTTTTCATGGCGCGTTCAAGCGTAACATCCGAAAGTGCTTCGTTGCCAATAATGTCGATATTATTAACCTTTACCTTTTCTTTTTTGTCGACGTAAATATCCAGGATAACACTATTGTTTTGAGTGGTATCGTCGCGCTGAACAATGTTAACCTCGGTGTTAAGGAAACCTTTTCCGTGGAAGAGGTTCATAATTGTTCGTTCGGCGCTGTTTACCTGGTGATCGGTAATCTGACTTCCTTTTAGAAGCAGAACTTTTTCAGTGATATCGTCTTTTTCAGATTTTGAAACACCATAAAAGTTTACGTCTCCCAAGCGAGGCCGCTCCTGCAAATAAATATCTATCCAAATCTGGCTTCCGACAATTTTGGTCGCCTGTATTTTCACATCCGAAAACAGGCCCTGTTGCCAAAGTTTTTTTATCGCCAGCGTTATTGCATCTCCCGGTACCATTATTTCATCGCCTACTTTTAAACCCGACAGCTGGATAAGTACATTTTTATCCAGATAACGGATTCCTGAAACCTGCACATCGGCAATTGTATACTTGCGTGCGCTTGAATAGTAGATTGAAAAGTTTGTACTGTCGGCTTCTTGTGCAAATAGCTGTGGTACAAACGCTACAAAAAGGAATAAAAAGGCGACTAATGGTCTTTTGATTCTAGTCATAAAATTAGCTCGTTAACTGTTCACTTGTTTTTCCAAATCTTCTCTCTCTGTTCTGATAATCAATAATGGCTTCAAATAAATCGTCCTTTCTAAAATCAGGCCACAATTTATTCGTAAAATACAATTCAGAGTAAGCTATTTGCCACAACAAAAAGTTGCTAATCCGATATTCGCCGCTGGTTCTTATCATCAGCTCCGGATCGGGCAATTCTGAGGTAGACAAATAATTTTGGAACAGTTCGTTATTTATTTTTTCTTGTGTAATCTTGTTTTGGGCCAAATCGTTGGCCAGATTTTTTACGGCATTAAGCACATCCCAGCGTCCGCTGTAACTTAAGGCCAACACCAGGTTTAACCCGGTATTATCTTTTAATGCATCAACACATCCCTGAAGTTTTGCCTGCACATTTTCGGGCATTTCGTGCACACAACCGATAACACTCAGCCGAACATTGTTTTTGTTCAGCTCTGTTGTTTCGGCTTCAATGGCATGTACTAAAAGTGCCATTAGTGCTTCAACTTCTTCTTTTGGGCGGTCCCAGTTTTCGGTGGAAAATGCATAAAGAGTAAGGTGTTTTACGCCAATTTCGCCGGCTCCCTCAACTACGGAACGAACCGACTCAACGCCGTTTTCGTGTCCCATAACGCGGGGTTTGCCATGTTGAGCGGCCCACCTTCCATTGCCATCCATAATAATGGCAATATGTTTTGGTATATTATTGCTATCTAATTTGTCAACTGTTTTCATCACCAATTTTTAGCATCGTAGGCCGGACAAGCCTTTTTGCCTATAAAAATCATATATGTGAGATGTACCCCCAAATATCCTGCCCAGTCGTTATTATGCGAACCATCGTTATACGTGATGGTTTCGCCAAAACCATTTACATGTGCCAGCGGATCATCCAAATCATCCAATTGATCGCTCATATATTTGCGCATCTGGTATTCTACTCCTACTCCCAAACGATCGCCAATGGTATATTTAAAACCCATTCCAAACGGAATGGTAAGTGTTGTTACTGATTCTTCGTAGTCCACTATAATCGGATTTCCTGTTGCCGGATCGTATTCCAGTTCCGGGTGGTCAGGATTGAATCCTAAAATTCCTGCAGGTCCTAACGGATCTGTGGCCAATCGCCCCGATGTAAAAGTGTAGGGAAAATAAGCGACTCCAATTCCGAAAGTTACATACGGACTAAACCGAATCTTCTTTTTACCTAAAATATACCTCAGGTAATTAATTTCTGCCTGCAAGGATAAATCCTGAACCGATTTATCGAACTCCCATGGCGCAGTTTCCACTGTTCCTTCGCTGGCAAATGTACCGGTAAGGAACATGGCACGCATGCCTACGCGGGCATTAAAATTATACCTGAAATAAGCTCCAAAATTTAAATTGAACGATTGAAACGGGGTGTCATCATCCATGTCGCCATGTACCGATGTTAATGTACCTCCCCAGATTCCGATGTCAGCTGTTTTTTGTGCATGTACTGAAACAGTCAGCAAAACTGTAACAAACACCAATAGTAATTTCTTCATCTTGGTATTCAATTTCGTTTATTTAACAAAGGTTTCAGACATGTTATTTTATCACTTTCTTCATTTTGAAATGAAATGATCGCTGTCGGTTTCAAGCTTGTTTTTTCTCAGCTTAAAAAGCTACAAAAACACACAAATCGCAGAACAAAAACCAATCTCATAACAAACTGAATATCAATGAACTTAAACGTATAAAAACGTTTTATCTTTTGCTTTCAAAAGCTACAAAAGTAATATAATTCTAAAAATAACATGCTCCTTTGTTATTATAAAACCGAAACAAAGATTAAAAATTGTTAAGTAGCCCTATGAATTGTAGTTTCTGCGGTCCATTCCCCACATTAGCTTACTACGTAAGGTATTAAAAAATGGCTGCTCCGGTAGTTGCAGAGTTTTGAGTTTAAACCCGGCTTTTTTCACTTTTATTTTTGTAGAAAACTCAACAGCAAACGAGCGCGAATCAAGCGAAGTGAGGTAGTTGGTTCCACGGCCTTCAACAGTTAGTTCAATTTCGGAGGTGTCGGGCACAACAATTGGCCGAATAGTGAGGTTGTGCGGTGCCAGCGGTGTAATTACAAAGTTGGCCGAGTTGGGTGTTAAAATAGGGCCACCAACGCTTAACGAATAAGCTGTCGATCCTGTTGGAGTGGCAATGATTAAACCATCGGCCCAGTAGTTATTCAGAAACTCGCCGTTAACCCGTGCCGTAACATTTAACATCGATGAGTTGTCGGTTTTCAGCACCGTCATTTCATTCAATGCAAAGTTAAAATCGAGATTTTCCTGGTTCGAGAATTCTATCTCCAGCATCGAGCGCTCAACAATTTTATAATTCTTGCTAAAAATACTATCGAGTGCATAATGTACCTGGTCTTCCGAAATATCCGCCAGAAATCCCAAACGACCACCGTTCAATCCAATTACCGGGATATCGAAATTACGGATATTCAGTACTGACTGCAGAAATGTTCCGTCGCCCCCAACACTAAAAATAAAGTCGTTGTCGGGATCAAAATCAGAATACGAATGAAAAAAGGAGGTATAATAAGTTGAGCTGTTCAACTCTTCAACTAGGTGAGAATAAAAAGGTTTGTATAATTGTACTTCGATATTTTTAGCGCGCAAAAAGCCAAAAAATTCCTGCAAAACAGGAACAAAATCATCGGAAACCAGTGTGCCAAATACTGCAACTTTCACTATTCGAATGGATTTAAATATTCATAAATTTCATAAACTGGTCGAAACGATCCTGGTACAGATCATTCAACATCGACCGATCCTGATAAATGGCTTTTACATTATAATCATAACGCATCAGTGCCTGAACAACTCCGGACAATTCTTCCGAGTCGAGTTTTAAAATCACATCCAAAACATTCGCCCCGGGTTTACGATCGATAAAGAAGCTGAGTATTTTTACATCATTACTTTCCACAATCTGACTGATCTGTGAAACCGAATAATCGCTCACATTCATTTCAATAACCAGCACACCACCAACTTCCTGCAACGAGAACAGGCTGGCAAATCGTCGTGCCAAATCGTACAAGGTAATTGCTCCCAGATAATAATGATCCTCATCGAGCACCGGCAGCACGCTAATTTTTAGTTTGTACATTACAATTGCCAGCTCGAAAATATGCTGATCGCGGTGCGCATGCGTAGTATTTAACTTGTCGACTGCTGTTGAAAGCGGGGTTTCTACCAGATTCAGATCGTAAATCAATTTATCGGAAACAAGTCCCAGGTATTTGGCATCGTCAACCACCGGGATATGCGAAACACGGTAAACATCCATATGACTCAGCGCTTTACGCCCTGTTTCGGAACTGCTCACCGACGGAATTACATCTGATATTAGTTTATCTGCCAACAAAACTTTACTGTTTAATGTTAATCGTTCAGCCTGAAAATAGTAACTTGCGTTTTTAAATTTTTAGTTATGACCAGACTTAGTGTAAATATAAATAAAATTGCAACACTGCGAAACTCTCGTGGCGGCAAAGTGCCCAGTGTTAAGGATGCCACTATTAATTGTCAAAAATTTGGAGCTCAGGGGATTACCATCCATCCACGCCCCGATGAACGACACATTACACGCAAAGATGTTTATGAGATAAAACCACTGATAACCACCGAATTTAACATTGAAGGTTACCCCAATGAAGATTTCTTAAAAATGGTTATTGAAGTGCAGGCCGATCAGGTAACTTTGGTGCCGGATACCGATGCTCAATTAACCAGCGATCACGGTTGGGACACATGGAAACATCTTGGTTTTCTGAAAGATGTGATTGCACGATTGCACGAAGCCGGTATTCGCACGTCTATTTTTGTCGATCCGGATGAAAAAGCGGTTGAAGGTGCTGCCGAGATTAAAACAGATCGTATTGAATTGTACACCGAACCTTATGCAACGCTTTACCCCATTGATCATGTAAAAGCAATTGAACCATTTGTTGCAGCAGCTAAAATGGCGGCAAATTTGGGTATCGATGTAAATGCTGGTCACGATTTAAGTTTGGAAAATCTGAATTACATGTACCATAAAATTCCGAATCTTAAAGAAGTTTCAATCGGGCATGCGCTTATTGCCGATGCACTCTATTTAGGATTGGAAAACACCATTCAGAAATACCTCGATTGCCTAAAATAATCTTTGTAAGAAAACGCCAAATGCTGCGTTACTCTCGGTTTGAAACCGGTCGATTACGAAAGTAAACTCCCTAATTTTCAAACCTTCGAAAGCCTTGCCTTTGACGCTTTCTTATCAAAGAGATAGAAATCATTGAGTTTTTTCCACAAGCAATAAATAGAACAAAACGGCAAGTGCACAAGTTAACACACTATGGATTTATATTACAGAAAAACAGGTAGTGGATCGCCACTGGTAATTATACATGGACTTTACGGATCGTCGGATAACTGGATGACCATATCCAAGCGCCTGGCAGAAAAGCATACGGTTTATATGATCGACCAGCGAAATCACGGGCGATCGGGATTTGCAGAATCGCATACCTACAACGACATGCGCGATGATCTGGCGGAGTTTTTTGAAAAGCACAACATCGAAAAAGCTACAATACTGGGACACAGCATGGGCGGAAAAACAGCCATGTGGTTTGCTGCCGATTATCCTGAAAAGGTTGAAAAGCTTGTAATTGCCGACATTGCTCCAAAAGACTACCTGCAACTAAAACAAGAAGGACAATTTTACCTGCACCAAAATATTCTGCTGGCCATGCAGGACATTGATTTCTCGATGGTAAAATCGCGCAACGATGTAGATGATTTTCTGGCAGAAAAAATCGATGATGAACGCATCAGAATGTTTTTGTTGAAGAACGTTGAGAAAAATAAGAAAACCAAACAGTTTCAATGGCGCGTTAACCACGAGGTTTTGTACGATTATCTTGAAGAAATAGTTGGTGGCGTAAATATCCACTGGCTCGACGATCGAATTCCTATAACCGCTTATCCGGTAATTTTTATTCGTGGCTTGCTTTCAAAATACATTCAGGACGAGGATAAAGAACTGATAAAAGAAATTTATCCGGAAGCCCGAATTGTTGATATTCCTGATGCCGGACACTGGTTACACGCCGAACAACCGCAAAAGTTTGCCGAAGCAGTTTTTCTGTGTTGCTAGTTACAAAGATTGATGCAGATTGAATCTAAAATTGAGGGAGATAGATGAATTGAAAAATTGCGAAACTGACAAATTGAAAAATTGTATCAGAAACACTGAACTTTCCTTTGTGAAACTCTGTGTCTACTTCGTTCAACTTTGTGGTTAACTCTTCAATAAAAACAATTGCTAACTGCGACTGAATACTTCAAACTTAACCTTTTGCCATTCTCCTTTTGCCTTTTGCCTTAAAAAACTACCGATTATACTTCTCCGTAGTGTCCTTCAAGAACTTCTTCTGCCCTGCCTTCAACTGTTTCCACTGAAAACGCCATCCCCAGTTTCCGGTTGCTGTTCCCGGAGTGTTCATTCGTGATTTTTCGTCCAGTTCCAATACATCCTGCATGGGTAAAATGGCAGTATCTGCTACCGAAGCCAAAGCCAGTTCCATAATTTGTTTAGCCGCATTTTCTTGTGTAACGTACCTCGCCACCAATTCCTTTTCTTCTGCTTCAACAGCATTCAGCCAACCAATAGTTGTATTATTATCGTGCGTACCGGAATAAACCACACAGTTTCGTTCGTAGTTGTGTGGCAAATCTTTATTGGCAGCATCGGTCGTAAAAGCAAACTGCAAAACCTTCATTCCGGGCAAATTAAAGCGTTCTCGCAAATGGTCCACTTCTGTGGTAATAATTCCCAGATCCTCTGCGATAAATGGCAGAACTCCTAAATGGCTTTTAATTAAACTCAACATCTCGTAACCGTGTGCCGGTACCCACTTTCCGTTAATGGCAGTTTCCTCGTCAGCCGGAACTGACCAAAACGATTCCAGTCCGCGGAAATGATCGATACGCACCAGGTTAAACATGTTCAGATTAAAATGCAGGCGAGCCATCCACCAATCGTATTCACGTTCTTTCAATCGTTGCCAGTTAAAAACCGGGTTGCCCCACAACTGGCCTGTTTCTGAGAAATAATCAGGAGGCACACCACCCACTTCAGTTGGTTTAAGTTCTTCGTCCAACAGAAAAATATCGGTATTCGTCCAAACATCTGAGCTATCACCCGAAACATAAAGCGGCACATCGCCAACAATCTGAATTCCTTTTTCGTTGGCATAATGTTTTAACCGGTGCCATTGTCTAAAAAACATAAACTGAACGAATTTCTCAAAAGCAATCTGCTGTTCCAGTCTTTCGGAAAGTTCGTTTACAGCTTCCTGCTCCCGGAATTTTATTCCACGGTCCCACTCGCTCCAGTGCAATCCACCAAAATATTCACGGGCAGAAATAAACAATGCATGATCGTTTAACCACCAGCCATGTTCATTCAAAAAGTGACAGTATTCATCACGAAAATTATCAAACCGATTCTCCTGAAATTGCTCAAAAGCTTTTTTCAACATCCCATTTTTCCATGTTGAAACTTTATCAAATTCCACTTTCGATTTTTTGAAAGCTGGCACCTTCTCGAAATCATCAATATTCAGCAAACCTTCCTCCAAAAGCAGTTCCAAATCGATCAACACCGGATTTCCGGCAAATGCAGAGTAACACTGGTAAGGCGAATTTCCCGCACCAACCGGTCCAAGCGGAAGAATCTGCCAGAGTTTCTGACCGCTTTCCTCCAGAAAATCGACAAAGGCATAGGCCTCTTTCCCCAAAGTACCAACACCTTCCTGTCCGGGCAGCGAAGTTATATGCAGAAGAATTCCACTTTTTCTATTTGTCATTCTTAAAGTTTTCTCTGAATTGTTTTAAATGGTCGGCTGTTTCGCGAACAATGCGTTGCACGGCCAAACCGTGTTTTAAGTCGGCAATTACGGCCTCCGAATCATCACCTGTAAAAAACTGGTAATGCGCATGCACCATCGAGCGTAACCATCCCGGTGGAACATGCCCCGAGGGGAAACTGGTCACCGGCTTGTAATTGCTGCCAACCACCTGTTTTACCCACTGATCCGAACCTTCAGTGTAATATTCAAAGTACTCGGGATTTTGCGATGAATAACGGAATGCACCGTTTTCTGCATAAATCTCAAGCGACACCAAATCGCCGGAACCTGAGCTTATCCGACTTGCTGACATGTTTCCAACAGCACCGGTTTTTGGTTCGTACAACGACAGTGAACTAAACAAATCGGATCCGGCAGGAACACCTTCAAAATCACCGGCCTGCAATCCACTGGTTATTTGCAGCTCCTCGCCCATAAAAGCCATCAACAGACTAATTCCGTGAGATCCTAAATCGGCCATCGCACCACCATCAGGTGCCGGAGTTAAACGCGTAACACGTTTTTTACGGTAACTTTCCTGTAGGTAGTCACCGTGGTAATATTTCAAATCGAAATGAATCGGCTTTCCAATCTTCCCCGAGCGCCAGAATTTCAACCCTTCGCGAACCGATGAAGTTTGCAAATATTGAAAACCCACCTGAATACGAACTTCCTGACCTACAGATTGCAGCAGTTCCTTCATTTGTTCTTCCTCTTCCAACGAAGAGCAAACCGGTTTTTCAAGATAAATATATTTTACGTTCGGCATTTGCAGCGCCATTTTAAAATGCTCGAAATGCACTTTGTTCGGCCCCAAAATATAAACCGCTTCAATTTTTTCATTCTTAGCAAAATCCTCAACAGACTCAGCCTTTTCAAAGCCCATTTGTTTTGCAAACGATTCCCGACTTTCCTTTCTGGCCGATGCCACCGACTCCAAAACGATTTCGGGAACTTCGTTATAATAAAACTTCAGAGCCTGAATCGCATAAACATGTGCCCGGGCTATCCCGCCTGCGCCAATAAAACCTACGTGTATTTTTTGCATGTTCTGTTTCAAATGTTTCGTCAAAAATAATGTTTTGATCAATATAATCCCGGCCTTGGCCAACTCTTTAATTTTTGTTTAGATTTAAGGCAAAATTGTGTTGACAATGAAAAAAACTGCGCTGTATATTTTACTGGGAATGCTATGTGCATGTGCTCCCAAAACTGATTCTGTATTAAAAACAGGAAACTGGTTGTTCTCTTTCCAGATCGACGATCAAAATCCGGATCAAAAAATTCCGTTCAATGTTGAAGTGCTGAATGAAAAGCACCTCGTAGTAACAAATGCCGACGAACAAATAGACGTTCAGGAAATAACTTACAAAGAAGATTCCGTGTTTATAAAGATGCCTGTTTTTGGTTCTGAGTTCAAAGGGAAGATCACTGGCGAAAAACTTAGTGGCGAATACTTCAATTACAATAAAAGTAAAGTACTTCCTATTCCGTTTGAAGCTAAATATGGTGTACAAGAACGTTTTGAAATTACGGATGAAAATGCGGCTGATTTTTCGGGGAAATGGAAAGTCAACTTTGGTGAGGAAGAAACCGACAGTCCGGCAATTGGAATCTTTGAACAAGATGGGAACCACATTACAGGAACTTTTCAAACAGAAACAGGCGACTATCGCTACCTGGAAGGCGTTGTAAACGGAAACACCATGCAACTCTCGTGTTTTGATGGTGCACATGTTTTTCTCTTTACCGCCGAACTTAACGACTCTTCTTTAACCGGAGTGTTTTATTCAGGAAATACATACAAAGAAAAATGGAGTGCAGTAAAAGCAGATGATGCTGAACTGGCCGATATGAAAACGCTTACCTACCTGAATCCGGGCTACGACAAATTGAGTTTTGCTTTCCCGAATGAAAATGGCGATACCATTTCGTTAGCAGATGAGAAGTACAATGGCAAAGTTGTAATTGTTCAGATCTTTGGAACCTGGTGTCCGAACTGCATGGACGAAACACGCTTTCTGGTGGAAATGTTTGAAAAATACAATGCTGCCGGACTGGAAATTATCGGGCTCGATTTTGAAGTAAAACCGGACTTCGACTATTTCCAACAACGTATTGAACGTTATCGAAATGACCTGGATGTTTCGTGGGAACTTGTTTTAGCAGGCACATCAAACAAGAAAAAAGCCGCTGAAGCATTACCAATGCTGAATAAAATTATTTCGTACCCAACTGCCATTTATATCGACAGAAAAGGAGAAATACGGGAAATACACACCGGGTTTTCTGGCCCGGGAACAGGCGATGCTTATGTGGATTACAAAGCAGAAACCGAAGCATTAATTGAAACATTATTGAACGAATCCATTTAACCATGAAATATTATCTGATTTTTGCTGCCTCAGTTCTTTTCCTTCTGGCATCGTGCCAACCAAAAGACATCAAATGGAAAGGACAGGAGCCCATAAAAAAGGTGAGTACGCTCACCCGCCCCATTCAATACCAACTTAAAAAGACATTTGATGTAGGTGACGGCATTTTTCTGTCAAACGAATTCGATGGTGCTCGGCTAAACGGCGTTGCGCTTACCGGAGACAACGAAGTTACCGTTCTAATCACTCCTGAAAACACGCCAATAAACGAAAGTCCGTGGTATGCCTTTAAAATCTGGTCGGATACAGAAAAAGAGATTCAGTTAAAAATAACTTACAACGAAGGAGTTGGTCACCGGTATTATCCCAAGATCAGTATCGACAGAAAAAATTGGGCTTCGGTTGACTCAGCTGTTTACCTGACCGACACGGCATCGGTAGCAAGAGGTGAATCTCCTAAATTTTGTGAATTCACGTTAGCAATCAACACCGATACAACCTGGGTAGCAGCACAGGAACTGATTGTTTCAAAAGATATTTACGAATGGGCCGGAGAACTTGCCGAAAATTCATTTGTAAGTGTTGATGAAATGGGGAAAAGTAAAGAAGGCCGATCAATAAAATATCTGCAGATTGGCAATCCGGAAAGCAAAAAAATGCTGATGGTTCTTTCGCGCCAACATCCGCCCGAAGTTACCGGCTGGCTGGCTATGAAAGCCTTTACCGAGGAATTATGTGCGAACGACGAGTTGCCGGAAAAGTTCAGAGATGAATATTGTATTTACGTGGTACCGTGTGTAAATCCCGATGGAGTAGATAATGGTCACTGGCGCCATGGAGCTGGTGGAATCGACCTGAACCGCGACTGGGAAGACTTTAATCAGCCGGAAACACAAGCCATACGCAAGTTCATGCAGGAGAAAGTAGCAGAGCAAAGGAAATTCTATTTTATGATCGACTTTCACTCGACCTACGAAGATATTTACTACACCATCGCTCCGGAGCTAAAGGGAAATATGCCGGGAATCGTTCCAAAAATTATTCAGGCTATGGCCGAGGATATTCCGGGGTACGATCCAAATATCCGCCCCAATGCCGCAGGTGTTGAGCGGGTCAATTCAACAGTGTCTGTTTTTCACGAATTTGGTGCAGAGGCTGTAACCTACGAAGTTGGCGATGGCACGCCGCGCGACATGATTAAGAAAAAAGGCGAATTAACGGCCATCAATCTTATGGAAATCATGCTTGAAGATTAAGCAAAAAAAAAGGATGTCATCTTTATGAATTCATGAATGAAAGATGACATCCTTTTCAGAGCAAAATATAGCCTATTTCAACCACTTATCCAACCAGTTAAAAAATACACGCTGCCATAAAATTCCGTTTTGAGGTTGCAGCACCCAGTGGTTTTCTTCCGGCAGGTACAACATCTCTGCAGGCACTCCTCGCAAAACAGCTGCATTAAACGCTGCCATTCCCTGCTCTGGCGGTACACGGTAGTCTTTTTCACCCTGCACGATCAAGATCGGAGTATCCCAGTTTTGCACATATTTATGTGGCGAGAAGGAGTACGAACGCTGCGCTGCGGCATTGTCTTTATCCCAGTATGCTCCACCGTAATCGAAATTCACAAACCACATTTCCTCGGTTGAGGTGTACATGTGCTCGAAGTTAAAAATACCGTCGTGTGCTATGAAAGCTTTGAAGCGTTTTTCATGATTTCCGGCAAGATACATTACCGAATAACCACCGTAACTCGCACCAACTGCTCCCAGTTTTGTTTCGTCAACAAATGGTTCTTTGGCCATTTCGTCAATTGAAGTCAGTAAGTCTTTAATATTCTGTCCACCGTAGTCTTTCGATATTTGCTCGTTCCATTCCTGCCCAAAACCGGGTAAACCTCTACGGTTTGGAGCAACGACAATATAATCGTTGGCTGCCATCATCTGGAAATTCCAGCGGTACGACCAAAACTGGCTAACCGTTCCTTGTGGTCCGCCTTGGTTGTAAAGCAGCGCAGGATATTTCTTATTCGGATCAAAATGCGGTGGATAGATCACCCAAACAGCCATTTGTTTTCCGTCGGTGGTTTCCATCCAGCGTTTTTCCACTTTTCCCATGGTCAACTGATCAAGTATACCTTTGTTTACCGAAGTTAGCGCCTCATCTTTTCCTGTAGCCGGATCAACCAAATACAATTCAGCTGGCTGCGACATGGATACTTTCTGTGCCAGTAATTGATTTCCAACCGGAACTGCACTTTGATAATTGTGAACACCATCCGTTAAACGGGTAATCGAATTATCGGCTAAAACCAATTGATAAATCTCATCGGTTGCATGAATGTCGCTGATAAAATAGATAGATTTTGAATCTGCACTCCAGCTTAATGAAGCTGCATTCTGATCGAAACCGGCCGAATAATCTTTCTTCTCTCCTGTCTCGAGATCCGCTACAAACAAACGGTTTTTATCTGATTCGTAACCATCGCGTTCCATACTTTCCCAGGCCAGGTATTTTCCGTCGGGCGAATAAACCGGATTCTGGTCGTAGCCCATCATTCCTTCTGTAAAGTTGCTGGTTTTACCACTTGCCACATCGTACATGTAAATATCCGAATTAGTAGAAACAGCATATTCTTTCCCAACCTTTTTCTTACAAATGTAAGCCAGCGTTTTTGAATCGGGACTCCACACAATTTGCTCGGTTCCGCCAAAAGGTTTCATTGGCGAATCAAAACGTTCACCGGCCATAATGTCTTTTCCTTCGCCAACTTTACCATCCGAATAATCGGCAATAAAAATGTGGTTGTAGGTGTAATCGTGCCATGTATCCCAGTGGCGATACATAATATCTGTTTCCAGGCGTGCATTGGCTTTTGGCAAATCTGGGAAAAGATCGTGAATATCATTGTCAAGTTTGACCGTTTGCAGGTAATATATTTTCGACATATCGGGTGCGTATTGAAATCCGAAAATACCACCTTCAATTTCTGAAACCTGTGTTTTATCGCTACCGTCAGGATTCATTTCCCACAACTGAACGCTGCCGGATGCAAATGACAAATAACCGATCTTCTTTCCATCGGGGCGCCAAACAACGTTGTATTCGTTAATGGCGGTGTTGGTGAGATTTTTTACTTCTCCACCAGCCACCGGAATCGAATAAATATCGCGGTACGATTTATTCTCCTCAATATTGTAATAAGTTACTGTGTATAAAACCTGCGTTCCATCGGGCGAAACCGTTGCTTCTCCCAGGCGGCCAAACGACCACAAAACTTCAGGAGTCATTACATCTGAACTTAGTTTTGGCGTTTCAGGCACATAGTTTTTAGCAACCTGCCCAGACTCTTTTTGCGTACAGCTAACTATTGTCATGGCAATAAAAATAAAAAGTGCAATTTTCTTCATTTTGCTTTTTTGAAAAATTAGTGAATCCAAAATAAACATATTTAATGTGCTCGGGCAATGATTTTTAACCAAAAACCAGAAATATGGTTCAAATCAAAATTGCAGCAAATAGGTTTGATGCCACATTCCTTCAAAAGAAAAAGGCTACCCAATGATAGCCTTTTATAAACCTAAACCAAACCTAAGAAAATCTGTACCTTTTGTAGTAGTAGGTACGAGTAGTATATTTTAATCTCTTTTTACACTTCCAAGCCCTTCAATATCGCGGGTAACTTTTGGATTTCCGGTGTAGCGAACTTTGCCAACGCCCTCTATTTTAGCGTACAATGTTTCAACGGCATGTACCGATCCGGTGCCAACTCCTTCAATTTTAAAAGTGGCGTCGTTCACTCGAAGATCTTCTGCATCAACATGTCCGGCTCCAGAGAGTTTTACATCCAATTTTTCAGCAACTCCCTTCAACTGAACCAGCACACCACCTTCGCCAACCAGCTCAATATCTGCAGCTTTTACTTCCAAATCTATCTTTGCTCCACCTTCAACTTGCACGTAAAGATCATTCAAATCGAGGTAACCATCGGTACTTAAATTTAAACCGCCCTGTACTTTAATCTCATCCAGGTTTTTAAAAGTGACATACAAATGAATGCGCTCGTAATTAATAAAATCGCGATCTACAACCACACGCAATTCGTCGCTCCAGTTGTCAACATCCAGTTCATCAAAAACATCACCATCGGGAGTTTTTACCGTTAATGCACTCTCGTTGCCCTGCGTTAAAAACACTTTATAACTGCCTTCCAGATAAATGGCCAAAAAGTTATCGATATCGTACCGGCGAGAATCCCAGTCGTCGTCGTTTTGTGCCGACAGGTTAACAACAAATAATATTGAAAAGGTAAAAAGGAGTAATGCTTTCATGCTTCATTGTTTTTATAACAATTCAAAAGTAGGATTTCAGAGGTTGATATTCATTTTTATTTCGATGAATGCGTGCTTTTTCTAGATAAATGGAAGATTTAAGAACAGCTTCGGTTTTATTCCCGGGCATTTTTCAGCATAAAAACCAGGCCATAAAAGATTAAACCGGCAAGAACCAAAACGAGGAAAAAATCCATAAAAATATAGGTCTGCGATGAAATGAGCCGGTAAAAAATGTACAAAGCTCCATGAATAGTTCCTGCCATTAAACTTCTTACAAAAAGCACATGAAACACTTTTATGAGCTGTGAAGAACAAAACAACCACAACAATCCAAAAAGCAAGATCCCCGCTCCCTCCCAACGGTTTCCGGTTTTCATTTCAATTAAACCAAAAACTACTGGAAGCACGGAACAAATAACCAAACTGCGCGCAATACTCCTTCTGATCTTTATTCGGTTTCGGTCTCTTTTGATTTTAGGAAACAGCGAAAACGGAATTTCTTCGCATCGGTATTCTTCAGAAAAAAGATCCTGCTCGGAATGAATGATTCCACGTTTCAAAGCTTCCTGAATAGCTAACTGTGCAGCTTCCGGCTGATAGTGGTCGCGCAATTTCAGCACCTCCTTTAGCTGTTCGTCGGAATAATTCGGAATATCTTCCCTGAAATCAACCTCGCTTTTCGAATATCTTTTCTTCCACATTTTATATCTTTGAAAACCGAACAGGCACCCCCTGTTTCAGATGACTGTTGAAATAACCAAAAATAAATTTCATGTACAATTTTGAATTCAGAAATCCGGTTAAAATTCTTTTTGGAAAAGAATCGATTTCGAAACTTTCCGGTGAAATTCCGGCTGATGCGAATATTTTAATGATTTACGGTGGCGGAAGCATAAAACGCACCGGTGTTTACGACCAGGTAATGGCAGCCTTGAAAGGTTGCACCGTTGCAGAGTTTAGCGGAATTGAGGCCAACCCTCATTACGAAACCTGTATGAAAGCCGTGGAAGTGGTAAAAGAAAAAAATATCGATTTTCTGCTGGCAGTAGGCGGAGGTTCGGTGCTTGATGCCACCAAATTTATTGCCACTGCCGCTTTGTACGAAAACGGCGATCCGTGGGATATTCTGGCAGCAGGCGTACCCGTTGAAAAAGCGTTGCCGCTGGGAGCTGTTTTAACATTGCCGGCAACAGGTTCGGAGATGAACGGTAACTCAGTGATTACACGTGCCGAAACGCAGGAGAAAAAAGCTTTTGGCTCGCCACTGGTAATGCCGCTGTTTTCGGTGCTCGATCCGGAATGTGTTTTCACCTTGCCCGACCGCCAGGTTGCCAACGGTGTTGTTGATGCCTTTGTGCACGTAATGGAGCAATACCTGACTTTTAAAGTGAATTCGCCTCTACAAGACAGGCTGGCTGAAAGTATTCTGACCACGCTCGTTGAGGAAGGCCCGAAGGTTTTGGCCGATCGTAAAAACTACGATGCTGCTGCCAATTTTATGTGGTGTGCTACAATGGCATTGAACGGAATGATTGCCGTTGGTGTGCCGCAAGACTGGTCGACACACGTTATTGGCCACGAATTAACTGCTTTCCACGGAATAGACCACGGGCGCACACTCGCCATTGTTTTGCCGGGCGTGATGAACATTAAACGTGACAACAAAAAAGAAAAGATCTTACAATATGGTGAACGTATTTGGGGAATTACAGCTGGTAACGAGGATGAACGAATCGACGCCATTATTGCGCGAACAGTTGAGTTCTTCGAATCGTTAGGCGTACCATGTCGCTTGCCGGATTACGATGTTCCGGAATCGAGTATTGCGAAAATTGTAGAGCGCTTTAAACAAAGCGAAGCCAAAATTGGCGAGAAACAGGATATGGATTATGTTGAGATTGAAAAGATTTTAAGAGATAGACTTTAATAACGAATTTTGATTTTCGATTGACAAGAATGAAATTGCAGATTCTGTTGTGATTCACTTCGACATTCAGCATTCGTTAATCAGCATTCGAAATTCAAAAACTATTGATCAGGGATCCGATCCTTTTTTTAATTAACTGGATCGGATCCTTCTGTTTATATCTTCCTGAATGATTTTATCGTATTCATTCATCAAACTTCGTAATACTTTATTGTCGGTATTGAAAGAATACCCGTCCACTTCTTTTATCGGAAGTATTTTGGGCGAAGTACCGGTTATAAATGCAGCATCAAAATCAGTAAGCTCATCCAAATGTATTTCTGCCTCCTTTACTTGCAGATTAAGTCGGCTGGCACAAACAAGCGTTTTCTGACGTGTAATGCCCAGCAAAACCTGTTTACCCGGAGGAGTAATTATTTTGTCTCCTTTTATAAAAAACACATTGCTTCGGCTTCCCTCGGTTATTCGCTGTTCATGATCAACCAACAATACTTCGTAAAAACCTAAGGTTTCCATCAATCGGTTGGCCTGTTTGCGCACTTCGGTTTGAAAAACTTTGGCATTGGGATTCATACGCTCAGCGTGTAACAAACCGCAGCGAATTCCATTTTTGTACTGTTCATCCGAAGGATAATTATGCGCGATAAAAAAAGCTTTCAGATTGGTTTTACACGAAATCAGAATGTTCCCCTCATCCACCTCGTTTCTTACGATCAACTGATTCAGAATTGCCTCTAACTGCGCGCAACTGTACCGAACTTCTTTCCCGGCCAGTTCAGCTGATAAATGCATACGTTGCAGATGCTCATCCAAAAACAGTGGAATTCCGTTTACAACGCGTAAAACTTCGTAGATTCCGCCTTCGTTTTCGGCCGGCACAAAAGTGGAAACCGGCAAAATCCGGTCGTTAAAAACAAAATATTTATGGAGTGGATAAAGTGCCATCTGTTTCTTTTGTGGTAAATTTATTGAAATGTTTCAAAAGCAATTCAAATGCCGCCTGAAATTCCGCTACCGGTCCAATATAATCCTTACAAACATCACTTTCGTTTTTTGCTGAACGAACTTAAAGAATGGCAAAACGGCGATTGGAACATTACCGAAAAAACAATGCTTTCAATCGGTAATAATCTCATCGATTTTTACCTCGGGGAATTGACGCCGGAGCAGGTTTGTAAAGCAAGCCTCAACTATTTCGAAACAAGAAATATAAGCGCCAAAACCGCTTTTAACAACTGGATGGGAAATGCGGAGTGGAAGAAAATTACCTTACCCGACGAATCAAAATGGCTGATAAAACACGGCAATCAGCCCGACCGTTATATCCACATTCATCCGGCAAAGTTTTCGAAACACACCATTCGGGTTCGTGCCACCACCCTAAAAACGGTATTGACTTTATGTGTACACAAAGTACCTATTCTGAATGATGCGGAACAAAATCTTAAATCGGTTAACGAACAGCGAATTTCGTATCTGCAACTTTCGCCAATAAAATCGTTGGATGAAGAAGATTCGGGAATCTTAAAACTGTGGCAACTATTTGTGAACGCCGGAGCAATTGCTTAACCCTGAAGTTGCAGAACCTCGAGCACTGCATTTTTATAACTCCGCCCGATCGGTAATTCTTTTCCCGGAACTTCGATGCTGGTCGAGGTAAATGCTTCGATTTTCGACAGTGACACAATAAACGATTTATGAATTCGCATAAAACCACTGTCGGGTAATTTTTCCGACATGTGAGTCATGCTGGTTTTTGTGATGATCTTTTTCTCGGTGGTGTAAATCTGCACGTATTCGCTCAAACCCTCAACGTAAAGAATTTCGTTTAAATGCACTTTCAAAACCTTTTTATTCTCCTTCACATAAATAAAGGCTTCATCGGTATTTCCGTTGGTGGAAGCGATGGGCTGCGACGTCGGAACATCGTCCTGAACCGACTGGTAATATTTATTCACCGATTTTAGGAAACGCTCGAACGTAATCGGCTTCAGTAGAAAATCGACCACATCCAACTCAAAACCTTCAAGGGCGTACTCGCGATAGGCGGTTGTAATTATAACTTTTGGTGGATTTTTTAATGTTCGCAGAAATTCGATTCCTGTTATCTGGGGCATCTGAATGTCCATAAACATCAGATCGATTTTGTGATTGTGAAGTTCCTGCAGGGCTTTCATGGCGTCGCCACATTCGGCACAAATTTCAAAATTATCTAGTTTTTCAATGTGAGAGCGCATCAAGTCACGTGCGAGAGGCTCATCATCGATAATGAGGCACTTAGTTTTCATGGTAATACGGAATTAGCTTTTGTTTTCTGTTTAATCCGAAGCACACGCTTCAGTCTGTTTTCAATCTGTTATTAAAATAGTACGAGAAATAGGAATAGTGTTACACTTACGGGTAAATTTCTATACTAAATTCTCTAAAATTGTCATCAATGTTCTCCACCAACCTGTGTTTGCCCGGGTAATTATAGTGCAAACGCCGATAGGTAATTTTATTGTCTTCATTGTCAGCTATCTTAAAACTGTTTTCGCTCCAAAATGTAAACGAAAACAGCAAATACTTTCGCTCCGCTTTTATAATGACTGTACTTTCATACTTTTCGTTACACTCGTAGGCCATTTTTATTGCAGAATTTATAAACGGAAGCAGCAAAAGTGGCGGAACAACATACGATTTCAGGTTGCCGCTAACAATAAAATTACTGCTTAGCCGCTCGCCCAAAGCATGGTTATGAATGGTCATAAACTCCTCCAGCAACTTTACTTCCAGCTCCATCGGTATCAGTTCTTCTTTTCCTTCGTAAAGAAAACGATTGAGGAAATTCGAAATATTAATGATCATTTCCGGGGCCGTTTCTTCCTTTTTTAACGACTGAACTTCCAGCTCCTCTATCAGTTCCAAAACAATGCGGGGTTGTAACTGATACCGATAAATCTCCAGTTCGGTCTCGAGCTTCGATCGCAGTAACTCTTCTTTCTGGTATTCGGCCCGATACCACGAGCTACCGGCTTTTATGGCCAGAAATACCAAAATAATGTAATGATTACCAACGCCGCTGATCACTATATTTTTAAGGTTCAGGAATCCTGAATGAAACATTCTGCTTTTATCGATAAGATAAAAAACCAGGTAGTTGCTCACCAGTAATTCGATGACCGAAAATACGATGAGTAAAACGAGAATTCCTGCCGCAAACAACAAATAACGCCCCTGGAAAAATGTTTTGGGTAAGAGCCAATAAGCGATTAAATAGGTGTGTGAAACAAAAACAGGCAAAGTAATCAAGTAATACATCAGCCAAACATGTAACGAACCAATTCCTTCATTCAAAGTTTGAATAAAGGTGAACGATATTACCCATGCCAACCAAAAGATGACATGCAAAATGTAATTCCGCTTAGCGATATGTAATATGCCTGTCTTCATGCTTATTTTTTAACTCTAAACGCACTTTAAAACGGTCGCCCAAATCTTTTACTTTTAGGTTGTAGCCTTGTCCGTCGTAGATTATATTCAAGCGTCTTTTTAATCCACTGTAGCCACTTCCCCGTTCAATTTCTTTTGTTTTTTTCTGCAGTCCTTCGGGTTTACTGTTTTCGGTTTCTATAATTATTTTTTCATCGCTTGCTTGCACCAAAATAGTAATCCACGGTGCGCCGGCATCCAGACTGCTGCCGTGTTTAAAACTGTTTTCAACCAACAGAAATAGTACCATTGGAGGAATTTGAGCCGCGCTTAGATCGCCCTCGGTGCTGTAACTTACTTTCAACCGTTTCCCGTAACGCAATTTTTCCAGCTGAAGGTAATTTTCAACCAGTTCCACTTCATCTTTTAGCGTTACAAATTCTTTCAGGCTTTCGTTAATAATATAGGTGAGCACAATTTTCATGCGACTGATTACCTCGTTGGTTTTTCCGGGATTAAGCAACGACAGCGCATAAAGATTATTAATGGTGTTAAACATGAAATGCGGGTCGAACTGCGACTGCAAAAGTGTTGTTTGTGCTTTCCGGTGCTGCTGTTCCAGTTTTTTTCTGAGGTTCTCGGTCAGGATATAATCTTTCACATATTTGGCAATACAAAACAAGGCCACAATAAAGGTCATGTCTTTTGTATTCATCACAATTAAACGGAGGTTAAAAGCACCGTTTCCGGATATATTTTCGGGGGCAATTGAGGCGTAAAAAATATAATCGGAGAACAATAATTTTAATGCCGACAAGCCAATTCCCACTAGCAAAAAGACAATGATAAACCAAAGCGGTTTGGCTTTTAACAACAGTTCGGGAACCAATAGAAAAATGGTGATGTAGGCATAGCCAAAAAAGAAAAAGGCATTGCCAAGTGTTATTCCGAAAATGTGGAGCAGGCTATCGTTTTCGCTTTGAACAAATAAAATACCTGTAAACAATACCACGGTAATTACAAAGAATAAAATATGCCTTGTTCCCCGGTAAAGCACACTGTTATTGTACAACAATTTGTTCATTCCGTTAACTCCCCTATCATAAAGGTAACAACATTTATAAGAGCTCTTCGGAGATTAACACAAGACGACAGGCAAAAAGCTGTCGTTGGCTGACAGAAATTATCATTTTGCAGCAAAAAAACTTCCATTCATTGAAAAGCCCTGCGTTGCAACAACGCAGGGCCTTCGAGCCAAGTACTCACTAATTTTATATTACCCTTTCAAAATTTACTCGCTCTATGTTTTCAATGGTTTCTGTTTTTTGTTCTTTTCTTTTTGAGAGAAAAAACCCCCGCCCCTCTGGCGGGGATTATCTTTTCATACTTCTATGAAAAAAATTGCGCTGTACTTAAAATTCGTTTTAAAAACTGGCTTGATATTCGTCTTTCACCAAATCAGGGAAATAACATGCGATCAAACCCAGTAAATCGTCTTGCGATTTTTTGTTCTGGCAAATTACCCGTTGTGAGTAATAGGCAACTCTGTCCAGTTTCAATTCCATTTCTTCTTTTGGTAACTCCTGGAAGCGAGGCTCCATTTTCTTAACCCCAAAAACATGGTTTCTGCAGGCGTATTCAATTTCAAACTCGTCGGTACGAACAATAAATGTTGTACATTTTTTTCCGTCCTCGCACAAAACGCCAATTCGTATCGGAGCGTTGGTGTTTTCGTATGTTAACTCGTAAGTTTCCAATAGCTGATCGGCGTAAACCATCGGCGTGCTTGAATTTACGATTGTATAGCTACCAAATTCGGTGAGTGAGTTTCCGGTCATCGCCTTTCCGTCTTTAATTTTTGCGGTGGCTCCCATGCTTAAAATTGCAATGCAAATGCTTAATAGAACTAGTTTTGTTTTCATCGTTGTACTGTTTTAATTGTTTTTACACTTCAAATTTATGTAACTACTTGATGCAATGCTTTTTAATTCAGCATTCAGTAAATAACCGCCAACCAACGTCAGGTTTTATTCTGCAAAATTCGTTAACTGTTATTCACCTGCATTCTTTTACAGTTACCCCTAAATTTGTGCAGTTGGCTGTTCTACCAAATCGCCAAATACCAATCTTTAATAAAAGTTTTAGCTTGTGTTTCGCTGAAACAGAAAGTTTTATTTTAATTTGCAGGCTATGGAAATTGCTTCGCTGAGCAACATAAAAAAGGAACTGAAGAACCTGCCGCCCGAGGTTTTGCAAGATGTAATAACACGGCTGGCCAAGTATAAAAAAGACAATAAAGAACTGCTGAGTTATCTGTTGTTTGAGGCGTATAACGAAGATGAATACATCAGGCAGGTAAAGGAAGAGATCGACCTGGAATTTATGAGCCTGAACCGAAGCAGCTTTTACCTGGCCAAAAAAACAATTCGGAAAGTTTTAAAAACCACCAAAAAACATATTCGTTTTTCGGGTAAAAAAGAAACGGAAATTGAATTGCTGATGTATTTCTGCAAAAAACTAAAAGACTCGCGCCTTAATTATAAACGCAGCCGGGTTGTGTTTAACATGTACTTGAACCAGGTAAAACGTATACAAAAAGTAATTTCCATGCTTCACGAAGATTTGCAATACGATTACCGCGAAGAACTGGAAGCCCTCTAAATCTGCAATCATTATTCATTCCGAAAACACTCTCTCGAACATCCTAAACGATAATACGTTACTGTGTTAAGGTTTATAAACGGTATTGTTTAGATCATTTACGCCATGCGAATTCTTTTAACCGGGGCTACCGGCTACATAGGAAAAAGATTGTTGCCTGTTTTGTTACACAAAGGGCACCATGTAACTTGTGTTGTGCGCGACAAACAACGTGCAGTATTTGGCGATACCATTGAAAAATCGATTGACATTATTGAGGCCGACTTGCTGAATAAAGAAAGCCTGCATAAAATACCTGAAGACATAGACATTGCCTATTATTTGGTGCATAGCATGTCCGACTCGCGCCAATACGCAGAACAGGAAAAATTATCGGCCATAAACTTCAGAGAGCGAATAAATAAAACCACAGCGAAACAGGTTATTTATTTAAGTGGAATTGTTAACGACCAGTCCCTTTCCAAACACCTTAAATCGCGATTAAAAGTTGAACAGGAACTGGCGAAAGGCGATTATGCACTAACTACATTACGGGCAGGAATTATTATCGGATCAGGAAGTGCCTCATTTGAAATTATTCGCGACTTGGTTGAAAAACTGCCTGTAATGGTAGCACCAAAATGGCTGAAAACACGTTGCCAGCCCATTGCTATTTCCGATGTTATTCGTTTTCTGGAACTGTCGATAAACCACCCGGCGGTTTTCAACAAGAGTTTCGATATTGGAGGAAATGAGATTCTTACTTACAAAGAAATGCTGTTGCGGTTTGCTAAGGTAAGAGGCTTAAAACGCTGGATTTTGACAGTGCCCGTTATGACTCCCCGTTTATCGTCGTACTGGTTGTATTTTGTTACCTCCACCTCGTATAAACTGGCCACTTCGCTTGTCGACAGCATGCGGGTTGAAGTAATTGCGCGCAACGATGAGCTGACCCAACTTTTTAAGCTGCAATTGTTGAGCTACGAAGAAAGTCTGCAACGGGCTTTTGAAAAGATCGAACAGAATGAAATTATTTCGAGTTGGAAAGATTCATTTGTTAGCGGACAATTACACGGGCAGCTTTCGGATTATATAAATGTACCAAAGTACGGATGTTTAAATGATGTGCGCATTATGGAAGCGTCTTCGGAGGAGAATGCCATTGAAAAAATATGGCGGCTCGGTGGAAAAAACGGTTGGTATTACGGAAACCGGCTTTGGCAATTTCGAGGATTTATGGATAAACTGGCAGGTGGCGTTGGACTTCGCCGTGGCCGAACCCACACCGATACGATAAGCGCAGGTGATGCCATTGATTTTTGGCGGGTAATTTACGCCGGCAAAAAAGAAGGTCGTTTATTGCTTTATGCCGAAATGAAACTTCCGGGCGAGGTTTGGCTCGAATTCAAAATTCGGAATAACCAGCTTATTCAAACCGTCACTTTCAGGCCAAAAGGACTTTGGGGAAGGATTTACTGGTATATGTTTAAACCACTACGTTCATTTGTTTTTAAACGAATGATCTCGAATATTGTTAAATGCTGAAAACTTACATTTGTAGAAAGAAAATGAATATGATTAACATCGTTTGGTTACGACGCGATTTACGACTTACAGATAATACGGCACTGCAACAGGCACTGAGAAGTGATAACAAAACGGCGGTGCTTTTTATATTCGACACTAATATTCTGGATGAACTGGATAAAGACGACGCCCGCGTAACTTTTATTCATCAGCAACTTACTAAACTGGATGAAGAACTGCGTAAAATGAATTCGGGGCTGCTGGTTAAAACCGGCGAGCCATTAAAAATCTGGCAAGAACTGATTAGCGATTTAGAAATTGGCGAAGTACATTTTAACCGCGATTACGAGCCTTATGCCACCGAGCGCGATGTTCAGGTAAAGCAACTTCTGCTGAAAAACAACATTTCAGCATTCTCGCACAAAGACCAGGTAATTTTCGAGCCTCACGAAGTATTAAAAGGTGACGGAACGCCTTACACGGTTTTTACACCTTTCAAAAATAAGTGGCTCGAACATTTTGATCCGCAACAAATAAAAGTGGAAGAGAAACTAAAAACGGATGGTTTTGCTGCCATTGATTCATCGCTACCGACATTGGAAGAAATAGGTTTTCAAAAATCATCAATTGCTGTTGAAGACTATGATTTATCGGTAGTACCAAATTACAGTGAAACGCGCAACTTCCCGGCAATTCAAGGAACCAGCTATTTAAGTGTTCACCTGCGTTTTGGAACGGTAAGCATCCGGCAAATTGTGCTACAGGTTTATCAACAATCGCCCGATTTTCTGAGTGAACTGGTTTGGCGCGAGTTTTTTATGCAGATACTTTTCCATTTTCCACGTGTGGTAAACGAGAATTTCAGAGCCAAATACAACGGCATACAGTGGCGCAACAACGAAAAAGAATTTGAGCGCTGGTGCAAGGGAGAAACCGGTTACCCGATTGTTGATGCGGGAATGCGCGAGCTGAATAAAACCGGCTACATGCACAACCGTGTGCGGATGATTACTGCCAGCTTTTTGTGTAAACACCTGCTTGTCGACTGGCGTTGGGGTGAAGCCTATTTTGCCAAAAAGCTACTCGATTTTGAGCTTTCATCAAACAATGGCAACTGGCAATGGGCAGCAGGAACAGGTTGCGATGCGGCACCTTACTTCCGTGTTTTCAATCCAACGGAGCAGATAAAAAAGTTCGATAAAGAAATGCGTTACATCAAAAAATGGGTGCCCGAATTGCAGGAGTTATCCTACCCCGCTCCGATGGTCGACCATAAAATAGCCCGCAACCGGGCACTGGAAACCTACAAAAAAGGGATTGCTGAATAAATAAAAAACTGCGTTCTCTTTAATAAAGTGAACTGAGAGTAGAAAGAGATTCCTCGTTATGCTCGGAATGACATGGCTTATGGAAGGTCTGTTGGAGGAGGAGATATTTTGGCGGCAGAACCGCCAAAATATCTCCTCCTCCAACTTCATCCCCCTTATTTCCTGTCATTCTGAGCGTAATTGAATGAAGCGATAGAATCTCTATTATAAAAATTATTCTTAGCTGATAGCAGTAATAAGTATAACATAAAAAATTAGATGATTTTATTACCTTTAGCAACCAACTAAAAGAATCTGCGATGAACAAAAAACTTTATTTAATTGCCTTACTTGTATTCCCTTTTATCACTTTTGCGCAACAACTGGAAAATGTGCGATCAACACTCGAAATCTACAATACTGAAACCGATAAACGCGAAATAGTTCGCAGCGAAGAAGCGCATTTTGAAGCGCCAAACTGGAGCCGCGACGGAAATTTCCTGGTGATCAATCAGGAGGGTAAATTGTATAAAGTTGACTTGAAAACGAATAGCAAAACACTGATAAATACTGATTTTGCCGATCGCTGCAACAACGACCACGGCATTTCTTTCGACGGAAAATATTTGGCCATTAGTCATTTCGATCAATCGGGAGCACCCGAAGGAGCAGCTTACTACGGAGGCTCACGAATCTATGTGGTGCCAATTGAAGGCGGAACACCGAAAGCCGTTACACCGAATACACCGTCGTACTGGCACGGCTGGTCGCCCGATGGCAAACGACTGGCTTATTGTGCCGAACGCGATGGCGAATACGACGTGTACACGATTTCGGTTGACGGCGGCGAAGAAACCCGCTTAACTACTGAGGAAGGTCTCGATGATGGTCCTGATTATTCACCCGACGGCAAAACCATTTATTACAACTCGATGGCCTCAGGTAAAATGGACATCTGGCAAATGGATGTTGACGGTTCGAACAAAAAACAATTGACTAACGATGCATACTCCAACTGGTTTGCACACCCGTCTCCCGATGGAAGAAGTTTTGTATACATCAGTTATCACGAAGACCAGGGAAGTGGACACCCGGGGATGAAAGACGTTTCGTTGCGTTTGATGAACCTTGCCGACGGATCGATAAAAACATTGTGCTCGTTTACCGGCGGACAGGGAACTATTAACGTACCTTCGTGGTCGCCCGATGGCAGACGTTTTGCTTTTGTTACCTACGAGTACCTAAAATAACGTACACACCAAAACATGAATAGTTTTCAGCCCCACTTCAACTTAAGCTTTGCCTGATGGCGACAGCCGGGTGAAGCTTATTTCAAATTTTTAACGACAATCAAAATTACCAAACAATAAAAAATGGATACAGAAAATACCATTAACGAAGAAACACTTCCTACAGAGGACCAACCGCAAGTTAAATCGGAAACACTGGAACTTACAGAAGAAATAAACCAAAACCTGCACAGCGCCGGAAGATGGAGCCAGTTTTTGTCCATCCTAGGTTTTATTGGAACAGGATTTATGGTTTTAGCAGGAATTACAATGAGTATTGTTACAGCGTTTATTCCCAATCAAACAAATGTATTCCCTTTTTCAATGGCTTTATTTGGGCTTATTTACATCATCATTGCAGGAGTTTACTTCTTGCCGGTTTTCTATTTATACCGTTTTTCCAGCAGTATTAAACAAGCCGTGGCACTAAAAAAACAAGATCAGTTGTCCAATGCCTTCAATAACCTGCGTGCCCATTACAAAACCTTTGGCATTATCATGATCGTCTTTTTGTGTCTTTACCCGATTATGATCATTGGCATCGTTTTATTCGGCGTATTCTCAGGATTTGGAGCTGCAACACAGGGCATCCCGATGTAGTCAAAAAATCCGGTGCGGATTTGATTTTAGTTAGTAATTAGATTGATATAAATGTACAACCCGGTACGGGTTGGATAAAATTCGCCATTTAGGTAAGAAGTAGTCCTTTTAAGTAAAACTCCGGCTTATGATCTCTGCGCATTTTCTTACTTTTGCAGCAGAACAAAAACAAACAAAATGAGCGACGACAAGAAAATAATTTTTTCGATGTATAAGGTGAGTAAAACCTACCCACCCAACAAAACAGTAATCAAAGACATTTCGCTTTCGTTTTTCCTCGGAGCCAAAATCGGTATCATCGGTTTAAACGGATCGGGAAAATCTACCCTGCTTAAAATTATTGCCGGCCAGGACGAAGCCTACAATGGCGAACTGGTTTTTGCACCCGGTTATTCGGTAGGTTTGCTTGATCAGGAGCCACAACTTGACGAGAGCAAAACCGTTATCGACGTGGTAAAAGAAGGTACGCAGGAAACCGTTGACGTGCTGAATCGCTACGAAGAAATCAACCAGGAATTCGGATTACCTGAGGTTTATGAAAATCCGGATAAGATGGACGAGTTGATGAAGGAACAAGCCGAATTGCAGGAAAAAATGGATGCACTGGATGCCTGGAACCTCGATAGCAAACTCGAGCGTGCAATGGACGCCCTACAATGTCCGCCAAACGATCAGCCCATTAGCGAACTTTCGGGTGGTGAGCGCCGTCGTGTTGCTCTGTGTCGTTTGTTATTGCAGGAACCCGATGTACTGTTGCTCGATGAGCCTACCAACCACTTGGATGCCGAAAGTATTTTGTGGCTGGAAGCGCACCTCGATCAATATAAAGGAACGGTTATCTGCATCACGCACGACCGTTATTTCCTGGACAATGTTGCCGGTTGGATTCTGGAACTCGACCGTGGACAGGGAATTCCATGGAAAGGAAACTACACCTCGTGGCTGGAGCAAAAATCGAAACGTTTGGAGCAGGAAGAAAAAGGCAGCCAGAAACGCAAAAAGACACTCGAACGCGAGCTGGAATGGGTGCGTATGGCACCGAAAGCGCGTCATGCAAAAAGCAAGGCTCGTTTGAGTGCTTACGATAAAATGCTGAATGAAGACGCCAGACAGAAAGAGGAAAAACTGGAGATCTTTATTCCGAACGGTCCGCGACTTGGCGACAAAGTGGTTGAAATGGAAGGTGTGAAAAAAGGTTTTGGAGAAAAACTTTTATTCGAAGACCTGAGCTTTAAACTTCCACCGGCCGGAATTATTGGCGTAATCGGACCAAACGGTGCAGGAAAAACCACGCTGTTTAAACTGATCATGAAACAGCTGGAAGCCGACACCGGAAGCATCGACATTGGCGACACGGTAAAAGTGAGTTATGTGGACCAAACCCATGAAGCCATTAATCCGGAGAAAACAGTTTACGAAGTTATTTCGGGTGGAACAGAAACCATTATGCTGGGCAACAAACAAGCCAATGCCCGCGCTTATGTTGGCCGTTTTAATTTTAACGGAGCCGATCAGGAAAAGAAATGTGGCGTACTCTCGGGTGGAGAACGCAACCGACTTCACCTGGCGCTGGCATTAAAATCGGAAGGTAACTTGTTGCTGCTCGATGAGCCTACCAACGATATAGACGTAAATACACTGCGTGCACTGGAAGAAGGTCTGGATAACTTTGCCGGATGTGCTGTTGTAATTTCGCACGACCGCTGGTTCCTCGACCGCATTGCCACGCATATTCTGGCATTTGAAGGCGACGGTCATGTACATTTCTTCGAAGGTTCATTCTCTGAATACGAAGAAAACCGTAAAAAACGTATGGGCAACGAAACACCAAAACGTTTTAAATATAAAAAGCTGATGGCATAGGAAGCTCAGTGATTCTACATTTTTGTGAGCTTAGCGAAACGAAAATGCGAAGTATCACTAGTCCCGACCAACGCGTCGGGAACCGAAGTCGGGAGTCCGAAGTAAAGACTCGTTCTGTATGAATTCAAGAATTACAGAACGAGTCTTTTTTTATTCTGCTCATAAATAAAACACCAATTTGTATTTTTATTTTGTTTTCTTGTTGATTTGCCCTAACTTACTTAAGTAACTAAAAATAAACAAGATGAAAAGAATTGGCTTAGGATTGATCGTAATCCTTTTGGTTTGTACCATCCACACCACACAGGCACAGGAAAATAGTAAACAACTTTGGTATTGCTGGGAAGAAGAAGTGCATCCCGAGCATATAAACGAGTACTGGGAATACAGTAAAGAACTGGCCCAGTTGTGCAAAGACGAAAATTATAAATACGAATTTTATGCCTGGACAACCGGCGATTTTAAGTACCAGTATTGGCATCCGATCAATTCTCTGGCTGACATTGATGACCTGGAGAAAGGATGGGATAAGATTATGGAAAAGTTTGGTAAAGAAAAAACAGAAAAATGGGTAAAAACCATGAAATCGAATTATTCGAAAACCATTACCGAATATGCTGAATTAAGTATCATTCCGGAAGTTAACCGCATCCCCATGGACAGTGTAAACTACATGGGATTCCAGGAATTTTATGTAATTCCGGGGAAACAACAGGAATTTAGACAAATAATGAAAAAAGCTGTCGATTACATGAAATCAGAAGGACATAATGATATGTGGCGGGTTGCTTCAGGAGATCTGGGCTATAACGGACCTGTTTATATCGGTTGGTCATATGGGAAAAACCAGTTAGAATACCTGGAATACGACAATGAATTTTCGAAAAAATACGAGAAGTTCTTTGAGGACCTGAATAAAGACTTTGTTAAAGTCCTAAGAACAGTAAAAAGTTATGATTCCTGGTATTTACGGGATTTGAGTTATTCAAAGAACTAGGTTTCAGGACGACGCCAGGAGATTGAAGACTGAAATTAAGCCCCGTTTTGTATCTGTTTTTTTATACAAAACGGGGCTTTTATTTTGAAACTGGTTTTGCACCGTCCTTCAGGGCGGTGATTTCAGAGATAATATAAAAGGCTTTAGCATTTAACCGATAAAATTAATGGCTGAAGCCTTTTAGTATATTCACATTACGCTCACCGGGCTAAAGCCACGGTGCAAAAAAAGCAAAGCTGGCAACCAACAACCAGAGCTTCTCTTTAATACTTCTGCAACAACTCCAGCAACTTCCGGTCTAGCTTATGGCCGTGCCAGTCTTCGTATTCAATGTCTTTTCGTCCGGAATCGAGCAAACCAAAATCGCCTCTGAAATTCCATAAGGCAAAACCTATTTTGTTTTCAGCCAACACGCTAAGCACATCCCCGAACCAACTCAGAAAAACATCATGTGGTGTTTCGCGCCAACAGCCGCATTCGCCACAATGTACGCCTACCCCGTTTTTCACGGCATCGATCCACGGTTTGTAAAACTCTTCTATGGTTTCGCGATTAAAGGTCTGCCCGTCACTTTCACCAGGCCAGCTTGGCATTGGTGCATCATCCGGGTTTTCCCACACCCACGGAGCACGGTAATGCGACACATAATGCGGGTAATAGCCCCGGCAACTCTGACCGATTTCCAAATCAAAAATCTCTGGGATAACATCAGCCCCCACATTATTTCCGTCGGCTACCACCAAATGATTTGGATTATATTCACGGATGGTTTCAAACGCTGTTTTTGCCACTTTACGATACAAGGCACCAGGAATTGGCCCGCGCTGCGAAAACTGGTCGTTCATATCTTCGCGGGTGCAAGGTTCGTTCACCAAGTCGAAACTGATCTGCTTGTTGGAATACGAAGCAAATCGTTTTGCCCACATTCCCCAATGCGCATAAAAAGCTTCTTGTGCCTCATTGTCTTGCCACAGGTTGTAAGGCTCGTTAAAACCGGCATTCACACAAAATCCCGGTGCACGATGCAGGTTCAGACTTACATGCAATCCGTGTTTATTGGCCAAATCAACCACTTGCTGAATGCTGTCCACTTCACGCTCATCAAAATTCAAAACATCATCGGGCGTAATACTTTTCGAAGTATCATATTTGATATAACGCGGATATGCCATCGGAAATCGCACAAAATTAAATCCCCAGTCGGCCATCCATTTAAAATCCTCTTCGGTTGAGCCGTTTGAATTGCTTCCTTTTACAGGAGAAAAATAATCAAGCAGGTTAAATCCACGCCAATGTGGTAAGGCATTTGTAACTTGCGAACCGGAAGCAGACAAAGTCCCCGCCACACTCACTCCGGCAGTTACCAGCCCGGTAGTTTTTATAAAATTTCTTCGTTGCATAGTTGGTTTAAAATGGTTTTAATCTCAAAGATATCAGATTTTGTTAAATTCATTGTTGTTCGGTTTTGTTAAATCCGTTCACCACCTCACCGCTGTAAACGCGGTCCCCTTCCCGACGAAGAGTCGGGACAGGCTCTCCTGTCAGGGGGAGAAATTTAGGATTGAGAATATATTCTTTATGCCAAAAATGAATTGGAATACGATTATTTCTCCTCCTCAAAGGAGGAGTACATCCCGATTAACCGGGATGGGAGGTGGTTTTAATCATCCTCAAAAAATCAAGCGCTGCATTAACATCAGATTACCCAAAAAAAACATAACTTAGAAACCTAAACAGAACTAAACTACCTAATTATGAAAATCACATTTATCTTTATTCTAAGCTGCTTTTTGGCTTTTAGCACACACGCACAGAATTCAAAAATTAATGTTGTTGTAATTGGCGCCCACCCCGATGATGCTGATGTGGATGTTGGTGGCACCGCTTATCAGTTTGCGCAAATGGGTCACAATGTATTGTTTGTATCGCTGACCAATGGCGATGGCGGACATTTTAACAAGGGTGGCGGTGCACTGGCCAAAATACGGATTAACGAAGCTCAGGAAGCCGGTAAACGGATCGGCGTAACCTATAAAGTTTTAGATAATCACGACGCAGAGTTAATGCCAACACTTAAATTGCGTCACGATATCATCCGTATCATCCGAAACTGGAATGCCGATGTGGTAATAACGCACCGTCCGTATGATTACCACCCCGACCACAGGAATACTGCCATTGCTGTCCAAGATGCTGCTTTCCTGGTAACCGTGCCGAATGTGGCTCCCGATGTTCCGGCACTGAAAGTGAACCCGGTATTTTTGTATTCGCACGACAATTTCCAGAAACCGAATCCTTTTCAACCCGATATCGCTGTTGATATTTCAGCCGTATACGACAAAAAAGTGTATGGTATGGCTGCCCACGAATCGCAGTTCTTTGAGTGGTTGCCCTGGCTAAACGGACAGCTGGAAGACGTTCCCAAGAACGAACAAGACCGACTGGAGTGGCTGGGGAAAATGCGTTTAAATGCTCCCTCTCCTGCCATGCGCAAATCGCTGGCAAAATGGTACAACGCCGAAACCGCTGAAAAAGCAACAGCAGTTGAAGCCTTCGAAATCTGCGAATTTGGCCGTCATCCTTCTGATGAAGAGATACGAAAACTATTTCCGATGTTGGGAAAATAATAGTTAAATGTTCCTTTACTGCGGACTAACGTAATTGGGATCTACCACACTACGATAATACTCGCGAAAACCGATTACAGCCTCGTCAAGTCCGGGAACGCCCAACATAACATCGCCCTCGGTGTAGTAATCGCGGGAGTAATAAGTTTGTGTTGTTCCCTCAACAAACTTTACAATTGACATACCCGGAGCACTAAAAGCTGCTCCGTTAAATTCACCCGACATGGTCCAGGTTGCCATATAAATATCGTCGGCAATGGTTTCCTCCTCAAACACAGTATATAAGTCTGACGATCCGGCAAACAATCGCCCAAGGAACACGGCCATGGTATCGGGCCCATAAATATCGACTATAGGATCGTGATACTCGTAGTTACTCTCCAGGTAAGGAAGCACACTCATCCAGTTTTCAGCATTAATTTCTACCAATTGACGTCCCACAACAAGTTGATCATCGCTTAGCTCCTGCGAACTCATTTGGCTTTTTGCCATACTTACAGGTTCAGGTGGTGGTAGCGGGCACACGAAAGTTGGATCAACAGCACACCGATAGTACGTTCTGAATCCTACGATCGCCTCATCCAGACCAGGAATAGTCGTCATAATATCGCCCTCGGTATAATAATCTCGTTGATAATAAACCTGCGACGAATTCGACATAAACTTAAAGATAGAAATACCTTTTGCCTGATAAGGAACACCATTGAAATCTCCAGACATAGTCCAGGTTGCGGAATAAATATCATCCATGAGGGTTTCGTCCTCTACAATTGTAACGAGATTTGGAGACGCACCGATAATAAGCTGATTCAGGAATGCAGTCATATCCTGTATTCCATTAATGTCTACAATCGGATCATGGTACTCTACATCATCTGTGTAGTACGGAATTAATTCGGCTACATCATCTGCCGACATTTCGAGCAAAGCCCGCCCTATCTCCAGTCGTTCCTGCTCGAGTGAACCTTCGTTTGTATCTACATCTGAACACGCCTGGGGAATTAGAATTGCGATGATGCCAACGAGCATCGTCAATAGTTGAATAGACTTTTTCATGTTTGATCTCCTTATTATTGGTTAATTGTAATATATACTGCTATGTTCAACTCGCACCACTTATATTGCTGACGGCTAATACTCTGCAGTATCAATTCTTTCATAAGTTATGAAAAATGCAGATCATTTAAAACACCGGAAGTCAAATTTCAGAAGATTACAGACGGCAATAGAGCGTACTTTTTAAGCACAAAAAAAGGATTCCGGCAAAGCCAAAATCCTTTTAATTCGTATAGTGTTTTACTATTAAACAAGCTCAACATTCACGGCATTCTCGCCTTTTTTGCCCATTTCTTTGTTATACTTTACCTTGTCATTTTCGGTAATTTCATCAATCAAACCAGTGTGGTGAACAAAAATATCTTCACCTGTTTCGTTTGCTGTGATAAAACCATAACCTTTGTCGTTGTTAAAAAACTTTACTGTTCCTTCAATCATAATCGTAATCTTAAAAATTGTATTAATATATATGTGCTTGTTCGCTAATTAATTAACGAACGTATAAGCCATTCCTTTTTTTCCGGCGCGGCCGGTTCTTCCTATGCGGTGGATGTAACTATCCATTGTTTGCGGAAGTTGATAGTTGATAACATGGGTCACGCCATCCACATCAATACCACGGGCTGCCACATCGGTAGCTACTAAAACCCGCGTTTTACCCGTTTTAAACATGCGTATAGCTTTTGTGCGGTAGTTCTGTGATTTATTTCCGTGTATTACATCCGAATTGATGCCCACTTTGCGGAGCTGCTGACTTATTTTGTCGACATTCCGTTTTGTTTCGGCAAATAGAATTACCTTTTCAAAACCTTCGCCGCTTAATAAATTATGAAGCACCTGGAATTTATTCTCCTTTGCTCCAATCCTGATAATATCCTGCTCAACCGTATCGGCGGCATTATTTAAACTGCTTATGTTTATCCGTACCGGGTTTTGAACGAATTGCTTAATCAGATTTTGCTGTGCTTTTTCGTAGGTTGCAGAAAATAACATCGTCTGCTTACGGTTTTTCATCAGTGCAATAATCTTCTTAATGTCGTTAATGAAGCCCATATCAAGCATGCGGTCGAATTCGTCGAGCACCAATATCGGGGTGTTCCCCAGGCGTAATGTCCCTCTCGATGTTAAATCGTTTAAGCGTCCCGGAGTACCTACAATCAGGTTTTGTTTTCTCCGTGCTTTGCCCATGTCGGTGTTAACACTGGTTCCGCCAATAAAGCAGGCCGAAAACAGTTTGTGGCCCCTGGTTAACGATTTAAATTCATCTTCAACCTGCTGGGCAAGTTCGCGGGTTGGTACAACCACTAAACACGTGGTAGTGCTGTCGGCCAGCATTTTTTCGATTACCGGAATTAAAAAAGCGCCGGTTTTACCCGTTCCGGTAGCTGCAATGCCAATCATGTTACGGCCCGCAAGCAAGTCGTTTATCGATTTTTGTTGTATCTCGGTTGGATCCGTGTAGCCCTTCTGGCGGATATTGTTTTTTAAACTGTCGCTAAGCGGCATTTCGCTAAAGCTTTGTTCGGCTACAAAAGGAACCGTTTCAACGCTTACAGCCTGTTTTACCAGTAAATTTGGGTTTATAGTAGAAACGGCTTTCTTTCGTGGAGCGCGATTTCTGCTAATGTTTTTATATCTGTTATTATTCATGTATTCTTTAATTTATTATCCGGCCTATCCGGACAATCGTTTTTGTATTCATTATTATTTTTGGAATATGCTTCGGAAGGAAGTATTAACGCCCTAGCAGTTGGTGCTGCCCGGCTTAAACAATGGCTGCGGTGTTTTAATTTCCGCACATTGTACTGTCAATAAGGTGTTTTCTGAAACATTGTGGCCCAATAAACTTTTAAGAATATATAAAGGCCGGAGATTCAACATATTGCCAAAGTTATACTTACGACAATTGTTTTTTATGCTGTATAATTTGTTAACCTGCTTTAATGCTTTGTAATAAAGGGAAACGGGTGATGGTAAGTGTGATAATTTTTTAATAATTCAACTAATTAATTTCTATAATTTCAATTTCAGAGAAATAAGTAAAATTGAAACGTCTTCAGAAAATTATTGTGAACAATTAAACCTGGAACGGATACTGTTGTGCCTTTTTTAGTGGCAGAATATTTTACTAAACTGTGAACTGCTGAATAAAAATCAGCGATGCAAAGCTACTCAAATATTCCCAACCACCAAATTAATACGTATTTAGCCTGAAAATCGCTACCAAAATGCATCATTCTTGGCAATTAATTGATGTAGCAACAACCAATGTTAATTATTTGTGCCACACCGTTTATTGAGTTTGCTATATTATGTTTACATTTATTGAGCTAAAACTTTAAACCGTTGAATACGCACCCAAATAGAATATTTACACAAAAAGTTGGGTTCCACATACGTTAGCTGCAAGCTTAAAAGAATGAACGACATAGTAAAAAATATCATCAATAAGATTTCTCCTATTTCAGACAAATCATTTCTTGAAATTGAAAGATTACTTGAATTCGAAACTTATGCAAAAGGAGAAACCTTTATTTCAAAAAACAAACGTAATAACAATGAATATTTTGTATTAAATGGGATTTGTAAAAGCTATCTTATAAATCCGGAGGGGGAAGAAATAACCATTTCATTCTTTGTAGAAAATTCAATTCTGTCACCGCATTCAACAAGAGTTTCAAATAATAAATCAAGTTATTATTTCAAAGCATTAACAGAATTGGAAGTGGCTTCGATAAATGCCGTTGCGTTTGAAAAGTTGATGATTGATAACTTAGAAATCAGAAATTTCGGCAATGCTGTTTTATTTAAGGAATTACAATCAAAAGTTGAAAAAGAAATAGGATTAGCATCATTTACTGCAAAAGAAAGACTAATTGCGTTTCGTCAAAAGTATAAAGGATTAGAGAATTTAGTCCCACATACAGATATTGCTTCATATCTAGGGATTACAAATATATCATTGAGCAGATTAAGAAAAGATTTGTTAGAGTAGGTTCTTTTATCAATTGTTAATGGAAGTCACATAATCACCCCGTAATTTTGCTTTATAATTAGAAACAAAAAGGTTATGAAAGCAATGTTTTTACTTTTTCTATTAACGTCGACCGTTGCACACTCACAAAAGAAAGCGAAGGTAAAAAACGGGGATGCTAATTTAAATACTACAGTCTATTCGGATGACAAAACCGAAACGGTGCTCTTACTTCATGGAGGTCCCGGCGTACCAGATGAAATGCTCGAAGTTGTCGATATTCTTAAAAAAAAATATCGGGTAATTACATTTGAACAGAGGGGCGTTGGTGCTTCCTACTGTAAAAATTGTTCGTATACAATGGAAGACTATATTTCCGATATCGATGCAATACTTGAGAAATATGATATCACTAAAGTCCATCTTTTCGGACATTCGTGGGGTGGTTTATATGCTCAGATTTACGCCATTGAACGGCCTGAAAAAATAAAAAGTTTATTCTTATGCAGCACGAGTTCGGGAACTAACACTCTTTGGAAGAAAACCGAAAAGGAAGTCATGTCTTTTAATCGAAAAATGACATCTAACAAAGAATGGATAAATATGGGGTGGAACTCTTTTTTAGGAATGCTGGGAAGCGACAAAGCTTATGGAAAAGTGTTTAAACAAGTTCTGGAAAATTATTACAAAGATTATAGTGATTTAAAACTTGACAATGAGTTTTACACAAAAATACATTCCAAACCAATCAACAAAACACGAAAAGAAATAAGGAAATATAAATCGCTTAATGAAGTTATTAATCCACAATTTCCTATTTTAATTACCTATGGAGATAATGATATTTATGGTGAGAGTAAAGATGAGCTGCCAAAAAGGTTTCCAACTGCAACGATCACGACGATTAAGAATAGCGGACATATTCCGTGGAAACATAATTATGCTGTATTTGAGAAGATATTAGTTGATTTTTATAATATTGAAAAGCCAGCTGAATAAACAATCTTTACCACATTAAGAGTTGTAATTATTGGGAAAATTTAATACCAATGAACTTACAAATATGATAACACGAAGTAATAAACCAGAGAATCAAAATGATTTGGCAGGAAGTTCGGTGCATTCAGTTATTCGACTGGTTAATTTTATTATTGATACCGTTGTCTGGATCATTCTTTTCTTCTCGATCGCTTATATTTTCGATCGTTATTTAGTCCGATTTAATTCCTATTTGGTTAATTATTTATACAGCATTTCTTTAGGAGTACTCCTCTATTTAGCCTACTATTCTGTACTGGAATTTTATTTTCAGAAAACCTTAGGAAAATTTTTAACCCGAACCAATGTTGTTCACAGAGATGGAGATGAGATTACATTCTCAACAATCTTTAAAAGGACAATATCAAGATTAATCCCAATAGATATTTTTTACTATTTGTTTTCAAAAAAGGGCCTTCACGACAGGCTGTCAAAAACCTTAGTAATAAAAACAAATGCCAACAAATAATAGCTGCAATTACGGCGGATCCTGCACCATTAGAATCCACTCCAAATCGTTAACATTACTTCTGGCAGGAATTTTAATTTTGCTTTTTTCCGCTTGCTCTGTTAAATGGACGGAAGCAATACGATATGGGAGTGTCGCTCAGCATGAAATCAAAGAAACAGTAGATATTGATATTCAAAAAAGGCTTATCATTCTTCCGGTTACTTTAAATGGGAAAGAATATCGTTTTTTATTCGACACAGGTGCGCCATTCTGTATATCCGGTGAGCTTCAGGAAGAAAATAATTTCAAAATAATCAGTAAAGGAAAAATTGTTGATAGCGATAAAAACAAAAAGCAGGTTGATTGGGCACAAGTTGATTCTGTATTTGTTGGCGATGTATTGTTTCTGAATCAAACTGCTTTTGTTGGCGACTTTGAAGCAAATCCGATAATGAAATGCCTGGAAATTGACGGGATTATCGGTTCCAACTTCATCAGACATTGTAACTGGATGATTGATCAGGAAAACAACACCTTGTCTTTACTCAGTTCAATTAATGAAAACGGTATTGTCATCCCTTTTAACACAGATCACCAATACAATATTTTTATTGACGTGAATTTCGGTCGGGCCAGGGTGAAGAATATATTGGTAGATTATGGTTCGAATGGCTCTGTTGCTTTAAGCAACGAAATATTTACAACATTTACCAATAAAAATATTATTGATGCTGAGTTTTCAGAACGTGGAATCAAACAAAGTGGAATAATTGGAGAAAGCGTTGAGCTAAAAAGGAAGTTGACTTTTTCTGATTCCGTTCGGATAGATAACCTGGAGCTAAAAAACGTGCTGATTCAAACAGGAGAAACTGTCTCTGTTGGGAATCAATTATTATCAAGATTTCAGCTTACAATCGACTGGAACAATAAAAACCTTTACCTTACTAAGCCTGAAAAAGAGGCAACCAGAATTGGTCTGGCCGGATTCAGACTAGGTTCCTCCACCGACAAAGGCATTTATGTTCAGTCTGTAATAGAAGAATCAAATGCTTATAAAAGTGGAATCAGACCAAACATGAAAGTGATAAAAATTGATAGCCTTGATTTTGAAAATGGAAATGATTTTTGCGATTATGTGGAATATGACCTGAAGGATGAGATTTACATGCAATTAATCGACTCAGAAGGGAAAAAGCTTGACTATTATTTTAATAAGACATTTTAAAATAAAACTACTGCCAATGTTTTTTACGTTTAAGCGTTTTCGGCATCCTATATAAAACGAACTTAAAGCAGTGGATGGTGTTAGAATGTATTGTAATTACCACCAAAAGAATGTTTGATGAAAAACAAATTTGTAAATTATTTCTCCAGAATATCACCACTTTCAAAAGAAGAGGCCGACGCCATTGCTGAAAGTATGCAAACCAGGAAATTCAGTAAGGGTGATTTCCTGTTAAAAGAAGGGCAATTTTCAAACAAAACCTATTTTATACTTGAAGGCTGTGTAAGAGAGTACATCCTGAAAGATGGTGAAGAGAAAACGACCAATTTTTTCACTGAAGAACAATGGGCCATTTCGTTAAACAGTTTTACCCCCGAAAACGCGGCAAAGCACAATTGGATTTGTGTAGAAGATACTACGGTTGTTGAAGGAGACGAGCAGCAAGGTCAGGCACTGTTCGAACGTTTTCCCCGGTTTGAAACGATCTCCAGAACCATTATGGAAGCGGCTTTTGCAGAACAAAAAGAAACATTGACTTCCTATTATACCGATTCGCCTGAGCAACGCTACCTGAAACTTTTGAAATCGCGGCCCGATTTGTTCCAGCGAATTCCCCAGTATCATCTGGCAAGTTATATTGGCGTTAAGCCGGAATCTTTAAGCCGAATTAGAAAACGTATTGCCTCTGAATTGAACTGAGATAAAGTTGAAAAATGCATTTTATTCAGGTTTTGAATATTCGATTAGTTCCTCCACATAGGTAAAATCACCTTGAATCTGAGTAAGTTTAATGAAGGTTTTTAATGCCGGGGCATACAGCCAAACCTCTTCTTCATCTGCGCTATAACCTCTCGAATTCGAGATTTTTCCTATGTATTTAATCGTGTAGGCCATGAATGTACCTGCTTCTACCGTTTCTTCCTGATACGATAAAATCTCGGCATCCTGACTTTGACTTCCTGTTGTACCGTCTTCACTTGTCCAGTTGTTTTCAAATTTCCACTTTTTACCCACTTCCAGAGGCCAGGCATATTTAGGTGTTTCGCTTTCTTCCGGCTTCACAATTTCGGAAAGGAGGACAGTATCATTTCCAATGGTCATGCCTAAAACGCCATCAACACTGACTATTTTTCTGGTATCTACTCCGTCCGAGCGTACTTCTCCTTCCGTTGTTACGCCTTTATATTTCCAGACCCATTTTTCACCAATCTGATAATCAGCCAGAGTTGGTTGTTGGGTTATACCTGATTCTGTTTGGCTATTACAAGCACCTAAAAGTATTAGTGCGAAGAATATTACAACTTGAATTTTCATATCAAAAAATATTTTTAATGTTATTATTTCTCTTTCGTACCCAATTTTTCAAGCATTTCGAGGAATTTCGTTTTCCCGATCTTTCCTACAGCGTAATCAAGTACTTTCCCCTTCGAATCAGTAAAAATTGTTATTGGCGTGCCACCAACATTATACTGCTCCAGAACCTCTTTTGATTTGGGATCATCAACATCAATCATTACCGGTACAAGCTGCGAATTGATGGCCTTCATCACTTCCTCATCCGCAAAAATTTCGCGCTTCATAATCCGGCACGGCGAGCACCACTCCCCTGTGAAAAACAACAGCATGTTTTTATCAGAATCGATGGCAAGTTCACGAGCCGAGACCATATCATCAGCCCAGACCACATCGTTGGAAGGTGCATAAAATGAATACCACGCATAAGCAAGAGAAAGCACAAGGAAAGTGAGCCAGAACCATCGCCAAAATTGAGACTTCGTTTTCTTCAGCTTGAGAGACTTGCCCGATAAATTCGTTGCTGGATTATCTGTTTTCTTCATAGTTTTGATTTATAATTTGATTGCATTTTGTCCATATAATGTGAATGATTGTATGTTATCCTTCATTGTGAAAGAAATTTGTACTCCTGTATTTGGGTGAATGAAATCAAGATTTTCACCAACAATAGGAACCAACTTGTACTCATCACCATTCGGGAAGAAAAGTGAAATTTGATCCTTGTTTTCGTCATAGCTGACAGTTAAATCTATTTGATTATTCCATTTATAGCTTCCCGACAAACCTTTTAATACATCTGATTTAACATGATTGCGTTGAGCTTCTGTTTGCTTAAAATGCTGCCAATTATATACCTGTGAGGCTGATAAAAGTAATTCGTTTCCCAGAGCCCCGCCATTATCCGAATTGGTCAGATATACTAACCCATTTCCGCTCGTTAGGCTTATTGTCATACCTGTACGGTAACCGGCGTTGCCTCCAAAGTGAGTGATTGAAATATCATCACCGGAACGGTTTAATATGAATCCGTAAACACTGCCGTCTCGTTCCTGGCTTATTATCGATTTAATATCAGACTGTGAAAATATCGAGCTATCGCCTTGATATGCTTTATAAATTTCAACTAAAAAATTAGCCAAATCAATCGAGTTGCTCCAAAGTCCCGCGGCAGCTTGCTGCGGATAGTTTCTCCATCCACCTTCTATCACCTCTCCTGATTGAGAGTAACCTTTGGCTACCAGAACAGAATCCGAGACGGGTAAGGGTTGTGTAAACTCAGAATGTTTCATTCCGGCAGGTTCAAGAATCCATTTTTGCATGATGTTCGAGAACTCATCATTGAATATGTCTTGAAGAGCCAGTTCGGCTAATGTGTAGCCACCACCGGAATAAGCCAGTGTTTTTTTAGGTGGAGTAAGTACCTCTATTGCCGGAGTATTGACTCCTTCACTACCTCTTAAAATATCCAGATCAGAGGGCATCGGGAGATTTCTGTTGTATCCCTCATATCCACCAGGACTGATTCCTGAAGTATGGGGAAAAATATTGCGGAACGTAACCGGATTCTCAGCCGTTTGTTTGCCTTGTGGTAATACAAAATCCTTCAGGTATTCCTGTATATTTTTATCCAGGTCGATTTTACCAGCAGAATACATGCGCAATGCCGCAAGAAAGGTCACTGGTTTAGACAATGATGCTGCCTGGAAAATGCTGGAATTGTTCAGGTGATGCTCTTCGGGGAAATTCGCATTTCGATAAATGTCTGCCCATTCAATTTCACCATGCTTTATTACCGCAAGAGATAGTGCCGGAATATTATACTCTGACATTCTATTTGAAATGGAGCTGAAAACTTCCGGTTCTCCCAAAAACTTCACTTGCTCACGAATTCCGTTTTCCAGTGCAGCTTTTTTATCATCTGGTTCTTTAGATGAGTTGCAAGAAGCAAAAAGAATAAGGACTAAACTTGCAAGAATTAATTTGTTCATAGTAAAATTTAGACTTGTTATTTTCAAATAAATGCTAACAAAATGATCTAATTACAATTTTTCTTTAATTGCTTTTCTCCAAAAGTAAATCCCAAAAACACAGGTAACTATGGCAAACATAATTCCATTTTCGCCCAACCAGTATTCAGTTCCTTCGTTTTTAATAGTTAATTCGGGCAGTATTTTTTGAATGTAAACATTGCTCACCGCGTGAAAAATAACTGCCGGCCATAAACTTTTGGATTTAAAAGTGTAGTAGGTCATCATAAACGACATCGATATAATCACCACATAAAATGAAGCCATTTCCACAATTACATTGTTGCCATAATACACAATTACCGGCCAGTGCCAGGTTGCCCAAACAACACCACTGAAAACAGAAACTCCGGTAAAAGAAAGTACTTTTCGTAATTCGTAAATGAAAAAGCCCCGCCATCCGATTTCCTCTCCTAATGTTGTTGCTGCCGATCGAATTACTTCAACAGTTCCTAATAGAATGATCGCTATGATTATTATCGAAGTTGGATTTAATGTTCCGATTCCCATTAAACCAAGTTCTTTTGCCCATTCTGTAATTACTTCTCCATTTGCTAAACTCCCAAATCCAAAAATCCAGATTAGCAGGTAAGTGATTATTCCATACAGGGCAGGAACAAAATACGATATTCGAATATATTTCCAATTCCCCCAACTCCAGTTTAGCGATGAAATAGCTCGTTTCTTTAGTTTCAAGGTAATTATTGCGGCTATGGCAGGAACCCACATCAAACCCCCAATATAAATTCTGGAAGGGTACAAATTCACGATTGCATAATGAAAAAGCGAGCTTAAAACGGTAACAATCGCTAGAAAAATAACGATTGTTTTCCAGGCTTCTTTACGTTCCGATATGTTTTCAGGTATCATGTTTTTAATATCTGTTTCTTTTTAAAAGCTTACTTAAGCAAAGTTGAAGATAGTGGTTTCCAATTCCATTGACTTAAGTTAAGAACTGACAACGAAAATCGTCAACACCACTTTATTTAGTTGATTAGCGATGACAAAACAGCCTGAAATGACGAGTATGTTAATTGCCGTCCGCACGATCCATGGAAATTTTGAGTAGTTGATATTTGCATATTCTCCCATAATCACGCAGAGCCCCATAAAAAGAAACCATTGCGTTAGTAGCAGACTAAATTTCCATTTGAGCAACATCACCGCCAGATCGTGAATAAATCCGCATGCAACAAAAGTGATTATCAGCGATAACGACGCAGGCAAAAACGACTTGAGAGGTTTGAAAATATACATCCCCAGGTAATAGCCCCAAATGGGATTCCAGTACTGCCAAAATTCCGAAAACGTTCCGGCACCTAGCGAACGACTCAGCATATTCCGGAGTGAATCACCGGCGCCCAGCGGCACTCCGTTTCTTCTTTGTACATAATCGGATAAAGTCATATTTTCAGATTTATAACTGTAGTCAGCCTGCTTTCTATACGGTAATTATCACATTTCCTCTTTTGTGGCCTTTCTCTACATATTTATGTGCTTCGGCCATTTCTTCCAACGAATAAACACTATCAATAACAGGTTTAATCGACTCTTGTTCTGCCAATTTTTTCAAATTAATAAAAGCTTCTTTTGGAGTTAAAGGAGTTCCGTGATCGATGGAAATATATTTACCACCGGGAGTGAGTGCTTTTTTACTTTTCTCTTTCAATGCTGAGGATTTGCCGTTTCCAACAGCATCGATTACATATTTGTAGGTTTCCAGTTGCGATACTGCATTTTCGGCTGTGTAGTCAATCACCTCATCGCAACCCAAAGATTTAACTAATTCGAAGTTCAGGCTGCTGCAAACACCGGTGACATGAGCACCGGCATGCTTTGCCAATTGTATCACCATGGTGCCAATACTTCCCGACGCTCCATAAACTAAAACTTTGTCGCCCCTGTTTATGCTTGTTTTATTCAATAAATGCGAAGCAAGTAAACCGCCATACGGAATGGCTGCAGCTTCCTCAAAACTGCTATTCGAAGGTTTAAGCGCAACATTCCAGTCTTCAGGCAGACAAATATATTCGGCATAAGAACCAAAACGACGTTTTGTTGGTGAAACTGATCCATACGCAAATACTTCATCGCCAACATTAAATGAGCTTACATTTTTCCCTTTAGTTTCAACAACACCCGACATTACCATTCCCAAAATCGGATTTCTGGGTCTGCCAAAACCAAAAATAAGTTGCAGGATAAATCTTGGAATAAGTGGCTCGTTCAGTTTTCGTATAAGCACATCGCTGGCAGTTACTGAAGTTGCTTTAATCTTAATCAGCACTTCATTTTCTTTTGGCGTTGGCTTTTCAACTTCCGTTAAAACCAGGTTCTCATAGCTTCCGTACTTTAAACACTCAATTGCTTTCATGTGATTAAACTTTAGTGATATCTCTTTGTAACAAAACTATCCGTAGCGCCACTCCTTTTCATTGACTTGGGTTAAGAAATGAAATTATGGATTGATTGGCAAAAGAGTGATCAATGAAACGGCAGCCGATACAATGTATGTTCATAGATGGCCTTTCCCAAATGTTAGTGATAGACATTTAATTATAGCCTCGCCCTTTTTATCTGCAGTTTTAAATAGTGTTAAAACACCAATATTTTCAGCAAAATCCCGAACATTTCCGCCCGCTTTTTGTGTTAAGTACTGAGCCGGATAAAACAACTGGCTACTGCAATTTAAAATAAACAAAGCGAATAAAGGTTTGAACAAGAGTATCGACAAAAATCCTTGACTTTACCTCAATTCCTAAAGGATGATCAAGGATTTTCTCACTTTCTTTCTTCAGGATTGAGGTAAAAAAGGGAGAAAATCAGCGTTTCTCTGTGATAGTTTCAAACCTTGATTCGCATAAACAATAAAATAATAGCTATGAATAACAATTCAATACTTCAGGTTGAACGATTAGGATCTCCATGGAAAGCACAGGATCCATTTCTGTTTTGTGCCTATCACCACGATGAATTCCCCAAAGGAAATGAAAAACTCGGGCTTGATGCCGATCAGTTAAAGGGCAGAAATATTGGTCAGGATTTCGCGGGTAAAGACGGCTTCAACATGTACCATGGAAGCGTGGTGCCGGGCTTTCCCTACCATCCGCACCGGGGTTTCGAAACCGTTACGGTTGTTAAGGAAGGAGCAGTTGACCATTGTGACTCCTTTGGTGGCGCCGGACGTTATAAGGCTGGCGATGCGCAATGGCTAACAGCCGGAAAAGGTGTTCAGCATTCAGAAATGTTTCCGCTGCTAAATGCCGACAAAGACAATCCGCTGGAACTTTTTCAAATTTGGCTCAACCTACCTCGAAAAAGTAAGCTGGTTGAACCGCATTATAAAATGCTTTGGAAAGAAAAGATTCCGGTTATCAAATCAAAAGATGAAAATGGGAAAGTAACGGAAATCAATATTATTGCAGGCACATTGGATGGAGCAAAAGCTCTTGATCCTAATCCGAATTCGTGGGCTACCGATCCCCAAAATGAAGTGGCCATTTACACGATAAAAATGGAAGCCGGAGCAACATACACGCTCCCGGATGCAGCAGAAGAGGTGAACAGAAACCTCTATTTTTATAAGGGAGATTCTATAACGATAGACGGACAAAGCATAACTATGAATAACAGAATTGCATTAAATACAAAAGGACAAACCACCATTACAAACGGCGGTAAAGATGCATTTTTTCTGTTACTGCAGGGGAAACCAATTCAGGAACCGGTGGCACAATACGGCCCTTTTGTAATGAATACCCAACAAGAGATCAGGGAGACAATTCATGAATATCAACAAACACAATTCGGAGGATGGCCCTGGCCAATGAAAGAACAGGTCTTTGACCGTTCGAAAGGCCGGTTTGCACATTATGCCGACGGAACTGAAGAAGAAAGATAACAGCAAACGACAGATTTATTAAAGCATACGAACATGAAAAAAGTAACAATTAAGAACACAGACCTTGAAGTAGCCCCATTCAATTTTGGTGGTAATGTTTTTGGATGGACATTGGACGAAAAACAATCGTTTGATGTTTTGGACAAATTTGTAGCCGGAGGTTTTAATTTTATCGATACCGCTGATACCTACTCGTGGTGGGTAAACGGCAAAGGCGGACAATCGGAAACCATTATCGGAAACTGGATGAAAGCACGTGGCAATCGTGAAAATATGGTGATTGCCACAAAGGTGGGTTCTGAAACCAAAGAGCACGGTTTCGATATTAGCAAAAAACACATTCTAAAATCGGTTGACGAATCGTTACAGCGTTTGCAAACCGATTATATCGACTTGTATTACACCCATTTTGATGACGAAAAAACACCGGTTGAAGAAACACTGTCGGCTTACAACGAAATCGTAATGTCGGGGAAAGTGCGTTACATTGCCGCATCGAATGTTTCGCCCGAACGGCTGGCCGAATCGATGAAAGTGGCTGAAGAAAATAACTTCCCGAAATACCTGGCCTTGCAACCGCATTACAATTTGTTGATTCGCGAGAAGTTTGAAAAAGAACTGGCGCCACTGGTTGAAAAATACGACTGGAGTGTTTTTCCTTACTGGGCACTGGAATCGGGCTTTTTAACCGGGAAATATAAAACCGAAGCCGATTTTGATAAAACAGCCCGCGGCGGTATGGTGAAAAAACATTTTAACGACAAAGGAAAAGCGGTATTGAAGGCATTGGACGAAATTGCAAAAAAACATAACACCGTTCCGGCCACAATAGCACTGGCTTGGCTGCTGGCAAAACCGTTGGTAACAGCTCCTATTGTTAGTGCCACCAGCGAAAATCAGCTAAAAACATTATTCGAAGCACCCGAACTGGTTTTGGATGCTGAAGATATGGCTTTGTTGAATCAGGCTGGTGAATAAGAGGAGCTTGAAAATTAAAGCCCCGTTCCGTATTGATTCTATACATTCGGAACGGGGCTTTTTATTTAGTATTCGTTCATCGTCCGTTAGGATTACTGTTTTGCACCGTCCTTCAGGGCGGTGATATTTGTGATAATATAAAAGGCTTTAGCGTTTAATCGGTAAGATTAATGGCTAAAGCCTTTTTATCTGTTTCTATTTTGATCACCGGGCTAAAGCCACGGTGCTAAAAATAAAATTACCACCTCACCGCTGTAAACGCGGTCCCCTCCTCCTGACAGGAGGAGAAATTTCGAATTCGCTGATGGACTATTCTGCCATTGGATAACTAAAGGTATAAGTTCCCGAGCCTACTGAAACAGTCACGTCGGCTCCGGTTTGTTTGGCGCTTGATTTTAAGTTGTCGTCCATGTTTATTTCGGCTACTTTTGCTTTTGGCAAAATTACTTCAGCGGAAGTGTTTGCAGGAACCTCAACCTCGTAGGTCATCTGTCCGTCGCTGATCTTCCAGTCTGATTTAATCGGGCCATAGATAGAATTAAACGTTGCATCAACATTGGTTAAACCTCCGCCCGGATTTGGTGCGAGGAAGAATTTCTTGTAGCCAGGATTGTTCTCATCCACTTTTATACCGGCCACATGATCGTACAACCATTCGCCAATCGCGCCGTAAGCATAATGGTTAAAGCTGTTCATTCCCACATCCTGGAACGATCCGTCGGGCTTTTGTCCGTCCCAACGCTCCCAAATTGTTGTGGCCCCTTGGGTTACCGGGTACAACCATGACGGGTATTCTTTGCGATTCAGTAGCATAAAAGCTAAATCGTCGCGGACAATTGCAGAAAGTGTCGGGCACAAAATTGGCGTTCCCAAGAAGCCGGTGGTCAGGTGTTTGAATTTCTCCACGTCTTTTGCCAGATAATCGGCCGCCGCGTCAATCATACTATCCGGCAAAATGCCAAAGGTTAGAGCAATTACATAAGCCGTTTGTGTGTGCGAAACCAGGCGCCCGTTAGGCGTTACAAATTCGTCGTTAAACGCTTCTTTAATGTTCGCTGCCAGTTGTTTGTACTTCTCAGCATCTTGCGGTTTGCCAATGATCTGTGCGATTTTTGCTGTTAACGTAGTTGTGTAATAAAAGTATGCCGTTGCCAGCAGGTCTTTTTCGGTGGTAGCGCCCGGGTAATCCGAACTTGTTGTTGCATAAGCCAGCCAGTCGCCGTAATGGTTATCACCTGTCCACAGGTAATCGTCGCCTGCCCTTTCGTTCATATAACCTACCCACTTGGTAATGGCCGGGTAACTTTCTTCCAGAATTCGGGTATCGCCATAAATTTTATACACCGACCACGGAATTACAGCCACCACATCGGCCCAGCCTGTTGCACCACCTTGTCCGTTCAAAACATCAGGAATAACGTGAGGAATAATACCGTTGTCCAACTGATCGGCAGCAACATCTTTCATCCATTTGGTGTAGAAAGGCGCCACGTTAAAATTGTATCCAGCAGTCATACTAAACACCTGCGCATCGCCCGTCCAGCCCAAACGCTCGTCGCGTTGCGGACAATCGGTTGGTACATCCAAAAAGTTCCCTTTTTGTCCCCACTGAATATTATGCTGCAGCTGATTGATCATTTCGTCGTTGCAGGCAAATGTACCTGTTGGTTCCATATCCGAATAAATAACCACACCGGTAATATCTTCTTTCGCCGGGATTTCATCGAAACCAATCAACTGCAAATAACGGAATCCGTGAAAAGTGAATTTTGGTTCGTAAACCACTTCGCCGTCTTTCCCGAAAATATAGGTATCGGTACATTCGGCACCTCGCAAGTTGGCGGTATAGAAATTGCCTTCTTTATCCAGTACTTCCGCAAATTTCAGCTGCACCTTTTGCCCCGCTTTTCCTTTCATTTTAATGCGCACCCAGCCAACCATATTCTGGCCCATATCGTAAACCTTTTCGCCTTTTGGCGTGGTAATAAATTCAATCGGTTTGATTTCTTCAACAGCTTTTACCGGAACGCCCTGCGGAGCAATTAACACATCTTTTGGAGCATCAACTTCTTCTACACTCTTCCAATCGGCGGCATTAAATCCGGTGCTGGTCCAACCGGTCAGTTCCATTCGTGCATCGTAAGTCTCGCCATTGTAAATATCCGATTTGCGGATCGGGCCATTATTTACCTTCCAGTTTTTATCACTAACGATCCACTCGCTGCTTCCGTCGGTATAATCAATTTTTAGCTGGAATAACAGCGCCAGTTCATTTCCGTAGTATCCGTTGGCACTCACCCAACCAATATTTCCGCGGTACCAGCCGTCGCCCAAAACAACTCCAACAGCATTTTCTTTTTGTAACATGTCAGTAACGTCGTAAGTCTGGTATTGCAGACGTTTATTGTAGCTCGTCCAGCCCGGAGTAAATAACTGGTCGCCCACTTTATCGCCATTCAAAAACAGCTGATAAAGCCCGTGCGACGTTACATAAGCACGTGCCGATTTTATACTTTTTGAAGTGGAAAATTCATTGCGGTAATATTGCGCCGGTTTCGAGTCGTCTGATTCCGGTTCGTTGGGTAAAGTAATCCACGAAGCTTTCCACAACTCCGGCTCCAGAATTCCCATTTCCCAGTATGCCGGTTCGCTCCAGGAACTTGCCTTGCCTGAGTTATCCCACACGCGCACCTGCCAGTAAACGTGTTGCATTGACTCCGGTTGCGGACCACCATATACCACATTCACCGACTGATCGGATTCCACCTTACCTGAATTCCAGATTTGTTTTGCCTTTTTCGACAAATCTCCTGCTGTTTCGGCTACCCTGATTTCGTAGGCCGTTTGCGTAACATTCTGCCCATCGGATACCAGTTGCCAGCTTAAACGCGGTTGCAACACATCGATACCAACAGGATTTGTGTGGTACTCGCAAACCAGGTTGGTAATTTCGGTTTTCGCGAACACGGTAATTGAAAACGCTGAAAAGATGAACACAAAAATAAATGATCGGAGTAAAGAAACTGACTGCTTCATTTTATTCGATTTATTGGTTTAGTAATCCTGTAAAGTTATGTTTATTAAACAGGAATAACAATACCGGGATGAACAGATTTTCTGTTTTTTGCGCGAATCGACCGACCACTAATTCCTGACATTTGTCTTTTAAACAAAATGTAAATCCATATTTTGTCGCCGAAACAATTCTTTTTTAATAAAAAAGTGTAATTTTCAGCAAAATACCAGAACAGATTTCTAATAATCTGCAAAACAACCGTCGTTGGACAAACTAGAATTTTAACTGCATAATACATTAAAAGAAAAACACATTTATTATGGTGAAAAAACTACTTTATTTGTGCTTTTCCGGGATGCTTATTTTTATGAGTTCCGGCCTAAAAGCGCAGTCTGACACCGAGTTTGGGAAATACCACACCAACCGGGAGATTCAGCAACTGTTAAAAGAATTTTCTTCGGGGAATGCAAAACTGCACACCATTGCCGAAAGTCCTGGTGGCGAACCAATAACCGTATTGGAAATTGGCGCTAACCTCAGCGATGTTCCGGCAATTTTTGTAGGTGCCAATTTCGAAGGAAATGTGCCACTGGCATCGGAAGGTGCGTTGTACCTGGCGAAACTGCTGCTCGATTCAACGGCTTACACCGAGGATGTAAAATGGTACATCATGCCGCAGCCCAATCCTGATGCAGCTGCCGTATATTTTTCGTCGTTGAAAACCGGAGTGGCCACCAACCTTTTCAAAATAAACAACGATGGCGACGAAGCCACCGACGAAGATGGTCCGGACGATTTGAACGGCGACGGCCTGATCACCCAGATGCGAATTAAAAGCATTGAAGGGAATTATATCGTTTCGGAGAAAGACGCGCGGCTGATGAAAAAAGCCGATAAAAAAGAAGGCGAACGTGGCGAATACAAGGTGATGACTGAAGGAATTGACAACGACAAAGACGGAAAATTCAACGAAGACGGTATTGGTGGAATTAACGTGGGAATTGCCTTCCCGCACCTTTTCCCCTACGAAAATAAAGAAGCCGGTTTATTTGCTGGACAAACGCCTGAAGTGTATGGAATTATGCGTTTTATTTATGATCGTCCTGAGATTTCGATGGTGTACACATTGGGCACATCGAACTTCTGCCTTGTTCCGCCAAAAGGTGGCCGCAAAGGCGATGCCAACCTCAAGCAAATAAAAATTCCGCGCCGTTATGCCAGCATGCTTAATGCCGATGCCAGCAAAACCTACACCATGGATGAAGCAATCGAATTGTTTAAAACGGTCGTTTCTCCCGGCACCGATGTTACCGCGTCGCTGGTGGCCAGTTACCTGAGCCTTGGTCCGGCCACTAATCCTTTGGAAGACGACCTTGTTTTCTATAAAAAATATGCCGAGGATTATAAGAAATACCTGAAAGCAAAAAATTTCAGTACCGAAACGCTCGATCCAACTCCGGCAAAAGATGGTTCGTTTGAATTGTGGGCCTATTATCATCTCGGTGTACCATCGTTTAGTATGCAACTATTCTCGGTTCCGAAAGTAAAAGAAGAAGCGAAAAAAGAGGACGACAAAGAGGCCTCGGATGACAAGAAAAAGAAAGAAGAAAAGTCGGAGAAAAAAGATGAACTGAGCGAAAAAGATAAAGCGCTGCTGGCTTATTCTGATGCAGAATTAGACGGTGCAGGATTTGTGGCGTGGACAAAAGTTAATCATCCCGATTTTGATGAAGTAGAAGTTGGGGGTTATGCACCGTACCTGGAAACAACGCCAAAAGCAGAGAAAATTGATTCATTATTGGCAACCCAATTGCCCTGGTTACTTCATCTGTCAGAGGAACTTCCGGAGTTTGCAATTGCCGACAAAGAAGTTACTGATATGGGTGGCGGTATTTACAAACTGGAATTGTTTGTGGCCAACAACGGCGCACTTCCCTACCCGATTTCGATGGGACAACGCAATGGTCAGCCGGCTCCGGTAATTCTTACGCTCGATGGCGATATGGAATTACTGGAAGGAAAACCGCGCACACCCGTTGGAGCGATTGGTGCCAACCAGGTAAAAAAGTACACCTGGCTGTTAAAAGCAAGCAAAAACAAAAGTATTACTGCCGGAATTGAATCGACAGTTTTTACCGATGTAGTTGAACAAATTAAAATTGGAGGTTAATCATGATACGCAAGATATTTTCATTATTAGCAATATTCTCGTTGGCTGTTACGGTATTTGCCGCCGACGAACCAAAGATTGAAGTACCGCTTCGTTTCGACCGCTATTACGATTACGATGATGTGGTAAAAGCGCTGGAAGTACTTCATGCGGCCTACCCCGAGCTGACGAAACTGGAATCGGTTGGAGAAAGTGAAGAAGGATTAAAGATCTATGCACTTACCATTAACAACGAAAAAACCGGTGCCGAACACGATAAACCGGGAGTTTGGGTTGACGGAAACATTCATGGAAACGAAATTCAGGCCGGCGAAGTGTGCCTGTATTATGCCAATATGCTGCTTACAAAATATGGCAAAAACGAAAAGGTAACAAAAGCGGTCGACAGCAATGTGCATTACATTATTCCTGTAGTGAATGTCGATGGTCGAAACCACTTTTTTAAGGATGCGCACACACCAAGTTCAAGCCGAAGCATTCGTATTCCGAAGGATGACGATGGCGACGGTTTATTTGATGAAGATGCACCGGATGATCTGGATGGCGACGGCAGCATTTGCCAGATGCGCATAAAAGATCCGAACGGAAATTATAAACCCGATCCGGAAGATCCGCGCATTATGGTTCGTGTAAAACCCGGAGAAAAAGGAGAATACACCATTTTAGGTTCCGAAGGAATTGATAACGATGGCGATGGCAGATTTAACGAAGATGCTGAAGGATATCTTGATCCGAACCGTAACTGGGGTTACCACTGGCAGCCTCAGTACGTGCAGCAGGGAGCCGGAAACTTTCCGTTTTCGGGCGTCGGTATCAAAGCTGTTGATGAGTTTGCGGCTAAACATCCGAATATCATCGTAAACTTTTCATTTCACAACTCGGGCGGTATGTGGTTGCGTGTTCCTGCCGACAACACAACTGTACTTCCGGCATCAGATATTGCTGCTTACGATGTAATCGGCAAAGAAGCCATTAAAATAACTCCCGGATATGTTTATATGACCTCGGTTGAACTTTACCCAACTTTTGGTGACTCCGACGGGCAAATGTTCTTTGTGCACGGATCATACACCTTTGTTGGCGAGCTTTTCATGCGCGATGAGCAGGAGACTTACAAAGAAAAAAGCGACAAACCGGCAACAAGCACCGATCGCACCGAGCGAAATCGTGAACAGCTGAAGTTTAACGACAATGTGGTGCAGGGCGAATTATACAAAGAATGGCATCCATATAATCACCCGGTTTATGGCGAAATTGAAATTGGTGGCTGGGTGAAAATGAGCTCTCGTTTACCACATCCATTTATGTTGCCCGATTTGGTGCACCGCAATGCCTCAGTTGTATTGCTGGCTGCTAATGAAACACCAAAGGTTGAAATGGATGTTTTTGAAGTAAAAGAATTGGATAATAACCTGAAACGAATTCGGGTTCGCTTAAAAAACAAAAATGGTTTGTCGACCATGACTGCCCAGGCGGTGAAAGATAAACTATATGCCATCGACCACCTGAAAGTTTCGGGGGCCAAAGTAATTGCCGGCGGAAAAATTAACGATTACCGTCTCGATCAGGTAAGTTATAAAGAACATAAACCTGAGGTTCAGTTCTTTGCCATTCCGGGACACAGTTCGGCAGAATATGAATTTATTGTTCAAGGCAAAGGAGAAGTTAAATTGGAATACATCTCTCAAAAAGCAGGTGTTACAAGTACTTCGGTAACTTTGTAAAATAAGAGATTTAACGATAAATAAAAAGAGTGCTCGCGTCCGTGAGCACTCTTTTTTTACAGAATTTAGTCACCTAAACAAAAAAAATCCCGGCGTCCACTCCGGGATTTTTCAATCCAGTCTTTTTAACAACTAAATGAATTTTAATAATTCTCCTCCTCTATTTCTAGCGGGGTTTGTATAATACAAAAGTAATTATGCTTTAACAATATACACCATTGGGGATTCTGAAATCAAATGGCCAAAATGCTGAAAATAAGACTGCCGAAATGCTGACGTATAAGTTCTTAATAAATGGAGTGATTAACTTGAGCGACAATTTCCAATGGCATTTTTTAGATCTTTTGCAAGTGTGATAACCATCTGGTTTTGATCATCGGGCATAAAAAATCCCGGGCGTCCAATCCGGGATATTTATTTTATCACAATATAACGGGTTTCTATAACCTCTAACTAAACTAACTACTGGGTTTGTATAGTGCAAATATACCTGCTGCTGATCAACCGGCATAATATTTTTTGCTGAAATGGCACAAGAATAAACTGATATTTAACGGTTTAAAATCCTGATGCTCGTCGATGCGATTCCTGACCCGCTTATTTCAAATACCGAAAAACCTGCTCTTTTCGTAGTCCTTCATCTACAAAAACCGCTTCTACACCCAGTTTTCCAACTTCGTGAATATTACGGTGTTCATCATCGAAGAAGACCATGTCGGAATAATCAATTCCAAAATGCTTTTTGATTTTTGCGAAATGCTGAATCTTACTGCTTGGGTATATTTCTTTCAAGTCGAAATACTTGTCGATATCAAACAAGTGAAGCAGATCTTGAGCCCAGCTCGGCTCGAAAGTCCGTGAAGCGGCAGCAATTTTGCGGTTGTTCCTTTTTAACTCCTCTAACACCGGAATCACATCAGGATACAGTTCCATTTCACTGTTTGATTGATCAAGCAAGGCCCCGTCGCTCCAGTAATACGGCGGATTTGTAGCATCGCACCAGGTTCCACCGGCATCCCAAAGGGTAAAATCCAAATCAAAAACGAATAACTTCATGGAGGCGAAAATAGAGAAAGTATGGAGATTTGTGTTTTATATCAACTCCTTGAAGCCAATATAAAACACAAATTTTAAGTCGTTAAAATCCCAGGCTTTGAGGCAGCCACATCGAGATTTCAGGAATGTAAGTTACCAGCAACAAACAAACGATCATTGCTATAAACATCGGTATAAGTGGTTTTATCACCGTTTCAATTTTTACCTGACTTACGCTACACCCAATAAATAACAGCGATCCAACCGGAGGCGTTCCCAAACCAACACTCAGGTTCAGTACCATGATAATTCCGAAGTGAACCGGTTCCAATCCCAAATTGGTAACGATGGGCAAGAATATAGGTGTAAAGATCAAAACTGCCGGAGTCATGTCCATAAACACGCCCACAAAAAGCAGAATCATATTGATGATCAACAGAATGACAAATTTGTTATCGCTCAGTGCCAGCAAAGCTTCACTTACGTTTTGCGGAATATTTTCATAAGCCATAATCCACGACAAACCGATACAGGTTGCTACAAGTAATAATACAAATGCCGTTGTTTTTACTGAATGTAGAATTACGGCAGGAAGGTCTTTCCAACTCAATTCGCGGTAAATAAATGCCAGTACCAGTGCGTATAAAACAGCCACTGCCGAAGCTTCGGTTGCAGTAAAGAAACCGGCCACAATACCACCTATAACGATCACCAGCATCATCAAACTCGGGAAAGCGCGCCAGAATGTTTTTAACGCATTTAACGCTCCTTTTTTATGCTTGCTTCCGTAATAGCCAATTCCGCCCAAAAACAAAGCACCGATCCCGCCATAAATAGCAGTAGCAACTCCTGCCGAAAACGCACTGTTTACTTTAATTAACCCAACAACTACCAAAGCCAACGATGCAATTACTGCAAAGAATTTACCCAGGTTGCGCACCATTCCTTTAAATCCAAAATGTTTGTACGAAAACATTCCCATTGCCACGGCCATAATCGCCAAACCGGTTAAAATACCAGGTGCATAGCCGGCAAGGAAAAGCGCCGTAATGGAAACACCACCACTGGCCAGCGAATATACAATGAGGATATTACTTGGCGGAATAGACAAACCCGTTGTTGCCGACGTGATATTCACCGCAGCACTAAAGTTTTTGTCGTAGCCTTCTTTGTTCATCTCGGGCATCATAATACTACCGATTGCCGAAGCCGACGCAGCAGCAGAACCGGAAATAGCACCAAAAAGCATATTCGCAAAAACATTCACAAACGCCAGTCCGGCAGGCCAGCGACCAACCAAAACGCGTGCAAAATTAATGAGCCGGATGGCTATCCCGCCCTTGTTCATTATATTCCCCGCCAGTATAAAAAACGGTATCGCCAGCAGTGCAAAACTATCCAGTCCCGTTGCCATTCGCTGCGCAAACGTTGTTGCTGCAGGCAGTGGCATAATGGTTACCAGCATGGTTAAAATCCCTGAAATTCCGATACTGATAGCAATGGGAACTCCGATTACAAGTAAAATTATAAAGCTTACTACAAGTACAATTACTCCTAAAAATTCCATTACTCTTCAATATTTTGGTTCAGTGAATTATCAATAGCATAATAAATAATCAGCAATCCGCTAAGGGGGACAATGAGGTAGACATAACCCAACGGTAAAGCCAGTGCAGCAGATTTTACCTGAAGGTAAAAACGTGTATAAACCAGCCACGAGCCACCAAATACCATAACGAATAAGGCAAACAAGCCAACCAGCGAATTAATAATAATCTGCAGACGACGTTTTTTGGCACCTTGCATTTTTTGCAACATCAGGTCGATGGCGAGGTGTTCGTTTTTTCCGGCCACATAAGCAGCGCCCAACATACCTACCCAAATTAGAAGGAATCCGGCCAGCTCGTCGGTAAACGAACTTGGTGCAGACAAAACATAACGGCTGAAAACCTGCCACAGCACATCGAGTACCAATATACTCATAATCGAAACCAATATGATCTCGATTACTTTATCTATTTTTTCTCTGATAGTCATAATCTTATTCTTATCGGTTTCTATTTAACGGCTTCGATGCGGCGCAGAATATCGCCCAAAACTTCGTCTTGTCTGTACTTATCCAATAACGGGGCAACTTTTTTTGCAAACAGTTCTTTGTCGGGATAATTGATTTTAACACCATTCTCCTGAACAATTCGCAACGATTCTTCTACCGATTCAGCCCAGTATTTCCGTTCCACAGGAACCGATTCGTCGGCAGCTTCCTGCAACCATTTTTGTTCCTGCTCGGTTAAACTGTTCCACACTTTTGTACTGATGATCAGCACATCGGGCACGCAGGTATGTTCATCTAATGAGTACTGTTTACAAACCTCGTAATGGTGCGAAGTATATAAACTGGGCTCGTTGTTTTCGGCGCCATCCACTACTCCACTTTGTAATGCTGTGTACAATTCGCCCCATGAAATTGGCGTTGGCGAACCGCCTAAAGCACGCACCATTTCCATGGCACTCTGACTTTTCATCACCCTGATTTTTAAACCTTTTAAATCATCAGGAGTATTTATGGGCTTGTCAATCGTGTAAAAACTACGGAAACCGGCATCGTAAAAACACAATCCACGAATCCAGTACTCTTCAGTTCCCAGCAACAATTCTTTGCCTATTTCCCCATCAAAAACTTTAAATGAATGTTCTTTCGAGCGAAAAACATAAGGCAGACCCAAGGCTTTGAATTTTGGTGTAAAACTTTCCATTACCGCAGCAGAAACTTTGGTAATTGCCAAACTTCCGATCTGCAACAACTCAACACATTGCTGCTCAGAGCCCAACTGTCCGCTTGGATAAATATCGATAGTCAGTTTTCCGCCTGATTTTTCAGCCAAACGTTCGGCCATAAACTCCATTCCCTTGTGTACCGGGTGAGTCGGGTCGAGACCGTGAGCCAGTTTTAAGACTTTATGTTGTTTGGTTTCGGTGCATCCCAGAAGAAATATCACCACAAAAACCAAAGAAAAAGCTTTAAAAATTTTAGTTCTCATTAGATAAAATTGATTTAGTGTTTCGCCATTTCGTGTGGCTTTTTATGTTGTCAGATCACTGATAATTTTCAATGCCCCGGCACATTTTTCGGTAATATATGCATAATTTTTTTCGGCCAAAACTTCTTTCGGGAACAACTGTGATCCCATTCCCACACAAGTTACACCGGCATCAAACCATTGTTTCAGGTTGGCTTCATCCGGAGAAACGCCACCGGTTGGCATTATGCTGGCATAAGGCATCGGCCCTTTTACGGCTTTAACAAAGCTTGGTCCACCCACTTGCGAACCAGGGAAGATTTTAACCACCTCGGCACCCAGTTCGTGTGCGCGGCCAATTTCGGTTACTGAACCGCACCCCGGGCTCCAGGCAATTTTGCGTTTGTTGCAAACTTTTGCAGTAGCCTCGTCGATTAACGGTGCAACTACAAAATTGGTTCCCATAGCAATATACATGGCAGCTGTTGCCTCATCAACGATTGAGCCAACTCCCATAATCATTTCGGGACACTCTTTTATTGTCCATTTATTCAGTTCTGCAAATACATCAATCGCAAAATCGCCACGATTGGTGAATTCGAACAAACGCACACCACCATCGTAACAGGCTTTTACCACTGCTTTGCAAACTTCAACATCCTGATGATAGAACACCGGCACCATTCCGGTTTCTTTCATTTTTAATGCTACTTCTATTCTTGAAAATCTTGCCATCTTATTCTTGATTCATTATTTCTTTCAATTCAACCACTTCGTTACCAGGTAACGTTTGTCCCCCCAAAAAGGGGGACAAGATTTTTCAATTTATTGAAAAATCAGGCGGTAAATATCTTTTACCTCAAAATATTTTTGGAACGGCGCTTTAATCAACTTCCTTTTATTACGGCGCATGCAATGTTTCATTTTCAAACTGCTTTTTTGGATGCGCCGTCTTCCGCAAACTCCTTTTTGTTCCCCGCCCTAAAGGACGGGGCTACCAAAATCTCATCCCTACGGGATTACTGAACGTTTTCAAAAGCGCCGTTTTTCCTTTTATTCTCTTCCCCCGAGCTAAAGCACGGGATTATTTATATTGAACTCCACCCGAATTCTACTTTTGCCTTTGTCCTTTTACCTTTTGCCTTTTTTATCGGTCAACACGCGCGCTTCCGCCGCCGATTATTTTTTCTACTTCTGATAAAGTTGCCATGGTTGTGTCGCCCGGAGTGGTCATTGCCAGTGCACCGTGTGCTGCTCCGTATTCAACAGCTTTTGCACCGTCGTTAAACTCAAGGAAACCATAAATTAAACCTGACGCAAAACTATCGCCTCCACCAACACGATCCATAATTTCAAGATCTTCGCGGTGCTGCGCTTCATGAATTACACCATCTGCATAACAAATTGCTCCCCATGAATTTACGGTTGCCGTTTTTACGGTACGTAATGTTGTGGCAATCACCTTAAAATTCGGGAATTCGGTTACGGCAGATTTTATCATGTTTTTATAACCTGTCAGATCTAACTCTTTAAGATTCTCGTCGTTACCTTCAATTTCCAAACCTAAACAAGCTGTAAAATCTTCTTCGTTTCCGATCATTACGTCCACATATTTCGCAATCTCACGGTTTACTTCCTGCGCTTTTGCTTCTCCTCCAATGGCTTTCCAAAGCGATGGACGATAATTCAAATCGTATGAAACAATGGTACCATATTTCTTGGCAATTTTCACTGCTTCGATAACCGTTTCTGCTGCCGTTTCAGAAAGTGCTGCAAAAATACCACCGGTGTGCATCCAACGAACACCCAATGTTCCAAAGATATATTCCCAATCAATATCGCCTGGTTTTAATTGCGACGCTGCTGTATTTCCACGGTCGGAAACACCTTTTGCACCACGAATTCCAAATCCTCTCTCGGTAAAATTCAATCCGTTACGAACTGTACGTCCACACCCATCGTAATCTACCCATTTCACGAATTGCGTATCCAAACCGCCCTGAAGCATAAAGTCTTCAATCAGTGCACCAACTTCATTGTCGGCCAATGCAGTTATAATTGCTGTCTTCTTTCCGAAACATCTTCTCAGGCCGCGTGAAACGTTGTATTCGCCACCGCCTTCCCAGGCGCGAAACTGACGTGTGGTTCTTATTCTGCCTTCTCCCGGATCCAGTCTTAACATTACTTCACCAAGAGAAATACAGTCGTATGTACATTCGGATTTTGATTTGATATTCAATTTTGCCATGATTTAGTTTATTCTTTTATGCAATCGATTGCAAAGATAATATTCCTCAAAATAAAATTGCATGATCGCCTAAATATCAACGTGTTTTTACTAAAAATTAAAATAAGCTTTTGCGTTATTGAAACTAATATTTTCAACCATGCTTCCCAACAGCTCCATATCGTATGGAATCTCGCCATTTTCAACATCGTTACCCAGCAAATTGCACAAGGTACGACGGAAATATTCGTGACGTGTATACGATAGGTAACTACGTGAATCTGTCAACATTCCTACAAATCGACTCAACAAACCAAGATTCGACAAACCCTGCATTTGTTTTTCCATACCATCTTTCTGATCAAGGAACCACCAGCCTGAACCATACTGCATTTTTCCGGGAACAGAACCATCCTGGAAGTTGCCGATCATAGTTGCCATCAACTCGTTATCTCGTGGATTCAGGTTGTATAAAATCGTTTTCGACAATTTATTTTCCATATCCAAACGATCCAACAATCTTGAAAGTGGTCGTGCAATATCAAAATCGCCGATCGAATCAAAACCGGTATCCGGACCAAGTTTCTTGAATAAACGTGTATTGTTGTTTCGTAAAGCGCCAATATGAAATTGTTGCGTCCATCCACGCGAGTGATCCATAATTCCAAATTCGTACAACATGCACGACTGAAACTTAACCACTTCTTCTTTAGTAAGTGTGCCGCCTTTACGAACTTTAATGAAAATCTTTTCAATTTCAGCTTCGGTGTAATCTTCTGCCAAAACTGTTTCAACACCGTGATCACTTAAACGACAACCATTCAGGTGGAAAAACTCATGACGATCGTCCAGCGCGTCCATTAAACCGCTAAAGCTGTTAATGTTAATGTTTGCAGCTTCTTCCAACTCACCCAAATAAGCATTATAGGTTGTCGCATTCTCCACAGCCATCGCTTTATCAGGCCGCCACGCCGGAAGTACATTTGTTTCAAAATCATCGGCTTTTATGGCACGATGATATTCCAGCGAATCAACCGGATCATCAGTAGTACAAATGGTATGCACATTGGCCATCTGAATGATTCCTCGGCATGAATATTCAGGTGTTTGCAATTTGGCGTTACATTCTTCCCAAATCTCTCTTGCCGTGGCCGGACTCAAAACTTTATCGATTCCAAAGAATTTCTTCAATTCCAGGTGTGTCCAGTGAAACAGCGGATTTCGCAAAGTGTGTGGCACCGTTTCGGCCCACTTTTCAAACTTCTCCCAATCGCTGGCATTTCCGGTGCAGTATTTTTCGTCGACACCGTTGGTTCGCATTCCGCGCCATTTGTAATGGTCGCCATACAACCAAAGCTGCGTGATGTTCTCATATTCTTTGTCCTCAGCGATTTCCTGCGGATTGATATGACAGTGGTAATCAAAAATCGGCATTTTAGCCGCATGATTGTGATATAATTCCTTTGCAACATCGGTTTGCAGAAGGAAATCTTTGTCCATGAAAGCTTTCATCTAATTGTGTTTTAATTCTTTCTTCACCCCTCTGTCTTCCGACATCTCCCCTCATGAGGGGAGAACTTTCTAATCAGCGTATTTTCGCTACGACCGAAAGGGTAAAATTCTATTTTTTATAAGTCGAATAATCTTTTTAAATGTCGGTCGTAGATATTTTCTTCAACGCAGGCGCCAACCACATCAGCATATTTTTCCAGCAATCCGGTGTAGCGTTCTCCCATTTCGGCAGCAACTTTGTAACCGACATGAATTAACTGACGGAAGTTTGGATTATAATCGGGATGGCCAGGAATATGACGCAAAGTGTTTCCGAATTTTTCACCCGACCAACTTTTAACCTCCTCCGCCGATGGAAGTTTTGAATCGTCGATATCAATTACATCAGCATACGGAGCACAGAGTTCATCTTTTCTGCTCAGCGCTTTTGTATAAATTTCTTTGGCTGCAGACAAACCTTCGTCGCCAGAGATGGCCAATCCAATCACTTCTTCCAACCAGGTTGTTCCTGCAGTTTTTACGTGAATTCCTTTATCGTATTTTTTAATGATATCGGCCATTATCGGGTAGATCGTAAATTTATCCGAACCGGAATGAACGCTGAGCTTCAGATCTGCCGGTAATCCAAATTCTTTAACGGCATAATCAATTACCAACACATCCTGCTCAAATTCTTTTGCAAACTGTTCCACATCGCCCACATAATCAACACCTTTATTAAAACGTCCGGTAAATTTCGGTGCAATTGTTTGTGCCGGAATATTTTCGTTGGCAATCATTTTTAAGATGAAAAACATATCCACGGGAGTTTGCGGAGTCTCAACTTCGTCCATCGAAACTTCGGTAACAAAGTTGCCTTTTCCTTTTACTGCTTCAATATGACGATATATTTTACCGGCTTCTTTAACTGCAGCCAGGTATTTTGATGCTACCTCTTCCAGTAATTCTTTGGTAATTTGAATTGATTCCTCAATACCCGGAATAGTTACCTCGTCTCCAAGCAACTTGCAGGTTTCTTTAAAAGCTGCCACATCTTCAACCGACGCCTCGTTACCGATATACATGGCCACGTCGAGCGTAAAAAAGTTACTCGGCTCGATAAAACGGTCTACGTTTCCGAGATTGATGTGATCGGCATCAACAAAATAGGGATTTTCCCAGGCCAGTGCTTTCACTGCAGCATCGGCTTCAATTCGTGTGCCCGTTGGCTCGGAATGCACAATATCGTGTTCGCGATTTGATTTATTCCAAACCGGCGTTACTGCAATTCCATTATCATTCGCTTTAATCAAGGCACGGAGCTGTGCCTCTCCTTCGTGGTTGAAGCGGTCGCCCACCCCAAAACTATATTTTCCAAATTCCATGATACAAGTCTAGTTATTAATTTTTCGAAAATTGGTTTCCGTGTACGTGCACGAAAGTAGAATTATATTTTAAATCTCACAAATATTTAATGTTTTTTAAAATCATTCCACGCTAACAAAAACACCTTTTACAATACTGTTTTTCAACACCTTAAAATACTCTACAACGAATTAATGAAGTTCAGCTATTTCAAAAACAATATACATATTGTTAACAGAGGTACGTTTTCTGAAAATTGCATCGATTTTAAACGCTCAAAAAAGTGTATCTTTGGAAATTATTAACTTAAATCAATTAGACTTTAAAATATTTTTCAAAACCATGAAACATTCGATTATCCTTTTTGCCCTCCTTTTCTCTTCTGTTTTCCTTAAAGCTCAACATCAACCGGCCGACTGGGAAAATCCCGCCGTTTTTAACATCAACAAAGAAAAACCACATGCCAGTCTTATGCCTTTTGGCTCGGTTGAAGATGCGTTAACACAAAAGCCACATCAATCGGTTTATTATAAAACACTGAGTGGAACATGGAAATTTAACTGGGTAAGAAAGCCTGCCGACCGGCCTGTTGATTTTTACCAGCCGGATTATGATGTTTCTAGCTGGAACGACATCCCTGTTCCGGCCAACTGGGAACTGGAAGGTTATGGTGTGCCTATATACGTGAATCATCAATATGAATTTTCGGATTACAAGCGACCTGTGTCGCCTGAAATGAAATTTGTGGACGAGATTTATCCGGCCGAACCGGGCAAAGTGCCACACGATTATAATCCCGTGGGATCATACCGCAGAACGTTTACCGTACCTGAAAGCTGGAATGGCCGCCAGGTTTTTATACAGTTTGGTGCTGTTAAATCAGCCTTCTATTTATGGATTAACGGACAAAAAGTGGGCTACTCACAAGGAAGTAAAACACCGGCAGAGTGGGATATTACAAAATATTTGAAAGAAGGTGAGAATGTTATTGCAGCAGAAGTTTACCGTTGGTCTGACGGTTCGTACCTCGAAGCGCAGGATTTTTGGCGCATCAGCGGAATTGAACGCGACGTGTATCTGTATTCTACTCCTAAAGTTCGCATCCGCGACTTTTTTGCCAAACCCGATCTGGATGCCGAATACAAAAACGGAGTATTTAGTCTTGATGTTGATTTGAGTAATCACACTTCAAAACTGCGATCGGGTAACTATACCGTAAAATACAATATTTTAGATGCAAGTGGTTCTTCGCTGTTAAGCCGCGAACAGGAAGTAAAAATCAATAAAAAAGAAAATGCCGCTGTTCATTTTTCGGCAGAACAAATAAGTAGTGTTAATAAATGGACTGCAGAAACACCAAATTTATATTCGCTCGTAATTAGTTTGATCGACGAGAACGAAAACACGGTTGAGGCCGTTAGTTCTAAAATTGGTTTCCGCAAAATTGAGATCATCGATGCAGTATTTCATGTAAATGGTGTTCCGGTTACGATAAAAGGTGTAAACCGCCATGAGCACGACCAATACAAAGGTCATGTGGTGAGCGAGGAAGCAATGATAAAGGAAATTGCCTTGATGAAACAATTCAATATTAATGCGGTGCGCACCAGCCACTACCCCAACGACGAACGTTTTTACGATCTATGCGACAAATACGGTTTATATGTTACCAACGAAGCCAACATCGAATCGCACGGAATGTATTACGGAGAGCATTCGCTGGCCAAAAAAACTGAATGGACACCGGCACACGTAGACAGGAATATGAGAATGGTTGAGCGCGATAAAAACCATCCGAGTGTAATTGTTTGGTCGATGGGAAATGAAGCCGGCGACGGTGAAGTTTTTACTGCAGTTTATAAAGCTATAAAAGAACGCGATCCGTCGCGCCCTGTTCATTACGAGCGTGCCATTATGGGCGACAATACCGATATTTTCTGTCCGCAATATCCAAGCGTTCAGGCACTGGAAAATTACGGATCGAAACACCAGACCAAACCCTATATTTCAAGCGAATATTCGCACGCCATGGGAAACAGCAACGGTAACCTGGTTGATTTGTGGGACGTATTTAACCGCGACAGAAACGACCAGCTCCAAGGCGGATACATTTGGGACTGGATCGATCAGGCACTGGTAAAAACAGCCGACGACGGCACTGAATTCTGGGCTTACGGTGGTGATTACGGCGAAGATATGCCAACCGACTACAACTTTGTTTGTAATGGAATTATTTCAGCTGATTACACACCACATCCTGCCATGTGGGAAGTAAAATACGCTTACCAGAACATAAAATTCGAGCAACTAAGCAATGGTTACAGAATTACCAATATGTTTGATTTTGTTGATTTGAGCGATTACGAGATCAGCTGGACATGCACCCGCGACGGTAAATTCTACAGCTCCGGTGTTTTGGAAAACATCAATCTTAAACCGGGAGAATCAACAGACGTAGATATTAATGCAGGAATAAAGGTTGACTTTAGCGATTTGGAACCTCATGAATTCTTCATCGATTTTTCGGTAAAACTTAAGGAAGATAAACCGTTTAGAAAAGCAGGTTTTGAAGTAGCACACGAACAGTTTCCTGCTAATATAGAAATGGTAAGTTCAGGTGAAGAACAAACAAATTCGCCTGAATTAAAACTGAAAGAAACCAATACTGGTTTTACAGTTCAGGGACAACAATTCATTATTACATTTGATAAAGAAACAGGTACAATTTCATCGTATAAAATGAACGGAACGGAGTTGATTCAAAAAGGTCCGCAGGTGAATTTCTGGCGCCCTGCCAACGATAACGATAAAGGCAGCAACATGCTGGGCCGCCTTGGCGTTTGGCGCGAAGTATCAAGAAGCCTAACACCGGAAACGGTTGCTGCTGTGAAAACCGATGACAACAAAATTTACCTGACAACAAAATACAATTTTGAAAATATTGAGGCATCACAATCAGTAGTTCAGGCGATTGATGGAAACGGTAAAATTGAGGTTACCAACACTTTTGAAACCTCGAATAACGAACTCCCAAACATTCCGAGAATTGGCATGCGCTGGGAAATGCCTGTGAATTTCGATAACCTGAAATACTTTGGTCGCGGGCCACACGAAAACTACATCGACCGCAACCACAGTGCGTTTGTGGGAATTTACGAAAGCAAGGTGGCCAATCAGTATTTTAAATACGTTCGTCCACAGGAAAATGGTTATAAAACTGATGCGCGCTGGTTCGAGTTGAGAAACGAAAACGGGCTGGGTTTAAAAATATCAGGCGACCCGGTGATTGGATTCTCAACCCTGCATAATCCGATTGAAGATTTTGATATGGAGGACAGCAACGACTACCGCCATACCAACGACATTGTAAAAAAAGACGGTGTGTTTATTTGCACCGATTTGCTACAAATGGGAGTTGCCGGCGACAACTCGTGGGGTGCACAACCGATGCAGAAATACCAAATCCCAGCAAAAGATTACCAGTATAGTTTTACCATCGAGCCGATATTTTAATTCATAGAAATCAAAAAAAGATATAATAATGAAGCGACTAACTATTTTACTCGTAACGATGACCATCAGTTTGGGAATTTTTGCCCAGGCTGCCGACATCGTTCCAAAGCCGGTTTCGGTGGTAAAAAAAGACGGTGTGTTTAGAATTACCAACAACACCAAAGTTCTTTTTGAGGCCTCGAACGAAATTGAAGAAGATTTTGCCGATCTGGCAAAAGAGCTGTTAAAAAGTGCAACAGGCACCACTCCTGACTTTGTTGCGCCAACAGCACAAAAAGAAGACAATATTCTTATCCAGCTTAACAATCCACTCGATACCAAAATCGGCAACGAAGGTTACACGCTTTCCATTCAAAAGGACCGTGTATTTTTGAATGCGAACACGACTGCCGGTTTATTTTATGGTATGCAAAGCATTTGGCAATTATTAACGTCAACCGATGGCACTACCCTGCCCTGCATGGATATTACCGATTATCCTCGTTTTGGCTGGCGCGGTTTGCATCTTGATGTGTCGCGGCACTTTATGCCAGTTGAGTTTATTTACAAATACATCGACTACATCGCGCTGCACAAAATGAATGTGTTCCACTGGCATTTGGTGGATGATCAGGGTTGGCGAATTGAAATAAAAAAATACCCAAAACTCACTGAAGTTGGCGCCTTCCGCGCCGACCGTGAGGATTTGGACTGGAACTCAAGAAAAGAACCGGTTAAAGAAAACGAACCAAAATATGGCGGTTTTTATTCGCAGGAAGACGTGAAAGCCATTGTTGAATACGCCCATAAAAAACATGTAACGGTAATTCCGGAAATTGAAATGCCGGCTCACGTGATGTCGGCGCTTGCTGCCTATCCTGAGTATTCGTGTACCGGAGAATACAAACCGGTTCCTCCGGGCGGAGTTTGGCCAATCACACATATTTTCTGTGCCGGCAAAGAAGAAACGTTTAACTTTTTGGAAGATGTACTGACAGAAGTTATGGGACTTTTCCCGTCAACCTACATTCATATTGGAGGCGACGAAGCCACAAAAACAGAATGGGAAAAATGTGAGCTCTGCCAGAAACGGATGACCGACGAAGGTTTAAAAGATGAACATGAATTGCAAGCCTATTTTATTAAACGAATCGAGAAATTTCTGAATAAAAACGGCCGTCAGTTGATTGGTTGGGACGAAATTCTTGAAGGCGGTCTTGATCCAACAGCAACAATTATGTCGTGGCGTGGTTCCGATCCCGGAATCCGGGCTGCAAAAGCCGGTCATGATGTGGTTATGTCGCCAACCTCGCACTGTTACTTCGATTATTACCAGGGCGATCCTTCACTGGAGCCAAAAGCTTTTGGTGGTAATATCACTCTGAAAAAAGTATACAACTTCGAACCTGTTCCTGCAGAGTTGAGCGTTGAAGAAGCTAAACATATTATTGGTGCACAAGCCAATATCTGGACAGAATATATGCCCAACGGACGCCATGTGGAATACATGATCATGCCTCGAATGAGCGCGCTTTCGGAAGTGTTATGGTCGCCAAAAGATTCGAAAGACTGGGGAGATTTCTCGAAAAGAATGGAAAGCCAGTACAAACGTTTCGATAAACTGGGAATCAACTATGCAACAAGTGCGTTTCAGGTTTCAGCTAGACCGGAATTGGATCCTGCAAACAAGGCTATAAAAGTTTCATTGAACACCGATGCCTGGGATCCGGATATTTATTACACCACCGACGGATCGGAGCCAACCGTACAATCAAATAAATACACACAACCGTTTACCATCAGTAAATCGGGAACAGTAAAAGCTGTAGTTATTCAGGATGGGAAACAGAAATCGCAGCCACTGGCCACTGATTTTACTATTCATAAAGCCATTGCTTGTAAAGTGGATCAAAAGTATCCAAACAGCAAAAGCTATGAATCGACCGGAGAATATGCGCTGGTTGATGGAATCAAAGGTTCTAAAGACCACCACGACGGCAACTGGAAAGGATTTAATGCCAAAGACCTGGTTGCAACAATAGATTTAGGCCAGTCGCAAACCTTCTCAAAAGTGAGCACCGGTGTACTTCAGGATAACGGAGCATGGATTTTTTACCCGACACATGTTACGGTGGAAGTTTCGGAAGATGGGCAGAACTTTAATAAACTAGGGACGGTAAAAAATAAAGTAAGTGCAAGAGACGGAGAACGCCAAATACAAGACCTGGTGCTAAATAAAAAAGGCACGGGGCGTTATATCCGTGTTACCGCAGCGCATTTAACTAGCTGTCCGAAAGGACATGCCGGCGAAGGCCAACCCGGGTGGTTATTTGTTGATGAAATTATTGTAGAGTAAAATATTCAAAGGGCACGATTTCAGATCGTGCCCTTTCTTTCTATTTCTTTTTACGGGCAACTGTAAACGTTACATGCTCTCCGCTAAACAGGTCTCCCCCCGGTAAAACATCTTTGTAAAAATCAACGTTTTCCCATTCGTTTTCAGCCAACAGCTTTTTCAAGCCTGAATGTGCAAAAAAGTGAGTCCAGAAACGATAGAGATCAACACTTTTATTTTCATCCACGATCTGATGCTGATATAGAATTACCTTTTCCTTTTCATATAAAAACGACTGCGAAAGCGCAAGATAAGGCTCCTGTTTCCAGAAACCAGATTCAGCAACTTCCCAGTTTTTGGGAGCCACTTTTTTAGGCAGTTGCTTGTCGTTTAACACATCGAAAATAAAAGTACCTCCATGTTTTAGAACGTTATGAATAAAACGAAGTAACCTTATTCTGTCTTCGGGTAGTAAAACTCCAAGATCAGTATAAATCAACAAAACCAGATCAAAACTTTGTTCCGGCAATTCCAGTTCCAGGTAATTTGCTTGTAGGTAATTTATTTCATGTCCATCTTCTTTTGCCTTCTTTTTTGCGAATTCGATAGAATTTTTTGAGAAATCAACTCCGGTTACATTATGGCCTTTTTCGGCCAGCATTGTTGAATATAAACCGGGGCCGCAGCCCAAATCAAGGATATTCAGTTTTTCGCCACCTGAATTTTCTAAAATCCAGTCCACCGTATTTTTTATGGTTTCCGGTTTGCGACTTGCCAGGTCCACATTTTCGTTCAGATGTACTTGTAATAGTTGTTTCGAGATGTGTTCATCGGTCCACATTACTGCAGTTCCGGGTTCGTATAAATTGGGTTTTTGGATGTTCGCTAATAATTTATTGAGTTTCATTTTCTTACAATTTAAAATGATTGAATGATTTTAATAATAAAAAATGCCACAAGCAGAAGTTTTGCCTGTGCACTAATTAGCTCCGAACGGAGCGCTTTCGATATGTAATCTCAATAAATGAAGTGATGCAAAGTTAAAAAACTAATTTCAAACTAAGTGCAGATTCTTAAAATTTAGCAGCTTATATCATTTCGCAACGCTTTTCTGGAAGCCTTGTCGACAACTGTAAAGATGCGCTCAATTTCATTTTTTAAACGCACTGGCCGGTGTCCCTGAACTTTAACAATCTCGCAGTTTAAAGAATCAAACACTTTGTAAAACTGTTTATACAAGTCGGTATTTTTCAGCGGGTTCCCGCTTTTTGAACAAAAATTTTTATCCTCCAATCGGTGGCGTCGCTCCACAAGCTGCATAATATTCTGCGAATCGGTATAAATAATTACTTGTTGACCACCCGGTTGCAATTCAGCTAAAGCCCAAAGCAGAGTTTGCAGTTCGAGCCGGGTAGATGAGGTATTCTCAAAACGTTTCGTTTGAACACGCTGCTTTAAATTTTCGGCATCCATTTCGTTCTCATCGAGAACAAGGCAGGCACCAAAACCAATTTTTGATTGCACATGCACACTTCCATCGGTAAATAAATACAGCTTTCCCATTTTTCAATACTACTAAAAATAATTAAAGCCCGGCGTTGAACCAGGCTTTAACTATTTTCCGGATAGACCACTACCCTCTTTTATCGTATATTTGAACTATAAAATCACACCCAATTCAGCAATCGAGCTGTAAAAACTACGACTGACTTCGCGCAAGGTTGTAATTCGGATGTAACGCACCTTGTATGTTTTGTCAAACATTTTCTCCTGACGTTCGTCGGAGTAACCAAAACGACCATTTTCAACGGCTGTTTCCCAGGTTTTACCATCGGCACTTACCTCAAAATTATAGGTTGCAATTCGTCCATTCCATGAATCTTGTCGCGGCAAATAACTAAAACCTTTCAACTCCAGCGTTTCTCCCATATCCACTTGCAAAAAGTGTGGTTGAACCAGTTTTTCATCGCTCCAATCGGAGTGCCATATCGTTTCCGGATTGTTATCAATAGCCATTTCCGGTCCGTTTCCATCGTAGCTGCAATCGGCTGTGGCGGTCCACTTTTGCTTACTCATTTCAAAATACCGGATCACGCGGTTACTGTTCATCTTCCCTTTAGTTACGGCATAAACAGCTACTTTGCCGCCTTTTTTAAGTTCGAATGGCTTTTTATATGCTTTAAACTTTTCATCGTTTACCGAATAAAAAAGATCAGCATTTTCAGAGCTACTAATTGAAATTTCACCGTTTTCATTTTGTTCCAGAACCGGAGCCTGAGCCAATAAAAGTTCTGCCACAGGATATTTCTCGCCGGCGTATTCAAATATGCTTTTTTGCTGGAATTGTACCGGAGAATAAGTAACATCGAAACGATAAATGCCGCTAGTCGCCACATACTGAGGTAAAATTCCGGGGCCACAAGTGGCAGTTCCCAAACCGGTAACCAAAGCATCGTAATTAACAGTTACAAAATCGGCTTCATCCAACTCATTCAGGTGCCGTGCTTTTGTTATGGCAGCATCGTCATACGGATAAGCACTAAAATTCATTTCACTTGTACCGCTCATCAAAAACCCAACTCCTTCAATGTTCGAAACTGAAGCCCAGCGTACGCCTGATTGATTACAATTTTCCTGCGGAATAACAATGTTGTGGTCGTACAACTTTTCAGCAGTAGTTGAATAAAAATCGAATTTACCACCGCTTTTGCGGTCTGGATATGTTGATACACCTCCCAAACCGTACCAGCTAACTTCATCATACGAACGTTTCATTTTCATTTGCAAACCAACTTTTGCAACTGCGGCAATAGATGTTGGCAAATTAACTTCGCTGGAGACATTAAATGTTCCGTCGCCAAAAATATGGTACTGCACAACAGCTGAGAATTCAGTAGAGGTACTTTTTAAAGTAACAGGGAAAATCAGCAAAATACTTCCATCAGTCTGATTTTTAACTGTTGCCTTTTGCGCCACTTGATCCAAATCTGCCAAACCAGCCTTGTTCCAAACCCGGAATCCATTTCTGTCGCGAATATCGTTTTCTGTTGGCGGGCGGAAAAAGTTTAATCGCGGCCCCTGTTTCATCATTTCTTTCCCTTTGAAAATGTAAGATGAAATGATACCTGATTCAGTATCGATTTCTAACTGATAGTCATCTCCCAAAACAACATATTCCGCGTCGGTTTGCTGAACTGCGATTTCACCTTTGTTCTCAACCGTTGCATAAGCAGCCGATTGTGTTGGCAATACAAATTCTTCCCATGCCTGTTCGCGCCCCGCTTTTACCAAACCTTTGCGTTTTTTGGTAACCAACGAAAATTTCAGCACATAACTTTGTCCGGCTTTGGGTTGTTGCAATTCGGGTAACGAAATGCTAAAAGCTTTTTCAGCCAGTGGCTCAACATTTAAATCAGCAACCATTCCGTGAGCAACAATTCCTTCTGCATTTTTAACCGTCCAGAACAAGTTAAATTCGTTCAGGTTAGTAAAAAAGTATTTGTTTCTAATGGTAAATTTTCCAGCGGTTAAGTCATCTGCAGTTATCGAAATATTCTGATATACCTTTTTAGTTTCCCACAATTGCGGATTTGGCAAACGATCAGGATTTACCAAGCCGTTCATACAAAAACTATTGTCGCTTGGTTTGTTGGTTCCATAATCGCCTCCGTAAGTGTAATACATTCTTCCTTTCTCATCCACTTCGCGCAATCCCTGGTCAACCCAGTCCCAGATGCAACCACCCTGCAAAGCCGGGTACATCTCAATAGCATCCCAGTAATCCTGCAAACCACCACAACTATTTCCCATAGCATGAGCATATTCGCATTCGATTAACGGACGATCGGGATTTCCCTTTGCATAATCAATGATTCCCTGAATGCTCATGTACATCGGGCAGAAAATATCGGTATGATCTTCCAAACCTGCACGTTCATATTGCACCGGACGACTTTTATCGCGTTCTTTTATCCAATTATAGGTGGCAACAAAGTTAATTCCATCGCCGGCTTCGTTTCCTAACGACCAGGTAACAATACAAGCATGGTTTTTATCGCGCTCCACCATACGGCGTGTACGATCAAGGTGCATGGGGCCCCACTCCGCATGTTTTGCCAAACTAGCTTCGCCGTAACCCATTCCGTGCGATTCGATGTTCGCTTCGTCGATTACATACAACCCATAAATATCACAAAGCTCATAAAACAACGGATCGTTCGGATAATGGCATGTACGAACGGTGTTGATGTTAAACTCCTTCATCAGCTGAATATCTTTCAACATCATTTCGCGGCTAACCACATGTCCTTCGTCCGGGTCATGTTCATGGCGGTTCACTCCTTTTACGTAAACAGCTTTTCCATTCACCATAAATTGGCCGTTTTTGATTTCAGCTGTGCGGAAACCAATGTTTTGCGAAAGTGCTTCAACAATATTTCCCTCAGCATCTTTCAAAACAACCAGCAGTTTATACAAATTAGGTTGTTCTGCCGACCATTTTTTAGGATCATCAATAGTAGATGCAAATTCAAACATTGTAGCTTTTTCGCCAACAGTTGAAGTTTCGGATAAATCAATAACTTTTTGATTTTGATCAAAGGTTAAAACACTTGCTTCAACAGTATAAGCTCCGGCATCTGCTCCGGTGTGGTTTTCCACTTCTACTTCCAGCGAAAATGTTCCGTTTTTATAATTCTCATCTAAGCCGGCATGCACAAAAAAGTCGCGCACATGAACCTGAGGAGTAGCCTGCAAATAAACATCGCGCTCAATACCACTTATTCTCCAAAAATCCTGACACTCGAGGTAACTTCCGGTGCTCCAGCGATATACTTCCAATGCCAGCGTGTTTTCTCCGGTATTTACAAATTCTGTCAAATCGAATTCGGCAGGCGTTTTTGAGCCTTCGCTGTATCCCACTTTTTTACCATTTACCCAAATGTAAAAAGCCGATTTTACAGCTCCAAAATGAATCGAGATTTGGCGGCCATCCCAATCTTCAGGAATAGTAAAATTACGTCGGTAACTTCCAACCGGATTGTAACCCGAAGGAATATGCGGTGGATTTGGACGTTCGCCTGCAATCATCCAAAACGGATACCTTGTATTTACATAAATAGCCGTATCAAAGCCCTGGCGTTCCCAGTTGGCGGGCACTTTTATATCGGCCCAGTTACTTACATCATAATCTGTTTGGTAAAAATCAACGGGGCGGCCTTCAGGATTTGTGGCAATATTAAATTTCCAAATGCCATTTAACGATTGAAAATAAGCCGACTCATCTTTGTTATTATCCAGTGCCATTCGTTCACTTTCGAAAGGGAAAAAACTGGCATGCGGATCGGTTCGGTTAATATTAAAAACTGCGGGGTCTTCCCACTCTTTTACATCCTGAGAAAAAACGGATGAATACACAAATACTAATAAAAATAGTAAACTGAGATTTTTTAACATGATATCTGGTTTAATTGATTTCTCTAACTATTAAGACACTAAAATTGCCGGATTAACCTAAGTTAATCCAATGTTTTTTGCATTTATTTTAGGAATAAAAAATAAACACGACAGTACCAGCCTTTACACAAAAAAATAGTAGAAAAATGAAGAATACATAGAGATAATGCAGGTTTACGATCCAGTTTGATCATTTGCGACTGATAAGTATCGATCGGAAAATTTCGATTTGTTTTGTTAACAACTGAATAACAATAGAATAAAAGTCTGATTCCGATTCATAAGTCTTCTCTTAAAAAAACGTATAAAAAACAACTTACTCTTTAGTTTCATTTTCAATTAGGTAGTTTTTACCTGCTATTAAACAAAAAACCCATATTCCATGCACCTTTTAGTGCATTCTAAATTAGCACCTTAGCTAAACATTTCTGACTTATATTCGTTTTATTTGCGACTGATTAACAAGAATCATTTATGTATTTAGAAAAGGAAAAACCGGCAACAAAGAACCAGATATCTGCAAAAGAAGCACTTCAGGATTACTACATTGCGCGATTAAGTCGCGAGTTAAGTGTAATGGGACGCCGCGAGGTGCATAACGGACGTGCGCACTTTGGTATTTTTGGCGACGGAAAAGAAATTGCCCAGATTGCTTACGCCAAGAATTTCAAAAAAGGCGACTGGCGCTCGGGTTATTACCGCGATCAGACGTTTATGCTGGCGCTGGGGTTGCTGGAGCCGGAAGAATTCTTTGCCATGATTTATGGGGATACCGACGACGAAATTAATCCATCTACCGGAGGACGAAATTTCAATAATCATTTTAGCACCCGTAATATTACTGATTCGGGAGAAATCAAAGATTTGGCCGATCAGTACAATTCTGCTTCCGACATTTCATCAACTGCAGGACAAATGCCACGTTTGCTGGGGCTGGCACAAGCCAGTAAAATGGTTCGTGAACAGCCGGAATTAAAAAAGCAACTGAATAACAATGTTACCGGAAACGAAGTAGCATTTGGCAGTATTGGCGATGCCAGCACGAGTGAAGGTATTTTCTTTGAAACGATAAACGCAGCCGGAGTTCTGCAGGTTCCGCTTGCCATTGCCGTTTACGATGATGGTTTTGGAATTAGCGTACCAATTGAACTGCAAACTACAAAATCGAGCATTTCGGAGGCACTGAAAGGTTTTGCCAAAGAAAAAGGCAGCAACGGTGTCGACATTTATAAATGCAAAGGCTGGAGCTATCCTGATTTGGTAAAAACATTCAAAGAAGGAATTGACAATTGCCGAAAAAATCAGTCGCCGGTGGTTTTCCACATCAACGAAGTTACACAGCCACAGGGACACTCTACTTCGGGCTCGCACGAGCGTTACAAAACAAAAGAACGCCTGGAGTGGGAAAAAGAATACGACGGCATTAACCAAATGCGCAATTGGATGCTCGAAGCAGGAATTGCCGACGAAGAGATGTTGGTTGAGATTGAAAAATCGGCACAAAAACGAGCAAAAGAAGCCAGAAAAAGCGCCTGGAATAATTATACCGAAGGCTACCTTAATGAGCGTAATGAGTTGATCAAAATTCTGAAAAGAATTGATAAACGCAGTGAATTGCAAAGTTTACGACGTTTTGAGAAGGTAACCGATAAAATTTTCCCAACCCGCAGGTCGCATCTTAGTTTTGCAAAAAGGCTGAAACTTGAGCTTCATACCATGCCGGAGTTGGAAGATGAACGCGATATTTTAAAAGACTGGATCAGTCGTTTTGAAGAACGCACGGCCGGTTTTTACAACGGAGAATTATACCGCACCGGACCTGATGCTGCACTGAATGTAAAAGCAGTTGCAGTAGAATATGATGAGAACGCTGCCGACGTAAACGGATCGGTGGTCGTAAATAAAAACTTTGATGCCCTGTTTAGCAAATACCCCAACCTGGTAACTTTTGGAGAAGACACCGGAAAATTGGGCGATGTAAACCAGGGAATGAAAGGGATGCAGGAGAAATACGGCAAAGTACGTGTTGACGATGCCGGTATCCGTGAGGCAACGATCATCGGTCAGGGAATTGGCCTGGCGATGCGTGGTTTCCGCCCAATTGCCGAAATTCAATACCTCGATTACCTGATTTATGCACAGTCGCAATTAAGCGACGATTTGGCAACACTGCAATACCGCACCAAAGGACGTCAGGCTGCACCGCTGATTGTACGCACGCGTGGCCATCAGTTGCAGGGAATCTGGCACGCCGGTTCACCTATGCAAATGCTTCTGGGATCGATGCGCGGCATGTACCTCTGTGTACCGCGTAACCTGACTCAGGCAGCAGGTTTTTACAATACTTTGCTGGAAGGTAACGATCCGGCACTGGTTATTGAACCGCTAAAAGGTTATAACGTTAAGGAAAAACTACCGACCAATCATGGCGAATACAAAGTAGCGCTTGGCGTACCGGAAATTATGCAGGAAGGAACGGACGTAACCGTTGTTACTTATGCATGGAACGTGCATCATGCTGTGAAAGCCGCAAAACTGTTGCAGGACTTTAAAGGAATTTCAATAGAAGTGATCGATGTGCAGACATTAATGCCTTTTGATGTTAACCACATCATTCTGGAATCCATCAAAAAAACGGGGAAAGTAATTTTTATGGACGAAGATGTGCCCGGTGGAGGAACTGCTTATATGATGCAAAAAGTAATTGAAGAACAAAAAGCATTTGATTATTTGGATACAGCTCCGCGAACACTTTCGGCACAGGAACACCGCCCTGCTTATGGTATCGACGGCGAATATTTCTCGAAACCAAACGTGGAATTGCTTTTCAAAAATGTTTATGAAATGATGCGTGAGGTGGAACCGGATCGGTTTCCGGAGTTATAGGTTTTCAATACTCTACGCTCTGGTAGTTATTCAAATGTTATTTTCTCTACCCTTTTGTCTGTCGACATTTTCCCTTCTAAAGGGAAAACAACTTCATTGAATAGCTTGAGACAAAATGTTGCGAAAACATATTAGAACTTGCTCCCCTTTCAAGGGGAGCTCTCGACAGAGTGAGGGGTAAAGCATAAAAAGATATATTTTATCAACTCACCAATTCCTTAAACGAGCGGCCGAAATCTTCATTATACAATTTTTGGTACAGTTTAATATAGTGGTTGTAGATTTCGAGGGCCAGACTGTGTTTACCCTGCGAATAAAGGATATTACATTTTAACTCCAGCGCGGTTTCGTTCATTTGGTCGAAAGTGAACAACACATCGGTAATTTCGAGCAGCTCCTTTTCATTTTCCCGAATATTCAGCAGTTCACAAACTTCTTCAAGGCGGTTTACTATTCGCCCTGAAATATCGTCTTTCCACCTGTCGAGCCACTCGGTTTCTGTGTTAACCAAAAAATTACCACGACTCAGAATACTCATCACCTTATTGAATTCCTTGATTCGAGAAATATCAAAGCCTTTTTTGTTGTACTCTTTTATGTATTCAAAATCGCAAAAAACATCCTCGCAGTGCGACATCCGCCAGTAGTTGCCGTCAAAAGTGATTGTGATATCGCCCACGTCTTCCAATATCGACCGCAGCTTTTTAATGTTTACCCCGCGGTTATTTTTGGCATTGTGTTCTGATTTATCCGGCCACAAAAATTCCTGTATTTTTTTAGAAGAAATTCCTGTATTTCCATCAACAGTATTCAGAAAAATAAGCAGAAACAGTTCTTTTACTGTTGGCGAAAAACGGTAAGTAATATCTTTCCCGTTTCTGTCGAACACCTGAAATCCACCAAAGGTAAGGATTCGTCCACGCGAAGTTTCGTCGCTGGAATCCGGCTCATCAATCAACAAATTCAATGTCGGCTTTTGCGATTCCGTTTTGGTTTTTTTCGTTTTGCGAATGATTATCAAAACCGCACCAACTAATAACAACGCCAATGCACCAAAAAACAAATAAGCTACCGGGAACTTCCCGGCTATTTGGTCACCAGCCGGAGCCAATTCACTTTCCGATGGCGGATAATTTAACGAGTAAATATTTACCTTATATTTTCCATCGGCAGCTTCGTGCATGGTAAGCGCCAGTATCTTGTTGTGCGTTTGCCAGTTGTACAAATCGGCAAAAGAGGTAATATCGTAAAAGGTGTAAGGAATTTTGCTGCCTATAAATTTATACTCCGGATTACTCAAATCGGCTTTTAACAGTTGCAAAGCCGTTTCGTTATTACTGTGCGAAAAACAGAGGGTGTAAAAACAGTTCTCCTGCTCATTAATAATCATCGAATTAACCGGCGTATAACTTTCGTCATCAATCTCTTCAACTTCCCATACTTTCGAGATTGTATCTGTTCTAAAATCGATCTTGTACAGATCGTAATAAAACTCCTTGCCCAAAATTTGTTTTCCGGTTTCGTTACCCAAACCTCCAAAAAGATAATAAATACTGTCGTTTTGGCTTTTCCCCAGCGATGCCAGGTAACGTGGCTCAAACAGCTCACCTTTCATCTTCAACTCTTCCCATGTTTTTGTGCGTTCGTCCAGTTTTCGGAAAGTATTGAAATAGGTAAAAAAACCATAACCGGCAATTGCTGTATAACTGCCATCAACCGGATTTAGCAGACTGTTATGGTGCCAGTATTTAGGTAAATATGCAAGCGTGTCATATCGGTTGTCCCAGGTTCGGCTGGCTTCATTAAAAGCCGGGACTAAATTCTTGTATCGTGAATAGGTTCGTAAGCGATTGTTTTTATCAAAGAAAACCTGCTGGGCATCTTCGTAAAACGGATTTCCCGATCGGTATTTAATGGTACTAACTTTCCTTTCGTTGAGGCTGAATTTTGTAATTCCCTGTTTACGCTCGACAAAATAAAATGCTTCTGAGTTTTTATTAAAAGCAATTTGTGGCAACTCCGAGAACTCGAACGAGCGCACCTGTTTCCAGGTTTGGTGCTGTTCAATCACCCACGCCGGATTGATAATCTCAGCCACTTTCCCATCCACCGAATCTTTTACGGTAGTGCCCGTTGTATAATCAAGCGGCCAAAAGTATTTCAGGTTATTCTGTTCCGAAAACCGGATGTTACGCACCGACATTGGCGGCACTTCATCAATTTCGAAACCATAACGATCTACAATTCCGAAAGTCCATTCGAGTTCAGACGAAGCGGGTAATTCAATTTTATCACTTACGGTTTTTCCGTCAAAAGTCATCGTCACTTCGCCCGAAACTGCGTCAACTGCCAGGCGAAACTTGTGCCAACGGTTTACCAGCTCAATTTGCTCGCGGCTTAATGCCATTTGCAAATTGGTTTCTTTTTTATCGAGTACAACAAAAAGATCAGGGAAACGTCCGTCGATATTATAAATCAGATCGAACTGGTGCCCGTCGTGCGTTTCTTTTAATTGTAACACGTAACCGTAACGTTCGTCGAGGTCGCGAAACAAAATATCGAATTCAATGGAAAAACTGTTCTGATAACTAATGGCACCATCTTCGGTGAGATCAATTCCGGTGCGGTTCTCGAGCGATACTTCTTTTGATTTAAAGAAGACACCACGGTGCTCGTCGGCATTGCTTTTGAATACCAACAATAGAACAAAAAAAGAAATAAGAAATATCCCCCGCATCATTAGTTAGCTAATAGAGAAACAAAAGTATAATATTCGCGCTTTTAACACATCTTTCCACACAAACTACAACCAATAAAAGTAACAATTTGTTATTCCGACACATTAATATCTTTTTCTCTTCACCTCGCTTTGGCCATTTTTTTAAACAAATAGCTTCCGAACAGCTTGTTTTGCAAATTAATGTTAACTGAAAACTATTTTTTCATAAAATATTCAGACACCCCACACACCACTAACAATCTGCCGTTTACGAAAGTATTAATCCAATATTAATCGGCATTAACAACAATTCTGTCCGCATTAATCCTCAGTTAATCACAAATAAATCACCTCCACTTAAAATTGTTAAAAAATTTGAAATTTAAACTTAACACAAATTTTATGGAAAATTGTTTTTCAGCGATTAGCCAGCTAACCAAAAGGCTATCGATCTCAAAATTTGCTGTTGCTTTAATTTTCATTTTCTCGGGCTTTGCAGCAATGGCACAGCAGGGAGAATTAAAAGGAAAAGTAACGGAGGGAACTGATGCACCACTTCCGGGTGTGACTGTTATGGTAAAAGGTACTTCGAATGGTACCATTACTAATTTCGATGGAGAATACACACTAAAAGATGTAAAAGAAGGTGACGTAGTGGTATTCAGCTTTATCGGTATGTTAACGCAGGAAATTGCGTACACCGGTCAGGCAACACAGAATGTAAACATGGAGACCGACACTCAAAACCTCGACGAGGTTGTGGTAACGGCTCTGGGTATTCAGCGCGACAAGAAAACGCTGACTTACTCATCTCAACAAGTTTCGGGCGAAGAAATGATGAAAGCCCGCGACATGAACTTCATGAACAGTTTGAGTGGAAAAACTGCAGGTCTTGAAATCAAGAAAAGTGTTTCAGGAGCAGGTGGTTCTACTAAAACCGTTTTAAGAGGTAACCACTCGTTAAGCCAGTCGAGCGACCCATTGTACGTAATCGATGGTGTGCCGATGGTAAACCGCAAAGGTGACCAGTCAGGTATGTGGGGAGGAACCGACGAAGGTGACGGTCTTTCGCAGATCAACCCTGACGACATTGAAAGCATCAGCATTTTGAAAGGTGCCAACGCCGCTATTTTATACGGTAGCCAGGGTGCAAACGGTGTTGTTATTATCAATACCAAAAAAGGTAAAGAAGGTAAAACATCTGTTAGCTTCAACTCAAGCACAACTTTCGAAACGATTACTGAAACTCCTGACCTGCAATTTACTTATGGCAGCGAAGGTGGTGCTAAAGAGAGCTGGTCGTACACAAAAGGAAATTATGAAAGTGATTATGTTGACGATTTCTTCCAAACAGGTTACAACCTGGTAAACTCAATGTCGATTAGTGGAGGAAACGACAAAACAACTGCTTACTTCTCATACGGAAACACAACTGCACAAGGTGTTATTCCAAATAACGAGTACCAGAAAAACAACGTTACTTTCCAGCAGTCGACTAAATTACTGGAAGACAAACTGAAAGTAAGCTCAAACGTAATGTTGGTTTCTGAAAAATCGAAAAACCGTTACACTGCAGGTTATTACCTGAATCCGCTAACCGGTTTATATTTCTTCCCTCGCGACAGAAATTTTGCTGATTACAAAGAAAACTACCAGGTTTTTGACGAAGCAAGCAACATGAATACTCAAAACTGGTTTATTTCTGACCACCACCAGTCTAACCCATACTGGCTCATCAACAATCAACCAAAAGAAGACCTTACAAAACGTGTTATTGCAAGTTTAACACTTGACTACGATATTACAGAACACCTTAAATTTCAGGCTCGTGGTAGCTACGACTACTCAAGCAAATCGTTCGAGCAGAAATTCTACGCAGGTGGTAACAGCACCAACATTTCGGCAACCGGTCGTTGGAACTACAAAAAATTCGAAGATAAAATGCTTTACACCGATGGTATTTTTACTTACCAAAACAATTTCGGTGACTTTAGCGTAAGTGGTGTTTTAGGTGCCAGTTACCAACACGGTATTTACGGTGATGGAGTACAAGTTGACAACGGAACAAACAACCTGTTGTATGCCAACGAATTTTATTTCGACAACCTGCCAACCAATGTTCAGGTACACTCGATTTATGCCGGCGAAATCATTAAAGAAGGTGTTTTCGGTAACATTCAGTTAGGTTACAAAGACATGCTTTTCCTTGATATTGCAGGTCGTAACGACTGGTCATCAACTTTGGCCGGAACAGGTAACGAATCGTATTTCTACCCATCAGTTGGTTTGTCGGGTATTGTAACTGAAATGATCGATGCACCTGATTTCCTAAGTTTCTGGAAACTGAGAACATCATACAGTACTGTTGCTAACGAAGTGCCATTTAACGTGGTAAATCCAATGCATACTATCAACTCTGGTGGCGGTGTTGACCGTAACACTCAGCAGCCATTCAGAAATCTGAAACCTGAAATGATCAGAAGTTTTGAAGTTGGTACCGACCTTCGTTTGTTCGACGGCCGCGCAGGACTTGATTTCACTTACTACAACATCAACAGCCAGGATCAATTCATCACACTTGATGCTCCATCTGGTTCGGGTTATACTTACTACTACATTAACGCCGGAGAGGTGGTAAACAAAGGTATTGAGATTACTTTAACCGGTAACATCATCGATAAAGGTGATTTTGGATGGAATACCAACATCAACTTCTCGCGTAACAAAAACGAGATTGTAGAACTGGTTCCTGAGTTTGAAGGAAAACAAATTTCTTACGGTAGCTCAGAAGGTTATACAACTTACATTGTTGCCGGTGGTTCATTCGGTGATCTTTACGGATACAAATTCAGAAGAAACGACGCAGGTCAGATTATGTTGGACGAAACAACAGGCGCTCCACTAAGAACTGCCGACAGAGAATACCTTGGCAATCTTGAACCAAAATTCAGCATGGGTTGGAACAACAATTTCGATTACAAACAATTCTCATTGAGTTTCTTGGTAAACGCTAAAATTGGCGGAAAAGCTTTCAGCCAAACAGAAGCAATGTTAGACGGATACGGAGTTAGCCAGCGCAGTGCCGATGCACGCGATGCAGGTGGTGTTGCTATCGACGGAATTCAGGGAACAACAGCAGTTACATCGGTTGATCCGAAAACATACTACACTACAGTTGGTGACCGTAACGGTATTGCAGAAGCTTACGTTTACGATCGTACAAACATCCGTTTGAGCCAGCTTGCACTTTCATACGATTTAGATGTTCGCAAATTGGGTCTTCCATTGCAGGCAGCATCTTTCTCGGTAGTAGGACAAAACTTGTTCTTCTTCTACAAAAAGGCTCCTTTCGATCCGGAATTGACAATGAGTACAGACATGAACTCACAGTCGCTTGACAACTTCAATGTACCGGCTACAAGAACCTATGGTTTCAACTTAAAAGTTACATTCTAAGTAAAAAAGTAGAATCATGAAAAAAATATTATTCTTATTTATAGTAGCCCTCTTGGCCGGTGCATGTACCGATGAATTTGAAGAGGCAAACACGAATCCTTATCAAATTACTGATTCGTCGTTGGAACAGAACTTTAACCACGTTGGAGCTTATTTCCCTTCAATGTTGAGCAATATTTTCGGTCACCAGATCGAAGAAAACCTGGTAGCAGAATCGTTCTGCGACTATATGGCAACTCCAACTCCTTTTGTTGGAGGTGTAAACAACACAACTTACTACATTCGTTGGAACACCTACTGGGACCGTATTTACGGTAGCATTATGGCTCCTTCGCGTCAGGTTATCCAAATTGCCGAAGATGGCGGTTATGATGTGTTTGTACGATGGGCTGAGTTGATCCAGATTTTAGGATTGTCGCGCCTGACAACTTACCACGGTCCGCTTATTTATTCGGAGTACGGTTCAACTGAATCAACTATCAACTACGATAGCGAAGAAGCATTGTACAGTGAGTGGTTTGCAAAACTGGACGAAATTCAGGCAACATTTGCGGCAAATACTGATTATACAGGAATGCAAAGTTTCGATGCCAGCTATGGCGGCGATGTTAGCCAGTGGATGAAATTGGTAAACTCAATGCGTTTACGTTTGGCTATTCGTATTTCGAAAGTGGCTCCTGCTTTAGCAAAAACCGAAGGTGAAAAAGCAATTGCTGATCCTGCAGGTTTGATCGTTGAAAACGGCGACAACTTAAATATTTCGTTATACGGCAGTAAATTGTACTTAGCGATAATTTGTTTCGAATGGGGCGATACACGTATGTCGGCCGGAATGGAATCTTTCCTTGTAGGTTTAAACGATCCACGTATCGAAACCTATTTCCAACCTGCAACCGATGCTTCATTGGTGGTTGATCACCCTGAAGTTCCTTACAAAGGTATTCGTAACGGTGCATCATTAGTCGCAAAAGACGACCACACGGGTTGTTCAATGATCAACGAAAGCTTCCGTTCGATTACCGAAAGAAGCTACCTTACTGCAGCCGAAGTTAACTTCGACCTTGCAGAAGCTGCATTACGTGGCTGGGAAGGTGCCGGCGATGCCGCTGCAAACTACGAAGCAGGTATTCGCGCATCATTCGCAGAATGGGGTACCGGTGGTGTTGACGCTTACTTAGCCGATGCAACAAGCACTCCTATCGATTACAACGACGCTGCTTATGCAGGCGATGTTAACGACTTTGTTTCGCGCTCAACAGTTACTGTTGCATGGGACGAAGCGGCTACTAACGAGGAAAAACTGGAGAAAATCATCACTCAAAAATGGATCGCTGGATTTACAAATCCTAACGAGCCTTGGGCTGATTTCCGCAGAACAGGATATCCAAAACTTCCATTGGTTTACCAAAACAGCAGTAGCTCTGACTGGGGTGTAATTCCAACTGACGAGTGGATTAAACGTATGCCATTTGTTGATGCTGAACGCAAAGGAAACAGTGAAGCTGTTGCCAACGCTGTAGCAACAATGAAAGGAGATGACTTAATAAGCACCCGCCTATGGTGGGATACAGGTAGTTCAAATTTCTAGATCTTTCGCATAGTCTAGTTTGATTAAAATTGCGGGTTGAGCGACTGACTTTTGTCAGTTTGCTTTTCCCGCAATATTCACTATAATTGCATACCTATTTCAACAAGATGAACCGAATTCTTTTAATTGCAAACGCATTTATTGCATTCTTCCTATTCTCGTGCTCGCAAGCTCCGAATACCGAAGATTTTTCAGCTTATGTAGATCCGTATATCGGCAGCGATTATCACGGACATGTTTTCGTCGGAGCAAACGTTCCTTTTGGAGCCGTTCAGCTTGGGCCGAACAATGCGCAGGAGACCTGGGACTGGTGCTCGGGCTATCATTATTCCGATTCGGTTCTGATAGGTTTTGCACACACACACTTAAGTGGAACAGGTATTGGCGATCTTGGCGATCTGCTTTTTATGCCCGTTTCCGATGATTTTAACTACGCACAGGCAGCGAATGAACCTTACCCCTGGAGTGCACTTTACACGCACAATGACGAACAGGTTAGCCCCGGATTTTACTCCATCACTATCAACAAATACAATGTTCAGGCAGAACTAACGGCCACCGAACGTGTAGGTCTTCAGAAATACAATTTTAACGCACCGGGTAATTCACAAGTAATTATCGACCTGGCCTATGGAACAGGCTGGGACAACCTCACCAAAGCCGATCTTCAACAGGAAGACGACCGCAGCATTCGAGGTTTACGTTATTCAACTGGATGGGCAAAAGACCAAAAAGTTTACTTCCACACCGAATTTTCGAAAGCGATTAAGTCGCTAAAAATATTACGCCAAAACGACAAAGGAATAAATACCGTTCAACTTGAATTTGAAGGAAACGGTGAATTACTCATTAAAACAGCGATCTCACCGGTTAGTGCCGATGGCGCCAAAAACAACCTGAACGCTGAATTAGCCCAATGGGATTTTGAGGCGACAAAAAAACAAGCCCGTTCAAAATGGAATACCGAGCTGGGCAAAATTAAAATTGAAAGTACCGACACATCAAATAGAACCGCATTTTATACTGCATTATACCACACCATGATCGCACCATCGTTGTTCGACGATGCCAACGGCGATTACCGTGGAGCAGATGGTAAAAACTACACCGATCCGGGTTACGATACCTACACTACTTTTTCGTTGTGGGATACCTACCGTGCAGCGCATCCGCTGTTTACGCTGGTTCACCAGGATCGTATTGACGACATTGTAAATACACTGCTTGCCATTTACGAGCAGCAAGGTAAACTTCCTGTGTGGCATTTACACGGAAACGAAACCAATACAATGGTAGGTAACCACGCCATTCCTGTAATTGCTGATGCATTGCTGAAAGGATACACCGGTTTTGATGCCGAAAAAGCTTTTGAAGCCGTAAAATCGACCATGCTGATGGACGAGCGCGGTCTGAAATTTATAAAAGAAAAAGGTTATATCCCGGCTGATTCAACTGTCGAATCGGTTGCGATGGCGCTTGAATATGCCATCGATGATTGGTGTGTGGCAGCCATGGCAAAGAAACTGGGAAAAACAGAAGACTTTGAATTGTTTGCCAAACGGGCAAAATACTACGAAAACTATTTCAATAAAGAAACCGGTTATATGCGTGGACGAATGGCTGATGGCAGCTGGCGTACACCTTTTAACCCGGTGCATTCCGAGCATCGTGCCGACGATTTTTGCGAAGGAAATGCCTGGCAGTACACTTGGTTAGTTCCTCAAGACATAAATGGTTTGATTGATCTTTTTGGCAGTGATGCTGCTTTTTCCGAAAAACTGGATGAGCTTTTTACTACCGAAGAAACATTAAACGAAGGCGCTTCAAACGACATTTCGGGATTGATAGGTATGTATGCCCACGGTAACGAACCGGGGCACCATATTCCCTATATGTACGCTTTTGCAGGCCAGCAATGGAAAACTGCAGAACGTGTCAACTTCATTAATAACGAAATGTACACCGATCAACCCGACGGACTTTGCGGAAACGAAGACTGCGGTCAAATGTCCGCATGGTATGTATTCTCGTCAATGGGCTTCTACCCGGTTAATCCATCCAATGGTGTTTATGTTTTTGGAAGCCCGCTGTTTGAGTCAGCAACCATTGATTTACCGGGCGACAAAACATTTCAGGTAAAAGCTAAGAATCTGAACAAGACAAATATCTATATCGATTCAGTTACGCTAAACGGCGAGCCATACACAAAAAGCTACATTACACATGCTGATGTTGTTAAAGGTGGTGTGCTGGAATTTACGATGGCTGCAAAACCAAATAAAGAATTTGGTCAAGCTGCCGACAGTCGCCCGAAATCGGGCTACGAATAGCTGGATTGCCCAAAATAATTATATTTTTGCGCCAGATTTATACCTATACAACAACTTAATAAACTCACTACCATGAAGTATTTTTTAATGTTTTGCCTTGGCGCAATTCTATTTAGCTGCACTTCAAAAGTCAGCACTCAATCAACAACTACACCCACTAAGCTGGTGGAGTTGGTAAACCCGTTAATGGGTACCGATTCGGAATTTAAACTATCGAACGGTAACACCTACCCTGCCATTGCTCGTCCGTGGGGAATGAATTTTTGGACACCGCAAACCGGGCGCATGGGCGACGGCTGGGGTTACACCTACGATTCGTACAAAATTCAGGGATTTAAACAAACACATCAGCCAAGTCCGTGGATTAACGATTACGCGGCATTTTCGCTGATGCCGGTTACCGGGGAGCTTAAATTTAAAGGCGCAGAACGTGCATCGTGGTTTTCGCACAAAGCAGAAGTGGCCCAGCCGCACTATTACAAAGTGTACCTGGCCGATTACGACGTAACCACTGAGTTCACGCCAACCGACCGCGCTGTGTCGTTCCGTTTTACATTTCCGGAGAACGACGAATCTTACATTCTTTTGGATGCTTTCGATGGCGGATCGATGGTAAAGATCATTCCGGAAGAACGCAAAATTATTGGTTACTGCCAAAACAATCACGGCGGTGTACCGGCCAATTTCAAAAACTATTTTGTTGCCGTTTTCGACAAAGATTTCGAGGTGGTAAAAACCTGGAAAGACGAAAACCTACAGGAATCTGCGGAAGCTCAAAGTTTCCACGTTGGCGGTATTGTTGGTTTCAAAACCAAAAAGGGTGAAGAAGTAAATGTAAAACTGGCCTCATCATTTATCAGTGCCGAACAAGCTGAATTGAACTTAAGCAGAGAGATTGGCGACAAATCATTTGAGGCGATTAAAGCTGAAGGCGAGAAAATCTGGGAAAAAGAACTGGGCCGGATTAAAGTGGAAGGTGGCAGCGAAGCCGAACAAAAAACTTTTTATTCGTGTCTGTACCGCACATTGCTTTTCCCACGTAAATTTTACGAGTTTGATGCCGACAATAATATCGTTCACTACAGTCCTTACAACGGCGAAGTTTTGCCGGGTTACATGTTTACCGACAATGGTTTCTGGGACACTTTCCGTGCCGTTTTCCCATTCTTTACACTGATGTATCCTGACCTGAACAGTCAGATTATGGAAGGGCTTGTAAATACCTACAAAGAAAGTGGCTGGTTGCCGGAATGGGCAAGCCCGGGTCACCGTGGATGTATGATCGGTTCTAACTCTGCATCATTGATTGCCGATTCGTATCTAAAAGGAATCCGTGGTTATGACATTGAAACTTTGTACGAAGCTATGATTAAAAATACCAAAGGCCACATGGAAACCGTTGAGTCGGTTGGTCGTTTTGGTGCTGAATATTACAACGAGCTGGGTTATGTGCCATATAACGTTGGCATTAACGAAAACACAGCCCGTACGCTGGAATATGCTTATGCAGATTATTGTATCTGGAAACTGGCTCAGGAGCTCGGAAAACCACAGGAAGAAATTGACCTGTATAAACAACGTGCCCGCAATTTCCACAATGTTTACGATGCAGAAAGCAAACTGATGCGCGGTAAAAACGAAGATGGAACTTTCCAGTCGCCATTTAGCCCGTACAAATGGGGTGATGCTTTTACCGAAGGAAACAGCTGGCATTATACCTGGAGTGTTTTCCAGGACATTGAAGGCTTGAAACAACTGATGGGTGGTAACGATGAGTTTGTAGCCATGCTCGACTCGGTATTTGTTGTTCCACCAATTTTTGATGATTCATATTATGGTGGCACTATTCACGAAATTCGTGAAATGCAGATTGCCGGAATGGGTAACTATGCGCATGGAAACCAGCCTATTCAGCACATGATTTACCTGTACAATTATTCCGATCAGCCATGGAAAACACAGGCGCATGTTCGCGAGGTGCTGACAAAATTGTACTCGTATCAGGCTGATGGTTATTGTGGCGACGAAGACAACGGCCAAACTTCAGCATGGTATGTTTTCAGTTCAATGGGGTTCTATCCTGTTTGTCCGGGAACCGATGAGTATGTTTTGGGATCTCCGCTGTTCAACAAAATCACTGTCACGCTTGAAAACGGCAATGAATTTGTAATTGATGCCACAAACAACTCAAAAGAAAACGTTTATGTAAACGATGTGGTGCTGAACGGCGAATCGTACAATAAAAACTTCCTGAAACACGCTACCATTCAAAATGGTGGTGAAGTTGTTTTTAATATGGCCAGCCAGCCAAACAAAACACGCGGAACGGAAACAAGCAGTTTCCCCTACTCGATGACTTTTGAAGATTAATTGACACGCTGCAAAATCGCAGTTTATAAAAACAAGAATGCCATCTTATTTTAAATAATAAGGTGGCATTTTTTTTAATACCCCCAAGAAATCAAAACCAGATCTGTTTAATTGCGTTTTATAAATACAACCTTTTAAATAAACGATTATGCAAAGTAACGCAATTGGCTGGTTTGAAGTACCGGTTACCGACATGGAGCGGGCCATAAAATTTTACGAAACAGTTTTAGATGTAAAACTCGATCGTAACCAAATGGGACCACTGGATATGGCCTGGTTCCCAATGACAGATGAAAGTTATGGTTCCGCCGGATCGTTGGTGTGCCACCCTGAGTTTTACAAACCTTCTACCGAAGGTGTGGTTATTTATTTTACGGCACGCTCGGGTGATTTGGACAACGAACTTTCGCGCGTTGAAGATGCCGGAGGAAAAATGCTACAACCAAAAACAAAAATCTCGGACGAATACGGTTTTATGGCATTGCTTATCGACAGCGAAGGCAATCGTGTAGCTTTGCATTCGAGGGGGTAAGCCGGTTTTTAAAGTTAGGGAAGCAGCCTTCTACCCTTGGAAATAATCATTCTCCCCTTGGAAAACATAGAGATTGTTTCTCTGACCTTGGAAATGATCGTTCTTTCCATTGCCCTTAACAACAATCATCTGGAATTCCCCCACGAAATTTGATTTGCCAGAACTCAGCTGCCCACAAGGTTTTTGTTAAAGAGAAACAATCAATCCGGAACTTTCGTACATTCGGGAAAACCGGAATAATGAAGCCGCAACTCACTCACTTTTGTCTATTATTTTTTTCAACATTGCTCCTATTATCCTGCAATAATATTTACATTTCAATTACACCCAGAGTTCACATAGATCATAACGAGGCAAAAACGTGGACAGGTCTCATCAATCGTTGTGATCCGGAATTTCCTTTCGTTGATGGCTGGTTAGGCGGAGATGGTGATATTTCGGTTCCGCTTGATGCCACAACAACCCTTTTCCTTTTTAGCGACACTTATGTGGGGCAAGCTGAACAAGTGAGCCGTAAACAAGGTGTTTCAATGATCGCCAATACCGTGGCCATCCAAACCTGTCCTTCTCCATCGAAATCGGAAACCAGGTATTTCTGGAACCAGATGTACACCGAAAGTCCGCAGCCGGTATTTAAACCAACGAATCCGGAGCACAAGTTTTGGGTAAAAGATGCCTTTATCATTGATATACAGCTTTATGTTATTTTGGAAGAAATAGGCCCAAAACCCGATGCAGCCCCCGACGATATTTTCAATTTCACACAACTGGGCTACACGTTGGCAAAAATCAGCAATCCATACGAAGTACCTTTTGTTTGGGATATCGAATATATTCCCCTACCCGATTTTAAACTTCCGCTGACGGGAATCAGTTGCCACGCCCGCCAGGATAAATACCTTTACTTTTTTGTGAACCGTAACGACAATGCCCAACTACTTGTGCGCAAATGTGTAGACAACTTCGAAGATATGTCGGTGCCATTTGAATATTTCTCACTTGATAAAAAATGGATCGAGGAATTCAATATTTCGGATATGGACACTGTTCTGAACGGATTCAGGTGCAACACGGTAAAATACCACTCCGATATAAAACTGTGGGTGATGGTACACGATATCTGGTTTAGATCAAACGAAATAAAAATTCGCACAGCACCGGAAATTACAGGCCCATGGTCGGAAGAATATGTAATTTACAAGATCCCCGAAACCACAAAAGGCAACACACAATACACTACAGATAATTTTTGCTACAGTGCTCGGGAATGTATCCAGAACTACGATTCAAAAACAAATGAAATGCTGATTACATACGATGTAAATAATGCTAAGATGTCAAAAGTAATCCGAAACAATTCCATTTATACGCCAAAGGTTGTTCGGGTAAAACTACCGATAGTAATTGAGGAGATGGAAGAAAAAGTGATAATGATTGATGGAGATTGAGACTCATCGTTGGGAGCAAGAAGAAATTTTCACATCAGTAACATGAAAGTCGTGGCTCGTAGCTGGCGACTTGTAGCTTCTACCCGATCTCTATTTTCAAAACTTGTTTCGTGGCATCGGTAACTTTAAAACGATTATCCAGCCGTTGCCCCATTATCCAAACGATTTTTTTACCGCTACACAGCAGCCAGGTGTTTTCTTTTTCGTGCAGCGGCATTTTTTGGTCAATAAAAAAATCGCTTACCTTTTTAAATCCAGTCATGCCGAGTGGCTGAAAATAATCCCCTTGTTGCCATTTGCGCATCAAGAGCGGGAACTGCACCTCATCCAAATCGATGCAGGCAATATTTGCGTCTTTTATGATCGAAAAATCCTTACCATCCAAACGCTCAATCGAAATACTGAAAGGGGCAAATAGCTCCATATCGTCCTCTTCGATGTAATACACACGTTCTTCATCGTTTGAGATTTCCTGAATGAATAAAACATCACGGTCTTTCACCAATCGGTGTGTTTTCGAAAAGAACTGTTTCCCCGAAAGCGTTTCCAGACTTTGATATACAGCATCAACTACGCTGGCATTAAAACCATAGCCGGAAAGAATCTCCAACAAAACTGTTTTAGGATGTGGTGAATTCTGCAATGCCGAGATTGAAATCACCGACTGCTCTTTTTCATCAGTCAAGACTTCTTGAATCTCATTTCCAATGGCATTCTCGTATACATCGTAAGCAACTTTCAGGTTGTCGACACTGGCCATAAAATTCTTTTTAAAAGCCGGATTTAACTCCGAAAATAAAGGCAAAATCTTATGCCGCAAAAAGTTTCGTTGGTAAACCACTTCGTTGTTCGACGAATCTTCACGGTAGGAAATATAGTTTTCGGCAGCGTACTTTTCAATGTCCTCGCGACTTGCAAATAACAACGGACGAACCAGTTTTCCCTTTTTCTCTTTTATTCCGGTAAGGCCTTTTATTCCTGTTTTCCGCGACAGGTTCAAAAAGAAAGTCTCGATCAAATCGTCCTGATGATGTGCCGTTACAATACAATCGTATTCATACTCCTTGCGGATTCGCTCGAAAAAATCGTAACGCAACTCGCGCGCTGCCATTTCAATAGAAATTCCTTTAAGTGATGCGTACTCCTTTGTATCAAAAGTCTCGAAATGCGCGGGTGTTCCGTGCTGCTCGACCTGTTCGTGCACAAAAGCCTCGTCGCCATCCGATTCATCACCGCGCAACCTGAAATTGCAGTGTGCAATTCCATACTCAAATCCCGAGCGCTCGAATAAATGTAGCAGCACCATGCTGTCGATTCCGCCGCTAACCGCCAGCAATACTTTTTGCTCCGGCTTAATCAGCTGCTTTTCTTTGATATTGTTGATGAATTGATCGTACATGGACTGCTGGTTATTATTTGCTCGTTATCCTGAACTTGTTTCGAAATCTATAAAAAGATCCTGAAACAAGTTCAGGATGACGTTTATACTATTTTTTGTGTTTTCCTACCGCCTGCGCAATGTTCAGGATCACTTCAACCGATTTCAGCATCGATGGAATTGGAACAAACTCGAACGGTCCGTGGAAATTATGACCACCCGCAAAAATATTCGGACATGGCAGGCCTTCGTACGAAAGTCTTGCACCATCAGTTCCGCCGCGAATGGCTTTTATTTTAGGCTCCACACCTGCATCAATCATTGCTTTTTCAGCAATATCAATAATGTATTTTACCGGCTCCACTTTTTCGCGCATGTTGTAGTACTGATCTTCCATTTCCAGCTCTACAATATCTTTGTCGTATTCCGAGTTAACCAACTTAACAACATCGGTTAACAGGCGTTTTTTGTCCTCGAATTTTGTTTTGTCGTGGTCGCGAATGATATATTGCAATTCTGCTTTGTCAACACCTCCATTCATCGAGATCAGGTGGAAAAATCCTTCGTACTTATCGGTATGTTCCGGACGCTGTGTTGGCGGTAACATGGCAACTAATTTGTGCGCCACCAACAGGGCGTTTATCATTTTATCTTTGGCCGATCCGGGATGTACGCTCAATCCTTTTATTTTGATAGTCGCTCCGGCTGCATTAAAGTTTTCGTACTCCAACTCGCCAATCTCTCCGCCATCGAGCGTGTAGGCAAAATCGGCACCAAATTTCTTCACATCAAAATAGTCGGTTCCTTTACCAATCTCCTCATCGGGCGTGAAAGCAATGCGTATTTTGCCGTGTTTTAAATCAGGAGAATTCAGCAACTGCTCGGCTGCTGTTACAATTTCGGCAACTCCTGCTTTATCGTCGGCGCCCAAAAGCGTAGTTCCGTCGGCGGTAATAATATCCTGTCCTTTGTAGTTTAATATTTCTGGAAATTGTTTCGGATCGATACAAACATTGTTTTTCAGATAAACCGAACAACCATCGTAATTCTCCAATATCTGCGGTTCAACACTTTCGCCCGAAAAATCAGGGCTGGTATCAACGTGCGAAATAAAACCAACCACCGGACTATCGCTAACGCCATTGGCTGGAATAGTTGCAGTTACGTAACCGTATTTGTCCATTTCCACTTCGCTTAACCCAATTTCTTTCAGCTCCTCAACCAGCTTTTTCATAAAAACCAGCTGGCGGTCGGTACTTGGGTAAGTTTTACTTTTTGGATCGGAAGTGGTGTATTGTTTTGCGTAATTGATAAATCGTTCTACTACTTTTTCCATTCTCTTATATGACTTTTTAATATTCTATTTTCAACGCGATGTGCAAATTTATATTTTTTGCACCGGATAAAAACTGACAAAGCTTTCAATTTGGCATCTGGTATCAAGCATCCAGTAATTCAGGGATGTCATCTTTCTTTATTCTGAAAATAAAGATGACATCCTTTTTTCACAAAGTATCCAGGTTCTAAACATCGTCGGAATTAAAGGTAAATCCCAAACGTTTGCCGGTAACCATTTTCGAATGACTCATTTTTTGCCTCATCTGATCTACCGTGGCCACTTTCACCTGGTCGTAAACCGGCATCAACAAATCGAATTCAATACTGTACTGAATGGCAGTTTCAACAATTTGCCTGATCACCCCCGGCGAAATGGTATCGTTGGCAAAATCTTTCACAACCTCGTCTGACTGCCGCTTTCCTTCAACGAAAAAATGTTTGTCTTTGTTTACAAAAATGCGTGCTACCAGATATCCGAGATCGTTAACACGGTTGTATTTAAACGAATCGGCCAGAAAATTATAAATGTTGATCACTCCGCAATACGAACGCAGCGAATCTTCTTCGATGTATTTTGTTTTCCATACGGGGTGTTTATCGTCGAACTCAAAAACATTGGAGTGCATACTGAATATCAGCAGATCGCCGCCCACTTTAAACTCCACTTCAAAGGGACCACGATCGTGATAGTTTGGCAAAGCATTTTCAGGCACCTTTCCTTTCACGGCATTCAAATAATCTTTTTCAAGCTGATTCAACACCTTTTTCAGGATGGTAAAAGTTTGTCGGGTATTATCGTAAACTTGTTGTTTTACGGTTGATTTGATTACCAGTGCTTCAAGGAATGAAGCCCGAACTTCTTTTTCTGTCATAGCATACAAATATTAACTTTTAAATGTACACAATTACTGAAAAAAAAGAAAGCAGCCCGGATGAGCTGCTTTTATATTTTTCTTGTCATTTCGACGAGCTAGCGAGGAGAAATCTTTTTCAATGTAGCAGATTTCTCATTGCATTCGAAATGACATTAATATGCTAATGCAAACAATACTCTGCGTTTTGAAGGTTTGCCCGAATAGATACAAACACCTTCTTCCTCTTCGTATTCCAGCGGCATACAACGAATGGTTGCCTTGGTTTCGTTTTTAATGGCTTCCTCTGTTTCAGGAGTGCCATCCCAGTGTGCTGAAATAAATCCACCTTTGGTATTCAACACTTCTTTAAACTCGTCCCAGGTATCAACTTTGCGTGTATTTTCAGCTCTGAAATCGTAGGCTTTCTTGAAAATATTTTGCTGAATATCTTCCAACAATTTTTCTACGTACTCGTCGATATTGTCGAGCGAAGTCACTTCTTTTGTCAATGTATCACGACGTGCAACTTCAACAGTTCCATTCTCCAAATCGCGTGGTCCCATTGCCAAACGCACAGGAACACCTTTCAATTCATATTCCGCAAATTTCCATCCCGGTTTACGCGTATCGCGGTCGTCGTATTTCACAGAAATACCTCGTGCTTTCAACTTGGCAATAATCTCATCTACCTTTTCAGTAATTTCAGCTAACTGTTCATCTTTACGGTAAATAGGTACGATTACCACCTGGAAAGGTGCCAGTCTTGGAGGAAGTACCAGTCCATTATCGTCAGAGTGCGCCATAATCAACGCTCCCATCAAACGGGTTGAAACTCCCCACGATGTTGCCCAAACGTAATCTTCTTTTCCTTCTTTAGTTGCAAAAGTTACATCAAAAGCTTTGGCAAAGTTCTGCCCAAGGAAGTGTGAAGTTCCCGACTGCAAAGCTTTTCCATCCTGCATCAACGCCTCGATAGAATAAGTTTCCAAAGCACCGGCAAAACGCTCGTTGGCCGATTTTAAACCTTTCACAACCGGAACGGCCATAAAATTCTCGGCAAAATTGGCATATACGTTAATGATCTTTTCTGTCTCTTCAATGGCCTCCGCTTTTGTAGCGTGAGCCGTGTGACCTTCCTGCCACAAAAACTCGGCAGTACGCAAGAATAAGCGGGTACGCATTTCCCAACGCACAACGTTTGCCCACTGGTTACACAGAATTGGCAGGTCGCGGTACGACTGGATCCAGTTTTTATACGTATTCCAGATTATGGTTTCAGAAGTCGGTCGTACAATCAATTCCTCTTCCAGTTTGGCATCCGGGTCAACAACCACACCGCCATTCTCCTCATCGTTCTTTAAACGATAGTGAGTAACTACTGCACACTCTTTTGCAAAGCCTTCAACGTGGTCGGCTTCTTTACTAAAAAAAGATTTTGGTATAAAAAGCGGGAAGTAGGCATTAACGTGTCCGGTCTCTTTAAACATACGGTCGAGCTCGGCCTGCATTTTCTCCCAAATGGCATAGCCATAAGGCTTTATAACCATACATCCCCTAACCGCTGAATTCTCGGCCAGGTCTGCTTTAATTACCAAATCCTGGTACCATTGTGAATAATTCTCGCTACGCGAGGTCAATTCTTTCGCCATAATCTAATATTTGGTATAGATTTTGTTTTTACATTATAAATTTTGAGCTTACAAAGAAAGTAATTATTATTGACATTAAATAAACGGAGGATACCTTATGAAATCAAGATTAACATTTTTAGGATTACTGGCTATCGTTCTTGGAGCCTGTTCGACGGGAGGATATGTGTCTGGTACGTATTCCGACGACATCTACTTTAATCCGGGTGAAGTTCCTCCTCCAATAGCTGTTGAAGAAGTTGTGGAACAGCAACCGGTTGAAAAATCGGCCAACACCATGATCATCAGCAATATTGAAAAAGGTGAAGATGGTTCGAATACCATGAATAACTACATTTTTGAAGGCTCGGAAGAAGATGCCGATGTGTTGCGCTACAACATGGACCAAATGGAAATGGAAGCCAGCGACACAACAGTATACTACAACGACGATGAAATGAAATACGTAATAAACAACTATTACGATGGCGACGAGCTGGACTACGCCTACCGTATCCGCCGTTTCCACCGTCCGTCCTTTTACGATCCGTTCTATTGGGACAGCTGGAGTTATTACGATCCATTTTACTACGATCCATATTATTACTCATCATGGTACTACCCATCATGGTCACTTAGCTGGTCGCTTGGCTGGGGTGGATTCTATTCCGGCTGGGGCTGGGGTTGGAATTATCCTTATTATGGCTGGGGCTATGGCTACTATCCACCATACTACGGTGGCTGGTACGGCGGAGGCTGGTACGGTGGTTGGTACGGTGGCGGCTATTATGGCGGCGGCGGTTACTACAACGATTACGGAAGAGGTTATACGTATGGCCAACGTCGTTCAACAGGTACCAATGTTTACCGTGGCGATGCAGCCCGCAGATCATCATCTGCAGCAGCAGTGTCGGCAAGTAACAACCGACGCGGAACAAGCACTGTAAACAAATCGGCAACCACCGACAGAACCAGAACTGCAACCGACAGATCGGCAACAAATAACGCAAGAGTTTTAACTGAACAAAGAAGAACAACGAGTGCTACAACTCGTCCGGCAACAAATACATCAAAATCGGCTACAACGCGTACGCAAAGCTACACTCGTCCGGGTTCGGCAACAACAACCCGAAGTTATACACGACCTAGTAGCAATGCAAGTACAAACTACACAAAACCACGAGTAGTTACGTCGAACAGTAATCGATCAAGTTCGAATTACACGGCTCCAAAGTCGACTTCAACTTACAACAGATCGTACCGTTCAACCTCTACTTACAATCGTAGTTCAAGTAGCGGAAGCTCTTCACGTTCATATCGTGCACCGTCTTCTACCAAATCAACCAGCACCTACCGTAGCAGCAGCCCATCGCGTAGCAGCGGAAGCAGTTACAGAAGCAGTGGCGGCAGCAGCATAAGAAGCAGTGGCTCTTCAGGCGGTTCTAGAAGTAGCGGCTCTTCTGGCGGCTCAAGAAGTTCTGGTGGTTCATCACGCGGTGGTGGTGGAAGAAGATAGTATCAAAGAACATTAACGACAAAAACTATTTGCCATGAAAAAATATTTTAGCATACTCTTACTTGCCCTATTTATGCCCTTTTTTATGCAGGCACAAGATTTGCTCGATGCACTTCGCTATTCCAGCATTCAAGTTACCGGAACAGCACGTGCCGGAGCGATGGGTAATGCATTTGGAGCATTGGGCGGCGACTTTACTTCTACCAGTATTAACCCTGCCGGTTTGGGAGTTTACCGAACGTCGGAATTAACCGTTACACCAAAGTTTACTTACGGCAAAACCGAAGGTAACTACATGAATACCTTGATGGAGGATACCAAATACAACGTTGCATTGAATAATTTAAGCTATGTAACAGTAATTCCTACAGCGTCGCGCAGCGATGTTGGCCTTATAAGTGTAAACCTTGGAATTGGCTATAACCGCCTGAAAGACTTTAACAGCAACTCGCTATTGGGAGCTACGGGAGTTACCAGTTCATTTATGGACGACCTGATTGAAAATGCAAATGGCGAAGATCCGAATGCAGGCTGGAGCGATTACTACGAAGAGTTGGCTTATTACAATTCGGACAATAATTCGGGTGCAGATTTAATGTATTACGACGAAGAAGCCGGATTATGGAGAAGCGATATACAAATTAATCCATTTGATCAAAATATTCAGAACCATCCGGTAGCGCAACGCAAAAGTATTTCGCGTTCAGGATCGATTGATGAATACAGCTTTGCCGTTGGACTGAATTTTAACCACAAAGTATACCTTGGAGCTACGTTGGGAGTAACCGATATTTACTATCGCGAATCGAGCACTTACGAAGAGTGGGACGAACAAAATGTAATTCCAAACTTTGTCGACATGCAATTTAACAGCTACCTGAGAACAACAGGAACAGGTTACAACTTTAAAATTGGTGTTATATACAAACCGATTAACGAAATTCGTTTAGGAGCATCACTTCACACTCCTACTTTCTACGACATGCACGATTTCTTCCACACTGAAATGTTCTCAAGAAATGATTTTGAAGATATCGGTGTAGTTGACGATGCGGGATATTCACCTTTAAACAATTACGATTATCAACTAAATACGCCATTGCGTGCAACATTTAGCGGTGCTTTTGTAATTGCAAAAAAAGGATTGATCAGCATTGATTATGAATATGTTGATTATTCATCGGCAAAACTTAGAAGAGGTGGCGACGGTTACGGATTTACTGCCGAAAACCAGGAAATTAAAGATGCCTATAAATCGGTTGGCAACATACGTGTTGGTGGCGAATTGCGTGCAACTGACAACTTAAGTTTGCGTGCCGGTTACGAGTATTATCCAACTGCATACAAATCAACTTCGTTAGGAAACGACCAATTTAAGTCGAACGACGAATTGAATGTTTACTCTGCAGGTTTAGGTTACCGTTTTGGCAGTTTCACTTTCGATTTGGCCTACCGCCTGACCGATATGATGGAATACGAATTGCCGTATAGCGCACCGGTTTCGGGTTACTATCCGGTACCGGAAGCTGCTAAATTTGACGGTTTAACTCACGATGTAATGTTTACGCTGGGATTTAAATTCTAGTAAAACAAAAGATATAAACAGAAAGACACATTCCTTTGGGTTTGTGTCTTTTTTTATGCGTTGAGTTTGCTTACAAACGTCTCTTTAAAACTCAAACTAACGGGTAATTTTACCTCGCCAAGATTTACCCGGTTTCCCTCCAAATAAACCACTTTTGACAGCGAAACCAGATACGATTTATGAATGCGTCCAAATCGATTTTCAGGTAGCTGAGCTATAAAATCTTTAAATCGTCCGTGCACCATCAACGATTGGGTTTCGGTAACAAAACGTACATAATCGCCCTGCGCTTCCAGGTAAATTATTTCGTCGAAATTAATCCGGTAATCTTTCTTATTGGCACGCACCATCAAATGCTGCCCGGTACTCTCCTCTCGGGATGAAAAACGTTCGAGTGCACGATTTACAGCCATTCGGAACCGCTCGAACGAAACCGGTTTTAGCAGATAATCCACCGCGTCAACCTCAAAACCTTCCAGTGCAAATTCGGGATAGGCAGTAACCAAAATAAACAGCGGCGGTTCTTTTAAACTTTTCACGAACCCGATTCCGCTGAGCTTGGGCATGTTTATATCTAAAAAAAGTAAGTCGATGTTTATCTGTTTTAACAACTGACCGGCTTCCAAAGCGTCGTTGCAAATTCCGGCAAGCTCCAACTCCGGACAAGCTTCAACAAAATCGCGGATCACATCCTGCGATAATGGCTCGTCGTCAACAATAATACAGTTTAATGTTTTTGTTTTAGCCATGTTTTGCTAACTCAGTTGTATTTGCAAAAGTACTTTAAATGTTTCTTCATTATCCGAGATCTTCAACTTGTGTTGATTGGGATAGATCATTGCCAGGCGCTTCTTCACATTCTCAATTCCAATTCCATGGTATTTTGCCGAGAACGGATCGTTTGCCTGTCCTTTACTGTTTTCAACCTCGAAATGAAGCTCCTTAGCCGAAACTTCAACTTTGATGTTCACGAAGGCATTGTCTGCTCCTCCTTTCATCCCGTGTTTAAAACTGTTCTCAACAAAAGGCAGGAACAACAAGGGTGCAATTTTTTTCCCTTTTATTTCGCCAATAATATTGAAAACAATTTGGCTTTTACCTGAGCGGAGATTCTGCATATCGATATAATTCTGCAACATTTCAACTTCCTTTTTCAAAGCGATAAAATCAGCATCCGATTCGTAAATAATATGGCGCATTAAATCGCTAAGCTGAACGATCTTTTCAGGCACTTCCTTCGATTCTTTTCGGGCCATGCTGTAAATGCTGTTCAACGAATTAAAAAGAAAATGCGGATTGATTTGCGACTTTAAAGCTTTTAGTTCCGCCTGCGATTTTTCTTTTTCCAGTTCTTCGGCACGGAAATACCCACGCGCGAGGTGCAACAAACTGGAAATAAACAGGTAAATGGCAAAAAACAACGAAATATCCCAAAAGCTGTAGTAGGCTATAAAATAATAGCCTTTGAAAATATAATCGATCAGTTTGTCGAATAAAAGCAGGTAAAAACCTGAGCCCAAAGCAGCTGCCACAATAACAGCTATAGCGTAACTAAAATAATTGCCGCGCTCCCAAAGTAGCGGGAAAAGCAGTTTTAAATTCAGGTAAACCACACAAACTATGGGTAGGTGAAAAACAGCCGCGTAAATCAGGTCGATCCGTTTTACTTCGGCCGACACTTTTAACACGTTCATCAGAATTAAAAACGATAAACACCAAAACAGGATATGTTGTAATACCCTGTTTTTTATGAGCCGCCCTAGTGTAATTTTTAAGTAGCTGTTCATTTTTTCCGAAATAACTCTACGTCTAATCCATCTTCAAAAGCTTCTTCCGAATCCACATATTTGCTTACAAATTTTTGTAATTCTTTCGGTTTGGCGGTGAGCAAAATAAAATCGCCGTTGTCCTCATGATGAATCCTAATTTTGTTTTCCTTTATCAGATCTTCCAGCCAATCAGGATCGAACCAACGGATCTCGAGCTTATCCTCAGCAACGGTTAATTTGGCAAAAGTGTGAACCGGAACCAGATGTAAATCGGCTAAAGTGACATTTTCCGTACCGCCATAATCTTCGGTGTAAAAATCAAGGAAATACTCGTCGGCCAGTTTAATTACATGCACTTCAAATTTCGATTCTTTCACTTCGCCATCATCATTTGACGTAAGCGTGAGTGCATATCGTTTTTTGTCTCTTACTCTATCTTTTTCATCGCCAAGAAACGGATGTGTGAATTTCCATACATCGTTTTCTCCATTAAGAACAATATCCGGATTTTCGTCTTCCAGCCATTCGCCCAACAGCAAATCGTTTTCAAACAAATCACTTTCGGTATACAATGGGTAAAATGAGAAAACAACACACCCCGATAACAGCAGGGTAATGGTTGCAAAGAGTAGAATATTACGTGTTTTCATTTTCATGATTTTTTAATTTCTACTCAAATTTACAGGACTTTAGTTGCCCAAAAGAATTTTTTCGTTGAGATGCGGCTTTTTGTCGTTGAGATAAAAAACTACCGCTCAGCAGCAAAATGATAACCGACCGAAACGATTAAAATAAGTAGTGTAATCCGATGTAAATACCCGAATCGCCATCGCGTTCATCGGCGGCCATACCGTAATCGCAACGAACGACAAAGTTTTCGTTCATAGCAGCGCGCAGGCCCAAACCAAATGAATAGTGCATCGCTTCAGCATCGTTATCAAAATAACTATCTAAAGGATTTGGGTAAATAGCAGGAACATTAATATTGGATTTATCCACATCAATCTTTTTTGTTACCCGCCCAAAATCGGCAAATGCATTTAGTCCCATATAAAAGTTATTGTTTTTAAACTGAAAGCGGGCAAATTTCCAGCGGGCTTCTACATTTCCTAAGAAAATTGCATCGCCAACCACACGGTTTCGTAATATTCCGCGCAATGAATTAGCGCCTCCCAAACCTTCAGAAGTAGCACTTCTCATTCCCGAAGTAATCATTTGTGTTTGATAGTAAAAAGGAGCATTTCCGGTAAGCGTTGTCTGATATCCCAGACGGTAGGCAAAAGAAAGATCGTTTGGAATGATGGTAAAATACTGGCGGTGAATAAGCGTTAGTTTGGTAAAACTATGCTCTCCTCCCAGAAATTCTGGCGATCCCAACAAAACAGCTTCAGTCCACATTCCTTTCATCGGGTTGGGTTCATTATCGCGGGTATCGTAAACAACACCAGCTTTTACGGTTGGCACAAAACCACCATCGGCATCTTCATCCGAAATAATTCCCCAATCGCGGTAAATTTCATATAATCCCGGAGCCTCGCTGTGCGGTGGCAACAAATCTTCATCGTCTTTATTTTTATTCAGCTTGTCAATATCAACGTAGTCGAGCTTAAAATTCAGGAGGTTAAAACCACCAATCCAGTCAAATTTTTCACCGGCGAGATCTCCGCGCAAATCAACTTTAAAACGAAATAGTTTACGGTCGTATTTATAAAACATCCGGGTTTTGTAATCTGCCGTTTCATCGTCGTACCAGTCTTTGTTTACAACGGCATCGTAACCATTAAAGCCATAGAAATCGTAGGCACGATCACTCAGGTAACTAATATCAAGCGATGTCTTCAGGCCCGGAATCAGCTGGTCCGAATCGTAGTTAAAACGGTTAATTCCGCTTCCTTTGGTAAACCGCGATACCTCGAGATAAATGCTATGATCGTACTTGGGATAGCGGCTGCCATCGCCATAATGATAAAGGTTTACCAAACCGCCGTACTGAAAACCAAGGTCGGTATCGAAAGTTACGGCCGGCAATGCCCCAAAATTCCAACCTTGTTTAGTTACACTTTCCTGCGCCCCCGCCAATAAACAAGCGGTTAAGAATGCGCATAAAAACAGTAAACGTTTCATGTTAATTGATTTTAGTTAGACTAAGAAAGTAATTCAAGTAAAACATATTTTTGATCTGGTACCGAAATACGATGTCGAATATAAGTAAAAATGGAATGATTTTATAATCGTCTTTGCTTTCTGACCGTTGTTCTTGTCTTTTGCAATAATTATATTTTCTTTTATAGTGCTTTAGCAATTATTGAAAAACTCATTCTTAAGTCTGAACCAAAATGAAAACAAATCGCAGGGATTTTTTTAAAGTAACCGGTGCAGTTGGCGCAGGAATCGCCGCCGGAGGACTAACATCGTGCAGTCAGAGCCAGCCACAAGCTGAGCCATCGGCCATGCAATTCATAAAAGATGCTGCCGTAAACAACAATCCGCAACAGTTTAACATGTGTGGTTATGCCGCGCCAAAACTCGATAAAGTACGCATTGGTTTTGTGGGAATTGGCGACCGCGGATCGGGCGCAGTACAACGAATGACTTTTATTGACGGTGTTGAAATTGTAGCCTTGTGCGATATCCGCCAGGCTGCTGTTGATGGTGCTCAGAAAATACTTAGCGATGCCGGCTTACCAAAAGCCAAAGAGTTTGTTGGCGACGAACACGAGTTTAAAAAATTATGCGACAGTGGCCTTTGCGACCTGGTATACACCGCTACGCCATGGGAATGGCACGTACCTGTTGGACTGGCAGCCATGGAAGGTGGTGCACATGCAGCACTTGAAGTTTCGGCAGCCAAAACGATGGACGAATGCTGGCAAATGGTGGAAACCTCAGAACGCACTAAAAAGCACTGCGTTATACTTGAAAACTGTTGTTACGACTTTTTTGAATTACTGACACTGAACATGGTTCGCCAGGGAGTTTTTGGCGATTTAATTCATGGCGAAGGTGCTTATATACACGATTTGGACTACTGGCATTTTAACAAGCCACAGGATGAAAAAATGACGGATGGCGCCTACACAAAAATGTGGCGTTTATACGAAAACCAGCGAAAAGCAAATGTTTACCCAACACATGGATTGGGACCGATTTGCCAGGCGATGAACATCAACCGTGGCGATAAAATGGATTACCTGACAGCGATGATCTCGGAAGATTTTACGCTAAAAAAACGTATTGAAGAAAAAGCCAAGGAAGATCCGTTTTTCGAAAAATTTGTTGGAATGGACATGCGCGGCAACATGGATATGCAAATGATACGCACCAACAAAGGTCGCACAATCCTTATCCAGCACGATGTTTCTTCTCCCCGTCCCTACTCGCGTATTCATATGCTGAGCGGAACGAAATGTTTTGCCCAAAAATATCCGTTGCAACACATTGCTTTTGGGCACGAAGCAGTTAGTGAAGCGGAAATGGAAGAACTGCGCATAAAATACGAACCTGAAATTGTAAAACGTGTTGGCGAAATGGCCAAACAAGTTGGTGGACACGGTGGAATGGACTTTATTATGGACTGGCGCCTAATCGATTGCCTGCGTAATGGACTGCCTGTTGACATGGATGTTTACGATGCAGCAGCCTGGAGTTCTTTGACTCCGTTAAGCGAGTGGTCGATCGCCAACGGATCGGCACCTATTGAAGTACCCGATTTTACACGCGGCGCCTGGAAAACCAATAAACCGGTAGAACTTACTTTGACAGGTGGCGGAACTACTAAAGTGCGCAACCTGACCAACGCCAACGCTGAAGGACAGCTGGATATCTAAAAACAAGAAACAACAATATAATCGAAAGGGCAGTAATTACTGCCCTTTCTTTTTTACTCACTCTATTACCCCGAGTAATAGAATTAGATGCTTTTCTGCATTGTTTTATTGTTTTAATCTGTCTGTTTTGCCGGTATTAAATGAACCGCCGATCCAATCACCGGCGGTTCGCTAATCAAACGCTTTATCTATGTAAAAAATCTAACCGTCGTTTTATTCCTGACAATTAACTGCAGAAATACCCTTAAGCGTTAAACAAAAAAAACCGCCGTTCAAATCAATGAACGACGGTTTAACCTAACCAAACTAATTAATCGGTTGCGAAAACAGTCTCGTTACTGTTTTGCCCACCATAATTTTGTGTTTTGTACATCAGGTCCCTGAACGGCAACTGCTGCACTATAATTGTCACCATTGGTGTTGATAACACTATTACCGTAACGCATACGTGTTGGGTAATTTCCGTTAATATCACCAAGGCCAAAAATATCACCATCCTGAACACCGGCTGCAAGTTCTGCAGGGTATCCCATATCGCGAACGATCGACCAGGCTTCAAAACCATCAGTAAATGCAGCAATCCAACGTTGCGATGCAATTTTCTCCAGGTTTTCTTCCTCGGTGCCAGTTAACATTGCCATATCTTCGTTAGCCAAGTAAGTATCGATATCAGCATCGCTAACACCCCACAATTTCATTGCCTGACGAATACCTTCCTGGTACAAGTCCTGTGCACTTCCTGAGCCAATTCCGCGTACTGCAGCTTCTGCCTGCAAGAAATATGATTCGGCTGAAGACATAATCAACTCAGCACGAATTTCGCCATTGTTCTTTTTATTGATAACCACTTCTGCTGGTTTAGAGAAGAAGTTGTAACGAGCGAAAGAACTCATTTTTCCATTCAAGCGGGTTGGTTGCCCAACATAGTACATATTTTCAGGCATTGTAACTTCAACGCTACCGTCTTCAAGAGTAGTTGAGGTGTAATCAACTCCGGCCTCTTCAAGAACAGCCAAAATGAAATCAACACGCTTTTGGAAATTCTCTACTTCTGATCCTTCAGTTGGTTTCTCAAGTGTTTGAGTACCGCCAACTGCAGGCTGTGCATAAACAGCTAAACGAGGGTCGTTGTTATCGCGCAACAGGTCGATCATGGTTTTACTCATTGTCCAGTCAGAACCGGCACCAAAGTTATACCAAACATCGCCGTAGCAAGCGCTACCCCATTGCGAAATCTCTTCGTCTTTTTCCATTAAAATATTGTCGCCTTCGCCATCAAGCAAGTCTGCATTCAATGCTGAAGAAACTGCACTTTGAGCAAAACCTGCACCTGCAGCACCATAAGCACGCATACCAATACGAAGTTTTAAAGTGTTCGCCAAACGTTTCCACTGTTGCAGGTCACCACCACAGTAAAGGTCGTTGTCGGCCACATCGTCAACAGCAACACCGGTTGAAGTTGCATCGCCAATTGTTGCGATAGCTTCATCCAGTTCGGCAATAATTCCTTCGTAAATTACACTTTGCTCATCAAATTTTGGAAGAACAATATCAGGATTTGTTGCTTCGGTGTAAGGTACCATTCCAAAAACGTCGGTAAACATTTGGAAATATAAACCTTTAATGATCTGGCCGATAGCGTACATTTTATCATTTTCGAATTCGCCACCTGTTGCAGTCAAACGCATAAAGTTGTCGAGGTCGCCAATGTAGCTCGATAACCAATCCCATGCAGCATCGGTGTAACCACTATTATAAGCGTAACCTAATTCGTCTGACCACCAGCTGCTGCTGTGTCCGAAACAAACCTGACCTGAATAACGGTCGGCATGAATTAATTGTGCACGCCAGTATGGGTAACGATCGGGTGCATACAATTTATACTGAGGAGTAGTTAAAAAGTATTTTGCACTCACCTCATCAACCGTAAATGAATCCGGTTTTGTATTGATTTCGTTGAAATCATCGGTACAATTGCTCAGCAAAAATACCGCTATAAACATTACGAATATTTTTAATATATTTTTCATTTTGCTGGCCCTCCTTAAAATTTAATGTTTACGTTAAATCCGATACTTCTTGCAGTAGGTAAGTTGTACGACAAAATACCCTGTCCGTTGTTACCTGTTCCCAGGCTCGATTCCGGATCAACGTGATCAATGTCTTTATAAATAAAGAACAAGTTACGTCCTACCAAACCAATTGTAGCACCTTGAATAAAGGTATCTCTGATTAGCGATTGTGGTACATTGTACGACAGTACCATTTCGCGCAAACGAACGTTGGTCTGATCGAAAATATATTCAGAAGCAATTCCTGATACAGATCCCCAGTAATCCTGAGCACTGATTTCAGTTGTGTTTTGAACGTATGAACCATCATCTTGCAAAACAACGCCATCAACAACGATTCCTTCTTCGCGGTATTGAAGTGTTTCTGTTACTACACCACTGCTAACCAAAGCAGCATTGGTTTGCGAGTAAATTTTACCACCAACACGCGCGTCGATAAGGAAGCGCAATGAAAGGTTTTTATAAGTAAAGGTATTGGTAAAACCACCTGTCCAGTCGGGTTGCGAGTTACCCAGGTAAACCATATCGGTTGAAGCCAATGGGCGACCGTTTGCATCTACTACAACTTGGCCGGCATCGTTGGTTCTCCAGGTTGTACCGTATAAATCGCCGTAACCACCACCAACTGTTGCCTGTAAACGCAGGTTACCCGAGTTGGTTGAGTTGAATACGTAGCTATCAAGGTCTTCAGTTAATTCAACAAGTTCGTTGTTGTTTTTAGCAAAGTTGAAACTTGTTTCCCAGGTAAAGTTATCGGTTTTTACAGGGATACCTCCTACAAGAAGTTCAACCCCTTTGTTGCTTGTTTCACCAATATTTTCAAGGAAGTAATCATATCCTGTTGATGAAGGAACCGGTACATTAAATATCTGGTCGGTAGTTTTAATGTTATACCACGAGAAATCGAAGAACATACGGTTGTTCAACATGCTGGCTTCTAAACCAATCTCGAACGAAGCAATATTCTCAGGTAATAATTCTTCGTTTGGTTTAGTTGACGGACGTGATAACTGAGTTAATCCCAGGTAACCATCGTTTGCCAGATTATAATAAGGATACAACTGATAAGGACTGGTGTCGTTACCAACGTTTGCCCAGCTCGAACGAACTTTTAATAAGTTAAATACTTCTGCATCCGGATCGATAAAACTGTTCAGCAATAACGAACCAGTTACCGATGGGTAGAAATACGAGCGGTTGTCGGCCGGTAAAGTCGACGACCAGTCGTTACGACCTGTTACGTCAAGGTAAGCAAAATCGCGGTACGATAATGAAGCCTGGAAATAAAGTGAGTTAACTTTTTTCTCTTGTAATGGAGTATACGACGGCGTTTGTGTTACTGAATTGGCAACCGTTGCGCGGCTAGGAATTTTGAAATCCTCGCCATAAATGCTTTGGTATTCGTATGTACGATACGAGTGGTTACCACCGGCATTTACCGACAGATTTAAATCTGAAGTAAGATCTTTGTTGAACATCAACAGGAAGTCGGCATTGGTTTCCGTTACTCTTGTATTGCTAAATGTTAAACGACCACTTGTAAAATAGTGGTGACCCGGCTGATTTACCGATTCTGATTTCATTATAGTTACATCGGTACCTACACGAGCAAAAGCCGATAAGTATGGAGTAATTTCGTAGTTTAATTTACTGAAACCAAGAATACGCTCTCTTCTGTCAGTTCTGTAATCGTTGTATACCATCCAGTATGGGTTGGCACCCAACGAACCGTAAGAAATAGAATTCAGTGATTCTTCAGGATTTTGATATGTTTTCAGGTCTTCAATATCAACACTTCTTGGCATATCGTATACGTAAGCCAAAATACCTTCCGATCCCTGGTTAGCTGCATTCTCCAGCTCTTGCCAGAAATAAGTTGCTTTCGCATCGAGAGTTAATTTTTCGTTCAAATCAACTACACCACGCAAGTTAAAGTTGTGGCTTCTTAATTCTGAATTTGGAATCATCGACTCGGTTTTGTTATTGGTGTACGAGAAACGAATTGAGTGATTCTCGCCTGCACCTGCAATAGCAACAGAGTTGATGTATTTTGCACCAGTTTGGAAGAAATTCTCCACATTGTCGCCATAAGCGATATAAGGTCTCTCTTCTCCGGTGTAATACATTTGGCTGCTGCCATCTAAACGTTGTCCCCACGATCCTGTTGAGTTTTTCAAATCCTCAACATTACCCGGTACGTTACCCTGGCTACCCTGACCGTATTCGTTCTGGTAATCGGGCAACAACATTGGGTTATCAAAAGTAATGTTCGAATTTACAGAGATTCCCAAACCTTTACCTTTTGTACCTTTTTTAGTTGTAATTAATAGTACACCGTTACCTGCACGCGAACCATACAATGCTGCCGCGTTTGGTCCTTTCAATACCGAGATCGACTCAATATCGTCAGGGTTGATATCGGTAATACCACCACCGGTTACAGTACTGTTATAAACACTACCACCACTGTTCGATCCGGTAGCATCGATTGGCACACCATCAACCACGATTAATGGCTGGTTGTTACCAGTGATTGAGTTGTTACCTCTGATGATCACACGCGAGCCGCTACCCGGGCTACCCGATCCTTGAGTTACAACTACACCGGCTACTTTACCTACCAACGAGTTTGCCGGGTTGTGGTCTTTAACAACAGAAATGTCGTCGCCACCAACTTCGGTTACTGCATAACCCAACGATTTCTTTTCTTTAGAAATACCTAAAGCCGTAACAACAACTTCTTCCAAACCAATTTGGTTTTCTACCATTGTTACATCAATTGTTGAGCGTCCGTTAACGGGCTCGCTAACGGTTTGCATTCCCACAAAAGAAAATACGATTGTTGCATCGTCGGCAACTGAAATGGTGTACACACCGTCGATATCGGTGATGGTTCCTTTCGATGTTCCCGATTCTACTACTGAGACTCCGGGAATCCCGAGGCCATCATCGCCGGTAACTGTCCCTGTCACCGTTTGCTGCGCGTAAGCACTACCTAGTAATGCAAAGCACATTCCTAAAATCAAAAAAATCTTTCGCATAGATTTTGAATTTAAATGAACTAGAAATAGATTAATACTTGAATTATTTATACATATCACTGAATAGTTTTTGAAACAGTTTTGCTGTCATTCCCAATAAACCCGATTGCTCCCAGTTTTCGGAAATTACGATTTCAATATTGCCGGATATTTGTTCCAAACAGTGCTGATTAATTGCTTGCTGAATAGGTGTAAGAATGTATTGGTTGGCACGCGATACAATTCCACCTATAACAATTATGTCAGGATTTAATAACTGAATGGTATTTGATAATGCTTTTCCCAAAGCCTGCCCCACATCACTTAAAAGTGTAATGGCCAGTTCGTCGCCAAGTTTTGCTGCGTCGATAACATCTTCGGGTTGTAGTTCTTCAATTTTATACTGAAAACGGTTGGTAAGCTGCGAAATTTTTCCTGCTGCAACAGCATCTTTAGCGCGCTGAATAAGCACACTTGCCGAAACCACAGTCTCTAAACAACCACGTTTACCGCAAACACACAAATCGCCGTCTTCTTCAAACTTGGTGTGCGACAACTCGCCGGCAAAACCGGTGGCACCGTTATATAATTTACCTCCAAGAATAAGCCCGATACCTAAACCCCAGTTCCAGTTTATAATAACTGCATCGTTGTGGTCTTTTGCGGCGCCAAAAATAAACTCGCCGTAAGCTTCCATTCGGGCATCATTGTTTATGTAAACCATCTTGCCGAATTTCATGCTTAAACGATCGGCAACATTTCGGTACGCTTCCTTTTTAATGGTGTAGTTTACTCCATTTATCGAATCAACCAAACCGGGCATTGCCGTTCCAACAGCAAATACGCGGCTGTAATCGATGTTATTAACCTCCAGAATGTGGCGCGCTTCGGCATACAGTTTATCTACCAGGTCATCATCGTCAATCGATGTTTCAACAACGGTAATGGGCGCAACCAACTCGTTATGCGAATTATAAACGCCTATCTTTCCTTTAAAGCGCCCTAGCTCGCACGAAATAACAAAAATGCTGTCGCGCTTTAATCCAAATAAAGTGGGGCGTCGTCCGCCTTTCGACTCGCCGCTTCCTCTAACTTCTACCAGCTTGCTTTCACCAAGATCTTTTAACAAAGAAATGGCCGTGGGTAAACTTACCCCAATTTGTTTCGAAAGAAATGTTGCTGAAAGAGTGTCGTTTTGATATAAAAGACTTAGAATCTTCTTTTTCCGCCGATAATTTTTTAAGGCATTACCGGTAAGTTTCTGACCTTTTATATTTTCAAGAAGGATCATTTTGGAATAGTATAGTTAATTAATTTGAATGCAATTTAAAGAAATTTTTAAATCAAAACCAAATGTTTGTTAATTTTTTTAATAAGTCAAAAGTAATTATACAAATCCTTTCAACTAAATCGTCAATAAATAAAGTATTCAAGTATTTTCTACAATAAGATTCCCCGCTAATCGGTAATCCTGAATTCTGTTTAACGTAAATTAACAGTATGATTTAAAAACTTTAAATCAGAAAATTCTTACTTTCAAAAAAACTTATTCTTCTGCTGAAGAAAAAAAAGGGGGAACTGTGAAGTTGAAGGCACTTAAAATAACTGTTTTTATGCTGTTGGCACTATTGGCCGGCACAACAGTTCGTGCACAAATACCACCGCTCGACACATCAGTAGTCATCCAAAAACCCCACCTGCAACAGGAACACTTTTACGACAGTTTGGAAAACCGTGCCAACCGCCGCAAACTTACCGGCTGGCTGTACGATGCTATAATTACTCCTCCCCGCCCTTACGTCGATAAAAAGGCGCTTGCTCTTGATTATTTTAAAGAATATGAAGGAAAAATTATTGCCGATATAAAAATCAATGCACTCGATGTTTTTGGGCCAACCTGCACCGATACCACAAAACAAGCCGACCATTGGGCCGAGCGGGCTGCCAATAAAATTCATACAAAATCGAACCTGAAAACCCTTCGCAAATTGTTGCTTTTTAAAGTTGGCGACATGCTAAAACCGGAGCAGATGTACGAAAACGAAAGGATTATCAGGGACTTGCCTTATATTAAAGATGCCCGCATTTATGTGGAGCAGGATCCGATTTACCCCGGTTTGGTGAATGTTTTGGTATTAACAAAAGACCGTTTTTCTTTTGGGGTTTCAGGTGGTGTAAATGGGACCAACTCGGGCGATCTGGAGATATACAACCGGAACATTTTTGGCGTCGGTCACGAGGTTTCGGTAAAGTTTGTTGGCCATGTTGAAAAAGAACCATACCTGGGCGTTGAAACCTTTTACAATATAAAGAACATTGGCGGGCGGTTTCTCGACGTTCGTTTGGGGTATTTAAATACCTACCGTCGCGAAGGTTTTGTTACCGAGGTAACCAAGCCTTTCTTAACACAAAATATTAAGTGGGGCTACGGTGGTTATTCTGCCCGCATGTACCGCACCGACCGCATTACGAATAACGACCCGGTAAAAGTGGAAGAGCCAATGGATCTGTCGGTAAATTACCTTTGGGGCGGACACAGTTTTAATATCAGTCCAAGGCACGAAAATATAACGGAGCTGGTTTTATCGGGTGGTATTAATAACTGGAACTATTTTGAAGATCCGGCGGTGGAAACCGAAAACAGTCACTTTTTTGCCAACCACACGCTTTATATGGCCAGCCTTACCATTTCGCAACGTCGTTATATTCAAGACCAGTTAATTTATAGCTACGGAATTACCGAGGATATTCCCGAAGGTTTTAAAAACGAATTTATTTATGGTTACGATGCCAATGAGTTTGGCGACCGGCACTACCTGCATTTTTTTACATCGAACGGAAATTTGCTGCTTAGCCGACGTGGCTACCTGTTTACAACTGCCGGAATTGGCGGGTATATGCAAGATGGCCGCTTTGTTGAAGGAATGATCCAGGGCGATGTAAACTTTATTTCGAAGCTTCATAAACCCGGGAAAAAGCGTGTTCGTACATTTGTCGACCTCAATTATACACTTGGTTTCCGGCGCTTTGAGATTGAACATTTAACACTGGGAGACCGCGATCATATTCGTGGTTTCGACAGCGATATTGCTATCGGGAAACAGCGCTTAAACTTAAAACTGGAACATGTTGTATTTCTGCCGTCACAATTTTATAAATTCAACATGGCCATTTTTGGCTTTGCCGACTTTGGAGTTATTGGCTCGAACCGCGAGTTGATTTTTAAACAGGATTATTACAGCGGCATTGGTATTGGCATTCGATTACACAACGAGAACCTCGTTTTCGAAACATTCCGCCTACGCCTTGCTTTTTATCCTTTCCATCCGGGTGATATGAGCTTTTTAGGCTTTTCGCTCGACGAACAATCTAAACAGCGCTTTATTTCGTTTGAACCTACCGGCCCGGAACCAATGCGTTTTGAATAAAATTAGATTTCTAGAACTGGAAATAAATAAATGGCTGCATATCGGCCGAAATCGACTGATAAACGATTATAACCACAACGGCAGAAATTGCAGCTTTTACCCACATTGGCGAGGCGATGAACCAGTTTTTTGCCCGGTCCTTTAGATCGTAACTCAGCCAGTGTGTAACAAAACCAAACAGCATCATCAGGAATACCCATTTGTAGGCAACAAGTACCTCAGGAATCATCGCAAGATTGATATCTGTGCCGATTTGGTGCAGCATTCCGCGCACAACATCCATCGATTCGGAGCGGAAAAATACTCGCGTAAAAGTGATAAAAGTGAATGTTATGGCAATCTTCCAGATATTCACCATCCAGTTACTGCGTTTTTCCCACGGACTTATCTTTCGCCAGAATTTATAGATTACTAATCCAACGCCGTTCAATCCTCCCCAAATAATAAACTGCCACGATGCACCGTGCCAGAGTCCTCCGAGCAACATGGTAAGCATCAGGTTGATATTGGTATTAATATGCCGTTTTACGTTGGGGAAGAAATGTGCCAACAATGCAAATAGCAGTACCAAACCTGCAAATATTGGTACTAAAATCAGCTTTCCGGCCAAAAGGACAACGATTGCGAGAATTACTCCGAGACTGATATAACTAAACACCGAACCTTCGCGGTTTCCGCCAATCGGGATATACAAATAATCTTTTAACCACGACGAAAGCGACATATGCCAGCGTTTCCAGAACTCGGCAACACTTTTTGCCTTGTAGGGAGAATTAAAGTTTTGCGGTAATCGGTAGCCCATTAAAAGTGCTACTCCAATGGCAATATCGGTGTACCCCGAAAAGTCGACATAAACCTGCAACGAGTATCCAAATAAGGCCATCAGGTTTTCGAAACCGGTGTGGGTAATCGGGTCGGAAAAAACACGGTCGACAAAGTTTACAGCAATGTAATCGCCTATAAATATTTTCTTGATCAGTCCTTTCAGAATGATAAAAATGGCCCAGCCAAATTCTTCTTTCGAAAGGCGATAATCTTCATAAATTTGCTTTACAAAGCCCGATGCACGAACAATCGGTCCGGCAACCAGCTGCGGGAAAAACGACACATAAAAACCAAAGTCGATTAAGTTATTTACGGGTTTGGTTTCGCCGCGATACACGTCAACCGAATAACTAATGGTTTGAAAAGTAAAGAACGAAATACCAACAGGTAGCAAAATCTGGTTCACCTCGAAATGTGTTCCTGTTGCGGCGTTGGCCCACAAAGCCAAATGATTGATCACATGCAAATCGGTGCCAAACATCACATTTATACTGTCGATAAAAAAGTAAGCATATTTAAAATAAGCCAGCAATGTGAGGTTAATTACCACACTTGCTGCAATCAGCAGTTTGCGAATCAACTCGCTTTTCGATTTGTAAATTCCTTTACCAATAAAAAAGTCGGTGAGCGTACTGAATAACAAAATGAAGAAAAAGAATCCGCTGGATTTATAGTAGAAAAACAGACTTACCAGAAACAAATAACCGGCGCGCACACTTCGGTTTTTGTTTTTGTAAACCAATGAATAACCGGCCAAAACAAAAGCAAAAAATGCCCAAAAGAAAAAGCGAGTGAAAATCAGCGGGGCCGTTTTATCGTACAGAAAAATATTCCGTAGCAGTTCTTTTATTTCTATTTGTTGTAGTAAATCCAAGCAGTTCTAGTTTATTCTTCACAAAGTGAAGTTTTATTCGTTATTGTTACCCCCCGACATCCGCAGGTGTTTCTCCGAAACCACCGGCTCCTGTCGTCCCCCTACTTGTAGGGGGACAGTTGAGGCCAGCGACTCCGTTGTACGGAATGTGGCCGAAACGGGGGGTACGGTTTGCCCATTATCAGTGAGCTCCTTTTTATCAATCAAATAACTCTCAAAATCCTTCATCAGCGCCCCAAAAAACAGATCGGCGATCATTAAATAACCTTCGCGGGTAAAATGGATTTTATCGCTTCGGGCCAGGCCGTTATTCTGCCACAGTACAATGGAATTCAAACCTCCCATTACCGAAAACATATCCCACACACCGGCATTGTATTTTTTGGCCATTTTAAACATGCTATCCTGTACCTTTTCGCCATTCTTGTTCACATACCGCCGATACAAATAACTGTCGTTGTTCGTAGTAAAAACAATCAAAGCATTCGGAGCTGCAGCTTCTATTTTGTCAATGAGTTGTCCGTAATGATCTTCGAAACGGGCTTGCGAAAAACGGCGTCCGTAAGCATCGTTAATTCCCAGTCCCATAATAACCATGTCCGGACTCAGTTCGGCCAGTTGCTCTGTAAAAAGCTGGCAACGCAAAAATGCCGGAACATGTGCCCCGTTCACACCGATACTGTGATACATTACACCATTTGGATTCGATTCGGTGGTCATGCCCAACAAAGTAAAATTGCCCTGCGAGTTATAATCCTTTTCCAAGGTTATCTGCAAACTATCTACCCATTCATTCAGTTCAAAATCGGTGTAGCCTTCGCTTTCAACCTTATTTTTCACCAAATCCTCATCAATATTTATGGTGTAATTCTTTGCCGTATTTTCGTAGTATATTCTCAGTTTGTTGAAGCTGTAATCCAGTTCGTTTTCTTCTTCCAGCAAAATTGTTAGTTCGGCTTTTGGCGAAGATGTTGTTGCAGAAATACCTCCCACTCCAAGCGTTCCGCTTTTCCGCCCCTCTACATTGCGGAAGGTTTTCCAGTACCCATTGTAGCGAATGTAATAGCCAAAAGGCGAGTTGGTACGTGCAATGCGATACGGAAACATAAATCCCCAACCGGCATTCATTTCGCCATTCAACTGCTGAAAACGGTTGCGCATTTGCCCCGAAAACGAGCCGGCCTGAATGTGAGAGCCACCAATTTGAACAATGTTTACTCGTCCTTCGCCGGTTGTAACCAATCGCTCCAGTTTTGAATAAAACCGGTTAGCATTTGTCCGGTCTCCGGGATAATGCATTTCATTGCGGTCGTAACGAACGAAATTGTATTGGTTAACGTGATAGAAGTAGCTGTCTTCCTGAGCGAAAGCCGAAGTAGAAAGCAACATGACGAAGCTAAGAAGCAGCAATGACAAGCCTCGAACCTTTACCGAATGTACTAAGATTGATGGAGATTGAATTAGATTGAATAGAGATTGAGCTACAAAATTGAGTAAAGGCTTGAAACTTGTAACTTGTAACTTGAAGCTTCGTTGAAACAGATTTCTCTCTGCGTTCGAAATGACACAAAACTCGGAACTCGTCACTCGTGGCTCGGTACTTTTTACTTTCTTCCCCATTACATATCCTCCTCCAAATAATTGTTGTACTCCAGAATCAATGCATTGTAGAACATATTGGCCACCAAACGTGCTCCACGCGCCGAGAAATGTACATAATCGGGGCGCGCCAGTTCGGGTTGCGCATTCACCCACGACGGCATACTGTTGTGTCCACCCATCGCTTCGTACATATCCCAATACGCACAGTTATTTTCGAGTGCCACCTGTTTTAGCATTTCCACAACTTGCGGCAAATGTTTATAGGTAACATACTTATCCTTCACCTTTGTCGACATGTCGCTTGGCCCAATTACCAGAATAGCTGCATCGGGACACAGAGAATTAATTCGTTGGATCTGACTGCCAAACCAGCGGCCGTAGCGTTCAATTGCTTTTTTGTCTTTAATATATGGAATTACGTTTCCGCCAAACTGCAGAATAAAAAACTTAGGATTCAGGTCGTTGTACATTCTTAAACTCAGCTGATAGTCGGCCTTGGTAAAAATTGTACCGGAACTACCACGCAACGCAATGTTATCCATGATTACGCCTTTTTTCGAAGCCAGCTCAATTCCGTAAACATCAGGGCCATCGTATCCCGAGAACTTCAATGTTACACTGCTTGTTGAATCCGGCAACTCGCATTCGAGCACAGCGTACATGGTATCCGCGACAAGCGTATCACTTAAAACCGTATCGCCGCGTGCGATTAACTGCACCGCAACCGGACGTTTGGTGTGCCCGTAGAACAAGCGCATATTTTCGTATTCGCGGGTACGTTTGTATGAGATATCTGATTTCGAGACATTCATTTCGGCCTCGTAAATTATCGAATCTTTAAACGGTATCGTGTCGCTGGCCAAAGGCGCATAACGCGAAAAAGCACCCATCACACCGTAACGACTGTGCTCAACCGTTGAATCCACCTTGCCGTAAATCGGGTAACGTGTCCAGTTCTCGGAATTCTTTTGATAGGCACTAAAAACATAGTCGTAAGGTTGCAAAGCCGGACGTAATCCAACACCGGTTCCGCCAAATTTCACCTGCAATTTATTTCTCAGGAAAGCCGTAATGCGGTCGCCTTCAATCTGGCTGTCGCCGTAATGCATTATCCGAACCAGCGAGTCACTTTTCAAATGATTAAAAAAGCGGTACAGATTTTCTCTACCCAAATCTGTCATTTCAATGCGGCGAACCGATTGCACCAGCGTATCGTAATCTGCGCGGTGAATCACTTCAACAACCGTATCGCCGGCAATGGTATCCACTTCAATATCTACCAGCGAATCGATTTCAAACTGCTGCGCCAATATTTCCGAGACATCGGTATATTCCACATCATCAGCACCCAACATTTCGGGGAACGTTGGCATATGAAAGGTCATTTCACCCACCTCGAAACCATCGTCGGGCATCAGCCACATGGCGCCTGCCAGCAAAGCAATCACGCCCAAAGTAAATGTTAATGTTTGTAGTGGTTTCATCTCATTATTATTAAAACCTTTCAGCGGTATTCGATGTAACTCGCTGACAATTTCGCTCCTCTATGTCAATATTTTTACGTGCTCGTTTCATTGAACGTAGATGATTAATTTTTGACCAATTTGAATTTTACGTGCATCGCTGATGCTGTTCCATTCCAGTATTTTCTCGGGCGTTACACCATCGTATTTTTGAGCAATTACATACGGCGACTCACCACTTTTTACAATGTGCTCCACTTTTCTCGACGACTCAGGAATTACAATCCCCGGCAAAGTTGCCGATGCAAAATTCGGCACTACAGTTTTCGGCTCTTCTTTTATAGCTGTTTCTTGCTGTAGACCACTATAATATTCTGCGTTTTCATCGTCGACAAAAATATCAAGCGTTTTGCCCGCTTGAATTTTGCGCTCGTCGTAAATGTTGTTCCAATATTTTAAATCGGCAACACGCACATCGTAATCTTCGGCAATAAACCCAAGCACATCGCCCGATTTTATGGTGTATTTGATTTTCGTCTTTCCTTCAATTTCCAGATCCTTTACCTTCTCGCCCACATACTGGCGATTAGGCGCCGGCGGATATTCGATCTTTTGCGCCACCACTTCAAAAAGCGTTGAATCGACACCGTTATATATTGAATCCTGCAGAAACAAAAAGTCTTGCTTCAATTTTTCAGGTAAAGTAACAGATGCCTGTTCCGGAATGATAGAATATGGAAATTGTGGATTTAAAAAGCGTAGTTCTTCGGCAGAAAGCGGCAACACCGCACTAATCTGGTCGAAATGTGTTTGCAGGCGTACTTTTGCTTCTGCTGTTTTTTGTAGTTCCTGTTCCGGTATAAATTTATTCCGACTCAAAAATGCCGCTGTTGCCTGGTAAGCCGCCATAAAATCAGTCACCTCTTTCGGTGCTACTTTCAGCAGTTCATTTACAGAACAATCATCACCACCAGCACGACGACACAGATTTTTAATCTCAGTCTTTCCGAAAACAAATGCAAGCACGGCCTTTTTCGGATGATCAAATAAAGCTTCATTCTTCTTGAGTTCCTGAACAGCCGCGTGTGTCGCTTTTGCAACATTTAGGCGTTCATCAATCAGTTTATTGATTTGCAAACCATTCATCACACCTTGAAAATGCGTTAGTTGCCACGCTCCTGCTCGTTTAAACGAACTTTTTGCTTCGCTATTAAACGCAGAAAGAGTGGCAGGCAAATACTGTAAATCTTCGCCAAGACCAGCTTTGTTTAACTCTTCTTTTATTTGCGGCTGATAGAAATAAAAGCTTTTAACAAAAATTGCCTTATCCGGTGCAGGTAAATTATTTAAAACGGAAAAATAAGTTTCGAAAGCTTCCGGATTATGTGCATATTCTTTCGCTTCTTTCAGTTCACGTTTCATGGTCTGACGGTTGGCCAATTCCAGTTTCCCCGGGAAAAACGCAGCATCGTTCCATGGATAATCAAAAACCTGCTGATGAATATTTTGCAGCAACCGGTATTCGAAATCTTCGCCGTTTATGCTGTCTTGCGCCCAATTTATAAAGGGAAGCAACAACAGCAAAACCACAAAAATTCCAATTAAAGAACCCGGCTTATTTTGTTTGAATCGTTTCAAATACAATTTTTGCAAAAATGTTACGCAAAAATATGATTTCCGATTAAACAGCCCACAATTAATGCAAAGGATTTATACAAAATTATCCAACCCCTACAGGGTTGTAAAACGAATACCGGTAATCATTTCTACTATAAGCGAATCCGTACCGGATTCTTTTTTAAAGAGAACACTGTAGATGTTCGATTGTAGCAATAATCCCAATTAAAGAATCAATTCAACAACCTGATACGGGTTGGATAATCAACAACTTACTCTGTCACATGGTCGCGCTCACGAATCTCCACCCTACGAATTTTTCCGCTGATGGTTTTTGGCAACTCATCAACAAACTCAATTTGTCGTGGATATTTATAAGGAGCAGTCACCTCTTTTACGTGGTTTTGTAGCTCTTTTACCAAGTCGTCGCTGGCGCGCTCTTTAAAATCTGGTGCCAAAACAACGGTAGCTTTTACAATCTGTCCACGAATTTCGTCAGGAACTCCGGTAATTGCACATTCTACAACAGCGGGGTGAGTCATCAATGCACTTTCTACTTCGAAAGGCCCGATACGGTAACCCGAACTTTTAATTACATCGTCGGCACGCCCTACAAACCACAAATAACCATCCTCATCTTTCCAGGCTAAATCTCCGGTGTAGTATATTCCATCCGACATGGCTTCGTCGGTCAGCTTTTGATTGCGATAATAGCCATCGAACAATCCAGCAGGGTAATTTTTATCGATACGAATTACAATTTGTCCCTGCTCTCCGGCTTCGGCCGATCGTCCTTCCGATGTCAGCAGATCAATATCGTAATGCGGACTTGGAAGCCCCATTGATCCCGGTTTTGGTTCTACCCATGGCGAAGTAAACACCGACAAGGTTGTTTCACTTTGTCCGTATCCTTCGCGCAGTTTAATTCCTGTTAAATCGTAAAAACGGTTGTAAACCTCAGGATTCAAAGCTTCGCCGGCAATCGTACACCATTCAAGTGCCGACAAATCGTATTTGCTCATATCTTCCCGGATTAAAAAACGGAAAATAGTTGGCGGTGCACAAAGCGATGTAACCTGATATTTTGACAGCACTTCCAAAATATCGGAAGGCGTAAATTTTTCATGATCGTAAACAAATACCGAAGCGCCAACCAGCCACTGTCCGTAGAGTTTTCCCCAAACAGCTTTTAACCAACCGGTGTCGGCAATCGTAAGGTGAAGACTGCCATGGTGAAGATTCTGCCAGTATTTAGCCGTAACAATGTGCGCCAACGGATAAGCACTGTCGAGCACTACCATTTTCGGATCGCCGGTAGTTCCCGATGTAAAACTTACGATAATCGGATCGTCATTTTTTGTTGGCTCGGCAGGGCGTTGAAATGGCTCAGAATTTTCAATTCCTTTGTGAAAATCTTCCCAACCTTTAGGAATTACAGGTCCGATCGACACCACTTTTTCAATGGATGGCGAGTCGGGCAAAGCATCAATTACGTGTGTGGTGATCAATTCATCTCCATCGCAAATAATGGCTTTTATAGTGGCGGCATTGTTACGGTAAACAATGTCTTTTTTAGTCAGCAAGTGCGTGGCCGGAATAATAACGGCACCAATTTTATGCAGTGCAATAATGGTAAACCAAAACTCGGCACGACGTTTTAAAATAGCCATTACCATATCGCCTTTTCCAATTCCCAGCGACGAAAAATAACCGGCAGTACGGTCGGTAATTTCTTTTAATTCGCCAAAGGTGTATGTCCGGCTTTCGCCTTTATCGTTTGTCCAGAGCAAAGCCCTTTTGTTAGGTTCTTTTTCAGCCCAGCCATCAACAACGTCGTAGGCAAAGTTGAAATCCTCCGGAATAATTAACTCGTAATTCGCTTTAAAATCCTCAAAATCGGTAAAAGCAGTCTGTTTTAAGTATTTTTCAATCATGTTGCGTCAAAGTTTTATTATAGAATTACGGCCAGAAATTTTACTGTTTTCCCCTCGAGTGCTTTCATTCCGTGAGGAAGTGTAGCATCAAAATAAAGGCTGTCTCCTTCGTTCAATGTTAATTCGTGTCCTCCGACACTCAGCAGCATTTTGCCTTCCAAAACATAGTTCATTTCCTGTCCGTTGTGACTATTCAGATGAATTGGTTTTTCTTCAGCATCCGGCTCAATGGTTACTATAAACGGATCGGCTTTCCGCCCTGTAAACCCCGATGCCAACGCCTGGTATTTATACGCCCGAGTACGTTCCATGGCAGTTCCCTGCCCTGCCCGGGTTAGATAAAACGATTTCATATGGGGCTCGTCGCCAAACAGCAACGCCGTCAACCCAATGTTATATTTTTTCGATATGTTTTCGAGAACTCCAACCGGAATATCCGTATTCCCGCTTTCGTATCCCTCGTATTCTTCGGCGGACACCCTGCAGCTAGTCGCTATCTCGTCAACTGAAATATTGAGCATATCTCGTAAACCTCTTAGCCTCATGGCTATCTCTTTAATTTGTCCGTTCATAATGTTTAGTTCTATTGTTTAGTTTATATCGTTTAGCAGAAGACAAAGTTATAGCTTTTTGCGTCAGATTGTTCAACTTTTCGAACATCAGACAATTTTAGTCGTAAATTTTAATATAAAGAAACGGATAAGCTTTAAAACCCTTTGATATTATGTCTTCCATGCAACTTTTGTTGCATTATGCTGATTTTTTCATCACCCTTCAAATAAAGGAGATTCCAAATCCGTCAGTTGACGGACGAAATGTCGCAACCAAAATGTAAGACATGATTTTTCTCTATAAGTTCTCGAAAAAATACTGACTTACCTTTTCCATCAGGTGTACACGATCTTTTCCGCGCACATTATGCGGATGAATCGGGTAAGCAAAAAAGTCGACCTGTTTATTTTGTTTTACACATTCGCGCAAGAATTTCATACTGTGCTGCATCACCACGGTTTCATCCTGAACGCCATGAATCAGCATCAGTTTTCCCTCCAGATTCTCCACGTAATTGGTCATGTCCGAATTCTTGTAACCTTCCGGATTTTCCTGCGGCATATCCATGTAGCGCTCGCCGTACATAATTTCGTACATGCTCCAGTCAACTACCGGGCCTCCGGCAACTGCCACTTTAAAGATCTCGGGATGTTTGAGTTTTAAATTCAAGGTCATAAAACCACCGTAGCTCCATCCGTGAACGCCAATCCGGTCAGCATCTACATAAGGCAACGAAAGCAGGTATTCAATGCCCTGCATCTGATCTTCGGTTTCCAATACACCCAAATTGCGGTGAATGGCAGTTTCGAAAGCACGGCCACGATTTGAGGTTCCGCGGTTATCGAGCGTAAAAGCAATGTAACCCTGCGACGCCATATAATATTGCCACCAGCGTGCCTGGTTGTGCCATGTTTTAGTTACCAATTGCGAGTGCGGTCCGCCATAAACATATACAACTACCGGGTATTTTTTAGCCGGATCAAAATCGTTTGGCAAAATTAATCGCCCGTGTAGATCGTATTTTCCGTCTTTGGTTTTTAACGTTACCAGTTTGTTCTCGCCCAACTGATAATCTTTAAGCGGATCTTCCGACTCGAAGATTGTTCGTGTATCTTTTCCGTTTGATGAAATGAGATCAATTTTTCCGGGTACTTCATTGGCCGACCAACGATCCAGAATATAAGTAGCATCAGGACTTAAAGTTCCGCCATGAACACCTGTTTCTGCCGAAAGTCGTTCTGTTTTACCCGATTTTACATCTACTTTATAAATGTTGTTTTGCAGCGGATCATCGATTGTAGCTTCAACAAACAAGGTCTTTTCTTTGGCATCGAAACCAAGCATGTTTGTTACTTCCCACATCCCTTTTGTAATCTGTTGCACCAGTTCACCATCGGTGTTGTATTTGTATACATGAAACCATCCACCCTGGCGACTCAGGTAATAAAATTCGTTTGTATCTACTTTCGAAAACTGAATTGGGTAAAGTGGCTCCACATATGTATCAGATGATTCTTCAAACAATGTTTTTACTTTTTCTCCGGTTGCCACATCGTAGCAATTCAGCTGCATATGGTTTTGTTCGCGGTTTAACTCCGCCATGTAAATGTATTTCTCATCGGGCGACCAGGCCACATTGGTAAGAAAATGATCGAGTGGTTCTCCTGTTTTCAGAAAAGTTGTTTTTTCACTTTCAATATTATAAACGGCCAGCGTTACATGATGACTTTCCATTCCTGCCATTGGGTATTTCACCGGCGTGTATTCGGCTTCGCGGGCCATAAAATCCACCAGCGGATAATCTTTTACCATACTTTCATCTTTGCGGTAGAAAGCCACAAAATTTCCGTCGGGCGAATTAAAAATACCTCCGGAAATACCAAATTCGTTTCGGTGAACGGTTTGTCCGTTTACAATTCCGTTGCCGCCATCGCTTGTAATTTGTTTTGTTATTCCGTTGGCAAGCGTTACAAATAAATCATCTCCTTCAGTGAATGCCGCAAATTGTCCTTCTTCAGAGAAATTCGCGTTCTCTGCTTTTTCAGGAAGTTCAATCTGAAATTTCACTTGCTTTTTATTAATGTCAACCAACCAATATGTTTTTGCTGCCGAAACCAGAAGATCAGTTTCGCTGATCCAGCGATATGATGGAAAACGTTTTAAGCTTGCACCGGTAATTTCGTTTAACTCATCGAGCGAAACTACGGCATTTTTTTCGCCGGTTTTTGCCGATTCAGCAACGATAGATTTATCTTCAACAAAAGAAAAATGTTCATCATCCATCCATTGCAAACCAGTCATCGACTCGGGATACAAATACGTGTACCGCCCGTAAACGGCATCTTCCAGACTCATTTGTTTGGTTTGGGCAAAAGCAAAAGCTTGAACAAAAAGGAAAAGAATAATTAGTATTCGACGCATTTTTTCGATTTTAAAATTGAAGCCCGAAAGTAGCAAAAGTTCTGCTTAACCTGCCATGAGAAAATACAGGGATTAGAACTTTTGCAAATACAAAGGATTCCATCTCTGAGCAAAAGATGGAATCCCTCTGAGTTATTCGTTAGTATTCTAATTTTTCTGAAAATCCTCAATCAGCTTTCGCCACTTGAATGATCGCTGATAATCACCCAATTCCCATCAATCTTTTGAATGACCAGTGTAAAATGACCTGCCAGATCTCCAATTTCGCGGGTTAGCTCAAAGCGGCCAATCAGAAAGACTGTTTTCGTATCAATTTTATTGATATCCAGAATTTTGAATTCCAGATGCCCCATTGCCGTTTTATCAGGGTATCCTTTTTTGTAGCTATCCAGCGTTGCCTGCCAGCCGTATGTTGGTCCGCGCGATCCCATAAAAACCAGCTTATCCGATTTCCAGTAGGTTTCCATAAACTTTTCGAGGTTGCCCTCATTCCATGCTTCCGCCTGTTTATCGAGCAACGAAATAATATGCTCCTTCTCGCTTTTTGTGAGTTTCTCCTGTGCAAATCCGGAAATGGCAAACAATAAAAGCATTGCGCTGATTACAAAAGTCCTTCTCATAAAATTGATTTTTAGAATTGGGTGTTGAAAATAGTGTATTTTTAAGGCTCACATTCATCAAACAAATAAAAATGTTACGATTCTCTCTATTTTTCCTGCTGCTCCTGACTATTTCATCCGCTTTTTCGCAACGATTGCGCGATTACGATTTCACCCCCGGAGTAATGATTCCCGGCGCATTTAATGCCATTACGGATGTTGAAGGCGTAAAAGTTGGACATACTACAATTGTTGTAGGTGATGCTATTCGTACCGGCGTTACCGCAATTCTCCCTCACCCGGGAAATATCTTTCAGGAAAAAGTGCCTGCAGCCATTTATATCGGAAACGGTTTTGGCAAACTGGCCGGCTACAGTCAGGTGGAAGAACTGGGAAACATTGAAACGCCAATTGTACTCACCAACACGCTGAGCGTTCCGATAGCATGTGATGCTCTGATAACTTACACACTTGAGCAAAATAAAGATGTTCGCTCGGTAAATTCGGTGGTTGGCGAAACCAACGACGGGTGGTTAAACGATATCCGGGGCCGTCATGTTAAAGAGGAACACGTTTTAAGTGCCATCGAATCGGCAACAAGCGGGCCGGTTGAAGAAGGAAATGTAGGCGCCGGAACAGGAACCATCTGTTTTGGATTTAAAGGCGGAATCGGAACTTCATCGAGAGTATTGCCTGATGATTTGGGCGGTTATACTGTTGGCGTTTTAGTGCAAAGTAATTTTGGCGGTGTTTTAAAGATCGACGATTTTAATGCCGGCGAGGCTTTGGGAAAATTCCCTTTTAGCGAGTCGATTCGTAACCAGGAAGACGGCTCTTGTATGATCGTAGTTGCAACAGATACACCAATCGGTCCACGCAATCTGAAACGTCTGGCAAAAAGAGCGATGATGGGCCTGGCAAAAACCGGCGGAATTGCATCGAATGGAAGTGGCGATTATGTGATTGCCTTTTCAACAGCAAAAGAAAACCGGGTTCCTTACAACATAAAAAATCCTGAAATGGAGCTTAAAGAATTGCATAACGATAAAATGTCTCCCCTGTTTCTGGCTACCATCGAAGCCACCGAAGAAGCGATTTTAAACTCGATGGTAACCGCAAAAACAACCACTGGAAGGGATGGTCATAAAATTGAAGCCTTGCCGATAGAAAAAATAGTTGAGCTTCGTAAAAATGCTAAACATTAAAATTTCTCCTTATAATTAAGGGAGCTTATCACTCAATTAACTGACAAATAAAATTTAAATGAAAACCCTAATCTCTGTATTTTTTCTGCTATCAAACTTGCTACTATCAGCTCAAACACGTGAAAAGGCATTCGAAATTAACGAACAACTGGGGCGTGGAATAAATTTTGGGAACATGTTCGAGGCCCCTTCTGAAACCGCATGGGGCAATCCATGGAAGCCGGAATATCCGGGAATTGTTGCCGACCTAAGTTTTAACCACGTTCGAATTCCTATTCGATGGGAGCCTGCAGAACGAAGCTCGGCAACTGCTCCCTACACCATCAATACCGTTTTTCTAAACCGCTTAAAACAGGTAGTTGATTCCACTTTGAATAACGGTTTGTATGCCATCATAAACATGCATCATCACGAGGCACTTTACGAAGATCCTGCCGGAGAAAAAGAACGGTTCTTGGCACAATGGAAACAGATATCGGAGTTCTTTGCCGACTATCCTGATCAATTGTTGTTCGAAATACTGAATGAACCTCATGGTAACCTGGATGCAACAAAATGGAACACTTTTTTTGCTGATGCACTTTCAACAATCAGAGAAGATAATCCTGAAAGAGTTGTAATGATCGGAACTGCGGAATATGGAGGACTGGGAGGTTTGTCTAAACTGGAACTGCCCGATGATGAAAATATTATTGTTACGGTTCATTATTACAATCCATTTTCGTTTACGCACCAGGGAGCAGAATGGAGTGAAGGATCTGACGTTTGGCTGGGAACCGAATGGACTGACACTGAAACAGAACGCCAGATCGTTCAAAATGAATTTGCGTCATTAAAAGCGCTGGAGCAGGAAGAAAATATTCCTGTTCATATTGGTGAATTTGGTTCGTACAGTAAGGCTGATATGGATTCGAGAGAACGCTGGACAACGTATCTTGCCCGATACATTGAGTCTCAAGGATGGAGCTGGGCCTACTGGGAATTCAGTGCTGGGTTTGGTATTTATAATCCTACGGATGGAAGTTACAATGACCGATTGATTAATGCTTTACTGCACAACGAAATGCCGGAACCGGCAAAATATGTTGGTACGCCTGTTTACACTTCACAATTCAATCAAACAATCAGCGACTGGAATTTATATGCCAATAACGGAGCAACAGCAACCATGACTCAAAACGAAGAAAAACTTGACGTAAATATTTCGACGGCCAGTTCTGAGGGCTGGCATATCCAATTGGTAAAAAACAATGTGGTTCTGGAAGCCGGGAAGAAATACCGACTCACTTTTAAAGCAAAATCAGGTGCTAACAGAAATGCCTCATCTTATGTTGGAATGAATGTTTCGCCGTGGAGTTCATACAGCGGCTACAACAACATTAGTCTTACCGACACTTTTAAGGTTTATTCCTACGTTTTCGATATGACTACTACCGACAATTCTGCCCGCATCGTTTTTGATCTGGGTACAGCAACACCCGATATTTCGTTTGAATATGTTACATTGGAATCGGTTGAAATAGAATTTTCTACTTCAGTGGAACTGGTAAAAAATGTTAAGAGCAGTGTTTTCCCAAATCCTGCAAAAGACAAGCTTTTCGTTAACAACAAAGATGATTTTCAACAACTTAAAATTTCCGACACTTACGGACAAATCATTAAACAAACCCAACTTTCAAATCAGTTGAACGAGATTACTGTAAATGAACTTTCTTCTGGCATATACTTTGTAACTTTAAGCAAGCAAAGTAACAGACAAACAGTTAAAATCATTAAAAAGTAAGTCATGAAGAGAATTATATTATCCTTAGCCGTTGTGTTTTTTTCGCTCGGCTCTTTTGCTCAAAATAACCAAGGTGGAATTATTACTGTCGAAGGAAAATCATCAGTTAAATTAGCACCGGAAGAAATATCATTCACTGTAAATTTTAGTGTTAAAGACGAAAATTACAAGCAGTGTGCGGAAATGTCGGTTGAAAAAATGGACGAAATCAAGAAACTGTTCATCGAAAACGGAATTGACGAAGAGCTAATAAAAACAAACAGTTTTACAATCCGCGAAGTACAAAAATATGATCCTCAAACCCGAAAGTCGGTTTTTGATGGTTACGAAGCCAATATTCCGGTTACCATTCGGACCAAAAAAGATTATGAAAAGAATGATAAAATCTTTGAACTGATTAAAGATAATCTGCAGTCAAACTTCAACCTGAGCTTTGCCCTTTCTGAGGAACAAATGGAAAGCGTTAAAGAAAAATTGATTCAGCTGGCCGTTGAAGATGCCAAACAAAAAGCAACTGTGATTGCCAAAAGCGCTGATGTTCAATTGGGCAAAATCAAATCAATCCAGTACGGAGAGCCAAGACTAATAGGGCTCCGTAACAGCAACATGGAACTTATGCGGTCAGAAACGATGCCTTTACTGAGTGCATCAAAAGCGGATATCACTTCGGTACTTTCGCCCGACGAAATTGAAATGCGAACAAACATAGTTATCGCCTGGGAAATATAAGATTCCCGTATAACGAACGAAATAAAAAAGGCTGTCCAAAAATAAGTATCGGACAGCCTTTATATTTATAAGGGTTATTGGTTATTCAACATCGAAACGATCGGCATTCATCACTTTATTCCAGGCTTTTACAAAGTCGTTTACAAATTTCTCTTTGCTATCGTCTTGTGCATAAACCTCGGCGTAAGCGCGTAAAACAGCGTTCGATCCAAATACCAGATCAATGCGTGTTGCAGTCCATTTTACTTCGCCGGTTTTCCGGTTCCGGATGTTGTAAAGTCCTTTTCCGGTGGGTTCCCACACGTAATCCATATCGGTAAGGTTCACAAAGAAATCGTTGCTCAAAGCACCAACGTTATCGGTAAACACCCCGTGTTTAGTTCCGCCATAGTTTGTGCCCAGCATACGCATACCGCCAATTAACACTGTCATTTCGTGAGCTGTTAATCCCATCAATTGAGCACGGTCGAGCATTAATTCTTCCGGACTAACCACGTAATCTTTTTTCTGCCAGTTTCTGAAACCATCGGCCAGTGGCTCAAGCGGGGCAAACGACTCGGCATCGGTCATTTCATCGGTGGCGTCGCCACGTCCCGGCAAGAATGGAACAGAAACATTCATTCCTGCATTTATAATTGCCTGCTCTACTCCAACATTTCCGGTCAATACAATTACATCGGCTACGTTAATTCCAGTTTCAGCAGCAATTGGCTCAAGCACAGCTAGTACTTTTTGCAAGCGTTCCGGCTCATTTCCTTCCCAGTCCTTCTGAGGAGCTAAACGAATTCGGGCACCGTTTGCACCACCTCGCATATCCGATCCGCGGAAAGTTCTTGCACTATCCCAGGCTGTGGCAACCATGTCGCTAATGCTTAATCCTGAAGCAACAATTTTTGCTTTAACGGCTTCCACGTCATAAGCCGATTTGCCTACTGGAACAGGGTCTTGCCAAATCAGATCTTCATCAGGAACATCCGGTCCGAAATAACGTGCTTTCGGTCCCATATCGCGGTGCGTTAGTTTAAACCAGGCTCGGGCAAATGCATCCGACAGCGCATCAAAATCATTCATAAACTTCTCCGAAATCTTTCTGTAGTCCGGATCCATTTTTAAGGCCATATCAGCATCGGTCATCATCGGGTTATTCCGAATTGAGAAATCCTCAACATCTGCCGGCTTATCTTCGTCAGCAATACTAACCGGCTCCCATTGCTGAGCTCCGGCCGGGCTTTTGCGCAATTCCCATTCGTGGTTAAACAGCATTTTAAAATAACCATTATCCCATTTCGTTGGCTCCGTTGTCCAGGCACCTTCCAAACCACTGGTAACTGTATATCTTCCTTTTCCGGTTTTATGCGGATTCTTCCAACCGAAACCTTGCTCTTCCACATCGGCCGACTCCGGATCAGGCCCCAACGCCTCAGCATCGCCATTACCGTGAGTTTTTCCAACGGTGTGTCCACCGGCAGTCAACGCCACAGTTTCCTCATCGTTCATAGCCATTCGTCGGAACGTTTCGCGCATTTGCTGCGCCGTTTTTAGGGGATCAGGTTTTCCGTTTACACCTTCAGGATTTACATAAATCAATCCCATTTGAACCGCAGCCAAAGGATTCTCCATCGTTTCAGGTTTCCCTACATCCTCATAACGTTCGTCACTCGGTGCCAGCCATTCTTTTTCGGCTCCCCAGTAAGTGTCCTTTTCCGGATGCCAGATATCTTCTCGGCCAAATGCAAAACCAAAGGTTTTTAATCCCATACTTTCGTAAGCAATATTACCGGCCAAAATAATCAAGTCGGCCCAACTTACTTTATTGCCATATTTCTTTTTAATTGGCCATAGTAAACGACGCGCTTTATCCAGACTCACATTATCGGGCCACGAGTTTAGCGGTGCAAAACGTTGGTTTCCGGTTCCGCCGCCACCACGGCCATCGGCAATTCGATACGATCCGGCAGCGTGCCACGCCATCCGGATCATCAAACCTCCGTAATGTCCCCAATCGGCAGGCCACCATTCCTGGCTATCGGTCATTAAATCATGAAGATCCCTTTTTAAGGCCGCTACATCCAGCTTTTTTAGCTCTTCGCGGTAATTAAAATCTAGTCCTAAAGGATTAGTTTTAGTGTCATGCTGATGCAAAATGTCGAGGTTTAATGCGTTGGGCCACCACTCCATAACGGATGATCCGCTGGCAGTATTTCCACCATGCATTACTGGACATTTGCCTTGTTTTGAATGATTGTTTTCCATATACTTATTTTTAAGTGATAATTTATGTAACTATCCCAATAATATACGAAAAACGGCTCGAGTAAAAAATGATTAAATCTTTAATCTACAAGCTTTTAAATACTTATTTTTAATGATTGATAGATTTTATCTATGCAATTCACAATCCAAGCAAACATAATCGTATTGACTTTTTTAACTGATGATTAAATCTTCATTTATTCGCGATTGAACTTTCACGCTGTGTTGGGGTTCTGTTACTTTTACCGCAAATATGAAAACAATGGCAATTACAGTTCATCCCGAGGCAAAAGCCTTAATTTTTGATTTAGACGGAACCCTGTCGAACTCGCTTCCGGTGCATGTTGAAACCTGGAAGATCGTGGGCAAAAAATATAATTTTGATTTTGATCCGAACATTATTCATGAAATGACAGGTCGTCCGACTATTGAGTTTGCCAAACGAATTGTTGAGCAATACAATGTGGATGAACAACCTGAAATTCTGGTTCGAATGAAACAGCAGGCTTTTTGGGATGCGGCGCATTTACTTGAACCAATTGAAGAGGTGATTTCGATTGTAAAAAACTACCACGGAAAACTGCCCATGTCGGTGGGAACCGGTGCGAGTGGAAAAAGTGCAGAAGTACAGTTGAAAGAATTGGGTATTCGTGACTATTTCGATTTTGTAGTTTCTGCTGATGACGTACAAAAACACAAACCACACCCCGAAACTTTTGTAAAGTGTGCTCAATTAATGGGAATTGAGCCAAAATATTGCCAGGTTTTCGAAGATGGCGATTTAGGAATATCGGCAGCAAAAGAAGTTGACATGTTTGTTACCGATGTGCGTGAACACATTGTTTACGGCGATTGGGCAATGACAGAAAACAAATAAAACAGTATTTATGGCACACTTTCTACTGGCCCTGAAGACTGTTGCTCCGCTGTTTCTCGTAATTTTTACCGGAACACTTTTTTCTCGCACAAAAGCTGCTCACGGACCATGGGTAGATGTGCTAAACAAATACGCACTTTGGATCGGATTCCCGGCATTGGTAATTGCATCGCTGATGCACCTCGACCCGCAGGGCGAATCGTATACAAAGCTTATTCTAATCAATTCGGCCTACATTGCGGTGTGCATGTTACTGGCCTTCCCCATTGCACGAATTTTTAAATTCTCGAAGCGTTTACGCAGTTCACTGTTCCTTATTCTGTCATTCGGAAACGTGGCTTATCTTGGCATTCCTGTTCTTCGTAACAGTTTTGGCGACGACATTTTGCCGGTAGCGGCAGTTCTGTCCGCAGTTTATGTTTTTTGGTTGCTGACGCTTGGAGTCATCCTTATCGAAGCTACCGGCGAAGAATCCATCCATCCGAAAAAGTTACTATTGAGCCTGGTGAAGAATCCACTGCTAATCTCGGTTTTTGTGGGTGTTTGCATCGTACTGTTTCAAATAAAAGTACCGTCGTTTATCGATAAAACAATCAGCCTTTTTGCTGAATCCGTAACTGCAGTTGTACTATTCTCGCTTGGAATATTTCTGGGGCAAAACAAAATTGGCGCTCCACGCGAATGGACCCGGGTTTTTGTATTTGTGGTTGTTACCATGATCATTCTTCCTTTGCTGCTCCACTTCGGAGTACGTTCAGCAGGTTTAAACGATCTGCAATTTAAAGCCACTATTCTCGATTCGGCAATGCCACTCGGACTAACACCTTACGCGCTGGCCGTTCAATATAAACTGGAAACAAAACTGGTAGCACGAATTGTGGTACTTGGCACATTGCTTTCGGTGATTATTATTCCGCTTTGGATAGCCATTCTTAACTGATAAATTGGTTCTCGCAGATTGCGCAGAATTTTATTCAGAGTCAACATTTCGTATCTGCGTAAATCCGCGAAATCTGCGTGAAATTTTCTTTTAAGGATTAAAGTCTAAAGCCAGTCCATCCAATTTGCCAATAAAAACGATGTGACTTTCCGGTGCCTCAACAATCAAATCCCCTTCTTCCAATTCAAAACGACCGCCAACTCCCTGCAAAATATATTCAAAAGGTTCGTTCTGAAAACAAACCACTCCTTTGCAACGGTAGATTTTACTCTTATAAATGTCGAGTGTATACTCCAGCCAATAAAGGAAATCGGATCTTTTTAACGGCACAGAAAAAGAAAGTGTTTTGGTTTGCACCAACGCATGATTGCTTTTGTACGATAAAAAAGAGTAGGCACTAAACGAATGTTGTTTCAGTTGACTTAAAACTAGCTCTTTTGCTTCGCCAAAACTCGTTGCCTGGATTTTTGCCAGAGGAGCCAGTTGATTCATTTTTGCGACAAGTTCTCCTTGCTGCTTTTCATACAAATTTTCGGTTTTATTGAGCAAAATAAGGTCGGCAACATTTAGCTGTTTATACGCCATTTCCTCTTCAGGGAGGTCGTTAAAATTTAAGGCATCAACCAGACAAATCGCGCTATTGTATTCATAGAGTTCCTTGAGGTTTTCATCAGCAAAAAAAGGTTGAATTACAGGTGCCGGATCGGCAACACCCGTTGTTTCGATCAACAAATGATCCACATTCGGAAAACGTTCGGCCAGTTCTTTTAGCACTAGCTCGTATTCATCAGAAATGGTGCAACAAATACAGCCCTGTTTCAATTCGAACATCTGGCTGGCATCAACACCTTTTATCAGTTTGGTGTCGATTGGAACAGCACCAAATTCATTTTCAACCAAAGCAAACTGTGTGTCGGGATTTGATTTCAGCAGGAAGTTGATAAAAGTAGTTTTCCCGGCCCCCAAAAAGCCGGTTATGATTGTTACTGGTATTTTATTCTGTCTACTCACTTTTTTCTAAACAAGTCCCCTTCAGGGGATTTAGGGGTTTTAATCTTCACCCCCTCCCGGCTAAAGCCGGACTCCCCCTAAAGGTGGAGAAATTCTTTTTCCATAGGGAATTTTCAACTCGTGACTAGTAGCTCGTAACTCGCAGCTTTCCTAAATCACCCCAAACAAATTCAAAATCACAATTAGCATGGCCAGAATCAGCACATAACGAACATATTTTGCACCACCTCTTACCGTAAAGTTAGCGCCCAGCCATGCACCGAACATGTTTCCGGCAGCCAGTATTAAACCCGCAACAATGTCAACTTGTTTATTATAAATAAATATTCCGAGCGAAAACACTGTGTAGATAAGCACAATAAAAACCTTTATTGCATTGGCGCGCACCAGGTTATGACCGCAGCCCAAAACCAAACCGGCCAGTAAAAAAAAGCCAACACCCATTTGGATAAATCCGCCGAACAAACCTATTCCAAAGAAAATAATGTATTGCAGCGGTGATGGTTTGGGATCGATCTTCCCGATCTGATCAGTTATCCATACTTCAGGTTTTAGAACGACTAACAGCAGCAAAACAACCATTAGTCCGGCGATAATATTTTTTAAGAGATTGGGATCAACTTCAACGGCAAACAGGGCCCCTATAATCGATCCAACAATGGCAGGAATTGCCAGTCGGTAATCCTTAGTAAAATCAAGTACATGTTTTTGTTTGAAGGTTTTTACGGCAATAACATTTTGAAGTAAAATGGCGATGCGGTTGGTTCCATTGGCAATATTGGCCGGCAAGCCAATAAACATCAACAATGGAATCGTCAACATGGATCCGCCTCCTGCAGTGGTATTAATAAAACCGGCGGCAATTCCGGTTCCAATGAGTGCCAGTATCATGTACCATTCCATATCCAAAACTTCTAAATTTCTTTTACAGGGAAAATAATGCCTTAAAAAAAGCATTCATGATTCTCAAAAACCAAAGTTAGTTTTATTTATTGTTTATTTACCCTCTCTCCTGTCTCTCCCTTAAAAATGGAGAGACGATCGGCCTCTAAAACAAACAACTTTAAATTCAAATATTGATCTGACGCAGCAATGATCTGCTGTCCAATCGTCCTTCCTTGCTTGCAGGGAAGGATAAGAGGATGGGTAACGCGATTCATAACTTTAATAAATTTCATAAAAAAAGCCCGAAAATAATTCCGGGCTTTGTATTCTTTAATTGATAAGTTCAATACTAGTAAGCGAACAGCGGGAAGTCCTTCATCAATTTGTGAACTTTTTCGCCAACTGCTTTAATGTATGCTTCGTCGTTAATGTGAGCAATCGAGTCGTCGATCAGCTGAACGATTTCAGGCATCAAATCTTCTTTTACCCCACGGGTTGTAATAGCCGGTGTACCAACACGCAAACCTGAAGTTTGGAAAGGTGAACGACTATCAAAAGGAACCATATTTTTGTTAATTGTAATTTCAGCGTTTACAATGGTATTTTCTACCACTTTTCCAGTGATCTCAGGGTATTTTGTACGCAAGTCGATCAACATCGAGTGGTTATCTGTACCGCCCGAAATTACTTTGTAACCCAGATCAACAAAAGCCTGTGCCATAACAGCAGCATTCTTTTTCACCTGCGCCTGGTATTCTTTGTATTCAGGTTCCAGTGCTTCGCCAAATGCGACAGCTTTTGCAGCAATTACGTGCTCAAGCGGTCCACCTTGTTGACCAGGGAATACTGCAGAATCCAATAATGAAGACATTTTACGAACCACACCTTTTGGTGTTGTAATACCCCATGGATTTTCAAAATCTTTACCAATCAGGATGATACCACCGCGAGGTCCACGCAATGTTTTATGTGTTGTAGATGTTACAACGTGCGCGTATTTTACAGGATTATCAAGCAAACCGGCAGCAATTAAACCTGCAGGGTGAGCCATATCCACCATAAACAATGCACCTACTTTATCAGCAATTTCGCGCATACGTTTGTAATCCCACTCGCGGCTGTATGCCGATGCACCACCGATGATCAACTTTGGTTTGTGCTCAATAGCCAGCGCTTCCATCTCATCGTAATCAACCATTCCTGTATCTTCTTTTACCTTGTAGGCAACCGGATTGTAAAGAATACCCGATGAGTTTACATGCGAACCATGCGAAAGGTGACCACCATGCGAAAGGTCGAGTCCGAGGAATGTATCGCCCGGCTTAAGAATCACACTCAAAACAGCAGCGTTTGCCTGTGCGCCCGAGTGTGGCTGAACATTGGCCCATTCTGCGCCGTACAATTCTTTAATACGGTCGATGGCCAATTGTTCGGTCATGTCAACAAACTGACAACCACCATAATATCTTTTTCCGGGATAACCTTCAGCGTACTTGTTGGTCATCACCGAGCCCATTGCTTCCATAACCTGCTCACTTACAAAGTTTTCTGAAGCAATCAGCTCAATTCCGCCCAACTGACGTTCGTGTTCCTTCTTGATAATATCAAAAACCAAAGTATCTCTCTTCATCTTGTAACTGAATTAATTTAATGAATCGCAAAGTTAATACATTTTAATTCAGCCTTTTGATGATATCTGATAGAATTTAGGAGATTTTTTAAAGAATTAAACTGAAACAGCAACACAAGCATAAGCTAATCGTCATCCATATCGATGTAATTGCCCAATATATCACGCGAACTGCGAACATACGGTTGAATATGGCAATAAAAACTACTTGGTTTGATGCTAATACATTTATCGATAATGTTATAAAGATGGAACAACTCAGCCTTTTCAAGAAGGCTTAGAATCTGTTCTTTAATTTCAAGACTAACACTAATTGAAAAAAGCTGTTTAAGTTCGTCTGGATCATTCAGTCGCAACCATTCCAAATATCTAAGGCTTTCTTCAAGGCGTTCGCCGTACAGTGTAAATTCGATATGCACCAAAACACTTAATGCCTTTTGTATTTCCGGGTCTTCACTAAATAACTTATCTCTATGATCGTTTTTAATTGCTTCAAGTTGCTTACAATTTCCCTTTAAAATGTTAACTATTCGGGTTTTAATACAGTCAACAGCCTTTGCTTTATTGCGTTTGAAAGTCCGTTCTTCGGGGACAGGGTTCGATTGCAAATGTTGCTTAACAATGGCGCATGCCTTGTAATGTCCTTCGCGGATTAATCCCTCCAATAGTTTTTGTTTTACAATATCGGTTACCGGAGGAACCAGTTCTGCCATAATATGTACCAATGCTTCCCGATCGTTTACCGCAACCCATTCGGCCGCTTCGTACCATACTTCTAAATCTGAAAAAGAACGGTGGTCAATATCAAACTTATCATCCAGATCCGCAATCATATACACCGAGTTTAAGGCCAGTTTGTACCAGCGGTAGCGGGGTTTCCCATCTACCATTTCCTCCATGTATGCATTACATTCGTCACGACTTTTTTTGTTTATTTCCTCGTAGAACATCCAATTTTGTTTTTGGGTATCGACAATTTATTTAAGTTTTTATTTCTCTGCAAGTTTTTCTGGTCTTTTAATTAGGGCACGAATTACAAATCCGCGCTAGCGGAGATTTTTTGGACAATTAAGATAAGCCAGGCGAACTTGACAAACTGGCTAACAAAAATATATTTTGTTCATTTTAAACTTTCTCTCAGAATAAACATCTAACTGAATTGAAATCAAAAACGACTAATCAAATAACATTAATTAAAACCAAAATGAAACGAATTGTATTTTTAGCAATGGTGCTGGTAAGTGCACTGGTAATTTCGTGTAACAACGGGGGAAATAACTCGCAACAACTACCATTTGGCCGTGGCGGCGGTAATGGCCCCGGAAACTTTGATCCGCAAGCTATGGTAGATCGCCAGATTGCAGACATGGATGAAAGACTGGATTTAAGCGACGATCAGGAAGATAAGATCCGCGAAATTATGGAAGAGAACTTTGAGAATATGGCTGCTATGCGCGAAGAAATGCAAAACAGCGGTGGCGGTTTTGAAGGAATGCGCGAGCAAATGCAAAAAGTACGCGAAGAGCAAGACAATAAAATGAAGGAAGTTCTTTCGGAAGGCCAGTGGGAAGAATACCAGGTAATGCAGGAAGAAAGAAGACAAATGCGCGGCCAGGGAAGACCGCCACAGAATTAATGATGCAGGTCATCTCGTTTTCTCCGCATTCAATATATAAACGAATAAGAAGGGTAAAATAAAATAGGATCGTAGGGTACAGTTAAAGACAAAAAAGGAGTCATCTGATTTTCAAATGACTCCTTCTCTATTATTGATTGTAGAATTATATTCCTAACATCAGCTCTCCGGCGTCTTTTCCACCGGTGAATAACAGCTCCGGATTTTCGAGCAATTCTTTCAGTTTAACAAGGAAACCTACCGAATCTTTACCATCGATAATGCGGTGATCATACGACAAGGCCACATACATCATTGGGCGAATTACTACCTGACCGTTAACAGCCACCGGACGTTCAACAATATTGTGCATTCCCAAAATACCCGACTGCGGAGGATTAAGGATTGGCGTTGACAACAGGGAGCCAAATACGCCACCATTGGTAATGGTAAATGTTCCGCCCTGCAATTCTTCCACCGAAATCTTTTTGTTACGCGCTTTTGCTGCCAGTTCTTTAATTTCCAGCTCAATTGCCGGAATTGTTTTACTTTCGGCATTGCGCACAATTGGCACCATCAAACCTTTTGGTGTTGATACCGCAATTCCAACGTCAACAAACTGAGGCATTACAATTTCATCGCCATCGATTTGTGCATTCACCATCGGATGAAAATCCATCGCGGTTGCAACAGCCTTGGTAAAAAACGACATAAATCCAACTTTAAATCCGTGTGTATCCACAAATTTTTGCTGATACTTTTTACGCATATCCATCACATAACTCATGTCGATCTCGTTGAAAGTGGTTAGCATAGCCGTTTCGTTTTTCACAGAAACGAGGCGTGCACTTAACTTTCTGCGCAGGCTCGACATACGCTGACGTTCTTCGTCGCGTGTAGCCTCCTTTTGCGGAATGGCGGCAGCAGCTGCCTGCGGTGCATTTACCACAGCTTCCACTTCTTTTTTGCCTAATCGTTTCAGGCCATTTATTACATCGTCAACCGAAAGTCCATGATCTTTCATCATTTCCTTCGCCACCGACGTAACTTTTACTTTATCGTGTTCTGATGATTCTTCCACTGCCGGTTTTTCTTCAGCAGCTTTGGCTTTTGGCGCTTCCGCCTCAGGAGCTTTTTCTGCCTCCTTAGGTTTTTCTGCAGCAGCCGGTGCTTCCACGCTTGTATCAATGGTACAAACAACAGCTCCAACTTCTACGGCTTCACCTTCTTCTGCTTTAATCTCTATTTTACCGCCTTCGCTGGCAACAATGGTCAGTGTGGCTTTGTCCGATTCAACTTCGGCTATTTCCTGATCTTTGGCAACAACGGCTCCGTCTTCAACAAGCCAACTGCCAATTTCAACTTCGGTTATGGATTCTCCCGGACTGGGAACTTTGATTTCAATAATCATATTTTGGTTTTTTATGACGCTACAACTTCTTTTTGTTTAAAAATAGATTCCAGAATCTGGTCGAGGCCTTTTTTGTGTTTTTCCATCAGTCCAACAGCAGGGCTGGCACTTTCCGGACGGGCAACAACTTTAAATCCAAGGCAATCTAACTTGCGATTGATAAACGGCCAGGCCCCCATGTTTTCAGGTTCATCCTGCGCCCAAATCAACTCTGTCGATTTTGAATATTTACTCAATACTTCATTGATCTGCTTATTCGGAATCGGGTAAATTTGCTCCAAACGCACGATTGCCGTATTCGATATTCCGTGCTCGGTTTTGTATTTTGCCAGGTCGTAATACAAACGACCGGAAACAAAAACAACCTTTTCTACCAAATCGGGGTCTGCAACCGGATCGTCGATAATTTCATTAAAATGACCTTCTGCCAGGTCTTCAATGGTTGAATGCACCATTGGGTGACGCAACAAACTCTTAGGCGTAAAAACCACCAGCGGCAAACGCATTTTCATTTTCACCTGGCGGCGCAATAAGTGGAACATATTGGCCGGCGTAGTTGGCATTACCACCTGAATGTTGTTATTTGCCGAAAGCTCAAGGAAACGTTCCAGTCTTGCCGACGAGTGTTCCGGTCCCTGCCCCTCAAAACCATGTGGTAGCAACAGGGTCAGGTTATTCATCAATCCCCATTTTTCGAAGGCCGAAGTAATGTACTGATCGACGATTACCTGTGCCACATTATGGAAATCGCCAAACTGAGCCTCCCAAATGGTTAGTCCGTTTGGTTCCGACAATGCATAACCATATTCAAATCCCATTACGGCATATTCCGACAGCGGCGAGTTATACACTTTAAAACGTGCCTGATCTTCCGACACATGTTTCAGCGGGAAATATTTATCTTCCGATCCTTCGATTACAAAAGCTGCATGACGGTGAGCAAAAGTTCCGCGCTCAGTATCCTGGCCGCTTAAACGCACCGGATGACCTTCGGCAACCAATGTTCCGTAGGCCAGCAACTCTCCCATCGCCCAATCCAAACGGTTATCGTGAATCATCATTTTCCTGTCGGAAATAATTCGATTTACCTTTTTAAAGAATGGAAGATCGGTAGGCAGCGTATATATCTTTTCAGCTACATTTCTGATTGTATCTTCTCCAACACCTGTTTCAACTGGCTCGTTAAAGTTGGCTTTCGAAGGCATTTCGTATTGTTCGTACTCCTTCACAAGGAATTTCCGGATCTGTAGCTTTTCAATTTTCTCCGACTCCTTGTATTTACCTTCCAAAAACTGGTCGAACTCGCGAACTTTTTCCCGCGATTCTTCGTGGGTCATAATTCCCAGTTCATTCAATCGGTCGGCATAAATATCGCGCGGATTTTTATGTTTTGAAATGGCTTTGTACAACATCGGCTGTGTAAAACGCGGCTCATCACCTTCGTTGTGTCCGTATTTTCGGTAACACAGAATATCGATAAACACATCAGAATTAAATTTCTGACGGAATTCCATAGCCAGTTTAATTGTCCATACCAAAGCCTCAACATCGTCGCCATTTACATGGAATACGGGTGAACGCGTTACTTTGGCCACGTCGGTACAATAAGTACTCGATCGTGCCTCGAGATATGGCGTTGTAAATCCAACCTGGTTGTTGATTACCAAATGAATCGTTCCACCGGTTTTATACCCCGGCAACTGCGCCATTTGAACGGTTTCGTATACCACTCCCTGCGTTGCAATTGCCGCATCGCCATGAATAATAATGGCCGCTGCCTTGTCGTAATCACGTTGGTATTCGTATTCAATCTGCGAACGAACCATTCCCTCAACAATCGGAGCAACCGTCTCCAGATGCGATGGGTTTGGAACCAGTTTCAATTTTACCTTTTTACCAAGGTCGGTTACCACTTCGTTTTCGTAACCGAGGTGATATTTTACGTCACCCTGTGCAATATCGTCTTCGTATTCGGTTCCGTAAAACTCCTTAAAAATATTTTGATAAGGCTTTTCCAGGATGTTTGCCAAAATGTTTAAACGCCCGCGGTGCGCCATTCCCATAATAAATTCTTCCATGCCCAATTCGGCACCACGTTCAATAACAGCATCGAGAGCCGGAATTATTGCTTCCGCTCCTTCCAACGAAAATCGCTTTTGCCCAACGAACTTTTTGTGGATAAAATTTTCGAATCCAACCGCCAGCTTCAAATGGTAGAAAAAGTGCTTCCGCTTTTCTTCAGTGTACTCTTCCGAGTTTTGAGTACTTTCCATTCGCTCGCGCAACCATTGCACAACCTCCGGATGCCGCATGTAAACATATTCAACACCAATCGACCGGCAATAAGTGGCCTCAAGATGTGCTATAATATCTTTTAGTTTTGCTGCACCGATTCCAATTTCGTTACCGGCCTGAAATGTTTTCTCCAGGTCAGCTTTTTCCAAGCCGAAATTCTCAATATCAAGCGTTGGAGAGTACGTACGACGTGCACGAACGGGATTGGTTTTGGTGAACAGGTGTCCACGCTGACGATAGCCATGAATGAGATTTAGAATGGCAAATTCTTTATCGATATTGTCGAGTTTAATCCCCGACGGTTTCTCAGGGTATTGCTTTCGGGCCAGTTCAAAACCCGAAAAAAACTGTTGCCAGCTCTTATCCACCGATTCCGGATCTTCAAGATAAGACTGGTATAGGTTCTCAATCGCCTCGAGTTCCTGGTTTCCCACAGACGAAAATTTATCCATAGTTGATTTTTAATTAACTTTTATATGATATTCAAGAAACAATGCAGTTTTTTTATTGTTTACCTGCTTTCATAGTTTTTTCCTATCAAAATTAAGCTTTCCTGATGATTTTTAAGCACGCACAGCCATTTTGGTTTTGAGAAATAATGTGAATGGCTATTTTTGCTGAAAATTTACGACAATGATTCAAAGAATTCAGACCTTGTTTATACTGGCGGCCGGCATGTTGATCGGTTCGTTATACCTACAGAAATTTGCAGACATCATCGTTAACGATCAGCTGCATATTTTCAATGCTTTTGGAATTTTTAAAGACGAAGAGTTGCTTTTTAGCGGTTTGCCGCTAATGATCCTGATTGGCATTATCGCGGTGCTTCATTTGGTGGCATTGTTTTTATACAAAAAACGGATACTCCAGATTCGTATTCTTGCATTTACAATGATACTGATGCTGGGGCTTTTCGGACTGTTCTTTTATTTCACCTACGCCAGTTTCGAGGAAGTGAAAGTGGCCTTTAAAGTTGCTGTTGCCCTGCCAATTGCATCTGTAATTCTGGATTGGCTGGCTATTCGCGCCATTGGTAAAGACGAAGCTTTGGTAAGAAGTCTGGATCGAATAAGATAGAAAAGAATGATGAATATCGATTAACGAATTTTGATTAGCGAAGTATCGAAGCAAAATCAAAATTCGTATTTAGAGACTTCTAAAATCATAATTCGTTAATCATCATTCGAAATTCAAATCCTTAAAGTTCGAAATATGCAAGCAATGCTATTCGCCGCCGGTTTGGGCACTCGTTTAAAAGACGAAACGGCCGATAAACCAAAAGCTTTGGTTGAAGTTGGCGGGAAACCGTTGTTGCAGCGCGCCATCGAGAAACTGAGTGCCGAAGGAGCAACGAGAATTGTTGTTAACGTTCATCACTTTGCTCCTCAGGTAATTGATTTTATTAAAAGTAAAAACTGGGGTGTTCCGGTTCTAATCTCAGACGAAAGCGACAAACTTTTGGAAACAGGTGGCGGATTAAAATTTGCCAAACACCTTTTTTCTCCCGACGAACCGATACTTATTTATAATGTAGATATTCTGAGCAGCATTAACCTGCAGGACGTTTTTGCGGAGCATACCAAATCAGAAGCGATTGCAACTTTAGTTGTTCGGCAACGTGAAACTCAGCGATATTTCAAGTTCGATTCAGAGCATAACCTTGTGGGCTGGATCAATAAAAAAACAGGCGAAACAAAAATTTCGCGGCCTGAAAATTTCCAGGAAGCGAAGGAAATGGCTTTTAGCGGAATACACATTGTAGAGCCGGAGATCTTTGATTTTATGCCCGAAGAAGATCGTTTTTCAATCATTCAGGGTTACCTCGAACTGGCAAAAACTAAAAGCATAAAAGGCTACTTCGACACTTCTGAAATGTGGATGGATGTTGGGAAACCTGCTCAGCTAGAGGAAGCAAGGGAGTTATTCAAATAGGTGTCATTTCGATCCGTCAACTGACGGAGAGAAATCTTTAACCAACTGCAGAAAAGATACAGATTTCTCAGTCGTGCCTCCTTCGAAATGACAAAGACTACTTCAGTAACTTATAATTCCGGTACTCAAATAAACGCACCCCAAATAACTTTTCGATGCGATATAATAAGCGGTACTTAAATTTCATTTGAATTTTATCGGTATCCACCTTAACCTCCCAGTTTAATCGTTTGATTCTGTCTTGCATAACTTTGGGCTGTGTTCCTTCAAAACGGGTAAGCGCATCGTATTCTGCACCATAGTTAAATTCCTGTTCCGATGCTTTTTTTTGTGCTTCTTCCTCAGATATTCCGTGGTAAAATGCTTTTACCGAATCAACCTTTTCCTGCATAAATTTTGGATGGCGCACCCAACCATAATGATAAATTTCAGCATCAACCGGAACCACTTTTAACTTCTCATCGTTTTTCCGAAATCCCTGCGCATCTTTATACGAACGAATGGATTTATCATTCCGGATTACCCGAATCTCGTTACGGTACCAGTGTCGGCAATCGCCCACATAATCGTAAGTCCCGTAAAAATGCCGGTAGCGGAACAACAGGCCTTCAACTTCCTTTCGTTCGAGGTTGTTTTCCATGGCATTTTTAATTACCGGCAAATATTTTTCATGCACCACCTCATCGCCCTGAATGTAAAAACACCAGTCGTATTCATCAGGAATAGCATCCAAAGCTTTATTGGTTTCGTCGGCATAAACAAAGCCACCTTCACGCAGCTTGTCATCCCAAACCGTGTCAACAACACTGATCTTTTCCGGATCGATGTCTTCAATAATTTTTCGGGTGTTGTCTTCCGATTTTCCAACGGCAACCACAAAATGATCGCAAATGGGCAAAACAGAAGTTATTGCTTCAATAATCGGGAAATCAAACTTTTCGGCATTTCGGATAAATGTAAAACCACAAACTTTCACTGGATAGAATTTTCTGATTGAATAAGAGAGATTTTAAGTCAATAACGACCGAACCGAAAACGCAAAAGCATCGTTTTCATTACTCGGGATGATCGGATATTTATCTTTTATTTCGTGTGGCGAGTTGTCGGTTAAAAACGAGTGCATGGTAAATTCCAGCAAATCAAAATCGTTGTAATCGTTCCCCAGCCCCATAGTTTCGTCTTTCGAAATTCCCAATCGCTTGCATATTTCATTCACACCATTTCCTTTCGATACCGAATGATGAAACACCTCAATCCATATAAACCCCGGCGTAATTGGCGACGATGCACGAATAACCCGGATCTCGGGACACAAGGCTTCAATCTCCTTTTTCAGACGATTAAACCGCTCTTCGTCCTGCTTAATAATGATCAGGAACTGGCACAATTCACCTTTTGGCAAATCGTCGGTTTTTAAAGCTTCGGCATGCGCTACATTAAATTTAAAGTAACGTTCAAACTCCTCGCAATCGTCCTTCCCGCGGTAATAATAATGTTTGTGATTATCAGGAACCGGGTAAAAAGCATGAAAATTTACATCTTGCTTAACGAAATGAGTAAGCAGTTTTTTTGCCGATGACACTTTTATATTCTGGTTGGCAATTAGTTCCTTTTTTTGCCAGTTGTAGACTCCGGCACCCGACGAAAACACCACATAATCGAAAGGCAGTTCGGGCTGCAACACATCTTTTACTTTCTGCAAATTCCGGCCCGTTGCCGCAACCCGAACGATCTGTTTCTCGCCCAGTTTGTGCAAAGCCTCAATATTTGCAGCACTAACGGTACGGTCGTTTTTCAGAAAAGTACCATCCAAATCAGTTGCAACCAGTTTTATATTCTTCATCTCCTTCAATTATCTCGATAAAATTAGACAAAAATCAATTATCTGAATATTCACGGCTTTAAATTTCCGTTAACCCTGTTCACCCCTTTTCCGCTTGTGTTCATCGAAATAATTTTAAGTGCGGAACTACTATGGCTACATTTGAGTATTGTTTTATATTTGTGGCTTATTCTAAAAACAGATAATCAGCAAAATAATGAGAATTGCACTAATTGGCTACGGGAGAATGGGAAAGGAAATTGAGAAAATCGCGGTGTCACGCGGTCACGAAATTGGCCTCACCATCGATCTCGATAATCAAAACGACCTTACAGTAGAGAATCTCAAAAAATGCGATGTTGCCATTGAATTTACTATTCCTGCATCGGCAGTAAATAATTATAAATTGTGTTTCGAGGCGGGCATTCCCGTTGTTAGCGGAACAACCGGCTGGCTCGATAAAAAAGACGAAGTGTATAGCAAATGTGCCGAAACTGATGGTACATTTTTTTATGGAAGTAACTTTTCGGTGGGTGTAAACCTGTTTTTCGAGCTGAATAAAAAACTGGCGGAATTAATGGCGCCGCGTTCAGAATATGGTGTTGAAATGACAGAAGTTCACCACACAAAAAAACTGGATGCACCAAGCGGAACTGCAATCAGCTTGGCCGAAGATATCATTGAAAACCTGCCGGCAAAAGATGGTTGGGTGAATGATAAAACTCCTGCTGATAACGAAATGAATATAAAATCGGAGCGCGTTGGACAAGTACCCGGTATCCACACCGTAAAATACGAATCAGAAATCGACTTTATCGAGATCACGCACAGTGCAAAAAGTCGTACAGGTTTTGCATCGGGCGCCGTGTTGGCAGCCGAATATTGCCTTGATAACAAAGGCATTCTGACAATGAAAGACTTACTAAAATTATAAAATAAGAATTAATGATACGTTCGATCCTAACAAATAAGTGGTTTAAATTCATCACTGTAGGAATACTTTACTCGCTTTGGGTAATCTGGCTGGGAAGCTACCTTTGGTTTCTGGGACTGGCCATAATTTTCGACATCTACATTACCGAAAAAGTACATTGGGCATTTTGGAAAAAGAAAAACCCGCCTAACGGGAAACAAACCAAAGTTGTTGAATGGGTCGACGCTATTATTTTCGCGGTAATTGCGGCTACTTTTATTCGTATGTTTTTTATCGAAGCATACACCATTCCAACTTCGTCGATGGAAAAATCGATGTTGGTGGGCGATTACCTGTTTGTAAGTAAAACGGCTTACGGGCCTAAAACGCCAAACACACCGCTGTCGTTTCCGTTTGTGCACAATACCATGCCTATTGTTGGCGGAAAATCATACTCTGAAGCCATTCAGCGACCATACAAACGGCTGGCAGGTTTTACCGATGTAAAGAATAACGACGTTGTTGTTTTCCATTTTCCGGAAGGCGACACTGTAGCTTTGGGTGCACCTACGCAGAGTTACTACCAGTTGATTAGATCGTACGGACGAAACCGGGTTTGGAGCGATAAAAGACATTTTGGCGATATTATTTCGCGGCCGGTTGACAAACGCGAAAACTACATTAAACGATGTGTAGGAATTCCGGGCGACAAAATCGAAATTAAAATGGGTCAGTTGTACGTTAACGACGAAGAGCAGAAAAAATTCGACGGCGTTCAGTACAATTACCTGGTTGAAACCAACGGAACAGCCATTAACCCGAAAGCACTCGACCGACTGCACATTTCGGAAGCTGACCGTAATACTTTCTCGAGCAAACAATATTTATTGCCACTAACCGAAAAAGCAGCTGAACAAATTAAAGAATTTGCCAATGTTACTTCGGTTGAAAAAATGTTGGAAGAACCCGGAGACTGGGAACGTGCTATTTTCCCAACCGACGAGCGTTACCCCTGGAATGTTGACAATTTTGGTCCGCTAACAATTCCATCGAAAGGAGAAACCATCGATCTTACCGTTGATAATTTACCAATTTACGAACGGATAATCGACATTTACGAAGCGAACGATTTGGAAGTAAACGGCGATCAGATAAAAATTAACGGAGAAGTAGCCACAAGCTACACGTTTAAAATGGACTATTACTGGATGATGGGTGACAACCGCCACAACTCGGCCGACTCGCGCTACTGGGGTTTTGTGCCTGAAGATCACGTGGTTGGAAAAGCTAAATTTATCTGGCTTTCGCTGGATAAAGACAAGGGTTTCCCGGCCAACATCCGATTTAACCGTCTGTTTACCAAAGTGCATTAACAATTAATACAAATTATATTCGTTTAAAGGATAGCAGGCAACTGTTATCCTTTTTTTATACTTTCGGAATTGATACTTGAAAACCATCAATTATGCAGTTAATCGTTGTAATTCTCCTGATTCTGGCCGTTTTGCTGGTAATTTTCACCCTGCAAAATGCCATGGACATCACCCTCAATATATTTTTCTGGGAAATAAAAGATGCTCCGCTGGTGCTGGTTTTATTAAGCTGTATTTTTCTGGGATATTTAATCTCGGCATTTTATTTTTATCCGCGCCTTTGGAAGGTTAAACGCGAATACAAACAAATGCTGAAATTCAACTCAGAACTGCAGGAATTGCATCAGATGGACAATCCACAAAAGCCGGAAGAAGAAAGCGATCCGGAAGGAATTGAGCTGGACGATGACGACGATTCTGACGATACTTTTTTTAAAGATTAAACATGGATAACAACGCACTTTTACTGAGCACTGCCTATTTTGCTCCGGTACACTTTTATACACGCTATTTACACCACTCGGAAGTTTACATCGAGCAATTCGAGAACTTCACCAAACAAACCTACCGCAACCGTTGCCAGATATTGGGAGGAAACGGGCCAATTTCGTTGGTTATTCCTGTGGTAAAAGGTCGCGGGCCAAAAGTGCTGATCAAGGATCTGCAAATATCCTACGACGAAAACTGGCAACACACCCACTGGCAAACCATTGTTTCTGCCTACAACTCGTCGCCGTATTTCGAGTATTACCAGGATGAATTGTATCCGTTTTTCGAGAGCAAAACCAAATACCTGCTCGACTATAACCAGCAAATACACGAGCAACTCTGCGATTTTTTCGAGATTGAAAATAAAATCCGCTTAACCGATGACTTTGAGCAAGTACCTGAAAACACCTTCAATTTGCGCGATGGAATCTCACCAAAACTGAAACACAATCCCGATACTGCATTTCAACCACAAACCTACACACAGGTGTTCTCGGAAAAATATGGATTCCAGCCAAATTTAAGCATCCTCGATCTGCTTTTTAACGAAGGGCCAAATGCTTACACCATTCTGTTACAAAGTATGCAGAAGAAATAATTATACCAATTATGAAAATGATTAAGCTATTTTGAATTATTTTCAAATTGGTTAAATGCCGATATATAAAAACAAAGTCATTGGGAGTGCGCGAACCAATGGCTTAATGTTTTTAATAATCGGTAGTGAAAGAAACAATCGCCCGCTTTTGCTGTTTTGGATTTTATGGGTAGAAAAAACAGTCAGATAAAAATCGGGATTTTCTTAATGATCTTTTCAGGGGTATTCTTTGCCGCCACATTGATCATTCCGTTTTTTGATTTGCCTACCAAAACCAAAGTGGCTGCATCAACAACCAGTTTTATACTGATGGAAGTTGTTTTTTGGGCCGGTGGTCTGTTGGTTGGGAAAGAACTGTTCACCAAATACAAAAAGCAATTAAACCCGGTAAACTGGTTTAAAAAGAAGGAACAAAACGGATAAAATTCTGAAATTTCCGCAGTGTAAAACCTCTTGAACTTTTCGTCTTCGGAGCACTCGAACATCTTGCATTTCATGCTGATTTTTTGTAACTTATGTCTTACACCAAAAATCTTTAGCCATGAATATAAATGATTACATTTCGTTCGCCACAGCAAACCCGGTTTGCTCGTTGGCAACCTGCGAGGGCGACCAGCCACGGGTACGAACAGTTCTTATGTATTTTGCCGATAAAACAGGTTTTTATTTCGGTACACTCTCTCCAAAAGACATGTCGAAACAACTTCACCACAACCCAAAAGTTGAGATTTGTTTTTACAACAATCCAAAAGATTTGGCGCAGGCCAAACAAATGCGTTTAACAGGTACGGTTGAATTTGTATATGATCCGAAAATGATACATAAATTACACGAAGAACGCCTCTACCTGGACGATATCTCAGGTTATGATCTGGAGCCTATTAGCGAAATTTTTAAGGTTACTGCCGGCGATGTGCATTTTTGGACATTGAGCGATGTTATGAATGAAGAAAACGTGGAACACACAGTTTTCTGATTCTTATTCGCCCTGTTTATTCCCCATTTTGTGATAAAACCGGTTACCATATTCATGGATAAAGGTGTAAGCGTTGATGATAAATTCCAGGATAAATATCACGAAAATAAAAGCAGGTACAATTATACAACCTGATAACGAAGTGGAATATGTATCAAATTAAAGCTTGAATTATGGAAAACAATTTTAAAAGAAAACTGGGACATTCGGGTATTGAAGTAAGTGCCATGGGACTGGGCTGCTGGGCCATTGGAGGACCAACAAATCTTCAATCTTTGCCGCTTGGCTGGGGAAAAGTAGACGATGCGGAATCGATACGAGCCTTGAAAAAAGGAATTGAAATGGGCATCAATTTTATCGACACAGCCGATGTTTATGGTGCGGGCCATTCCGAGAAATTAATTTCGCAGGTCATTAAAGGCCGTCGCGATAAATTAGTGATTGCCACGAAATTTGGCATGGGTTATAATCCCAAAACGCGAGAAGCAGTAATGGGCACAAAAGTAACATCTGAATACACCCGAAAAGCGTTGGAAAGCAGTCTTGCGCGCCTGAAAACCGATTACATCGATTTATACCAGCTGCACATTGCCAATCTAAACCTCGAAGCTGCAGGACTTGTTCGCGACACGCTGGAAGACCTGGTACAAGAAGGAAAAATAAGAGGTTACGGTTGGAGCACCGACGATGAAGAACGTGCCGCTTTTTTCGCCGATGGAGATAACTGCATAGCCGTTCAGCACGAACTGAATGTATTTGTGGGCAACAAAAAAATCCTAAAACTCTGCAAAGACCGAAAGCTGGCCAGCATTAACCGCGGGCCACTGGCAATGGGCGTTCTTACCGGAAAATACAACGACCAATCCATCGTGGCCGATGATGACTGTCGCTCAATAATACATCTTTTGGGGGATGAATATTATATGTTCTTCGAAGAAGGAAAACCAAAGGCAACGCTTCTGAAAGAACTTGAAGCCATTGGCGATATTCTAAGAAGCGATGGCCGCACACTGGCACAGGGAGCCCTGTCGTGGATATGGGGTAAAAACAAACGAACCATTCCAATTCCGGGATTTAAAACAGTAGAACAGGTAGAAGAAAATGCCGGTGCTTTAGAGTTTGGGGCACTCACCGAAAGCCAAATGGGAGAAATAAAAGCAATTCTGAAAAAAGAGTTGGTTCATTGAATTCCAATTGATATATATATAAACACGTTCTAACAGTCAGAAAACGTTTATCAATAAGGTAAAAAAAAGGCTTCGAAAAAATCGAAGCCTTTTGTATCGTAGTTACAATATTTTAAAACCTAGCGTGAGTATAAACGATGTTGAATTTCCGTTAATCAAATCCGGATCATCGTAAATTTTGCTGGAGTGTTCCATGCGGGCATCAAGCGTAAAGAATAAAACATCAACACCCAAACCGTATTGCACCCCAAATAAATGCTTGTTAAAAAACTCATCGTGCAAATAAGGATCAAGCTCGTTGGGGTAATTGGCATCGGTTACAAAACTAAATACCGGTCCGGCCATAACCCGAAAATCGATCATAGAGCTTTTTACCAGTTTGTATCCTAAAAGAACAGGTACATCTACGTTTTTGTAATCGAAACCACCTGCTAAGCTAAGAGGTTCATACGACAGATCGCCACCTTTTTTACTAAAATAAACTTCGGGCTGAATATACAGCCGATTAAATCCAACGCGGCCAAATGCGCCCCAGTGTACTTTTGTAATAGCATCTGAACTCAGATCAAATTCCCCGTCAAGACTCATGTTTGAGTAATGCATACCGGCTTTCACCCCCAAGTCGAAAACTGGCTGGGCAAAACCAATTGATGCGATTAAAACAAAGAGAGAAGCAAAAAGTAGTCGTTTCATAACTATTGTGTTTTTGTTTAGTGTTTTGATTATAACGTTAAAATTCTGTTTCAAGTATACGGAGTTTTTATGAATATGCCCGAACCTTTTCGGCGGAAAATGAGGCACGAAAATTGCTAAATCAACTTACAAAACAAATTAACCATGAAAAAACGCCTACCATATCTGCTGATTTTAAGCATCCTTCTACTTTTTCAAAGCTGCTCGAGCCCCAAATACATTTATGATAAATCGAGTTACGAGCGACAAAAAGAATTGATTTCAACGCACGGAGGAAATGTTGTTGGTGAGATAATGGTGGGAATTGGAAGTGCTTTTGTTGGCGCGATGTTGGAATGCGAAGTAGAATATGTGCCCTCTGACCAACAATTTAAAAAGCTTAAGCTGATAAACCCAACAAACGACACGATTTACGTGAATATGTTGACTGATTTGGTTTGGGACAACCAAAATTACTGCGACTTCATGGATATTCGTATTCCTCCAAAATTGAACTGCAAAGTAATGGTTCCCATGCATGCCGCCTATAATCTGTATTTCAGCAATACACCGCAAAGCGATGATGATGAAATGATTGAAATTTTCACCACCGATGTAAAACGTTTCAGTCTTTACCCCGGAATGACACTGGAAGCCAACACCTCTTCCGAAGAAAAATAGTATCCGTGAAACACTCAAAACTCTTCCCCCATAACATTTTCAGGAAATCTCGTGTACAATTACAATTTGGGCAAGCTCTTACCCATTTGAGATTGTTAATAGCATGGTGATAAAACAAAAGTTTATTTTACTGTTTTTGATTGACTTAAGTTGTTATTTTCCTTAAATTGTAAATCATACAAGGAGGGGAAATGAAAATCTTAAAAAATAACGTAGGGACCGTTGTTGGCGTGGTTACTGTTCTAACATCGATAGTCCTGTTTTTTCCAATAGCATTTGATAATCAAAGACTTTACACGATTATTATCTACACATCGATAGCCATATTGCTTTTGCTATTGTTATTTCTGATTTGGGTGAATGTTTTTGCCACGAGTAAACACAAAAACCACTATCCCGATTAATTTCAGCACCTTATCCGAGGTACTTTTTAAACTCACGATAATCTTTAACTACCTTAAAATTCCGGGGCAATTTCGGAGTATGTTCTTTCACCTGCCAACCGGTTATAAACACCTTTTGGTGCTGATATAATTCTTTTAATTTCTCCAGGTAATTTTCCAGATCTTCTTTTTGAATCGGACTGATAAATGCGGTAAAAATAAAATCCAGCTCCACATGAGACCGAAGTTTTTCAAGATCGTCAAACGGCACAAACTGCCCCAAATAAATTACATTGTACCCCGCCGTTAAAGCCAGATACGAATAAAACAACAAACTCAGTTCGTGTAATTCCTCCTCAGGAAGATAAAGCAGAATGGTCTTTTGCTTCGTATTGGTAATTCCATGCGCATCAATAGCTGCAATAATCTTCTGGCGAATAAAACTGGTGATGTAATGTTCCTGCGCCGGGAAAATTGAACCAACCTGCCAGAAAGTGCCAATGCGCTCGAATAAGGCGAAGAAAATATTTTGCATGGCCTCTTCAAGACCGTATTTTTCAATAATCTCGTTAACCTGCGCTGTAAAACCAACATTATCAAAATTTACCATAAAAAGTAAAAGCTGATCGACATAACCTTCTTCAGACTTTTTTGTTTTTGCAACATCAAGCACGGTTTGTTTTATGTCGTCTTCTTGCCAGGCAGCAACTTTCGAAATTTTGTACCCATTGCGCACCAATAACGAAACATTCAACATTCGTTTCAAATCATCGTCGGTGTAATACCTAATATTTGTATCGGTTCGTTCAGGCTTCAGCAAATCATACCTTTTCTCCCAAATTCGTATGGTGTGCGCCTTAATACCCGATAAGGTCTCCAAATCTTTTATTGAATATCCTTCTGTTTTCATTTCTCTGGAAATTATGTTGTCATGCGTATATAAACTATCTTAACAACATCGGCAACAGGTTTTTTGTTTAAGCTTAAAACTACAAATAATAAACAAAATTATAATATATTGCTGCATAAATTAATTTTTAAAAGAATGTAGATTGAATGCTTCAGCATTTTAAATTTTATGTCATTTTTGTAAGAAATTGCACACTATGTTAAAACGAACTTTATTTCTCGCCCTGTTTTTCGTGGCAGGTTTACTCTCTGTTCATGCTCAGAAATACGCCATTGTTATTCACGGAGGAGCCGGCGTTATGTCGAAAGACAAAATGAATGAAGAGGCCCGCGCCGAGTACAAAGCCAAGTTGAACGAAGCGCTTGAGTTAGGCGAACAAATGCTAAAAGATGGCGCTGCAGCTACCGATGTTGTGGTGAAAGTTATTAACGTGATGGAAAACTCGCCGCTTTTTAATGCCGGCAAAGGAGCCGTATTTACACACGACGGAGTAAACGAGCTGGATGCCTCCATAATGGAAGGCAAAAGACTAAATGCCGGAGCTGTTGCCGGTGTGCAGGATATTAAAAACCCGATAAATGCGGCACGCGAAGTGATGGTAAACTCGGAACATGTAATGCTGAGCGGCAAAGGGGCATCGGAGTTTGCCAAACAACAGGGACTTGAAATCGTTCCCAATAAATATTTTTATACCGAGCGCCGTTACCAGTCGCTGCAAAGTTTATTGAAACACGAACGCGAGCGTACTCAAAAAGACAATACCGGAACGGTTGGATGTGCTGTTCTCGATACGTACGGAAATTTGTGCGCGGGAACATCAACCGGCGGAATGACCAACAAAAAATTTGGCCGAATTGGCGACTCTCCAATTATTGGAGCGGGCACTTACGCCAACAATAAAACATGCGCTGTTTCGTGCACCGGTCATGGCGAATATTACATTCGGCTGGGTTTTGCACGCGATATTTCGGCTATGATGGAATACCAAAACCTGAGTGTTACTGAAGCCTGTAAAAAAGAAATCGACAAACTGAGCGAACTTGAAGGCACCGGCGGCGTTATTGGTGTTGATGCTGATGGTAATATTGCCATGGAATTTAACACCAGCGGAATGTTTCGCGGTTACATAAAATCAAGCGGCGAAAAAGAAATTGCTATTTTTAAAAACGAATAAAAACTGTTGTCCCAACAAAATAGACACAACGAAAAACCGGCATGAAGTTTCTTTATCCAACATTTTTGTTTGCACTACTGGCAGTTGCCATTCCAATTTTGATACACTTGTTTAGCTTCAAGCGCTACAAAACCGTGTATTTTAGCAACGTCAGTTTTTTAAAGGACATCAAAAAAGAATCGAAAAAAAAATCGAGACTAAAACAATTACTCCTTCTTGCCGCACGAATTCTTACCCTAATTTTCCTGGTTTTTGCGTTTGCCCAACCGTTTATTCCTACCAACAACGATGCCCAGAAACAAAGCAAACAGTTGGTAGCCGTTTACATCGACAATTCATTTTCGATGAATGCGCTCTCGGAACAGGGACAGCTACTGGAAGTGGCGCGCAACAAAGCCCTCGAAATTTGTATGGCCTACCCTCCCGGAACAAAATTCAGGTTATTTACCAACGATTTAAATCCGAAACACCAGCATATTTTTAATAAGGAACAGTTTATTCAGCAGGTTTCAGGAATTCAGGCCAGCCCGACCGTGGTGCCGCTCTCGATTATTTACAACCGCTTTGCCAGCGAAATGGACGAAAACGAAGCTGATAAAAACCTGTACTTTATTTCCGATTTTCAGCGCAGTATTACCGACATCGATAATTTCTCGGACAACGGAATTTTCAGCTATTACCTGCCGTTGGTTCCTAACGAAGTTGCCAATCTTTATATCGATTCGTGCTGGGTGGAATATCCGGCTCACCGTTTGGGACAGGAAGAAAATATGTTCGTGCGGATTAAAAACAGCTCAAACCAGAATTACCAAAATTTGCCTTTGAAGCTGTTTCTGAACGATTCGATAAAATCGATTACCAATTTCTCCGTTGTGGCGCAAAACGAAATTATTGCCAACCTGAAATACAACAATACAAGCAGTGGATCGCAATTGGGAAAAATTGAGATTACCGATTATCCGTTTACGCACGATAACAATTGGTACATCAGCTATTTTGTTGAGCCGAAATTAAAAGCACTGGCACTTTTCACCGATGCTGCCGATTCGCAGGAAGGCCTGAATTATTTACGCGCCTTATTCAATAATGACGATTACGTGGTGCTCGACGAAATGAACCGGCAAAACCTGCAAGCCAACCGATTGAGCGACTACAACACCATATTTTTGCTGAACATTGATAATTTCTCAAGCGGCCTGTTAAACGAGCTGGAATCTGTTGTAAGCGGCGGAACTTCAGTAGTTTTGTTTCCGAAATGGATAAATGACATGAGTGCCGCTAACCGATTGCTGGGAACTTTTGGAGCCAATCGGATGGCTCGTATCGATTCCACAAAACAAGATATTTCTGCAATTGATTACGAGAATAAGTTTTATGCCGATGTTTTTAAAAAGCGGGAAGAAAATCCGGTTTTGCCACAAGTTAATGGTCACTTCCGTTTTGCTCAAACCATGCAAACCGATGAACACACACTGCTGGCATTTCAAAATGGAGACAAAGCACTTTCGCAGCTTAATTACCAGGACGGCAAAGTGTGGGTATTTGCATTTCCGTTATCGCAAAAAAACGAGTCGTTTGCCCGCGATGTGTTGTTTGTACCAACGCTTTATAATATTGTTCTGAATAGTTTACCCAAGCAGGAAATGTCATTCATTGTTGGTAAAAACAGCTATATCAACCTTCCCAGAAACCTTACTGTTGATCTAAACTCGTCCATCGAAATCGAGCATGCCGGAACAGGCGATAAATTTATTCCTGTAAAAAATATAAACGGCAGAAATATACGCCTCGAGTTTGGCGAGCAAATAACTACCGACGGTCATTACCTGATTGAAAACGACGATAACACCATTGCATCAATGGCGTTTAATTACAATCGTTTAGAATCGGATTTGCGTTATTTCCAAACCAACGAAATCAACACCCGACTGCAAACCAATCAGCTAAGCAATGCAACGGTTATTGAAGAAGTTGACCGAAATTTTTCAGAAATATTCGACGACATTCAGAATGGTCGTCAACTATGGAAATGGTGTTTATTGCTGGCATTGTTCTTTATTCTTTGCGAGGTGCTCATCGCACGTTTCTGGAAATAGGAGAAACACTCATATCAGCCCAAATAGCTGATTTTTCTCACTGCTTTTTAACACCACCACTCCCGTTGCTTTTTCGGCGCAAAAATCGTATTTCTGCATTAAAATTAAACGACACACTATGACTAAATTAAGTTCTGCAGACTACATGGCCAAAGAGGATAAATTTGGCGCCCACAATTACCATCCGCTGCCGGTTGTGCTCTCGAAAGGCGAAGGCGTATTTGTATGGGATGTTGAGGGTAAAAGGTATTTCGATTTTCTTGCGGCGTATTCGGCTGTAAACCAGGGCCACTGTCACCCAAAAATTATTGATGCACTTACCGAACAAGCAAAAACGCTGGCATTAACATCGAGAGCATTTTATAACGACGTGCTGGGAGAATGGGAAGAGTATATGACCAAATTGTTTGGTTACGATAAAATGTTGCCGATGAACTCGGGTGCCGAAGCCGATGAAACAGCGTTAAAACTAATTCGCAAGTGGGCTTATAAAGTTAAAGGAATACCAAGCAACGAAGCCAAAATTGTGGTTTGCGACGGTAATTTCCACGGGCGCACCATCACCATCATTTCCATGTCGAGCGATCCGGATGCCTACAGTCACTACGGACCTTACACCCCGGGTTTTGTGAATATTCCGTACAACGATATTGATCGACTTGAAAAAGAGTTGCAGGATCCAAATGTGGCAGGGTTCCTTGTTGAGCCTATTCAAGCAGAAGCAGGCGTTTACGTTCCGGAAGACGGCTACCTGAAAAAAGCCAGTGAGTTGTGTAAAAAATATAATGTGTTGTTTGTGGCCGACGAAATCCAAACCGGGATTGCACGCACGGGAAAAATGCTGGCTTGCGATCATGAAGATGTTCGCCCCGATATTTTGGTGTTGGGGAAAGCTGTTTCGGGCGGAATTTACCCGGTATCGTGTGTACTGGCCGACGACGAAATTATGCTGACCATAAAACCCGGTGAGCATGGCAGCACTTACGGTGGAAACCCGATTGCAGGAAAAGTTGCCATGGCTGCGCTTGATGTAATTCAGGAAGAAGGACTGATAGAAAATGCAGAGCGACTGGGCAAAATATTCCGCGAAGAAATGCGTGCAATCGATTCTCCGTTGATTGAGATAGTACGCGGCAAAGGACTGTTAAATGCAGTCGCTATAAAACCAACCAACGGAAAAACAGCCTGGGATGTTTGTTTGGCGTTAAAAGAAAACGGACTGATTGCAAAGCCAACACACGAACATATCATTCGCTTTACACCTCCTTTGGTAATTACCGAAGAGCAATTAATGGAAGCGATTGAAATCATTAAAACTACTTTGAAAAAATTTGAAGTTTGATCCATAAAATAGTGATACTCTCACTCGGAGTGAGGGTATCACTATAACTATACTTTACAAACGAATCGCAAATTTCTTCAAACGCTCGTCAATCATTTCATCCGGGATAATTGTTTTAAACGCATCGCCAACGGCATTAATGATACGCTCTTTCACAAAGTTCTTATGAATAACTATCGACACCTCACGAATAGCCGGTGGATCTTTTATTTCACGTACATTTTTGCGTTGCTCATCGCTTAACAAAGGCAAATGCAATTCGGGTATTAAAGTATAGCCACCATTTAAATCAACAATTCGTACCAGCGTATCAATACTTCCGGCTTCAAAAATATGATTGTACGGCAGTTTGGTGGTACAGAAATTAAAAACCTGGTCGCGCAAACAGTGGCCTTCTTCCAGCACCCACAATTTCTCTTGTGGCATATTTGTAGGATTCAGCGGAACATCTTTCAGCGGATGATCGGCAGCGAAGTAGGCATAAAAGCGTTCGTAAAACAGAGGGATCTCCAAAAAGTCGGGTTCATCAAGCGGAGTAGCCGCAATAAACATATCTATCCGATCTTTTTTAAGCGTATCAATAAGCGTTGCCGTATTCATCTCCGATATGGTAAGTTGCACGGTTGGACAACTTTCGCCAAACGATTTAATAAACCGAGGCACCAAATAATTGGCCAAAGTTGGAATAACACCAACATGTAACGATCCACTTAAAGAATCGGTTTCATTCCATACCAATTCACCGATTTTCCGAATCTCTTTTATCGACCGTTCAGCCTGTTCTATAATCTTTTTGCCAAGTGCAGTTGGCTCTATCGGATGTTTCGACCGATCAAAAATATCAACTTCCAGCTCGGCTTCCAGCTTTTGTATCATCGTACTTAATGTGGGTTGCGTAACCCCGCATTGTTTCGATGCAGTTACAAAATGCCTGTATTTATTCACCGCCAGAATGTATTCCAATTGTTGCAATGTCATAATATTGATTTTATCAATACAAATATACATTTTATCTGTTTGATTAATACAATCACTCGCATTATGTTTGCAACAGAAATTTAAGAGAAACACAAATAAGTTAAATATTTAAAGAAAAAAACTATGTCACAAATTGGAAAACAAGTAGTAGATTTTGAAGTACAAGCATTTGCAAACAACGATTTCAAAACAGTAAAAAAAGAAGATGTATTGGGTAAATGGTCGATCTTTTTCTTCTACCCTGCCGACTTCACCTTCGTGTGTCCTACCGAATTGGAAGACCTGGCAAACAAGTACGCAGAATTTAAAGCTACCGGTGCCGAGATTTACTCGGTGTCAACTGATACACACTTTGTTCACAAAGCATGGCACGACACTTCAGAAACGATCAAAAAAATCAACTACCCGATGTTGGCCGATCCAACAGGCGTTTTGGCCCGCGGATTTGATGTAATGATTGAAGAAGCAGGTTTGGCCGAGCGCGGAACTTTTATTGTAAATCCACAAGGCGAGATTGTTGCTTACGAAGTTGTTGCCGGAAACGTTGGTAGAAATGCAGATGAGCTGCTTCGCCGTTTGAAAGCACTGCAGTTTGTTGCTGAGCACCCATCGGAAGTTTGTCCTGCAAAATGGGAAGAAGGACAGAAAACATTAGAGCCAAGCATCGACCTTGTTGGTGTGATCTAATAAACGTCTCAAAAAAAGAAACTTAAAAAATCAGGAGCAGCATTTTAGCTGCTCCTTCAACTTACCAAAGTCATGTTACAACAAGCCATAAAAGATAAATTACAAGAAGTTTTCAGCCCGCTAAAAAACAATTACACCTTTCAGGTTGCAGTTGCAAATTCTCATCCTGACAAAGCCCAGCTAATTGGCTTGTTGGATGACGTTTCATCAACATCCAAAAAAATTGATGTTACTGTAGAAAAAGGAACAGGGCTGGAATTTACCATCTTAAAAAACGATTTACCCACTAACATTATTTTTCGTGCAATACCAAACGGACACGAATTTCCATCGTTGCTAACCGCAATTTTAAACCTCGATGGCATTGGCAAAAACCTGCCAGACGAAGCGGTTGCCAACCAGATTAAAGGATTGAAAGGCGAGATTGTATTAAAAAGTTACATTTCGCTAACCTGTACCAACTGCCCTGAAGTGGTTCAGGCACTGAATGTTTTAACGCTGATAAATCCCAATATTCGTCACGAAATTGTTGACGGACAAATAAACAAGGAAGAAGTTGAAGCGTTAGGAATACAAGCTGTTCCAACGGTTTATGTCAATGGAGAACAATTACACGTTGGACGATCATCAATTGGAGAACTGCTGTCAAAACTGGAAGATAAAGTAGGATCAGAACCTCTTACAAGCGCACCCGTTGAAAAAGAATATGATGTTGTTGTCGTTGGCGGCGGACCTGCCGGTGTATCTGCTGCGGTTTATTCAGCACGAAAAGGATTTTCAGTGGCGCTGGTTGCCGAAAAAGTTGGCGGACAGCTAAACGAAACCGTTTCAATCGAAAATATGATTTCGATACCACAAACTACCGGTACAAAACTTTCGGCCGATTTAATGAGCCACTTAAAAGATTACCCGATCGATGTTCTTGAAAACCGTCGCGTTGAAAACGTCAGCGTAAAAGACGGACTGAAAGAAGTACAAACATCGCTGAACGAAACATTTAAAACTCCTGCCCTAATAATTGCCACAGGTGCCAGCTGGAGACGTTTGGGCGTTCCCGGTGAAAATGAATATATCGGTTCAGGAGTAGCTTTCTGCACACACTGCGACGGACCATTCTATAAAGGCAAAAAAGTAGTTGTCGTGGGTGGAGGAAACTCCGGGTTGGAAGCTGCCATCGACCTCTCCTCAATTGCATCGGAAGTTACCGTGCTTGAGTTTATGGATGAGCTAAAAGGCGACCAGGTTTTGCAAGACAAACTAAAGACATTACCGAATGTAAAAATTCAAACCAGTGCGCAAACTATGGCCATCAACGGCGATGGTAACAAAGTTATCGCATTGGAATACAAAAACAGAGAAACAGAAAAAACAGAAACAATTACTACTGATGGCGTATTTGTTCAGATCGGATTGCAAGCCAACAGTAAAGTATTCTCCGAAGTGGTTGATACCAACCGAATGGGAGAAATTGAGATCGACGCTCATTGCCGCACAAAACAAGCGGGAGTTTATGCTGCCGGAGATGTTTCGGTAGTTCCTTACAAACAAATCGTTATTGCCATGGGCGAAGGATCGAAAGCTGCCCTCTCAGCCTTTGAAGACAAGATTAAAAATAAATTGGTTCAGAATTAACAACTGATAATTAACAGTTATACATTTTCGTTTTTAATTTATCCCGGCATTTTGTCGGGATTTTTTTGTTTCGGGATGCCCCGACGCTTCCGGTCGGGATTTGGCTGCTGCCGATTTTCAATTCGCTTCGCTCAACTGGATATTGGATACTGGATTCTCGATGCTAGATACTCGCAACTGGCAACTCATATCAGGTAACTCCCAACTCAACACAGGAATCACTTTTGCCTTTTTACTTTTGCCTTGATATTGGATTCTCGAAGCTAGTGGCTCGTAACTCGTAACTCGTAGCTAGCAGTTAACCGCTCGCAGCTAAAAACTATCTCAATGGCGAATCGGGTTCGTTTTTGAAAACGGCATAAAGAATCTGGTCAACCACCCATGCCCAAAGTTTGGCCACAAGTACGATCACTTTTCCATCCCAGAACGAAACGATCATTTTTCGTCGGCGGTTTTTAATGGCACGATACATAATTGATGCACAACGCTCGGCCGACATCATTTTGTTTTCGTTGCGTGGTGTTTTTCCTTGCTGACTTCCATCGGCAACCAGCGCTGTTTCACGAATTTCTGAAGCTGTAAATCCGGGTGCCACAACCAATACGTGCAATCCTGCGCGCAGGTATTCAACCCGAAGTGTATCTAAAAATCCGCGTACAGCAAACTTTGATGAAGAGTAACCTGTACGACCGGGCAAGCCAATGTAACCACCCGTTGAGATCACACCAACAACAGAACCTTTTTGTTCCAACAAATACGGCAATGCATATTTGGTGCAGTAAACGGTTCCCCAATAGTTCACGTCCATCACCCTTCGTAAAACTTCGGTTTCAACGTCTTCGAGTACCGCCCGCATCGAAATTCCCGCATTATTAATAAGAATATTGATTTTTCCGAATCGCTCGATCGCTTTATCGATCAAATGCTTGCAATCCTCTTCATTCGAGACATCAGTTTGTACCGGCAAAACTTCAACATTGGAAAGTTTTTCTTTCAGCGCCTCCAAACGCTCAATTCTACGCGCAGCCAACACCAGGTTAAAACCCTCTGCTGCATACTTTTGGGCCAATGCTTTTCCAATTCCTGACGAAGCTCCGGTAATTACAACTACTTTGTCTGTCATTTAATAATTCAATTGATAATGCTGTCTGGTTACCCAGCAAATTTGCGTCGGCAAAATACGCATTTTTCTGTTTTTATTCGGAGGATTACCGAATATTATGCAACAAATCCCCCGGAATAAACAAAAGGTATTCGGATTATAAAGTTCCAACACCGGCTTTAAACCGGTTGGAGGCACCTATTATTTGAATAGTTTTTTAAGACCGTCGCCCAGTTTATTCAACGAATTTTTCAGATCGTCTTTTGTGGCATCGGTAACCGCTTTTTGCGTAGCACTTAAATCAAGATTTACTTTTGCATCGCCAACAGGTCCTTTCAAAACAACTCCGGCCGGCAACATGGTAATCTTCTCATTTCCCGGCAATACAGCCAGTATTTTTTGAATATCGGGACCAAACATTTCGCGCTGAACGTTAAAATCCAATCGCATATCGAGCAAACTTTCGGCATTCAAACTTCCACTGATAGTTGTCTCCTGACCAATCACTTTTGTGGTAAACGGACGAAGCAACAAACTGCCATCTTCAACTGTTAAGTTTGCTGTAAAATCACCGACAGTTACGTTCCGAAGTTTTTCCTTTTTCAGAATCCCGCTCAGTTGGTTAAACAATGGCGAATCTTTAATTTCAACATTATTGGTACTGAACGATCCTTTCCCGTTTGTCGTTGCAGTAATCAGCTTCAGTTGCGGACTCAGGCGGCCTTTCATCCCCAGACTTGTGCTCAATTTTCCGGTACTATTTCCCGCACCCGGAATCAATTTCCGGAAACCGGCAACCGTATGGTACATGGTTGGAATATCGAACCTGGAAATATCAAAACCAAAATCAAATAATGGTTGATTTTGAGCGGTATTTTCGTACGATCCGTTCATCGTCATTTTTCCATCCAGCATATTCATGTCCAGTCCGTCTAGGATCAGTTTTTTATCCTCCGCCCTCACTTCTCCTTTTATCGCAGTAATCGGAATCCGGTTAAAAACAGCGCGATTTATGGTTGAACGGAATGTAATATCTATATTTTCGGGTACATCAAAAGCCAGTGTTTCCAGTTCTTGTTCTGCATCGGCTGATTCTGAACTTTGCTCAGCTTCTTCTTCCATAACCTGCAAACGAAGCAACTCGTTTAAGTTTACGTAGTTTGAATTCAACTGCAGGTTTCCTTTTAACACGCCGTCTTTCATCACGTAATTCAGGTAATTACTTACTTTTCCCGATAAACGGAAATCGCTTTCACCAACTTTCAACGTGAAATTTCCGAGGTTAATATCCTGCGGCGAAAAGTCCAATTGTCCCGAAGGAATTACCACCTGCTGAGTAAGATTGGGCGAATCGTAAACAAAGTTGTTCAACAGCACTACACCATCCGATTTTATTTTATCGTAAGCTTCTGCTTCCACATCCGAGTAACGACCGTTGGCAAATAAATTCGCATCAATTATTCCGGAGATATTTACGCTGTCCATTGGCAGTGCATCTTTTAAATGGTCAAGATTTACTTTTCCAACAAATGCGCCATCGAATAATGGATCACTCACCGGATTCGAAATCTTCAATGTCAAATCAACCGGGTTGTTTCGTATTTCGGCATGTGCTTTATTGATGTTTATTTTCAACAAATCAAGATCACCCTGCGGTTTGCCGATCAGCATTTCGGCACTGATATTTTTGATTTCCTCGGGCATTTCGGCATACTTAAAATGGCCATTATCTACTTTAACCTGCAGGTCGATTTTCGGGTAATCCTCATCGATATAATACCCGGAAACTCCTCCCGAAATTGTTGCAGAACCGGTTGTTGTAATGTCTTTTAAATATTCCTCATAATCTTTGGGTACCAGCGCCAAAAAGTTCTCGAAATCCGAGGCTTTTGTTTTTAGCTGAAGATTCAGAAATGTAGTGTCGTTGGGCACGCTGAAATCGCCGCTCAACTCAAGTGGCAAACGATTTACCAGCAACTCACTTTCGACAATCGTAAACAGCATCGACTCGAAATCAACATCGAGTAAGGTTTTCAGATCCAGCGAAGTATTCGAAACATAGGTAACTCCTTCCATCGAATAAGTAAGGTTGCTAACCACTCCCGTAATGTTCAGTTGCGTGGTATTGCCAAACATTTCGCCCGAAATATCCAGGTTGATGTCTTCCAAATCAGCACGCATATTGGCCAGTTTATCGCTGTAGATCAGGCGCGCGCCGTTCATCTCAATATTTTCCAACGCCAGTTGAAATTCTTCGGCATCGGCTGTTGTTGTACTTTTCTTTTCTGACGAACCGGAGGCCGGTGCAACATCCCAGTTTACATTGCCTGATTCAGCAACAACCAGGTTCAGCGATGGTTTTTCAAGAATAATTTCCTCGATGCTGCGGTCGGAACTAAAAAGCGAAGACAAATTCATTGTGGCTGCAAAACGCGGAACATTCAGCAACGTATCCTGCGCAAACTCCCCTTTCCCTTTTATCATCACATCCTGCAAATCGACAGTAACTTTGGGGAAATTTTTAAACAGTGAAAGTTTAAGATCGGCAAATTCAACCTCAGCATTCATTTGTTTATTGAGCGTGGTTTTTGCCGTATTTAGAATGTTTTGTTTGAAGAACACCGGAATTGCCAAAACTGCACCAATCAGCACTACAATTACGATGAGTATAATTACGATTATTCGTTTCATATTTTTCTGTTTTCTGATTCAAAAATACATCATTAGAACGTTTAAGAACGTTAGAAGTTGTTAAAAAGTTGGAAGATTAAAGACGGAAGCCCGAAGTCGGAAATTATAGCTCGCCAAGTACCATTCTTCGCAGCAATTGCAGTGCCGTTTGTCCGGAGCGCACAATATTCCGGTCGCGCTGATCGCCAACAAAAGTGAACTTTTTCACGAAAGTTTTTTCAGGCCCTGAAACAGCGATCCACACTGTTCCAACAGGCTTTTCTTCAGTGCCTCCTGTTGGTCCGGCAATTCCTGTGGTTGCCACGGCATAATCGGCATTCATCACCCGTTTTACGCCTTCAACCATTTCGCGAGCCACCTGCTCACTAACGGCACCATATTTTTCCAGGTTCTCGCGACTGACTCCCAGCAAATGCTCTTTCATTTCGTTGGAATAAGATGTAACTGAACCATTATAGTATTCAGAACTTCCGGAAACCGAAGTTATAAGATGTGAAATATAACCACCGGTGCAACTTTCGGCAACAGCCATTTTTTTGTTCTGAAGAACTAATTGCCGGCCAATCACTTCCGACATAGTTTCGGTGTTATAGCCAAAAATGGCTTCAGGAATTATTTTTTTCAGCTTATCTATTTCACCCTCCACATCGCTTTTCAACACTTCAACATCGTCTCCAATTGCAGAAAGCCGCAATCGCACCGCCATTGGATTAGGTAAATAAGCCAATTTAATATTAGTAGGCAAAGCATCTTCCCAATCAGCTATTCGTTCTGCCAGCATCGATTCTGGAACTCCCTGCGTCAACACTGTTTTATGGTAAATTGCTTTTGTTCGCCCGGTATTGCGTAGTCGCGGCAGCAGCTCAAACTCCACCAGGTATTTCATTTCAAAAGGCACACCCGGCATCGACACAAAAATGGTATCGTTCTTTTCGAACCACATTCCCGGAGCGGTTCCCATTTTGTTGGGTAAAATGGTGCAGGATTCGGGCAACATCGCCTGATCGCGGTTCAATTTATTCATATCAATCCCGCGATGTTTAAATCGCTCAACGATGGTATCAAGCGTGGGCTGATGAAAAACAAGTTTGGTATTGAAATACTCGCAAAGGGTGTGTTTGGTAATATCGTCCTTTGTCGGACCAAGTCCACCGGTAATTACCACCAAATCGGCATGTTGTTCTGCGCTTTTAATAGCTCGCATTATATGATCGTGATCGTCGTGAACCGAAGTTATCTGGTAAATTTCAATACCGTTCAGGTTAAACTGTTCGCCCATCCAGGCCGAGTTGGTATCAACAATCTGCCCAATCAGTATTTCATCGCCAATGGTAATTATTTCTGCTTTCATTTTTTCAATCTATTTTTCCGAAAAGCAAAATTAACAATATAAAAGGCAAAAGGATAAAGTAGAAAGGAAAAGTCTCAGTCTCAGTCAGCAGTTTTACAATTGCACAATTTATCAGTTTTCTACATTCGAACATAATTTCAATTACTTTTGTGCAAACAATAAAAAACACAAATGAATTCATTCAAAAATACACTCATACAGATAACCCGCAACGGAATGGGATCGGGTAATGATGAACTCGGACAATTACTGGTAAAAAACTACCTGACTTTACTTTGCGAGGAAGAAGAACTACCAAAAGTAATCACGTTTTACAACGAAGGCGTAAAACTCATTTGCACCGGCTCTGAAGCCCTTGAACCACTTAGACAACTCGCCGAAAAAGGTGTAAAACTGGTGGCTTGCAAAACTTGCCTGAATCATTTCCAGTTGTTGGACAACGTAGAAGTTGGCATTCCCGGAACCATGGTCGACATTATGCATTTCCAGAAAGTTGCGGATAAGGTTGTGAACCTTTAAGGATTGAGGGAGATTGATTTAGAAAGATTGAGGCAAGATTGATTTGGGTTGAGCGTTGAGAAACGGAATGCTTTAATGCGTAAATGCTCTACTGCTTAAATTAATCTGCCAAGCTATTTCAACCTGAAATTTGAAACTTTCCCTTCGCGTCTTAGCGCCTTTGCGAGAACTTCTTTTATTTTTCAAATGACTTTAAAAACGCCAAACGCTGCAGTAAAGTTGGGTGCGAGTAATGAAAGAACACAAAGGTTTTATGTGGTGTTAAATTACTCAGGTTATTGATCGACAGCTTTTTTAATGCCGATGCCAGCGCCTCCGGTTTATAGTTTTCGGCAGCAAAACGGTCAGCCTGGTATTCGTTTTTCCGCGAGAGGATATTCATAAAAATACCGGTAAAAAACGAAATGGGCGAATATAACACACCAAAAGCCACCATACCGATATGAAAATTAGGTTCTTCAACTCCAAGAGCGGCACTTAAAACCGGACTGTCGATAAGCAAACCAAAAACAAACAAAACAATAGCCGTTTGTACCAAACCAATCAACAATCCCTGCACCACGTGTTTCTTTTTGTTGTGACCTATTTCGTGCGCCAAAACAGCTACCAGCTCTTCGGTATTCAGATCATTTATCAAAGTATCGTAAAGTACGATTCGTTTTTTTGCTCCCAAACCGGTAAAATATGCATTGGCTTTTGTAGATCGTTTTGATCCGTCGATTACAAAAATGTTATCCAGTTTAAATCCTACTTTCTGCGCAAAAGCACTTATTGCATCGCGCAATTCGCCCTCTTCAAGCGGTGTTTGTTTATTAAACAGCGGCACAATCAGGTTGGAATAAAACATGGCCATAAAAATGGAAAACGCCGAAACTACAAGCCAGGCATAAATCCAGAACATCTCACCGGTTAACTGATAGATAAAAATAATCAGTGCCAGCAAACCACCACCGATTAGTGCGCTAACCAGCCAGCCTTTCACCTTGTCAAGAACAAATATTTTGGGTGTGGTTTTGTTAAAACCGTATTTCTCCTCAATTTTAAAAGTGTCGTAAATTTCGAAAGGGATATTTATAATATCGGAAGCAAACATGATGATTCCGAAAAAAATAAGCGCTGCAAGAATGGCATTTCCGGTAAAACTCCACGCCCAGCCATTTACCAGTGCAAAACCATAAAACAGAAACATAGCTAAAGTAATTACCATGCTAAAGCTGCTGGTTAAAATTCCGAAACGATGATTTTCGCGCTGGTAGGCCTGCTGCTTTTTGTATTTTTCTTCGTCGTAAATACCTTTCACTTCCTCGGGAATAGTGTCGCTCATGGTCGTTGTATTCAGGTACGACAGGTATTTTTCGAAGATAAAATCAACAACAAGAATTCCGATAATGATCCAGAAAAGTATTTCGTGCATAACTGCTTTGTTTCAATTTGTGAGGCACAAATATAACATAAGATTAAGGTTTTCCGTGTATCAAAAAAGCCAGGGGCGAAGAATCATCCCCCAGGGGCACGTAATAATCCCCTGTCTGTACAAGCCTCGCCCCGAGGGGCACACGATGATCCCCCGTTTTCGAAGTGCAATCCCCTTGGGGCGCAAAGCGTGCCCCTGTTTTCTCAAAACAATCACACGGGGGCGTGAAACGTGCCCCTGTTTTCGAAAGCCGCGCCCCTGGGGGCACATCATGATCCCCTTGGGGCGCAAAGCAAAAATATGGGGGCACATCTTGAGCCCCTTAGGGCATTAGCGCAAAAAACGGGGGAAATAATCCACGTAACTGTTTCCGACTGTAAACCATAACTTTCTTAAATTGATAAAATGTTTCAACTACACACAAAGTCAGAATTTCTGTTTTTTTTCCCACTTTTGCAGCGTTGCAACAAGTAAACTATGGAGAAATACATCGAACTGTTAAAAACGCTGATCGCTACGCAGTCGTTTAGTAAAGAGGAAGAAAATGCAGCCGCTGTAATGCGTGCTTTTCTCGAGAAGGAAGGTATAACATATAAAACCAAGGACAATAACACCTGGGCGTATAATAAATATTATTCGGAAGAAAAGCCAACCATTCTGCTCGACTCGCATATCGATACAGTTCGTCCGGCGAAAGGCTACACCAAAGATCCGTTTTCGCCCATTGAAGAAGGCGATGTATTATTTGGGTTGGGGAGCAACGATGCCGGTGGTCCGCTGGTTTCGCTTCTGGCAACCTTTGTGCATTTTTACGAACGCGAAGACCTCCCTTACAACCTGGTTTATGCTGCAACTGCCGAAGAAGAAATTTCGGGACGACGCGGAATGGAAATCGTAATACCTGAGATATCACCTATCGATTTTGCCATAATCGGCGAGCCCACAAAGATGGAACTAGCCATAGCCGAAAAAGGCTTGCTGGTGTTGGATTGTTATGCCCACGGAAAATCTGGTCACGCGGCACGTGAAGAAGGCGAAAATGCATTGTACAAAGCGATGGATGACATCGAAAAGCTGCGCAACTTTGAGTTCGAAAAAGTTTCAGATGTTCTCGGAAAAGTAAAACTTTCGGTTACACAAATTGAGGCCGGCACACAGCACAACGTTGTTCCCGACCTTTGTCATTTTGTGGTTGATGTGCGTACAAACGAACATTACACCAACAAAGAAGCCGCTGAAATTATCGGTCAACACATCGAATCGGAAGTTAAACCACGATCTGTTCGATTAAACTCATCGGGTATTTCGTCACATCACCCGTTTGCAAAATTGGTAAAGGAAAAAGGAATAAATACATACGGTTCTCCAACCACTTCCGACCAGGCTATTATTCCTTTTCTATCTGTTAAAATGGGTCCTGGTGATTCGGCACGATCTCACACTGCCGACGAATACATTCACAAAAGTGAAATTATCGCGGGGATTGAACGCTACATTGAATTGCTGGAAGAACTAAAGCTGTAATTAGTCTTTGCAAGAAAACGCCAAATGCTGCGTTACTCTCGGTTTGAAAACGGTCGATTACGAAAGTAAACTCCCTGATTTCCAAACCGTCGAAAGCCTTGCCTTTGACGCGTTCTTATCAAAGACAAAGAAATAGCTGAGTTTTCTGGCAAGCTCTAATTAGCCACCAATTATTCTTCTGACACGGTCGTCTAGCGCAGCCTGATCGGCTGTAAAACTCGCCAACCCCGCCAGGTTTAGTAAAGTATCGATAGCCAGTTCGCCGCTGGCAATACGCTGCGCCCAACGCTGATGATTTGGAATTTTCCCATCGTCAGCAATCAGTTTATAATCTTTTTCGCTGAGGTAGGGAAACAAATCACCACAACCTGCTTCGTGCACCCGATCGATCAGCTCGTTTTCATTTTTTGGAAGATTGGCATCCAGGCTTTTGGCCAGTTCCAGTTCTTTTTCGCTCACTTCCCATAATTTTTCAGGGAAATAGTTGGCGGCATCGTCGGTTAAATCTACCGGATAAACTTCGTTCAGCTTTGATTGAAAATTGCCATCCATGTTGATTTTTCCGTCGGCAGCCACTTTTGTAGGCATGGTGTAAACATCGGTTCCGGCCAGAGAATCGAGCTGCGAATAATTGCGCAAACTGGCTGCAATTAATTTGGTTGGGGTTGTATTGTTTTTGGTTAATTCGGTAACAATATGTTGTGTTGAGATAACTGTTCGCTCGCCTGCTCCGCTGCCGCTTCCCAGTTCGTTATCTTTTATGTAGGCTCCAATTCTACCTAAAAATACGTTGCAATAATTGGGTTTTGTAATGGCTGCCACCATTGCATTCTGCCGGGCCGAGAATTCAAGTGTAAAGTTTATTTTCACTCCCAACTCCCGAAGTTTTCGTGCGCCCAATAAACCGGTTGCTGTGTATGGAACCTTCACGATAAACTGATCGGGGCAGATGGAAAAATAGCGCAATCCATAATCAACAATGGCTTCAAAATCATACGCAGTGTTGGTATGCAGTTCAACACTTACAAAGCCACCAAACTTTTTGGCCAGCCGAATACCGTGTCGTGCATTCAAAATAAATGCAATCTCAACAATTTGTTCTTCAATTGGCAGGTCTTTTACAATTTTAACCGCCTGCTCAACAAAATCGTCGTAAATTCCTTTCTGGATTTCTTTGTTCACCAAGGTGTTATTGGTGGTTAAAGCAGTCATTTCGGCTGACCAGTTTTTTTCGGCTTCTTCCATATCGCCGGTGTCGAGCCAAAGTTCGGTGCCCGTATTTTTTAATCCCTGCCAAAAGGAATCGGAAACGGCACTTACTTTCGTTTCATTTACATCTTGTAAAACAAATTGTTTGATCTTCTCTTTTAACGTTTCATTCATAACGGTTTAGCTTTGTAATTATACCACCATTACGTTAATTTAACTTTTGGGTTATACCCGCCAAATCAATACTTACTAACTACTTTTTAACATTATGCGCATTCTTTTCCCAAAATATTCGCCGAATAAATAACTTTGTCGTCATGTTACAGGAGATCAGTATTTCAGAATATATAGAACTGGCCGAATCGGTTTCGCTCGTTGATGTTCGCTCGCCGGGCGAGTACGAAAAAGGGCACATACCGGGAGCATTTAGCATTCCGTTATTCTCTAATGATGAGCGGGCAGCTGTGGGAACGGTGTATGTTCAGCAATCAAAAGAGAAAGCCATTGAGTTGGGTTACAAATACGTTACTCCAAAGTTGGAATGGTTTATTTCAGAATCGCGAAAGTTAGCTCCGGATGGAGTAATTGCGGTGCATTGCTGGCGCGGCGGAATGCGCTCGAAGTCGTTTGCCCAACACCTTTCCGACAACGGTTTTTCGAAAGTTTATGTGATAACGGGTGGCTACAAAGCTTTCCGAAACCATGCCTTGGAATCGTTTAAAACCGAAGCACAAATTTGTATTTTGGGTGGTTATACCGGCAGCGGAAAAACACATATTTTATATGCACTGAAAGAGCTGGGCGAACAAATTATTGATTTGGAAGGACTGGCCAACCACAAAGGTTCGGCTTTCGGGCGTATTGGTGACGGCAAACAACCCACCATCGAGCAGTTTGAGAACAACCTGTTTTGGGAATGGAAAGACCTGGATTACAGCAAAAATATTTGGATTGAAGACGAAAGTCATCGTATTGGTTTGGTTAATATTCCCATGAACTTTTTTGAGAACATGCGGAGTCATCCGGTGGTTTTCCTTGATATTGCGTTGGAAGAAAGAGCGGAGTTTTTAGTTCGTGATTATTCGGATGCAGATAAAGCCATGCTGCAAGATTCCATTCTTCGAATAAAAAAACGACTGGGAGGGTTAAATACCAAAAATGCACTGGAACATCTCGAAAGAAACGAACTATACGAAGTGGCAAAAATATGCCTTTTGTATTACGACAAATATTACCTGAGGGGGCTACGCAACAGGGATCACCAGGAGGTTTTCACCCTCATGTGGGACTCCATTTCTCCCGAAGTTATTAGTAAGGCAATTATTAAATTTTATGAATCCATCAGAAATAAAAAATATAAAGCTCACCCAGTATAGCCACGGAGCAGGGTGTGGCTGCAAGATTTCGCCTAAAGTTTTAAGTACCATTTTGGAGACTAAACTTGACATGGGACTTCAACCGAATCTTTTGGTTGGTAACGACAGTCGTGACGATGCTGCCGTTCTTGATTTAGGAAACGGCACCGCAATCATCAGCACCACCGACTTTTTTATGCCCATTGTTGACGATCCGTTTACTTTTGGACGAATTGCCGCCACCAACGCCATTAGCGATGTTTTTGCCATGGGCGGAAAACCCATTTTGGCCATTGCCATTTTGGGTTGGCCAATAAATAAACTGGCTCCTGAAATTGCACGCGAAGTTGTTGAAGGCGGTCGTCAGGTTTGTAAAGAAGTAGGAATAAGTTTGGCCGGCGGTCACAGTATCGACAGTCCGGAACCAATTTTCGGGTTGGCAGTTACCGGACAGGTTGATTTGAAAAACATCAAACAAAACGACACTGCCACTAAAGGTTGCCAGTTGCTTTTGACCAAACCATTGGGCGTTGGCATTTTAACCACTGCTCAGAAAAAAGGTGTTTTGGCAAGCGAGCACGAACAAACAGCACCCGATTTAATGTGTCAGTTAAATACTCCCGGTTTTGAACTGGCAAAAATAGCTGGCGTTAAAGCCATGACCGATGTAACCGGTTTTGGATTGCTGGGTCACCTCACCGAAATGTGCGAAGGCAGTAATTTGTCGGCTCACATTGAACATGATAAAATACCTACTTTGCCAATGCTGAAACCGTACCTGGAACAGGATTGTATTCCGGGCGGTACACTACGCAACTGGGACAGTTACGGGCATCATGTTTCAATGAAAAAAGACAGCTACAAAAATATACTATGCGATCCGCAAACCAGTGGTGGTCTGTTGTTGGCAGTTGAACCGGAAGCACTTGCCGAAGTGGAAGCTTGTCTGGCAAAATTCAACATTCAGGCAACTCCATTCGGACAATTAACTGAAAAACAGGAACAACTTATTACAGTAGTGTAAATTTCTTGTAGTTGCAGTTATCAGTCACAGTATCCAGAATCCAGCATCAAGCATCAGTTTCTCGTTCAACAATTCAACAAAAGTCTCAGTAATTATGGAAAAAAATGCACATAAAACACCGGAAAAGCAACCGAACAATCCGCTTCACGGGAAAACTCTTGAGGCTATTTTAGTGTACCTCGTTAGTTACTACGGCTGGGACGAACTGGGAGATATTATCCATATCAATTCCTTCAGGAATAATCCCAGCTTAAAGTCGAGCCTGAAGTTTTTACGCAAAACGCCTTGGGCGCGCGAGAAGGTGGAAAAACTTTATGTTGAAACAGTTAAAAAAGCATAATCGTATCCCTTTTTCAACCATCATTTCTCCCCTATTTCCCTTCCGTAATCCATTCTATTGAGGTCAACAGCATGTTAACGACCTTGTTTGTTTAAACCTATTAATAGTCGTTTTGTTATATTGCCGTTATTCTACAAAAAAGAAAGACAACTATTAACTAATTAATTCAGCAAAATGAGTAAGATCGTTCAATTCGGAGAAAACGTTCAGGGTTACACCATCCCGGTTTTAAATGAAAGAGAAATTCGCGCCGCAGCAGGTATGTTATTTATGTTGATGTTTATTTCCATTCAACAGGCTACGCAAGGTAATTTTACACCCTTAAAATATGCCATTGTTGTTTTCCTCACTGACATGCTAATCCGCGTGTTGATCAATCCAAAATATGCACCAACATTGATTCTCGGACGTTGGATCGTGCGTAACCAAACACCCGAATATGTTGGAGCACGCCAGAAGAAATTTGCGTGGAAGGTTGGTATTGGGCTGGCGACTACGATGCTAGTTTTGGCAGTTATCGTAAATTCATACAGCCCTATAACAGGTATAATTTGCATGATATGTCTTGTATTTTTATTCTTCGAAGCAGTGTTTGGTATTTGTCTCGGATGTAAAATCTATCCGTTACTTTTTAAAGAAAAGGTTCAGTATTGTCCGGGTGAAGTTTGCGATATAAAATCACGCCACGATATTCAGAAAACAAACTGGTCACATTTAATTATCGTTTTAGGATTTGCGGCTTTTATCGTTCTTACCTACTTTTTATTCAACGAGCAATTTATAAAACCACCATTCGATTTGTTTGGGATAAATTCATAAAAACGGGATTTCACTTTTCCGTTCGTGTATTTTTCAGCCAATTTTACTGAAACGCGGTAATACAAGACTCTTCAGCCTTTTTTAGAGCAGGCGGGCATCAAAATAGTTCAATAAATTAGAGAGTTATGTGAACTGTGCTACAGAAAAAGCTGTTATAGATCATAATAATAGACTATTTCGTGAACGCACACGGTCAATTATATTTTATAGATTTACAAAATAACTATCTAAATAAAAATTTATGATTCTTGGATTATTAAAGGAACACGGTAAAGAAACACGTGTCGCTTTACTTCCGGAAACCGTTAAAGCTTTTACCGACCTGAAAGTTGAGGTACTAGTTGAACAGGGAGCCGGAGAAACAGCATTTGCATCCGACGCCGACTACGAAGCCGTTGGAGCAAAAACAGTTTCGCGCGACGATGTGTTTGCCAAAGCCGAAGTTCTGCTGCAAATTCAGCCACCCGCTGAAGGAGACACTGGAAGAATTAAAGATTCTCAGGTTTGGATTAGCGCTTTCAACCCGCTTTGGGATACTGCGCTGGTAAAAACTTTCCTCGACAAGGGTATCACAACGTTTAGTCTCGATCTGATTCCGCGAACAACCCGTGCACAAGCGATGGACATTTTGTCGTCGATGGCAACGGTTTCGGGCTACATGGCTGTGTTGGAGGCGGCGGCAAAACTGCCTACATTTTTCCCTATGTTTATGACAGCCGCCGGTACCATTCGTCCGGCTAATGTGCTTATTCTGGGTGCCGGTGTTGCAGGATTACAAGCCATTGCAACCTCGCGAAAACTGGGTGCACAGGTACAGGTTTTCGATGTACGCTCGGCGGTAAAAGAAGAGGTAATGAGTCTTGGCGGTAAGTTTGTTGAAGTTGAAGGCGCAACCGAAGACAAAGCTGCCGGCGGGTATGCAGTGGAACAAACCGAAGAATATAAAAAGAAACAGCAGGATAAAATCAATGAGGTGGCAGCCAAATCGAATGTGGTGATCTGTACCGCACAGATTCCGGGACGCAAAGCACCGCTACTTATTCCAAAAGAAGCTGTTGATGCCATGAAACCGGGATCGGTAATTATCGACCTGGCTGCATCGACGGGCGGAAACTGCGAACTCACCAAAAACGACGAGATTGTTGAATACAAAGGTGTTTCGATAATCGGACAATCCAACTACCCGGCACAAAAACCGGTTGATGCAAGTCGCATGTTCGGGAAAAACGTATTGAATTTCATGAAGTTGATGATTGGAGAAGAAGGCGAACTCAACCTGAATTTTGAAGACGATATTGTAAAAGGAACCTGCATTACACATGCAAAAGAGATTTACAACGAACGTGTTAAATCAGTTATCGAAACCAAATAAATGAATCAATTATGGAAAGTATATTAACTTTTTTAACCGAAAATAAAGATGCGATATTCATTATAGTGTTATCGATATTTCTTGGATTCGAGGTAATTTCCAACGTTCCATCGGTATTGCACACTCCCCTTATGTCGGGAGCCAATGCAATTAGCGGTGTAATTATTATCGGAGGAATTATCCTTGTTGGTCACGCTTCATCTACTTTCGAGTGGATACTGGGCGCAATTGCCCTGTTTATGGCTACGCTTAACGTGGCCGGAGGATTTGTTGTTACAGACCGCATGCTCGAAATGTTTAAAAAGAAGAAAAAATAACGATGAACGCTATGATTTTACTAAATACATTAATGCCGGGACAAGTTGTTCTGGAATACAGTTATCTTCTTTCAGCCATTATGTTTGTTATCGGGCTGAAACTGGAAAGTAATCCTGCCACCGCCCGAAAAGGAAATTTCTGGGCTGCCTCGGGTATGATCCTTCCGATGATCACCACCTTGCTTTTAAATAAAGATGCTGCCGGCGAAGGAATTTCTTTGGCTAATGCAGCAGCGGTAATCCTGATTATTGCAGCCGGTGCAGTTGTTGGAACCGTAATGGCCCGAAAAGTAAAAATGACGGCCATGCCCCAAATGGTATCGTTCTTTAATGCTACCGGAGGTGCGGCATCAGCGGCTGTGGCTTTAATCGAGTTCACAAAAGCTCCGAATCAGGCGCTTTTGGTAACCTTGCTCGGTTTGGTTGTAGGTAGTATTGCCTTTAGTGGTAGTATGGTTGCCTATGGTAAACTGGATGGAAAAGTGGGTGATATTTTTGCCAAATTTATGACCTACCTGAACCTGTTTTTTATGCTGTTGATTGTTGTCATCATCCTGCTGGTATTATTTGGCGGATTCGATCAAACAACCGTTTCATGCCTTGTTTACGGACTACTGGTATTAAGCATCGTTTACGGTGTTAGTTTTGTGATGCCAATTGGTGGCGCCGATATGCCGGTGGTTATTTCATTACTGAACTCGCTGACAGGTATTGCAGCTGCGATGGCAGGTTTTATCTATCAGAACGAAGCTATGATTCTTGGTGGTATACTCGTTGGAGCCGCCGGAACCATTCTTACGCTGCAAATGTGTAAAGCAATGAACCGATCTCTGATCAACGTGATAATTGGAGCATTTGGTGGCGGTGGTGCAAGCCATGCTGATGTTCAGGGAAGTATTAAGGAAATTACATTGAGTGACGCGGCTGTTTTGTTGAGCTACTCACAAAAAGTAGTAATTATTCCGGGATATGGTTTGGCCGTAGCACAGGCGCAACACATTGCTCACGAGCTTGATTCGCTGCTGGAAAGTAAAGGCGTTGAAGTAAAATACGCCATTCATCCGGTTGCCGGTCGTATGCCCGGACACATGAATGTTTTACTGGCAGAAGCAGATGTGCCTTACGAACAACTGGTAGAAATGGACGACATTAATCCGGATATGCCAAATGTTGATGTGGCAATTGTGGTTGGTGCCAACGATGTGGTAAATCCCGCCGCTTATGACGATCCGGGAAGTCCGATCTACGGTATGCCGATCATTGATGCGCACCTGGCGAAAAATATCATTATCATGAAACGTGGTATGGGTAAAGGTTATGCAGGTATCGAAAACTTCCTGTTCTTTAACGACAAAACACGCATGTTGTTTGGCGACGCCAAGAAATCGATTACGAGCCTGGTAAATGAGATTAAGAGCATGTAAGATTTACAATACGATAATTTTAAATGCCATCTCTTTTTAAGGGGTGGCATTTTTTGCTTTTGCCCCTCTCGCTTCCCGTCGCTCTTAAATCAATAAAACATTAAACCGTTTATCTAAAATTAATGAAACGCCAGCTCTTCATACTGAAATCCTATTTTCGCAGGCTCAAAATTTCAACTATTTAAACATTTAAGAATGAGTACTCAAAAAATTGGAAATCCGGCAGTTGTAGGCTTGGCCGGTTTCGGATTAACTACCCTTTTACTGCAAATTCACAACATTGGACTTTTAGGCATTGGCCCGGTGTTGTCCATGGGTTTAATTTTTGGCGGGCTGGCACAAATGATCGCCGGATTTATGGAACAAAAAGTTGGCAATAATTTCGGATTCAGTGCCTTTGTTGCTTACGGTTCGTTTTGGATTGGCCTCGGAATTATTTGGTTACTGAACCACTTTAACATTTACGCAGCATCGCACACCGATGTAGGTTGGTACCTGGTAGCCTGGGCATTATATACTTGCATTTTAATGGCAGCATCGTTTTATGTACACAAAGCAATGGCCATTACTTTTATTTTGCTCGAGATCGGTTTTATTCTCCTGGTTATCGGCCACTTCGGTAACCCAAAAATGAATGTTGTTGCCGGTTACGAGCTTATCTTCTGTGCATTGTCGGCCTGGTATATGATGGCAGCCATCATTATCAACGACCTCGCCGGAAAAACAGTTCTTCCGTTGGGTACAGCATGGGCAAAAAAAGCAAACTAGCATTTTAGCATACAAAAAGGGCTGAATCGATAATTGATTCAGCCCTTTTATCTAATAAAACCAGACCATTGGCAGCTAAACCCCTAATATTCATTATATAAAATCACTATTAATTAACTAAATTTCAGGGCAAAACACTTGATTATCTACTAAAGGAATAGTATTTTTAGCACGCAAACCATTTATTGAAAGGACGTACACATGCTTGAAGAACAAACCTTAACAAGCTATGCTCCGGCAACACGTTATACAAACGGGCAGCTTGAAAGCCAATTCAAAACAATCCTTGAAAATAAACAACTGGTGAATTTTGTGGAATCGATTTCGCAAATGGTGATTATTTTAAACAAACACCGCCAGGTAGTTTATGCCAACAACAGTTACAAGGAGTTTTGTAAACAGCTGAATCATGACCCACTAATTGGAAAACGCCCGGGAGAAACATTTAATTGCGCCAATGCATTCAAATCGGTTACAGGATGCGGAACTACCGATGCCTGTAAATCGTGTGGAGCGGTGAATGCCATTCTGGAATCGCAAAAAGGAAAACGTTCAACAAAAGAATGCCAGATACTTACCCTCGAAAATGATGCACTGGATCTTGAGGTTACAGCAAACCCATTGGATCTCGACGGAGAAAAACTAACCATATTTTCAGTAAACGACATCAGCGCCGATAAAAGAAGAAAATCGCTGGAACGCATTTTTATTCACGATATTTTAAACAGTGCAGGAGCCATATCCGGACTATCTTCCATTCTTAAAGAGGTTGATGATCCTGAACAATTAAAAGATATCGCCGAAACGATTGCAGATGCTTCGCAAAACCTGATTGAAGAAATACAGGCGCAGCGCGAATTGAGTGCAGCAGAAAGAGGTGAACTTCAATTGCAACTAAGAGAAGTTAACAGCCGTGCACTTCTTACCGACCTGCAAAGAACCTATGCAAAACATGAACTGAATACGGGCAAACCTATTCATATCAGCATGGATTCTACCGACTGCACAATTACAACCGACCTTGTTTTAATCCGACGTATTCTTGGTAATATGATCAAGAATGCCATTGAAATGAATGTTCAGCACGATACAATAACTCTTTCGTGTAAGGAAAGTGAAAATTTCATCGAACTATCTGTTCATAATAACAGCCTTGTACCCGACAAAGTAAAAGATCAGCTGTTCAAACGTTTTTATTCAACCAAAGGACAAGGACGTGGTTTGGGTACCTATTGTATGAAATTATTTGGCGAAAAACACCTGAAAGGCCAAGTTGGCTTTACCAGTTCCGAAGATGCCGGAACAACTTTTTATATTCAACTTCCTAAATAGTTATATCCAACGCATAACATAACAGTTAAGCTTTTTATCTTTGGTTGTTTTTAACGAAATGACCAAAGAAAAGCTTTATACAAAAATTATGGCGCTGATCGATGAACGGATCGAAACGGCACAAATGGCTATTGCATCGGCTAAAGAGTCGCGCGACAGCGAAACAAAAAGTAGCGTTGGCGACAAGTATGAAACCGGCCGCACATTAATGCAACAGGAAGTGGAGAAAAACCGTGTTCAGTTGCACAAAGCCGAAATGCTAAAAACCGAGTTGGAAAATATCGACGTAAAGAAAAAGTTTGATAAAGTGGAATTTGGCAGCCTGGTTTCCGACGGCATAAATCTGTATTTCATTGCAACAGCCCTTGGCAAAATTGACGTGGATGGCAAAAGCTGTTTTTGTATTTCGCTGGCCTCCCCCATTGGCAAAGCGCTGCACAACAAAAGTGTCGGCGATAAAGTAACTTTTATGGGAAGAACTATTGAAGTCGTAGAAATCGAGTAACTTTAAGCTGCTGAAACCAACAAAATATACTACCATGCAATCATCAAAACTATACTTATTAAGATCTACTTTTCTGACAGTGCTTTTTTTAATTGTATTGTTCAGTTTCGATACAAAAGCACAGGAATATGCCGTTGGTGCCGACCTTTCGTTTTTAAAAGAAGCCGAAGACAATGGTTTTGAGTTTAAAGAAAATGGCAAAGCGAAAAAAGGTATTGAAATATTCAAAGATCACGGCTACAACTGGATTCGTTTGCGACTTTTCCACACGCCCACACAACTTCCCAACAATTTGGAATATACCATTGCCACGGCGCAAATGGCAAAAGAGCATGGATTTAAATTTTTGCTCGACTACCATTATTCCGACACCTGGGCCGATCCCGGAAAACAGTTTATCCCAAAAGCGTGGGAAGGGCTTTCGCACGAAATTTTGGTTGATTCGGTTTACGAATACACCCGACAAACCATGATCGCTTTTCGCGAAGCCGGCGTTTTCCCCGACATGGTGCAGGTGGGCAACGAAATTAGTAACGGCATGCTTTGGCCCGATGGCAAACTGCCCGAAAACTGGGATAACCTTGCGGAACTGATTCAAGCCGGAATTAATGGTGTTTATGCCAGTTGTGGCAATAATCCTTGTCCGCAGATTATGATCCACATTGATAAAGGCGGCGATAAAGAATTCACCAAATACTGGTTCGACAAGCTCCTTTCATACGGAGTGGATTTTGATGTAATGGGACAATCGTATTATCCGTGGTGGCATGGATCGATTCTCGATTTACGCGAAACGTTAAACTTTATGGCACATGCCTACCAAAAAGAAGTTATTGTGGTAGAAGCCGCCTACAACTTTGCACCGGCCGAATACATCGACAAACCCGCACCATTTGCAGAGTCGCCCGAAGGACAGCGCCAGTTTCTGGAGGAAGTGAACCGCGTGGTGCTGAATGTTCCCAATGGTCTGGGAACCGGCGTTTTCTGGTGGGAACCGGCAGTGGAAAACAAAGGTTTTGGTTACCGCACCTATTTTGATGCCGATGGAAACGTGCAGCCTGTAATTGAAGTTTTCGACCGCTTTACGCGCCACTAAAATGAATAAAATACGACAGGAACATGAATTGCCACAGGCAATTGTTGAGTGGGGCTGGAAATACCATCACCTGGGAATTCCAACCAACGAGAAAATGCCTGACGAAAAATACTTAGCTCAGTTTAAGTTTTTCCATTCAGGTTTTCCAACAAGTCCTTTTGGTGTGGAATGGATGCGTTTCGAAAAAGACAGTCCGATCCATCCGCTGATTCAAAAAGTGCCCCATCTGGCATTTGAAGTGGAAGATCTTGACCATGAACTGGGCACCCGCAACTTAAAGGTTATCACTCCTCCAAATCCACCCGCAGAAGGAATAAGGGTGGCAATGATAGAACATAATGGCGCGCCAATCGAATTAATAGAATTTGAAAAAAATAAATGAACTACATTACCGATAAAGATTTTAAAAACGAGGATTTCTCAGAAAAAGGGCTGGAACAAGCCGACTACGAAAACTGTAATTTTACCGATTGTATTTTTTCCTCTGCCGACCTGAGTAGTTACAGTTTCGAAGAGTGTAATTTTGAGAACTGTGATTTTAGCAACACAAAAATTACCAACACTGCTTTTAAGAATGTGTGTTTTAAAAACTGTAAACTCATCGGGCTGCAATTTGATGAATGTAATCCCTTTTTGCTCGAATTCAGTTTTGAAGGGTGTATGCTCAATTATTCATCGTTCTACCAACTAAAAATAAAAGGTACACGCTTTACCCGCTGTACTATGCACGAAGTAGATTTTAGCGAAACAGAGCTTACAAAAGCCATATTTTCGGAATGCGATCTGGCCGGATCGATATTCAACTTCACAAACTTACAAAAGGCCGATTTGCGTAATTCCATCAACCTTTACCTCAATCCGGAGCAAAACCAGCTGGCTGGTGCCCATTTTTCGCTCGACATGCTTCCCGGACTATTAAGTAAGTACAACATTAAGGTGGATTAATTATTTTTTGTTGTTTTGCAGCATGGATCTTTTACTCTGGTTTGATTATATCGGGACATTTGTTTTTGCGATAAGCGGCACGCTGACTGCCGCCGACAAGCGCCTCGACTTTTTTGGCGCTACCGTAATTGGTTTTGTCACTGCCATTGGTGGCGGTACCATTCGCGACCTGATGCTGGGCGACACACCCGTGGCATGGATGCAAAACAACAATTATTTCTGGATGATTATTGCCGCGGTTGTGGTAACCATAATTTTCCGCCGTCATGTACTGAAACTAAAACGCACCCTTTTTCTTTTCGATACCATTGGAATTGCCACGTTTACCTTGCTGGGATTAAAAAAGGCCTTGCTCTTTAATATCGATCCGTCGATGGCGGTATTGATGGGACTGTCGTCGGCAGTTGTGGGAGGTGTTATTCGCGATATTCTGTGTAACGAAGTACCACTGATCTTTCACCGCGAGATTTATGCCACAGCCTGTATTGCCGGAGCACTGGTTTACCTTTTACTCAGCAGATTGGGCGTATCCGAAGTGATTTGCGAAACAGCAACAGTATCTTCCATTATCGCAATACGTCTACTCGCCATCCGTTTTAACATTGCCTTGCCGCGGTTGACGCATAAGGAAGAGTAGAAAGATTGATGAACCAAATAAGTAAATACAGCAATTCTGAGATTTCCTATTGCTTATTTACCAACTTCCTATTTCAAACTTGGATTAGATTGATGCAGATTAAATAAGATTGATAAGAGATTGAGTTAGTAAGTGCTTGTAGCTCCAACCTTGAAACAGATCTCTCCTCGTACCTCGTCGAGATGACAGCTGTTCTCAACTTTTGCCTTTTACCTTTTTACTTTTGACTTGTTCTCCCCTACCATTCCACCAGCGAAAGTCCAAAACCAACAACCGTTTGCCGGTGGTTATAATCGATCATACTTTCGCCATAGCCCGAAAATACCTGTGCCCGAAATCGCAGATTATCAATAATTTTTATGGAATAAGCAAATCGGATACTTCCACGGTTATTATCGCCAAAACGAAGACTATGACGAGCGGTGCAATTAACCGCATGAATTCCCTTTCCCCAGGTGAGCAATAACTCACTGCGCCCCAGGTAATTCTCAATCCCGGGATTATCGTCCTTTTCATCTGATTCTGGTAAACGCCACCACGGTTTAAATACTACCGCTGTATGTTTCCCCTCCATGGCCACCTGTGCCACAATACGGTTCCAGCTGCGCGACAGTGGATTTGCACGGCCATTGCTCTGATGATTAAAACCTAGTCCCACAAAAACGCCATCCATTCCAAATAGCCTGTACCTTACCGGAAGAATAAACATCGCTTCAGGTTCGTAATTTGTTTCGCGAAAAGGGCGCGACAAATCGGTGTTAAACACCTGCCAAAACGATGCCTGCGTATACCCCACCCAAACATCGCCTCCTTGTTCGCCTCCAAAAACATCATTTAAAACTTTTGTTTTCAAGCTCAACTGAAACATCTGCTCCGTTCTATTCAGCGGAACAGGTTCATCAATATTTCGGTCGGGATTGGCGCTGTGTGGCATACGGTTTACATTGTTCGACACTTTGGCCGCCAATACATAAACCGGTTTATAGGTGCGGATTACAAACAAATCTTTGTCATCATTTTCATGACTACCAAGATCCCAGTGATCAGCCAAAGTGTTTTCAGCCTGCCCAAAAAGTTCCTGCGCAAAAGAGTTGTGGCCCGCAAGTAACAGGCCCACAAGCAGTAGCGTTAGTGATATTTTCATTATTTGGTGTTTACTCTACGAAGATAGGCAATAACAGCATGCTTTGCCTCATCTTCCCGCTGTTTGGATAACATCTTTTAACAGTTGGAGAGAAGGTCGGATTTAGTAAATGAGTTTTTGAGTGAATGGGTTTTTGCCAGTTTATTTCGGTCGTTCCTCCTTTGCCGGGAAACTTAACTATTGCAATGGGAACAATCCATTAGGGATTTGATTTTGGCAGAAGGTAATGATCAAAGGTTACCAGGCGCATCTGCAAAAACGGATCAGAAAGATGTAACTACCATGCGCCGCATTCTGATAAGTTTAAAGTTTTGAAGGTAATTAGGAACCAATTCCACCGACCAGCTGCAGCCTTTCTACCCAAACGTAAACCAGAGAATGGCAGCAAGCAAAATCAAAAAAGAATACAGATACAGCGATCGAAGGTTGAATTTTTTAATTATAGTCAGCACCAATGTGGTTATAAGCAGTCCGAACAATCCTGCCAGCATCGGCAGCCATAAAATTTCGAAAACCACGTCGAAATTTTTAATTCCCGACAGATTGAGCTGTGTAACTACCGTCCAGTAAACGACCACTACCATCGACAAGATAAAAATAATTTTGGGCGCGTTTGACTTCTTATTTACTGCCATTTAAAAATCAATTACGATTTACACTTCCGCGACATATGCTTTCACGTTTTTATCGCTTAAATGTTACAATTATTCATTGGTCACTCGGGCCATAAAAACAGCATTGCATAAATCTGTACCTTTCGAGATTGCTTCTCCGGCAACTCGTGGCTCGCAAATACTTTTGCCTTTTTACTTTTGCCTTTTGCCTTCACATTCTTCCCATAATCCTTTTATTCCAGCCAAACAATTCTTATTTTCAACAAGCCAATTGAATTAATAAGTCAGACAAATTATGAAAACAAAATACACTCTATTTATTGCCCTCATTATCCTCTCACTAATAAGTTGTAATAACCAGAAACAACAAAACCAAACCACTCCAGTGCCGGCTGAATCAGGCGAAACATTCAATTTCGTCTCTGCCGACAAAAGCTACAATTTTGAACTTCAATACACCGAAAGCGGAATTCGGTTAAAAGATGTAGCGCACAATAAAACATATACGATGGATCGTGTTCGGACAGCAAGTGGCGAACGTTATGTCGATGACGAGGGTAATGTTTTTTGGTCGAAAGGAAAAGCTTTTACCTTTTATAAAGGCGATGAAATCATCACACAAGGACTACTCGCAGAAAATCCGGAACAATCAATATTCGGCAATTACGTTGACGACACTTATGCCATACGCCACGAGGGATACGACTGGGTAGCGGTGAGCGTAAAAGAAGGCGCCAACAATTCCATTAACGTATCGGTACGTTCGCGGGCTGACAAGAAAAAGCCAACCTGCTCGTTTGATGCACAAGCTTTTAAAACCGACGATAACACGTACGAATCGGTGAATGACGGAAAGACCATCGTTTACACTTTTTCCAACGATTCCATCACCATTTCCACGAAAAACAAGGCCGACGAAAATATGCTGTACTTCTTCTGTTCAGGAGGAGCCACTTTTGCCGGTAGCTATAAAAAAATTGATGAGCCGCTCGATGCCAGCCAAATCGACCAAACATCGTTTATCCAGATTTTAAGCTTACAGGGCGTTGGTTTTACTGTTTCGTCTATTCGAAAAAACGACATAAATACTTTCACAGTAACAACTTTTGGTCTGCCAAACGATTACAACGAAACCTTTGAAATTATCGGTTCGCGGGTAACAGGTGCAGAAGTGGAAGACCTGAATGCCGACGGATCGCCCGAATTATTTGTGTACACACAATCGGATGGCAGCGGAAGTTACGGTAAGGTGCATGCTTTTTCGGTGAATAATTTAAAGTCGATGAGTATGGTAAACTTTCCACCGGTAGCAGAAAACGCCGAACTAAACAAAGGTTATATGGGCCACGACGAATTTGCAGTGGTGGAGAACCGACTGGTGCAACGTTTCCCGATGTATAACGATGGCGACAGCAATGCCAACCCAACCGGCGGCACACGACAAATAAGTTACAAACTTACGGAAGGCGAAGCTATGCGCCAACTGAAAGTTGACAAGGTTAGTGAGTATTGAGTTAGTGAATGATAGAATTAGTGAATGAGTGATTGGGTTATTGGGTAAATGAGTCCTCGAATCCCCTCTATCTCGCGGATAGTGGCTAATGACTTTGTACTTTCTCCTTATAACTTTTGCCTTAATATTTTTATTTTATGTAAACAAATGTTATTTTTAAAACTCCTTACCCGGTCACAGAAAAGATTCGTAGCGTTGGATAGACCCCAGGAAAACGAGAAAAAAGATTGATACACATACATTAACAATAAAAACCTTCTATTAATCTTTAAACTATAACCACCATGAAACTAATATCTCTCCTGAGTGCAGTCATTTTCCTTGGAAATCTGGTGAGCCTTAATGCTGTTGGGCAATCCGTAACATTCAGTATTGATTGCAGTGGATTATCGGCTACAGTCATTGAATGTGATGAGGAACTCCCCTCTTATAGCAACCTCGAAGAATTTATTGCTGCCGGTGGTGCTTACAGTTCCACTTACGACATTGATACTTTTGGTTTTTCCGACATCAGCGATGGGAATACCTGCCCTGAAACCATTACACGCAGTTACTTCATCATCAACACAAACGGCGATACGGCAAGCTGTTCGCTTCAATATGTAATTCAGGATATCACTGCTCCCTTGTTGATTCTTCCCGATAAATATTGTAGCTGTTGCAACACCTTCCCCGTTTATTCTAGCGTTTCTGACGTTTTGGAATACCAGGCAGAGGGAAACGCAATTACTGACAACTGCTCACTGGATTCCACCATCAAAATTGCTCTTCTCAGTCAGATCACAATTGATTCAGAAGATTTAATAATTTACGAAAGAACCTACCAACTCAGCGATCGCTGCGGAAATACAGCTACCGCGGTCGAATATATTTATGTGCATCACAACACTGCGCCTAACGTTCAAAATGACTCGGCTACGACTAACATAAATACGGCAATCGACATTGTGGTTACAGCTAACGATTACGATTTAAAATCCAATCTCAATCTTGAGTCCCTCAACGTACTTACCGGACCTAGTCACGGAAATGTTTTAATTAATACGCAAACCGGTACCATTACTTACACCCCTGATGAAGATTATGTTGGGCCGGATATTTTTCGATATACGATTTGTGATGATGGTATCCCTTGTATGCCGGAATGCGCAGAGGCTATTGTTTTTATAACTGTTCAGGGAGATGTTAATACCGCGGTAGCTCTAGAAGAAATCGCAACGGGTTCAGAATTTACCATTTATCCGAATCCAAACAACGGAAGATTTAAAATCAAACTGAAGGAAACACAATCCAAAGCACAATTAAGAATTGTCGACAGTATGGGTCAGCTTATCCGTAAAATGAGTATTGAACCGTCCGAAAGTAAAATTATCGACGTCGATTTATCAGATTGTACCGCTGGCACTTATACCGTAGTTCTGACACAAAATGATCAAAGAATTAGCAAACCAATAGTAATTAAATAACCTTTTAAAGACCCACAAAATGAAAACAAACATTTCAATTTACATTTTAAGCCTTATAGTCCTGGTTACGGGAATAGTTTTAACCGTAGAAAATCCCGATTCGGGAAGAATGCAATTAATAGCCGGCGGATTAACCTTTTTAGGATTTACGCTAAATATTTTGAGTTTTCTGAAAACTTACTTCCAACGAAAGGCTGAACTCAACAAACAGTTATAACTCAAACTTTATCAAATAATGGAAATTTTAATACCCGTACTTGTAATCGCTGTTAGCGCTTTAGTGTTACGTGCAATTGGCGCCTGGATGCTACGAATAACTGATATTATCGATCTTCAGAAAGAAATTTTGCAGGAGTTGAAAAAGATCAATAATTCCGACACAAAACAATAAAACCATGACCAGAGAGGAACGCCTGAAATTCTGCAAGATTTGTGAAAATAAACAAATGAGCTTGCAAGAGGGGCTTATTTGCAACATCAGCGGCAAGGCTGCCGATTTTGAAGAAAGCTGCCCGCATTTTAGAGAAGATCCACAGGCAAAACAGGAAATAGCCGCCCGCGATAAATTCAACGCATTGGAAAGAGGTTCGGCCGGCACAGGCAAACGTTTTGCTAACTACATTATCGACTGGATTTTTATCTACATCTTCATATTAGTACTATTCTTTACACTGGGAGTTGCGTTGGAGATTGCAGCTCCGGGAATTGTCGACAGCATTATCGGCAATACCTTTTTACTTTACTTCTGGATTCTCTTGAACTACTACATGTATTTTGTAATTCTGGAAGCCACTACAGGCCGCACAATTGCTAAATTTATTACCGGTACAAAAGTGGTTACAATGGATGGCGAACAACCGAATTTTTCAACCATTTTACTGCGTTCTATTTGCCGCTTTATTCCGTTCGAAGCTTTTTCATTCCTCTTTGAATCGCAACGCGGCTGGCACGACCGCCTATCAAAAACACGTGTAATTGTTGTTAAAAAAGAAAAGAAAAAATAGCTATGAAAAGACTAAGTTTTATAACTGCAATATTTGCTATACTTGCCTTTAACTTCGGCTGCCACGATGGCCATACCGGAGAGAACTGCATCGACGAGAATCCTTATTTTGAACCTGAGCCAGTCCCCGAAGTGGGGCGCCTTAACATGTCATTTTATACAAACTCGGAAATTAATACTTATGAAGAGGTGGATAACTATACCATTGCCTATATTCAGGAAGGTAGCAAAACTGTTTTCAGGTATCAACATTCCGGATATTGGGGAATACCAGATTCCATTGGAGATTACGACACGTTACCACCACCTCCTCTTGACGGCCAATTTGAAATAGCGGTGGTTTTTGAAGTGCCTTCCGACAAAGAAGAATTTCTGATCAGTGGTAACGACCTAAAAAGAGCACATGCCATGTACGGAAGTATTTCTATGGTTTCACCCGGTTATATACCAATCACTTCGGGATGTATTAAAGGTGAAAAAATAAGTGACTCCGAGTGGCAGATCGACATTAATATTCTAACAGAAAAAGATGATGTCGTTTTCAGTAAAATGATTTCTGATCGGTTTGTAAAACGATAGACATCAAATGCTTTACAGCTTCCGCGCGAACCCATTCGCATGGCTGCTTAGATTGATTTAGTAGCTCCCCCTAACTTACGGGCATAGCAACGTTATCTTTCCCCCATCACCACAAGTAGTAGTTCCATACACATAAAATCACCATTTTATGGGATTTCACACCTCATGTCTTCAAGGTAGTTTTGCAGAGTGAACGTTTAACTACTTTATCAAAGATCATGAAGAAACTATTACTATCATTATTATTGGTTAGCGCAGGCATTTTGGCTTTCGCACAAGACAACGACAATACCCTCAATCAATACAATAACTCGGCCGATAATCTTTTAACCCAAAACAGCAAATTGCTGATTGGCGGTTACGGCGAAGTACACTACAACCAACCTTTGTCGGGCGATACTTACAACAATGGCAAACTCGATGTGCACCGCGTGGTGATGTTACTGGGGTATAACTTTAACGAAAAAACACAGTTTATCACCGAAATTGAATACGAGCATGTGAAAGAGGTTTATGTAGAGCAGGCTTTTTTGCAATACAAACTGAACAACGCGATTAATTTCAGAGGCGGGTTAATGCTGGTTCCAATGGGGATTATTAACGAATACCACGAGCCCACAACGTTTAACGGTGTTGAACGCCCACTGGTTGACAACACGATTACGCCAACCACCTGGCGCGAAATTGGTTTTGGAGTTACCGGAACTATTCTGCCGGCATCGTTAAAATACCAGGCTTACGTGATGAACGGCTTTAACGGTTACGATGGTTCGGCCAAACTAAGTGGTGCAAAAGGAATGCGCAGCGGCCGCCAAAAAGGAGCTGAGTCGTATGTTAGTGCACCAAATTTTGCGGGTAAGATCGAATATTTCGGAATCAGGGGATTGAACCTGGGCTTATCGGGCTACTTCGGAAACACACAAAGTAAACTGTACGATGGTATCGACAAAGATGATGACGCCGCAGTTGCCATGGCCGATTCGTCGGTAGTTGGCATTTCAATGCTCGGACTGGATGCCCGTTATTCAATAAGCGGAATTCAGCTGCGTGGTCAGTTGTACTATGCCAGCTTATCGAATACCGATGAGTACAATGCCTTTACTGCCACCGACGGAAGCCTGAACGATGTGGGAAGCGCTATGATCGGGTATTACGCCGAGGCTGCTTACAATGTTTTCCGCACGGTTGACACCGAGTTGCAACTGACACCATTTGTGCGCTACGAGTTTTTGAATACACACAGTTCGGTAGAAAACAATATTGTTAAAAACGCATCGTACGAGAAAACTGCCATAACAACAGGACTTACGTTGGCATTAACAAAAGGAGCGGTGGTAAAAACCGATATCCAGTTTGTTAAAAATGCTGCCACCGATACCTACGCAAAAACGTTTAGTGCCGGAATTGGCGTAATGTTTTAAACCGCAGTCTTATGAGAATCAAAGCAGGAATATTATTATTTGTCACTTTATTGAGTGCGAGTTTGGCTTTTGCCCAAAGCGATGTGGATTTTCAGCCAAAAGCATTGGTAAAGACACTTGAGAAATCGGGAATCGAAGAACTGACGGGTGTTGAAGAACTTACCCTTCCCAAAGATGCTTGTACTTCAAACGGCAAATACTTCCTGGTTACTAAAAATAACGAGAACGAATACCGGTACATTTACATTGGTCGCGTGAACAGCTGCCGGGCCGGAGGATGCTCCGCAGAGCACGAATCACCAACAACACTCGATTCGGAATACTTTGATTATTACATTTTATTCGATGCGCACAAAACCGTGCAGGCCGTTAAAGTATTTAACTACCAGGCTACTCACGGTTACGAAATTACCGCCAAAGGCTGGCTAAAACAATTCATCGGTTTTAATGGCTCCGACTCGTTGAAAGTGGATAAAAACATCGATGCCATTTCAGGTGCCACCATCTCGGTATATGCCATTACCGCTGATGTGGAAAACAAAACAGCACTGCTGAAAAAGCTACAGCTATAAATAGCAAAAGTTATACATTATATACGTTTTAAGTCCCGGTTGACATTGGTTGTCGATCGGGACTTTTTTTTACGATGTCTGCTAATAGTAAATTGTATTTCCGCACCATGTTTTAAGATCTCAATCCTCCGTCCGTCTACCGACGGACACCTCCTTTTCAAAAAGGAGGACGAATACCCCTTGGCGAAGGGGGAATAAAAGGGAGATTGGCAAATATTGCTTCAGTCGTTCCTTCTTTGCAATCGCATTTTTTGTGGTTTTAAATCGGCAGCGGACAATTACTTATTTAATCCCGGCACGAATCTTTCCTGTCCGCTACGTTTGTCCTTCTGTATTACAAGTCATGGCGAGCGTAGCGAAGCAATCTCCCCCTGCAACCGCGTGATTCCATCGCGTGCTTGTTTATTTTACCGGAAACCACCCCGTCAGCGAAAGCAGATTTATCATCCAAATTAAAATCTTATATCGCTGACACCCCTCCTGCAAGGAGGGGAAATCTGTGAAGTAATGTTCTGTTACATTAAAAATAAAATGAATTTGCGGTGCAAGTTTAGATTCAAAGCTGTGTCTAATTCTGAAAACATTGGTTTTAATTATACAAAATTGCAATTCATGAATCTACTTTACAAGCGATCAGGAAAGATGATCGGCTACATTTTTCTTGCCTTATTTTCGTTGTCGTGTGCCAAACTTCCGGTTTACCATAGCCAGGATCTTTCAGGAAAACCCTCACCTGATTTTTCAACTATTCCAACTAATCATTTCGACGAGAAAAATAATATCCGTTATGGCGTGGCGGTGAACGATACCAACTTCTTTTTTACAGCTACTCTGAGCGACCGGAACAGTTACCCGCGAATTATGCGAGGCGGGCTAAACCTGTATTTCGACCCGCAAGGCAAGAAAAGTAAAAAGTATGCACTTAAAATTGAACGGTCTACCGATCAGTTGAACCGGCAAAATTTACAAGGCAGACCAACTCAGGAGCCGGGTATGAACGGGAATATGGCCGCAGCCATAAACAGTACACTGAAAAAAGTTACATGGGATGCCAACGGCGAGGAATTTACATTTTTCCGTAGTCCGCACCTGTATGCTATCGAAGTTAATTTTACAAGCAACGAATACAACGAGCTAGTTTTGGAGTTGCAAATGCCGCTAAAAGAAATACCCGTTGCGGGAGATCGTACTTTTTCGGCAGGACTGGAAACCGGAAGTTCTGTACCTACCGTGAAAGGAAGTGGATCGATGTCAAATTATTCCGGTTCGGGAAGAGGAAGAGGCTCGGGTGGCGGAATGGGAGGAATGTCTGGCGGTGTAGGTCGTGGAGGCGGTCGTGGAGGCCAGATGAAAGGCATGCAGCAACACCCAACCGGTGCGAGCTCATCAGCTGCAATTTCTTCGTGGTTTAAGGTTGCTTTGTGATTGGAAACTATTCTCGTTGCCCTTGTTGCCTCGCGAATCCTTTCGCGTGGTTATTCATTTTATCCGGCAACCACCCCGTCAGCGAAACCATATTAATCATCCAACTTAAAATCTCATATCGCTGACACCCCTCCTGGCAGGAGGGGAAATAAAAGCGGGATTGAAAAATTACCATACCATTAGGCAACAAAAAAGGCACGAAAAACTTCGTGCCTTATATATGAATTTGATTAAAATCTATTTTTTAACCGAGTGCAAACCGCATTCTTTTCCAGAGCCTTGCTCCCACCACCAGCGTCCGGCACGGAAATCTTCGCCCGGTTGGATAGCACGTGTACATGGCTGACAACCAATGCTAACAAAACCTTTGTCGTGCAGCACATTGTAAGGTACGTTGTATTTTTTTACCCAGTCGATAGTTTCTTCCAGGCTCCACTCCATTAGCGGATTGAATTTTACGATGTCGTTTCCAGCATCGTACTCAAAGAATTTCATGTCGCTGCGGTTATCACTTTGCGAAGCACGTAATCCGGTAATCCAAATCTCGTTTCCTTTCAAGGCACGTTTTAACGGAATTACCTTGCGAATGTAACAACACTCTTTGCGGTTTTCCAACGACTCGTAAAAACTGAAGGGTCCTTTTTCATCCAACAGTTTTTCCACTTCTTCGGTTGGCGGGAAGTAGGCTTTAATCGGCTTGTTGTATTTTTCGAGCGTACTGCGATATACTTTGTAGGTTTCCGGAAATAAACGGCCTGTATCTAAAGTAACTACTTTAATCGGCAGGTCGTTCTTAAAAATTATGTCGGTAATTACCTGGTCTTCGTAACCAAAACTGGTGGTAAAAACCACTTTATCAGGATGCTGTTCAACCAGAAATTGCAGTTTTTCTACAATCGTTTTTTCTTCCAGCTGGGTGTTATACTTGTTTGTTAGTTCTTGCATTTTCATGTAATTATATTTTAACACAAAGTTCTACCTCAATAACTCATTCTCTTACAATCCTTTTGCCTTTTAACTTTTTACTTTTGCCTTGCTCTTTCCTATTCCACATACAAAACCAGCCCTTTCAGGTATTCACTTTCAGGGTGGTAAATATTCACCGGGTGATCAACCGGTTGACTCATTTGATGCAGAATTCGAACGTTACGTCCGGCAATTGCTGCTGCTGAGAAAACGGCTTCCCTGAATTTCTCTTTCGACACCACTTGCGAGCAGGAGAAAGTAAACAGGATTCCGCCCTTACGAATCTGCTCGAAAGCGCGGGTATTTATTCGTTTGTAACCTTTTAATGCCTGAGGCAAGGTTTTGCGGTGTTTTGCAAATGCAGGCGGGTCAAGGATGATCAGATCATACTTATCCTGAATTTCTTTCAGGTATTCAAAACCATCAATCACTGTCGATTTATGGCGTTTATCTCCCGGAAAATTCAGTTCCACATTTTCATCAGTCAGGTCGATCGCTTTTGCCGACGCATCAACAGAGTGCACTGATTTGGCATCTCCCTGCATGGCATAAAACGAAAAACCACCGGTGTAACAAAACATGTTCAGCACATCGCGGCCTTTTGAGTAGTCTTGCACCAGTTTACGGTTTTCGCGCTGGTCGACAAAAAATCCGGTCTTTTGTCCTTTTTCCCAGTCAACTTTAAAACGCAGGCCGTATTCTTTAACTTCAGTTTCCGATTCTGATCCAAACAAGTAGCCGTCTTCCGATTTTACATCGGCTTTAAACGGCAGTGTTTTTTCGCTTTTATTGTAAATCGCTTTTAACTTGTCGCCCATCACTTCCTGCAGGGCTTTCACCAGCTCTTCGCGAATAAGGTACATGCCAATAGAGTGCATCTGCATCACCGCTGTTCCGTTGTAGAAATCAACGATCAGGCCCGGCATTCCGTCACCTTCGGCGTGGATCAAACGAAAAACATTGGTTTCCGGATTATTGTCGAAACCCGTCATTTTGCGCAGGTTCCAGGCACTTTCTATTTTGCTTTTCCAGAAATCGTAATCCGGTTCAATTTCCTCGAACGACACAATACGAATGGCAATCGATCCCACCTGATAGTGGCCAATTCCCAAAAACTGGTCTTTGTTGGAATACACTTTTACAAGGTCGCCTTCAGCAGGCGTACCATACATTTTTTTAATGGCTCCGGAGAATACCCATGGGTGAAAACGCAGTAATGACTGGTCTTTACCCGACTTTAATACAACTTTGACAAACTCTTTTGCCATCTCTAATTTTTTGAAAAGTTCTCGAAAATTTCCAATGCAGCCCACGCGTCGGTAGCTGCATAATATTGTTGTGCTTCTGTTAACTCGCTGGCTTCCCAATTGGTAAGCTGCTGTCCTTTTGAGATGCGGAAACCACAGGCAATGGCCGTCAGTTTTTTCAGACTGAAATTCTGAATTCCCATTTCTTTAGCCTCGTCCTGTAATTCTACAAAACCACCCGGTTTAAAAGGAACAAATTCCTGTAAACCTTTAATATCGTCGCGGATAGCAACACCCGGTTTAATTACCTTTTCATTGGCCAGTAATTCCACGATTTCGCGTGGCAAACCAATGCGGTTAATGCGGAATAAAAAAGCCTTGTTTTTGGTCGACAATTGCAGCAAAGCCACTTTGTTTACCACGCCTTTTTTAAACGATGGTTTTGTCTCGGTATCAAAGCCAATTATCGTTGCTCCGTTGAGCTCTTCAATGGCATATTTTACCTTTTGCAGCGAATCGACTAAAATGATCTGGCCTTCAAAACGTTTTAAAGGCAGCTCCGTCAATTCTTCGTTTGATATTTTTTCTTTAAACATTTATTCCTCTTCTTGATCGGTTCCCCAAAATTTATCCAGCCACTCGGGATTTCCTTTTCCGGGAACCACTTCTTCATTACTACTTTCTGCCGAAAAATCGACACCACTGTAAACCAGCATGTGTACCGCACGCATAACGTTCACCAGCTGCTGCCCCCAGAACTCCTCGAAATGATATATACACTCCGAAATTGCATCGTTCATTACTTCTTCGTTACCAATGCTGTAATTCGTGATACAATCCTTCAGATCCTGGTAAATATCGAGCAGATTTTCGGAAACACTTGCACGCACAGTTTCTTCTCCAAACTGAATATTGGGATCGAAAACCTCGTAAAAACCATCGTTCTCGCCCAACAGTTGCAACCATTTCTGATGCAGCATATTGTAGTCGAGCTCGTTTACAAACTTCTCCAGTTCCTCGTCCATTACCATTTCAATCTTCTCAACAACCGAAGCTTTCAAATAGAGCAATGGCAGCAACTTTTGCAGCTTTGCAAGATTTTCTTCTGCAGTAAGATGCGAAACATTTTCGATGGTAGAACAGTACTCATTAGCCACTGTTACAAATTCAACTACGTTTTTTGAATATACGATCTGATCCATACTCACACCTAATTTCCCCAATAATAAAACTGCTGCAAAAGTAGTAAAGATTTTTAAGACAGAACAAAAGAGTTGGAAGCTCGAAGATTGAAGTCAGAAGTTGGCCGCAGACTGCTGTTGGGAACTGAGCTTTTTCGGGAAAGATTGTAAAATTGAAAAATTGCTAAACTGTAAAACTGCCGACTGAGAACTGGGACTGGATACTGCAACTTTTGTTCCCGACGCTTCGGCCGGGATTTCGTCCGGTTAAACCGTCCTCAACTTTTGCCTTTTGCCTTTTGCCTTTTGCCTTGAAACTTTTGCCTTTAAACTTACGACTCCCTCCACTCCAGCAAGTTATCAACGCGGTAGATTATTTTTTTGTTATCGACCAGCCACTTTACTATTTCGCGCATTTTTTGTTGATCGCCCTGGAGTTTGAACAAGAGATTTTCATACGTGCAAGGATCAGCCAACAATTTTTGCACCCGTTTACTAACCGTGCCAAATTCGTAATCGCTGAGTGCAAATGCCTGTTTGGCTTTACAAATATCGCAGGTGCCACAAGGCGCTGCATCGCTTTCGCCAAAATATTGAAGTAGAATCTGGCTGCGGCAAGTAGCCGAATCGGTGGCATAATGAATTACCGACTCAATTTTTTCGGTGTAGTCCTTTTTCCGCAGATCGTAATTCTCTTTCGATATTTTCAGGCGATCGATGTGCACACGCTCTTTCGTGAAGTATATAAATGGTGTTTGACTTTTCGGCACATAATCAATCACTTTCGACTGGCGCAGGTGTTTTAGGTAATTGTACACCTGATCGCGATTGAGCCCTGAACGTTTCGAAAGCAGCTCTTCATCAACCGACACATAACCGCTAAACAGACCGGTGTACGAGCGCAAAAGCAACTTTATAAAATCGTCGAGCTTGGCGTTGGCCACCTGAAATTTGTACAATTCATCGCGCGAAATCGGGAAATAGATCCGCGACGGACTGTCAACCTGCTCTGTAAATTCAAGGTATTCCTGGCGCTGCAAAATCTTCAGACTATTATAAACCATCGCCTGCTGAAACTTGTAGGCCTGCGCAAATCCCTGTAAACTAAACTCGCGCACCTGTCCTTTTCCGTGGCCCACCGCAACCTGAAAATAGTTACACAACGAATCGTAAATACGCTTTATATTATCGGTTTCAGGAAACGATGTTGAGATGTGCTTTTTCAGCTTTGTGGTATCGGCATTATTATATAATAGTACCGCTGCCGACTTTTTCCCATCGCGGCCTGCCCTACCCGCTTCCTGGTAATAGGCTTCCAGCGAATCGGGCGCATCGATATGAATTACAAAACGAACGTTGGCTTTGTCGATTCCCATTCCAAAAGCATTGGTAGCAACAATCACACGTGTTCTTCCGGTCAGCCAGTCGTCTTGCCGCGAGCTTCGCACAATATTTCCCAAACCGGCGTGGTAATAATCGGCCGAAACTCCGTTTTGCTTCAATTCATCGGCAATTTCGCGGGTGGCTTTTCGGCTGCGAACATAAACTACTCCCGCGCCTTTACTTTTTTTCAGCGTATCGAGCAGGTACCCGGTTTTATTTTCGACATGCCGCACCAGGTAACTCAGGTTTTCGCGGTGAAAAGACATTTTTAACAAATTCTTCTCTTTGAAACCCAACTTGTCCTGAATATCATCGGCCACCTTTGGCGTAGCGGTTGCGGTTAAAGCCAAAATTTTTACTTTGGGCAGCAGTTCGCGCACTTTTATAATGCCTAAATAACTGGGGCGAAAATCGTAGCCCCACTGCGAGATACAGTGCGCTTCGTCAACGGTTAACAAGTTAACTTTCATTTGCTCCAGCCGCTCCACAAAACGCTGAGAATTCAAACGTTCCGGCGATACATACAAAAACTTGTAATTGCCCCAAACAGCGTTGTCGAGCGTTAGTTTTATCTCGCGTGCCGACATTCCGCTGTGTACAGCCAGTGCTTTTATCCCTTTCCGGTTAAGGTTTTCCACCTGGTCTTTCATTAAAGCGATCAGCGGTGTAACCACCACACAAATGCCTTCATGTGCCAGCGAATACACCTGAAAGGTTATGGATTTCCCGCCGCCGGTTGGCATTAATCCAAGCGTATCGTTACCCGCTGCAACAGACTCAATAATTTCGAGCTGCAGCGGCCGGAATTCGGGGTAGCCCCAATAGCGGGTAAGTATCTGCCTGAAGTCTTCCATTAATACAAATTAAGAAATCATTTTAACCTTTAACAATTTTTATTCTTCAAAAGTAGCTACAGCCGAAATAAATCGGTTCAGGTCCACTATTTTTTTGTAGTTTTGCGCTTTAATAAAAACATTAAAATAGTTAGGCATGTCGTTTCTAGAAGACAAAATACAGTTTGAAGGTTTAACCTTCGATGATGTTCTTTTAATTCCCTCATATTCAGAATTGTTACCACGCGAAGTTGATCTATCTTCGAAATTCACGCGTAACATTGTCATTAATACTCCGATTCTGTCGGCAGCAATGGATACGGTTACCGAGAGCAAAATGGCTATTGCCATTGCCCGCGAAGGTGGTATTGGTGTAATTCACAAAAATATGGGTATAGAGGAGCAGGCGCACCAGATAACAACTGTAAAACGTGCCGAAAATGGTATGATCTACGATCCGATTACCATTACCCCGGAGAAAAAAGTGAAGGATGCACTGGATTTTATGGCCAAGTATAAAATTGGTGGTATACCGGTTGTTGATGGTCACGGACATTTGGTAGGTATTGTTACCAACCGCGACCTTCGTTTCGAGTTGAACATGAGCCGCCCTATTTCGGAAGTTATGACCAGTCAAAACCTGGTTTCAACGCTAGAATCAACCGATTTGCACAAAGCAGCCGAAATTCTTCAGCGACACAAAATTGAAAAACTTCCGGTTGTTGATAAGGAAAATAAACTGATCGGACTGGTTACCTATAAAGATATTACCAAAGCAAAAGATAAACCGCTTGCCTGTAAAGATGAAAAAGGCCGTTTGCGCGTAGCAGCCGGTGTTGGTATTGCTGGCGACACCATGGATCGTGTAGATGCACTGGTAAAAGCACAGGTTGATGCATTGGTTTTGGATACTGCACACGGACATACCAAAGGTGTGGTTGAAATGCTGAAACGCATCAAATCAAAATATCCGGAGAAAGACGTTGTTGCCGGAAACATTGCCACTGCCGAAGCAGCAAAATTGCTGGTTTCAGCCGGTGCCGATGCAGTTAAAGTTGGAATTGGTCCGGGATCGATTTGTACCACCCGTGTTATTGCCGGTGTTGGTGTACCTCAGCTTTCTGCTATTTACAATGTTTCAAAAGCTATTAAAGATTCAGGCGTTCCTGTAATTGGCGATGGTGGCATCCGCTACTCGGGAGATATTGTTAAAGGATTGGCCGCCGGTGCCGACTCAATGATGGCCGGTGGATTGTTTGCCGGTGTTGAGGAATCTCCGGGCGAAACTATTCTTTACCAGGGAAGAAAATTTAAAGCATACCGTGGAATGGGATCGGTTGAGGCCATGCAAAAAGGCTCGAAAGACCGTTATTTCCAGGATATGGAAGAAGATATTAAGAAACTGGTTCCGGAAGGAATTGCTGCACGAGTACCTTTTAAAGGATCGCTGTACGAAGTACTTTATCAACTATTGGGTGGTTTACGTGCCGGAATGGGTTACTGTGGAGCACAAAACATCAAAATTTTGCAAGAGGCTAAATTCACCCGTATTTCAAATGCAGGTGTTCAGGAAAGCCATCCGCACGATGTAAGCATTACCCGTGAAGCACCGAACTACAGCAGCCGCCAGTAAGCGCGGGCTGCTTTTGCCCGAATGGGTGTAAAACAATCGCAATTTGCTCAAACAGAGTTGTTCAAATATAAACCGATGGTGTAAAATGAACAGAATTTTCTTTTCGTTGGTTCTTTTTCTTGTCATTACGTTACAGGCTGTGGCACAACCTTCCGAGGTGTTGTTAACGATTGAGCACCACGAGGTTACCAAAGATGAATTTGAATACATTTACAACAAGAACAACAACAATCTGTATTCCGATGCCGATAGAAAAACACCCAAAGAATACCTCGATCTGTTCATTAACTTTAAGCTAAAAGTTACTGAAGCTGAGAACTTAGGAATGGATACCAGCCAGGCTTTCATTAATGAACTGGCCGGTTACCGGAAAGAGATTGCAGCGCCTTATCTTACCGATATTGAATTTAACGAGCACCAGGTAGAGGAACTTTACCGCCGCATGAAACTGGAAGTTGACGCCAGTCATATTTTGTTGCGTGTAGATGAAAATGCGTCGGCGAAAGAAGAACAGCAGGTACTCGATAAAATAACGGACATTCGAAACCAGATAATTGCCGGGAAACCTTTTGAAGATGCGGCGGTGGAATACTCGGAAGATCCTTCGGCGCAAACAAACAAAGGCCACCTGAATTATTTTTCGGCGTTTACTATGGTGGCACCTTTTGAAGATGCTGCCTTTAACACGCCTGTTGGAGAAGTTTCCGATCCGGTGCGCACCGACTTTGGTTACCACCTGATTAAGGTGCTCGATACACGCCCCAACAAAGGAGAATTACAGGTTGCCCATATCATGAAAAACGTGGCCAGGAATGCCACTCCCGAGGAAAAGGCAAAAGCAAAAACTGCCATCGACTCCATCTACCATTTACTGCTCGATGGTGCTGATTTTGCTGAAATGGCTAAAAACGAATCGCAGGACCGGCGCTCTGCCGTTCGTGGTGGCGAAATGCCCTGGTTTTCGGCTGGCAGGATCGTAAAGGAATTTTCTGATCCGGCATTTGCACTGAAAAACGATGGCGATATTTCGAAACCTGTGGAAACGCCTTTTGGCTACCACATTATCAAACGACTAAGTGCACGCCCGGTTCCTCCTTTCGAAGAAGCCCGTGCATCGATTGAAAGTCAGATAAAAAAAGATGCTACACGACTGGCATCGGGGAAAAAAGTATTTGTTGAGAAACTGAAAAAAGAATACAACTTCACGGAAAACGAAACTGCCAAAGCAAAATTAGCAGAGCTAAACATTGCGGGCAATTCTTCTTTACCTGAAGATACATTCTTCACTATCGACAATAAAAGCTATGGCGCAGACGAACTTTCCGCGTTTGTTGCACGAAAAAATATTAAAGTTGGCTCCTATCGTTCGGTATACAACGATTGGGTAAGCGATGAGATCACCAATTTGGAAGACTCAAAACTGGAAGAGAAATACCCCGAGTTCCGCTACCTGATGAACGAATACCACGACGGCATTTTGCTGTTCAATATTTCGCAGGATAAAATATGGAACTATGCAGCACAAGACACTGCGGGTTTGGAAGAATTCTACCAAAAAGACAAGGACAAACACCTATGGGGCGACCGTTTTAAAGGTCATATAATTACCTGCAAAGATGTGTCGGTTCGCGAAGAAGCTGAAAACCTTTTTGGTGCCGGCATGAATGCCGAAGAAGTACTCGCACACATAAATGCCAATGGCGAAGAACTCATTACTATTGAAACCGGTGCCTGGGAAGAAGCCCAAAATCCGATTGTGGATTATTACGTTTGGAATGGCAAAGACCCGGAAGATTTTGACAGCGCCACCACTTTTGTTCGTGGCGACAAAATTGAACCGGAACCAAAAACGCTGGATGAAGCGCGCGGCCTTTTTATATCGGATTACCAGGACCACCTGGAAGAACAGTGGATAAAGGAATTGCGCCGCAAGTACAAGGTTAAAGTGGATAAAAAACTGCTAAATTCCATCGAAGGTGTTTAAACGGCAACTCACATATGGTTTTATCGTTGCATTGGCAATTGCTCTTGCCGCATGCTCGTCGGACATTAGCGATGAGCCGGTTGCCAGTGTTGGAGAAAAAGTGCTTTACAAATCTAAGGTGGAAGAAATTCTGCCCAAAGGAATCAGCAGAGAAGACAGTATCTCGATGAGCCAGAATTACATCGACAAATGGGTTAAGCAGGAGTTGCTGATTCAAAAGGCCGATGAAAACCTGAGCGACGAGCAAAAAGACCTTCGTAACGAAATTGAAGAATATCGCAACTCTCTGATTATTTACAAATACAAAAACGAGCTGATCAGGCAACGTATGGACACTGTTGTTACCGACCAGCAGATTGAAGAATTCTACAACAGTAATCCGGCAAATTTCAACCTGAACAACAGCATTGTAAAAGCAACGTTTGTAATGATTCCGGGCGATTTGGCCGATCCTGATCTGGTAAAATCGTTGATTGCCGACACTTCGCCCGAAGGGATTGACGAACTTCGCGATTATTGCGGGCAATACGCCAAGAAAGTAAACATATCGGCCGACGAATGGATAAGTTTCCAGGTGCTGGAAAAGAACTTTCCGGAAAAAGTGGACGATCCCGAGACCTTTCTGACGCGGAACAAGCTGTATGAAATGAATGATTCAAATTATTACTATATTGTCAGCATTCATGATTTCAAGCTAAGTAACGACCTGGCTCCGATTGAATTTGTTCGGGAGAACATCAAGAATCTGATCCTGAATCAGCGCAAGATCAAGTTCTTAAAAGAAATTGAGGAAAATATTTACACAGAAGGTGTGAGACAAAAGAAATTCAGAATATATGAATAGGAAACAAATTAATGAAAATAAGATGACTAGAATTTTTGTAACAATGATGCTAATGCTTGCGGTACTTACCGGAGCAAATGCTCAGGATAAGGTTATCGACCAAATTGTAGCCGTGGTTGGTGGTAACGTTATTTTGAAATCGGACATCGAAAACATGAACATTAACCAGCAAGCGCAGGGAATTACCTCTGAAGGAGATATGAAATGCGAGATTCTGGAAGATTTTTTGATTAACAAACTACTGGTTGCCGAAGCCGAACTCGATACCTTAATATCGGTAACACCCAGCCAGGTAAACCAGCAAATGGATGCGCAGTTGCAAATGTACCTGCAACACTTTGGTACCGAAAGCGCTGTTGAAACCTACTTCAACAAACCAATTGCAAGTATTAAAGCCGACATGCAGGAAGCCATTCGCGAGCAGTTGTTGAGCCAGCAAATGCGCTCGAAAATTGTTGAGAATGTAACGGTAACTCCATCGGAAGTGCGATACAACTACCGCAACTTAAGCAACGATGAAATTCCTACTATTCCTACGCAATACGAGTATGCACAAATTACTGTTCAGCCGCAAGTTGATTTGGAAGAGGAAAACCGCGTAAAAGCAAAATTGCGTGAGATTAAAAAACGTATTGAAAACGGTTCGAGCTTTGCAGCAATGGCCGTAATTTACTCTGAAGGTCCATCGGCAAAAGATGGTGGAGTTATTAACTATTCAGGCCGTGCACAACTTGATCCCGCCTACGCTTCAGCAGCTTTTAACCTGAAAGGTGATAAAGTATCGAACGTTGTAAAAAGTGCCTTTGGTTACCATATTATTCAATTGGTAGACAAACAAGGTGGTAAAATCCAAACCCGCCATATTTTGATGAAACCAAAAATTTCGGTTGATGCAAAAGAAGAAGCTTACGATCGCCTCGACAGTTTAGCCAACCTGATTCGCACCGATGAAATTTCGTTTGAACAGGCAGCTCAAATGTTCTCGTACGATAAAAACACCCGTAACAACGGTGGTATTGCCATTAACGCCAATACGATGTCGTCGAAATTTTCGATTGAAGAGGTGGATGCCGATGTAAGTAAGATCATCACCAAAATGAACCTTAACGAGATTTCAGATCCGTTTGAAACCATTGATATGGAAAACCAGCAAGAGGTTTATAAAGTTATTAAGCTGTTGAAGAAAATTGATTCGCACAAGGCCAACTTGCAAGACGATTACCAAACGCTTGCCGAATTGTACCTGGCGAAAAAGAAAGAACAGGTTTTGGAAGAATGGATTGCCGAGCGCCAGTCGCAAACCTATATCCGTATCGACAGAACTTATGCTAACTGCAACTTTAATTTCGATAACTGGATTAAATAATAACCCACGAATTTTTGTTTATGAATTTTAAAAACGACGTTGAAGCCTTAGATGCACTTCAGGCCAAATTTAAAGACCTGAAAAAAGAAATTACAACCGTAATCTATGGCCAGGATGAAATTATAGAACAGGTATTGATATCGTTGTTTAGCCGTGGTCATGTTTTGCTGATCGGTGTTCCCGGGCTGGCGAAAACACTGCTGGTTACTACCATTGCAAAAATATTGGGGCTAAACTACAACCGTATTCAGTTTACGCCCGATTTAATGCCATCGGATATTATCGGTACAGAAATTCTTGACAACGAACGTAATTTTAAATTCATTCGCGGGCCATTGTTTGCCAATATTATTCTGGCCGACGAAATTAACCGTACGCCACCAAAAACGCAATCGGCATTGCTGGAAGCCATGCAGGAACAATCGGTTACTGCTGCCGGACAGCACTTTGAGTTGGACAAACCATTTTTTGTTTTGGCAACGCAAAACCCGATCGAGCAGGAAGGAACCTATCCCCTGCCCGAGGCGCAGCTCGACCGTTTTATGTTTTCGGTGTGGCTCGATTATCCAAAACTGGAAGACGAAATTACCATCGTAAAAAATACAACTACCATACAAAACACCGAGTTAAAACCGGTTATTTCAGGTAAAGAGATTTTGTATTATCAGGATCTGATTCGTAAAATTCCGGTCAACGACAACGTGTTGCGTTATGCAGTTACACTGGCGGCAAAAACCCGTCCGGAGAATGAAAATGCGGCAGAAATTAGTAACCAGTACTTGAAATGGGGTGCCGGACCACGTGCATCGCAGTACCTCGTATTGGGAGCGAAAACACATGCTGCTTTGCGTGGAAAATATTCGCCCGACATTGAGGATGTAAAAGCCGTTGCTCCATCAATTCTGAGGCACCGGATTATTAAAAACTACAAAGCCGAAGCTGAAAATATTTCAATCGACGAAATCATCGACAAATTGCTTTAATGCCTTTTTACCGTTTTTATAGCAGCGCCACTTTGCGCAAATTTACCCCGGCAATTTTCTTCCTGTTCCTTCTGTTTGTAGCCACAAACGGATTTTCGCAGGAAAAAAAACGTGTGGAGATTTTGCAGGCGGAGACCTTGGAACAAAGTGAGAACGTTGCCAATGCTCAACGTCTGGTTAATGACGTAATCATCCGTCATGAAGATATTTTAATGTATTGCGACAGTGCCTACACCTACGAAGGATCGAACCGCGTAGATGCTTTTGGCAACGTACACATTAACCAGGGCGACACGCTGCACTTGTATGCACGAAAAGTTTATTACGATGGCGACCGCAGTTTTGCACAGGCCATAAACAATGTAAAGCTGGTGAATACCGAAGTTACGCTTTACACCGACACGCTGGATTACGACATGAACCTCAATGTTGGTTACTACGATTGTTTCGGGAAGATTGTTGACAGCACCAACACGCTTACCAGTAAAGTTGGGCAATATTACCTCGACAATAACGAAGCACATTTTACCGACAGCGTTGTTGGCTACTCCGATAAATACACGATTAACAGCGAAGACCTGCGCTATAATACGCAAACTGAGGTGATCTTTTTTAAAGGGCCAACTACCATTCGCGATTCGGTGAATACACTTTATGCCGAAGACGGTTGGTACAACACCCAAACCGGCGAAGCTGATCTGAAAGAAATGCCACGCGTGTATAACGAAACACAACTTTTAACGGCCAAACAAATCAGCTACAACAAAGAAAATGGCGATGGCTATGCCGAAGGAAACGTTCACATTGAAGATTATGAGAACCGCACCATTATTCAGGGAAACAAGGTAATCTACAACGAAGCAAAAGAAACAGCAACGGCCACCGATTCGGCAGTTTTTATTTCGTACAACGAAACCGACAGCCTGTTCATGCATGCCGACACCTTAAAAAGTATCCCTGACACTATTGACGGCGAAAATATTGTAATGGCTTACTATGGCGTACGCTTTTTCAGAACAGATATACAGGGACTTTGCGATTCATTGATGTATTTCACTAAAGATTCGCTGGTTCAATTGCACAGCAATCCGGTTATCTGGAGCGAACAGCACCAATTGAGTGCTGAGTATATTGAAATGATTCAGCATTCCACTGCTCCCAACGAAATGCATATGATGAAAAATAGTTTCATCATTTCGAAACAGGATTCAGGGCGCTACGACCAGATTAAAGGCAAGGACATGACCGGCTACATTGTTAACGGCAAACTACGAAATATTGATGTTGACGGTAACGGGCAAACACTGTATTATGCCCGCGACAAAGAGGCTATTATAGGATTAAACAGAGCCGAAAGCAGCAATATTGGTATTCGATTTAAAGACGGAAAGATTGATGCAATTGCTTTCCAAAAACAACCCGAAGGACAGTTAAAACCGATTCTGAAACTGGAAGATAGCGAAAAAACGCTGCCCGGTTTCGAATGGAAAATAAAACTTCGTCCGCTTTCGAAAAAAGATATTTTCTGGAGACCTGAGAAGAAAGAGGTGATTGAGGAAGAGGCAACAGAAGAAGTCACTGGTCAATAGTCGCTGGGTGCTGGATACTGGATACTAGATACTGGATGCAAGGATGCTGTCATTCTGCAGCGCAGTAAAGATTTTGTAACACCGGAACATCCCTTCCCACAAAATTGCGTAGATCGTTATTCGAACTAAAGTTTCCAAATACAGTTTTGCACGAACCTGCCCGACTCAAAAAGTTGCCAGTCGCAGAACTGCAAGAGCCAAGCTTTTGTAAAAGTTTCCTTCTCGCTGATTTGCAGGAGCATTTCTTACGGAAAAAGTAAGCTCTCGCTGAGTTGCAGGAGCAAAACCTACGCGAAAGGTTGGCTCTTGCAGAATTGCGGCTGGCAATTCTGAGGAAAAAGTTGTTAGCCGCAGATCTGCTAGAACTTATATTTCAGTGCTTTACGTGTTTTTGGCATTTTATTAATGCTTCAAGGTCTTTAAGACACTTGAAGGTTTTACTAAAAACAAAAGATTCCATCTTTTTTGCAGAGATGGAATCTTTTTTTTACTGGAAACTGATTACTGCAACTGCCTACTATACCGTGCGGTCGATCAGTTCTTTTATTTTCGGAAGCACTGTTCCAAGCGTTTCATTATTGGTCATTCGGTAGTAACCCGGAAGGATTTCAAGCAGGTCTTTTATGGCTTGTTCCAAATCACCGCGCACGGCTGTCATCGAACTAATTTGTTCCATTTCGGTATTATGGTCGAGCTGTTCCTGGCGCAAAACATCAAATTCGGTTTGCGAAGTATTTAGCAAATCAACATATTCAGTCATGCCCAACAGTGCCACACGTGCAGCTTGTTTACCAGTAAGCTCTTTTAACAGGGTTTTCATTAGTGCCGACTGTTCATCGTACCCCTCGCGGTTAAGGTGCCAGCCCACTTTGGCAATTACTTTTTCCACCTCAACAGCAGCTTCCTGTTTTTCCGCATCGGGGTGCAACAGGTAGGCCTGGGTTATGTATTTTACCCCACGAAAGAGGTTATCGCGTTTCAGGTCGGCAGCCCCCAGGGCTTCGGTTTGTTGCTGTGCCACCTGCTTGGCAATGGCACTGGCCGAAGTTTCGACACATACCACCAGAGCATGTTTAAACGGATCGTAAATAACAGAAATGGTTTCGCCCAGCGGTGCAAGCAGGGCATCGAGGCTTTGTGCAAACGACAGCAATTCGGCATTCGTTAGCCCCGAGAGATTGAAAGTTAAAATCATAATTTATTGGTTTTTATATGAGTATTTGTGGGCGTGCTTTGAACAGCCCGGTTAATGTTGTTTTGTGTTTTTCAGCTAATCCAGACCTTCAAGGTTTTAAAAACCTTGAAGGTCTGGAAACTGTTAACTGAGACTGTTAGCTGAATCTTATTTCTTCACGATCAGCTTACCTGTAAGTATTTCGTCGTTGTATTTTACACGAACCTATAATGTTTGCACTCCAACCAGCGCTTATTATAGAATCCTGCCAAAAGGCATCTCCAGCTACAATTTGAGGCACTGAATATTGCTCTCCATACTCAACAGATATTGACACTCCTGTTGGAGTCTTTCGTGTACCTTGAGCCGATGCCCATGCACAAATTATTGTAAATAATATAAAAAATAATATTGATTTCATTCTTCTTCTGTTGTTAGTTCATTCATAAATGCAGTTGTTAAATTAAATATGGAAGTCTGAGCATCTTTTCCTTCTTCAGAACTTATTGAGAAGCTACCAAGCTCAACCAACATTTTAATCTTAAAATTCTGTTCCATACTATCAAGTAGTGGCTCATAATTGTTAAAATACATTATGCGGCTCATTGTGAAAGATGGTCCTTCAATCCCATAGTCTCCTCTATTCCCATTTCTTACATTTTGTTTTATAAAAAGTTCATTTAATAGTTCCATGAGTTGAGAATTGGTAGCACGTGTTAAATAGGCTTCCTGCGCCATAAAAACTTCAAGGTTATAGGTATAAAATTTATACCCCGGCCATTCAAAAGGGTATAAATTCATGGCATAACTAACCGTATCAATCGATTTATATTTGGCAATCAGGTATTCCAGTGCATCCTCGCGGTTTTCGAGCTCAACAAACCAGTCATATTTATTTCTGCACAGGTCATAGCCACTTTGTAAACCACAACACCCTGCCATTAACATATACAAACTGGGAAAGTTGTACGAACCTGCCTCAACCAGCACTTCAGTGCTCATACAAGGCCAATACTTTTGTGGTATTTTTCCGGGCACGGTGTCGTTATAATATCCTGTTGCATAAAACTCACACGAATCGAGCTCGGGTTCGGGCTCTAGCTCAATTAGAGTAGAATTGTTGTCACATGCGATCATAGAGACTATTATAAACAGTAGAAATATATTGGCTTTCATGATGTTAGTTTTTTAACAGTGTTAGAGCTTCATTACAGATATGGTCAAGCAATTCTTTATTTACTGAATTGCCTTTTTTGTTATAACTTACTACTTCAGGAAGTTCGCTCCCTAGTATAATAAAATTATCATGTCTTTTCACTTCCAGAACTCTTGATAAGATTAAACAGCTACTTGCTATTCCGTAAAAAGAATACTTTTCGAATGCTTCTGACTTTGCATTATAAACTGAAGATGATTTTTTAATTAGTAAGCCTAGGTCTTTATCATTAATACTTTTAACAATATCTTTTTGTGCCAATAATAATTCAATATATGTAAACTTAAAACTAAACACCCCTTGCTTCACTAACGTATCAAATTTATAAATATCCTCAGGATTCATTTTCTCATACTCTTTAATAAGCTCCCTTCCTGCATCTTCACGCTTTTCCAACTCTCTAAATCCATTAAAAACAGATTTTAAGAAATCATAACCTTCCTGATTATAGTCACGACTTGTAATTAATATCCACCAGGGATATTCGAGACAAGTCTTGACAAGTTCTTCAGTTGTTATTTCCAGTAAAACATCGTCTGGAATATTAAAGGCATCCAACCTTTCTTTAAAAGAATTAAGTTGTTTCCATTCTTCGGTCCCGGGGCGTACAGGATAATTCCAAGTAACTTTTTTGCTGGGCAAACGAAATCATTGGATAGTCATCAAAAACAATAAGATTATTTTCCTCATGGTGCTTAATATTAAAATTTTAGGTTTCATATTTTTTTGGAATTTAGTAGTGAGTAATAAATACAGAGTATTAAAAAAGGTTCATGAGAATTAGGAACCATAAAAGAGCGCATTAAAAAGGTCGGTTTACTGTACAAACGGTTTGTTTTGTTTTAGTTGAGCATTACGAGGTATTCATGATTGGTTTTATTAATATGTTTCTGGAATTAAGATGTTTAAAGGTAAAAAAGGGTTGCGTTAAAACATAATTTTGGGCCTATGTTTAATAACAATTAAAAGAAGTTACTGTGCGCTAGGCATTAGACATTGTTTATTCGTCATTATATCTTAGGTTCTAAAATGTTGATCATAGATATAGGATACTCTATCTCTAAAACTATTTACTTAGACTGGTAACTAAATCCTGCTCCATAAGTATCTGCATCCAGTATCCAACATTTAGCATCCAGCATCCAGCTACAGATCTCTCACTGCGTTCGAGATGACAGCAACTTTTTCCTTTCTACTTTTGCCTTTTGCCTTTTGCCTTTCTACTTTTTCCTTTTGCCTTAAACAAAAGTTACTTCAATGTTAACGGATTACAGACATTTCGGTATTATTCTTCTTTTTTTAATAAAAAAGCCCCATTTCATTTTCATTTTAAAATAATATTTTCATATTTGCAGGAAATCATAAGCAAATGACAAAAAATATCAACATTTCTATTCTTAGCCTCATTATTGGTATTCTTCTTCTAACAAGAAAGAAATGAGAATGGTGTGTTGATTAACGATATTGGATTAAAGAAGCCATTCTCACATTGAGGATGGCTTTTTTCATGATAGATACGGACTTAGCTTAAAAGAAAAATAACATAAATAGACAATAAATCATGAGCGACAGACTTTACATTTTCGACACAACTTTGAGGGACGGAGAACAGGTCCCTGGTTGCCAGTTGAACACGGTAGAAAAGATTGAAGTTGCCAAAGCATTGCAAGAATTGGGAGTTGATGTAATTGAAGCAGGATTCCCGATTTCGAGCCCAGGCGATTTTGAATCGGTAGTAGAGATTTCGAAAGCGGTTACATGGCCAACAATTACAGCCTTAACCCGCGCAGTACAAAAAGATATTGATGTTGCAGCCGAATCACTCAAGTACGCCAAAAAAGGTCGTATCCACACCGGAATCGGAACATCTGACTTTCATATTTATCACAAACTCAACTCAAATCCCGATGCTATTATCGAGCGCGGTGTTGAGGCAGTGAAATACGCAAAAAAATACGTTGAAGATGTAGAGTTTTATGCCGAAGATGCAGGTCGTACCGAAAACGAATACCTGGCCCGCGTTGTTGAGGCAGTAATTAAAGCTGGTGCAACAGTTGTTAATATTCCTGATACTACAGGTTACACCTTGCCACACGAGTTTGGTGCAAAAATCAAATACCTGATGGACAACGTGCCAAACATTCATAAAGCGATTATTTCAACGCACTGTCATAACGATTTGGGAATGGCAACTGCCAACACGGTTTCAGGAATCCTTAACGGTGCCCGTCAGGCAGAGGTTACCATCAACGGAATTGGCGAACGTGCCGGTAACACTTCGTTAGAGGAAGTAGTAATGACATTGAAAACGCATTATAAAGCACTGGGAATTGAAACCGGTGTAAACACTAAGAAAATTTTCGGAACAAGCCGTTTGGTTTCAACTTTAATGAACATGCCTGTTCAGCCGAACAAAGCAGTTGTTGGACGTAATGCATTCGCACACTCATCGGGTATTCACCAGGATGGTGTATTGAAAAACCGCGAGAACTACGAGATTATGGATCCTGTTGAAGTGGGTATCAACGAATCGGCAATTTTACTGACTGCCCGTAGTGGACGCGCCGCATTGAAACACCGTTTGGAATTGTTGGGTTTCGAATTGGATAAAGAAAAATTAGACGAGGTTTACGAAGAATTCCTGAATCTGGCTGATAAGAAAAAAGACATCCGCGACGACGATATCGCGTTGTTGGTTGGCGATGCAACTCGCAAAGAGCACCGCATTAAGCTGGAATATCTGCAAGTGGTTACCGGCAAAAGCTTAAAACCAATGGCCACCGTTATTTTGAATATTTCGGGAGAAAAATTCGATGCCACTTCTGATGGAAACGGTCCGGTTGACGCAGCTATTAAAGCGGTTAAAAAGATCATTCATCGCCAGGTAATCATTGAAGAATTCCTTGTTCAGGCGATTACCCGCGGAAGCGACGATATTGGTAAAGTACATATGCAGGTAGAATATGATAATTCGATCTACCACGGATTTGGTGCACATACCGACATTATTACTGCTTCGGTAGAGGCCTTTTTGGATGCCATTAATAAATTGCCGGCGGCAGTGTAAGAATAAATATACCTGTCATTTCGACGAGGTAGGAGGAGAAATCTGTTTCCTGTTAGTTACAGATTTCTCAGTCGTCCCTCCTTCGAAATGACACGAAGAAAAAAATATATGACAGCAAAAACATTATTTGATAAGATTTGGGATGCACACGTGGTGAAACAGGTCGAAGGTGGCCCAAATGTATTGTATATCGACCGTCACTTTATTCACGAAGTAACGAGTCCGGTTGCCTTTTTAGGATTGAAAAACCGCGGATTGAAAGTTTATCGTCCGGATCAGACCACTGCTACTCCCGACCATAACGTTCCAACTATCAACCAGCACATGTCAATTAAAGACGAGCTTTCGCGCAACCAGGTTGACATGCTGAAAAAGAACTGCGATGAAAACGGTATCGTTTATCACGGTTTAGGAACTGAAGGCCACGGGGTGGTGCACATTATTGGCCCTGAAATGGGATTAACCCAACCGGGAATGACCATCGTTTGTGGCGACAGCCACACTTCTACACACGGAGCTTTTGGCGCCATTGCTTTCGGTATTGGTACCAGCGAAGTGGAAATGGTTTTGGCCAGCCAGTGTATTATGCAGCCGAAACCAAAGAAAATGCGCATCACCGTTAACGGAACTTTAGATAAAGGTGTAACTGCAAAAGATATCGCATTGTACATCATCTCTAAAATTTCTACCAGTGGTGGTACAGGTCACTTTATCGAGTATGCAGGTTCGGCAATCACCAGCCTGTCGATGGAAGGCCGTATGACACTTTGTAACCTAAGTATTGAAAGTGGTGCCCGCGGTGGAATGATCGCTCCGGATGAAACAACTTTCAACTACGTAAAAGGTCGTCAGTTTGCACCAAAAGGTGAAGACTGGGACAAAGCCATGGAAAAATGGGCAGAGTTAAAATCGGACGAAGATGCAGTTTTCGATACTGAATACACTTTCGATGCTGCTGACATTGAGCCGATGATCACCTACGGAACAAACCCGGGAATGGGAATTGGTGTTTCGCAGACGATTCCAACATCGGAAGGCTTGTCGGGAACTGATAAAACGACTTACCAAAAATCGTTGCAATACATGGGATACAACGAAGGTGATTCTATGAAAGGCAAGCCGGTTGATTTCGTATTCCTTGGCAGCTGTACTAACGGTAGAATTGAAGACTTCCGCGAATTTGCCGCTTTTGTGAAAGGCAAGAAAAAAGCCGACAACGTAACTGCATGGTTGGTACCCGGATCAAAACAGGTACAAAACCAAATTGAAGCAGAAGGACTTGTGCCGATTTTGGAAGAGGCAGGTTTTGAATTGCGTCAGCCGGGATGTTCAGCATGTTTGGCAATGAACGATGATAAAATTCCAACCGGTAAATATTCGGTTTCAACGTCGAACAGGAACTTTGAAGGCCGCCAGGGACCAGGTGCACGCACCTTGCTGGCCAGCCCGCTTACTGCAGCAGCTGCTGCTGTATCTGGAGTAATCGCAGATCCTAGAGAAATGATGTAGATGTATTCTACCACCTCCCTCCGATTTTATCGGAGTACTCCTCCTATAGGAGAGGTGACAACTTAAAAAGTTGGCGGGGTGGTTCATCAATAATTAGTAAAGAATAAAAAAATGGCATACGATAAATTTTCAGTAATAAATACTTCGGCAGTACCACTGCCATTCGAAAATGTAGATACCGACCAGATCATTCCGGCCCGTTTCCTTAAAGCAGTGGAACGTAAAGGATTTGGCGACAACCTTTTCCGCGACTGGCGGTATGAAAACGACGGAAGTCCGAAAGCTGATTTCCCGTTAAACAACGCAAAATATTCTGGTAAAATCCTTGTAGGTGGAAAAAACTTTGGTAGCGGATCGAGCCGCGAGCACGCCGCATGGGCCATCTACGATTATGGTTTCCGTGTAGTGGTTTCAAGCTTTTTCGCCGACATCTTTAAAGGAAATGCTTTGAACAACGGCCTGTTACCGGTTGTTGTTTCACCAGAGTTCCTTGAGAAAATCTTTGCTCAGATTGAAAAAGATGCAGATTCAACTTTCGAAGTCGATCTTCCAAATCAAAAATTCACGATAACAGCTACAGGTGAATCGTCTGATTTCGAAATCAATCCATACAAAAAACATTGTTTGCAAAACGGATTGGACGATATCGACTACCTCGTTGAGATGAAGGAGCAAATAGCAGAATTTGAGGCTTAAGATAGTTAGTGAGGCTCTCACTTAAGTGAGCGCCTCACTACATTATTAAAACAGACAGACACGTCAATAGTGAGGACTTCTCTTGAAGTGAAATCCTCACTTAAGAACTAAAAAAAATGACAGGCAAAGCAGTAGAAATTTCAGGTAAGCACCTGACCATTATGGATACCACCCTTCGCGATGGGGAACAAACTTCGGGAGTTTCATTCAGCGAAAAGGAAAAACTAAGTGTGGCCAAGGTATTGCTTGAGGATGTGAAGGTAGACCGCATCGAAATTGCCTCGGCACGGGTATCAGAAGGAGAATTCAAAGGTACCCAAAAGGTAATGGAGTGGGCGGCACAAAAAGGTCACCTCGACAAAGTTGAGGTGCTTGGATTTGTTGATGGAAAAATTTCGCTGGAATGGATTGCCAAAGCCGGAGGAAAAGTGATTAACCTGCTGTGCAAGGGATCGTATAAACACGTTACCGAGCAGTTACGAAAAACGCCGGAACAACACGTTGACGATATTAAGCAGGTATTAAACTATGCCGACGAAATGGGAATTAAGGTTAACATTTACCTTGAAGACTGGTCGAATGGTATGCGCAGTTCGAAAGACTACGTGCACTTTATGATATCGAGCCTGAAAGATGAAAAAGTGGAGCGCTTTATGCTTCCCGATACGCTGGGAATCCTTGATCCGGACGAGACTTACGATTTCTGTCACGAAATGATCGAAAGCTTTCCTGACGTTGAATTCGATTTTCATGCGCACAACGATTACGACCTGGCCATTGCCAATGTTTTTCATGCAATGAAAGCCGGAATCCGATGTGTACACACCACTGTAAACGGGCTTGGTGAACGCGCCGGAAACGCTCCCCTATCGAGCGTTATTGCTACCATAAAAGATCACCTGAAAATGAAAACCCGGGTGAACGAAGCCCAGCTAAATAAAGTTTCGAAACTGGTTGAGTCATTCTCAGGAATTCGCATACCAACCAACAAACCGTTGATTGGTGAATTTGTGTTTACACAATGTAGCGGAATTCATGCAGATGGCGACAGCAAAAACAACCTGTATTTTAACGACTTATTACCGGAACGTTTTGGCCGCACGCGCCAGTACGCCTTGGGAAAAACTTCGGGTAAAGCCAATATCAAAAAGAACCTGGAAGAACTAGGTATTGAGCTGGATAAGGATTCGCTGAAAAAAGTTACGGATAAGGTTATTGAACTGGCCGACCAGAAAGAGACCATCACTAGCGACGAACTTCCATATATTGTTGCCGATGTGCTGGAAAACGAACTTTTTGAGCAACGCGTAAAAGTGGTAAATTACTCGATAAGTTACACCATGGGATTACGTCCGATGGCGAATGTCTCGCTTGAAATTGACGGAAAAATTTACGAGGAATACAGCGATGGCGACGGTCAGTACGACGCATTTGTAAAGGCTTTGCACAAAATCTACAAGCGCCTCGACAAGGTATTCCCGATGCTGGTTGATTACGTAGTGACTATTCCTCCGGGCGGAAACACCAATGCCTTGGTTGAAACGGTTATCACATGGCGCAACGATCACGAATTTAAGACCAAAGGTCTGCATCCGGATCAAAATGCTGCTGCAATTCTGGCAACAACCCGAATGTTGAACGTGATTGAAAATGAGTTCAACCCAACAAAATTGGAAGAATTAAAAAACGAAAAATAATAACGACCTCGGGCCTGCAGTTTTGTGTGTCCGAAAATTTCTAAAAAAATGAAACTGAACATTGCATTATTGCCCGGCGACGGGATCGGACCTGAAATTGTGGATCAGGCGATGAAAGCAGTGAAAGCTGTTGCTAAAAAATTTAATCACGAATTAGAATACAAGCAGGCATTAACAGGTGCTTGTGCCATCGACGCTGTTGGAGATCCTTATCCGGAAGAAACACACGAATTGTGTATGCAGTCGGATGCTGTACTTTTTGGCGCTATTGGCGATCCAAAATTCGACAACAATCCAAAAGCACCGGTTCGTCCTGAGCAGGGATTGCTGACCATGCGTAAAAAGTTAGGATTGTATGCCAACATCCGCCCGGTAGAAACTTTCGAATCCTTGTTACACAAATCTCCACTTCGCCGAGAATTGGTTGAAGGCGCTGATTTTGTGTGTATCCGCGAATTGACAGGTGGAATGTACTTTGGTGACAAAGGCCGCAAAGACGATGGAAACACGGCTTATGACACTTGTATTTACACTCGTGAAGAAGTTGAGCGTATTTTGAAATTAGGATATGAATTTGCTGCCAAACGTAACAAAAAGCTTACTGTGGTTGACAAAGCCAACGTATTGGAAAGCTCGCGTTTGTGGCGTGAAGTTGCACAGGAAATGGCTCCAAATTATCCTGAAATTCAAACAGAATACATGTTTGTGGATAATGCTGCAATGCAAATTATTCAGTGGCCTAAGAATTTTGATGTAATGGTTACTGAAAATATGTTTGGCGATATTCTTACCGACGAAGCCAGTGTAATCACCGGCTCGCTTGGGTTATTGCCATCAGCGTCGGTTGGTATCCACACTTCGGTATTCGAGCCAATTCACGGTTCGTACCCACAGGCGGCAGGTAAAAACATTGCCAACCCAATTGCTACAATTCTTTCGGCTGCAATGATGTTCGAATATGCTTTCGACCTGAAAGAAGAAGGTAAATTGATTCGCGATGCTGTTGCGGCATCAATGGCTGAAGGATTTGTTACCGAAGACATTGCTGAAGGACAAGCACAAAGTACATCGGCAGTTGGTGACTGGATCGCTGACTGGATCGAAAAGAATTAGGGATATGCGGTTTCCAACCGCATTAAAATTGGCAGTTTTAAACCGCCAAACCCAAAAGAGGCGTTCTCATAATTTGAGAACGCCTCTTTTTTGTTTTACATTTCCGGTATCCGTCAGCTTAAGCTGACGGCAAAGGATATGCAAATAATTGAAATTTATTGAAACACATTTACCCTTTGCCGTTGGTTTTAACCAACGGAATAAAAGCATGTACAAATTCCCGGCTTTAGCCATTAACCTTCTAAAAATTATACCTTTTTAAAAACTGCTTAACCTCCTCTTCCCATGTCAATTTTCTGTGATGTTCATCCTGATTTTTTATATATTCTCTCACTCTCACCAATTGTGATTGACTTACAGAAACCGCGAAATAATCATCCTGCCAATAAAATTTTACCGGCATCACATTCATTTTATTTATCCAATACGAGCTCTCTCCTTTCAGTTGTTGCATCACATCTGCGATATTCTGTTTTCTGCCAAGATTTATTAGGGCATGCACATGATCTTTATGAAGATTGATGTAATCGAGAACAATACCTTTATCACTTGCCTTTTCCCTAATATGGTTAAGAAGAATAGGTCGAAAGGTATTAGAAATGATACATTCACGATTTTTTGTTGACCAAACACAATGAAGCCAAATTGTTGTGTATGACATGTGATTGAGATTTAATATTTAGTCAAATGTACAAAATTGTTTTGGGCTAAAGCCCTGTAGATCTTCATCATGTCATCCGTCAGCTAAAGCTGACGGCAAAGGGTAGCGATCAAAAGGATCTGATTATACTGACTCGGGTTCTATCTTCTTCCAAATAATTGAAAAATCCCAGTTTAATATCTGTTTTAAAACGACCAGCAAAACTATTGAAGAAAGAACTAAAACCAGCGATTCTTTAACCGGATCAATTTCTTGCTGAAAAAACAACGAAGGAACTTGTATCGCTGATTCTTTACTGGTTACCAAAAGTGCGCCCAGCGTATTATTAACGGCATGTATTCCAATGGCCAATTCAATACCGTCATCAAGTACGGCGGTTATTCCGAATGCCACACCAAAAACAAAGTACGATGGCATCATCATCCAGAAACCGTGTTCTTTCACTTCGGGATTCATTCCATGCATTAACGCAAACAAAACCGACGGAACAAGAATAGCCAACCACACTCGTTTTGTCCATCCGGCAACACCCTGTGCCAGGTAACCACGGAAGATAAATTCTTCGGTACCCGATTGAATTGGAATTAGCAGAACTGCGACAAAAACCAAAGGAATAAAAGAAACCGGATTAAAACGAAACTCGAGTTCTTCGGGACTTATGATTAACTGAACAAACAATAAAATCAACATGATTGCCCCCCACACTGCAACACCCAGCCAAAAACGGTTTTTACGGAAAGGGCGTCCTCCGTTTATAACATCTTTTAAAGACCGCTGATGGAATGACTTTATCATTACAATAGACAAAACCAACGTTACAATAAACGGTATTACCAATAGTGCTAAGCCAAGACTGGGATTTATTCCATACGCCGATAAATCCATCAGATTTTCCGGAGTCTCCATCTGACCACCATTCATGGATATCGCTACTACCATTACAACAATGAGAGGGAGAGCACCAACTGTTTGCCCTACTCCAAAGGCCACAAGAAGTACTACTAAATATTTCCACCATTGATTTTGGCCGTCGAAAGCGCGCGTTAAATGTTTCATTTCTTTCTAATTTTTTTTTGAAGGTTTAAAGTACTAGCGAAGTTAAAACATTTTGTTAAACGGTCAAGCATAAGTTGTCTTTCTGAAATATCCATTTCAGATGAGCGGTACTTCCCTGCCATGAACAGAAAAATAAATTAAAATGGCTCCAACTATTTTATTTCTGATAAATATTTTTTTACTTTGTATTTCAAAGTACTTTTAAAATGAATGACTCAGAAAAGCTGTTAAACGAATTAAAAGACATCCGCAACATTATGGAGCGCTCAAGCCGTTTCCTTTCACTTAGCGGACTTTCAGGTATTTTGGTGGGCATTTACGCCCTAATCGGTGCCTTTTTTGCCAACCGTATCGTACATCAGTTTCCCTACGCCATACCACAGGAAAACTTAAACGAAGTACTCACCTCCATTTTTGTTATCGGTATTACGGTATTAGTACTGTCGCTTTTCACCATTTATGTTTTAACGGTTAAACAGGCCAAAAAGGAGCAAAAACCCATTTGGGGGCCGGGCTCGAAACTGCTACTGATCAATCTGCTTATTCCATTGGCAACGGGTGGAATATTAACCTCAGTACTTGCTTTGCGCGGTTACTACGGTGTTATCAGTCCGTGTTTCCTTATTTTTTACGGACTTGCTTTGGTGAATGCTGCAAAATATACACGCCCCGAAATTTTAAGTCTCGGTCTGGTGGAGATCGTTTTAGGATTACTGGCGGCAATATTTCCGGGTTACGGCCTTTATTTTTGGGCTATCGGTTTTGGCATCGTTCACATAATTTACGGATTCATGTTCTTAAATCGTGAACACAAAAATTCAGAGGCGTGAAGAATCCGATTCAAAATCTGAATAAAGCCTTTGAAAACAAAGTGAGGCTGGGCGTTATGGCGGCTTTGATGGTGAATTCGCGCTTGAGTTTTAACGAACTGAAAGACTTGCTCGAATTAACCGATGGCAATCTGGCCAGCCACATTAAAGCGTTGGAAAAGGAAAAATTCATTTCGGTGAACAAAACCTTTGTTGGCAAAAAACCCAACACTACTTACGCCGTTACCACGAGTGGCAGCAAGGCTTTTGAGCAGCATTTAAAAGCATTGGAAGATTTAATAAACAATCAAAATATACTGAATAAATAATTTTTTTACCCATTTACTTTGTAACTCAAAGTACTTTTAAAACAATTAAATCATGGAAAAACAAGAAAACATTTTAGACCGACTGGGAATCAGCTTCCACCGGACATTGTCGTTCAAACTGTTAGTAATCGGGATGCTGATCCTAATTCTGCTCATACCAAAAGTTATGATACTCGACCTGATTGGCGAGCGCCAGCTTAACTCGGTACAGGTTGTGAACGAAGTGATGAGCAAATGGTCGAACGAACAGCTCATCAGCGGCCCCGTGCTCTTTGTCCCGTTTAAAAAGAAAATCTACAACGAGGAGGAAGGCACCTATAACGAAGTAACTCGCTACGCCACTTTCCTTCCGAAAGAGTTGTCGGTTAACGGAAAACTGCTGCCCAAACAATTAAAACGCAGCATTTACAATGTTGATGTTTACGAAGCCGAACTTTCAATAACCGGGAATTTTAAGGACATCGATCTCGGAAAACTGAATATCGAATCTTCGGATATAATTTGGGACGATGCCCAGTTACAATTATCGATTAGCGACCTGAGAGGCATAAACAAAGGACTGGAACTAAGTTGGAACGACAAATCCCATACATTTTCGCCCGGCAAAGTCTCATCCCCTATCGGGCACAGCGGCGTTTCAATTCCGCTGAAAGAGCTTTCGGCCAACGATCTGAACGGAGCATTCTCGATTAAGCTGCAGTTAAAAGGCAGCCAAAATCTGATGTTTACTCCGCTGGGCGAGCAAACTACTGTTCATCTGGAATCAACATGGAACGATCCGGGTTTTACAGGCAACTATCTGCCTGCCAACAGAAATGTGAACGATAAAGGTTTTCAGGCCGATTGGAGCGTCTTGCATTTTAACCGCAACTATCCGCAACAATGGATTAGCACCATTAACACGATCAACCAAAACGACATTGAAAACTCGAAATTCGGAGTTGAAATGGTGAGTCTTGCCGATCATTACCAAAAGAACATTCGCAGTGCCAAATACGCCATCCTCATTATTATCATCACTTTTGTGGTTTTCTTTATGTTCGAAGTGCTATCGAAACAGCGTATCCACCCTTTTCAGTACATTATGGTTGGTTCGGCAATCAGCATTTTTTATTTACTGTTGCTGTCTATTTCCGAACACCTTGGTTTTAATCTGGCTTACCTGGTTGCAGCTTTAGCGGTAATTATTCTGGTGTTCTTTTACACGCGAAGTTTTATGCCAAAACTTAAAAACCAGCTGGGAACAAGTTTAGGATTGGCCGGCTGTTACCTTTTCATTTTTATACTCTTACAGCTCGAGTCGTTTGCACTACTTACCGGTAGTATCGGATTATTCGTACTTCTGGCTGCTTTAATGTATTCAACCCGAAAAGTTAACTGGTATAAAGAATAGTTTGAATACCTCCTTCTGAATAGTTCGGGAGGAGGTATTTACAACAAATATCATAAAAAACTTCAGGATGAAATAGCCCGCCTTTGTCTACTTTTAGTTGCTTCCGGTTATCTTTGCAAAAAAATTGCACAATGAGCGACACGAAATATTTTCCTCAATTAAAAGATATAACCACCGCAAAGCACAACCTCTGCGAAATTGTATTGCACACACCGCTTCAGAAGAACCTGAATTTATCGGAAGAATTCGAAGCCAATGTATTTTTAAAACGCGAAGATTTGCAGATCGTTCGTTCCTACAAAATTCGTGGTGCCTACAATAAAATAGCACAACTTTCGGATGCCGAGCGCGAAAAAGGAGTGGTTTGTGCCAGTGCAGGAAACCACGCGCAGGGCGTTGCTTACTCGTGTCGCCTTTTGGGAATTGAAGGCAAAATTTACATGCCCACCACAACACCAAAGCAAAAAATCAAGCAGGTAAAAATGTTTGGAAAAACGCACGTTGAGGTTATTATTACCGGTGATACTTACGATGATGCTCACCGTGCTGCGTTGGAAGATTGTCAAAAAACCGGCATGTCTTTTATTCATCCGTTCGACGATCCGCAAATTATTGAAGGACAAGCAACGGTTGGTCTGGAGATTTTACAGGACTCGACCGAAACGATCGACTATTTGTTTGTGCCTATCGGAGGTGGTGGTTTGGCGGCCGGAGTTGGAGCCTGCATTAAACAGATAAGCCCGAACACAAAAATTGTTGGTGTAGAACCTGCGGGTGCGCCATCGATGCAAAAGTCGCTGGAAGCTGATCATGTAATTAAACTGGAGAAAATAGATAAATTTGTTGATGGCGCTGCTGTTCAACGTGTTGGCGATACTACTTTCGAGATTTGCAAAAAAGTGGTTGACGAATACCAATCGGTTCCTGAAGGAAAGATTTGTACTAAAATTCTGGAACTCTACAACCGCGATGCCATTGTTATTGAGCCGGCCGGAGCATTATCGATTGCGGCACTCGATTTTTACCGCGAAGAAATTAAAGGAAAAAATGTAGTTTGTATTGTTAGCGGAAGTAATAACGACATCACCCGCACTGAAGAAATAAAAGAGCGCTCGTTACTTTACGAAGGGCTGAAACATTACTTTATAGTTCGTTTCCCGCAACGTGCAGGTGCTTTGCGCACATTCGTTGATGTGGTGCTTGGCCCCACCGACGACGTTACGCATTTTGAATACTCGAAAAAAACGAATCGAGAAAAAGGTCCGGCTGTGATCGGAATCGAAGTTCAAAATCCGGAAGATTTTCATGGCCTTGTAAAACGCATGGACGAAAATGGGTTCATTTACGAGTACCTGAATGAGAAAGCCGATCTCTTTCAGTTTTTGATCTGATTACTGCTCAAACAAATCAATAGAATAAAAAAAGAGCTTGTCTCAAAAGTGGTAAAGAACGTCATTCTGAATTCATTTCAGAATCTGTTAAAATTGATTTTATCAACTCGAAGATCCTGAATCAAGTTCAGGATGACGTAACAAAAACTTTTTGGACAAACTCTTATCCTATATTACAGCCTGATTATTCTTCTTCAGGAGAAAGGTATTTGTAAACGATGCCGGCTAAAATTGCTCCAATTATCGGGGCTACCCAAAACAGCCACAACTGTCCGATCAACTCTCCGTTACCCGTAAAAAGTGCCTGACTGGTGCTACGCGCCGGATTTACCGAGGTATTGGTAACCGGAATACTTATAAGGTGAATCAACGTTAAACACAAACCAATGGCAACACCTGCCAGATATTTTGGAGCTTTTGAGTGTGTCGCTCCCAAAATAACGATCAAAAAGAAAAAAGTCATCACCACTTCGCAAACCAGGGCTGCTACCAATCCATAATCTCCGGGCGAGTAGGCACCATAACCGTTGGAAGCAAAAGTTCCGATATCGGCGCCGGGTTTACCTGTTGCAATAATGTACAGCACTGCGGCGCCAGCAATACCACCCAATACCTGCGCTACAATATAGGGAATAAGCTCTTTGGCATCGAAACGTCCACCAATCCATAATCCCACCGAAACTGCAGGATTTAAATGGCAACCGGAAATATGCCCGATTGCATAAACCATGGTTAAAACGGTTAAACCAAAGGCCAGGGCCACACCGGCAAAACCAATTCCCAACTCCGGGAAAGCGGCTGCAAGCACAGCACTTCCACAACCTCCGAGAACCAACCACATGGTTCCGAAAAATTCAGCAACTAATTTTTTCATACGTTAATTTTTAATTTGGAAATTCATTTAGATTTAAATGCCAAACAGTAAAAAACAAGATCTAACCATTTAGCTTAGAAAAGTTAGGGCAATTGAAAGAAAAAAGCAAATATTTAAAAGACAGCTCCCCAATAACCGACGGTGTCAAAAACCTGATCTTTTTCAGTTTTTGATTTGATCAATTTCTACAAAACAGCATAAATGCTGGCATTTTTACATTTCTGTCGAGGCTAGTCGTCAGTTTTGTTTGCTACATCGGGGAAAAAGAATAAATTAGCGACTCCTAATTTAAACCTGCATCAAAATAAAAAACCATCACGAAAAGCGAAATCGGTTCTTTGCAGAAAGATTTGGTTTTTCAATCCAATAAAAGGCAATAAAAAGGGTATGAAGATTCTGAAAATAAAATTACACTGGCAAATTCTAATCGCACTGGTACTGGCTGTTTTGTTTGGTTATTTTGCACCAAACGCAACCGATTATACCTCGTGGATGGGCGATATTTTTCTTCGCGCACTAAAAATGGTGATCATTCCGCTTATCCTGAGTTCCATCATCAGCGGAGTTACCAGCATGGGTGAAGGCAGCAACCTCGGAAGGCTGGGTTTTAAAACATTGCTTTATTACCTGGGAACAAGTACGCTGGCTATTTTAACCGGATTACTTATCGTTAACCTGGTAAAACCCGGTGTTGGTGTTGAGCTTGGTTTTACCCAATCGGTTGAGGGTCTGGCTGAAAAAGCAGGATCGGTGAAAGATATTCTTTATCGCCTTATTCCGGATAATATTGTTGATGCCATGGCACAGGGAACCATTTTGTCGGTGATCTTTTTTGCTATCATTTTCGGCTACTTTATTACCAAGGTTGACGAACCTTATAAAAACTCTTTAAAAACATTTTTCGACGCCATTTTTGAGGTGATGATGAAAGTAACCTTGTTTATCATCAAATTTACGCCGCTGGGAATTTTTGGTATCGTTGCCGGAGAAGTAGCGCGCAATTCAGAACAACTGGCCAACATTGCCGGAAGCCTTGCAATTTACAGCTTGTGTGTAATTGTTGGTCTTTTAATTCATGCACTCATTATTCTACCATTGATTGTACGTTTTGTCGGGAAAGCAAAACCATACGCACACTTAAAAAATATGGCCACTCCCCTGCTTACCGCATTTTCAACATCATCGTCGAGTGCAACGCTGCCATTAACCATGGAAGCGCTGGAGCACAACAGCGGTGTATCGAATAAAATTACAAGTTTTACCCTGCCTTTGGGAGCTACCATAAATATGGATGGAACTGCACTTTACGAATGTATGGCTGCTATGTTTATAGCTCAGGCGTATGGCGTTGATTTGTCGTTTACCCAGCAAGTATTTGTTGTGGTTACGGCATTGCTGGCATCAATTGGTGCTGCCGGAATACCAATGGCCGGACTGGTTATGATTACCGTTGTTCTGACTGCCGTAGGGTTGCCACTCGAAGGAATTGGGCTTATTCTAGCTGTTGACCGGATTCTGGACATGTTGCGCACCGCCGTAAATGTGTGGAGCGACAGTTGCGGAGCTGTTACAGTTGCCCGTTCGGAAAACGAAGCAACCAGTGTAGGCATTTAAGGCACTACATTCTATAGCTATAACTATTTGAACAATCAAACGCTTTTCTGAACAACTAAAGACAGGTGGTTTCTAAATTATAGAAAACACTATTAATTAGTTAGATTTCTGCCTGCCGGCGGCTTTCATCTTTGCCTTGAAGCAAAGACGAAACAGAAAATTCAAGACTGCTTTTGGTCTTCACCCTCCGTTTTCCTAAAACCCAAATTCGGACGGGTGATCTCCTCGATTCCTCGGAGCTTCCCGCTCTCATTAAGGTTTTATTTCAACTACGGGCAAAGACCAAAAGAGGCCGGTCCACTAATGCAACCTCAGCGACATCGAAGCTTGGCCTCGGCCAGTGAACCGGAAAACAAGCGGTGGCAGCGTAAAAAATTACTGATGTTTGAGGAGGTACGACAGCCTGTCCCGATCGTAGCATCGGGAAGTTTCAGGAATTTTAGCCGGTATCGCGTAGCTTTTCCGAGTGAAGTGGGCGCAGCCTTGGGTTTTCTGTCTACTGTTTGGGCTAAGCCAAAGAGTAGATTCCGCCTGAAAAGGCAAAAATTACGTTTCTTCTGCCAGATTACTGTACTCCTGCGTAATTTTCACAATAGCATGATATTCTTAATAGATCTGTGAACGACACAAGATCATCTGCAAAAAGCACCTTTCAATCTGCTAAATTCGGATTCTTTTCCAATAGCCAAGCTAGACGAATTTATTGGCTTATTGGCAGAAAATCAATGGATTATTCAAATAAATGGCTTACCATTGTAGTGTAAATGCATTTAACATTACAATGAAAATCTTTAAGTACCGGGTTCTAAACCACATACTATTTTGGATATTTATATTTACGTTTTACACCATTCCGTACCTGTTGTCGTATGGTTTTGTAATCGAAGCGTTTATAAATATCATCTACATTCCCATCGACATTATCGGCGTTTACATTGTTATCGAATACCTCATTCCGCGTTTTGTCTTTAAAAAGCGGCAATTTGGCATTTTCATTCTTGGCACCGCGGTAATAATTGCCCTGAATATTGCCATTTCAAACTACATAAAACTGAACATCCAACCCCTGCTGGGATTTTGGGTAGTACGCCGACCGTTTAGCGCCGAAATGTTTTCAGCCTTGCTGAATAACTTCATGATTATTGGTACAGCCACTGCCTTTAAGCTGTTTAGCTATTCTTACAATATTCAGTTAACACAATCGGAACTCGAGCGAAAGACTGTTCAGTCGGAACTGGGCATTCTTCGCTCGCAGGTAAATCCCCATTTTCTCTTTAATGTGTTGAATAATATCGATGCGCTAATTTATGAGGACAAAGAAAAGGCCTCGAATGCCATTGTGCTGTTGTCGAAAATTATGCGCTACATGCTGCAGGAATCAACGCACGAAATGGTAAAGCTGGATAAGGAACTCAGTTATATTCAAGACTACCTGGAATTGGCGAAACTGAGTTTTGCCGATCCCAAATTTCTTGAATTTGAACAAAAAGGAGCACCAAATTCGCAGTTTGTGCCACCACTTTTGTTTATTCCAATTATCGAAAACGCGGTAAAACATTGCAATAAACAATCGGAGTCGCCGGGTGTAAAAATCAACTTTTCTATTGATTCGGATTGTATTGAATTGCGCACATCGAACTTTGTAAAACGCAACAATTTTAAACTGCCCGACAGTGGCACCGGAACGGGACTTAAAAATGTTGAAAAGCGCCTAAAACTACTTTATGGCAGCAATTTTACTTTTGATATTAAAAAGGATATGGATAAATTTGATGTGCACGTAAGAGTGCCGGTTTAACGAATAAGAAAGCGGAATTATGAAAATGAATTGCATAGCTGTCGACGACGAACTTTTGGCCCTAAAAAAGATTGAACGTTTTGCCGAAAAAATTGATTACCTCAATCTTTTGGGTACTTTCGATAATGCTTTGTCCACCTTTTCATTTCTGCGCGAAAACAAAGTCGACCTCATTTTCCTCGATATCCAAATGGATGAATTTACCGGCATCCAGCTGCTGGAAACCTTAAAAGATCCGCCCTACGTAATTTTAACCACTGCTTTTGATGAATATGCACTGAAAGCTTACGAACTTGATGTGGTAGATTATGTTTTAAAACCCATTTCATTTGAGCGTTTTGTAAAGGCCACCGAAAAGGTTTACGCCCGCTTTTTAAAAGACCAGAATAACCAGTCTCCAGCGCCAACACAGCATGTGGTTGAAAATAACGATAACCCGGAATACACCTTCATAAAATCGGGGAATAAAACGGTAAAAGTTTATTTCGATAGGATATTATACATTGAAGGACAACGCGATTACCTTCAAATTCACACTGAAGACAGCCGGATTATGACGCTCCTTAATTTCAAAAAAATGCAGGAAATACTTGATGATCAGAAATTTATTCGCGTTCATAAATCGTACATTATTTCAATCGATAAGATCGACTACATTGAAAACAATACCATTAAAATAAAAGACAAACTTATTCCGGTTAGCAGCACCTACAAAATTGCTTTCCAAAACCTGCTTCAGAAAAAGAATTTTCTGTAATCAGCGCTACCAATTTCAGGTCTTTTTAACAAAATTTCACGCACAGGCTTTTCCTATTTTTATATTTTTGCACCTGTTTTTTAGAGTTTAAACCAGGTTAAAAACCCAGTAAAAATGAAGCGAGTAATCCAGATTTTTATTTTGTTTTTTGTTGTGACAACGCTAACAAACTGTAAAAAAGCAAACAACGACATTCTGTACGACAAAAAGTACATCGACGAGATTAAACAGGTTCGAGAAGAACTCTCATTTTACATGAGAACGAACTTTATTCCGGGGGCGCAAATCGCGATTTCCAAAAACGGTAAACTTATTTATTCCGAGGGCATTGGCCTTGCATCGAAAGATCTTAATGTAAAAACCACCCGCGATACAAAGTTCCGCATCGGGTCGTTATCCGAATTGTACACCACGCTTATTTACCTAAAAATGGTGGAAGACGGCACGCTCATCCCCGACTCAACAATTCAGCATTACCTGCCCGATTTTCCGGAGAAAAGACTTCCTGTAACAGTCGAAAATCTAAAAGATCACACTTCCGGCATTCGTGAATTAAGCAACCGCGAAAGAGAATGGGAGGCAATAAATATAACGCTTCAGAAAGGTTTGGAAACTTTTCAGGATGATGAATTGATGGCACCTCCGGGAGCCATGCAAAAAGAAAGTCGTTTAAATTTTAACCTGCTTGGTGCCGTTATGGAAAAAGCATCGGGGAAAAATTTCAGAGAACTGCTTGAAGAGTATGTAACCGACACGTTACATTTTGAAAATACCTGCCCAGATAATGTTTATGGAACGATTGAAGGACGCACTAATTTTTACGACCACAATATTATTTCGCAGGTGGTTAACGCCTTATCAATCGATTTGCGCTGGCGGGCTCCATCCGACGGGCTTTTATCAACTGCCGAAGATTTGGTAAAACTCACCGATATTTACATGAATTCGGATTACCTGAGCGACAGCACACGGGCACATATTTTTGATCCTGTTTTGCTGGCTAACGATTATAAGTCGCAAATTGCCAACGGATGGCTCATTATGCACGACCGCAGGGGAAATGAGTTCTATGGACGCGATGGTTTTGTGCGCGGAGGTAGTTCCTCGATACTTATTTATCCGGAAGAAGAGTTGGTTATTGCGCTTACATCGAACCTTACGCAGGATCGGCCCAACAATACGATCTTTAAACTGGCCGACATTTTCCTGCCAAAACCGGAGGAAAGCGAGGAATAGAATTTTCTTTTCGGAACCACGATACACGGGGTTTTTATAAAAAGTTTTATTTTAGATATTCAAAACAAGACTTTTTATGGAAACCCTTATTTTTTTGGGAGTAATTATTGGCCTTGCTGCCGGAATCGCCGGAACGATTTATTTTTACAAAAACCGGAGCGAAAAACACCTGCACGACCAATCGGTTATTTTGCTTGAACAAATCAAACAGGTTTGCAAACTAATTACCGTTGAAGGAGAATTCTCGGAACTGTATACGCATCGCGACGAAAAACAGCTGTTCTTCAAACTCTTTCAAACCGAAAAAAGAGCTTTACTGATTGTTAAAGCGAAAGTGATGATCGGTTTCGACCTCACCAAAATAAACATCGATATAAACCCACATAAAAAGCGTGTTGAATTGTCGCGATTTCCCGAACCGGAAATACTCAGTATCGACAGCGACCTGGAATATTACGACATTCAAAAGGGCATTATCAACAAATTAAAAGAATCGGATTTGACCAACATGAATAAACGATCGAAAGAATTTATTCGTGAAAAAGTGGAGCAAAGTCACCTGGTGCAAATTGCAAAAGACCAGGCTAACGATACCGTTGCGCTCGTCCAGCAATTAATTGAATCGGTGGGTTGGGAATTTGAAGCAGAGCACCGTAAAATAAGTGCTACCAAAGTGAAGCAACTATTGAAAGATTAATTGAAGTACTGCGCAAAATATTCCGGCAATTCATCGAGTTCCCTAATCTCAATCTCTTTATAAAAAACCTCAGCGGCTTCGCTTTGTATCTGTATTTTTCCTTTATCCAGTGGCAAAGTCTCACCATCTTTAATGTAGCGCGAGTTACGCAAAACCATTACCACCTCGCCATTTACCACGTGTATGCTGTTCCCATCATAACAAATTAGTTCCAACGTATTCCACTCGCCCGGCGCTTTTTCATAATTTCCACTTCGCAGGCAAAATCCCGGAATCTCCTCATCCTGCCCCATCGGTAAAAACGGCTGACTGGCATCGGCAACCGGATTCATAATATATTCGGGAAGATATGCCCGAATATCGATGGCCGATGTAATTTGGCTCCAGTAATCACCCAGGTGGCCTTCCATTACCTGAAATTCCTGCGACAACATCCACGTGCGCCAATATTCAGCTCCATATGGCCCGATGGAGTGATACAAAATACCCGAGTCTTTCAACAGGTTTTTACGCGGATCAAACTTTTTGTCGCCCCATTTCATTTTCAGCCGCAAGTGATAATTGGAATATTCTTTCTTTGATATCAGGCAACCATAAATCTCGCCGCTAATTTTTAAAACATCTTCGCTGTCATCATTAACAACCGTAAAAACATTATACCCCTCTTTATTTAATCCGATCGGTTCGATTAAATTGCCATTTGCGTCTTTCGGCTGATCGCCATTATAACCCAACTGGTGTTTATAACTCAAATAACGGTCCCACTTCGAGAGGTCTTTATCCATTAACGATTCCCACTCATTCGATGTCGTGCAAGCCGAAAAAATAGCAGTAACAAAAAGCAGCGTAAAAAAATATTTCATACTATTAAAATTGTTTGTTTTCAAGGTATAGTATAGAACTCACGATGAATTTTAATTTTGCTTTTGGGTGAATCTTAGCAAATTAAAATTCATGCTCGTTTCATGATCGTTGTTAGTATTTTTTTCAAAGCTAATTAAAAGTAAACATAAATCACTGATAAAAGTATGTTTTCCTCTCTTATTATCCGTTCACACATTGCCTTTACAACAATGAATTCCAACCTTTTAGCACCGTGTATTAACCCAGCTTTAACAAGTATCAAGTATTCATAAGAAGGGTGTTGCGGAACATAAAAAAGGCAGTACTTTTGCGGCGTCAAAAAAACAAAGGCAACATGGGCTACACAAGTAACACACTGATTATTAGAAGAAATTTGCTGAAACAAATGGTTAAACTATTTGCAGAAGGAAAACTGGTTGAAGAGATCGACCGAATTCCTATTCAAATGGTACCAAAACGTCAGGAAGCACAGAATCGCTGCTGTATTCATAAAGAGCGCGCGGTAATAAAGTACAAGCTGTTCCCGCTTCTTGGCTATACTGTTGACGACGAAAAAGATGAATTGACTCCCCTTAGTTCCTATGCCGCAAATGCCCAAAACCGCACACAGGTTAAAAAGGAAATTATGACCGTGGTTGACGAGGCCTGTACAAGTTGTGTAAAAGCGCAGTACGTGGTTAGTAACCTTTGCCGTGGCTGTGTGGCGCGTCCGTGTATGATGAACTGCCCGAAAGATGCCATTAGCATGGTAAATGGTCAGGCACAAATTAACACCGAAAAATGTATCAACTGCGGAATTTGCCAAAAGCAGTGTCAGTACCATGCCATTATCCACGTGCCAATCCCATGCGAGGCTGCCTGTCCGGTTGGAGCTATTTCGAAAGACGAATACGGTGTTGAACGTATCGACGACGATAAATGTATCTACTGCGGAAAATGTATGGTAGCTTGTCCGTTCGGTAGTATTTTCGAAGTTAGCCAGCTTGTCGATATTCTGATGTGTATCCGAAAAGAAGAGCACACTACAGCAATTTTTGCTCCGGCCATTCATGGTCAGTTTAACCTGTCGACCGGGCAAATTGAAAACCTGTTGAAAGAAATTGGTTTCAACGAAGTTGTAGAAGTTGCCGACGGAGCTCGCAAAACAGTGGAACATGAATCAGCAGAATTTCTTGAGCGCCTTGATGAAGGTGCACCATTTATGACCACCAGCTGTTGCCCAAGTTATGTTGAAACCGTTGAAAAACACGTAAAAGGATTAAAACCTTTTGTATCAGATACGCCATCGCCAATGATGTATGCTGCCGATATTGCCCGCGAGAAAAATCCGGGTACAAAAGTAGTTTTCATTGGGCCATGTATTGGTAAACGTAAAGAAGCCAGACGTAACGAGAAGGTTGATCATGTAATGTCATTCGAAGAATTGAATGCGCTGATTGTTGGTTTGGATATCGATTTAGGCGGAATTCCTGACAACGAAAACCGACACAATAAAAAGACCGTGGACCGTGCTTTTGCACTTTCAGGAGGTGTAACAGCAGCCGTAAAAGCCGAGCGCCCTGAGGCAAACATTAAAGAGCTGGTGATTAACGGTGTTGACAAAAAAGCGGTTGGAATGATGAAAGCTTATGCCCGCGGAAAAGCGCCGGCAAACTTTATCGAGTTTATGGTTTGCGAAGGTGGTTGTATTAACGGTCCTGCGTCGTTGGGAGAAATGGCCGGTAACCGCAAACTGTTTAATAGTAACCTAAAATAGCTGTCATTTCGATCCGAAGGTTGACAGAGAGAAATCTGCCGTCAATTGAAACAGATTTCTCAGTCGTTCCTCCTTCGAAATGACAAAAAATAGGAAAACATGGATCAACATTTTCAAGATATTATTTTACAATCAACCGGCGCTGAACGCCTCCACCAAATTGAAGTTATTCAGAGTTTGTGGAGCGGTTACGGCGAAATCGTACGTTTTGGGCTGGAAGGTTGCGAACTTGAAAGTGTGGTAGTAAAACATGTAAACCTGCCCGAAGGCGGATCACATCCCCGAGGTTGGAACACCGATCTCTCGCATCAGCGGAAACTAAAATCGTACAAGGTGGAAACGGAGTGGTACAAATCGTTCAATAAAAATTGTGACGATAATTGTAAAACACCACAATGTTACGCGCTCGAAACAAAGGGCAGCGAAGTTTTAATGGTTTTTGAAGACCTCGACAGCACCGGATTCGCCCAACGTTTAAGTTCTTCTGTTAACTGGGACAATATTAAAGCTTGTTTGCATTGGCTGGCCAATTTTCATGCAACATTTATGGGAACTAAACCACAAGGTTTATGGGAAACCGGAACCTACTGGCACCTTGAAACCCGCCCCGAAGAACTGGAAGCAATGGATGACCTACCATTAAAAAATGCGGCAAAAACAATTGACGAAAAACTGAGTGCAAGTCCTTTTCAAACGCTCGTGCATGGCGATGCCAAACTGGCCAACTTCTGCTTTTCAAACGATGGAAAAAGCGTTGCAGCTGTCGATTTCCAATACGTTGGCGGCGGTTGCGGAATGAAAGACCTGGCCTATTTTATTGGCAGTTGCATGAGCGAAAACGACTGCGAAAAATACGAGGGCAAGTTGCTCGATATGTATTTTTCTCATTTGCGGGAAGCGCTTAAAAAGAAAAACTCTTCTATTGATGGGGATGCGCTTGAAGCCGACTGGCGTAATTTGTACCATATTGCCTGGGCCGATTTTCATCGCTTTTTAAAAGGCTGGCATCCGGGGCACTGGAAAATCAACTCGTACAGCGAACGTGTTTCGCGCGAAGTCATTGAAAAACTTTCAAAGTAAGTTTTGTGTTTGCTTTGTGTAACTTTAGGGCACATTTTAAGAAGCAAACATTATTACAATCTATGCAATTAACAAGCACCGACTTAAAAACACTTTGTGAAACGGCCATTGAAGCTGCAAAAAAAGCAGGTTCTTTAATCAGCGAATTTTCTACAAAAGATGTAGCTGTAAACAATAAAGAAGCAGCCGACAGTCTGGCCTCGCAAGTGGTTACCGAAGTGGATGTAAAAGCGCAAAACACTATTCTGGAAGTACTTGCTTCCTCCATATCAAAATACGACCTGGCTTTGCTTACTGAAGAAAGCGTTGACGATAAAAGTCGTTTCGAGAAAGACTATTTCTGGTGTATCGACCCGATGGACGGAACACTGGCATTTACTGAAAAAACGCCTGGTTATGCCGTATCTATTGCGCTGGTTTCAAAATCGGGAGAGCCGGTTATTGGCGTTGTTTTCGATCCGCTTACCCAGAATTTGTATTATGCAGTAAAAGGTCAGGGAGCTTTTAAAAACCACAAAAGCTGGCAACCTGATCTGGAACTGAAAGGCAAAAGAACCTTTACGCTGCACATGGACCGCACTTTTCTGAGATATGAACCTTTCGATGAATTTATTTTCGCACTCGAAGAGAAGTTACAGGAGCTAAATTTCAAGGAATTGAAAATTCAAAAAAAAGCCGGTGCAGTTTTAAATGCCATCTGGACACTCGATCAGGCGCCGGGTTGTTATTTTAAACTTCCGAAACCAACACCCGGCGGAGGAAGCCTTTGGGATTTTGCCGCAACCGCATGTATTTTTAACGAAATTGGCGCCCCGGCAACAAGTTTCGAAGGTACTCCCCTCGACCTAAACCGAAGTGATTCGACCTTTATGAATCACCGTGGAGTTTTGTATGCCGGCAACAAAGAAATTGCAGATACAATCCGTTCTATTGTTAAAGCAATAAATTAGTCAGCAACTCTCAAAGTCTACTGTATTCAGCAATTTTGGCAAAGAAAAAGGCAACCAAAAAATTGACTGCCTTTCTCCTTTTATAAGTTATTTTCTATCGAGAATCAACTTCTTCACCACCGTCCGGTCGTTACTTTTTATAATTACCAGGTACATGCCGCTCACGTGTTCATCTAAACTAAAGTTTACACGATCGGTGGACAGGTATTGTTCTCTGAAGATTTCCTGCCCGTTAATGGTGTGTACCCTAATTTCCACATCGCCCAAATTTGGAGATTCAATATCCACTGTAACTTCCCCTTTCGTTGGATTTGGATACATGTTAATATTAAAATCAGCCAATTCCGTTTCGTTGGCTCCAACACCAAGTTCGCTGCATATCATAAACGTATCGGTTGCTGTGCCGAATGAATTCGTCAATGCCACCACAATATCTACACATCCGGTGTCGGCCGCTGTTGGATTACACTGAATAATATAAGAGGTGTCGTTTGGAGTAACGGTTAGCCATAATGGGTATTCATTACCATCAGCCTGGTAGATGTAGAAAGCTTCAAAGTATCCATCAATACAAGCATCAAAAATAGCTCCGTTCTCCAGGCTGAGTTCAACGCTTTGGTCAGTGAATGAAACATAGAAAGTCGTATCAGCTATCGGATTTACCGGAGTTGGTGAGCATCCAGGATCGGTTACGCAAATATTAAAGGTATCGGAACCAATACCATAAGCATTTCCAACCTGAACAACAACGCTAATGCAACCGGTGTCCTGAACCGAAGCGATTCCATTCAGAATGTAGGCTGTGTCGGTCTTGGTAAGTGTGATCCATTCCGGAAGTATTCGCCCATCCTCAAGCAGAACAGTCATACAAGAGAAATTTTGATGCTCACACGAAGCAAACAGATAATCGTCGAACAGGCTTAACTCAATATTCAGCGTATCAAATTCTGCTTCTATCTCGTAATTCGGAACCGGGCGAGCAAGGTAAGGTGGGCAATGAGGATTGTATCCGTCAACGCAGATTGCAAAAGTATCTGACACCGTGCCAAGCTGATTAATCGCCTCAACAATAAAATTGTGGCAGCCGAGGTCCCTAAGCGTTGGATTTAATTCAAGTTCTATTGTTCTCTCGTTTTCAGTTTTAGTAATCCAGGTAGGCAGGCTTTCACTTCCCGCAACATATATGTTCAAATCATCAATCTCACCATTTTCGCAAACGTCAAACATTTCCTTAGGATTTATAAGCAGGGTGTCTGTTGTGTCGTTTGCATAAATCACGGTGTCGGCAATCGGACTAATCAGGGTCGGAGCACAGTAGCCATTTGGTACGATCACCAGTTCCAGTATATCTACCGAATCGCAGCCCGCGGCATTGGTGAGTAACTGGCTATAAGTTCCCGATTCGGTATAGGTATTGCCATCGGTCCATGTGTAACTTTCCACAGCCGCAACTTCAGTGGTATTTTGTGTTGCTTTCAGTATAGTTAAATCAAGTATGATCACTGAATCGCAACCGCCAGCACTCATTAATGTAAAGCTGTATACCCCTGATTCGTCGTAAGTTTCGCCATTGATCCAATCCAGACTTTCGCAGGCTGTCATTTGAATAACTTCCTCTGAAGTACTACTTACTACCACATTGTAAAGAACAGTTCCCGTGCAGTTCGCATCTGTTTGGATGCTTTCGTAATAACTGCCACTTTGTGTTATTGTTTGTCCGTTAATGGTAACTAGTTCATCGCAAACAGTGGTGTCAATTACTGTTGTATCCTGTTCTAACATTACCAGGTCGATAGTTATTATGCTGTCGCAACCGGCATTGTTAAAAATCGTTACGGTGTAATTGCCTGTTTCCGTCAACTCACTTCCGTCTGGTGCCAAATAGCTGTCGCAAGCCGCAACAAACAGTCCTGAATAAGTTGCTTTGTTGATGATTAAGTCAAGCATTACAATCGAGTCGCAACCCATCGCACTAATCAAGGTATCGCTGTAAATTCCGGTTTCAGTGTAGGTCATTCCATTTGTCCAGGTGTAACTTTCACAAGCTTCTTCAGATAGATGCGTATAAACCGGATGTAATACCGTTACATTGTACTGAATTCTGCAGTCGCATAGCGATGTTTCGCTGTAACCTTCTTCGTATGTACCCGATTCGTAGATCAGGCGTCCTAAACCGGTAATAAAACTATCACAGACTGTGGTGTCGATTGCGGTCATTCCTTCATTCAGTACTGTTAGGTGAAGCGTGGTTACTTTGTCGCAACCTCCGACGCCCGTTTGGGTAATCACATAGGTGCCACTCTGCGTATAGGTGTTGCCGTCCGGTCCCCTGTAGGCTCCACATGAAGTACGGTATTCAGTAACATTGTAGGCTTCTTCGATGATCAAATTCAATATGCAGATCGAATCGCAACCCGATGCTGTTGCCTGCCTAAAAGAATAGGTTCCGCTCTGTGTGTAAGTATTACCGTCAATCCAGGTATAACTGTTGCAAGCTGTTACGTTTTCTGTAGTCGTAACCTCATCAGTAATAACAAGGTTAAGAACGTCTAAGTGGTCGCAGCCGGCAGCATTGGTACTGCGTTGCGTGTAAATACCTGTTTTGTCGTAGGTATTTCCATCCGTCCAGGTATAACTGCCACAAGTTGTAATTTCCAGTAAAGAGTTGGTACTTTTGTTGATTGTCAGTTCAAGTGTTGCAATTGAATCACAGCCTATTGTATTGGTCAGTGTTTCAACGTAGGTACCACTCAGATATATACGTTTTCCGAGCCAATCGTAATAATCGCAGCTGGTAACTGTTTCGGTTGTCCGGTCTAAATGAACCGGAGTTGATATTGTTGCACTGGCAGTTACAACATCTCCTTGTGGAGACAGGCTGTTAACCGTTGCAGTGTTGGTAACAAGCCCCGCGTCGAAATCTGTCATTGTTACCTGGTATTGAACTCGAATTGTATCACTTTCATTAGGTGCTAAATCATTCATTGCCTGTGTTAATCCGATTAGTGGATCATCCAGGCTTAAGTTGCTAAGTGTTAAATTTCCGGAGTTCGTGACAATTAATTGATAGTTTATAACATCGCAATCTACCACAGCTGTTTTCGCCAGGAATATTTCTGGATTCAGCACTGCCGGTGTCATCAGCGAATCAGAATCTGTAATTGTTTTATTCTGAGGATCAGAGCCAATAGCTGTTGCAACATTAAGCAATTCTCCATAATCTAGATCATTCTGAACGATGGTGTAGCTCGTACTGAATTGTAATGTTTGAGCAACTCTTAATGTATCAATAAATTCACTCAAGCCTGTCAATGGGTCGTTCAGCTGAATGTTGTTCAATGTTTCGTTACCCGTATTCTTGACAGAGATATTATAAGTGATTACATCACCAGCTGCATTAAAATCGGTCTTGTCTGCAGTTTTGGTAACATCAATAAACGGTTTTAGAACAGCTGACAGCCTTACCGTATCTGCATCGTTCACCTGCAAGCCGTCAGGGCTTGAAGCCTGAGTAGACGCAATGTTGGTCAGCGAACCATTATCAATATCCGACTGCTTAATAAAATAAGCCGTATTGGTAACATTTTGAGCTCCAGGGGCGAGGACAGGTAGTAGTTTGTTTGTTCCGGTAAGCGGATCATTTATCTGTACCGTATTTAAACTCACATTACCTGTGTTACGAACCGTCAGCGAATAATTTATAAGGTCGCCGGCAGTATCGTAATTAGTTCTGTTGGCCACTTTTTCTATTTCAATGGCCGGCTGACTAATTGCAGTAAGTGTAACGCGTGCCAGATCGCTTAAGCCCAGTTTTCGTGGAGAAATACATAGAACCAGAGCTGTATTCACCAAAGTTCCGGCGTCAAGATCTTTTTGAACTATGGAATAAGAAGTGGTGTATTGTGTAGATTCGCCTGCAGCTAATGTGTCAATTGTATGCACAAAACCTGTCAACGGATCACTTACTCGTACGTTGGTTAATCTTACATTCCCTGTATTTTGCAAACCTATCGTAAAGTTAACTACATCGCCAACCATTGAATAATCCGTATGATCAGCTGTTTTTGTAAGCTCTATCGCAGGTTGCTGATCGGCGAGAATAACACAGCTTGCAGAATTAGGAATTGACGCTCCGATTGGATTTTCAGCAGTTACTTCGGCTTCATTCATAATCGACCCGTTGTCAAGATCAGCCTGGGTAATTGTGTAGTTTGCAATAATAGTTTCAATACCACCCGGAGCGATTGTGGCAAAGGTTTGTGTTGTTCCGGTAAGCGTGTCAGTTATCACAACGTTGTTCAACGTTACATTACCTGCATTTTCTATTTCAATGGTATAGGTGATTATTTCTCCTACTGAAGAATACGTTGATGTTCCGGCGGTTTTGGATATGCTAACACCTGCAGCACGCACGGCTGTTGAAATTGCCTCGTCGCGGCTTTCCAATGTTCTGCCAGAAGGAACTGTTGCTGAAACTACTGCCGAATTAATCACCTGACCGCTATCGATATCAGCTTGTGTTACGTTGTAGCTAGAGGTAAATGTTGTTACCTCATTCGGAGCCATTGTACCCAAATCCCAGTTCTGACCGGTTAATGAATCAGTAAGTTCAACATTCGAAAGCGTCAGGTTGCCAATGTTAGTAACCTGTATTTCGTAATTCAAAACATCGCCGGGTTGACTATACAATGGATCGCTGGTGGTTTTTATTACTTCAATACCACCTTTACCATAAATAGCTACCAACGCCTGATCTTCTTCTCTGATTGTGAGTCCAATCGGTGTTAATGCCGAAACCTCGGCAACATTCCGGATTATAAGACCGTCAATATCCTGCTGGGTAGTGGTGTACACAACTGTCTCTGTCCAGGTTTCACCAGGAATCAGATTGACTCTCAGTTTGCCAAACGGAACTTTTGAATCATTTAGCTTAAGATCAGTTAGTGTTGTATTTCCGGTATTTGTAACCGTGAAGGTGTAGGTAATCGGATCTCCTGCCTGAACAATGAGCGTTGGGCTGGCTGTTTTTTCAAAATCAAGTGCCGGTGCTTGCAAAGCGATCACCGTATTTATATCATTTGCCCTAACATTTTTCCCTTTAGGATCGATTCCTGTTACCGAAGCAGTATTTTGAATCAACCCGGCATCCAAATCAGATTGGGTAGCAGTATAAGTTGCCGTCTCTGTTTTTGTCTGGCGAGGAAGAAGACTTCCAATATTTATGTTTGTTCCGGTAAGCGGATCAACAATGGTTACATCATTTAAAGTTACATTACCGGCATTGCTCACTTCAATCGTGTAGGTAATAACGTCACCAACTGCATCAAAACTTGATACATCAGAAGTTTTATTCAGCGAAATTGCTGCGAACTGGTTTGCTGAAAGAGTCAGTGAATCCAGATCATTTACACTCGCATTCTGAGGTGTAAGTGCCGTTACAGCAGCCTCGTTATACAATGATCCGGCATCCATATCCAATTGCTTGATTGAATACAGCCCGTGATAAGTTTGAATATCACCTGGAGCCATTATCCCGATGTTTTGAACTGTCCCGGTTAGTGTATCTGTCAGCACAACATCGTGGAGTGTTACATTTCCTGTGTTGCTGACTTCAAGCGTATAATCAATCACTTCGCCATCGGTATTGTAAGTTGATTTATCAGCTGTTTTAACAACTTCGATACCCGGATTTTGAACAGCATAAACAGTGTATGAATCGTTATCTGACAATGTTCCTGATGGATTATATATTTCGTTGCCATCGATTGTTGCTGTGTTAATCACAGAATCATTGTCAATGTCGGCCTGAGTGATGGCATAATTAGCAGAAACACTCTGGCTTGTGCCCGGCGCTAAAGTTGCTATTGTCTGGTTTGTTCCGGTCAGAGGATCTGTTACCGTAATATTTTCCAGTGTAACATTACCTGTATTTTTAACTTCCAGATTGTAGCGAATTACTTCACCTACTTTTGAATACGTATTGGCAGTTGCAGTTTTATTCAATTCGAATGCAGCATTTCGCGCGGCAGTTGAAGTGGCTTCATCTACCGACTCTACATATCTTCCCAATGGAGTTGCCTCATTAGCTGTCGCTTTCCCTTGATTTAATACGGTGCCTCTGTCGATGTCATCCTGAACCACATTGTAAACCGACAGGAATTGCTGCGATGCGCCCGGTGCCAGCGTATCAATTGTCCAGGTCTCGTTGGTTAATGAATCACTAACAAGTACATCTGCGAGGGTGATATTTCCGATGTTGGTAACTTCAACCGTATACCGCAAACGGTCTCCCGGTGCCGAATAAATTGTATCGCTTGTAGTTTTTACTACCTCTATTGCTCCTTTGTCTTTTACGGCTACCAGCGCATGATCTTTATCCGTAATCGTTGAATTGGGGCCTTCTGCAGAAACATAAGCCGTATTCGCAATTAGTAATCCATCTAAGTCTTCCTGAGTAACGTCGTAATCCAGAGAAGTGGTCCAGACTCCTCCTGGCGTAATCACAGGGAAGTCAAGATCAACCGGAATTCTCGGATCAGTTAAATTCACGTCTCTTAAAGTAACATTACCAGAATTGCTAATTACAAAAGTATATTTAATAATGTCACCAACATTTTCAACCAGTTGAGGTGAGGCGGTTTTATCTATTTTTATTGATGGGGCCTGCAACGCAATCACCGTTAAAGAATCAGTTGATTGCAATGTGCTCAAATCCGGTGCTGTTGCTTGCGCATTGGCAACATTTGTTACGGAGCCTGAATCGAGGTCGGCCTGAGTAATAAAATAAGACGCATCAATTGTTTTTATTTCTGCCGGAGCAACACTGGCGAAAGTCTGGTTTACTCCGGTTAGCGGATCACTCACCTGAACATTCGAAAGCGTAACATTACCTGTATTTTCAAGAGCCAATTTATAGTCAATTTTGTTGCCAATGGTAGTGTAATTACTCTGAACGGCAGATTTGGTCAGCTTCATTAACGGTTTTTGGATGGCGTTAATGGTCAGCTGATCTTTTGTTTCCACTTTATTCAATCCTGGAACGGAACCATAAACAGTTGCTTCATTCTCGATGTATCCATTATCCAAATCCGACTGTTTTACGGTATAGGAAACCAGAATATCCTGAACATCCAGCGGAGCCAAAGCCCCCAGGTTTACAGAAGTTGCAGTTAACGGATCTTCAACCTGAACAGCGGTTAAAGTCACGTTTCCGGTATTTTGAACACGCAGATTGTAGTTGATTATCTCACCAACCACAGAGAAACTGCTTTTGTCGGCAGTTTTAGCTATACTAAGTGATGGATTTTGTTCTGCAACAACAGTTTCTTCTGCTATATCATAAACGTTAACTTTCTTTGGCGAAACTCCCGTTGCTATGGCTGCATTGATAACTTCCCCGGCATCAATATCCGTTTGAGTTATGGCATAATCCCCCGTGAAAACGCTTGAATCTCCCGGCGCCAGGCTTACAAGTGTCTGATCCAATGCAATTAAAGCATCTACAACTTCAACATCGGTTAAGGTTACGTTTCCGGTATTTTTTACGGTTATGGAATAAGTTATAACATCGGCAACAGAGTTGTAAGTGGTATCGCTCGCCGTTTTTGTGATACTTACCGATGGAGATTGTAAAGCCGTGACTTTTTCGGTATCCTGATTTTCGATACTCGAACTTTTCGGATTAGTGGCATCTATTATAGCAGTATTGTAAAGTACTCCACCGTCAATATCAGCCTGGGTGATGGTATAGCTGGTGTTTATCGTCTGAATGTCGCCCGGAGCCATCGTTCCGATTGGCTGTATCAGGCCGGTTAATGTATCTGTCACCACAACATTACTTAAGGTAACATTTCCGACATTACTAACGGTAATCGTGTAATTTATGACATCGCCAACAGACTCGTATGTTTTTGTTTTTGCTTTTTTGCTGATTTCAATTGCACTGCTAGTAACAGCTTTCGAAATGGCTTCATCCATAGCTGTAACCGGATCTCCCAAAGTGGTATTTCCGGTGGCGGAAGCCACATTCCGGATTGTTCCATTATCAATGTCGGCCTGCGTTGCCTCGTAAGCCACTTCGTATATGATATAAGAAAATGGATCCATATTACCGATGTTCCAGGTCTCTGAAGTCAGCGAATCAGTAAGGACTACATTTTCTAATGTTACATTCCCAATATTGAAAATACCCAGTGCGAATTTCACGGAATCGCCCGGCGCGCTATATTGTTTGGTATCCGTAACTTTTATTACTTCTAATGCGCCAACACCATCAATAGTAATATAGGCATCGTCGCTATCACTTACTGTAGTTCCTTCAGGTGTATTTGCCGATACAGTGGCGGTATTCTTTATAACCTTGCTATCGACATCGGACTGGGTAAGTGCGTATTGCACCGAGTCAGCCCAAACCTCTCCCGGAAGTAATTGTGCGATATTTTCCGAATACGGAATCCGAGGATCATCCAACTGGATATTTGTGAGCGTAACGTTTCCGGTGTTATTTACTTCAAATTTATACTCGGCAATATCGCCGGCCAAAAAGAATACGGTTGAATCAACCGATTTGGACAGTTCAATACCCGGAGCCTGAAGTGCAAACACTTTAACCTGATCGCCGGCCTCAACACTTGTTCCGCTGGCGTCGCCGATAACCAAAGCAGTATTCAAAACATAAGCTGTATCGATATCTGCCTGGGTTATGGTGTGTGTGGTAGTAAAATTCTCAATAGCACCCGGCCCAAGTGTTGTTATTGTTGTCGTGAATCCGGTAAGCGGATCATTAACAACAGCATCGGTAATTGTTACATTACCTGTATTCTCAACTTCAATAAAATAAGTAATTAAGTCGTCTACTGCCGAATAGCTTAAAGTGTCTGCTGTTTTGGTTAGTTCGATTGATGGGTGTTGATCTGCATTAACTGTAACCGTAGCGTTATCCGACCATGTTGTAACGTTTGGATCAGTAGCGGTTACAGTTGCCACGTTGGTTATATACCCGGCATCAATGTCTGATTGATTAACGGTGTAGCTTCCACTCAAGAATGCATGGCCACCCGGAATTATTGGAGTACTCAACACCGTATCAATTGCTGCAAGAGGATCCGAAACATGAACATTCGTCATTGTCACATTTCCCGGATTCTTTAATTCCAGCAAATAATTTATTACATCTCCCGGCGCATCAAAGTTTTGCTCAATGGCCGCTTTTTCTAGAACAATTTCAGGGGCCTGATTAGCATAAATTGTTAGCGTATCGTTTGCAGAAACGACAGTTGATGCAGGATCTGTGCCACTAAGCATTGCAATATTCGTTAATGATCCGGCATCTATATCAACCTGGGTGATAGTATAATCTGCCGTAAATTTTGCTGATTTCCCCGGAGCGATCGACCCAAGATCTTTTGCAGTTGTTCCTGTTAGCGGATCATCAAGCGTTACATTCGAAAGCGTAACGTTCCCTGTGTTATTTGCAGTAAAGGTGTAGGTAATGGTATGTCCCAACTGCTCGTAACTGCTAACATCGGCGGTTTTTATCAATTCCAGTTCCGGTCTGGGAATACCGTCAATTACAACTCTGTCGGTATCTGTTACTTCCAGACCGTTATTGCCCATTCGTCCGTATATAGTGGCAACATTGATAACCTCCCGGGCATCCAGATCGGCCTGCGTCAACGAATACGTTATGGTGTCGGTATGTATATCTCCGGGCGCCATATCCGGTAGCGGTTTTACCAGGTTAACAAGTGAGTCAATCAATGCCACCTGCCCGATAGTAACGTTTCCGGTATTGGTTGAAACAATCTCAAACTGTATATCTCCCAACGATCTGAAATCAGGAGCCAGACCTGTTTTAACGATACTGAACGAGGGACGCTGATTAGCGTTTAAAAAGATCTCATCGTAATAAGAAACCCGAACTCCGCTTGGGCTGGTTCCATATATGGTTGTTCCATAGGCAATATATCCCCGATCCAGGTCTTCTTGCTTTATCAAATATGTAAACTCAATACTGTCGACTGAACCAGGAGCCATGGAACCAACTCCCCAGCTTCTGGTTTCAAGGACTAAATCAAGCGATACACTATCCAATGTTACATTACCGGTGTTACTTGCTTTTAGCTTGAAAGCGATCGGTTCTCCAACGGCACCATACACCAGTGTATCGGCTGATATTTCGAGTAAGATTTGTGGTGTTTGAATCGCATCTACCGTAACCGTATCCGACAATGTTGGTGGCGGACCGGCTGCCGAAGAACCTGAAGCCGTTGCAATGTTTGTATAACTTCCGGCATCCAGGTCGGCCTGTGTTACCGGGTGAGGATAAACAGCTGTCCAGATTTCTCCGGGATTTAATAAACCATCACTGTTGGCGTCTTCGTTTGCATTTGGAAATATTATCGGATTAAGCGATCCGGGATCGTCAAGCTGAATATTTGAAATATCAACATTCCCGGTGTTGGATAAAGTCAATTTGTAAATAAGTGCTTCATTAACCTGGGAATAACTGGTCGATGTAGTTTCTTTAGTGAATGTCCAGTCAGGATTGCCAGGGCCAGTGACAAGGGTAAATACAGAACCGTCAGGTAGATCCAGCGCCAGGAAAGTCAAAGTGTTATTAACGTATATCCCACTGTATTCAGTCACGGTTCCGGTGGTAAAATCACCGTCGCCATCTACATCAACAATAAGTTTAAAGTCGGATGAAGCGCTTCCGCCAAGTGATAAGCCGTTAAGGTCAAAAATAAAATTATTGGTAAGATCGCCGGTGCGTTTTACTTTCCACTGCCGGCCCAATCTTAGATATCCGCTTAAACTCGTTGGAAGTCCGGTAGTCTGTTCGCTTAATGCGCCGCCATCGTTCCCGATCATTAAAAAATCACCATCGTCTAAAGAGGCTGCGCCCGCAATCTGGATATTGCATTTTCCTGACTGCCCTGTTCCGTTTCCGTTTCCGGTATTAATACTGTTCGATGAACCTTGGTTCAGGCCACTGCCGTCATCTTTACCAATACCGAAAACATCATTGTGATATGTGGCATTAATGGTAGCATCCCAGATCGGTGTGCCTCCGCTGTTAACGTAATTTCCAGCCAAATGAATACCATACTTAATGGCAAGATAAGATTCTACTTTCAGCTTTTCCGTTGCAGAGAGGCCGGAGGGGTAAAGCACGATTTCTGTCACTTCTCCAACGGCATGAGGCCAACCTGAACTACCTGCACTTCCTGCGTTGTTGGTACCACCTATCATTGGGGTAAACACGATGTTGGCATAATCGGAACCTGGTGAACTTAAAGTTTGGGCAATTCCATTAACTCTGCCTGAAGCGAACGGATTTGTGGTTGGAGACACATCCATATTCACCACATTGTAACTATTTGTTAAGCCCGGGGATGTGAAATTGGAATAAAAAGTTCCTGTCCCATTGCTTACATAACTGCTGTTTGCACCAAAACTCGCAAAGATTGCTGCGCCATAAGCCAATCCGGGAGCTGTACTTCCTAAAAAGTTTGAGTTGTTACTGGTATGCTTGTATACGGCAAAACCATCGACATAAGTAATATCTGTATTACCCGAAAGCCGATCAGAAGGCAAAGACGTCACCGGATCGGTGTTATTGAATGTAACAGCTGGGTTAAAATTGATGGCATCCGCCTGAAAACCAGGAGTACCAGTAACGGTAAACGTATTTGTTCCGGTCTGGTCTGTCCAACCGGTAAGATTGGCGCCACTGTTTGTCGCACCGTTATCTGCTTTTAGCCAAAGATTAGGACCGTTTACACCCGGTCCAGAGGTCGCTCCCACCACAATTGTAAAAACAGCATTATCAGGAAGGGTTACTGCATTAAATTCAACCTTATTGCTTGCAAAAGCTGTTGCATCTATGGTCTGAACGGTTCCGGTTTGGAAATTTCCATCGCCATCGGTATCAATAACTAATTTAAAATCTGATGCCTGTGTTCCAATTCCGGCTATTCCACTTAAGTCGAACTCCATATCTACCGTTCCGACATCGCCATCGCGGTCGGCTTTCCACGATTTTGCCAATCGGGTTCTTCCTGAAAGAGTAGCCGGTAAATTTGCTCCTGTTGCTGTCAGCGTTCCTGCGTCGTGTGCCAGCGTCAGGAATTCGCCCTGAGTATCGTTCGAGCTTGGATTATCGATGGTAAGTATACTGGAGGTTGCGGTATTGATTTGCTTGATTCCCGAACATGCTGAACCGAAAGCTCCTACTCCGGTAACATCGTTGGGAAATGCAGTTGCATGATCGAAATTTGCAGCAATATCGTAATAATCGCGGCCGTATTTTGCCCCAAGATAATCGTTTACCTGTTCCAGTTCACAATCAGTAAGTGCACGCGCGTAAACGATTACTTCCGCAATTTTTGAATCATAGAATTGTTTACTATTCCTGTTTGCACCTATCCTGTATGCGTTGAAGCCCAATGCTGTTCCAAGATCCTGCTGGTTTTGTTCCACGCCATCAGACAATGTTTTTAATGTTGTTCCCGATTGCCTGACGGTAAACAGATCCAGTTCCTGGTTGAAAGGTCCGAATGCTAAGTTACCGTGATTGGTTCGCACCTGGAAATTTTGGGAACTTGCAAGGTAATCAATCTGAAAACTATTCGTCTGTGAAGGATTATTCCAGGAAGAGAAAAAGGCATCATAATCAGCAGGACTTGCGGTTTGCCCCTGCAAAACGATAAAGAGCGTAAAATCGCCAATATAATCCGAGGCCAGGACTTTTCCCAGCGCTTCATTGTTGCCTTTATCAAAACGCAGCGCAGCCTGACCGTTAAACTGATTATTCAAATACGATGGTGGGTTGATACCACTTCCTGCAATACCTGCAGTGGTAACATCGTTTCCGTTTCCTGATTTATCTGTCCATGTAGTAACATCCGTATTATCAGCCGGGTTGTTTCCTGGATTGCCATCGGCATCGGGATCGGAAGCATCGAGCCAAAGTTCGGCTTTTGGAACATCGCCGGGTGATGGATCGTCGTCAATAACATGTATGGTCAATGTTTGCTTTAAACCATCGCCATTGGCATCTCTAACGTCCAGATCGCCACTTGCTGAACTCAGGTTGATCTGAATCGTGCGGTCGCCTCTTCCTTTCGTATCGTTAATCAACGAAAATCCTAATGAAAGAGAGTCTGCAATTCCATAATCTCCAATAGGAACGTTGAGTGTTTTTGTTGGGAAAGTATAATCGATACCTTCATCAGCATCTACTGAAATAACCGTAAAAGTTATGGTGGAAGCACTTTGTACCTCACCGTTCACCACAATATGTGGATCAAATCCTGCAGCTTCCGATTCGTTTATTGTAATTGAACTCTGTCTGAATTCGGTTAATCCTTTCAGTCCAATGTTTACGTTATCCAGAAAATTCCCTGAGCCGCCACCAGTGGTTGATTCAAAGCCAATTTGGTAGACACCGGTTGAACCGGTAAACGTATAACTCCCGGTACGGTGATCCCACGCGCTTGTGCTACTTGCTGTGTGGGTGTCGATGGTGTATAATTTCGAGCTTCCATCCTCGCTGTATATCGAATACTGAACAGTTTCAGTAGCAGTTGCAACGCGTTGCCTGTGGTAGTATTCCCAATCGATGGTTTCGCCATTTACCAGGAAAACGATTTGATACAACCTGGACGACTGAGACACGTTAAGTTCGACATGATAATCACCATTCTGCGAGGGTGTGCTCAGAAATCCTGTCCTCCAGTGTTCAATTGCACCTTCTGCTCCGTTATAAGTTATATGTGTTGAGTACCAGCCATCAATCTGTGGATTATCGCCAACCTGCGATTCAAGATAAGCAACGTCGTTGTGTGGAATCCCCGAACCCGTTTCAAAGGAAGGATTCACGATTATCCGGTTTTGGGCATTTAAATTTTGGCCAAACCCTGTAATAAAAAGGAGTAAAACAAAAAGTCCGGAAATTCGGAATACTTTCAAAGTGTTGGTTTTGCAGGTAAAGTTTTGCATGCTATTTGGTGTTTTTTGTTTTTAAATTGAGTAGTTCGTCTAATGGTATCGAATGGTAAAATTACATTCGATCAATACGATCTTTAGTTACGTTTGTTAATTAAGCTTGTTTAAAATACAAAATATGAAACAAATACAACTAAAAGTGGTTTTGGAAAGTTGCTTTAAATCTTAACTAAATTGCAAATTTAACATATTACATTGCTAGCTAACTTCAGTAAGCTGCAGAAATGTTAACATGCGGGGGTAACAAAAAGTGTACAATGCCAATCTTGCTGATCAGCTTTGGGAAGTTCACCTGATGACTTGGAGGCATCTGGTGAATAAGCAAGGGCTGCCATTTTACTGATCAGGTGATTAGGAGTCACCAGATCAGCTTTGGGTAAGGAAGGTATTCAAAATTTCGTTAAAAAGTGGATGAGGTTAACTTCCCGCGAAAGTCCCAGTTTTTTTCGTAAACGATAACGGGCCGTTTTTAAGCTTTCCACGTTCTGATAGGTAATGGCGGCTATTTCTTTGTTCGACATATTTAGCCGCAGGAATCCGCATAAACGCAAATCGCCCGCCGTTAATTTAGGATAGGCTTTACTCAGGCGCTCGTAAAAATCGGTATGTACTTCCTTAAAGCGTTTTTCAAATTCTTCCCAGGAGTTATCGTGGGCTTTGCTTCCTAGTTCTTCAATTATTTCTTTAATTTTCCCTGCATCCTTTTGTGGCAGGTCATTCTGGATTTCTGTTAATTTTTTTGAGACAAGTAGAATTAGATTGTTTTTCTGGGCGAGGTACATTCCGTTGGTGGCCATTTCTTTTTTCTTGTGATCCAGTTCTTCTGATACCTTTTCTTTTTCCATACGGTGCAAGGCTTCCTCGGTTTGCAGTTGCTTGTGGCGATTGCGCTGTTGCAGGAACAGTAGTAAAATCACAAGTGCTGCTGAAACCGACAACAACAGAATGATAATAAAGACCATATCCTTTTTATCTTTTCTGAATTTTATAACCGCAAGCTCATTTTTTGCCTCGGTCAATTCTTTATCCAGCTCATGCTTTGCCCTTAATTTTATTATCTCTTCACCCGAATTACGTTCGTTAAGGATATTACTGCTCTCGGCATAACTCTTGTAATAAAATGCTGCCTTTTGCATATTTCCACTTTCCTCGTTACTTGAGGCAAGTAGTTGTAACACCTGGGTTTTAATGTCGTATTCATCCAGTTTTTCGCTGTAGTCAAGTGCTTTTTCTAAAGCGAGCAGAGCCGGTTTGTATTGTTTGTTGTTGTAGTAGTTTTCGCCCAGCTGCCGGTAGTAAGTGGCGTATTGAAAATTAATTGAACCCGGGAAAGAGGACTCAAGTATTTCGAGATCGGCTTTTTGAATGTTTAAGTATTTTGATACACTATCGGGTTGTTGTGTTTCCAGAAAAATATCGACAAAATTTACCGACATTATTTGTTCGCCGTAAGCATCATTGCGCGCACCCGGATAATTCCACGCCTGTCTGAGATAAAGCATTGCACTATCGGTTTTTTGTTCCTCAAGGTAAATTGAGGCCATATTGCTGTAGGCGCTGGCGGGCGAAAAATGCAGCTCCTCTTCCTTAAGCGTTTTGGATATTGCAATGGTTTTGTGGAACATTTTTTTGCTGGCCTCCAAATCTCCAATGCTTTTCAGGTGCGATCCGAAATTATTGTAAATGGAATAGAGCCAGGTAATGTCGTTAAGTTCTTCTGCTAATTCCAGACCTTTGGAATAAAGCTGAAATGCTTTTACGTATTTGTTTTGCAAATCATACAGGTAACCCAAATTGATAACAACACTAAATGCCTCTGTTTTATTATCGAGATTATCTAACAGCTGAATTGCCTGTTCGTAACTGGCAATTGCAGCCTCTTCGTTTTGTTGCATCAGTTCAATTCGGCCTAAAATATTATAGAATCGGAATAGGCCACTATAATTTTTACTCGCTTCTGACAGTTTTAGGCCATCATTTGCATAATACCGGGCAGAATCGGGCTGGGTATTGAGATACGATTTTGCAATTTCTGTTACTAATAAAACTTTATTTTCGATGCTAACTTCCGCAGTGTATTTGGTCTTTAGGCTATCTACATCTGGCTGAGCAACAACATGTGCAGCCATCAGAAAAGTAATAATGAAAAAATAGATCGATTTAAGGTTCATAGAGTATAACTTCGGTGAAGCAATAAAGATAAACAATTGGTGAAAAAAAATCCATGCCGGTTAAAACATGGATTTCTCGTTTTCTGAAAGTCTCTAGAAATCAATAGCAAAATTTGGTTCAATATATTTTAACTCACCCTGATTGTGCCTTCGACACAATCGTCCCTCTCTTTGCAAAGAGAGGGAGTGAGGGAGAGTTCGCTAAAAATAATTTTTCGTTCATCGCTAACGGTGATTCCGGAAAAGCATGATTGTTTTGTTCGATGGCAACTATTATTTCCTGTATAATGGCGATCGTTTAATTAACCATTGTAAAGTTACAGTGTAAGCATCTTCTGTCATCCAGAATGAAGTGTGCGCATTGGCATAAATATTCTGTCCCTGGTCGGAATACATTTTCATATCAACCTGGGTTTGAAAATTATCTGTTGAGCTGGATGATGTTGAGGTATACGTGCGTTTTTTGTCATTCTTTTGCTCGCTGGTTTTACTTGAGCCCGAATAATTGGTTGTGCTGGTATAACGAACATTTACGGTTCCCATTACAACATATTCAACTCCTAGAATATTACACAATTCAGCCGGTGTAAACCCGTCGATATTCGACGAATTTATACTGTGTTTGATCAAGGTTGCGTTTGTGGTAGTAGGATCTTGCAGATTGAACTCGCTGGCAAACTTTGTCATCAGTGTGTAACAGTCGGATTGCACCTTTTTCTCCATTTGATCATCATGCGCTCCATCGCTGCTCATGTAGGTAAAAGGCAAAACCGCCACCTTGTTGTGATGATCCTGCAAAGAAACATCAGCTCCGGAAGCTGAAGCGGTCTGCGCTTTATTAAGTATTTCTATCCGTCCGCTTGCAAATTGAATTTTGTTAATATCGGCTTTCGAATACGAGTATTTCAAGCTTTCATTTTTATGGACAAACTCAATACTTTGGTCGTTCATGGCAACAACCTGTCCAATGTGTTCTTCGCCATTTAGCATAGTCACTTTGTCGAAACTTTCCTGTGCCTGTGCCGTAACATTCGCCAGCATCAAAGTGGCCACGAAAAATATCAATGATATAACTATCGGTTTCTTCATTATTTTAAATTTTAGAATTTAAAGGACAGCCCCTGCGAATTATTCCACAGGGGCTGTCAGAATATTTGGAGTATGTATTAAAAATCAATATGTACTCCTGCGTTTATAATAAAAGCGCCGTGTTTGCCATTGTCGCCATTAAAAGCATCCGAGAAATAATCGTTTAACGAATATTCGTAGTTTGCTTCAACAAACAGAAAAAGAATATCTAAACCAATACCTCCGTCGATGGCCCAAATGGCACTGTTGATATTGTCTTTATCGAAAAACTCGTCGCCATCTTTTATCGACCCCGGAATAGAAACTGAAGGGCCGGCGAAAAGACGTAATGCAAACATGTCGCTTTCGTGCCCCAATACATGGTAGCCTGCATACACCGGAATTTTAACCAGGTTCTGGCTAAAATCAACTTCGCCAATGGTGCTGCCTTCGCTAACCAAAATGCTGCGTGAGTTCCGAACGAACTGAATGCCCGGCTCCACATAAAATTTGTCGCCGATTAAAACACCACCACCAAATTGGTAACCGGCCTTTGCCGATATATCGGCGTCGGTACCATGGAAAGTGGCAAAGTTCATCCCTACAAGGCCTTTAATTTCAACCTGTGCTTTTGCACTTGTAAATCCAATGATGGCAAGTGCCAGTATAAGAGTTAATTTTTTCATTTGTTTACTTTTAGTTTTTGTTATGAGTATTGCGATAAGTTACAATCAAACAGTCTTTTAAGTTTAAATAATTAAGTAGACAAAAAGTGAACAAGAGTGGCAATGTGCATTTTTGAGGTGCATTTCGCAGGCTGAACAGTGTAAGGCCACTGGGCAAGGGATTAATGTTCTGTAGTTCTTGTAATTTATTGATTTCTGGGTTCTTGCAGCCGTGTAATTGCCCAGCAAACTTTGTGGATGGCTTGGTGCAGCGCTGCAAATGGCAAAAAATTTTTCTTAGACCCCTCCTGCAGCCGTGTAACAAAACGATCCTAACCCACCGCTGCTGCTGCCCAATCAGGAAATACAGTAACATCAATATCAAATACCAAAACGCCCCAGAAATACATAACCAGCGTGGCAACAATAATTCCGGCCAGGTTGAGTAGTATTCCGGTTTTTACCATGTCTTTTACGCGAATGCGGTTGGTACCAAAAATAATAGCGTTGGGAGGTGTGGCAACCGGTAACATAAAAGCCAGCGAAGCCGCCAGCGTTGCCGGAATCATCAACAGCAAAGGATTTACCTTGATAGTAGTAGAAAGCCCCGAAAGAATAGGCAAAATCATTTCTGTAGTTGCGGTGTTTGATGTTAGCTCGGTTAAAAACGACATCATGGTTACGTTGGCAAAAGTGAGTACAATTGGCTCTACATCGGCAAGGCCGGCCATTTGCTCGCCAAACCAAACCGAAAGTCCCGATTCTACAAATCCTTGTGCCAGTGCGAAACCTCCACCAAATAAAAGCACAATATTCCAGGGGATTTTTCGCGCTGTTTGCCAGTTCATAATCCGCTCCCCTTTTTCTGATTTCGATGGCAGTATAAAAAGCAACAGGGCAATAAATATGGCCACTGTACCATCGTTGATGTACGACGGATTTTTAAACAGTTTCGACCAGCCGGGAATCTCAAACGACTGGATAGTAAATCCTGATCGGAATATCCATAAAAATGCCAAAATTACGAACAATATCAGTACGATCTTCTCCTCCGGTTTTGCTTTGCCCAACGCTTTGTATTCTTCGCGAAACTGGTTGATGTGAATCTTTTTCCAGCTTTTTTGAGGTTTATACATTATATATAATAACAGCCATGCCAGCACAAACAACAGAACGGTAACCGGAAGCGCAAAAATAAACCAGTCGGCAAACGATATTTCAGTCATCTCGGGGAAGATAATGCTGACAATTCGTGCAAACGATAAATTCGGAGGTGTGCCCACCAGCGTTGCAACACCACCAATCGATGCAGAATAGGCGATTCCCAAAAGCAAACCGATCGCATACTTTCCCATTTTCTTTTCGCCCAGACTTTCCTCCAGTTTTATGATTATTGAAAGCGCTATAGGAACCATCATCATTGCCGTTGCCGTGTTCGACATCCACATCGACAAGAAGGATGTAGCGAGCATAAAGCCCAGTAAAATTCGTCCGGGACTTATCCCAACCACCAGCAAAATACGCAAGGCTATTCTCCGGTGCAAATTCCACCGTTCCATGGCAAAAGCCATTAAAAATCCGCCTATAAAAAGAAATATCAGGTGGTTAAAATACATGGCAGAAATCGTCTTCCCGTCAACCACACCAAACAACGGAAACAGTGCAACAGGAAGCAATGCTGTCACGGCCAGCGGAATGGCTTCTGTAATCCACCAAATCGCCATAAGCAAGGCAATTGCAAAACAGTAAGTCACATTTTTGTTCTGCGGGTCGAGATCGGCGAAAAGTATAACCAACAAACTAATCAACGGAGCAAGGATTAAAGCCCACTGCCGCACGCCATGCGGTTTCGATTGTATTAATTTAGGCATATTAGTTTAATTCGTTTTTCCGAATTTAGTACAACCCAACGACTTATACAAAAAGAAGCTATGGAAACTAAGCGACTGAATGCGAGTAAAATCAAGCCCGATGTGCGATTTCCAATTCTAAAATTCTACTGAATAAACTACTTTATTAAACTTCAAATCCGTATCTTGAATGGAACAAAATTAAAGACATGTACACATACAAAGCAACAGTTGATCGCGTGGTTGACGGCGACACCATCGACCTGGTTATCGACCTCGGATTTAAAATCACCACTTTTCAGCGTATTCGTCTTCGCGGCATAAACACCCCCGAAACCTATAATGTAAAAAAGGATTCGGAAGAGTACAAAAATGGCATGAAAGCAAAAGCATTTGTACTTGAACGAATAGCGAACAATGACAACGAAGTGATTGTTGAAACCAGCAAAGAGGTGGGTAAATTTGGCCGCTACATCGGTGTAATTCGCCTTGCCGACAACGAGCAACCCCTTAACGACGAATTGGTGGAGAAAGGTTTTGCAGTTTATGCAGAATATTGATTTCGGTTTGCTTAATTAACAAAAAAACATTCTATCTTTTATCGCAGATTTGTAAAGTACATTTATGACTACACACAGCAACAAATTTGGAACAGCTCCGGTATTTCTCACCGCTATTTCAACAATTTTAGGCGCAATTTTATTTCTTCGTTTTGGTTACGCAGTGGGCACACTGGGCTTTTGGGGTGTTATCCTCATCATTTTTCTGGGGCACCTGGTAACCATTCCTACGGCGCTTGCCATTTCCGAAATTGCAACCAATAAACGTGTTGAAGGAGGCGGCGAATATTTTATTATTTCACGTTCGTTTGGGTTGAATATTGGAGCCACAATTGGTATTGCGCTTTTCTTTTCGCAGGCCATTAGTGTAGCGTTTTATGTGATTGCATTTACCGAGGCATTCGAATTCTTTTTCAACCTGCTGGCCGATAAATACGACTTTTTTCTGCCGCGACAGGCAATTAGTTTGCCGGTTATGGCAGGATTGGCTTTTCTGATCATAAAAAAAGGGGCCAACCTGGGCGTGAAAGCACTTTATTTTGTGGTAGCCATTTTGTTTGTTTCCATCATTATGTTCTTTCTCGGATCGACAGAATTTTCGGAGTCAGCACGCCTGCCTTTTTCAGGTGATCAGTTTCGGAATTTCGAGAATTTCTTTGTTGTTTTTGCCATTATATTCCCTGCTTTTACCGGAATGACGGCCGGTGTTGGACTGTCGGGCGATTTAAAAAACCCATCGAAATCCATTCCACTCGGCACCGTGCTCGCAACCGTTTCCGGCATGATAATTTATGTTTTTATCGTCTATAAACTCACCATGTCGGCATCTATCGAAGATTTGACAGAGCACCAGTTAATAATGGGAAAAATTGCCATCGCCGGTTCGGTAATTGTACCGCTTGGTCTGGCCGCATCAACTATTTCGTCAGCTCTCGGTTCGGTAATGGTAGCTCCACGTACCTTGCAGGCCTTGGCACTCGATCATGCTTTTCCTTCGAAACGAATTAACCGCTGGCTATCGAAAGCAAATCCGGCCGATAACGAGCCGCAAAATGCATCGATTGTTACCGTGGCCATTGCCTTTGTTTTTGTAGCATTGGGAGATGTAAATGCCGTTGCTTCTATCATCTCCATGTTTTTTATGGTTACATACGGAGCGTTGTGCCTCATCTCCTTTCTGAATCATTTTGGAGCTTCGCCATCGTACCGCCCCACTTTCCGCTCGCGCTGGTACCTTTCGCTGGTTGGATTTTTGGTGTCTATCTGGGTGATGTTTAAAATCAGCACCTCCTACGCTTTGCTGGCTGCCGGGGCAATGACATTGATTTACCTCTACATTAACCACTACCACAAACACCGCAAAGACTTTGCATCGTTGTTTGCCAACTCGCTTTTCCAGCTAAACAGGAAATTGCAGGTGCATTTACAGAAACGCAAAAAGATGGTGAAGCAAAACGAGTGGCGCCCAAGTGCTATTTGCATTTCAGATAAAACCACCCACAATAACCGCGCTTTTCAATTGTTAAGCTGGATTTCACACAAATATGGATTTGGAACTTTCCTGTACCTCATTGAAGGCTATTATTCCTCAAAAACGGTTGAAAAAGCCGATGACATGCTCAACCTGATGCTTGAAGAAGCCGATGAAGAAAACTATGTGTACATCGATACGATTATTTCGCCATCGTACACTTCGGCAATTGCACAGGCCATACAAATTCCGGGTGTTGCGGGTATGGAGAATAACATGGTTATTTTCGAATACAACAAAGAAAATCCTGATAACCTGGGCCGAATTATCGAGAATTTCTCGCTGGTAAACAGTGGCGATTTTGATATTTGTGTACTGGCATCGTCGCCTAAAAAAATGAAAATTCAGAATGGTATTCACGTTTGGATCAATTCGTTCGATACCGAGAATGCTAACCTGATGATTCTGCTGAGTTTTATTATTCTTGGTCACCCCGATTTGAAAAAGGCGAGCATCGAAATTTTTGTGGTTTGTCACGAAAACGAAGTCCAACAATCAAAACAGGAAATGAAAAAGCTGGTATTGTCGGGCAGGATGCCGATTACTGAAAAAAATATCAAGATCATTCAGCGTACCGATGAAATTTCTACGCGGGCAATCATCAATAAAACATCGAAAGATGCCGGTTTAATTTTGGTCGGGCTGCGCGAAGAAATGATAAAACACGAAAAAGAAAACACCTTTGCCGGGTACGACGACCTGGGTACTATTTTGTTTGTTCATTCTAAAGAGCAGAAGGCTATAGAATAATGCATTTGGGCAGTATTGCTGAACAAAACAAAATATTTCGTAACTTCCGCTAAACGCTAATCCGGATCTTAATGAGGGAGATAAATGAATTTATTACCAATCAAACAGGATTGAGTGCTACCACCCAGCACAAAATAATTATCTCGATCATCATCCTGATCTTTCTTTCAATCATCCGCCTGCTGATTTTACGCATTGTTTGGCGGCAAACGCAAAACGTAAAAATACGCTACTCGTGGAAACGCACCCTTTCGTTTATCATTCCTTTTGCCGGACTAATTTTGATCAGCGCGGTTTGGATTCATGCCTTTGAAGAATTTGGAACTTTTCTGGGGTTATTTACTGCCGGTATTGCCATTGCCCTAAAAGATCCGCTGACCAACCTGGCCGGGTGGTTTTTTATTTTGGTACGGAAACCTTTTCATGTTGGCGACCGCGTGCAGATTGGCCAGCACACCGGCGATGTTATCGATATCCGGTCATTTCAGTTTACCATTTTAGAGATAGGAAACTGGGTAGATGCCGACCAAAGTACAGGCCGCATTATTCACCTGCCCAACGGAAAGGTTTTTCTTGAACCGCAGGCCAATTTCAGCACCGGTTTTGAGTATATATGGAACGAACTAAAAGTGAATGTCACCTTTGAAAGTAACTGGCAAAAAGCCAAAGACATTCTGGATAACATCATTCACGATTATTCAAAAGACATCCATGTAAAAGCACAAAAAGAGATTCAGGAGGCCAGTAAAAATTACATGATCTATTACAAGCACCTCACGCCAATTGTGTATACCAAAGTGATGGATTTTGGTGTGTGTTTAACCATTCGCTACCTGTGCAATCCGCGGCAACGGCGAGGATCGGAAAATATAATCTGGCAAGACATTCTTACCGCTTTTAATAAAGAATCCGATATTCAGTTCGCTTATCCTACAACACGTTTTTACAAAGCCGGCGAAGGATCAGAAGCACAGCAACGCAACCTTTAATCCTGTAAAACCGTCTTAATCCAAACTGCTGTTATGAAGCGTATTATCTTTTTTCTTTCGCTACTTCTGGTTGTTATTGCTGCCTGCAACGATGAAAAAGGCATTGAAATGGATATTGTTGAAACAGGTTGTATGAATGGCTGGGACGATTTTTACGAAGGCACCGGCGATTACAAACACGCTGTAATAGCCTATCTCGAGGACAATAACATTGCAGTTTATTCTATAAACAAAGTTACTTACGACACAGGACCGTTTTGTTTGGCTTGCTTTTGTTCTACGGGTAATTTAATCGTCATTCGAATTAACGAAAAAGATGTTGACAAGGCAGAGCAGCTGGGTTTCCATCTGGTTGTGAACGACCAAAATAACATCCCTTTAGAGGACTAGTGTCCGTCAATAGTGCTTAACCTTTGCGTCATGCTGAATTTATTTCAGCATCTCTATTTATGAAACAGATTCCGAAATGAATTCGGAATGACGAAGCGATGTTTTATACATAACACAACACGAAAATACTGGTCTTCTACCATTAAATTCTGTTAAATTTACAATATGCCAAAACAATTTGAACGCTATTAAGTTATACATATCGAAAAATCTATATGATTCGATAATCTTAATAATATAGAACAATGAGCAAAAAAACCGTTTTCAAAACTGCCTCATTGACTTTTCTACTTACCCTGATTTTTTCGGGTATCGCGTTTGGTCAAAACTGGCAAACCGATTTTCAGCAATCATTACAAACTGCAAAAGCAGAAGACAAACCCATCATCCTGGTATTTTCCGGGTCGGATTGGTGTGCGCCGTGTATGAAACTGGAGAACGAGATCTGGAGTTCAGATGAATTTATAAACTACTCGGCCGAGCATTTTGTGCTTTACAAAGCCGACTTTCCGCGTAAGAAAAAGAACCAGCCCGACACCGAGCAGGTAAAAGCCAACAAACAACTGGCCGAAAAGTACAACCAAAAAGGTTTCTTTCCGCTGGTGGTAGTGTTGGATGAGAACGGCAAAGTGCTGGGCGAAACGGGCTACAAAAAACTCTCGCCCGACGAATACATCAAACATCTTGAAACTTTCGTGAACTAATGGTTCGCCAAATAGCAATACTATTGGTTTTAGTAACATTGGGGCTGCAGGTTTTTGCCCAGCAACCTTATAAACGAACGCTAAAACTTATGGGAAGCCGTTTCGACATAACCGTTGTTGCCAACAACGAGCAGGAAGCAAACGGCTATATTGATCTGGCGGTTGCAGAAATTCAGCGTATCGAGAAGCTGATCTCATCATGGGATCCTAATTCGGAGACTTCGGCAATAAATAAAAATGCTGGAATACAACCAGTAAAAGTGTCGCCCGAACTTTTTGCGTTGATCGAACGGGCCATTCAGATTTCGAAGTTAACCGACGGTGCTTTTGATATCAGCTACGCATCGATGGACCGCATCTGGCATTTTGATGGAAGTATGACAGCCATGCCTTCGGAAGAAACCATTGCTGCCTCGGTGGCAAAAGTCGGATATCAGAACATTGTGTTGGACAAAGCGGCTTCAACCGTTTTTCTGAAAAAAGAGGGAATGAAGATCGGTTTTGGTGCCATTGGCAAAGGTTACGCCGCTGATAAAGCTAAAGCACTGCTAATGGACAAAGGCGTGAGCGCGGGCATCATCAACGCATCGGGCGATATGAATACCTGGGGCAAACAACCCGACGGCTCGTACTGGAAAGTGGCCATTACCAACCCGATGAACAAAGACAAAGCTTTTGCGCTACTACCTATTAAAAACGGGGCGGTGGTAACATCGGGCGACTACGAAAAATATGTACAATTCAATGGAATACGCTACGCACATATTATCGATCCGCGAACCGGTTATCCGGCGCACGGCATTATCAGTGCCACCGTATTTGCGCCAAAGGCCGAACTGGCCGATGCATTGGCAACATCAGTTTTTGTAATGGGTATCGATGTGGGGCTCGACCGCATTAACCAGTTGCCACAAATAGAATGTATAATCGTTGACGATAAAGGAAATATTCATCAATCGGATAATATTGAAATTAAAACAGACTAACACAAATGAAGAAAAAAATCATTTTACTGGCCGGACTGGGCATTATGCTTTTCAGTTCGTGCACAGTGCTTAAGGAGTACGAAAAGGTAAATATAAACGATCCGGATATGGCACTGGCCGACCGCAAGATCGACAAATTCCAAACTACTTTTCAATCGTACAGAGAGGCTGCTTCGGGAGCAAACGGAGGTAAAACCGGTGGCGGATGCGGCTGCAATTAAATCCAATTTAAAACATGAAGTACTTATTTAGTTTATTATTGATTGCTTCAGTTCTTGTGGCAAGTGCCCAGGACAACAACACCGCGGGCGAATACAAAAAACGTGTACTGGAGCATACCGAGATAGATTTTCTGGTAAATTACTACCAGCAGGATGGAGAGAATGCCGCTGTTACCGGCGGCTACGGAACCGAGGAATTGCAAGATCTTTCGCCAACAATTGTTGTGGCAATGCCGCTGAACGATGACGATGTGCTGACGATTAACGCCAATATTTCGGCTTACACTTCGGCCTCATCGAGTAACATTGATCCTTTTGATGGCAAGCAGCCGGCCGATCCTTTTGTGGCCAGCAGCGGGGCATCAAAATCGGATGTTTGGGGAAATGTGGTTGGAAGTTACAGCCATAGTTCCGATGACCGGAACCGACTTTGGAATGCCAACTTATCGGTTTCGGCTGAATTTGATTACACCTCATTTGGTTTTGGAGCAGGACGCACCTGGCTATTCAACGAGAAAAACACCGAGTTATCGTTGAATGGTAATATTTACCTCGACACCTGGAAACTTCTCTACCCTATCGAACTAAGGCCTGAAGGAGGTTCGTTCCAGCAGGTAGTTCCCGGTTACGATCCATCGTTTAACGAGCATACCAGCAAAGGACGAAATTCCTACTCGGCCGGTATTGGTTTGTCGCAAATACTGTCGAGCAGAATGACGGGATACGTTTCAGCTGATTTTATTTTGCAGGATGGTTTGCTGGCTACTCCGTTTCATCGTATTTATTTTGCCGACAAGGAAGATTACTTCTACGAGAACTTCCAGCTGGCCGATGACATTGAGCAGCTGCCCGACTCGCGTTTTAAAATTGCGCTGGGTGCCCGCCTTAACTATTTTGTAAACCACCGGGTAACGCTGCGAACCTTTTACCGGTATTACACCGACGACTGGGGGATTTCTTCGCACACTGCAAGCCTCGAAATTCCGGTGAAGATTACCGATAAGTTTACGCTGTACCCGTCGTACCGGTTTTACAACCAAACGGCAGCCGACTATTTTGCGCCGGCCAACGAGCATTTGTCTACCGAAGAATATTACACCTCGGACTACGACCTCTCGAAATTTACAGCCAACAATTACGGATTTGGTGTTAGCTACACCGATGTGTTTACGAAAGGGCACATCTGGAAACTGGGCTTAAAAAGTATCGACGCCAAATTCCACAAATATGACCGCGATTCAGCGTTCTCCGCATCGATGTTTTCGTTTGGAGTGAAGTTTGTTGTTGATTAAGCACTATCGTCTAGTAAATATAGAGTCCGGGGCTGTATTGATTTTTACAAATACAGCCCCGGACTTTATTGTTTAAAAAACAAAATAACTGTTAAATCCCCTACCCCTCATCCGTCAGCCGATGGAAGCTCCCCTCTCAAGGGGAGCCGGTTTCAAGCAACATTCTAACTTTACATCAGTGCCTTTTTCCCTTAAAAGGGAAAATGTTGATAGTTGAGCTTGCGAAATCCCGTACTTTACGTCGGGGATAAAAGGGTAACAAATCAGTGAAAAAATTTCCTTACCCCTCACCCTGTCGGGAGCTCCCCTCATCAGGGGAGCCGGTTACAGGCAACTTCACTTCAGCGCTGTTTTCCCTTTTTAAGGGAAAATGTCGACAGACAAAAGGGTAAAGCATTTATTCCACAAACTCAGCAATAATCTTCAATAAAACAGAATTTATATCTTCGAGGTCTTCATTTTTAAAACGCAATATTTTTATTCCCATATTCTTCAATATTTCATCACGTCGTTCATCTCTCCTTTTATTGAACTTGTGAATTTCTCCATCTAATTCAATCGCTATATTTTCTTTGAAACAGTAAAAGTCCGGTACATAAAAGAAATGTTCATCACCAATCGATTCATAAACGATTGCATGTTGTCGCAAAAATTTTCTTCCGTTCAGTTGTTTTCTGCGTAAGTATCTCCATAACTTTTTTTCTGCAGAAGTTGTATTCCATCTTAAATTTCGGGTTGTTTGTTTAATATGTTCGTAGAGCATGTGTTTTGATTTTGGGTTTCAATTCATTGTTAAAGTTACTAATTTATGAGTTAAATTCTTTACCCCTCACCCTGTCGGGAGCTCCCCTCAAAAGGGGAGCCGGTTACAAGCAACATTCTAACTTTACATCAGTGCCTTTTTCCCTTTTAAGGGAAAATGTCGACAGACAAAAGGGTAAAGGATTCAGTACAAAAATACCTGACTCCTCATCCGTCAGCCGATGGGAGCTCACCTCAACCTTGGCTGTATTCATTTCATCTACACAGCCCCGGGCTTTTTCATTTCCTTTCTATGATTATGTTTCGCAAAACACACAGATAACTGTGCATCATTTGCTTACCCCATTATATGCAGCCAGGTTAACTTCGTGCTAAAATTCAAATTTTTCTTTCACAAAGTAGCTTTACCAATCGTTTTTTTCTGTATGTTGTTAGCACTTAGGAGAATCAGTAATAGTTACTATGTTTCTACCCCGGTTCAAAAAAACATGAAAACATGAAAAAATTATTTCTCATTGCTTTGTGTTATGCATTTTTCTCCATTGCTTTTGTAGCCAAAGGAGAAAACAGCGGTAAGCCAAACGCTGTTAACAATAACACCACAACAGACTCACTTCAGCAAACAAAAGTTCTTCACGAACTGGACTCATTAATCCTGTTGGCAGAAGAAAAAAATGATCTTGAACAAGTAGCTTCTCTGTATCATAAAAAAGGGGAAATACTTTTAAAATCGGCACAATACAACGAAGCACTTGAGGCCATGCAAAAAGCTTATGCATTAATCGATGATGTGAACGATTTAGGTTTAAAGTACGCCATTAACCTTCATTTAGGAATGAGTTACTCTTTCCTTACGATGTTACCCCAATCGTTTCAGTATTTCGATGATGCCTACACTTTGGCCGACTCCATTGGCGATCCCTTGTTTATTGCCCGCGCCCGACATTTTGCAGCGACAAAAGATTTGGTTAGCGGCGAATTTGTGGAGGCTGCAAGAAAACTGTACAATTCGTACCAGGTATTACTGGAATACAACGATACCACCCACCTGTTATACATATGCAACGATATTGGTGCATTTTTTTCCATATTCGCGGAAAATGATCTCGCCCTTGAATTTTTTAATTATGCATTGCATTACGATAGTCTGGCCAATACCCCTGAACAATCGTTCAGACCGTTAATTTTAGCCAATATTGGTGCGCTTTATTCCGAAAATTTAAATGACTACACCACCGCCGAAAAATATTTTAAAGAATCGTTGGCTGCCTCCAAACCTAACGCAACCTGGAGAGATCGACTTTATGCCCAGTCATATCTGGCAGCTGCTCAAATTCAGAATGAGGACTACAACTCAGCTCTCCAATTTTTTGAAAAGGCGTATTACGATGAACGGATCAAGAGTCTTTCCAGCTATTATCCGTTTATAGTAACTCACTACGGATTAATTCTTTATAAGTTAGGAAATTACAACAAGGCTAAACGGATAAGTACCGAAGCTTACCAGCTTTCATCGGCAATTAATAGTTGGCAAGAAACTCAATTGAATTTAGAAACGCTTTATCAAATCGATAGTATTGCCGGGAACTACCAGTCTGCACTAACTCATTATCAGAAAATGATTGAAGCGAAGCAATCCAGATTGGCTGAAGAAGGGAAAATGGAATATATTCGGCTTGAAGTGGAACAGGAGATTGAAAAAATGTCGGCTCAACGCGAAGAATTATTGGCAGCCAACGAAGAATATATTGGCACTATAAAAAAGCTAACCAGGTTAACCGGCCGGCAAAAACTGGTGATCCTTGTATTTGTGCTGCTTGTTATTGCTCTTATCATAGAGCTACTCCGCAATAAACAGCTAAACGTGCGCTGTAAACGAAGCGAAGGTGCACTGCGGCTTTTTAATCAGAAACTGGAAAAAAAGGTAAAAGAACGTACAAAAGATTTGGAAAAAGCCAACCTCGAGTTGCATCAGTTAGATGATGCAAAAACGGAATTTCTAAATATTATCAGTCACGAAATACGTACACCGTTAAACGGGATTGTAGGCATGCTTGGCTTACTTGAGGCAAGCGATTTACCCAACAACCTGAAAGAGTTTCTGAAGATCATCCAGATATCATCCGACCGTTTAGAAAGCTTCTCCTACAAAGCCCTCGATATATCGATGCTAGCCACAAAAGCTAAAGAAGCACTTCACCTTTACAAAGGGAACTTAAAAGACACAATACAGATTTGTATACTGGAGAAGCAAGCACAATTCGCTGAAAAGAAACTGGAAGTAGTAACCGAGTTAACTGCTGATGATGCGATTGTCTCATACGATGAATCGCTGCTGAAGAAAGCCTTCTGTATGATTATGGATAATGCCATTAAATTTGCGCACACCGAAACTAAAATCACGGTAGGATTATCGAAAAATGACAATGCCTACGAAATTTCAATTACCGATATCGGAGAACTTTTCCCCGAAAGTAATGACGAGATTCAGATCAGGCCTTTTAAAACAGGATTTAAACATGTGGACATGAATCCCGGGCTTTCGCTTTATTTGAGCAAATTAATTTTAGAAGCGCACGACGGCGGTGTTAATTTAAAAAATAACGAGAATGGTGTTACTGTTCGCCTGGTTTTATCGGCAGAGTTGTAAAGCATTGGGTTAAAAATCCCTCCCCCTCTTCCATGAGCTTTCGGAAGTTCCGCTAAAAAGAGTGAGTTAATTCAAAAATCAATTCGGTACTTGAAAAAGCACAATTCGGAAACAAAAAATCAGGCAGCTAATCAAGGATGTTTAGATTTGAGCCAACAAAAAAGCAAATAAATGAACCAACTTTTCAGAGTGTTTAAAAAGATAATTTTATATACATTTTCCATTCTTTTACTTCTTTCGGTTGCAGGTTACGTTTACCTCTATGTTCTTCCAAAAGGACCTGAAATTACTGCAACCGGTAAAATCAATGTAGGAACAGACTCTTTTGTTATCCACGCTTATAAAGACAGCGAGAGGAAATCGATTAAGGTATGGACTTATAAACCCGAAAATTGGAACGACAAAGACAAAATCGTTTTCGTTATGCACGGTGGCGGACGAAATGCAGATGACTATCTAAACGCCTGGGTTGAATTAGCCAATAAAAATAACCTGCTAATAATTGCGCCTGAATTCGAGAATAAGTTTTCAAAATATACAACAAACGACTATCAAGAGGGGAATTTATTTACCTTTTTTGGAACCAAAAACCCGAAAACGGAATGGGCATATACAGTCGTTGAAAACATATTCGACTACATTAAATCGGTTAATCAGATTACAAACGAACAGTACGATATTTTTGGTCATTCGGCAGGCGGACAATTTGTACATAGAATGGTGCTGTTGATGCCCGAATCGAGAATTGGTACAGCCATCGCAGCAAATTCCGGATTTTACAGTTTCCCAAACCCGAAACTTAAATTTCCGTACGGAATCAAAAACACAGCCACAGATTTGCAAAAATCTTACAAAAAAAGATTGATTATTCTTTTGGGAGAATTGGATAACGACCCAAATTTAGGGACTTTTAGAACTACGGATTTGGCAATGGAACAAGGAGCACATAGGTTGGAACGCGGAACAAATTTTTATAATGCAAATAAGGAATTAGGAAATAAAAACAATTGGGAATTTAACTGGACAATAGACACCGTAAAAAATGTAGGTCACAACTATAAAAAAATGTCGGAAAGTGCAATTAAGTGGCTAAAAACTAACCCAAATCGAATAGCCCGCCCATAAAGGTACCCGCTAGCGAACAGCCTTATCCAACAGCAACTCCATAAAAAAGAAAACAACATTATGCAGCCAGACCATTTTGAAATAAAACCATATACCGACCTATACCGGCAACAGATTTTAACAGTTTGGGAGAAATCAGTTCTTGCCACGCACCACTTTTTAACTTCAACTGATTTTGAAGAAATTAAGGAACTGGTAAGCAACATAAATTTTCATGATTTTCAAGTCTTTTGCCTGACAAATGAGAACATGGTTTTAGGTTTTATTGGTGTTGCCGACAAAAAAATTGAAATGCTGTTTTTAGACCCGGAATATTTTGGACAAGGACTCGGACGAAAATTGTTAGAATTTGCAGTTAAAGAACTTCATGCGAACAAACTTGATGTAAATGAGCAGAATGTAAACGCACTGAAATTCTATCACAAATTCGGATTTGAAACGTTTGAGAGAACCGACAAAGATGAGCAAGGTAGAAACTATCCACTATTAAGAATGAAATTAATTGGCAGAAAGATTAAGGGATAAGTTAAACACACTAAATTCTCGAAAAAATAGTTATTCAAACATGAATCACAAACTTTTAAACTACCTGGTATTTATCCTATTTATTGGTTTTTTTCAGTCGTGCACAAATGACGACGGTGAATATAGCGTTGAAGAAAAAGCCACTTTTGAAGCGGAGATAAATGATGTGCCAATAACACTGATTGAAAGTGATATTATTAGCGACACCGCTATATTTTGGATGCCTTCGAGACAAATAAGAAATGTTGAGCCCGACTATACAATTGATATATGGAGTTTGGGATTAGGTAAGAGTTTTAGTCCTAACTTATCGCTTTCATCCAGGCTGACGGTTGATTTTGTAAATCATTTTGTGAGTTCGCAATATCTTGCAGACGCAAAGATTTCAAGAGCGCTTTTCGAAGAGGTTTTGTCTGAGGGCGAAAAAGAATATACACCAAACAATAACGATTTTCCTGGAATTAGCATTCAATGGATTGATGCCGATGGAGAACTATGGGCATCGGGCAGTCCTTATCCGCGCGAAGATTCAAGTATTGATACGGACAAAGATTCGGAGAACTATTTTATCATCAACTATTCAGAACCAAAAGATGCCCAGGCAATCATTGGCACGTATTCTCAGTACCTCGATATTTCTTTTCAATGCAGGCTTTACAATTGGAAGGGAGAAAGTATAGTAATGAAAAATGCTCGCCTGAAATATATTTGCAGCATTTTTTAGAGAAATCAGACAGCACGGGTCATTCATAAAAGTTTGCAAACCCGAAAAGGAAAATAAAGTGAGCTATATAGCGACTTTCAAAAAATCATATCACAAGAACCAAAAAAAGAAATATGAAACAATCAGAAAAGATTTCGGAAAACAAAGATTACTCTGCCATAAATATTGGGCGTTTAGATGAAATAAAAAACTATTCCTTAATTCACCCAAAATCAGGCAAAGAAGTGAAGGGAAAAGTATTCTTAAAAGAATTAATTAATGCAACCGGAACAGAAATATCTTTTACTGCCCTACCACCAAAAACCGAGTTAGGTTATTTTCATATTCACAACAAAGACGAAGAAACATATATCATCATTAAAGGAGCCGGTTATTACCAGGTGAATGATGATTGTTTTCCGGTTAAGGAAGGCAGTGTAATACGTGTTGCCCCTGAAGGCGTGCGGAGCCTGAGTAATACTTCGGATGAAGAGATGATTTATATTTGCGTTCAGTCGAAAGTTAATTCGTTAGAAGAACATACTACTGATGATGGAACTCGCGTTGAATATGAATCGAAACTGAAAGGCCGTTAACACCTTAATTATGCAGGTTCGCCACATATAAGTGACCGCCAATACAAACAAAAACCAAACAGATGAAACTCAACTTAACCGGGCACAAATGCCCAACATGCAAAACAGCCATCAGCTTAAAATTATTCCGAAACAGGGAGAAAATTATCGAATGTAAACAATGCAAAAGCTTACTCGTTGAAACACCTAAAAGCAGACTAATTTCGAGTGCGGCACTGGTAATTGGCTTTTTTGCTGCAGTTGGCGTTTCACTGGTGGCAGATAATTTTTGGGTTGGATTTTTATTGATACTGGGAACCTTCTCGCTATCGCAGGCGCTTATAAAATTAAGTGTGGCCAAACGCGATTTAAAAATCAGGGACAAAATCACCAAGCGGATTTCGTACATCCAAAAATCGGACTAGGAATAAATTGTACAGAACGCCAAAAATGGAAAGATCAATTATGAAATTATTGAATACCTGGAACATTAACCGGCATGTTATCTCTGGTTTAACTTCTTAAAAATCACCCCTCCACAATTTTCATTCGCTAATGATTTGTATAGTTTCGCGGCCCAAAAGGAAAATAAAATTAGCGAAGTATGATCTGCGAGCTGGCGACGAAAGACATTGAAGAACTACAGACCACAAACGTATTACCGCAAACCACTTTTTGGGGCCGCATAAAACGGAACCAGGGTTTTATTCCGAAAGGTTTTGAGCTCACCATTTCGCGTGATTTATTGGTTACAAGCGCCAATTCGCTCGAGAAAAAAGGGGAAGACTTGCTGGTACTCATCAAGTATGTAAATGCGAACGCGTGTTTTGCCTATGTTCCTTACGGCCCAAAAATGGAGCCCACTTTCGAAAACCAGGGGCTGCTTTTAGAGCAGTTATCCGAATCGATACGGCCGCATCTGCCGGCTAATTGTATTTTTATTCGTTACGACCTGACCTGGGAAAACCAGTGGGCCGCCGAGGATGATTATTTCGATGAGCAGGGAAACTGGATTGGCCCACCACCCGACCATACGCAGGAATACCGTGTAAACTTTAACACCGTTAAGGGGAATGTAAAAAAGAGTATTGAGGACAACCTGCCCAAAAATACCTTCTTTCTCGACCTTACTTTAGAGGAGCAGGAATTGATGTACAACATGCGCTACAATACGCGCTACAACGTTCGCAAGGCCAACAAAAAAGGTATACGGGTGCGCGAATACGGGCTGGAGCAAATTGGCGACTGGTATAAATTGTACTATGATACGGCAACACGCCATAACATGGCTTTGCAAAGTCAGGAGTACTTTTCGTCTATTCTGCAAAACCAGGACAACAGCAAAAACGGAGTGACGGTAAAAATGTTAATGGCCGATATTGACGGACGTTTTCTATCGTCGATGTTTTTGGTACTATCGCGAAAACGCGGCACCTATTTGTATGGCGCTTCCACCTCGTGTAAAGACAATTTAATGGCAAGCTATGCGCTTCAATGGGAATCGATACGCATTTCGAAAGAATGGGGTTGCACCGAATACGACATGTTTGGCTCGGCACCTAACTTAGACCGCAGTCACCCTTTGCACGGTGTGCATATTTACAAAAAAGGATTTGGCGGCGATCTTTACCACCGAATGGGATGCTGGGATTATCCTTACGACCAGAAACAATACGATATTTTTCGTTTGCAGGAAGCGCAGAAATAGTTTCAACAAATCAAAAAGGCCCTTAAAAAATAAATAGCAATACGGAATTCAAATTTATAGACTCACCCTGATTGTGCCTTCGACACAATCGTCCCTCTCTACTGGTACCTTAGATTTGCGAAGATATTTTTTGATGGAATGGAAAGGATTAATTTTGAGTATAAACCAAGATATTAAAAAGAAAGGGGCCCAGTTAGTAAACTATTCTCTTCGACAAGCAATACTTATCTCTC